>JACCDZ010648252.1_pt1 | contig 208614 bp, 188 predicted proteins | sample 7449551 | NCBI WGS metagenome assembly JACCDZ01 (sample SAMN15323452, study PRJNA562643) | freshwater metagenome | isolation source: river surface water | place: USA:Blue River Watershed | collected 2017-08-18
GAGCTTCTTCAGCTCGCCGATTACGACTTCCACGGCCTTGTTGCTGCCGCGCTGGATTTCCATCGGGTTGGCACCGGCGGTGATGTTATTGACGCCTTCCCGGTAAATGGCCTGAGCCAACACCGTGGCGGTGGTGGTGCCGTCACCGGCCGTGTCGCTGGTCTTGCTGGCGACTTCGCGAACCAGCTGGGCGCCCATGTTCTCGTACGGATTCTTGAGTTCGACTTCCTTCGCCACGGTCACGCCGTCTTTGGTGATCGTCGGGGCGCCGAACTTCTTGTCCAAAATCGCATTCCGGCCCTTGGGGCCGAGCGTCGCCTTCACGGCATCGGCGAGCTGGTTCACCCCTCTCAGGATGGATGCCCGCGCCGCTTCGCTATACAATAATTGCTTTGCCATAGTCGTCCTCCGTTAGTCGTCTGATAATCGTTGGTCGCGTGCTGAAATTAGTGGGTAAAGATGCCCAGGATGTCTTCTTCCTTGAGGATGAGGCACTCTTCGTCTTCGATCCGCAGCTTGCTGCCGGAATACTTGTCGAACAACACCTGGTCGCCGACCTTAATATTCTCGACTTTCTTTCCGATGGCTTGCACGATACCCCGCTGCGGTTTTTCCTTCGCAGAGTCAGGAACATAAATTCCACCGGAAGTTCGTTCCATTTCTTCAGTGTAGGTGACGAACAGGCGATCACCGAGCGGCTGGAAGTTCTTCGCAGCCGTGGACTTCTTCTCTTTCGATTCCGTAGCCATACCCAATCCTCCTTCTAGATTAATGAGCGTCGAGGCCCTAATGTACAGTTGTGTGAAAGCTGGAAATTCAGCTCTGACGTGTTACTGCAAGGGCGACCTGCAGAAAACTCGAAACATAGATAGCGCTAGGCAGAGGCAAGTCAATGGATGGACTATAAAATTATTCTTCTTGGAGATGCAACGGGAAAGTGGCTCGCAAGTCATTGATTCTTCAAATCATGCATGCCATCTTGTCGTCGTGAATCTAGAAAACGCCCGGTATGATCCCGTCGGACCAGCAGTCTTGTCAACCGACCGGAAGGCGAACAGCCTCGTTATGGAGTCATAATAGACTCCTTCCTGACCAACAAACTCAATGCGTTGCGTGTGATTTGTTGGGCTGCCTCGCTCGACCGTGCCGTTCGCAATGCCGGGACATTGTAGTCATCAAGGCCCCAACTCCATTGAATGGTTCCCGTGGCAAAGACATAGGCTCCGCTCGGGGCCTGATAGAGGGTCATATCGCCATATACCACCTGTCCATCCCGCTGGTACGGAGAATGGGCCAGGATGATCAAACCGGCCGGTCCGTCGGGAAACGCCTGGTCGATTTCGTATCCCAGCAGACCGGGAAGCCGATGATCAGATGGTAAATGCACATTATCGAACAGCGGATGCAAGGGCTGCGTGATGAGCAGGTCTCCATCCACCGGGACGGTCTCATACATGACGCCAAGCAGCATATGTTCGGGTCGATGGACCGGGGCCTCGCGCCATTGCATCGTAATCAGGTCATCGTTGGAGGGATCGCCATCCAGGGCCAGGGGGTCTTCCTGGAGGGCGACTTCTTTGTAGCTCACCATGGTCCGGTTCGGTTCGCCGGTGAGGGGGCTGGGTTCCAGTCTGATCTGCCAGTAGCAGGTATTGGCGGAAAAAAATCCGAGTCCTACTCCGTGATCGCGAGCCGCCTCCACATGGCGCCGCATCTCAGAGGACCAATATTCATCATGGCCCACCGACAGCCAGGCTTTGTGGCCTTTCCAGAACTCCGTACGGGTATGGGTGTCGATATCGGTGCTATAGGTCACGTCATACCCGTTCCGCTCCAGCCAACGCACCATGTTGTACTCCCAGCCGGCGGTCGAGAGGGAGCGGGTCGGGTGGATCGACATGGCGGTGAGAAACTCTCCCGCTCCTGTGCCGCTGCCGCCGCGAGGATGTTGGCTTCGGGCATAGGGACGGTTGAACGAGACCTTCCTGGCCCATTGCTCATCGATGCTGTTGGAAGGATAGGTCGATTTGCCGCCCCAGTTGTTGTAGGCCTGAAAGGTCGTGACGCTGGACTGAAACAGAAAGTCGGCCGGCCGGTTGTCTTCTCTGACGACGAAGATAATGTAGCTTTGTTTGCCGCTGGTCGAGCCGGTCAACTTCACGAGATAGACCCCGCTGAGCCATTCATGCGGGTCGTCCGTTTGTGTGGTCAGGGTGTACGACACCTGCCAGTGACATTCGATCAGCCCGGTCACCGGGTCTGCGGTCGGCATGGATTGCCGAATGCCCGGTAGCGTAATCCCATCCTGGACCAATCGGGCCCCCGCGCCTCCGTACCAGCCCATGCGATAGATGGCGGCCGTCACCCCCGGCTCGGTACTGTGAATGTACAGTCGGAGACTCTCGCCACGCTGGATGCTGGTGGCCGAGGCGTACCCTTCGACCTCATGGTCGGCGGGATCTGTAAGGATCCAGTCGGATCGGCCGGGGCGTCCATTTTCCAGGGTGATCGGAGACGTGGCGTGGGAAGGAACAGTGAACGCGGTTTCGAGGATGGCCGCCAGCATGAGCACGGCCATGGCGGTCCTGAGGCAGGGCCTCGTCTTACATCCGAAGACGGTCAAAGTCCTTCACGTCCTTCTTGATGAAGTCGCGGAGCCGTTTGATGATCCGTGCCTCCAATTGCCTCGTGCGTTCCTTGGTGATGCCATACTTTGCGCCCATGTCCTCCAGGGTCAGCGGGGTTTCGGAGAGGATGCGATTGCGGAGAATGTCTTCCTCGCGCTCATCGAGCGTCTTGGTGAACTCCGCCAGCTTGCGACGGAACAGCGCCTTGAGTTGCGTGTCGGCCAGTTTTTCGTCTGCTGGCTGCTCGTGGGCGGGCAGAATGTCCATCAATGTGCCGTCGTGCTCCTGGCCGATAGGCTGATCGAGCGACAGTTCCCAGCTGCCCAGCCGCTGATCCATCTCAATGACATCGCGTTCGCGCACGTTGAGGCGATCCGCCAAGAGTTTGCTATCCGGCGCGAAGCCTTCGCGTTCGAGCTTGGCCTTTTCTTTTTTCAGATTGTAGAAGAGCTTCCGTTGGTCTTGGGTCGTGCCGACCTTGATCAGCCGGTAGGTGTTCAGCAGGTACCGAAGAATGTAGGCCCTGGCCCACCAGGCCGCATAGGCATAAAAGCGCACGTTTTTTGTCGGATCGAACTTCTTGATCGCCTGCAGGAGGCCGACATTGCCTTCCTGAATTAAATCCATGTGGTCGGCGCCGGTGTGAAGATATTCGGAAGCAATGGAGACCGACACCCGCAGGTTGGCGAGAATGAGCTTCATGGCCGCATCGCGGCTGCCGCGCAGCTGATATTCCTCGAAGAGGCGCAGCTCTTCTTCCTTGCTGAGGTAAGGATACCGCCGGATTTCCGTCAGATATTGCTGGAGGGTGGTGACCGGAACCAAGGACGTAGACAGCGGAGCTTCCTGCGGTTCTTTCGACGCTTGACGCTCGACCGCTTCATGTTCTTCCGTCACCTCGTCGTCCGTCGGCTCCAGGGCCTCGGGCTCAAGAGCCTCTACATCCAGGTCAGCGTCTGAATTTAAATCGTGCGTCTGCTTATGTTGTGTCATCGAAGTCGAAGCCGTGGGTTACAAAGGGTGACTATACCAGATGTCGGGTGCCGGGCAACAACGACCCCTGCCGATCCGTTGCTGCTCCCTTGCGTCTCTGAAATCGTGCCTCGTATAGTGCGTGAGTGATCCGACCGCATCGACAGGATTCATTGGGAGCAGGCTGCGTCGGGTAAGGCGATTCATGAGTGTGAGCACCTTCAAATCCGCCCTGTGCAGTGGACATTGGCCGACTCTGGCCGGCGCCTGGGTGCACCTCACCGTGAGCTTCATGGTGTGGCTGCTGTTCGGGGCGTTGGCGGTGGCGATTGGCGAAGACCTCCACCTGACGGCGACCCAACAGAGTGTGTTGGTGGCGCTCCCGCTGCTGGGAGGCGCGCTGTTGCGTGTCGCCGCCGGCTGGGCCTGCGATTGGTATGGAGCCAAGCGGACGGGTCTGTTGGTGTTGGCTTTGCAGCTCATGGCGATCATTTGGGCGGCGCTCGGTGGGACAAGTTACATGGAGCTGCTGGGCATTGCGTTGCTGCTCGGTGCCGGCGGGGCGAGTTTTGCGGTGGCCATGCCGGTCGCGAGTCGGGCCTATCCTGTCGCCCATCAAGGCCTGGTGTTGGGGTTGGTCGCATCCGGCAATATCGGAACGGTGTTGGTCCTCTTGCTGGCTCCGCGATGGGAGGTTCAACTGGGATGGCATTGGGCCTGTGGGATCCTGGCGGTTCCCGTTTTGGCGGCCATCGCCTTGTTTGCCCAGGTGGTGCGGGAAGAATCTTCTTTGCGTTCCGCGGTAGGAGTTGCCTGGTGGCAGGACGCCTGGGAGACGGTGCATGTGCCGTCGGTCTATTGGCTCTGCCTGGTGTATGGCATTACCTTCGGCGGGTTTGTCGGCCTCACGAGTTTCCTGCCTGTACTGCTGCACGATCACTATGGCAGCGATCCGATCGTCGGCGGCGCTATCGCGGCGCTCTGCGGACTCACGGGCAGCTTGATTCGCCCCGTCGGCGGATATGTGGCGGATCGCTGGGGGGGCCTGCCGGTGTTGGCGGGGGTGTTTGTCGTGCTTGCCTTGATGACGGCTTTGGCGGGGTCGCTTCCCGCCCTTCCCTGGGCGGTGGGACTGCTGGTGATGACCGTTGCCGTAATGGGGTTCGGGAACGGGGTGATCTTCCAAATTGTTTCTGCATGGTTTCCCAAGGATATTGGTTTGGCGTCGGGCTTGGTCGGGGCAGCGGGAGGGATCGGCGGATTCTTAGTGCCGATCGGATTTGGATTACTCCGCGAGGGGATGGGCAGTTTCGTGCCGGGGTTTCTCGGATTGGCGGTGGTGAGTGTGGCAGCTGCAATGACAGTGAGTTCCGTTTTGCGGTGGCGTCCGCGAGTGGGTACGCAGGCCCACAGTCCCGGCGGTTTTTCCCGTTGACAGGTATGCGTTGAAAAGAGTTAGCTGGGCACCAGCGCAAGCCGGGCGATACAATTGAGGAACTATGGCGACACCGTTTAATTCGATCGAAGAAGCGATTAAGGACATCAAAAAGGGGAAGTTCGTCATCCTCGTCGATGATGAAGACCGCGAAAATGAGGGCGACCTCGTGATGGCGGCCGGCAAGGTCACTCCGCAAGCTGTCAACTTCATGGCCAAACATGCGCGTGGTTTGATCTGTCTGGCGCTGACGCCGGAGCGGGTGGAAGAGTTGCAACTGGCGCCGCAGACCACGGAGAACACGGCCACGTTCGGGACCGCTTTTACGGTCTCGATTGATGCCCGCAAAGGAATCACCACCGGCATTTCCGCTGCCGATCGCGCCACGACGATTCATGTCGCCATCGATCCCCGCTGCTCTCCGGCCGATCTGGCGCGCCCCGGACATATTTTCCCACTCAAAGCGCAAGTCGGCGGCGTGCTCCGGCGCGCGGGACAGACCGAAGGGTCGGTGGACCTGGCCAGACTGGCTGGTCTCTATCCCGCGGGAGTCATCTGCGAAATCATGAACGAAGACGGGACGATGGCCCGCGTGGCTGAGCTGACCAAGTTTGCCAAGCGGCACAAGTTGAAGATGGTGACGATCAAGGCCTTGATTGAATACCGCATGCATCGCGAGACGTTTGTGCGGCGGGCAGCGAGTGCCTTTCTGCCCACGACTTTCGGAGAATTTGAGGCGATTGCTTTCGAGAATGACATCGACGGTGCGACGCATATTGCGTTAGTGAAGGGGCAGGTCGATGCCGAGACCCCCATGTTGGTTCGGGTCCATTCCGGTTGCCTGACGGCGGATGTGCTGGGGTCGCTGCGTTGCGACTGCCGCGAGCAGCTCCATCGGGCGATGGAGATCATTCAGAAGGACGGCCGAGGGGTATTGCTCTATCTCAATCAAGAGGGGCGCGGGATCGGCCTCCTGAATAAAATTAGAGCCTATGGCTTGCAAGATTCCGGCAGCGATACCGTCGAGGCAAACCTGCAGCTTGGCTTTAAAGCAGATTTGCGCGACTACGGCGTGGGCGCGCAGATTTTGGTGCAGCTTGGGCTGCATAAGATCCGCTTGATCACCAACAATCCGCGCAAGATCGTCGGCATCGAAGGATACGGGCTGAAAGTGGTCGAACGGGTACCGATTGAAATCGCTCCACGCGCCGACAACGAAAAATACCTCCGCACGAAAAAATCTAAACTCGGCCATCTGCTGAAAAAAGTCTAACGCGTCGGCGTCTCACCATCGCGTACGCTTGTGCTCGGCCATGCGCTCCCGAGCGGCCTGAAACGTGTAGCCATTTGAGGGTGTTTCCAGGTATGATCGCCCTCTTTCTTCGGCGCACGCACAGTTCATGAGACGTCTGAATCGGTTTCTCATTCCATGAAGCTTCGCAAGGGCTCCCAAGACGCGACGGGTCTGACCTTCGGCCTCGTGGCGAGCAAGTTTAATAAGTTCGTGACCAGCCGGCTGCTGGCCGAGTGTGTCAAAGCTCTGACCAAGGCCGGGGTCGCAGACGAGGCGATCGAGGTGGTGCGGGTGCCGGGTGCGTTCGAAATTCCTCTGGTGGCCCGCCAGCTCGCCAGGTCCGGTCGGTTCGATGCGGTGATCTGCCTCGGTGCCGTCATTCGCGGCGACACGCCTCATTTTGAATACATCAGCGCCGAGGTCAGCCGGGGCATCCTCCAGGCCTCCATGGAATCGAATGTGCCGGTGGTGTTCGGTGTCTTAACAACCGACACAGTGGCGCAGGCAATTGAGCGCGCGGATCCGGCGAAACTGAATCGCGGCGCGGATGCCGCGAAAACGGCGATCGAAATGGTCAATGTCATGCGTTTGCTCAAAAAAGAAGGGAACGGGGACGTGCCGCCTTCGGCCGTCTCCCCACGACGAGCCGGGCGATCGGCCACGAGGCCGAAGCGCTGACCGGCGTTGTACTATGGCCTCTCGGCATCAAGCCCGTGAACGGGCGGTACAGATTCTTTTTCAGTACGACATCCATGGCCAGGCCGGTCCATGGCTGGACGATTTTTGGATTCACTATCCGCTGTCCGAGGAGTTGCGGGCTTTCGCGGAGAGACTGGTAGCCGGGGTCAGGGAGCATAACAAAGAGCTGGATGCGCTGATCGGCACCTATGCGACGAATTGGAAGGTCAGTCGCATGCCCATCATCGATCGCAATATTCTTCGCCTGGGCTGTTTTGAATTGCTGCATGCGCCAGAGGTGCCGGCCAAGGTAACGCTGAATGAGGCGATCGAGCTGGCGAAAAGTTTCGGCGATGAAGAAGCCTCCAAGTTCGTAAACGGAATTCTCGACAAGGTGCTCGGCTCCGATGCCAGACTGGAGCGAAAGTGCGCCTTTCCCGAACTGCCGGTGGTGGGCGCCGAGGGCAGCGTGAAACGTGAAAGGTGAAACGTCCCTCGCGGGGGCTCCCTTCGGAATTCCTGAACGAACGACGCTTCACGAACGACGGATGACGAGGAAGAGATGATCGAGCGATATACCAGGCCGCGGATGAGCGCGATCTGGGACCTTACACATAAGTACGAGATTTGGTTGGAAGTGGAACTGCAGGCCTGTGCCGCATTTGAGCGGGGCGGACAGATTCCGCGCGGCACCAGCGCCAGGATTCGCAAAAAAGCCAAGATCGATGTGGCGAGTATCGCCGAAATCGAAAAGGTGACGAAGCACGATGTGATCGCGTTTCTCGAATCGCTCATGGCGTCCGTCGGACCCGAGCATCGCTTTCTCCACATGGGGCTCACCTCGTCGGATATTGTCGATACGTCGCTGGCGGTGCAGATGACCGAAGCCCTCGATCTGATTCTCGACGATCTCGACGAGTTTATTGCCGTGCTGAAGAAACGCGCATTGGAGCATCGCCATACGGTGATGGTGGGCCGTTCACACGGCATCCACGGCGAGCCGGTGTCTTTCGGCTTCAAGCTGGCCATTTGGTACGAAGAAGCCTGCCGGCACCGGGCGCGGCTCCAAGCAGCTCGAAAAGACATTGCCGTGGGTAAATTGTCGGGCGCAATGGGCACCTTCGCGCACCAGGGCCCTGAGATCGAGGAATATGTGTGCGGCAAGATGGGGCTGGCCTCAGATCCGGTCTCGAACCAGATCGTGCAGCGCGACCGGCATGCGGCCTACGTGTCGGCGTTGGCGCTGCTGGCGGCCACGATCGAAAAAATCGCGACAGAAATCCGCCATCTGCAGCGGACGGAAGTGTTGGAAGCGGAGGAATACTTTTCCGAGGGGCAGAAGGGCTCGTCGGCGATGCCGCACAAGCGCAATCCGATCGCGTCGGAGAATCTCTGCGGCCTCGCGCGCCTCGTGCGCGGCAATAGTCTGGCGGCGATGGAAAACGTGGCCTTGTGGCACGAACGCGATATCAGCCATTCCTCTGTGGAGCGGGTGATCATGCCCGACAGCACCATCCTCATCGATTATATGTTGGCCCGCGTAACCGATCTGATCAAAAATCTGGTGGTATATCCCGAGCGGATGCAGCGGAATCTGGAGCTGACTGGCGGGCTGGTCTATTCGCAGCGGCTCCTGTTGGCGTTGATCGACAAGGGCGCTCAGCGCAAGGAGTCGTATGAGGCGGTGCAACGCAATGCCATGACGGCCTGGAAAGGCGGGATCGGATTTCAGGAACTCGTCGGTCGAGATCCGTTCATCACGAATCATTTAAAGCCGGGCGAGATTACGGCCTGCTTCGACCCCATGTATTATCTGCGGCATCTTGACCAGGTGTTTCGCCGAGTCTTCGGGACCCGGGCGGTTCCGGCGGCGCGCCGTCGAACGAGGCGCGCATGAAGGCGCCGTCAATGATGAGAATGGTGCTGATGGTGGCCCTGTTTTTCGGAGCGGCCGCTTGGCCGGCACGAGCGGCCGATCGGGAAGCACTTCTGACCCAACCCGGCGTCTACGGCACCTTCGCCGCATTCCAAATGGATCACGACTGGTGGGATCTCACCGGAGAAGCGCGGGTCATCGCCGTGTCCGAGGTGAAGGGACTCATTGAGCAATTCTCGCACAAGATCGTCATCGAGTCGTATCTACTCCGAGGACTCTCGGACCATGCTGACTTGATGTTCCGGATCCATGCGCATGCGCTGTCGGATACGCAGCAGTTTCTCACGTCATTGTTGGGCACCCGCTTCGGGCGCCATCTCGTGGCGACCAGTTATCTGCATGGCCTGACCAAACAGGCGGCCTATGTCCCCGGGTTTCCCGAGCAGTTGAAGAAAGACTTGCAGGCACCGAGCGAGGCAGGGGCGAAATCCTATGCCATTGTGATTCCGATCAGAAAAGATGCGGACTGGTGGGCACTCGATCAGGAAACCCGCGTGGCGCTTATGCAGGAGCATACTCAGGCGGCGCTTCCCTATATCAATACCGTAAAACGGAAGCTGTATCATTCCAGCGGTCTGGATGACTTCGATTTCATCACCTATTTCGAGACGGAGAAGCTGGACGATTTTCATAGTTTAATCCGCACGCTCGAACACGTGAAGGAGTTCCGCCATGATCGGCGGTTCGGGCATCCGACGTTGCTGGGAACCGTCAGACCGGTGGACGACATTCTGGAATTGTTCGCACGGTAGTGGAGGATTGGGATGGCTGGCGAACCGACGGGAACGATGATTTACGAGGGCAAGGCGAAGAAGATTTTTACGACCGAACGGCCGGACCAGGTGTTGCAATATTTCAAAGACGACGCAACAGCCTTTAATGCGCAGAAACGCGGGACGATCGTCGATAAAGGCCTGGTCAACAACAAGATCTCGGAGCGGCTGTTCCGGCTTCTGGAGCAGGAGGGGATTGCGACGCACTTCATCGAACGCGTCAGCGATCGTGAGATGCTCACCAAAAAAGTGACGATTGTGCCAGTGGAGGTCGTGGTCCGGAACGTCGTTGCGGGGAGTCTCGCCAAGCGGCTGGGTCTCCAAGAAGGCGCGGCCATCGATCCGGCGATCATCGAGTTTTATTACAAAGACGACGCGTTGGGCGATCCTCTCGTGAATGACGATCATCTGCGCCTCTTGAATGTCGCCACTCCGGCGGTGTTGCGGGAGATGCGTGAACTGGGCCGCAAAATCAATGCGGTGTTGCTTCCTTTTTTCAAAGAACGCCACATGCTGCTGGTCGATTTTAAGCTGGAGTTCGGCGTCTTTCATAATCGACTCATCTTGGCCGATGAGATTTCTCCCGACACGTGCCGTTTCTGGGACCTAACCACGAAGGAATCGATGGACAAGGATCGTTTCCGGAAGGATTTGGGGAAGATCGAAGAGGCGTACCAAGAAGTCTTGAAGCGGGTCTGCGGTTAGGCGAAGGTGTGTCTGACAGTTTTGCTCGCGCAACGCGGGCCTCAGAAGGCCCGCGTTGGCCGCGCGCAGGAGCCGCCTGCTTCATGCTCCCCTGTGGACTTGGAGAGATCGGACCTAGGGAACATGAATAGGTTTCTGCAGCTCTTTTTGCATTACGGCCTGGTAGCGGCAATTTTGGTTTGGGCTGCCACGGTGGCGTTGATGGCCTATCACCTCAAGGAATCGCCCTGGCGTTGGGCGTTCATTCTGATGTCGCTGGCAGGACTCGGCACGATCGGAGTCATTTTCTGGATCCGCAAATACGTGAACAATACGGCGAAGACGCAACAGCAGGTAGGGAAGGCACAATGAAAGCCAAGATTCATGTGACGTTGAAGCAGGGGATTCTGGATCCGCAGGGAAAGGCCATCGAGCATGCCTTGGACTCGCTCGGGTTCAAGAATGCGGCGAACGTGCGGGTGGGGAAGTACATGGAAGTGGACGTGAGCGAGACAGACAAGGCCAAAGCCGACGCGCAGGTGAAGCAGATGTGCGAGAAACTGCTCGCCAATACAGTGATCGAGGAATATCGATACGAACTCACATAGGAGCAGATGGCTTATAGCTTATAGCCGATGGCGGACGCCAGGACCCCTTTCCGGTCGTGTGTTATACGCCATTGGCCATACGCCATAAGCTTTTGAGAATTATGAAAATCGGCGTAGTGGTGTTTCCCGGCAGTAACTGTGATCACGACTGCCAGTATATCTTCAAGGATGTGCTGGGGCAGTCTGTGGAGATGATCTGGCACAAGGAAACGCTGCTGGCAGGATTGGACGCGATCGTGTTGCCGGGCGGGTTTTCCTACGGCGACTATCTGCGGACAGGCGCCATCGCCAGATTTTCTCCGGTCATGGGGGCGGTGAAAGAGTTCGCGCGCAAGGGCGGGCTGGTCATCGGCATTTGCAACGGCTTTCAGATTCTTCTGGAGGCCGGTCTCTTGCCCGGTGTAATGCTCCGCAATACCTCGCTGAATTTTATCTGCAAAGATGTGTATGTGAAAGTAGAGAATGCCGCGACTCGGTTCACGAATCGATGTGAGTCCGGGCAGGTATTGAGGATCCCGATCGCCCATGCCGACGGCAACTACTATACCGATCCGGTTACGCTCGGCGGCATCAAGGCCAACGCCCAGGTGATATTCCGTTACTGTACGGCCGAGGGGAAGGTGACGGCCGAGGCGAATCCGAACGGTTCGCTCGACAATATTGCCGGGATCATGAACGCCGACGGGAACGTGTTGGGTATGATGCCGCATCCGGAACGGAGCGCCGAATCGATATTGGGTAACGAAGAGGGGCGGCTGATTTTCCTATCGATGTTGAGCACGTTCGGCAATTCGGAATTGCAGTCCAAACTGGTCGGAGTGTGATGACGGTTCCAGCGGAACCTGATGCCGGACTTTTCAGTAACCCCATACGATTGAGAATGTGCGACGCATGAAATCACTGGTCATTACCCAAGCCATCCTTGAGCAGCACAAGCTGAGTGAGGACGAGTACAAGAAGATTCTGGAAATTCTGAGGCGGGAGCCGAACTGGACGGAGTTGGGCATGTTTTCGGCCATGTGGAGCGAGCATTGCTCCTATAAAAGCTCCCGCATCCATCTGAAGAAATTACCGACGACGGGACCGCGAGTCGTCCAGGGTCCGGGGGAAAACGCCGGGGCCGTGGATATCGGCGACGGCTTGTGCGCGGTCTTCAAGATGGAGTCCCACAATCACCCATCTTTCATCGAGCCCTATCAAGGCGCCGCGACCGGAGTGGGTGGGATTCTCCGCGATATTTTTACGATGGGAGCACGGCCGATTGCCCTGTTGAATTCGTTGCGATTCGGCGGCCTCGACAATGCGAATACCCGGCATTTGCTTAAGGGCGTGGTTTCTGGCATCGCCGGTTACGGAAATTGTATGGGCGTGCCGACGGTCGGCGGTGAGATCGTCTTCAATGACATCTATGCGCTCAATCCTTTGGTGAATGTGTTCTGCCTGGGGATTGCGAAGAAAGATAAGATTTTTCTGGGCAAGGCGGCAGGGGTGGGCAATCCGGTGATCTATTTCGGCTCGAAGACCGGGCGTGATGGGATTCACGGCGCGACGATGGCCTCGGATTCATTCGATGAAGAAGCGGCTCAGAAGCGCCCCACGGTCCAGGTCGGTGATCCGTTTACTGAAAAACTGCTGCTGGAAGCGTGCTTGGAACTCATGGCCGGCGATTGCCTCGTCGGCATTCAGGACATGGGGGCGGCCGGTTTGACGAGTTCGGCCTGTGAAATGGCCTCGCGAGAAGGAACGGGCGTGGAATTGGAACTGGCTGATGTGCCGCGCCGAGAGCCGGGCATGACGCCGTACGAGATCATGCTCTCCGAATCGCAGGAGCGGATGTTGATGGTGGCCAAGGCCGGCCGTGAGGACGAGGTCATCAAGATTTGCCGCAAGTGGGATCTGGATGTGGCGGTAATCGGGCGAGTGACGGACACGGGCAAAGTTGTCCTCAAAGAGAACGGCCAGGTGGTGGCGGAGATTCCCGCCAAGGCCCTGGCCGATGACGGTCCGCGTTACGATCGGCCCAGTGCGCCGCCGGCTTATCAGGAGATGTTGCAGGCGTTGAACCATGATGCCTTGCCGGATGTGAAGGACGCCAATGCGGCCCTGCTCGCGCTCTTGGACTCACCGACTATTGCCAGCAAACGCTGGGTGTACGAGCAGTATGATCACATGGTACGGACCAACACGATGGTTCGCCCGGGGTCGGATGCGGCGGTGTTGCGGGTTAAAGGAACAAACAAGGCCTTGGCTCTATCGGTCGATTGTAACGGCCGTTATTGCCTGCTGAATCCTTACGAGGGCGCCAAGATTGCTATTGTGGAATGCGCGCGCAATCTCGCCTGTTCCGGCGCAGAGCCGATCGGCGTCACCGATTGTTTGAACTTCGGCAATCCCCAGCGTCCGGAGGTGATGTGGCAGTTCGCGCTGGCAATCGAAGGGCTGAAGGATGCCTGCGAGGCGTTGAACGTGCCCATCGTGAGCGGCAATGTGAGTTTCTATAATGAGACGAACGACTTGTCGATTTATCCCACGCCGATGATTGGGATGGTTGGATTGATCGAAGAGGCTGATCGTGCAGCCACGCAGTGGTTCAAACAGACCGGCGATGCCATCATTCTCCTGGGCCGAACGCGGGAGGATCTTGGCGGAACGGAGTATCTTAAAGCGTTGCACCATCGCGAGCAGGGATCGCCCCCCTTCTTGAATCTTGAGGATGAAAAGGCCGTGCAAGCCTGTACGATTCGGTTGATTCGCGAGGGATTGGTACAGTCGGCCCATGATTGCTCTGATGGCGGATTGGCCGTTGCACTGACGGAATGTTGCATCTCCGGTTCGGATGTGCGGTTGGGCGCTATGGTACAATTGGCGCTTGATGGTTTGCGTCGCGATGCGTTGCTGTTCGGGGAGAGCCAATCGCGCATCCTGCTTTCCGTGAAACCGGAACAGGCAGAAAAAGTCCTAAACCTAGCCTGGGATGCCGGGGTGCATGCGGCTCGAATCGGTACCGTCGGAGGCAATCGGCTGGTGATTCGGGTGGATGGCGATCAACGTGCCGCGGGATGCACCGTCGATCTCGACCTGACGACCGTGCACGATCATTGGGCTTTAGCAATTCCTCGTGCACTAGGTCAGGACTAGGGTACAGGCGTCATGGCCAAAGAATTACCGTTGATTTCTCCAGACAAATTTCACGACGAATGTGCCGTCTTCGCCATCTACGGCCATAAAGAGGCCGCGAATCTGGCCTACCTCGGCCTCTATGCCCTTCAACATCGCGGACAGGAAGCCTCTGGTATCGTGTCCAACGATGGCGAGCAGTTTTATGTCGAGAAGGGTCAGGGACATGTGGCCGATATTTTCTCGCAACAAGCCTTGGCGCGACTCCCCGGTTCCATGGCCATCGGTCACAACCGCTATTCCACAGCGGGCGGAGCAGGCCTGAAGAATGTGCAACCCCTGAGCGTCAACTTTGCGTTCGGGAACTTGGCTGTGGCGCATAATGGAAACCTGATCAATGCCACCATGCTTCGCAGTGAGTTAGAAGCCTACGGCGCCATTTTTCAATCGACCTCCGATACCGAAGTCATTATTCACCTCATTGCACATTCGCGGGCGGATACGCTGCTTGATCGGGTGATTGATTCACTCACCCAGGTTCGTGGCGCATTTTCTGTCGTTCTCATGACCGATCAGGGCGTTATTGCGGCTCGTGATCCGCACGGATTCCGTCCCCTTTGCCTGGGACGTTTTCGCGATGCCTGGATTGTGGCATCCGAGAGCTGCGCGTTTGACTTACTCGATGCCGAATACGTGCGGGAAATTGAACCGGGGGAGTTGGTGGTTCTGGATCACCGCGGTGTGACCAGTTACAAACCCTTTGCCCAGACCGGGCCGGCAATGTGCGTGTTCGAGTATGTGTATTTTGCGAGACCGGACAGTCGTATTTTTGGCGGAAGCGCGGTGTATTCGATCCGGAAGGCGTTTGGCCGGCAATTGGCTCAAGAATCGGGCGTGGAGGCAGATATTGTAATTCCAGTGCCGGACTCCGGGGTGCCGGCGGCATTGGGTTATTCGGAAGGATCGGGACTCCCATTCGAGACCGGGCTCATCAGGAATCACTATGTGGGACGCACCTTCATTGAGCCGGAACAATCTATCCGTCACTTTGGCGTGAAGGTCAAGCTCAATGCCGTTCCCGAAGTGCTCGAAGGAAGACGCGTCGTCGTGGTGGATGACTCTTTGGTTCGCGGGACGACAAGTCGAAAAATCGTCAAAATGTTGCGCCACGCCGGTGCCAAAGAAGTGCACATGCGGATTAGTTCCCCGCCGATTGTGTCTCCCTGTTTCTACGGCATCGATACGCCGACGAAGAAGGAACTGATCGCATCCAGTCATACCACCGACGAAATTCGTAAATACATCACTGCTGATAGTCTCGCCTATTTGAGCCTGAACGGTATGGTGAAGGCTGCTCCGGGGACTCCTGGGCAGTATTGCGATGCCTGCTTTACCGAACAATACCCTATTTCGTTTACTCGGGCGGAAGAATTACAACTCGGGCTTTTCGAGTCTCCACGCTGACCGCAGATTTTCCCTGCTTCATAGGATCGTCTGAACTTCTTCGTGCGCCTTGTTAGACTGAGGCATGTGGTTGCTCCGGAAATATCGACTGGTTACCAGCACAGGACTTGTGGTGCTAGGGGTCAGGATGGCTTCGCGATTGGTGAGTCTCCGCCGCTTGCTCCGCTGGCTCTCCTGCAGGCTTCCGTCAGGAAGTGGGGGGGGCAAACAGTCATGGAGGATACGGCCTATTACGTGGATCGTTGGCTGGCCTTGTTTCCCTACAACCATAAAGGCAATTGTTTTCCACGCGCGCTGACGCTGTTCTTGTTCGCTCGTCGTGCCGGGCTTCTTGTTCAATTCAATTGCGGAGTCATGAAGATCCATCAGCATCTGGAAGGGCATGCATGGCTGACATTGGATGGACGTGAATTCCTTGAACCGTCTTCCTATTGGCAAGCGTTCACCGTGACCCTCAAGTTTCCTCAGCTGCCGGTTGTGTCCTCCGACTAGTCGTCGAAGTTCTCCTGCCCTACCTCTCTCTCATTGAGGTCTCTCTCCTGTTCATTCGACGTGCCTGGACGAAGCATCTTGGGCTGGTCGTCAATCTCCCTAAAAGTACAAATTTAGTCGGGTCTCTGTGTTTACCGGAGGGGTGCTTTCCTGCCTCCACTTCCTATTATTTTCGATGTGAAGGTGTTCAGCCCTTCTAAAGAGAGGGTCCACCAGCCGCACTAGGAATAGATAAAACAACCGGCTGCGACTACCTTTGCTGATGCAGTGTCGATTAACGACACCCTTCTCGGACACATAGCGACACAAAGCGGCTCATAACGGAATCCCAAACAGTTTCTCAATAGTCGGTATGTTTTAACGGTCTGAACCCGGAGGTTCTCTATGCTCGTTACAGTGCCTGTTTGGAGTGAGCGCCAGGTTGATTTTTCCCAGATATTTCCAAGGCAAAACAAAGATGTCCATAGCACCATTCTGGATGGGGAGAGCGTGTTGCTCAATCTGAGCATGGGCCGTTACTACACCCTTAATGCTGTCGGATCTGTGGTGTGGGAGCAGTGTGCTGGAGCTCGTTCTCTTGCATCTATTCTTTTCAGCATTTCAGAGAGATTCGATGCGACATCTTAACAGGCTCAATCAGACCTGGTCGATCTGATCGCCCAGCTTCGCCAGGGGGCCTTTACATCGAAAGGAGGTGAGTCAGGATGGAGCAACAGAAAAAAGACGAATACGTGAAGCCGGAACTCGTGAAGCATGAGTTGTGGCGCGATGTAACGGCCATTCAGCTGTCCCGTGTCATCAGGCAGAATAGGTTCTAGTGCAGGTTGGTGGCTCGACAATTGCGGGCCGAACAGTTCTTCAGTAGCTCCCGTTTTCAACGCTGAACAGGAGGTCAGTCAGATGCAACAAGAGACGAAGCGCGAATATGTAAAGCTGAGCTTGTGAAGCATGAATTATTGTGGGGCGTGAGGGCTATTCAACTGTCTCGTGTGGTGAATAAGAGAAGCGCATAACAACCTGAAGGCTTCCGTGAGAGCAGCCGCTGGCCGGTCGTTCAGACCGGCCAGTTCGCTCCGGGCAGAACGACGATTGATGCCTGCTAAATGGTCTGTACGAAGAGGTGGTAATGACCATCACGTCGACAACGAATGAACTTCTACTCTCTATCCATGGCAAAGGAATAAAGTTTGCCACCAACTCTCTCGAGTTGGTGGATTCCATTGAGGCGTTGCTCCACCATTTTTTATCAAGCGTCATTGCACCTCGCCCCATGCGGATGCAATTTAATGCGGTTGACGACCGCAGAGATGTCCCGGTTCAGGTCTCCGGTGAGGCACAATCGCTCTATACCGGATCCGGTCTTGTGATCGGGCCCAATCGTCAAACGACGTGGCTTTGCAATATTTACTCAGACCGAGGACTGTTGATCGCCGATTTTCACGAAGAAGGGCTGGTGGTCATTGATGGTGTTTCGCATACGGCACAGGGGTACCTTGTGCGGCCGGAGTCTATGGCGCCGGATATTCGGGTGAGCTTCGTGCATTTCGCGATGAATGAACTGCTGAAGCGCCACGGCCTCCATACCTTTCATGCCACGGCCCTCGAACACAATGGGAAGGGTGTGTTGATTTCGGGTTTCAGCGGGCGCGGAAAAACAACCACCTTTCTGTCGTTGCTGAGGTCCGGATATCGCTATCTCTCCTATGACCACCCATTCTTCAGATTGAACGGCACCCGAGTTGAGGTTCTCCCGTACCCGTTGAAGATTAACGTCACCGACCAGACCGTCTCTTTTTTTCCTGAGTTGCGCACTGCGCCGCAGTCTGTCCTCCACGCAGGGACGCCCAAACGTTATTTCTATGCCGAGGATTTCTATCCAGGCCAGCTCGGGACGCCTTGTGAGCCTGCCGTGATTCTCTTTCCGACGGTCGTTGATTCCCCGCACAGTTGCCTGGAACCGCTGTCGAAGAAAGTGGCCTTGGAGATGATTCTTCCGCATTCGTTGCTTGTGTACGACCAGGAGGTAGCTCGTCGGGAGTTTCAAGCGCTTGCGCGGCTGGTCAAACAAACAGATTGTTACCGGCTTCACTTTGGTCGTGACGTCATGGACCTGCCGTGGTTAATAACGCCTCTCTTGGAAAAACGTTAAGCAGGAGAAAGAACTGAAATGGGACAGCAGCCAGGATCCATGGTCGCTCGATTGAAACCGGCCCGCGTGGCGGGAGGCTTGCGTAAGGGGAGGGCATCGTCGCCAGGCCTTTCCTTGATGTGTGCGGAGGGGCGGTTACTCGTGTTCTGTGCGCGAACGACGGTTAGTGAATTTGTTCGAGTCGAAGTTGCGGATTTGGTTTGTGATGGTATTGATTGGGATTTTGTGTGGCAGTTGTCGAAGGCCCATGGGGTAGCGCCGCTGGTCTATCGCAATCTTTCCACAATCTGTCCTGCGGCGGTGCCATCGGCGATTCATGAAGCCTATCGTCTGTACAATCAGGCCAATGCTCTCTTGAATATGTTACATGCCAAGGAACTCGTGACGCTTCTTGACGCGCTGGCAGCGAAGGGCATCACGGCGATTCCTTTCAAAGGCGTGACACTTGCTCAGACTGCCTATGGTGATCTCAGTTTGCGTGAATGTGCGGACATTGATTTGATTGTTGAGCAGGGGGCGATTCCTCAGGCCAGGAAGGTCCTATGGTCGCAGGGTTACCAACTCACCAGCCAGGATACAGGAACGGGGGACGAGTCCGGTGAGCTTAATCACTTCTTTCAGAAAAGGAACGGCATTGTGACCGTTGACTTGCAATGGGTCCTAGCTCGCCGCCACTTCGGATTTCGGCTGGACCGGAGTGCATTCTGGAGCAGGCTGAAACCGGTCGGCTTGCCAGCAAAATCGGTGCTGGGGCTTTGTCCGGAGGATCTCTTGATTCTGCTCTGTGTGCATGGATCAAAACATGCTTGGGAACAGCTGAAATGGGTTTGTGATGTGGCCGAGCTCGTGCGTCGGCGGCCGGCATTGGATTGGAATCGGGTGTTATTTCAGTCAAACGAATGGCGTTGCCGGAGGATGGTCCTGCTTGGGTTAGCCATGGCCCAGAGTCTCTTTGACACTGTGTTGCCGCGCACGGTGCTTCATGAAATCGAAGCAGACGCAGATATATCGGTCCTGGTGCGAAGGATGCCTAAGCAGTTACTCAAGCATCCCAGCCATGGCATCGATGAAGACTGTGCGGATGCTTTGTATGTGACGATGAAAGATTCCTCGTGGGAACAATGGAAACTGGGTGTGGCCCTGTGCCGGGCCGGGACAGATGTCATCACTCGTTCATTGCCATGGTTCCGGTTCCAACGAAAGCTTCGTATGCTGGCGGCTTGTCTCAAGCCGCTCAATCGAGTAGTAGCCAAGTGGATTATTTCCGTTCGATGCGTGAAATAATTGTGCGCTGGTTGCAGAGTTCCTGAAAATCGCCGGTCACTGTTCGCGACGATCTGTGCCGTCCTCAACATGCACGGACCCTCCTGGCCTAAGTGGTTGCTCCTGAAAAAATTCGCATGCTAGGATGCCAGCGTGAGCAGCGGTGAGGAATGATTGCTGTGAATCGGTCAGGAGGAGGCCTGCTCTTCCTCTGTGGCCCTCAGTGAGGAAGGAGGCGCTGATGAAACGAGCTCTGATAGCGATTGCAATCGCACTGTTCCCAGTGTGGGCGACTCATCTTGTTGTTGCCGCCGGATTTTTCAAAGTGGGAGAACCTGCGCCGGCGTTTGCTCTCACGTCCATCACGGGAGATGCCGTTTCGCTGGAACAGTTAAGGGGTAAGGTGGTCGTCCTGGGGCTGTTCCACATATGCGACCCCTGCATGATGCAAGGGTCGAATCTGCAAAAGGTCCATGAGGTGGTAGCCGGAAAAAATGTCGCCGTGGTCGGCATCAATTCCTCTGGAAACTCCAAGCGAGACGTGGGCGAATTCTTGAGCGCCTTTCCGGTGAAGGTGACATATCCGTATCTGCTCGATCCGAATAAGACCACCGATAAACTCTATGGCGGCGGAAAATTCATTCCCAACGTGTATGTGATTGATCAGCATGGCGTGATCAAGTGGCAGCGTGTCGGTAATATGGAACTGGCCGGTGCCGAGGTCATCATTCAGGAGGTGGAGAAATTACTGGTCTCCCCGCCTGTTGCCGGCACTGGGGCGATGTAACAGGGAAAGAGGATCCATGGACGAATGGGAAGAGGGTAAACGGAAGTTTCTCGAAGTGGTGAAGGGAATTGATCCTTCCGTCGAGGTTGTGATTCCAACGAAGCCGACGAACAGCATGTTCCTCATTTCCTTGACCAAAGGCCCAAATCGAAAATTCATTACCGTGTCGGAGGACGATATTATCGACCTTCCCGCTGAAGACGGCATTCGTGCGGAGGTGACGAAGACTTTGCAGAATGCGATTGCAGCCTTATAGTTCGGGTCTTGTGAGGCGAAACGCGTGAAACAACTACTCCCCGGCATGTGGCAATGGTCCTGGTATTCCGAGGAGAAACAGCTTGATTTTAACGGACTGTTTCTCACGGTCGGCGAACATAAGATTCTCATCGATCCTCCTCCGATGACGGCGGCGGCGAGTACGCTTATACGACGTCAGGGGGCACTCGATTACATCATCGTGACAAACCGTGACCATGTACGTGAGGCGGCGACGTATCAGGTGGAGTTTCGCTGTCGGTTGCAGGTGCCCGAGGCCGATGCGCCGCTGATGGATGTGAAGCCGTCGAAGACTTACAAGGACGGCGAGCTCTTGCCGGGTGGTATTTGGGTTGTTCAACTCAAGGATCAGAAGTCTCCGGGGGAAGCGGCTTTGTATATTCAGCAGGGGAAAGGTGTGCTGATTGTCGGTGACGCATTGATTGGGAAACCGGCGGGGGCCTTGAGCCTCCTGGCCCCTGAAAAGTATGGAGATACCGGGAAAGCTAAAGAAGGGCTCCGGCGGTTGTTAAAATACAACTTCGACTCGATTCTTGTGGGCGATGGCGCTAGCATCATATTCGGAGCCAAACAGGCAGTGGAGCTCGCGCTGCAGGCATAAATGACCATGGGTCTTCGAAACGGACTCTCAGAAGAACTCAATCGCCAGGGCAACGAGCATTTTGCCCGTGGGCACTACACGGATGCTTATGCCTGTTATGCCAAAGCCTTGGAGTGTGATCGTGTGACGGGCGATCACCGCGCGTTGAGTGCCACATTGGGTAACCTCGGCAACATTTGCGCGGTCAGCGGACGCCGCGACTCGGCGCAGAGTTACTATCAAGAAGTACTGGAGTTGCAAAAGGTTTTGGGCGACGACAAAGGCATTGGGACGACATTGGCCAATCTGGGGAATCTCCGCGCGGATGCCGGTGAATGGGATCGCGCCAGAGCTTATTATCTCGAAGCGCTCGACATTATGACTCGGGTGCACGATGAGCTCGGCAAGGCCGTGCTATTTTCCGATCTCGGCTTGGTGGCCAGGGAAACCGGCCAGTGCGAGGACGCACTTCGATATTATGAGCAGTCGCTGGTCTTAATGCGTCGCCTCAATAATCAAGGCGGCGTTGCCGATGCCTGGCGGATGATGGGGCGAACCTTCGCCATCCAAAAGCGATACGAAGACGCCATCGCCTGTTGTCAAACGAGCCAATCAATCGCCGAACGAAGCCGTGACGAACTCCGGGCCGGCGGAGCGCGGTACGTTCTGGCTCAGTGCTACGAAGATCTGGGACAGTTACACATCGCCATTGAGTTGCTGGAGCAAGTCGTGCGGATGGACCGTAAATACGATCTTCCGAAATTGGCCGAGAACATCACCCGGCTTGAACGTCTTCGTGCCCGTCTAGATGCCGAAGATCCTACTCCCCAACCCCGGCGGTCGCGCGCATGAGTGCCGTCGCTCTTCCAGCCTGGGAGGCGGCTCGTGCAAAGCTCCGCACCAGTGTCCCCCAATTTTACGAACTGGAGCCGGGCGGCGCTCTCGCCCTTGATTTGGGGGATGATGGGTGGCTCCTGGAGATGAGGTCGGACGGTCAATTCCTCTGTCAGCACGGAATCGCTATGGACGATGTGAAAAGTTTGATGTGTGACGGAACGACCGAGGATTTGGGGACCGATGAAGTGGCCAAACAGGCCAAGTACTTTCTGGGGCCCGCGGTGTCCAAGAAGCGCCCTGCTCTCCTCAAGGCAGGGTTCGCAGAGCAGACAGACATGAATGATGAATATGTCGCCATTACCTTCCACAAGACGGTCGATTTTGAACGCTATGATGAGGTGATTGCCGCCGTGCGTTGGTGCCAGAATCTTTTCAAGACGTAGTCCTAGGATGCGATGATGGATACGAGTTCCTCGTGACACCTTTTCGTATTTCAAACATTGAAACTTACGCTCCACCCTAACCGCCTGCCATTTGCTGCTTGTTAGCGTGACCGTCTGGCGGCCGACTGATCATCAGGACGCATCTCTCTACGATCGAGAAGGGCTCTATCGGGAGGAGGCAAGCCTTTTTGCCGTGAGTATGTTGTTGATCACGGAGCGGGGCGACACGTATTCATTCTGTGTGAAACGGCCGAGCGGCTTCGAGGTGCGAGATACTTGAAGATTAGGCCGATTAAAATGAAGAAGGGAACTGAAGATTGGGATGGGGGCCTCCTGGAGGCCGTTCGCCGGGCCGGAAGGTGAGCACGCAACGTCCTCCGAAGATCATGATAAGGAAGTTGAGAAGGCTGCTTCCTGCCGTGAGTATGAGGATGATCATGCGTGGGGATATTTGACTCGCTTCTTGAACGATCGTTGCGAGATCAAGCGCCAGAGCGATCGTGCTGTACAGGACCGCTCCCATCACGGCCCATGGTTCACGAACTATGATTAGCGCGCCGACCAGCAGGGCCGGAAACCCGAACAAAAATCCCAATAAGACGCCGTCTTTGATTGTTGAAAGTGATGAGGTCGATCCGACTCCGAAGAGGATGCCCTCTAGGACGATCAGGGCAACAAGAAGGACGATGACCGGACGAGCGCTTTCCATCGCGGCACTATAACCTCGGTGTTCCTCTGCTGCAAGCTGCTTTGTTCCTCCGCCGCCAGGGTGTTACGCTATCGATATGGATGCCACCCTCAGAGACGGTCCATTAGCTATGCGAGACGGATGCACGGTCATTTACGATGGAGAATGCCGGTTTTGCGTCAAGAGCAAGGAAGAGTTTGAGCGGCTGGCTAGCCAATTGGCTCCAGTTCGATTCATTCCCTATCAAAGCCCTGAAGCTGAACAGATTCTTGGGCCTGAGTATCGGTCAGGTCGGCCAGAAGTTGCCTACAGGGTCGGATCGGAGGGCCGGATTCACCAAGGGTTCGATGCGATGCTCCCTCTCCTCTTAAGGCTTCCAGGTGGACGATTAGTGGGAGCGCTGCTTTCTCTGCCTGGAATGAAGCCGATGGCACATGGACTTTATACCCTCCTCGCCCGCAACCGCTATCGCTGGTTCGGTGCCACACCATTCAGGTCCCTGTAAAGTCCAACCGTTGCTTCCTTCATTCTGATCTTCGCTTCGATATGTCGCCCTGCCCCCATCCTTTGAGGGGACAGCCAGGTCAGGTGAGTCATTTACCGTGGGGCCATATTCGAGTGAGAATCCGCCTCTCACCAGGGAGGCAGATGTGGCCCTATATACATTTCGAGAAATAGGCGAAGATCGGCTTGCCGAGGCAAGGTGGGGCGCAAGGTCGGTCAAGTCATGCTGCAGAAGTATCAGACGACGGTTCCCGTTGATGTTGTGGTCGACGCTGGTTGTTAGTTTTGTGGCTAGCCTTTCCTGGGCTGGACCCTATCATTTTCCAACCGGGGCTGGTATTTCTCGCGGACCAATTGCTGAGCCAGTAGAACAAGTGCCGGCCGGCCATTCGGGAGTGCTGGCAGCCGGGTTCGGGTTTCAAGCCGCCGGGTCCTCACTCATAACGGTTCGGACCTATGATGTGCCCACAGGGGCCATTCTATCGGAAGATTCATTCGACGTGAGTGTCAAAGAGGAGGGCGCCGCCGAACATGATGAGAATAAGGGGCGCATCTTTGCCGGTGGAATCGGAATCGACGGTCAGGGGAAATCCAAGTTCATGCTGAGGGTGTATGACGCAGAAACAGGAAGGTTTCTCTGGGAAGGCCAATTAAATTTGTTTAAGGTCGGTGAGGGCGGTGCAACGAAAGCCAGGGCTACGATTGTTCCGAGTCCTGCTTCAGCAATTCCCGCCTCGGACCGCCATCCTAAATCTTTTCAAGTGCTCTTCTCCGTGCGGGCCGTCAATCCCACTACGGGAAAGCTTGTCTGGCAGGATCAGTTCGCGCCGGGGATTCGGAAGCGAGCAGGCATAGCGGGTGTGTCCTGTAGGGACTGTGTCGTCAAGGCAGACAACGAGCCCATCGGTCATATTTTTGATTTGGTTGTGCGGATCTACGATCGCACGTCAGGAATACTGTTGTGGGAGGATTCATTCGAGCAACTTGACCGCATTGAGGAGCCGGCAATCGCGCCGGAGACGAATTCCTATCCTCAAGCCATTCCGTTCTGGAATCCCGACGAAGTCTCCTGGGCCGAGGTCTATCAGACGTGTCTGCGATAGCCGTTAGGATTTCGGTGTGGACAAGGTGGCGCCAAGACTCTCGGCCCATTGTTGTTGGAAGCTGTCATAGGACAGCATAAGCCTATCCTGCATTGCTGCGGCGATTGTCTGACGGGCCTTCAGGTGGACCAGCACTTGGCGAACCTTGTGCATGCCGAATCGTTCAATTAGATAATGGGTGGCGGCATTCGCTTCCATATAAGCGACGCTGACTTTTTCCACGGGTAGATTTTCCCAGCTACCTTCAAGGGCTGTCAGGGGGACCAGCGTATGCTCTCCTGGAGCTATGCTCGCGACATCCTGCCAGGAGTCACTTGCCAGCTGCATCGCGAGCCCTTCATTGAGCCAGGTTGGAATCGCTCCGCCGGTGGCCCCTAATTCCTCATGAATCAGCGCATGAACAAACTCGTGTCGAAGGACCCGTGTGAGCCAGGCGCGGTCCGTCGCGGCGCCTTGGCTGGGGATTTGGATGCGTCCGAGGACGGGATCGAAGAGGCCATCCGCCCAAACGGGGCTGCCAGTTGCTCCTTGAAACTGACTCTTGGTGTGGAGCACGACCGTAACTGGTTTTGAGGGGAAGAAATTGAACTTCTGGCCGATTTCTCGATAGGCTTCTTCGAGGATATCGAGGACGGCCGTCCAGGTCTCTGGATCCTCGCTGCCGTCATATTTGACCGTGAAGTGGACGCTGTTGTGAGTGGCAAACTTCTCTTCGGCTTTTTCCGTGCGATGCACCTTGGCGGTGACCGCCTTTACGTAGGACTGAAGACCGGGGTCTTTCTTCAGCCGTTCCCTTGCCTGCGCCAGATGTTTGCCGGCTTCTGTAAGGTGATCTTTCTCCTGCAGCAGGTCTGCTAGAGCGACGTGCGGGAATGGTTCGTCCGGGGACAACGTCAATACCTTCCGAAGAAACTCTTCTGTCAGTGCGGGGTCTCGGAGTCCCCAATAGGCATGGGTAAGATTGAGATGGGCCACCGGGTTTTGGGGATCGAGGGCCACCGCTTTCTTAAATGCTTTCACGGAGACTTCGGTTCCACCGTTATTTTCTTGCAGGATTCCGAGGTTGTTCCACAAGATGGCCACGTGGCGCTTGGTGGCGGATTCCGAAAGAATCGACGCGGGGAGTTCTTCAAGTTTGGTTTCTGCCAAGGTGATATTGTGCTTCTCAAGCTCTTCATGGATCGCGCCGAGCAGTTCAGAATGACGAGGAACTGGGATGCTGACGGGATCAATGGTTCTGGTACGTTTCACTTCTGGGACGACAGGCTGCTGCGGCGGTGCCACGGGACCTCTGGAGGTGGGGGTTCCTTCTTCTACAACGACTTGCGGCGGTGGCGCAGGCGTCTCGTGGAAATAGTGCGGTTTGAGCCACGATTGATAGAAGATGAAGATGGCGATCAGAACAGCCAATGGCCCGAGAATATGTTTGATATTGCGTCGATACATAGGTGTCCTTCCGTGAGTCCTACACGAAGTCACTCTATCACCGAGCCTGAGGAGGGCCAAGGAAAGTTGGAAAAACCAGCGGCGGTCCGTCGGCTTCTCCGTTCGATGACGGTCCCTCGTTGAGCAACCATTCAGGCTATGCTACGATCCCGCCCCAGGATGCCACGTCCTGATTCCCCCGACTCCCACGACTCTTTCCGGGCGTTCCTGCAGCGTGTGACGAGACCCATTGAATTCGCCTGTCGTGATGCCTATGCCCATCTCCCGACGGTCAAGAACCTTGACCATTTCGTGTCGGAACAGGTGATTGGCGCACTTGGTGAGCGGCTCTATCCTCGAGCGCTTGAAGTGGAGTTACTCTCCCTGCGTAATCTGTTTGTCGATTTCCATACCCGACTCACACCCGCCGAACAGCAGAATCGATTGTCGCAAGCACTAGGGCTCCTTCGCCGCCTGCAAGGAGGGGCGCCCGCGAGCGATCAGCCGGTGCATGTTCCGGAGGGGAATCATCCGGTTCCAGCTTCCGTAAGTTCCGGCCCCGAACGGCGCCTGTGGGAGTCGCCGATTCAATTTGCCAAGGGAGTAGGTCCTAAAAGAGCCCTCTTGTTGGAACGTCTGGGGATCCGCACGATTGAAGAGGCCTTGTGGGCGCTGCCATGGCGGTATGACGACCGATCGATAATCACGCCGGTAGCCAAACTGGTGCCTGGCGCCACGCACTGCATCTGTGGGGTGATCACTCAAGCGAAGGCAACGCATGCACGCTCCCGCCGTCTGTCAATTCTTCAGGTGGCTGTTCAGGACGCAACGGGGATGGTACACGCGGTATTTTTTAACCAGCCCTACCTGGAAGACGTGTTGAAGGAGGGGACGCAGGTCATGATGGCTGGACGTGTGGTGGCCGGTCGGCAAGGATGGATGGATCTGCGGCTGGAGGCCACGCAATTTGAAGTGCTGGGCGGGCAGGAGGATGAGTTACTCCACGTGGGCCGGATCGTGCCGATCTATCATGAGACGAAAGGATGGTCTTCGCGCCAGATGCGGATCTTGATGCAGGGCTTGTTGGCCGAGCACGGGGGCGAGCTGGAGGAAGTGCTGCCGCTGTCGGTCCGTGCTCGACATCGCTTGCCTCCTATTGGCGAGGCGATCCAGCAGGTGCATTTCCCGCCGCTTAAAACGGACCGGGCCGCTCTTGAACACGGGGTCACGGTTGGCCACCGCCGGTTGGCCTTCGAAGAATTGTTTCTCTTGCAGGCGGCCATGGTGCTTCGGCAGCGGGAGATGAAAGAAGAACTCAAACCGTTTCGATTCAACCCACACGTGGCACAGTTGAAGCAACTCGCGCAGATTCTCCCCTTTAGGCTGACGTCCGCGCAGGAACGCGTGTGGCGCGAGATTCAGGCCGACATGGTGACGGCGCGGTCGATGAATCGCTTGGTGCAGGGTGATGTCGGATCCGGGAAGACGGTGGTAGCGTTGCATGCCTTGGTGATGGCCTGTGGCTCCGGTTGCCAAACGGCGCTGATGGTCCCCACCGAAATCCTGGCCGAGCAACACTATCTGAATCTCAAAGCCTTGCTGGAAGCGGTGGGGTTGAAGGCGGTGCTTCTCACGAGCGGTGGCAAGGCCAAGGATCGAAATGCCACCCTGAAGCAGTTGGAGTCGGGCGAGGCGCAGGTGGCCATTGGCACGCATGCGCTGATTCAGAAAAACGTGACGTTTGCGAAGCTAGGCCTGGTGGTGGTCGACGAACAACATAAGTTCGGTGTACTGCAGCGAAAGACATTGCTCGACAAGGGATATCGGCCGGACGTGTTGGTGATGACCGCTACGCCCATTCCGCGGACCCTGGCCATGACTGTTTATGGAGATTTGGACGTGTCAGTCATCGACATGTTGCCGCCGGGCCGTAAACCGGTGCGAACCATGCTCTATTCTGAAGGCCAGCGCCACAAGACGTGGCAGTTGGTGGGAGGTGAGCTGAGGGCTGGGCGACAGGTGTATATCGTCTATCCGCTGGTCGAGGAGTCTGAAAAAATTGATCTCAAGGCTGCCATCCAGGGAGCGGAACATCTGCAGCGTGATGTTTTTCCGCAGGCACAGGTCGGGTTGCTGCATGGCAGGCTGCCGACAGCTGAAAAAGAGCGCACGATGGCGGCCTTCAAGGCCGGCACGGTTCAGATTTTGGTGGCGACCACGGTCATTGAAGTGGGGGTGGATGTGCCCAATGCGACGGTCATGGTCATCGAGCATGCCGAACGATTCGGCCTGGCGCAGTTACATCAACTGCGGGGGCGTGTCGGACGAGGAACACATCAATCGTTGTGCATCCTCATGGCGTCGTATCTGGCGCGCGAGGCCAGGCCTCGGGTCAGCCGTGACGGAAGGCCTGAACAGAACGCCTCCAATGCGCAACAACGATTGGCCGCGCTCGTGAATTCAAACGACGGGTTTATCATTGCTGAGGAAGATCTCCGCATCAGGGGCCCCGGCGAGTTTCTCGGGTTGCGGCAATGGGGTGTGCCGGAGTTCCGGGCGGCGAATCTGGTGCGTGACGCGCAATTGTTGGAGGTGGCGAGGCAGGAGGCTAATGCGTTGCTGAAGCAGGATCCGGGTCTGAACCTGCCTCAGCACCAGGCGTTCAAAGCCGCCATGTTTCGTCGTTGGAAAGGCAAATTGGCCCTGGGGGATGTGAGTTGAGCCGCATAGGATCTGCCGATTTGCTGGAGGACTGAATGATGGGAATGTTGCAACGCTTACGTCACGATCTGCGCGCCGGCTGGGTAACGTTACGGCACGGCACGGCCAAGGTTGCCACCAGAGCGCTCGAAGAGGGTGAGTTGCTGCGCTATCGGCTGGAGTTGCGAAAGGTGGAGCAGCAGCTGGACGATCTGCATGCCGACATCGGTGAACGTACGATCGAGCTGCACGATCGCGGGGAAGCGGCAGAGCATATCCTGTCCGACTCGGAAATCACCCGGATGATGCAGCAAGTTCGCATACTGCAAGATGAACGGACGAAGTTGCTGCTGGAAATGAATGACATCACTGTAGAGGGGCAATGAGAAATTGTCCATGACCGGCCTGCCGACTGCATCCCCGCGCACATTTGCCGGTATCGATATTGGAACGTTGACCTGCCGCCTGCTGATTGCGGAGCTTGCTTCGTCCGGACTGCGAGAATTGCGATCCGATCGACGTATTCTTCGGCTCGGTCAGGGCGTTGATAAACATCGTGTGCTACGGGCCGATGCCATGGAGCGGGTGGTGGCGACCTTGAAAGAATGGCGCCGGATGATGGACGAGTATCGGGTTGAGGCAGCCACGGTTGTCGCGACAAGTGCAGTGCGCGATGCCCGGAACCGTGAGGAGTTTATAAGCCTGGTCGCGCGTGAAACAGGATTCCAGGTCGAGACCATTTCAGGAGAAGAGGAGGCCCGCCGGACCATGCTCGGCATCCGGTCCGGCCTGCCTCCCGGCGTGACCGATTTGCTGGCCCTGGACATTGGCGGTGGGAGCACGGAATTCATCCTGGATCGACCAGGGCAACCCCCAATGGTGCGATCAATTGATATCGGCGTCGTGCGGCTGAGCGAACGGCTGCTCCATCACGATCCGCCGACGGTTCAAGAGATTCAACTGGCGCGTGAGTGGGTGGCCAAAGAAACGGCGGCTGCTGTGGCCGACGTGCCGCATCCAGTCGGGCTCACCTGCGTGGGCACGGCGGGGACAATCACGGCCCTGGCCGCCATGGCCCAGCAGTTGCCAGCCTATGAGCCCGTGAGGATCCATAACTACAGGTTGACGCTGGAAATGGTTCAGCGTTTGGAAGCGCAGCTCCTGAGCCGATCGAAAGCGCAGCGGGAAGGCCTGCCTGGTCTGGAGCGGGGCCGCGAAGAAGTCATCGCCGCCGGCGCGATCCTCCTTAGGAGGATGATGGAGACGCTGGGCATGACAAAAGTTCTCGTCAGCGATCTAGGGTTGCGAGAGGGAGTGCTCCTGCACTTGGCAAATATGTTGCGGCAGGGATAGTTGCTTCGGTCGGAGGGAGAACTCATGAATGTTGAATATCTCGTCGTGGTTCTCCTAGTAGGCATTGCCTGCTACCATGTTTACGTGATGGTCAGAGTAGTGGGGGGCATCGGAATATAGTCGCGCTCAAAAAAATATCCAGGCCATAATTATTTGGCTTGTACCATTCCTTGGTGCTGGCTTATGTCACCTCGTGCTGCATACTACCACTGATCGAACTCGCCCCCCTAAAGGCAGGTTGCTTGAAGACGATGACCTTCATACTATTGATGGCTGGTTGGGGGAACGGGGAGGCACGCGATCTCATCCACCTGAATCTGGTGCGTCCGTAGATGCATTCGACAATGAAGGCAATTGATCTGCAAGGCGGTAGCTACCGCTGCGAATACCAGCGAAGGCCGCTTTTCTGTTCAGTGAAACTCGCTTGCGGAATCCCGCCTGGTTTTTCGAGGAGCAGCACCTTGAAGTCGATGAGGCCGAACCAGGCCGGATCGGCGATGTCATGGTAATGGCAGCCTTGGAGTTTGGGCAGGATGTCGCCCAAGGTTTTGGTGAGCTCACTCTCCGTGTAGGCCCGCACGGCAAAGTTTTGACCGAGTCCCTGGCAAAAGCGTTGAATGGTGTAGGCCGCGCCGGTGCAGAGCACCTTCGTGTCCGGCTTGATCTGCAAAAACTGCGGGAGTGACAGGTACCGTTCCTGAAATCCCAGCCAACGCACGGCTTGCCGCAGGTGGCTGTATTGCACTTCGTATTCGGTGTGATGCGGAAGCTTGACCGCGGCAGGCCAGCCTTCCTCGATGCCGAACTCTGTGAGAAAGGCCCGGCCCCCCGGCTTAAGCACTCGCCAGACCTCGGCGACAAATCGCATTGGTCCCAGGTTGAAGATCACTTCTTCGGGCAGGTCTTTTTCGAGCGGCAAGCGTAGCCGCCTGATCCAATCAAGCGCTTCCTGATGTTGAGCCGTCTCGCCCTTGCCCTCGGTGACCTCTTTGCGGCTCAGTTTCACCGGCGTCATGTCGGCCATATTCTCGTTATCGATGATGAGATCGACCGAGTTATCCTTAAACGGCAGCCATTCTCCATTGGCATGGGTGCCGGTGCCGGTCCAGCCGCCGGCCTTGGCGCGCTTGGTCTGCAGCTGCAAGAATGGGCGAGTGACATCCAGCGAAATGTACTGAATCCCCTGTTTCTCGAACGGCAGCAGTTCCTGCCCTAATTCGCGGGCGACGTAACCCAGTCCACCACCGATTTCGACAATGACTTTGGGCTTCGGCTTGAACCAGCCGAGACGGCGCAGCTGGCGCATCAGGAGGCGTCCATAGGTGGTGCCACCCAGCGCCTCGCAGGGTTCACGGAAGAGGTGCGAGACGGTGGTTTCGATGAGATCGAAGTGGCCGTCCTCCAGATCGCTTTCTTTCAGCTCGTGGACGTGGAAGTCTTCGAGGTGTTCTTCACCTTCGAAATCCTGCTGGCCGGACCAGCTTTCCCGAATTTGTTGCAGCAGGAGATCCCATTTGGCCTTGTGCCGGTGGCCGCCGGGCGGTTCGGTCCCGAAGTAACAGAGGGAATAGTTCGGAATCGACCATCGTTCCAGGTGCCATGAGCCGGGCTGGCCATCTGGACCGCAGATCTTGTTGCCGTATTTCTCCACGAGTGCGCCGACGGTGATATGGCCGTTCATGGAAGTGAGCATTTCGATCCCGACCGCGTTCAGCCGGACGAGCGGGAAATCGTCGTCGAGCGGCGCCAGCCACCATTCATCGAAGGCCTGCTGGTAGGCGACAAGGTCGGGAATGCGCCAGGCAAGCAGGCTGAGGACGTCGCCGATCAGATTGAGCGGCTCTTGAATGGCTGCGGCAGATTTCATCTGGTCGGGGAGTCCGGTATCAACAGAAGCCGCAGCCTACACGAGGCTCACGTCGACCTGCAAGAACCCCTGTGGGATCGGTGCCTTAGGTTTGCGAAGGGAGCATCGGGGAGTCGGTCACGATGATCATGCCGCGCATAATGGGATGAATGCGGCATTGATAGGGATAACGGCCCGGAGGCAGGCTGGGAATGGTGTAGGTGCCTCCCGGTTCGACGGCGCCGGAATCGAAGGCACAGCGCCCGCTTTCCTCAAGACATCCGTCATGGGTGACGGTATGGTGTGTCGGGGTCGGATTGTCCCATCTAATGGCGCCGCCTGTCGTCACAGTGGCGGCAGCAGGAACGTAATAGGGCGAACCGCTATCCATGAGGACCTGGGTTGCCGGGGGGGTCGCAAAGGAAGGCCAGGCTATTAGAAAGCCTACCGCAAAACTCAGGGACAAGGCTCGCCAGCTCATGGGATCGTTTCTCCAGTGAATAGCGCTGGTTCTATTATACATAGAGACAGGCTCCATGCGGAAGGATTCAACTGGCCGCTGGCAGGAGGACACCCCCTTCGCCGTGTGAGCGACTGAGCGGGAACCAACGCAGAGTGGTATGAGGTATGAGAGATGTATGCACTCACATGAAACAAAAATTTGGCGTCGCAGTCTGAGACAGTTCTGTCGTGGGTGTGAGATGGTTGCAAGAACCTGGTTGTTCATGCTAGATGGAGGCCGCTTTACCACCGACGTGCCATGCTGAAGACCTGAGAGGAGGACGTGGAATGGCGAAGAAGACTGCGAAGAATACTGCGAAGAAGACTGTCAAGAAGAAAAGCTCTGCTGCGAAAGCTGTGCGGCCGAAAAAAGTCGCGGCAAAAAAACCCAGCAAGCCTAAAAAACCTGTGAAGGCGAAGAAGGCTGTGAAAGCAAAGAAGCCTGCGAAGGCGAGGAAGGCAGCGCAAACGAAGGCGACCCATAAGAAGACGGTCAAAAAGTCTGCCAAGAAAGCTGCCAAGAAAGCTGCCAAGAAACAGGCCCCTGCGAAAGCCGTGCGTTCTTCGAAAGCGAAACCAGCAGTCAAAGCCGCAATGCCTGCGCCGAAACCCAAATCCAAGCCCAAGCCGGCAGCCACGAAGGCGAAGACGCCCGTTGAATCTCCTGCCGCCGTTCCCGACTCGAAACCGGTGAAGCCTGTGGCGCCGGAGATTGGCAGGGCAGCTAAGGTGGAGGTTGAGCCGCAACAGCTCGAGCTTGAGGATGATGAAGAGGAGATGGCGGAGGACCTGGATGACGTGTCGGAAGAAATCGAGGAAGAGATAGAGGAAGAGCTCGGACTCGACGGTGAAGACGACGACGTGGATTATCTCGAAAAGCCTGAAGATCTGCTCGACGACGCGGACGAGTATCGAAACAGTTAGCCCAGGTTGGTGTCGATGTGTGCCGGGTTGTCTCGGTCGATGCCTCTGCGTGCCTTGTATCTTCCACCCCGCGAAGGTTCCATTGAACATGCCTAATGCGATGGTGTTTCGCGATGCGCCTGCTGTGATGTCTTGGCGCGCCTGTTGGTTCCGTTGCGTCAGTGCTGCGCTGGTTGTGGCATTGGGCGTCAATTCCAGACTCTCAGCCCTCTCATGAGTCACTTCCTCTTTACCGCCGGTGCCTTACGTGAACGGAGTTCTCCGGAGAGCGCCGAGTTGCAGCTTAGCGCCGGAATTTGGGGCCTCTGCACAGCCTTGATTCGCGACAATCTCCAAAGGTTTTTGACGCCGGATTCTCACGGTTTGGTGTATGTGCTGAAGGAAGGTATTCGAGCGGAGTTTTCCATCGTCTCGCCCGTTCAGCCCTTTCAAGCCTTGGACGAATTACTGAAGGACGAGGTGCGGACGGAAGCCCGCTATGGATTTGTGCGGGTCGCACCGGTGCGACGTTGGCAGGGCAATGCGCCTGACTGTCAGGTGCTGCTTCAGAGGATCCTGGGCATTGAAGAACAGTCAGAGTTGACCAGGCGGCTCAGCCTGGGCATGCATCGCCTTACGGACGAGGAGTATCGGGCGATACTCGAGGGATTGGGGGCGGGGGAATAACCGGGAGGCCGTCCTCTCTAATCGGAGCTAGTCGAGGATGCCCCCTGTCATCAGATGGTAGGCTTCTTCTACCGTGGAGACCTCTTTCACCTCGACGTTAAGATCCCAGGCGAGCCGGGTAATATTCCAGCGCGGATCGTCGCGTTGCCCCTGGGGGATCAGGATGGTGCGGTACCCCTCGCGGGCTGCCGCGCGTATCTTGTCGGGGATGCCTCCCACCGGGCCGATCGTGCCATCCTTGGAAATGGTGCCGGTCATGGCAATACCGCGCAGGATCTGATCCCCTTTCAATAGCGCGGCAAATCCCACGGTCATGACTCCTCCGGCACTCGGGCCGTCGGTGCCGGTCGAGGCGTAGGCAAGGCCGATGACGCTGACGGTCCCGCTATGGTCGACAGTCGGCGTATGGTCGAGCGCATATTGAAACGCGAGGGCCATGGAGCCGAGGTTCGTCTGTCCGGGTTTGATATTACCGCCTTGCCACTGCAGCATCATTGGAGAAGGGCTCGGCTGGTGATCCCAGCGCAACAGGAGCACTTCGAATACGCCAAGGTGGTTGGACTGAATGGCGGCCAACATGGGGACCTCGACCACGGACTCTGCGGCGGCCAGTCGGAGGTGTACGAACAACAGGTAGGTGCAGAAACTGAAGAAACACAGGATGCGCGGACCTGTTCGGGAGATAGCCTGAAAAATGGCGGCTGGCATATGAGAGCGAGTCTAGCAAAGCTCGTGGTGGTGTAAAGTGTTGGCGCGATTCTTCGCCTGCGGGTGTAGATAGAGAGTTTTTATGACCATGTTGGATCGGCCTGCCCGACTGCATCGAGTTCCTGTCTGGGTGCTGGGTATTCTGTGGGGGATAGTCATGCTCCCCGGCCTGCTGTTTGCGGAATGTAAGACTGAGACGGGCGGGAAGAACGCCGCTGCTGTGTTCACTCTACACTTGAGCAGCACCTGCACGGAGGCGGAGCGGGAGGCTCGGGCCGTTTCCGCGAAGGATCTCATGCGGGCGTTGGCGGCGGGGAAGGGGATTGATTTGGCAGGGGTCGTCATTCAGGGCGACCTGGTGCTTGACGAGTTGCCGGCACAGAAGGTTGCCGCAGTGCAGGGATTATCCCTAGAAGATCGCCGGGTGTTTGAGGGGCTCAACGATGAGGAGGTGCATGTCATCCGCGGGCCGTTCGTGATCAAGCACTCGCGGGTGAAGGGGCAGATCGTCAACCGTCTCAAGCGCGGATTTTTGCTGATTGCCGGACCGGTGGTTTTGGTACATACCGGTTTTGACGGCCTCGTCGATTTGTCGCGTACGGTATTTTTCGGCCTGGTTGATGGATCGAATGCGAGATTCGCGCAGGAAAGTTATTTTGTTCAGGACCGCTTCACGCAGGGCGCCATGTTTTCTGATACCCGGTTCGGGCCACATGCCCGATTTCACCGGTCGATGTTTAGCGGTCCGGCGATCTTCCGCGGTGCCAATTTTTCAGGTTTGACTGAATTTCTGGAAGTCGTGTTTGAGCAGGAGGCAAATTTCGCGCGCGCGGCGTTTCACATGGGGACCGGATTTTCCGGCGCCCATTGCCGGGCAAAATGCGATTTCTCATCGACGCAGTTCGACCGGGAAGCGTTCTTTTTGTTTGCGATTTTTGATCGAACGGTGACCTTTGCCTCCGCGCGGTTCAACTCGCAGGCCGATTTTTCTGACGCCGCCTTCAAAGAGGCTGATGACCTGGGACAGGCGGCGTTCGCGCGCGCGCCCCTCTTGATCAGAACCACCCGGGTGACCCCCGCGGTACCCGGGCGTTCCGAGGCAGGGCCCTTTTCGCAGGTCCTGACGATCGGGTTGCTCATCGCGGCACTGGGGAGTTTGATCTACGTCCTCAAGGCCAAGTGATTCCTGCAAAACCCCCAACATATAGTTTTAGCCTTGCCCCATCCCCCCATAAATTGGTATAAGATTAAAAATTTGTCCAAGGGAGCGCCTGGTACCTGATGGACCAACCTGAACTGCCCTACCAAGTCAAGATCGAGAATTTCGAAGGTCCGCTTGATCTCCTGTTGCATCTCATCAAAAAAAACGAAATCAACATCTACGATATTCCGATTGCGTTGATCGCTCAGCAATATTTGGACTATCTGTCGGTGATGAAGGAATTGAATCTTGCCGTTGCCGGGGAATTCCTGGTCATGGCGGCGACGTTGTTGCACATCAAGTCGCGCATGTTGTTGCCGGTGGACGAGGTTGCCGTCGATGAGGAAGAGGGGCCCGATCCGCGCGAAGAACTCGTGCGGCGCCTGCTCGAATACAAGCAGTTTAAGGAAGCGGCCTCGCAGCTAGATTATAAGGAACGCCTATGGCGGGATACGTTTGGTCGTGATCCCGGTCTACCGGTGGAAGTGACTAAAGACGAGAGCCCGCTTGACGACATTTCTCTTTTTGATCTGGTCGATGCGTTGCAGGGGGTCCTGTCCCGTCATCCCGAAAAGCGTCTCGTCGAAATCATCCCGGATAACCTCACGGTCCGCACCCGCATGAGCGCCATTATCGAAGCGCTGGAGATGCATGAGTCGATGGCGTTCACGGCCTTGTTTGAAGAGTCGAGTCATCGGCTCGTCGTGATTGTGACCTTTCTGGCTTTGCTCGAACTGATTCGCATCAGGGTGGTGCGTGTGTTTCAAAGCGAAACCTTCGGGGCAATTCTTGTCTCCCGTGCCTTCACGGCGGTGGCGGAAGGGGATTTAGTGGAGGAGTCTGAATGGAAGAACCTATGAGTCTCAGCGTGGAGGATGCCGTCGAGCAGTCAGCCGAGGCCGAGGAGACGGAGGCAGTTGTCGCTGGAGAGCCGGTTGCCTTGTCTGCTGGCCCCGAGACGGACGCAGCGGTCGGCGAGTCTGCCGTCACCGAGATGTCGGCGTCCGCTGCTGATCCTGCCCTTTCCGACCTGCGAGCTTTGAAGGGGATTCTTGAGGCATTGCTCTTTGTGACGGCCGAGCCGATTCCTGTTACACGGTTCTTGGCATTGCTTGGAGCCGTGACGAAGCAAGAGGTTGATCAGGCGCTGGCGAGCCTCAGGCATGATTACGAGCAGGAGGGGCGCGGGCTGCAGTTAGCAGAGGTGGCCGGAGGCTACCGCATCGTGACCAAGGCGGAGTTTGCCCCCTGGCTGAAGCGGCTGGAGAAGGTGAAGGCTCCGTCGAAACTCTCGCGCTCGGCGCTTGAATCGCTGGCGATTATCGCTTACAAGCAGCCGATCGTCCGTGGGGAGGTTGAGCAGATTCGCGGGGTCGAAACGTCGGGGGTGATCCGGACGCTGCTGGAGCGAAAACTTGTGCGTATCGTTGGCAGGAAAGAAGAGCCCGGGCGTCCGATCATGTATGGAACAACCAAAGTGTTCCTCGAACATTTCGGTCTTCGCGACTTGTCGCAGCTGCCTCCGCTCCGGGAGTTCAAAGAGTTGGGCGAATCCGAGCAGGCGATGTTGCCCATCGACGAGTCTGAGCAGGGGGGTGAGGAATCGTTATCCCCAACTGCTGAAGCCTTGACTGAGAGCGACGCTGAAGGATTTGCCGAGTCCGCCGCACTCTCGGAGGTGAATGGCGACGGTGAACTATTGCCGGAGACAACCACGATTGAAAGTGATACCCAAAGCGAATTGATGGTGGCCGAGGTGGCAGAAGAATCCTGATTCCTCCATCACCATCCGTGGGTTCTGCTCAGTTCAGTGCCGGACATTTCTTTCTGCACTATTCTAAATTTCCTCTCCAACATTCCTGAACACAGAAGGCCTTCGGGATGCTCCTGGGAAGAGCGTATGCCCGGAGGCCTCCTGGGCGTCGTGGTTGAGCGTGATCGACTAGCGACAGCCGATTGGTATGAAACCTGCGCCGAAGATCCGTGACAAGGTCACGTACCGCGCATTGTCATAAAACGAGTAGCTTGGAGCATACCAGTTCTGGGCTGTAGGGTTCCCACCGTAGGATGGATCGGTACCGAAAATATGCCCCCCGCGGCTATTCTGATTGAGATGGATCCACTCCATGTACATGGAGCAGACTTCCCCTTGGACCGACCCGCCCGCAGTGTTGCCTGCATACCAATCGCGTCCGGAATCCGGTATTTGCGATAAATTGCGCAACGCGCCGATCGGCGTATCGTATGAAAAATCCTTCGCCTTGGGAGTCGGTTGATAGGTCGGGGCATTGGGTGAAAGAGAGAATGCGGTGTCAGGCAGCGAAGGCACGACGGAGAGCGCCTTGAGGGCTTTCGGTTGGCAATCGGACCGTTCCTTATTGGTGTAGAGTATCGTTCCTTCGGGGCCTGGGCATTCCCACATTTCGACCGGGGAGGACTCGATCGCGTGCACGCTGGGAGCGAGGGTCAAACTCGCGGCGAGGGTCGCGAGTATAAGTCGTGTTGGCCACATGGTACACCTCCGATTGGTTTATCTTGTCGGGCGACGCGCATTGCTTTCTACCATTGTGAGTGCAGAGCCTATGACATTCGAAAGAAATGCGTCCATCCAGCTTTGGGGGGATGGATGCCTACCGCGCTGCCTAGGATGTTGGCAGGCCTCGTGGCTGAGCGCAGGGTCAGGCTGATGGGTTGAGCAGAATAGTCTTGGAAGCCGCTGCGAGCCGCGCTGGTCTTGCCTTGACTCCCTTCTTTTCGCTTTGTTAGACTGCCCGATCTAAGTTGTTGAAACATCCGCCAATCTTCACCAATCTCGTACCACGAGGAACACCATGATCAGGACTTGGCTGCTCGACGAAATGTTTCGGTTTGACCGGAGGTATCTCACCGCGGAAGGAAGTCAGAGCGAGTGGGGCGCCGGGGACTCCGTTGCCGAGGAAGAGGAGTTGCCTCCTGCGCCGACGGGAGTGGCCGCCAAAGCTGGGAATGGCCGGGTGATGATTACCTGGGATGCCGTGCCGGACGCGATGTACTATAACTTGTATTTCATGACGACGAAGGGCGTGCAGATCAAGTTTTCAGAGCTCACCCGCCCCATCGCCAGTGCGAATGATTTCAAGACCGTCATCGGCGTGACAAAGGAAAAAGGGACCTGTATCGAAGGTGCCCAGTCGCCGTTCATGCATGACGATTTGGCGAATGGAACCTGCTACCACTATGTCGTGACGGTCGTGACGCAGAAGGGGGAAAGCCCCGAGTCGCAAGAAGTCATGGCGATCCCGGCTCCCTACCTGATTGCCAAAGTGATCGGGCAAGAGGGGGTGGAGGAAGGGGAATTCAGTTCTCCGACCGGCATCGCGGTGGACAAAGACGGCAATCTGTACGTTGCGGATACGGACAATCATTCCATCCAGAAATTCGACAAAGACGGTAAGTTCCTCGGACGTTGGGGCGGAGAGGCGGGCAGCGCGGAAGGTAACTACTACTATCCCCGCGGGCTCACCACCAACAACGACGGCCAAGTCTATGTCGCCGATACCGGCAACAACCGCGTGCAGCGGCTCGACACCGACGGCAATCCCATGAAAGCCTGGGGCAAGTTCGGGTTTGCCTGGCGCGGGGCCGATATGAATAAGTTCGACGCGCCCTGGGGTGTGACCACCGATCAGGACGGCAATATCTACGTTACCGACACCAACAATGCCCGCATTCAAAAGTTCAAAGGCGACGGAACGCCCTTGTTGAAATGGGGGCGGGACGGCAGCTTCGACGGCGCGTTTTTCTTTCCCCGCGGGGTGGCGGTGGACTTCGTTGGAAATACGTACGTGGCCGATGAGGGAAACAACCGCATTCAGAAGTTCGACACCCGCGGCAGCTTTTTGACTAAGTGGGGACGCGAGGGCAGCGGGCCTGGTCAGTTCAAGGCGCCCTGGGGCGTCACCTGCGATGCGTTGGGCAACGTGTACGTCGTCGATCAGGGTAATCACCGCATTCAGAAGTTCGACGGAAACGGCACCTTCCTTTGTGCCTGGGGAAATCGCGGAAAAACCGAGGGCCAGCTGAACTTCCCGTCCGGCGTCGCCGTCGACAAAGAGGGCTCTGTCTACGTCGTCGATAGCGGCAATCACCGCGTCATCAAGTACGTGCCGACCGACGAAGAATTGAATCGCGGGAAGGAAGAGCGCGAGCGGGCTCAAGTCGTCAGCGAGTACCCAGCTCCGGGCAACCTGGCTATCAAGCCGGGGGATACTGAAACGTTCCTGAGTTGGATGGATGTGCCGAAAGCCGCCTCCTACAACCTCTACTTACATACTTCTCCCAACCTGACCGTGGAAGGCGGCACGAAGATCGAAGGCGTGACCAGTCCCTACAATCATACCGGCCTGACCAACGACCAGGCCTACTTCTATGCTCTGACGGCGGTTTATGAGGACGGCACGGAGAGTCAGTTATCGGAGGAGGTCTCTGCGACACCGGTGCTGATCGACATTACAGCCCCGCAAACACCGTATGCCGTCATTAATCATGGCGCATTCATGACGAATTCGCCTGAAATTGTCGTGACGATTTCCGCTACCGACCTCGATACGGGGGTGGCCGCCTACTATATCTCCGAAAACCCGATGACACCGATGGCGGGAACGCCCGGTTGGGTCGAGGTTCCGCCGGCCATCAAGTTCGGCGCGACGATTCCCTTCATTCTTTCTCCAGGCGACGGGCAGAAAACCGTCATCGTCTGGTTCAAAGATCTCGGGAACAACATTTCGACGCCGGCGAGCGCCAGCATCCTCGTCAACACGTCCGGCTATCTCTGCGTCTCCAAATGGGGCAAGCCTGGTCGCGGTGCCTCCTTATTGCACGGTGGCGAGTTCATGGCGCCGATATACGGCCTGGCGATTGATCAACAAGGTTCCATTTTTGTGGTCGATAACGGGAATAACCGGATTCAGAAGTTCGACCGTAACGGAAATTTCATCATTCTCTGGGGGAATTTCGGGGCGGCCAACGCGAACTTCCACAATCCGACCGGTATTGCCTGCGACGCCAAGGGCGACGTCTACGTGGTCGATACGAACAACCACCGCGTGCAGAAATTCGACGGAAAATTGGGCGGCTACATCATGAAGTTCGGTTCGCGGGGGAACGGCGAAGGCCAGTTCAACGCGCCCTGGGGGATAGCCATCGATCGGGTTCGGGGATATATCTACGTGGTGGATAGCGCCAATTTCAGAGTGCAAAAGTTCGACATGAGCGGCGAGTTCATCATGTCGTGGGGAAGCTTCGGCAATGGGGACGGCCAGTTCTACTTCCCACGCGGCATTGCCGTAGACCAGGCCGATGGTACTGTCTACGTTGTTGATATGGGCAACCATCGCGTGCAGAAGTTCGACACCAGCACGAATGTATTGCCGCAGTTGCTGACCAAGTGGGGCGGGAGTTCCGAGGCCGGCCATGCCAGCAGCCCGTTAGCACAGGAAGCCGGGCAGTTACGCTCGCCTTGGGGTATTGCCGTCGATGGCCAGGGTGATGTCTATGTCACGGACACCGGCAACCATCGTCTTGAAAAGTTCGACCGTGAAGGCAACTTTATCGCCCAGTGGGGCGGATTCGGCGGCGGCGACGGGCAATTCAACTTCCCCTACGGCATCGTGGTGGATTCACGAGGTAGCGTGTTTGCCGTTGATAGCGGCAACACCCGGGTGCAGCAATTTATGCCGGCGGAAGAGGGGAGCGAGCGGTTACAGGAAGAAGCAGATGCCGCAGCGGAGCTGGGGCAGATCGATAAAACCACGAGAGTTTAAGGGCAGCGGGCAGGAAGCCCGGGAGAGGGTGGCGACCGATGTTAGAGAAGCAGATTCGGCTCGGGTTGACCTATGACGACGTCGTCTTGGTTCCGGCTAAATCGCAGGTCCTGCCGAGTGAAGTCGATACCCGCACTCGCCTCTCTCGAAACATTCCGTTGAACATTCCCATTGTCAGCGCCGCCATGGACACCGTGACGGAAGCGCGGTTAGCCATTGCGATGGCCCAGGAGGGCGGCATCGGGATTGTACATCGGGTGCTGTCACCGACCGATCAGGCGGCTGAAATCGACCGGGTCAAAAAGTCGGAAAGCGGGATGATTCTTGATCCCATCACCATCTCGCCCGATCAAACCATCCGGGATGCACACGACCTGATGGCGAGGTATCGGATCTCCGGGATTCCCGTCACTAAAGGCGGCAAGTTGGTCGGCATCCTGACGAATCGCGATCTGCGGTTTGAGACGAGGATGGAGCTGAAGGTATCGCAGGTGATGAAGCGCGACAAGCTCATCACCGCACCGGAAGGGACCAGCCTGGAAAAAGCCCGCGAAATCCTGCATGAGCACCGGATTGAAAAATTGCCGGTGGTGAATAAGCAATTCGAACTCAAGGGCCTGATCACCATTAAGGACATTGAGAAGCGAATTAAATATCCCAACGCCTGCAAGGATGCCCACGGGCGCCTGCGAGTCGGCGCGGCGCTGGGCGTCGGTCCTGATACCAGAGACCGAGTAGACCTGCTGGTGAAGGCCGGCGTGGACGTCGTGGTCGTCGATACGGCGCATGGGCATTCCCAGGCGGTGCTCGATATGGTCAAAATGGTCAGAAAAGCCTATCCGAAGCTGGACATCATTGCGGGTAACATTGCAACCGCACAGGCAGCCAAGGATCTGGTCAAGGCAGGTGTCGATGCGGTGAAAGTTGGCGTGGGGCCGGGCTCGATTTGCACGACGCGGATGGTATCCGGCGCCGGTATGCCGCAACTGACTGCCATTGCCGATTGCGCCGGGGCCCTGGCCGGTTCGGGAATCCCGGTGATTGCCGATGGTGGAATTAAGTATTCCGGCGATATTACGAAAGCCTTGGCAGCCGGCGCCTCGGTCGTCATGCTCGGAAGTTTGTTGGCCGGTACGGAAGAAGCTCCCGGCGAAACGGTCTTGTTCCAGGCGCGGACCTACAAAGTCTACCGTGGAATGGGATCGATCGGAGCCATGGAACGCGGCGGCGGCGATCGATATGGACAGGGGGGGCGCCCGACACCGAAGCTGGTTCCCGAAGGAATCGAAGGCCGGGTGCCGTACAAGGGCCTCCTCGCGCCGCACATCTACCAGATGGTTGGCGGGGTGAAATCCGGCATGGGGTATTGCGGGTGCAAAACCATTCCCGACTTACAACAGAAGGCGACCTTCATCCGCCAGACATTGGCCGGTCTCCGCGAGGGGCATGTGCATGACGTCATCATCACCAAGGAAGCGCCCAATTATCGCACCGATTGGGAATAACCCCCGCGTGAAGCGTTCCACGTGAAGCGTATCTCGCAGTTCAGATCCTCTCACACACGACGATTCACGCTTCACGAGATACGATCATATGGAACTTTGGCACGATAGAATTCTCGTCCTTGATTTCGGCTCCCAATACACGCAACTGATTGCACGACGTATCCGAGAAGCGCAGGTCTATTCGCAGATTCTGCCGTGCACGGTGCCGCTTGCCACGGTGTTGGCCTATCGGCCGAGGGGCATCGTCCTTTCCGGCGGCCCTTCGAGTGTCTATGACAAGAGGGCCCCCAAGGTGTCCAAGCAGCTTTTCGAGCAGGGCATTCCCATTCTCGGGATCTGCTATGGGATGCAACTGGTGACCCATTTGCAGGGCGGGGAAGTTGAAAAAGCCCCGCACCGCGAGTTTGGCAGGGCCGAACTGCAACTTGACGATCGGTCGGATCTCTTCAAGGGTATTGGACATGGCGGCTCCACTGTGGTCTGGATGTCGCACGGGGATCGCATCGAGCGCATGCCGCCCGGGTTTCGCTCCATCGCCCACACGAACAATTCCCCCATTGCGGCGATGAAGCGGCATGATGCCAAACAGCATATCTACTGTCTGCAGTTTCATCCCGAGGTGGCCCATACCTCCGAAGGCGCCACGATCCTGAAAAACTTTGTCTACGATATTTGCGGCTGCAAACCGACGTGGACGATGCGCTCCTATGTCGACACCGCTGTGGAGCAGATCCGGCAGCAGGTCGGGACGGAGCGGGTGATCTGTGCGTTGAGTGGCGGGGTAGATTCATCGGTTGCGGCGGCCCTGACGCATCGGGCAGTCGGCGATCAACTGACCTGTATTTTTGTTGATAACGGGGTGTTGCGGGCCGGCGAGCGTGATCAGGTCGAAAAGACGTTCGCGTCGCAACTCCATCTGAACATGCGGATCCTCGATCGCACCAGTCAGTTCCTTACAGGGCTGAAGAACGTGACTGATCCGGAGCGGAAGCGAAAGATCATTGGCCGCCTGTTCATCAAGAATTTTGAAGTCGAATCCAAAAAGCTGAAGGGGATCAAATACCTCGTGCAAGGCACGCTGTATCCCGATGTCATCGAAAGCGTGAGCTTCAAAGGCCCCTCGGCGACGATCAAGACACACCACAACGTCGGCGGGTTGCCGACAAGAATGAAATTGAAGCTGGTCGAGCCCTTGCGCGAATTGTTTAAGGACGAAGTGCGGGTGCTGGGGCAGGAACTGGGCTTGCCGGATGAAATCATTTGGCGGCAGCCGTTTCCCGGTCCCGGGCTGGCGATCCGCGTGCTCGGCTCAGTATCCCAAGACAGACTGGCGATTCTGCGCGGGGCGGAGACCATCGTCGATCAGGAAATTCGCGCCGCCGGGCTCTATCGGGAAATCTGGCAGGCGTTCGCGGTGTTGTTGCCGATCCGAACCGTCGGCGTGATGGGCGATCAGCGGACGTATGAGTATGTGATTGCGATTCGCGCAGTCACGAGCCTCGACGGCATGACCGCCGACTGGGCCAAGATTCCGAACGACGTGCTCGGCAAGATGTCGAGCCGGATCATCAATGAAGTGAAGGGTGTCAACCGCGTGGTGTATGACATTAGTTCCAAGCCTCCCAGCACGATTGAGTGGGAATAATCGATTTGTGAAGCGCCGTTCGTGATGCCTGATGCGCGAAAGCGACAGGGTTGTGATTGCGCGAACGAAACGTACGACATGCGCTGCATGAAAGGGTAGGATGGAAGTTCGCCTTCAAAAACTGATTGCCGGTACCGGAATAGCCTCCCGGCGCAAGGCCGAGGAGTTGATTACGTCAGGACGCGTGACCATTAACGGCCACGTGGTGAAAGAGCTGGGTACCAAAGTTGACCCCGATCGTGACCACGTCAAGGTGGATGGCAAACATCTGCGTGCCGCACAGCCTTTCGTCTATTTGATCCTCAATAAGCCCAAGAACGTGATGTCCACGCTCGATGATCCGGAAGGTCGCCCGACTGTGAAGGATTATTTGCGCGGCGTGACGGTGCGTGTCTTCCCTGTCGGCCGGTTGGATTTCGACAGCGAAGGCCTCATGCTGCTCACGAATCATGGAGATTTGGCGCAGGCGCTGCTCCACCCCCGCTACCATGTACCGAAGACCTATCTCATCAAGGTCAAGGGTGTCCTCGACGATACGAAAATCGAGGCCCTCGAACGAGGCGTCAAACTTGAAGATGGCTTTACGGCTCCAGCGAAGGTCAACAAGGTGAGTAGAGCCGAGAGCAACTCCTGGCTGGAAGTCACCATCCATGAAGGCCGCAAACACCAGGTCAAGCGGATGATCGAGGCCGTGGGCCATTCGGTCATCAAGTTGACGCGTGTCCGTATGGGACCTCTGCTTCTTGGCGATTTGGGTGCAGGAGAATATCGGTTTTTAACCGACCGGGAGGCGAATCGGTTGCGGGAACTGGTCGAGGATCGGGTGGCGAGGGCTGAACGGCCTGAACTGGATGCCTCAGGCAAGCCGATGCGTTGGATGCCGCCGACTGAGCCGGCGCCCCCCAAGCCACCGAAGCCAGAGCGCTCAGGGCGTGGTCCAAAATCTCAGCGCGCGGAATCCGGTCCTCGTTCACAGCGCAGTGTAGCGGGCGCGAAGTCCGGACGCCCTGGTCGCGGTGGTCTGAAACGGCCACTCAGTCCTGGTGCCAAATTCCGCCGTCCCACAAAGACAACCGCCTTTCAACGTCCTCAGCCAGGCCTGGCGCCACAGGGCGACGAGCGGAACCCCACGGCGCGTCCGACCGGCTTCACGCAAAAGCCCCAGCGGCCTCAGCCGGGAGCAGGATTCCAACGGCCTCGGTCCGACGGAAAATCTTCAGGCCCCGGGCGAAGCACGGCGGGTAGTCGTTCGGGATCGGGCAAGAAATTTCAACAGAATCGGCGAAGCGGCCCCTCGAGCTCGCGTCCTGGACAGCGGGGCCCTGCAAGGCAGTCGCGGAATTCAACGCGGAGAAGAGCATGAAGATCAGGACCCATCGGTGCGGGGAGTTGACCAAGGCGCAGGTCGGTCAACAAGTGGTGTTGAACGGCTGGGTGCAACGTCGGCGGGATCACGGCATGGTGCTCTTCATCGATTTGCGTGATCGCACCGGACTCACCCAGGTTGTGTTCAATGCCGAGCGGAATGCCGCCGTCCATCAAGCGGCCCATACGCTCCGCAGTGAATGCGTCGTATCGGTGACCGGCCAGGTCATGGCCCGCCCCGAGGAATCTCGTAATCCACATTTGCCGACGGGCGACATTGAGATTTTTGTCGATTCCGTCGAGATCCTCAACGAGGCCAAAACGCCGCCCTTCATGATTGAAGACGACATCGAAATCACCGAGTCGCTTCGGTTGAAGTATCGTTATCTCGACCTGAGGCGTCCACGGATGCAGCGGTTGCTGGGATTGCGGCATGGGATCATGCAGGCCGTGCGCGCCTTCTTAAATGCCGAACAGTTTCTCGAAGTGGAAACGCCGGTGCTGACGAAGAGCACTCCGGAAGGCGCGCGGGACTATCTGGTGCCAAGCCGCGTCAATCCGGGTATGTTCTATGCGCTTCCGCAGTCGCCGCAGTTGTTCAAGCAGGTCTTAATGGTCAGCGGTGTCGACCGCTATTATCAGATTGCCCGCTGCTTCCGTGACGAAGATCTCCGCAACGATCGCCAGCCGGAATTTACCCAGATCGATCTCGAAATGTCGTTCGTGGATCGCGAGCAGGTCATGTCGCTCATGGAGCGGATGATCGTCTCGGTGTTCAAGGATGCGGGCGGCGTGCAGTTGCCCGTGCCGTTCCCGAGGATGACGTATGCCGAGGCTATGGGGCGTTACGGTTCCGACAAGCCGGATTTGCGCTTCGACATGCCGTTGCACGATGTCACGGCGTTTGCGGCGAAGAGCGACTTCAAAGTGTTTAAAGACGCGGCGACCAAGGGCGGGCTCGTCAAGGCGTTGATCGTGTCCGGTGGAGCGACCATTGCGCGGAGCCGTATCGATGCGCTCGGTGAAACGGCGAAAATTTTTGGAGCCAAGGGATTAGCCTGGCTGAAGATCACGGCGGAAGGGCAGTTGGAGTCCGTGATCGCCAAGTTCCTCGATGCCCAAGCGTTTGCGGCGGCGCTGCCGGAAGCAAAGCCCGGGGACCTCGTTCTTTTCGGCGCGGATAAGCCGGCCATCGTGCACGATGTGCTGGGGCGGATCCGGCTGCTGCTGGGTGAGGAACTGAATTTGATCGACAAAACCACCTGGAAGCCGTTGTGGGTGACCGAGTTTCCCTTGCTGGACTATTCGCCGGAAGAGAAGCGCTATATCTTCATGCACAATCCCTTTGCGGCTCCGATGGACGAAGATCTCGCGTTTCTGGATACGGAACCATTGAAAGCCAGGGCCAAGGCGTACGATATGGTCCTCAACGGCAGCGAAATCGGCGGCGGCAGTATTCGCAACCACCGCAGCGACATTCAGTTCCGGATTCTTGATTTGCTTGGCATCGGTAAGGAGCAGGCGCAGGCGAAGTTCGGCTTCCTGCTGGAAGCCCTGGAATATGGCGCGCCGCCGCACGGCGGGATCGCTTTCGGCCTGGATCGATTGATCATGCTCCTGGGCGGGGCCGATTCTATTCGTGATGTCATCGCCTTCCCCAAGACTCAGCGCGCGCAGTGCCCGCTCACCGAGGCGCCATCTGCCGTGAGTGCTGATCAGTTGAAGGAACTTCGCATTAAGCTGGATCTTGTCGAATAGCAGGAGCCTTCGCATTCATGGCCGGCAACACGTTGGGCCGAGTCTTCACCGTCACTTCCTTCGGCGAAAGCCATGGACCCGCCATCGGCTGCGTCGTCGATGGCTGTCCGCCTGGGCTGGCACTCACCGCCGAAGACATTCAGCAGGATCTGGACCGCAGGAAACCCGGCACATCCCGCCATGTCACGCAGCGGCAGGAATCCGATCGCGTTGAAATCCTGTCCGGTGTATTCGAGGGAAGAACGACTGGTACGCCGATCGCCCTCCTCATCCGGAATGAAGATCAACGCAGCCGGGATTACGGGAACCTCATCGACACGTTCCGCCCTGGCCACGCCGACTACACCTATTGGCAGAAGTACGGCATCCGCGACCATCGTGGCGGGGGCCGTTCCTCCGCCCGTGAAACCGCGGTGCGAGTGGCCGCCGGTGCGATCGCGAGAAAATGGCTGCACGAAAAGCACGGCGTCATCATTCGCGGGTATCTCAGTCAACTGGGGCCGATTGAGGCTCCGTTTCAAAGCTGGGATGCGGTGAGCAACAATCCGTTTTTTTCTGCCAATGCCGAGGTGGTCGGGCAGCTGGAATCCTTCATGGACGATTTGCGAAAGGCGGGCGACTCTGTCGGCGCGAAGATTACGACCGTGGCAGAACATGTGCCGGTTGGGTGGGGCGCACCCGTTTATGCCAAACTGGATGCAGATCTGGCCGGCGCTATGATGAGCATCAACGCGGTAAAGGCGGTCGAAATCGGCGCGGGTTTTGCCTCGGTCGCGCAACGGGGTTCCGAACATGGCGACGAACTCACGCCGGAGGGATTCGTCACCAATCATGCGGGCGGTATTCTCGGCGGCATCTCAACAGGGCAGGAAGTGGTAGTGACCATCGCCATCAAGCCCACCTCGAGTATTCGTGTGGCGCGTCGGTCGATCGATAAGGCCGGCAAGCCCCAATTCGTTGAAACGAATGGCCGTCACGATCCCTGTGTCGGTATCCGTGCGACGCCCATTGCCGAAGCCATGATGGCCCTTGTGCTCATGGACCATGCCCTCCTGCATCGCGCCCAAAACGCCGATGTGAAAACTGCGACTCCGAAGATTGCCGGCTCGATAAAAAAAGACGGCTCTCCAGCCGGACCCAAAACACCCTCGAAGATGAACGCAGACCCTGCCGAAGCCTAACGGCGTGTCACGTGTACTTCCGTCTGCGGAACTCCAGCTCGTGATCTGAGGGGAAATCTACTCCTGGATGTGTATCGAGAGGGATGATTGTTGAATGTTTGCTCAAGCACGTTGAGGAGCGTCAGTGCATGATCGAAATTTATGCAGACGGTGCCTGTAGCGGAAATCCCGGCCCTGGGGGTTGGGGCGTGTTGCTGCGCATCGACGGGGAGGAGACGGAACTCTGTGGCGGGGAACCGGCAACCACCAACAACCGGATGGAGTTGCTCGCGGTCATCGAGGCGCTGCAATGGTTCACACACCCGGTGAAGGCCCGCGTGTTCACGGATTCCCAGTATGTGCAAAAGGGCATCAGCGAATGGATCCATAGCTGGAAGCGCCGGGGCTGGAAAACGGCCGGTAAAGAGCCGGTCAAAAATGAAGATTTATGGCGTCGCCTGGATGCCCTGGCTTCCGGCCACACCATCGAATGGCATTGGGTCAGGGGACACAACGGTCATGTCGACAACGAACGGGTGGACGCGCTGGCTCGATCCGGCCTCGAGCAGTCGCGTCTCGCCGGTAAGCCGGTGACGCGTCCGGTCGCCAGCCCTGTCCTCGCTCCGGTCAAGGAGTCCCGACTCACAGTCGGCTCCCGCCCCATTCTCGATATTCAACATGCAACCGTCTATCGAGGAGAGACCCGCGTCTTTTCAGATTTTTCCTTCGCTCTTCATGAAGGGGAACATGCGGCGATCGTTGGCCCCAATGGCGCCGGCAAGTCGACGCTGCTGAAGTTGTTGTCGGGTGACGTGCATCCCCTGGCACTGGATGACACCAAGGTCAATCTCTTCGGCCAGGAAGGCTGGAGCGTATGGGACGTGCGGAAGCAACTGGGGATTGTGTCGCACGATCTGCAGCGGGACTATTTGATTTGCGCCGAAGGCTTGAATGTCATTCTGTCCGGATTTTATGCCAGCAACGACACGTATGATCATCAAATATTCAGCCAGGAGCAGGTGGCTCGCGCCCAGGAGGTGATGCGGGAATTGGGAATTGACCAATTAGCCGGCCGCACCTTCGGTCATCTGTCGACCGGGGAACAACGGCGGTTCCTCCTCGGGCGCGCGCTGGTGCATGATCCGTCTGTGCTGGTGCTGGATGAGCCAACGAGCGGGCTCGACCTCAAGGCCTGCTTTCACTATCTCGATCTTCTGCGCGCGCAAATCCGCAAAGGGAAGACCATTCTGCTTGTGACGCACCATCTCCACGAAATTCCGCCCGAGATTGAACGCGTGGTGTTGCTCAAAGAGGGTGAAGTCATCGCTGACGGTGCGAAAGCGAATCTGCTCACGGATGTGAATCTCAGCCGCCTCTTCGACCAGCCCGTCACCCTGGTGCGAGCCAATGGCTGGTATCAAGCCCTGCCGGGGTAGTTGCTTCAGCGGTAATGGCTGAGCAGGTTATCTTAATTTCTTAAGTGGTTGAAACAGTTGCAAAGTGGCTCCCTTGCTCGATTTGTGGCCCCTAGGCTAGTATCCGCGCACCTAATTACGGAGGCGGTATCATGCGTGCCCTCATCCTTCCAGCTGAGTCTATGAGCTTCGGCTTCGTGATCGGGTAGGTTTTTCTTACTGGTCCGATCCGGGCCAGGCTCTCATTACCATTTGAATTGGTTGCCATCCAGGTCTAGACACGTCTTGTGTGTGTCTCGCGGCATGGCTATGGGAGCAGTATGACCAAACACAGAAGTAAGTTCTCCGATGCTCGCGAATATTGTCAGGATATTCACGAAGATGACGGGATTGATCCGCGCCGGTATTTTCACGCGTCGGTATCAGATGAAAGGAAGCGAAAGAGTATTCATCTGTGTGGGCAAGTGGCCAAAGTGTTGAATGTGGCTTTAGTTGGTTGTGACAGCCAGATTCTGGCCTCGTTGTTCGTGGTGAAGGTTGTCGCGGCCCCAACGCTCAGCAGGTTGCAAGCGATTATCGACACAACGCAGGTTCATCCTAGCGTGACCAGTCTCGACATTCATGCCGAGTTGGCGCGAGCTCATCAAGGGTTGCGTTTGGCCGTGGGAGCAGAGATATCACGAAAGTATGTGCCAGAGTTGGTGTTTCGTCTTGCAGCGCCTCATGAGGTGTCGTCATGAAGACACTTCATGAGGTGGTGGTAAAGCAGTGGCTTGCCGAGCCGTTGCCTCACGCCGTGAGACGAGCTTTGGATCGGCTGAGACGCACTGACGATGTGCATCGAATTTCGGTCATGCCGGATGGGCATTTGGCTGAGGATGTGTGCATCGGAACTGTTGTGGCGACAACTCGATTGCTCTATCCCGACGCGGTGGGAGGAGATATCGGATGTGGAATGTCAACTGTACGCTTCAATGGGCAGGCTGCGCTTCTATCCGATGAACAGACGGCCGCCAAGGTGCTTCACGGGTTGGCCGGTATCGTCCCATCAATCCGGCACGGTTCGGGAGGTGTGAGGAGAGAAATTCCGGAATATCTGATGGATCTGCCTCTAAGTGATCCCATTCTGGAAAAGCTCAAAAGGCGTGATGCGCGAGTGCAATTGGGGACTTTGGGGCGAGGCAATCACTTTCTCGAACTCCAATCTGACGAAGAGGGGAATCTGTGGTTCATGGTGCATAGCGGTTCGCGCATGATGGGAGGCGCCATTCGCGACCATCACCTTCGAAATGCGACAAGGTCAGCGACCGGTTTGCTGTATGTGGACAGTGATACGAAGCATGGTCGGGACTATCTTCAGGATATGTGTTGGGCATTGCAGTATGCGGAGGAGAATCGGCAAGAGATGATTCGATCGACGGTTCGTATGGTAGAGGATGTCTTCGGCATTACCGCCGATTGGTCGAGTGCTGTTAGTTGTCATCACAATCATGTGAGACAGGAAATGTGTGAAGGGGGTCTCTGCTGGGTTCATCGAAAAGGAGCGATCTGGGCCGGCTATGGAGTGCCGGGGATCATTCCGGGCTCGATGGGGACGGCTAGTTATCATGTCGAAGGGCGCGGGCATGAGGCCAGTTTACAATCAAGTTCTCATGGGGCAGGGCGTGTGATGAGCAGAGGGCAGGCCTGCCGGACCATTGGCATTGATCAGCTCAAGCGAGAGATGAAGGGTGTCTGGTTCGATCACCGGCACCTCGCACCTCTCCGAGATGAAGCCCCTTCGGCCTACAAAGACATTGCCCGCGTGATGCGGGCGCAGCGGGAACTGACGAAGATCCTTCGAGTGTTGAGGCCGGTGTTGAGTTGCAAGGCTGTTTCGCAAGGGTACAGGGCGGACAGTTAGAGCGACGCGTGGCGAAGGAAGGAGGGTTGCTGTATGGCAAAACAGAATACACATACGAGGGAGAGCTGCTTTTGAAATCTCAAGTAAGCGACGCAAGGGCTTCCCGTCAGAGACGCAGGTAAAACGTGGGTCTCGCGTGGTCAACGACGGGAAGGAGCTTATTGAGAAGTTGGGGAGGAAAGAACTTTGTCCATGTCACTCTGGACGGAGATTTCAAAAACTGTTGTCTGGCTTCCGGCCGTTATGACGGAGCCAATGGAAGTTACTTCTTTTAGGGAGTAAGGGGAAACGTCAAGAGGCGGCACCGTGTCTAACAGTGCCGCCTCTTCAGAGACGAAGGCATGAGCTGAAGTTGTTCTACCCCCCTCCTAACGTTACTGTAAACGTCAGATTGGTATCGATGCGGCGGACTTTGACGCTCACCTGTTGGCCGGGGGTGGTCCGTTCGATCAGGTAGTTTTTGAGATGAGCCGCATCCCGAATGTCGGTGTCGTCCACGGCGATAATGATGTCGTGCTTCTGGATGCCGGCGGACTTGGCCGGCTCCATCACGTCCCTCACCGCCATGCGCCACCGGGTGCCGTCCTTCACCGCGACCATATGAATGCCCATTTTTGAGAAAGTCAGCGGCTTGCCGTCCAGGGCGGCCGTGACGATTCGTTCAGCCAGCAGCGCCGGAATGGCAAACGCCATACGACTGCAATGGGCGGTGGAATCGTCGCGTTCCGTTTGAATGATGGCGTGCATGATGCCGACAACTTCACCCTTGCCGTTGAAGAGCCCGCCCCCCGAGTTGCCGCTGCAGGCGGCCACATCGGCTTGAATGAGGCGCGTATCTACCGTTTGCAGGAAGGTATTGGTATTGCCGAGGTGTCCGAAGGACATGGTCGGGCCCCAGCCCATGGGATACCCAACGGTGAAAACGTCCTGGCCCGGCTGCACGTCACCGGGAGCAAACGAGACGCTGGCGAGGAGCTTGGCCCGATGCGCTTCGGCGAGGCGGTAGACGACGACGTCCATGAAGGCGCTGTCGCCGACGAGATCTGCCGGAATCTCGTCCAGGTCGGTCGTCAGGACATGAATCTGCTTCTGAATGACGGTTCCGGTGGTAACATCCTGCTTTTCAGCCGCATGGCGGGCGGTGACGATGTAGCCGTCGCGCAGGTGAAAGCCGGTGCCGCGCACCAAAATCTTTCCCGGTTTGTCCGGCGTACGCTGATCTTGCGTGTCTTCCAGAACGCCGATCGTAGCCAGTTTGGCGCGATCCAGTGCCGCGGCGTCAAATGCCGAGGCCTGGGTGGTGAAGAGGCCGGCCACAAATGAGACGGAGGCGAACGTTAGTGTTGCATAATACACGAGCTGATGTGAGTAAAAAAGCGGGGAGCGTGACATACAAACCGTTCCTTTCGTGTGGATGCCGTCAGGTCTGTGCAGTATAAACTAGGGCCGGGGCCGGTGGAAATGTACTTGTGGCCATGGACGATAGTATCACCGGTCGAGCTGGGCTATACTGTGACGATGATGCGTATCCTTCAGTTTCTGATGATTGGGATGGCCGTCGTGGCCGCCGGCTGCGCGACGCCGGTCATTCCGGAATCGCTGGAGTCGCAGGTTGATAAAACTGTGACGTTCAATCAAATCGTGGAATCACCCGATTCCTATCGCGGGAAGGTGATCGTCGTCGGTGGGGAAGTCCTCAAGGCAAAGGCATTGAAGGGCGGTACGCAGCTGGAGGTGTTGCAGCTTCCGTTGGATGACGACCAGGAGCCGGTCATCGACCGGATGGAGTCGAAAGGCCGGTTCCTCGCGTTGCAGAAAGAGTTCCTCGATCCGGCGACGATTACCGAAGGGACCAGGGTGACGATTGTCGGGGAGATCACGGGGGCATCGGTCGAAAAAATGGACGAGGCCGACTATCGCTTTCCCACGCTGGATGTCAAACATCTCCATCGATGGGATGCCAGACGAGCGGACGATCGCCGGGGGCCCGGTCCTTGGTGGAACGTGTTCGGCGGTGTCGGGTTCGGCGGTGGCGGCAGCCGCAGTGGCGGCGGTATCAGTATTGGATTTTAACTCCCGCCCGGTTACTTTTTCCTGAATCCCAAAAATACTCCCGCTGCGGCGGCACCGGCTGATGGCAAGTAGCCGGTGAGAAATTGTTTCACTCCTTCGGCTCCGTGCTGGATGGCGGTGAGATTACGCGTGATATGCCGTTGGAGCGCGTCCCAGTCGGTGGTCAACCAGCCGACATTTTTCATCAAAGCCATGCCGGCGAGGGTGAAGGCTCCGATCACGACTACTAGTTTGACGAATCGGCGAAACGCCCAGCCGATGAAAAATCCGGCGAGATAACTTCCGCCGAAGCGGGCGAGCGCAGGAGAGGCGATGTCGGAAATCCAGCCTGCCATGCCGGCGAGGGTAGCCATGCCGGCAACCACAACGGTTTTGGCCTTCCAGGGCGGGTCGGGCGTCAGGGGGTCACTTGTGCCCGTGGAAGTGAACAGATTAAGAAGACTCATGCCTGCCTCTCGCGGGAATGATGCGGTATGAGTGGGGTGAGGATAGGGTCGTCAGCGACTCGCATGCTATGAGGGCCGCCCGCCGGCAAAGGTATCGCAGACATTGGGGTCGCCGGACTGCAGACCGCGCCGCAGCCAGGTCACCCGTTGCTCGGAGGATCCGTGGGTCCAGCTTTCCGGTTGCACATGACCCTGTCCCATTTTCTGAAGCCGATCGTCGCCGATGGCCGCAGCGGCGTGCAGCCCTTCCTCGAAATCACCAGCCTCAATGAGATTGCGATTGCGTTGGGCATGGTACCCCCACACGCCCGCAAAGCAATCCGCCTGCAGTTCCATGCGGACGGAGAGCACGTTGCGCTCAGCGGTGGAACTGCGTTGTTGCAGCCGGGTGACCTTGTTGGCGATGCCGAGCAGATTTTGGATATGGTGCCCGATCTCATGCGCAATCACATAGGCCTGGGCAAAGTCGCCCGGCGCGCCGAGCCGCTGAGCCATTTCCTGAAAAAACGACAGATCCAGATAGACCTTGTGATCGCCGGGACAATAGAAGGGGCCCACGGCGGATGAGGCGTGGCCACAGGCGGACCGCACGGCGCCGGTGAAGAGCACCAGCTGCGGGTCTTCGTAGGTGCTACCCATTCGCGGGAGAAGTGCCCGCCAGGTGTCTTCCGTATCGGCCAGCACCACGGCGGCGAACTTGCCCAGGCTGTCATTCGGTGCGCCGGTCGGCCCTGGACGGTCGGGCTCAGAAGGCGAGGTGATGTCCTGCACGCCGGTGAGGAGATTGAGCAGGGTGAGCGGATTGGTCCCCGTGAAAAAGCTCACGGCGAGGACCAAGACGAGGCCACCCAACCCAATGCCTGCGCCGGATCGAGCTGCCCCCATGCCGCGGCGATCTTCGATGTTCTGACTCTCCCGCTGGCCTTCCCATCTCATGGTTGGACTCCTTAGTTGAGCAGGATTGACGGTCGTTCTATTGATACGAGGAAGAGCCTGCCGATGGAACCACATTTCGCGCAGTTGAGCAAGGGTTGAGTCGCTAGAGAGGGGCCTATCCTCGGCGTTGCTATCTAAGATTGACGCATCAGAGTGGACATTTCGGAACAGCCTCACTTTCCTCATCTTCTGACTAGACAGGCCCGTGAGCGCTTCGTTAGACTTGAATGATGGTGTCGCATATGTCTATCGATCATCGCCGGGACTCCACGCGGGTGTGGCTGTGTTCATTGGCCCTGATCGGGCTGCTCAGTCTCCTTGGCTGTCAGCAGGCGCCAGGTACGCCGCTGCCTCCGACCCTGAAGCCCAGCCTGGCCTGGCCGGAATGTCCGAAGATCGGAGGAATGTACGAACTGCAAGGTGAAGCCCTGCCTGGTTCGATGAATTTTTATCGGAACCGGGACAACAAACTCACGCTGAATGCCATGTTGGGAGTGGCCGCGCCGGCGGATCTTGCGCAGGAGTCGGTGCGAGTTGAGTTGGTGCATGACGACACGCTGGAGCTGGTCAATCGCTACGATGGGGCCATCACCGCGCATCAATTGGATCTGCAGCCGGAGGACCGAGTGGTCTGTGATCACAACCAGATCCGGATTCACCGGACTCGTGCTGAAGGCGGCGTGGCCGAAGAACCGCTTCGCAATATTTCCGAGTTCGCGCAGGAATTGACGCTGGAGGGGGACGGGAGTCTGCTCGTCAAAACCCGCATTCTCAACCAGAGCAAGTCTGCATTCTGGAGCACCCCGGTTCCTCCCGAGGAATATGCCGCCCGCTTCAGGCGGCTCGACTAATCACGCCCTCGTGCGGGTCCCTTCATCACCCTTCATTCCCCAGGCGCATGACGCTCTCATTCCACGCGATCTGTCCAACATCTTGTGGACGGTGGCGATTGAGGCCTTGCTGAGCACCCCATGGCTATAACGGTGCGCCCCCTCATTGGCACCCTGGCATTTAACAAACCCTACGATGTATTACCCTGTTTTACCGATCCTGGCGGGCGCCCGACGCTCAGCGGGTACATCGATGTTCCCGACGTCTATCCAGCCGGCCGATTGGATCGAGACAGCGAAGGACTGTTGTTGTTGACCTCGGATGGTGCGTTGGCGCATCACATTACCGATCCCCGGCATTTATTCCCCAAAATCTACCTTGTGCAAGTGGAGCGTGTCCCTGATGCGGCGGCGTTGGAACGCCTTGAGACCGGCGTGGTTCTCAGCGGGAGGCTCACGCGGCCCGCACAGGCGCGCCTTCTGGCAGAGCCGCTTCACTTGCCGGACCGGCCGGTTTCGATTCGATTTCGAAAACATGTCCCCACGGCCTGGTTGGAACTCACCTTGCGTGAGGGTATGAACCGGCAGGTGCGGCGGATGACTGCGGCGGTCGGTCATCCAACCTTGCGACTGGTACGGATTGCGATTGGTCCGATCTCATTGGGCGATCTTCAGCCGGGGCAGTGGCGGGAACTGACGAAGCAGGAAGTAGCCGATATTTTCCGTTCGGCTTAAAATACACGCGCGCCTCGTGCCCAGGTGATCTCAGGAGCGAACTCTCAAGCCTAGCGGACCTGCTCAACCATGAGGACTGAAGGAGGAATGGCCGATGAGACCCTGTGATCGAATGGTGATCGGTCTATGCAGTCTGTTGGCAGGGCTGGTGGCTCTGGCTCCCGTCTCCCATGCCGGCAGCAACATCGTCACCAAGCCGAGTCGGTATTCTGTGTTTGAGACAATCGATCGGATCGAGCAAGCGATCACTGCGAAAGGCATGAAATTGTTTGCCCGCATCAACCATGCGCGGGAGGCCAAGCAGGTTGGCTTGGACTTGCCGCCCACCGAGTTGCTGATTTTCGGGAATCCCCAGGGCGGCACGGCGCTCATGCTGGCCTCGCCGACGGTGGCGATTGATCTTCCGATGAAGGCCCTGGCATGGGAGGATTCGTCCGGACGTGTGTGGCTGACGTACAACGCGTCTCATCTGTTGCAGGAGCGACATGGGTTGCCGGAGGAATTCGCTGCCCGGCTTGATGGGGTGGGAATACTGCTCGAGCAGGCTGTACAGTGATATCACTCGGTCAGCCTGGCATTGACACCGAGGCATCGTATGGGTCCCGCAATTGACGATTCAGATGGCCTCGCTTCGGATGGAACCACTGGCCTCCACCAGGTCTTCGGAAAATTCTGACAGAGGCTGAGGGAAGATACGCATGTCACATCGGCATTCGATAGCATCTTGAACTGGATATGGGGAGCCGAGCTAAGGTATATCAGGTGAGGCGAATGTGTATTGGGGGCGTTGAGCCGCTGTTCAGATAGGGAGAGAGATCATGTGGGAACGCGCGATCGTGATGAGCAGGTTGTCCGTTCTTCTGCTGCTGGGTACCGGCTTCTCACCCGCGGCGCCGGTGCTGGGCGCCAATCCGGACTCCGTTCCCGTCGCCGATATGCGGCACATCAAGAAATTTGTGGCAGTCGAAGTCCAGACCCAGGGAACCGCCGAGAAGCTCGGTATCAGCGGTGCCGAATTAACCGATGTGACTCGGGTGACGCTTCTCAACAAGGTGCCGGGTATTGCCCTTGAAATATCGAGCGGCCCGTCTCCTGACGCTCCTGAACGTCTCAATCAACTCGGTTTTTTCACCTGCGACGTCTGGACAGTGGGTGAGCAATATATTGCTGCGTACCATGTGGACTGCAATGCTGGTTCTTATACGGCGCAAAAAACGCCCGGGAGCCTGTGGAATCAGGCGATTCTCGGCTACGGTCCGAAGGACGAAGTCTCCGATGCCGTACGAAAGGGTGTGCGAGCCATGGTTGAGTTGTTTGCGTCTACCTTCGCCGGCGTCCGCGCGGATGGTTCCGGTCGGTAGAAAATGATGTGCGGGCTCCCTGCCCTCTTCGGCGGCTGTGCGTGATGTCGATGGCGTTGAACCGCTCACATTGCTTGACAGGCGTGGTCAGTTCAGCTGCGCCTACTGTCAGCAGGCTGGTGCGAGATCCGTTGCGTGCATGTAACGAATCGTTCTATAGCTGAAGAGGCCTGTCAAGGGGGAGGCGATCCGGTCGGCGGGCATGCTAAGATATTTCGGTTATGCCTCCATTTAAACTTGATGCTCCATTCAAACCCTGCGGCGACCAAGGCCGAGCGATTGATAGGCTGACGTCCGGAATCCTGGCCGGGAAGCAACATCAGGCGTTGCTCGGTGTCACCGGTTCCGGCAAGACCTTCACGATGGCCAATGTCGTTGAGCGGGTGCAAAAGCCGACGCTCGTGCTCGTGCACAATAAGACGCTGGCCGGTCAGCTCTACCAGGAATTTAAACAGTTCTTTCCGCATAACGCTGTCGAGTATTTCATCAGTTACTACGATTACTACCAGCCTGAAGCGTATATCCCGCAGAGCGATACGTATATTGCGAAGGACGCCTCGATCAACGACGCGATCGATCAGATGCGCCATGCGGCGACGACATCGTTGCTGCAGCGTAACGATGTGTTGATCGTGTCGTCGGTCTCCTGCATCTACGGCCTCGGGTCGCCGGAGGTCTACCATGACATGTTGGTCTATCTCGAAGAGGGCATGGAGACGCGGCGCGAGAAGATTCTGGCGAAACTGGTCGATATTCAGTATGCGCGCAATGATGTGGATTTCCACAGGGGGACATTTCGCGCGCGCGGCGATGTGATCGAGATTTTCCCGGCTTCGTCGGAGGCCAAGTCGGTACGCATCGAACTGTTCGGCGATACGGTCGACGCCATCCAGGAGATCGACCCGCTGACCGGCAAATCGCTGGGCAAGTTGCCGAAGATCGCCATTTATCCCAACACGCACTATCTGATTGCGCCGGACCGGCACGAACGGGCCATCACAGGCATTGAGGAGGAGTTGGATGCGCGAGTGGCGGCGTTCAAGAAGAACGGCCAGTTGCTGGAGGCGCAACGGATCGAGCAGCGGACCAAGTTCGATCTCGAAATGATCCGCGCCATGGGGTATTGCCACGGGATCGAAAACTATTCGCGCCATTTGAGCGGGCGTGCGCCCGGAGATCCCCCGCCGACGTTGCTGGACTATTTCCCGAAAGACTTTCTGCTGATCATCGATGAGTCGCACGCGACGGTGCCGCAAATCGGCGGCATGTACGAAGGCGACTTTTCCAGGAAACGAACGCTCGTGGAGTATGGATTCCGGCTGCCCTCAGCCGTCGATAATCGTCCCCTGAAGTTTGCCGAGTTCGAGCGGATGCTGAAGCAGGTGATTTATGTGTCGGCAACGCCGGGCCCCTATGAGCTGGAGCATGCCAAAGGCGAGGTCATCGAGCAGATCATCCGACCGACCGGCTTGATGGATCCCCTCATCGATGTGCGGCCGGCGAAGGGGCAGGTGGACAATCTTCTGTCGGAAGTACGCGCGGAGGCAGCGAAGGGCCATCGCGTCCTGGTGACCACCCTGACCAAGCGGATGGCCGAAGACCTTACTGAGTATTACCATGATCTCGGTGTGAAGGTGCGCTATCTGCATTCGGACATCAAGACGTTGGAGCGGGCGGAGATCATTCGTGACCTCCGGCGCGGTGTGTTCGATGTGCTGGTCGGTATCAACCTCTTGCGAGAGGGGCTGGATCTTCCGGAGGTCGGGTTGGTGGCCATCCTGGATGCGGATAAGGAAGGTTTTCTCCGGTCGCATCGCTCCCTGGTTCAAACGGCAGGGCGCGCGGCGAGAAATCTCGATGGCCGAGTCATTTTTTACGGGGACACGGTGACCGACTCGATGCGGAGTGCCATGGATGAAACGGCGCGCCGGCGTCATATCCAGGAAGCCTACAATGTCGCCAACGGCATTACGCCGGAAAGCATTAAGAAGCTGATTCCGGTGCTCGACTATGCGTCCGGAGGAACGAATGCCGGTCAGCTTGAACTGGCGGCCGAGTCGTCGGGGGAATATGCAACGACGGGCGATACGGAGCAGATGATTCGCCGGCTGGAGGTGGAGATGAAGGCCGCGGCGAAGAAGTTGGAGTTCGAGCGGGCGGCGGAATTGCGGAACCTGATCAGGTCGCTGAAGCTGAAGGCGCTGGAGTTGGCGCAGTAGCGGGTTGGTGGCACGACGACGGTTCGGGACTTCTCACATCTGTTTGTAGAGGTAGGCCCCCAGGAACATCCCCAGCACGCTGAGCAGGCTGACTTTGATGCTGAAGCCGAAGGTCAGTTTGAAGAGAACCAGGTCGACGGTGAGCGGCGGGTTGATTCCGGGAGAGAAATTGCTGGCAAAGATATTTTGAATCGCGCCGTTCGGGGCCATCACGCGCAGAATTTCTCCGAAAATCCCACCCAGCATTCCGCCGATCAGGATAAAGATCAGCAGCATGCCGATCGATTTTCTCATCCGATGTCTCTCCCGGGTCACACTGGCGGCGGTATGTGCCGACTTGAGGCACCATATCGGAAGCGTAAAATGATGTCAACAAAATGCATGCCAGATGACGCAGGGACGTAGGTTTCTGACTGTGAGGGCGCTGTCGTTTCATGCAGGGATCGTTCGCTGTCCGGTCCTGTGCCATACATTGCGACTCGTGGCCTGGACGAGGTTTGGAGAAGGAGGAGCTCGTAAAAAAACACTGCAGGAGACCTTCGGGACTTCATCACAGACGGTGCCGAATATCTTGACTTCACGCGCCCCCCTTCTATAGACTGCCCGATGCTATTTTTTTGATGTTTTTCGAGGCGATCGGAGCTTTGGCTCGAACCCGGCTTCGGTGGCCTTTTTCTTTGGTGATTGGTGCTTGACGCGCTGAGCGAAAAGTTTGAACGGATTCTGAAGAAGCTTCGTGGGCAAGGTGTGCTCACGGAGGACAATATTGCCGAAGCCTTGAAGGAAGTCCGTCTCGCGTTGCTCGAAGCGGACGTGAACTTCAAAGTCGTCAAGGATTTCCTGGATCGCGTGCGTGAAAAGGCGATCGGTCAGGAAGTGCTGAAAAGCCTAACGCCGGGGCACCAGGTCGTCAAAGTTGTGTGGGACGAACTCCGCGGCATGATGGGCGGTGAGCGGTCGGGCATCAGTCTCGCCTCCAGGCCTCCGACCATTCTCATGATGGTCGGATTGCAGGGAGCCGGGAAAACCACGACCTCCGGCAAGCTGGCTCGCTTGTTCAAGAGCCAGGGCAAGCGCGTGTTACTTGTGGCGGCCGACCCGCGTCGCCCTGCCGCGGGCGATCAGTTGGCGAGCCTCGGCCATGACTTAGGGATCGATGTGCATCGGTTCGATCAAGTCGATGCCTCGCGCGCCGACGTGGTGCGCATTTGCCAGCGCGGAGTGGAGCGCGCCCAGGAGCAGGGGTACGATCTCGTCGTGCTGGATACCGGCGGCCGGTTGCATGTCGATGACGAGTTGATGGCCGAACTGGTAGCGGTCAAACAGGCCGTGACTCCCCACGAGGTGTTGCTGGTTGCCGACGCGATGACGGGTCAGGATGCGGTCAATATGGCCGGGCAGTTCGACCGGCAGGTCGGTCTCACCGGGGTGATCCTGACGAAAGTTGAAGGCGATGCCCGGGGCGGCGCTGTCCTGTCGATCCGGGCCGTGACCGGGAAGCCGATCAAGTTTCTCGGTATGGGGGAAAAGCTCGACGCCTTGGAGCCGTTTCATCCGGATCGGATGGCCTCGCGGATTCTCGGCATGGGCGATGTCCTTTCGTTAATCGAAAAGGCTCAGGAAACGTTTTCGCGGGAAGAGGCGGAAGCCGCGCAAAAGAAACTGACGAGCAGCACCTTTACGCTGGAAGACTTCCGTTCGCAACTGGGGCAAATGAATCGGCTGGGATCATTCGAACAGATCCTGGGCATGCTGCCGGGCGGACAAAAGTTAAAAGATCTCGCGAACAGCGGGTTGCCCGAAAAGGAAATGAAGCGAGTCGCGGCGATGATCGATTCCATGACGAGTCGTGAGCGGCGCGATCATACGCTCATCAACGGCAGCAGGAAAAAAAGAATTGCGCGCGGCAGCGGGACAAGCGTGCAAGAGGTCAATCGTTTGATCAAGCAGTTTTTGCAGGCTCGAAAAATTGCCAAGGTCATGTCTGGTGGAGCGGGCGGCCGGCGTCAGTTGGCCCAAATGCTTCGGGGAATGTGAGTGAGGCGGCGCAAGAGTGCGCACAGAGTCACTGGTGGAGAAAAGCGTGTTAACCGAGCAGACCCAGCCGATGGCTGAGGGCTCATTATTTTGAGGAGGTTCTAGTGGCGGTTCATTTACGATTGGCACGGACGGGACGACACAAGCGACCGATGTATCGGGTGATTGCAGCGGATTCCCGTAAGCCGCGCGACGGTCGGTTTTTGGAAATTCTCGGCATTTTCGATCCGCTGAAGAATCCGGCCGTGCCGGTGCTGAAGTCGGAGCGGGTGCTGTCCTGGTTGCGGCATGGCGCCCAGCCCACGACGACGGTGCGGACGCTGTTGAAGCGGCACGGGGTGTGGAAGGTATTCGAGACTGAGAAGAGTGCGAAGGCTGAAAAGCCAGGAAAAGACGAGAAGAGCAAAAAGTAGCCGCATCTCATGACGCCGCTCGATCAGGCAGAGCTTGTGACCATTGGAAGGATCGAACGATCCTTCGGGGTGCGAGGCGAAGCGCGGGTGCGGTCGCTGAGCGACGTGCCGGGGCGATTTGAGGCGCTTCGCGAGGTGACGATTGTTGCGTCGAGCGGCAAGAGTCTCGTGACGCGGGTCACGCACGTTCGGTCCGGTGGGCCGACATTGATCGTGGGGTTTGAAGCATTCACGACGCCGGAGCAGGTCGCCGAGTTTCGCGGTGGACTTTTGCAGGTTCCGCGCGGGGACTCGCCGGCGCTACCGACCGATCAGTACTATCAATGTGACTTGATCGGGATAGTCGTGCAGGATGAAGCGGGGACGGTCTTGGGCCAGCTGGAAGAGGTGCTGGCTCTGTCTGATAACCAAGCGTTCGTCGTGCGGCAGGACGGAAAAGAGTTGCTGATACCTGCGGCAAAACAAATCGTGCTGTCAGTGAATGTCGCGAAACGGGTGATGACGGTTCGACTCCCCGAAGGGTTTGGAGATCTGTAGGATGCGGTGCGCCGTTCTGACATTATTCCCCGATATAGTAGCCCCGGTGCTCGGCCAGAGTATTCTCAAGCGCGCCCAGGAAAAGGGACTGCTGGACGTCTCTGTTCAGAACCTGCGGGACTATACGTTCGACCGGCACAAAACGGCAGACGACGTCCCCTATGGCGGGGGTGCGGGTATGGTGATGAAAGCTGAGCCAGTCCTGCAGGCCGTTGATGCGCTGCGCGCACGGTATCAGGCGTCTCATCCCGGGACGAGCTTGCGAGTGATTATGCCGTCTCCCCAGGGGCGGCCATTTACACAAGAACTGGCGCAGTCTCTGGCGCAGGATTCGCGTATTGTGGTGTTTGTGTGCGGGCACTATGAGGGCATGGATGAGCGTGTGCGGATGGCACTCGATTCGGAAGAGCTCTCTGTCGGCGACTATGTGTTGACTGGAGGGGAATTACCGGCGTTGGTAATGATTGACGCCGCGGCCCGCTTGGTCCCCGGCGTGCTCGGTGATGCAACGTCGGCGGCTGAAGAGTCGTTTACTGAAGGGCTGTTGGAGTATCCGCACTATACCAGACCGGCGGAGGTGCGCGGGATGGCGGTTCCGGAGGTGCTCGTATCGGGTCACCATGAGGCAATCCGGTTGTGGCGCCGGAAGGAAGCGTTGCGGAACACCTATCTGAAGCGGCCGGATCTCCTGCGGGATCGCGAGCTTGGATTGGAAGATCGACGGTTGTTAAGCGAAGTGATGCAAGAGAGTCTTGTACAGGTACCTGTTCGTTGAGAGGAGGAGAGATTATGAATCGGCTAGAACGGATCCAACGATCCTTAACCAAAAAAACGGCGCCCAAGTTCGAGATCGGGGATACCGTTCGCGTCCACGTGAAGGTCGTTGAAGGTGAGAAGGAACGTATCCAGGTGTATGAAGGGACAGTGATTGCTCGCAAAGGGACGCTGAACAGCGAAACCTTCACGGTGCGGAAGCTGTCCTATAACGTCGGTGTCGAACGGACGTTTCCGATCCATTCGCCCAACGTGGCCAAGATCGACGTCGTCCGCCAGGGGCGTGTCCGCCGCGCCAAGTTGTATTATCTGCGGACCAAAAAGGGCAAGTTTGCCAAGGTGGAAGACCGCGAGTTCAAGGTCGAAAGCAAGGCGCAGGCAGCTGCCAAGCTCGAAACAGCGGCAGCCACGACCGCAAAGGCCTAGTAGTGCCTTCCGCCATATAAGCTCAGGACAGAGGCACGCGTTTGGTTGGTATCCTGAACCCGACAACAGGGGGCCCCCCCGAGGAATTTGAGGTGGAGGCTCGGTCGCGCGGGTACCGGTATATTGCCGGTTTGGATGAGGCCGGACGTGGGCCTCTCGCCGGTCCCGTCGTCGCAGCGGCGGTGTTATTGCCGCGTCGATGCCGCCTTCAGGGGCTGAACGATTCCAAAAAGATCGGCGAATCTGATCGTGTCCGGCTGTTTGCCGAAATCGTTCGCCGGGCAACCGGCGTCGGCATCGGGGCTGCGACGGAGGCGGAAATCGATCGGCTGAACATCCTTCAAGCCTCCCGGTTGGCGATGCGGCGTGCGTTGGAGGCGCTTTCGGTTCCGCCGGACTTTCTCCTCCTGGATGCCGTGACCCTGTCAGGGATCTCGATTCCTCAACGCGCCATCATCAAGGGCGATGGGCTCTCTTGTTCCATTGCGGCGGCATCGATTGTCGCCAAGGTGACGCGAGACCGCCTGATGGTCGAATATCATCGTTGGTACCCCCAATACAATTTTGCCGAGCATAAAGGCTACGGAACCCCGGAGCATCTTCGTTTGCTTCGAGAGCACGGGCCCTGTGTGATCCATCGGCGCAGTTTTGCGCCGGTGCAACATCTCCTTGCGGGACGCGGGACAGCGATCCGTTCGCTGTCCGAGCAGATCTGAGAGCCAGCTGGACCGATGCGTGACCGCCGCCGCCTGGTAGGAGATGAAGGAGAAGGACAAGCGGAAGCGTATTTGCGCCGGCAGGGGTTTCGAATCCTTGGCCGGAATGTCCGTTCCCCGCTGGGCGAACTCGATCTGGTGGCAGATGATCGGGGCGTGTTGGTGTTTGTCGAGGTCAAGCGGCGGCGAACGGGGGCGTATGGCGGCGCGATTGAGGCGGTGGATGCGCGCAAACGTGCGAAGTTAATTCAACTGGCGGCGCAGTATCTGGCGCAACACCGGATTCAGGACCGTGCCTGTCGATTTGATGTGGTGTTGCTACAGGACGATGCTGGGACCGATGCGGCCGTGCAACATATTGCGAATGCATTCGACGTCGCAGGGGATGATCTGCGATGGTAGGATGGGATTCGAGCTCTTGTGTATTCGGCTTGTGGCGGCCTGGGGCGAGGGCTGGACGCAGGACTGCGCGCTGATCGCTGCCGTTGTCACCATCGATGATTCAACTTTTTCACGTCTCAAAATATTACGACCGCCGCCCGGCTCTTTCCGATGTCACACTGGAAATCGAGAAAGGTGAGTTCGTCCTGTTGATGGGCCCCAGCGGTGCGGGGAAATCGACTCTGCTCAAGCTGTTGATCGGGGCGGAGCGTCCGGAGGAAGGCCAGATCCTCGTGCAGGGTCGAAGCCTGTCGAAACTGCGACCGTCGGAAATTCCCGTGTTGCGGCACAAAGTGGGCGTCGTCCTGCAGGACTTCCGTCTCTTGCCGAAGAAGACGGTGTTCGACAATGTATCCCTGCCGTTGCTGGTCCAGGGCGCGTCAACGACTGAGATCCGGCGTAAGGTCGCGGAGGCGTTACGTTCCGTCGGGCTTGACCATAAAAAAGATCTCTTCCCTCCCGGCCTCTCCACCGGCGAACAGCAACGCATTTGTATCGCCCGCGCGATCGTCAATGGGCCGATCATGCTTTTGGCCGACGAGCCGACCGGAAATTTGGATCCGGATCTGACAAGCGAAATTATCGAGCTGTTCAAGTCGATCAATGCGCGGGGAACGACCATCATCGTGGCGACGCATGATCCCAATGTGTTGGCGCAGGTCAATCGACGGGTGATCACCCTGGATCACGGAAAAGTAGTGTCCCGCGAAAAGGTCGCCTCGTGAGGCGTCTGCTCTATCTGCTGCGCGAAGCCGTCGGGAATGTATTGACCAATCGAACGACTACCGTTGTCGCGGTCGCGACGACCGCCTTTACATTTGCCTGTGTCGGCGTGTTTCTGCTGCTCTATGTCAATTTGAGGACTATGGCCTCCTCGCTGGAGCAGGATATTCAGGTGATGGTGTATTTGCAGGATGACTTGACTGAGCAGACACGGAACGAGGTAGAACAACAATTGAAAACCGATCGAGCGGTCGGGGCGCTGACCTTTGTCTCCAAGGAGCGCGCGTTATCTGATTTTCAGGCGCAGTTTCCGGCCGAGTCGCGTCTGCTGCAGGGGCTTGGGCAAAACCCGTTGCCGGCATCATTCGTCATCACGCTTGCTCCGGAGTCTCGTTCGTCGGATGCGATGCGGCGATGGGCCAATCGCACTCAACTGATTCCCGGCGTCGGTCAGGTTCAGTATAATCAGGAATGGGTCGAAGCCTTGGCGGGCATTGTCCGGTACATCGAAGTGGCCGCCATTATCGTGGGCGTAATACTGTCTGCCGCCTCGGTGACGATCATCGCGAACACGATTCGCCTCGCGCTCTATTCGCGTCGCGAGGAAATTGAAATTCTGGGGTTGATCGGGGCGAGCACGACGTTTATTCGTGTGCCGTACCTGCTCGAAGGCGCCGCACTGGGTTTGTGCGGAAGTGCCCTTTCGCTGGTGATCTTAAAGGCCGGCTTCGAGTTATTCCGGCATCAAATCCATTCCGCGACCCGATTTCTTGGCGTCGATGCGCTGCTGACATTTTTTTCGTTCGACATGTGCCTAGTGCTCATGCTGGTGGGACTTTTTCTGGGGTGCGCCGGCAGTTTTCTCTCGCTATTACGTTTTGGAGAGGGACGGGCATGAGGTGGCTTCAATCGGGATGCCTGCTGTTGAGCCTCCATGCGGCCTTGGGGACTGTCCCGGTATCGGCAGGCGCCGAACGCAAGGATTCGTATGCCGATAAGATCGAGCAGGAAAAGAAAACGCTGGAGAAATTGCGCGGTACCATTGTCGAGAAGCGTAAGAAGGCGGACGAGGCTGAGAAGAAGCGCGAGTCGGTTTTGCAGGGGTTGCAATCGTTAGATGAGCGACTGGTGCGCCATCGGCAGGAACATCAGGACGTCGTCAAAAAGCTCAAGAAGAAGGATCTGGAAATCGAGCAGATGAGCGTGCAGCTGAGCCGGCTGTCCGAACGTATCGATGAGCGGCAGGATGCCATTGCCGCCCGGCTGCGTGTCCAATATGTCGAGGGGCGGTTTTGGCATCTGAAGACCCTCCTTGCCGCCAGCTCTTCCGGGGACTTTCAGCGTCGGTTCCGGTATCTCTCGGCGGTGACGCAACGCGAGTACGAGATCATGGAGACCTACCGGAAGGATGCCGAACGGATTGCGGAGGTGGAACGAAGTCGAGAGGAAGCGCGTCAGGGCATTATGGCCTATAAGGTGAGCACCGAGGAAAAGTTGGCCCAGATTCAGGGGCTCAAGAAGCAGAAGCGCGTCTATCTCGCGAAGATTACACAGGAAAAGGAGTCGCATGATCGGGCGGTGGAGGAACTGGAGCGTTCCGCCGCCAGGGTCGACAGTTTGTTGAAGGAACTGGAAGCCAGGCGGCGGGCCGCGCTGGCGAGTCGCCCGCCATCTGCCGCGGGAGGGCTCCGGTCGTTGCGGGGCACTCTCTTATGGCCGACCGACGGGCAGGTGGTCTCCTACTTTGGCAGGCAGAAGCACCCCACGTTCAATACCTACATTCAGCGAAAAGGGATTGAGATTCGCGCCGCGGAAGGGAGTAATATACGATCGGTGCTTGCCGGTCAGGTTGTCTATGCAGACTGGTTGAAAGGCTACGGACTCGTTATAATCATGGATCATGCCAACGGGGTGTTTTCGCTCTACGCCCACGCGTCAAAAATTTTGACGTCTGTCGGCGCCCGGATTGAAGCCGGGGAAGCAATCGGTGAGACAGGGGATACGGGCATGACGGGTGAGAATACGCTTTATTTCGAGCTGCGCGAGGGAGCGGAACCGGTGGATCCGCTGGTGTGGTTGTCAAAGCGATAGGCCTCGGGAAGGAAGGAACCCACGTTATGGAACAGCGGCGGAGCCGACGGTGGTTATATCTTTTGCTGATGGTGACGGTAGCCCTAGGAATCGGCATTGTGCTGGAAAAGGGGTTAGAACGGACCGGCCACGCGTCTGAAACCTATGAAGAGCTACGGACCTTCTCCGAGGTGTTGACGCAGGTCCAGAAACACTACGTGGACGACACCAAGGTGAAAGACCTCGTGCAGGGTGCGATTCGCGGAATGCTTTCGACGCTGGATCCACACTCCGCCTATATGACGCCTGAGATGTACAAAGAGATGCAAGTTGAGACAAAAGGCGAGTTCGGCGGGGTGGGTATTCAGATCGGCGTGAAAGAGAATCGGTTGGCCGTGATCTCTCCTATTGAAGGGACGCCGGCGCATCGAGCCGGAATCAAGGCGGGCGACTTCATTACCAAGGTGAACGACGAGCCTACCAAGGACTTGACCCTGATGGATGCGGTGCAGAAAATGCGCGGCCCCAAAGGCACCAAGGTGAACCTGACCATTCAGCGGGACGGCACCGCCGATCCGCTGGCCTTTTCGCTGGTGCGGGATACGATCAAGATTGAAAGCGTCAAGTTCAAGGTGCTCGACAACACCATCGGTTACGTGCGGTTGACACAGTTTCAGGAAGCCACGGGACGGGACCTTGGTCGGGCCTTGAAGCAATTTAAGGAGCAGAAGGTCCAGGGCACGATCCTTGATTTGCGGAACAATCCCGGAGGTTTGTTGACGGCGGCGGTGGATGTGTCCGAACAGTTTGTGGGGAACGGGAAATTGATCGTCTACACGAAGGGCCGCGAGGGGAAAAAGGACGAGTGGTTCTCCAAGACCAAGGAGACACTGGAAGATTCCCCGATGATCATCCTCGTCAATGAAGGCTCGGCCAGCGCATCTGAGATTGTGGCCGGTGCCTTACAGGATTGGAGCCGCGCGGTCATCGTCGGGACGACCTCATTCGGCAAGGGATCCGTGCAGACGATTCTGCCGCTGGGTGATGGGTCGGGTCTCCGGCTCACCACGGCCAAGTACTATACGCCGAAGGGACGTTCGATTCAGTCGACCGGAATCACGCCTGATATCGTCGTGAAACTGCAGGCGCCCGCGGTAGCGAAGGCGGGGGAAAAGGACGGCAAAGAGTCCGAGCCAAAGACAGCCAAAGCACCGACCGCCGGCAAGGAGCCGGCATCGTCCAAACCGGCGGAAGATGCTGCCCATAAGAACGGCGCGGTGCCGTTAGGCGATGCCGGCGGGGATATCTCGGTCGAGGACGATGTGCAGTTGCAGAAGGCCGTTGAATTGCTGAAGACCTGGAAGATCTTTAAGGAGCTTCGTCCGGCGGCTTAGGTGCTGCGGATTGCGTCTGACGGCGGATTGCGACTAGCAGTGCCTCTTCCGATCCTGAAAATCCTGGCTGTGTCCTCAAGAGGTGGGAGGCAACCAGGGATTCTAGATCGGGCAATGTGCGAATGTTCAACCGGAAGTAGAGATAACTCACCAGCGCATCCGAGAGGCCCGGCAGGGAGGCCCATTCAGCGACTTCCTTTGGCAACGGGGTCTTGAGTTCTTCATAGGCGCGGATCGTGCCTGTCGCAAGAAACTCTTCGATTTTTCCCGCCAAGTCTTTGCCGATTCCAGGAATCTCCTGCAGCTGATGCCGTGCAGTGAGGTCGGTCAGGTCTCCAGAGACAGTCAGGATCGCGTCGGCCGCTTTCCGGTAGGCGCGTACCCGATAAGGATTGGCCCGTTGGGCGGCCAATAGATTGGCCATGGCACGAAAGATTTGGGCGAGTTGATTGAGACGGTCATCCATCGCGGCGAGCGGCATCGAGCGTGATGGGTCATTGTGAGGGTAATGCATGTCAAACGGCAAGGCCCCCCGTCCGGTCTTGGTTGACAACCGGTTTTCCCGTTTCATAGGATGATTTGATAGATTGAGGAGTGGTGGTGACGATCCAGGTCAATGGCGAATTCCGCGCTATCGGCGATGAGCATACGGTCGCAGCTTTGTTGCGCGAGTTGGATATTCGCGCCGACCGGGTGGCTGTCGAATTGAACCTGGAGATTTTGGATCGGAAGGATTTCGATACCCGCGGCCTCCGCGAAGGAGATCGGGTGGAAATATTGAGCTTCATTGGCGGCGGAGCGGAATAAGGGATGGATACGATGAATGATCGGTTGGTGATCGCTGGCAGAGAATTTCAATCGCGCCTGTGGGTCGGGACCGGCAAGTACAAGAATTTTGAGGAAACAAAAAAAGCGATCGATGCATCCGGCGCGGATGTGGTGACGGTTGCAGTGCGTCGTGTGAATATCACGGATCGTTCCAAAGAGAATCTCCTGGATTATCTCGATCCAAAAAAATACATCATCCTGCCGAACACCGCGGGCTGTTATACGGTGGAGGATGCCGTGCGGTATGCCCGGTTAGCGCGCGCGGCCGGAGTCTCCGATCTGGTCAAGCTGGAAGTGCTCGGCGACGAAAAGACCCTGTTTCCCGACACGGCGGGATTGATCGAAGCGGCAAAGATTCTGATCAAGGAAGGGTTTATCGTCCTCCCTTATACGAACGATGATCCGATCGTCGCCAAGAAACTGGTGGACATCGGTTGTCCTGCCGTGATGCCGCTGGCCGCTCCGATCGGATCGGGTCTCGGCATCCGCAATCCATACAACCTGAAGATCATCATGGAAACGGTCAAGGTGCCTATCATCGTGGACGCCGGTGTCGGAACGGCTTCCGATGCCGCGCTCGCAATGGAGTACGGTGCCGATGCCGTGTTGATGAATACGGCCATTGCCGGCGCGCAGGATCCTCTCGCGATGGCGGAAGCCATGAAATATGCCGTCTGGGCCGGCCGATTGGCCCATAAAGCTGGACGAATTCCACGCAAGCTTTACGCAACGGCTAGCAGCCCGATCGAAGGCATGCTTTGAGAAGTTTTGAGTTGTGAGTCGTGAATGATGAGTCCAAAGTCCAGGGGGTGACTCAATGCGTCCCTTCAGCACTCCTCACTCAGGACTCCTCACATTTCCCTGATGCCCTCCGTCGACTTTCGTCTGTATCTCGTTACTGATCGTCATCAAACCATCGGGCGTCCGCTTGTTTCGGTTCTGAGACAGGCTGTCCACGCCGGTGTGCGCGCAGTTCAATTGCGCGAGCGCGATCTGCCGACCCGGGCGCTGCGGTCATTGGCGATCGAGTTGCAGCGCGAGGTGCCGGCCGCCAAGCTGTTTATCAACGATCGTGTGGATCTGGCGCTGGCCTTGCGGTCCCAGGGAGTGCATTTACGAGAGAGCAGTCTGCCTGCCGGCGTGGTACGAGACCTGCTGCAACCTTCGCAATTGCTGGGGCTTTCTGTGCATTCCCTCGACGGTGTGATGGCGGCCGAACAGCAAGGGGTTGATTTCGTGGTGTTGGGTCCGATCTATGACACCCCGTCGAAGCGAGCGTACGGGGTGCCGATCGGATTGAAAATTCTTGAGCAGGCTGCACAAATGGTTCGTGTTCCGATTTTTGGCATCGGGGGAATCACCGCCGTTCGTGCGCGTGAGGTTCGACAGTCGGGGGCGTTCGGTGTTGCGGTGCTGTCGTCGATTTTGAGCGCGGCCAACGTCGAACAGATGACCGAAGAATTTCTCTCCGCGATCGAGATTGAGCCATGACCGTGCGTCTTGATGCGCACCGCTCAGAGCGCGAGACAGTTGCCGGTTGCTGCAGTTGACCACCCCATATGCGGGTGATAGAATCCGGAACAGTGCTGATGACCGTCACTGACAAGGATTTTCATTGATCCGACGAGTGAGGCGATGGCCGAATCAAAAGGGAGTTCAGGCCGACTCCGGTCCTTCCGTGATTCCGTCAAGCGCCTGACTCAGTCACTTTCTGACGGAGATGGAGTCGTGACACACAAGAATGACGAACATGCCCGCGAGGTTGAGAAACTTCGCACCCAAATCCAGTCGATGGAAGAGGAGATTCGGCGGCTCTATCAGTCACGCTATCAGCTCGAACAGACGACGAAGCAAAATGAAAAGCTCGTCACGACCCTCCAAGAAGCCAAATCACAAATCGAAACCTTGCGGGCTGAAGTGGAGAAGCTGACAGCTCCGCCCTCGACGTACGGCATTTTCTCCAGCCTGGATACGGATGGCACTGGGAATGTCTATGTTTCCGGTCGCAAAATGAAGGTGAGTCTTCATCCCTCCATCAAGGCGAAAGAATTACGCAAAGGTCAGGAAGTCATTCTCAATGAAGCCCTGAACGTCATCGCGGTACGCGGATTCGACGTGCAGGGCGAAGTCGTCCGATTGAAGGACGTGCTGGAAGGCAACCGCGCACTCGTCACCTTGCACTTCGATGAGGAGAAGGTGGCCGAACTGGGCGAGCCGTTGCTGAGCGAGCGCCTGAGTGTCGGCGATCATCTCTTGTACGATCCGCGCTCGGGCTGCGTCATCGAAAAATTGCCGAAGTCGGAAGCCGAAGAACTGGTGCTGGAGGAAGTGCCGGATGTGGACTATGAACACATCGGCGGACTCCATAAGGAAATCGAGCAGGTGCGCGATGCGGTCGAGCTTCCGTTCCTATACCCCCACATTTTTTCCAACTATAAGCTGAGTGCCCCGAAAGGCGTGCTGCTCTACGGCCCTCCCGGTTGCGGGAAAACCTTGATCGCCAAGGCCGTAGCCAGTTCGATCGCCAAGAAGCTCGGACATTTGAAGGACAGGCAACTGCGCAGTTATTTCCTTCATGTGAAAGGTCCCGAGTTGCTGAACAAGTATGTCGGCGAGTCGGAGCGGCAGGTGCGCGAGGTGTTCAAAAAGGCCAAAGAACGGGCCGACGACGGACATCCGGTGATTGTGTTTTTCGACGAAATGGACGCCTTGTTCCGCACGCGTGGGACGGGCATCTCGTCGGACATCGAGTCGACCATCGTCCCGCAGTTTTTGTCCGAGATCGACGGGGTCGAGCGGTTGACCAACGTAATCGTCATCGGTGCCAGCAACCGGCAGGATTTGATCGATCCGGCGGTGCTGCGCGCGGGTCGTTTGGATGTGAAGGTCAAGGTGGGTCGCCCTGATGCGACGGCGGCGCGGGATATTTTTTCGAAGTATGTCACGCCGGATCTGCCGTTTGCCGAAGAAGATCTCAAACGGCATGGCGGGGATGCCCGTGCCCTCGTCGAATCCTTGATGAACCTCACGGTCGATGCCATGTACGCCACGACGGACGAGAATAAGTTCATCGAGGTTACCTACGCGAACGGCGAAAAGGAAGTCCTGTACTTCAAGGATTTCGCCAGCGGCGCCTTGATCGAGGGCATCGTGTCGCGAGCGAAGAAATTTGCCGTCAAACGTGCGATTGCTCAAGAAGGCGCCGGTCTGCGGGCCGAGGATCTCATCCGGGCGATCCGTGAAGAATTCAAAGAGCACGAAGACTTGCCGAATACGACCAATCCCGACGATTGGGCGAAGGTTGCCGGTAAGAAGGGCGAGAAGATCGTCCATCTTCGGACCATCAGCGGCGGGCCTGCCGAGGCGCGCCAAATTGAAACGGTCAACACCGGTCACTATTTGTAGCGCGCGCGATATTCCATGAACGACACTCACTCGCACAATCCGTCCCGTGTGATCGGCACGGAGACCGAATTCGGTATTGCCAGTCGCGATCCGAATGCGGCCGACCCGGTGGCCAATTCCATTCACCTCATCGGGCACTATCCGAATCTGCCGGCGCCCCATGCGGTGTGGGACTATGAGAATGAAAATCCTCTGCTGGATGCAAGGGGATTTGAGGTCGATGGCGAGCGTGAACGGCCGGGACCGGACTACAATCGGCAGCTCAATAAGGTGTTGGCCAACGGCGGCCGCCTCTATGTCGATGGCGCGCATCCTGAATATTCGACGCCTGAATGTACCAATGCCAGAGAAGTCGTGGCGTTCGAGCGGGTCGGCGAGCGCATTGTCGCGCAGGCGTTGGCCGGCATCACCCAGGCGCGCGGCCGAGATCAGTTCGTCTTGTACAAGAACAATTCGGACGGCAAGGGCAACAGTTACGGCTATCACGAGGACTATCTGGTCTCGCGTGCGGTGTCATTCGAACGGATCACGCAGGTACTCACGCCCTTCCTGGTGACGCGGTCTATTTATGCTGGCTCAGGGAAAGTCGGCGGGGAGAACCAGACGAATCCGGTCGATTATCAAATTTCTCAGCGGGCCGATTTCTTCGAAACCCTCGTTGACCTCAATACAATGGTCCGGCGGCCGATCATCAACACGCGCGATGAGCCACATTCCGATGCGACAAAATACCGGCGACTCCATGTGATCGTTGGGGACGCCAATATGGCGGAGCTGTCGACCTACCTCAAGGTCGGGACTCTCTCGATCGTGCTGGATTTGCTGGAGGCCGGAGCCGATCTTCCGCGGATTAGCCTGGCCGACCCGGTGAACGCCATCAAGCATGTATCCCGGGACGTGCTGGTGAAGGAGAGCCTCAAGCTTACCGACGGAAGCGCATCGACCGCCATTGCGGTGCAGCGGGCCTACCTCAAGGCTGCGCAAAGCTACTATGCCTGTCACGAATTGAATCAGGTGACGAAAGACGTGCTGGTGAGGTGGGAGGATGTGCTCGACCGTTTGGAGCGGGACCCGCGGTTGCTGGTGCGGGAGTTGGATTGGGTAGCCAAGCGATACCTGATTGAATCCTACATGGACCGCAAGTCCTGCGGCTGGGACGATCCTCGCGTACGTCTGATGGACTTTCAATATCACGATGTCCGTCCGGACAGGGGGTTGTATTACACGCTCGAGCGCAGTCACATGATCGAACGGGTAGTGCTTGACCATGAGATTGCACGGGCGGAGTTAAATCCGCCGGTCGGGACGCGGGCCTATTTCCGGGGCCAGTGCGTGAAGAAATACCCGAATGCCGTCTACGGGGTGAGTTGGACGTCTGTGCTCTTCGATATCGGGCAGAACAAGATCAAGAGGATTCCTTTGATGGACCCCCTGCGCGGAACTGAAGCGCTGACGGGAGAACTCCTGGCCCAAGCAGAGACGGCGGCCGCGCTGCTCGCAAAAATTTCGACCTGACTGCGACAACTGAATGGATCACATGTCCTTCCTTCCACATCACGAGGGCTCCAGCTTTTTCGACTTCCTCACCCAACAGCATCCTGAGTTGAGACCCGGTTTCAACGACATCCCGGCCCCACGAGACGCGGTTTCCGTCGACCTCGGCCGGCCCGGCACCCTTCCTGTGCCCCATGGGACGACGGTCCTGGCGTTGAAATATCGAGACGGAGCGATCATAGCCGGCGATCGACGAGCCACTGAGGGTTTTCAGATCGCCGACCGTCGGATTGAAAAGGTGTTCCGCATCGACGAGTATTCAGCCATGGCGATCGCCGGGGCGGCGGGGCCCTGTATCGAGATGGCGAAGCTGTTTCAAACAGAGCTTGAACATTACGAAAAGCTGGAGGGTGTGCAGCTCTCCTGCGAAGGCAAGGCCAACAAGCTGGGGCAGATGGTGAAGGCCAATCTGCCGATGGTGTTTCAGGGATTGGTCGTGATGCCGTTGTATGTGGGGTATGATCTAAAGCGGAAGGAAGGCCGGATTTTCAAGTACGACATTACGGGGGGCCGTTACGAAGAGTCCGACCACCATTCCATCGGCTCCGGCGGCAAAGACGCGCGCAATACCATGCGGGAACATTACCGGCTCGGGCTCGCTGAAGAAGAGGCGCTCCGCGTGGGACTACTGGCGCTCTATAATGCGGCGGATGAAGATGTGGGAACGGGAGGGCCCGATCTAGTCCGCGGTATATATCCGACGGCGAAGATTGTCAGCGGTTCCGGTATTACCGATGTGCCGGAAGAACGGGTCCGTGCCCTCTACGAAACCATGATCGCAGAGCGAAGGAGATCCTAGTCGATGCCGTTGCCCTACTACGTCTCGCCTGAACAAATGATGCAGGATAAGGCGGAGTATGCCAAAAAAGGCATCGCCAAAGGACGTTCCATCATTGCCCTGGAATATGTCGATGGCATTTTGCTAGCGGCGGACAATCCCAGCTCCTCCCTGCATAAAGTCTCCGAGGTATACGATCGTATCGCCTTTGCCGGAGCCGGCAAATATAGCGAATTCGAGCATCTCCGGAAGGCCGGCATTCGCCATGCCGACCTGACCGGCTATATGTACAGTCGCGAAGACGTGAGCGCGCGGACCCTCTCGAACGCCTATTCGCAGAGCTTGGGGACGGCCTTCAGCACGGATGTCAAACCCCTGGAAGTGGAAATTCTCGTCGTGCAGGTCGGTGTAAACGGTCAGGCGAATGAAATCTTCCGCATCTCGTTCGACGGCAGTATCGTGGACGAAAAAAGTCTCGCAGTGATCGGAGGGCGATCGGAAGCGGTTCAGCAATACCTGCGTGAACATGCCACTCCGCAGCCGCCCACGCTCAAGGACGGGCTCAGGCGTTGCCTGTCTGCCCTGGAGCAGGTCGCCACGCAGAAGATTCCTTCTGAAAACCTCGAAGTGGCCTTGTTGGACAGAAATCGCCAGGGGCGGAAGTTCAGACGGTTGACCAGCGCCGATATCGCCCACCTATTCGCGTAAGCCCCCTCGACCCATCCCCACCTCTTCCTTCTAGTCGCCGGCCAGGCAGGTTTCCTTCTCGTGGTGGCCTCGAATGATGCGGAGAGTCTGTTGAAGCCACCCGCGTCAGGGTGTATCCTGACGGAAGTCGCTCTGAGAGAATGCGCACCCATGCAACAGCGAATTTTCGGCCTGGAAAACGAGTATGGCCTAATCTTCTCTCCGAACGGGAAGATCTATCTTCCGATGGAGAAGGTGCTGGGCTATATCTTTGAAGGACTGATTCCGAATAGCTGGCCGTCCAACGCGTTTCTGGTCAACGGCGCGCGATTTTATCAAGACACCGGCTGCCATCCCGAATACTCCACGCCGGAATGCGACAACATTCTCGACTTGGTTATTCACGACAAGGCCGGCGAGCGCCTGCTGGAAGCCTGTTTGCCGGCGGCGGAAGAGCGGTTGCGTGAGGAGGGCCTCTCGGGCGAAATTTATATTTTTAAGAACAACACCGATTCGCTCGGCAACACGTACGGCTGCCATGAAAACTATCTCATGCGCCGGGACGTGGATTTTTGGAAAGTGACCGAGCAGCTTATTCCGTTTTTCGTCACCAGGCAGATCTATTCCGGCGCAGGCAAAGTCCTGAAAGTCTCCGGCAAGCCGCAGTACTTCATCTCCCAACGCGCTCAGCACATCCATGAAAAGACCTCGTCTTCGACGACCTCCTCGCGGAGCATCATCAACACGCGGGATGAGCCCCACGCCGATGCGGAGAAATACCGACGGCTCCACATCATCGTGGGGGATTCCAATATGTCGGAATACGCGACCTATCTGAAGGTCGGCACCGCCACGTTGGTGCTGTCTATGATCGAAGCAGGATTCGGTGTGACCGGCATGGAGCTCGAAGATCCTGTCAAGGCCATCCGCGAGATCTCCCGCGATCCCACGCTCAATAAGAAAGTGAAACTGGATGACGGCCGGCAGATGACCGCGATCGAGATCCAGCGGGTCTACGTCAAGCGCGCAGCGGAGTTTCTCGCCGCGCAGGACCATGATCCGGTGCTGGATGACGTGTTGGAGAAGTGGGTGTCGGTGTTGGACCGGCTGGAAGAGGATCCCATGCAGCTGGTGCATGAGGTTGATTGGGTGATGAAAAAACATCTCATCCAATCGTACACGGATAAGAAAGACTGCGGATGGGATGATCCCCGGGTGTTTCTGTTGGATTTGCAATTTCATGACGTGAAACGCACCCGCGGGCTGTACTATTTAATGGAGAATCGAGGCATGGCCGTCAGGATGGTGGAGGAAGAGGCGGTGCAGCGGGCCATGTCGGTGCCGCCCCAGACCACCCGGGCCAAAGTCCGTGGTGATTTTATCCGGTTCGCGCGCGCGAAAAACCGTTCGTATACGGTAGACTGGACCTATCTGAAGCTGAACGGGTACTGGGAAGAGACGATTCTCTGCATGGATCCCTTCAGTGCGGTGAACCGTCGGGTTGAGGAATTGTTGTCGCAGGTATCCGGCTCGCGAATGTACCGATGAGACGAGTTCACGGGTTGAATCGAGCCAAGACCATGTCATTCTTAGATCGCTTTCTCATCATCTCGGTCGTGCTGGTGGCCAGCGTGTTTCCCGTTGAGTTGTTCCCGAACACAGGGCCTGTGCCTCGGGGCGGAGACGGCCAATTCAGCGGCAAGCAGGGACAGGTCGTGGTTGTCGCTATCCCTGAGCTCAAGGACGCCACCAGCGTCAAAGGCCGGTTCCTGGGGCGCACCGTGACCCTGTTCCCGAATCCCGCCGCCGGTGGAATGGGCTACATCGGATTGCTCGGTATCGATTTGCAGGATGAGCCCGGCGCGCATGAGTTGACGGTCGATGCGCAACTGGGCGAACAGGGGAGGCACTTCTCTTACCAGGTGCTCGTGGTGAAGGAAAAGTTTTCCGTCGAGCATCTCAAACTACCGAAGGACAAGGTCGATCTTGACGAAAAATCTGCTGCGCGTTGGAAGGCCGAACAGGAGCAGGTTCGCAAGGCTCTGGCTGAGGAGTCTGCCATGCGGCTCTGGCACACGGGGTTCATCGAGCCGGTTCATGGCAAACGTACCGGGATTTTCGGCAGCGTTCGCATTATGAATGGCCAACCCAGAAATCCCCATAACGGGGAGGATATCGGCGCGCCGATGGGGACCGACGTTATGGCCAGCAATGACGGGGTCGTACGGCTCGTCGTGGATCATATTTTTTCGGGACGAGGCATCTTTGTCGATCACGGTCTCGGTCTGTATTCGATGTACTTTCACCTGTCCGACGTGTTGGTCAATGAGGGTGATTTGATCAAAGCCGGACAAGTGATCGGCAAGGTCGGGGCGACCGGCAGGGCGACCGGCCCGCATCTCCACTGGGGCATGAAGGTCAACGGCGCCCGCGTGAATCCCTATGCGCTGCTTGAATTACCCTTTCCGCAGAATCCCGCCACTGCGCGGCCGGTGTTCGCTGCGCCCTCGCTACTCGCACCGGAAGAGTCGAATCCCACTGCCGCCGGTAGCGATACGCGCTAGCCTGTCCCCACCTACGTTCCTCACAACCGGCTTCCCGGATCCATGCTCAGAATGTGTGGGAGGTATCCTTGCAGGTTTCCGGTTTAGCCTGATGGTCAAGAGCCGCAGCCACTGCTTTCGTCAGTGACTCGGGGGTGTAGGGGTTCGGCAAGAAGGCCATCGGTGCATCGAAGTTTTTCAGGAGCATTCCATCCCAGGCTGAATAGCCGGAAGTGAGGATGACTTTGATGTCGGGCTCCAGGGCCCGGAGTTCGCCGGCCAGTTGTGCGCCCCCCATTCCCGGCATCACCATATCGGTCACCAAGAGGGCAATGTGGCGTCCCTGCTGGTGCACCATCCGCAATGCCTCTTCGCCTGAGCGAGCGGCTAATACATGATAGTGTTGAGCAACGAGCACGGTATGCGCCAAGCCTCGTACCATGTCATTGTCTTCGACCAGCAGAATCGTCTCTGATCGTTCGGTCGTCGCTTTGGACTGCGGCACCGTGCGTGGCGACTCGGAGTCTTCGGCGAAGCGAGGCAGATAAATCGTGAAGGTCGCACCCTTTTCCAACTCGCTCGTAATGCCCACAGTCCCGCCGCTCTGCCTGACGATTCCATAGACGGTCGAAAGCCCAAGGCCGGTCCCTTTGCCCAGCTCTTTGGTCGTAAAGAACGGTTCAAAGACATGGGCCCAGCTGTCGGTACTCATCCCGCAGCCTGTATCCCGAACGGCCAGGGTGACATATGGACCGGGAGGAAGGGGGGCTGGCCAGAATGGATCGGAGTGAGAGATCATCATTTCTCCGGTTTCCAGTTCAAGTCGGCCGCCCTGCGGCATCGCATCCCGGGCATTCACAACAAGATTCATCACCACCTGTTCGATTTGGCCGGGATTTGCTTTGACCCGCCCCAAGGTAAGATCCAAGGTGAGAGCCAAATTAATATCCTCTCCGATGACACGTTTCATGAGCTCGATAATATCGCTCACGCAGTCGTTGAGGTTCAGGTTTTTCTCGGTATCGACGAGCCACTATGGAAACGGGGTGTTGCGCGCTGTGGAAGAATTGACAGAAGCTAGAAATTCGTTTCCATGCTCGACGGAGTTTTGTTCAGGACCGTGGCGGCGGCTCTGGAGAGAGCGGCGTCCTGGTCGTGGTCGAGTGCGTAGATACGGAATTGCACCAGACGGGTAGGGAGCAGGTCGAGAAACTCCTCGAGTGGCTCAGTCGAGAGCCCTTTGGTGCCCGGATCGTACACGAGCAGGGGAATGCCACGCGTATCCTTGGGATCCGGGCGCGGATCGAGCGGTGCCATATCCACGCGGAATGGCAAGGCTTGTAACTTTGCCGGCAACGCTTTCAGGATCTGCTGCTGGAACTGTTCGTGGCTGGGGAAGTCCATGCCCCGCTCAATGCCCTTTTCTTTGAGCACCGTGCTGTAGGCCATTTTCCATTTCACATCGCGTCCGAGGATGTGCGCCCACTCCTGGTGCAGACGGCGCAGGCTGCTCTGCCCGGCCTTTTTCCATCGCCGCACATCCTCCAACAACGACCAGTCCGTCAGCGTCAGGTATTCGTCCATGTGCTTGGCCGGATTCGAAGGGAACAGCAGCTTCATGGTATCGCCGAAGATGTCGCGCAGATGGATATCGATGGCTCGGGTGGTCCGGTGATAATAGACGTTCGAATAGAGATACATTCTCGTGTTCAGAAACATGTGTAGGGCCGGGAGGCCGGTCTTGTGGATCGTGAAGCCCTTGTCGGTGACGATGGTGTAATGAATCAACCGGGTCAGGTCGACCGGTCCCACTGCGACTCCGCACATATAGGCGTCGCGCAGCACGTAGTCCAGATTGTCGGCCGTGTAACTTCCTGAAATGATCGGCTGGAGAACATTGATCCAGCGTGGAATTTTGGAGTTGTCCTTCCCCTTCTCCTTCAACATCACGTGCGCGATATGATCCGGATTCAGTTCTTCGCCTCGATCGAACTGTCCAGACGGGCCGCGGCGGATTTTTTTGATGAGCGGCCCAAGATGCTCGCGCACGATAATCTGGCCGAGTTTTTCGTGCGAGAGACCGAAGCCGTGCAAATAGTTATCATCGAAGAAATGGCAGAAGGGACCATGGCCGATGTCGTGCACCAGCGCGGTGATGCGCAGGAATTCTTCCACGAACGCCGCCGAGGGGAGATCGGGGACGACGTTTTGTAAAAATGGATAGAGATGACGCGCAAACCGGCCGGCCACATGCATGGTGCCAAGCGAGTGCACGAATCGCGTGTGCTCGGCCGACGGGTAGACCCATCGGGCGCTCTGCAGTTGGTAGATATAACGCAGCCGCTGAACCCAGGGCGAATCGATCAGGTCTTTTTCCGTGCGCTCCGACAGGTCAGGCGTCGCATAGGGCACGGTGAACGAGACGTATTCATGGATCGGATCGGCGATGAGGGCCGATCCGTCATAGGGAGCGGGAGGTGTTGCGGACGGTAGTTTCATGCGTTGTGGACCGATGGATGATCTTAACTTAGCCCGGATGACGGGGGCAAATGCGCCGGGTGTTCGACCGGTCTGCTCCGACGATACTTGCTGAGCAGGAAATAGGCAATCGGGTAAGCCAGCAGTCCGCCTACGATGCTGAGGACCATCCCGCCGAGCACAAACGGCCAGGCATGGGGCGGGACCTGATGATAAATCCCCGTGAACGACAGGTCGCTCCAATCAAAAGAGGGAAGGTCGCGCATTCCTAACAATGTCGCGCCGGTCCAATAGGTTCCGCCGAGAATCGGGATGAGGGTCCAGGGATTGTTGAGGAAGGCTCCCGCGAGCAGGGCCACCACGTTCCAGCCGAAGGCCCAGGCGCAAAATCCCACCATGACCATATGGAGCCCGTAAGCCGGAGAAAAGCCGATGAAGACGCCGATCGCAAAGGCCAGCGCCGTCCGATGCGGCGTTTCATCAAGATGCAGAATTTGGCGAAACAGCGATCGTACGTCTGCCATAAGGCGTCTGATGTCAGGGACTCTTAGGACGGCCTCAGAAAATGTTCGTAACTGGTGACCGGCAGAGGTCGGGTGATGCCCTGCTCGGTCCGCAGGCGCAGGCCGGACTGTTTGGGGGTGATCGAGCCGATATAGGTAAATCGAAATCCGGTTTTGCCGGCCAACCGTTCAAATCGGGTTTGTTTGCTGCGGGGCACGGTGAACAGCAATTCATAGTCTTCGCCGCCCTGCAAGGCGATCTGTCGGGGGTCGAGGTGGCGCGCTGCGGCGTAGGCTCGACAGGCCGGCGAGAGCGGCAGCGAGCCGGCGATGATCTCCGCGCCGACATCGCTGGCTTCACAGACGTGCCGAAGGTCTCCCGTCAATCCGTCGGACAGGTCGATGGCTGCGCCGGCGAGCCCCTGTTTCACCAGCCATTGACCTTCTGCGATGCGGGCTGAGGGTCGATGGTGTCGGGCCAGCAGAAAACGCGCATGTGCGGGGCGGAGTTCCAGGCGACGGCGTGACATCAACAGCCCCAGGCCTGCATGGGAGTCGCCGAGTGTCCCGGTGACATAGAGCCGGTCGCCGACACGCGCGCCACTGCGCAGGAGGGCCCGTTCAGGTTTCACGACGCCGGTCAGTGTAACGCTGAGAAACAATCCCTGTTTGGATGCGGAGGTGTCTCCGCCGACCAGAGCAACTCGGTAAGGAACGGTGGCTTGCATCATGCCGCGGTACAGCCGTTGTATGTGTGCCGTCGAACAGGTCGGCGGAATCGCAATGGCGACAAGCATGAAGCGGGGGGTTCCGCCCATGGCGGCGATGTCGCTCAGGTTGGCGATTGCGGCTCTGTATCCGATGTCTTCAAATGAGGACCTAGCGGGATCGAAATGTACCGCCTCTGTCAGCAGGTCAGTCGTGATGAGGGTCCATTCGGCGGAGGAGGTTTTGAGGATCGCGGTGTCGTCGCCGATGCCTTTGACCACCTGCCGGTCCGATTGTGCCGTCTGCGCTTGCAGCAATCGGATCAGGCCGAACTCACTGCTGACCTGGTTGGTCCGACGTGATCGGCCTAACGGCATGCTAAAGGATGAACGACGGCACGGTTGCCGGAAGGTGGAGGCTTCGCCGCGGCGAGCCGGTCGCTCGCTTAGAGGCGCCAGACCGCGCGGATTTGTTCACCGGAGTTTTCGGCGCCGCAACACGCGCCTTGCGCGATGGGGCTCGTCGCAAGGCTGCCTTGATGACGTCGTCCACCGTATCGACAAAGATCAACTCAATCCCTTTCAAGATGTGTTTGGGGATCTCCTCCAGATCTTTCTTGTTGCGTTTGGGAAGGGCGACGGCCGAAAGCTTCGCCCGTTTAGCCGCGAGGATTTTTTCTTTCAGTCCCCCGATCGGCAGGACTCGCCCGCGGAGGGTGATTTCACCCGTCATGGCGAGATCGCGCCGCACGGGAATCTGGGCCAATGCCGAGGCGATGGCCGTCGCCATGGTGATCCCGGCGGAGGGCCCGTCTTTTGGTGTCGCGCCGGCCGGTACGTGGATGTGAATATCGTTCTTGGCGAAGAGGTCGGGACTGATGCCCAGCGTTTTCTCGCGCGACCGCACGTAACTCAAGGCGGCTTGGGCCGACTCCTTCATGACGTCGCCGAGGTGTCCGGTCAGCGTGAGCTGGCCCTTCCCCTTCATCACAGTGGCTTCAATGTAAAGAACATCGCCGCCGCTTTCAGTCCAGGCGAGGCCCGTGGCGACGCCGATTTCGTCCTTCTCCAATTCAGCCTCGGGGACGAATTTGGCCACGCCTAAAAACTTATTCAAATTGGTGTGGTCGATGGCCTGGCATTCGGCCTTGCCTTCCGCCACTTTCTTGGCCACTTTCCGCATGAGGTTGGCAATTTCGCGTTCGAGATTACGGACGCCGGCTTCACGCGTGTAGTGCGAGATGACCTGGCGGATCGCCGTCTCCGAGACGCGGATGTGCTTTTCGGTGATCCCGTGTTCATTCATCTGGCGGGGAATCAGGTATTTCTGCGCGATACCGAGTTTCTCTTCTTCGGTGTACCCCGGGATATCGATGACTTCCATGCGATCTCGCAGGGCGGGGAGAATCGGATCCATCAAGTTGGCCGTCGTGACGAACATGACCTCCGTCAAATCGAACGGCACGCCGAGATAGTGATCGGTGAAGGTGCTGTTCTGCTCGGGATCCAGCACTTCCAGGAGGGCCGCCGAGGGATCGCCACGGAAATCCATGCCGACCTTGTCGACTTCGTCGAGCATAAAGACCGGGTTGTTCGTTCCGGCCTGTTTCATCCCTTGAATGATTCGTCCCGGGAGCGCGCCCACATAGGTCCGGCGATGCCCGCGGATTTCCGCCTCATCCCGCACCCCGCCCAGGCTGATTCGCACGAACTCGCGGCCCAGCGCGCGCGCGATGGATTTTCCTAAGGAGGTCTTTCCGACGCCCGGGGGGCCCACGAAACAGAGAATGGGGCCCTTCATTTTTTCTTTGAGTTTGCGTACGGCGAGATATTCGACGATCCGCTCCTTCACCTTTTCGAGGTCATAGTGGTCCTCGTTCAGGACTTTCATGGCGGCTTTCAGGTCGAGATTGTCTTTCGATTTCTTGCTCCAGGGCAGTTCGACCATCCATTCCAGATAGGTGCGGACCGTGGCCGATTCGGCCGTGTCCGGATGCATTTTCTCCAGCCGCTTGAGCTGTTTCTCGGTTTCCTTGAGCACCTTCTCGGGCATCTTGGCGTCTTTGATCCGTTTGCGGAATTCCGCCACTTCTTCCGCCCGCTCATCTAATTCGCCGAGCTCTTTTTGGATGGCCTTCAATTGCTCGCGCAGGAAGTATTCGCGCTGGGTCTTGTCCATCTCCCCTTTGGCCTGCGCCTGGATCTTCTGCTGCATGGAGAGGACATCGATTTCCTTCGCGAGAATTTCGCTGATCTGTCGCAGTCGCAGAATCGGGTCCACGATTTCCAGGACGGCCTGGGTGATGTCGACTTTCAGGCCGAGGTTGGAGGCCACCATGTCGGCGAGGCGCCCCGGGTCTTCCAGGTTCTCGATCACCACCATCACATCCGGAATCAACACCTTACCGAGGCTGACGATCTTTTCGATCTGCTCCTTGACGGTGCGCATGACCGCTTCGGTCTCCAACGTGGAGCCGGGCTGTTTCGTCTCAACGAGCTTCTCGATTTTGACGGAGTAGTAGGGGTCGTTCTGGATGTATTCTTCGATCCGGCCCTTGGCGAGGCCCTGTACCAGAATCTTGATCCGTTCGTCGGGCAGCTTGAGCATCCGCATGATGATGCCCACGGTGCCCACCGAATGGATGTCTTCCGGCTGTGGGTTTTCCACATCCAGGGATTTCTGCGTCGCGAGAAACAGCATACGGTTGCCCGCCAGCGCCGCTTCGATCGCTTTGATCGACATTTCACGGCCGACGAACAGCGGGAGGACCATATAGGGAAATACGACGATATCCCGGACGGGCAGCAGGGGCAGCTGGTCCGGCGGTTCGAGGTTCTGGTTGCTTGAAAAATCTTGTTCTACTGCTTCAGCCATGAGGCTCCAGTCTGCTGGTATATGGTCGCACCGACGATGTCGTGCTGTGGCACGGTTCGGGTGACGGTGATCCGTCATGCCCTGGCTAGGTGGTGGTGCGTGTTCGGCCTTGGCCGCGGCGCCGCACATCGGCGGCTGTCGGTCGGAGTCGCTGTTGCAGGAACTCGCCGAACGCAGGTCCCAGGGACGGGTTCTTCAGTGCCAATTCCACGGTGGCAATGAGAAATCCGAGTTTATCGCCGGCATCATGCCGCTGTCCCTCGACTTCGTGGGCAAACATCGGGGTGGTTTTGACGAGCTGCCGGAGGGCATCCGTCAATTGAATTTCTCCGTTCTTGCCCGGCGGGGTCTTGCGAAGGATCGGAAAAATTTCCGGCGGCAGCACATACCGTCCGATGACGGCAAGATTCGAGGGTGCATCGGCCGGGGCGGGTTTTTCAACCAGGTCTTCCACACGATGCAGGCCGCTGCGCACTTTGCGCGCCGAGACGATGCCGTACCGGCTGACTTCCTGTTGCGGCACTTCCTGCACGCCAAGGACCGCGCCTTTACGTTGTTTGTAGATATGGATCAATTGCGCGAGGCCGGGGACCGACGCATCGATAATTTCATCGCCCAGGATGACGGCGAAAGGTTCATCGCCGATCAAGTGCTGCGCGCAGAGCACGGCATGACCCAATCCCATGGCTTCGGGCTGCCGGACGTAACAGAAATTCGCCAGATTCGAAATGTGCCGCATCTGGTTGAGCACCTGGCCCTTGCCGCTGCCTTTGAGATTTTCTTCCAGTTCCAGGGAGCGGTCGAAGTGATCTTCGATGGCGCGTTTGCCACGCCCGGTGATGACGATGATGTCTTCGATGCCGGACGCAACCGCTTCCTCGACGACGTATTGAATCAGCGGTTTGTCGACCAGCGGCAGCATCTCTTTCGGGGAGGCTTTGGTGGCGGGAAGAAAGCGTGTGCCCAGTCCGGCAGCGGGAATAATAGCTTTACGTACATCTGTTCTTGTCATAGGGGGATAGTATGTGATGGGGTAAGTGAAGTCAAGATTTCGTCGGCTCTTTTCAGTCGCTCCTGACACGCCGTTCTGCGGGGAAACTCCTTTACATTGAAAAAGGTGGTCAATATAATCCGAGAGTTTTTCTGCAGATGTGCGGCAGTGCGGCAATGAAAGCGGCGCATCGGTGAATCATATGGCGACAGTTCGCGTGCTTCCGCCGGACCGCCGGTTCGGGGCAAGAAACGCGGCATGGAATGTGACGAGTTTTCCTCTCGAGGGTCGAGACAACCAGTGCTTGCATTCCCAGGCGGTACGGAAGGATTGCGGTGACCAAGTCGGGAGGCAGGCGGTGGGTGTCGGTTCTCATTCTTGCACTGGTGATGCTCTGCGCGGCAGGGGCGGGAACGTTCGTGTGCGCTCAGGGCGGCGCGCCGTTGGTCACGTCGATCACGATCAGCGGCCAGAAACGCATTGAACTGCAGGCGATCGAGGGGCGTCTCACGCTCAAGACCAACGACCGGTTTACCCCCGACGCGCTCCGGGAGCAGGTCAAGATTCTCTATGGGACCGGCTACTTCGAAGACGTGCAGGTGGAGACGGAGTCAGCCGCGGGCGGCGTTTCCGTCGGGTTCATTGTCCGCGAAAAACCGTTCATTACTGAGATTGTGTTCGATGGAAACGAGGAATTGAGCGACGACAAGCTCAAAGAGAAGATTACGATCAAGAGTCAGACGTTTCTCGATCAGCAGCAAGCCAAAGAGAGCGCGGAGAAGATCCGGCTCGCCTATCAGGAAGACGGGTATTACAACTGCCAGGTCATTCCCGTGATCCAGGCGGTGGATGAAGACCGGAAGCGGCTGACCTATTTCGTTAAGGAAGGTACCAAGGCGAAAGTCCGCCGGATCAATTTCGAGGGCATGCGGGCCGTGACGAAGGAAGAAGTGTTCAAGGTGACGGCGACTCGCGAATGGATTCCCTGGTACGGGATCGTCACGCAATTAAAGGTGCCGTCACTGCTGTCCGATGCCGGCGTGCTCAAGCGTGAGGAACTCGGTAACGATATCGAGCGTATCCGTGAAGTCTACCTGAACAAGGGCTACCTGAACGTGCAGATCAGCCAGCCGACGCTGGAATTGAGCGACGATAAGAAGTGGTTCGAAATCAACTATTCGGTGGTTGAGGGTGAGCCATTTATCGTGCAAGAAGTCGGCTTTCGCGGCAACACGGTCTTCGAGGACCATGAATTGCGGGAAGGGTTAGGGATCCGCCCGGGGGAAATTTTTCAGCGGGCCAAGATCCGCGGCGAAATCACGCGCATTACCGATCTCTATGGCGCGAAGGGCTACGTCTTCGCGGATGTCGTGCCGAATGTGACGCCGGACAACAACGCGCGCACCGCGACCATCACCCTCAATGTCAAAGAGGGGGAGATGATGCGGATACGCGAAATCCATGTCACCGGCAACGATAAGACTCGTGACAATGTCGTGCGCCGGGAATTACGCCTGGATGAGCAGGATGTCATCGATACGTTAGCCTTGAAACGCAGTTTCCAGCGCTTGAACAACCTCAACTTTTTTGAAACGGTGGAAATTCTTCCTCAGCAGGTCGATGTCGATAAGGTCGACCTCAATGTGAAGGTCAAGGAGAAGCCCACCGGGCAGTTCAGCATCGGCGGCGGATTCAGCACCCTGGATAAACTGGTGGCGATTGCGGATATTACGGAAGGCAACCTGGGAGGAAACGGCTGGTTGGGTCGTATCCGCGGGCAATTGGGTCAGCAGCGTTCGTTGGGACTCGTCACGTTCCGCAATCCCTATGTGAACGATTCGTATAATGCTCTGCAATTGGATATTTACCGATCGATGACCAACTACATTTCTTACTTTGAGTCCAAGTCGGGCGTGAGCGCGACCTGGAGCCGATGGTTGTCGGAGTATGTGAACGGGAGCGTCAGTCTTTTTGGTGAGCAGCTCAAGTACAGTGATCCGCAGGAGGGGTTGTGTCCGGACCTGATCCCGCTCATTTGTGGCCAGCTCGGGACGCAATCGTCCACGGGTTTTCGTACCTCGATTTTTCGCGACACGCGCGACTATTACCTGGATCCGCGCACCGGCTGGCGCTTCAGTCTCGGGGTCGATTACGGAACGCCCGCCCTGGGCGGCAGCAATCACTTTTTCAAGTATTATGCGGACGTGATCAAATATACGCCGTTGCTCTACGACACGCGGTTTTCGGTGCACGTTCGGTACGGCTCGACAGAGGGGATCGGGGGCCGGCCCATTCCCCTCACCGAGCGGTTCTTCGTCGGCGGTATCAATACCATGCGCGGGTTCGTATTCGGGCGGGCGGGTCCCGTGACGCCGAACGGCTCGCTCCTGGGTTCCGCGAAAGAGCTCATTTTCAATAACGACTTTATCTTCACTATTTCGTCCGAAGCGAAGCTGAACGGCGTGTTTTTCTTCGATTATGGAAATGGATTCGACGACAATGAGCCGGTGAATTTGGGCAAGTTGCGGAGTGCGGCTGGGTTTGAGGCCAGGTGGATTTCTCCGTTCGGTCCGCTGCGGGCGGCGTATGGAATCAATCTCGATCCCCGGCCCACCGAGCGCATGGGCGTCTTTGAGTTTACGATCGGATCGTTGTTCTAATGTAGTTTGCGCGGCCTGGTGTCCGGGAAAGGAATTGAACGAATGCGGGGACTGATGGGCTGGACAGGGCCGAGGGAAGCCGGGTGGGCCTGGTTGTGCCTGGCCCTTCTGACCGTGGCGCTGCTCGTGGGCGGGTGCCGGTCGAACCCCTCGAAGGTGCCGACATCGACGCGCATCGGCGTGGTGGATCCCCAGCGCGTGCTGAGCGAGACCAACGCCGGGAAACGAGCCAAGGACATGCTGGCGTCCTTTGCGAAGAACCGGCAGGCGCTGATCGAGCTGGAAGAAAAAGAGCTGCGCAGGATGGAAGAAGACTTCGTCAAGCAGGGCAGTGTGCTGAGTGCGAACGCCAAGCGGGAGCGGGAAGAGCAGTTCCGGCGACGGATGTCGGAATATCAGCAGAAGGTGACCGACCTGAATCGGGAAGTGCAGGATAAACAGAAAGAAGTGTTGGACGGATTCCGGGACAAGATCGAAACCCTGTCAGGCAAGGTGGCCAAGCGGCTGGAGCTACAGGCCATTTTCGACCGCGGGCGAGGGGGGCCCACCCTGTACTTCGATGAGGCGGTGGATGTGTCGTCGCAGTTGATCGAGGAATTTAATAAAACATATCCATGATGAGGGATCCCATGAACGTACGCAATTGGATAGTGGCTGGTGTGGCGCAGGTGCTGCTGGCGTGGGGGGCGCAGTCGGTTCAGGCTGCCGACCACATCAGGGTGGCGATGATGGATCAGCAACAGGTCATCGAGCGAAGCGTGGCCGGGAAACGTGCGCTTGAAGAACTCAAAAGCTATTCCACCACGCGTCAGAAGATCATCGATTCCGACGACCAGGAATTGAAGGAGTTGGAGAAGGGGATCCAGGACGTTGCTTTGTCTGAAGATGCGCGCAAGGAAAAGCAGGAGCACTTCAGGACAAAGCTGGAAGCCTATCAGCGCCGGATTCAAGACTTCAACCGTGAAGTGCAGGAAAAGCAGCGTGGGATGGTGGCGGAGTACGCCCACAAAATCCAGGCTGCGGCATCGGTGGTCGCTCAGAAGGAAGGGTATACGGCCGTCCTCGACAAGGGGAGCGATGCAACGGTCAAGATCGTGATCTACAGTCACCCGTCCGTCGATCTCACGGAGCAGATCATCAAGGAGTTCGATCGGCAGAACAAGTAGCGGCCGGTCGTAATCGTCTATGCAACACAGGAGGCGGGGCTGATGGCAGTGATGGACAGCGTTGAGATTCAATCGATCCTTCCCCACCGGTATCCGTTTTTGCTGGTCGATCGCATTCGCGAACTCGACCCGGATCGCCGGATCGTGGGCATCAAGAATGTGACGATCAACGAGCCGTTTTTTCAGGGGCATTTTCCCGGCCGTCCGGTCATGCCGGGCGTATTGATCCTCGAGGCGTTGGCCCAGGTCGGCGGCGTGCTGGCCTTCAAGTCGCTTGGAGCGGTCGGTCGTCCCGTGGTGTATCTGACCGGAATCGACGCGGCCAAATTCAGGAAGCCCGTCGTTCCCGGCGATATTCTCCGGTTGGAAGTGGACGTGCTCAAGAAGCGCGCCCCGTTCTGGAAGATGCAGGGTAAGGCGTTTGTGGAAACCGAATTGGTCTGTGAAGCGGAAGTCACGGCGATGGTGATGGACGAACAGGCGGCGGGAGCAAAGTAGCCCGGCTCCCGAGGGCAGGGGAGTGAACGGGGAACCGCAGGCTGTTCGGGAAGACCGTCCAGCGAGGTCGAAGCGGGCGACGAGGCGAATCGTACCCTCTGCGGTATGACAAACCCGGAGCAATGCCAGAACCACGCCGACGGGTTTTTTCAACTGCCTGCCAGAGGGTGAGGAGGTGTGAGTGAAGATCCATCCGACCGCGGTGATCCATCCGAAAGCGGTGCTCGCAGATGATGTGGAAATCGGGGCCTACTCCGTCGTCGGTGAACACGTCACGATCGGTGCCGGGACGCGTGTATTATCCCATGTGTCGATCGACGGTTGGACCGATATCGGCGAGCGGTGCGAACTGCATCCCTTCGTGTCGGTAGGCGGGCCGCCTCAACATATGCAGTACAAGGGCGAGCCGACAAAGGTGGTCATCGGCCGTGATAACATTCTGCGCGAGTATGTGACGGTCAATCGGGCGACCGTGCAGGGCGGGGGCGTCACCACCGTGGGCCATTCTAATTTTCTGATGGCCTATGTGCATGTCGCGCACGACTGTTATCTAGGCAACCACCTGATTTTGGCGAATGCGGCCAGTCTGGCCGGGCATATTTCCATCGGCGACCACGCCATTATCGGTGGGCTCTCCGGCATTCACCAATTCGTGCGGATCGGCGCCTATGCCATGGTCGGGGGCTGTTGCGCGCTGGGCCAGGACCTCCCGCCGTTCATGCGTGCCGCCGGAGGTTACCGTGCCCGCATGTATGGATTGAACTCGATCGGTCTGCGCCGGCACGGATTTTCAGCCGAGCGTATCGCGGCGTTGAAAAAAGCTTACGAAGTCCTCTTTCGTTCCGGGCATCGCGTGGCGGAAGCCGTCAAACTGGCGCGCGAGACGTTCGGCGCGAGCCAGGACGTCATGCAGGTCGCCGAATTTATGCAAGGGACGAAGCGGGGTATTTGCCGTTCGGTGGGCAAAGATCAGGAAGATGTAGAGGAATAACGCGGGTGGGAGAGCATGCGGGGAAGGACACCCAGGCTCCTGACGGGCAGCGGATCGGACTTATCGCGGGTAACGGCAGGTTTCCGATTATCTTCGCCGACAACGCGAGACGGCTCGGGTACTCCGTTTTTGCGGTGGCGCATGAAGGCGAAACCGATCCGGAGCTGGCGCAGCACGTCGATCGGATTCATTGGATCAAGATCGGGCAGTTCGGCAAGCTGATCGAGGCCCTCAAAGGAGATGGCGTGCAGCAGGCTGTGATGCTGGGCGGCATCAAAAAGACGCACGTGTTTTCCACGGTCCGCCCGGACTTTCGCGCATTGGCCTTGGCCGCCAAACTGATCCATCTCAAGGATGACGACATTCTTCGGCGGGTGGCCGAGGAAATCGAGCAGGAAGGTATCCGGATCTGCGAATCGACATTCGGGCTTCAGGGGATTCTCGTCGAAGCGGGCACCCTGACGAGGCGCGAGCCAAGCAAGAAGGAGTGGGAGGATATCCGCTACGGTTGGGATGTGGGCAGGCAGATCGGGGCGTTGGACATCGGGCAGTGTGTCGTGGTGAAAGATCGCGTCATCGTGGCGGTCGAAGCCGTCGAGGGCACCGATGGGGCGATTCGCCGGGGCGGAGAATTGGCGCACGGAGGCGCGGTCGTGGTGAAGCGCTGCAAGCCGCAACAGGATCTTCGCTTCGATCTTCCCGCCGTCGGTCCGCGCACGATCGAGGTCATGGAAACCGTGAAGGCGTCCGTACTGGCATTGGAAGCCGGGCGTGGAATTCTTCTGGACCGCGACGACACGATTGCGAAGGCGAACCGCGCCGGGATCGCGATCGTCGGTGTGACGTGAGGCCGTCCGCCATGAAAACAGCGGCCGGTTTCGTCGGACGGGAGGGGACTCGATGAAGCCGCTTCGCGCCGGAGTGATCGGCGTCGGTCATCTGGGGCAACACCATGCGCGGCACTATGCGACGCTTCCCGGCGTCACGCTGGCCGGTGTGTGCGATGCGGCGCCGGACAGGGCCAAGTTGATCGCCGATCGTCATGGCGTACAGGCCTGGACGGATCTCCTCGATCTGCTGCAACAGGTTGATCTGGTCAGCGTGGCCGCTCCGACCTCCGCTCACTTTGCCGCAGCCCGGCAGTGCCTGGAAGCCGGCAAGCATGTGCTGGTTGAAAAGCCGATCGCCGTGACCTCGGCTGAAGCCCACGAATTGGTCGAACTGGCCGCCCGGCGAGGGTGCCTGCTGCAGGTCGGGCACAGCGAGCGGTTCAACCCCATCATGCAGCGCATGCGCTCCCACATCGAACGTCCGGCCTTTATCGAAGGGCACCGGCTCAGCGCCTTCGGTGAGCGGGGGACCGACGTCGATGTGGTCTTGGACCTGATGATTCACGATTTGGATCTTGTCCTGTCGTTCAATCCAGGGCCGGTGGAGGAAGTCCGGGCCGCCGGGGTGCCCGTGCTTTCGTCCAATATCGATATCGCCAATGCTCGCATTGCCTTTGCGAGCGGATGCGTCGCCAACTTGACGGCGAGTCGTGTCTCCACGAACAAGATGCGCCGGTTGCGGTTCTTTCAGCGCGATCGCTATGTGTCGATCGATTTTCAAACGCGTCAGGCGATGATGTCGCGGCGCGTGCACGGCAGCGGGCCGCGGCCGACGATCGATGTGGAAACCTTTCAAGCCGGGGAGGATGAGCCGTTGCGGCTGGAGCTGGATTCTTTCATCCGGGCGGTGGCAACCGGGTCGCGCCCTGTCGTGTCCGGTGAAGACGGCGAGGCGGCGCTCAATCTGGCTGCCCTGGTGCTGGAGGCCATCGGCCAGTTCGCGCAGCGTCATTCTGCCGGAGACGCGGCTGCGGCGGCGTTTGGCGATGGAAACATGTAGGAGTGCCACGTCCGTGTGTGTCCGCCTGAGCAGAACCACATGCCGCGTATCCTAATCGTCACCGGAGAAGCGTCCGGGGATCTCCATGGAGCCCACTTGGTCAAGGCGTTGAAGGCACTCTCTCCGTCTCTCCAGATCGTGGGTATCGGGGGCGCATCGATGCGGGCGGCCGGCGCGGAACTGGTGAAGGATATTCCTCAATTGGATGTGATGGGTCTCATCGGCTTGTCGGCTGTGAAGGCCATGCTGCAGAGAATTTCCCGTATCCGAAAACTGATCAAAGAAGAACGCTGGGATCTCGTCGTGTTGATCGACAATCCCGGGCTCAATTTCCATTTTGCGCGGGTGGCCAGGGCCTGTGGGCTAAAAGTATTGTATTACATTGCGCCGCAAGTGTGGGCCTGGCGCCGAGGCCGGATGCGCTGGATTCAACAGCGGGTCGATCACGTGCTCGCGATTCTGCCGTTCGAGGAATCGCTCTACCAGAAGGCTGGCGTGCGATGCACCTTCGTGGGCAATCCGATCCTTGATGAAGTGTCGCAGTCTTATGACCGGCAGGCGTTGCGCCGGCAGTTCGGATTGTCGGATGCGGGGCCGGTGATCGGGCTGTTTCCGGGCAGCCGCAAGGCCGAACTGCTCGAACATATCCCGCTACTGCTGGAGACCGTGAAGCGGCTTGCTGAACGGCACCCGGCCATGCAATTCATCCTGGCGCAGGCTTCCTCGATTCAGGATCAGTTCCTCGCCGGCCTGCTGAAGGGCAGTGCCGTTCCTATTCGGGTCTTCCGTAACCAGGCCAGCGAAGTGATGGCGGCGTCGGATCTGCTCGTCGTCAAGTCGGGCACATCCACGTTACAGGCGGCGGTGGTAGGGACGCCGATGATTTTGTTCTATCGGGCCTCCTCCTGGATCACCTACCGGCTGGCGCGTCTGTTGATCCGCGTGCCCTGGATCGGGCTGGCGAATCTGGTGGCGGGACGGGGGATCGTGCCCGAGCTGATCCACGACGAGGCCACGCCGGAGCGATTGGTTCAAGAGACCGAGCGGCTGCTGGCGGATCCTCGCGCCTATGAGGAGATGAAGACGGCGCTGCGATCCGTACGCCAGGCGCTAGGTACGCCGGGGGCATCCCGGCGGGCAGCGGAAGCCGTGCTGGCTGAGTGCCGATCATGAAACATTATCTCCGCCTGCTCGCCTATCTGAATCCGTATCGATTTCGACTGGCTGCTGCGTTCGTTTGCGCATTGCTGGTGGCCGGTCTCTCCGCTGCCTATGCCTGGCTGGTGCGTCCGGTGCTCGACGGCCTGTTCATCAGCAAGGATGAAAGCCTGCTGCTGGTCCTGCCCGTTGCGATTCTGGCTGTGGCCGTCCTCAAAGGCGTGTTCAACTACGGTCAGAACTATCTGATGAATTATGTCGGCAACCAGGTGATCGGCGACATTAGAGAGCAGCTCTTCTCCAAACTGGTTCGCTTGCCGGTCCGCTTTCACGATACCAACACTTCCGGACGGCTGGTGTCGCGCGTCATCAACGATGTGAATCAGATGGCCAATGCCGTGGCCGGAGTGTTGAAAGACCTCTTCCAGCAAGGGCTGACCTTTCTGGCGATGATCGGGGTGATCATCTACCAAAATTGGAAATTGGCGATGGTCTCCATGATCGTGGTGCCGCTGTCGGTGGTGACGATGGCGCGTATGGGGAAGAAGTTGAGAGGGCTGGCCACAAGCGGGCAGGAGCGCATGGGCGATATGGCATCGACGCTTCAGGAGGCCCTGGCCGGTATCCGTATGGTGAAATCCTTCGGCCGGGAGGAAGATGAGGCCAAGCGGTTTCGTCAGAGCAACGACGCGTTCATCCATACGACGATGAAGGCCATTCAGGTCTCCTCGCTGGGGTCCTCTCACATGGAGGTCATCGGAGTGCTCGGGGTGGCGGGAATTATCTGGTACGGCGGCTATCTGGTGATCCATGACGAAATGACTCCCGGCGCCTTCTTCTCCTTCCTGGCCGCGATGTTCATGGCCTACACGCCGATTCGAAGGCTGTCCGGCGCCAACAATACCGTGCAGCAGGCGCTTGCGGCGGCGGCGCGGGTCTTTGACGTGCTGGATCTTCCGACCGAACAGGCAGCCAACGGGGGGGAGATCCAACTGCCGGCGATTTCCCGTTCTCTCGAATTCCGGCAGGTCGCCTTTCAGTATGAAGGGCAGGGGGATCCCGCGTTGACCGCAATCGATTTGACGATCCGCGCGGGCGAGATCATTGCGCTCGTGGGCAGCAGCGGAAGCGGAAAGACCACCTTGGTGAGCCTGCTGCCGAGATTTTACGACCCGACTGGCGGGCAAATCCTGATCGACGGCGTGGATATCCGGACCTGTACCTTGCAGTCGGTGCGCGGACAGATCGGGATCGTGTCGCAGGAAGTGGTGTTGTTCGACGATACCGTGCGCAATAACATCGGGTACGGACGGCAGGGGGCGACGCCCGACGACGTGACGCGAGCCGCTCAATTGGCCTATGCGCATGAGTTTATTGCCCGCATGCCGGACGGCTATGATACGTTGATCGGAGAGCGCGGGCTCAAACTGTCTGGCGGCGAGCGGCAGCGTCTGGCGATTGCCCGGGCGATTCTTCGCGACCCGCCGATTTTGATTCTGGATGAGGCGACGTCGGCGCTGGATACGCAGTCGGAGCGCATCGTGCAGATGGCATTGTCCAACCTGATGCAGAACCGGACGACCTTGGTTGTGGCGCACCGGCTTTCGACCATTCAGAATGCCGATCGCATTGTCGTGCTCGATCGTGGCACGATCACCGAAATCGGCACTCATGACGAGTTGTTGCGCAAGGGCGGCATGTATAAGCGGTTGCATGCGATGCAGTTTGCCGACGCGCTGCCGCAATAATCAGACGGCATAGGGTGAACAGGTGAGCGGCTCCATGACGAACAACCCATCGGCGGTTCCGCAGCCAAAGCCGGCGTTGATGAAGCGCCTGATGAATGCGCTGAAAGTCGCGGTGGTGCCGCCTGTCGGGTATCAGGTGATTCAATTCCTTCGGCGTACCATGACTTGGCACACCGAAGGCGGAGAGCATGTATCCTGGTTATTCGGGCAGCAAAAACAGGTGATCCTTGCCTTCTGGCATGCTCAGCAACTGATGATGCCGCTCGCCATTCCCGGCCTCAGCGCTCATATCCTGATCAGCCAGCATCGGGATGGCGAATTGATCCGCCGTATTGTGGCGCGGTTCGGGCTGGACGCCGTGCGTGGTTCCAGCACCAGAGGAGGCGCGGAGGCGTTTCGTCGGTTGATTCGCATCGGGCGGGCGGGCGGCAACCTGGTGCTGACGCCAGACGGACCGAAGGGGCCCCGACAAATTGCGAAGGTGGGCGTGGTGCAGTTGGCGAGGGCTACCGGTCTGCCGATCGTCCCCATGGCGTTCGGCTGCTCAAAAAAAAACTCTTCGCGAGCTGGGACCGGTTCATCATGCCCTATCCGTTCACGCAGGGTATCTTCCTCATCGGGCCGCCGATTCCGGTCCCGCCCGATGCATCCGCTGACGATCTGGAGCGCCTGCGCAGGGAGTTGGAAGCGACCCTGAACCGTATGACGATTGAGGCCGATGCGGCGGCCCGGCGGGCTCGTCCGTAATGTGGTATCTGCTTTATAACAGCCTCCTCCTTCTTGTTTCCCCGGTTATTCTGTTCGTCTTGTTGGCCAAGCAGCGCTGTCGCCGCGGATTACCTCAGCGGCTTGGGCTGCTTCCGGAACCGCCGCCAGAGCCAGACTGCGCGAGGACCTGCGTCTGGGTTCACGCAGTATCCCTGGGTGAAGTGGTGGCGGTGGCGCCGCTCGTGCGGGATCTTCGCCGCCGATATCCCGAGGCGAGATTGGTGGTGTCGACCGTGACCGAAACCGGGCGCGAGGCGGTGGAACAGCGCCTGGAAGGCGTGGCGGAGCATCGGTATGCTCCCCTGGATTTCCCCTGGGTTGTCAACCGGGCGATCGACCGTCTCAAGCCGAGTCTCTACGTGTTCGTCGAAACCGAGCTTTGGCCCAATCTCCTCCGGAGCTTGCGGCGACGGAACATTCCATCGGTGCTGGTCAACGGGCGGCTCTCCACCGGGTCGTTCGAGCGACAGCGTCTTCCCGTGATCCGGAACTTCTATCGCACGATGTTGAATATGATCAGCTGTTGCCTCATGCAATCGGAACGTGATGCGCAACGCATGATTGAATTGGGGGCTGAGCCATCGCGGGTCTGTTGCACCGGCAATATTAAGTTCGACCAACCGGTTCCGCAGGCTGCCGCTGGCGGCACGGTGGCGTCGAAGCAGTGGCTGGGGCTGAGCGAGCGCGAGCGGTTAGTGGTGGCGGGAAGCACCCATCCCGGAGAGGAAGAGGCGATCGTGGACGCCTATCAGTCTTTGTGCGAAGAATTCCCCGACCTCCGCTTGGTGCTTGCTCCCCGCCATATCGAACGGGCGGCGCAGGTCGAGCAGATGGTGCGGGCCAAGGGCCTGGCCGTGTCCCGACGCAGTACCGGCGGCGCAGGGGCGATGTCCGGAGCCGGCCCGCGCGTGCTGGTCTTGGACACCCGCGGCGAGTTGGCGCTGCTGTATCGGGATGCCGTGGTGGCTTTTGTCGGGGGGACGCTGGTCCCCGTGGGAGGACACAATCTTCTGGAACCGGCTCTCTGGGGAAAACCGGTGCTGTTCGGTCCGCATACCGACCATTGCGCCGAAGTGGCGGCGCTCCTGCTGAATGCCCGGGGCGGGCGCGTGGTAGAGGATGCGCAAGGGCTTGCGCAGAGCCTGCGTGAACTCCTCGGCAATGCAGACGCCTTGAAACGGATGGGACAGGCCGCGCAACAGGTGGTGGCGGACAACCAGGGAGCGCTTCAGCGCAGCGCGGAGATCATTGCCACGTTTCTTCCGCCGCCGGCGACTTCGACTGAGTCCGAAGGCGCGCAGCGTCGGGAGTTGTCGCGTCGGCACTCGTCATGACGGCAACGATGTCGGGAAGGCTGCAATCCTGGTTGCGGTGGGCGGGGTATCCGTATGAGCTTGCGGCCAGGCTCCGCCTGTGGGGATATGAACAGGGCTGGTTGCGGACGCATCGGTTGCCGCGTCCCGTGATCAGCGTCGGGAATCTCACCGTGGGGGGGACGGGGAAAACGCCGGTCGTCATGTATGTCGTCGATCGGTTGACGGCCCAGGGTAACCGCGTGGCCATCCTGAGTCGCGGGTATCGGCGCCGCAGCAAGGCTCCGCAATTGCTTGTGTCGGACGGGCGGCAGGTGTTGGTGGGACCGGAAGAGGCCGGAGACGAGCCTTACCTGATGGCGAGGCGTTGTCCTCAGGCCGTGGTGGCGGTGGGGGCGGATCGGTATGCGCTCGGCCAATGGGTGCTGAGCCGTCTGCCGGTGGATTGTTTTGTTCTGGATGACGGATTTCAGCATGTCCAGCTGCATCGTGATGTGAATCTGTTGCTAGTGGACGCCTCGGATACTGCGGGTCTAGAGGCGGGGTTGCCGGTCGGGCGCCTGAGAGAGCCCCTCTCCGCGGCTGCCCGTGCCTCGGCCGTGCTCATCACCAGGGTCGATCGCGAGCAAGCAGCGGAACCGGTCCGGCGGCGGCTGCTCCAGGCCTGCCCGACCCTTCCGTCTCCGGTCTGTGTGGGATTTCCGGCCGAGGAGTTCCGACGGGTGGGGACAGATGATCGACGTTCGCGTGATGCCTTTCACGGCCGTTCGGCGGTGATTTTCAGCGGGATTGGAAATGCCGGGTCCTTTCGCGCCTTGGTCGAGGGGTTGGGAATCACCGTGAGCGAGACGCTGGCATTTCCGGATCATGTGCACTATACCCATGCTATGGTGGAAACGATTCGTGCCAGGGCGAAAGCCGGCCGCGCCGATCTGCTGGTGACGACGGAGAAAGACGCCGACAAGGTCGCTCCCTTGTTGGGCGCTGACGATGGCTGCTGGGCCGTTCGGCTCCGGACGGAGATTGTGTCCGGACAGGACCGGTTGGAACAGCTGTTACGTCTCGACGCGCAAGGCAGAACGGCAGGCCATGCGTAAAGAGGAGATCCGTCGCATCGTCGTCCGCGGTCCCAATTGGTTGGGCGACGCCGTGATGTGCGAGCCTGCCTTGAGCCAGGTGCGCACTCTCTTCCCGCAGGCCGAGATCACATTGCTCGTGAAGCCGGCCATCGCGGATCTGCTGGCGCACCATCCGGCGGTGAATCGCACGCTGGTGTACGACGACCGGGGACGCCATGCGGGGTTGACCGGCAAATGGACTCTGGCCGGCGTGTTGCGCCGTCATCGATTCAATTTAGCCATCCTGTTCCAGAATGCGTTTGAGGCGGCGCTGATCGGTTTCCTGGCCGGTATCCCCCGGCGATTTGGTTATGCGACGGACGGACGGAGTCTCCTGCTGACCGATCCGGTCGGCGTGCCGCCGCGCCGCGCGCAGAGACATCAGGTTGAGTACTATTGGGATCTGCTCAAGCCCTTGGGCGGGCAGGGCTCCGCGCCGGCTCCGCGCCTGTTTGTCACCCCGGAGGAATCCGCCTTGATCGCCCGCCGATTGGCTGATGCAGGAATCGGCGCGTCGGATGTGGTCATCGGCGTGAATCCCGGCTCGACGTACGGTCATGCCAAGCGATGGTTGCCGGACCGGTATGCCGAGGTCGTCAATCGTGTGGTGAAGGATGGGCAGAGCCAATCGGGGGCCAGAGTCGGCGTGGCCATCGTGGGGGCCAAGGGTGAAGAGCAGTTGGGGAAAGCCATCGCCGACCAGATCAAAACCCGCACGGTCGTCTGTTCCGGACAGACCACGGTGCGGGAATTGATGGCGTTGGTGAAACGTTGTCAGCTGTTTTTGACGAACGATACGGGTCCCATGCATGTGGCGGCCGCTTTCAAGGTTCCGCTGGTGGCGGTATTCGGTCCGACTGATTGGCAGACAACGTCGCCCTTCGGTGTCGATGCCCAGTTGGTCCGGCAACCGGTGTCCTGCGCGCCCTGCCTGTTGCGGGAATGTCCTATCGATCACCGTTGCATGACCGGCGTGACCGTGGAGCAGGTGCACGGCGCGGCGGTGCGGCATTTGCCGCTCGCGGCCCCTCCTCCTGTAAGTGAACCGGAGGCATCGAGCCCTCTCCTGTCACCGACATCGCTGGCGGGGGTGACCGTGTTTCTGGATCGTGACGGCACATTGAATATCGACACGGGTTACGTGAAATCTTCGGATGATCTCACCGTGCTGCCCGGCGTCGGCATTGCCCTGGCTAGGCTCAAACAGGCCGGCGCACGGCTGGTCGTGGTGACGAATCAGTCCGGGGTGGGGCGAGGCTACTTGACCTCCAAGGATCTTGAGGCTATCCACAACAAGTTGCGACTCCTGCTGGCCGAGGACGGGGTGACGCTGGACGGGTTGTATTTCTGTCCGCATCATCCGGACGATCGATGCAATTGCCGCAAACCGGCGCGAGGTATGGTCGATCGCGCCCTAGCCGAATTGCAAGTGGACCTGAGCCGCGCCTATGTCGTCGGGGACAGTGTGCGTGATGTTGAACTGGCCAGGCAGGTGGGTGCGAAGGGCGTGCTGGTTATGACCGGGCCGTCGGGGGCGGAGGCCCTGGCCGATTTGACGGCGCGAGATCTTTCCCCGGACCATGTGGCAGATGACTTGGCGCATGCGGTTGAATGGATCATCGCCCATGCGACGCGCAAGGTGGCCGCCACCGTGCCGCGCTGATCGAGCATCATCCCTGGTGGCCGAATGACCGAATCAGTCCGTCGAATCCTACTCATCAAACCGAGTTCGCTCGGCGACATCGTGCATGCGATGCCGACGTTGGCGGCTTTGCGCGAACGGTTTCCCCAAGCCGAAGTGACATGGCTGGTCAAGCGGCAATGGGCCTCGTTGGTGCAGGTCATCCGCGGAGTCGATCATGTTTGCGCCGTCGAGCCGGGGCTGAGGGGCTGGTTGGAACGGGTGCCGGACCTCCGCGCGGCCCGGTTCGACCTAGTGGTCGATCTGCAGGGGCTGTTCAGGAGCGGCGCCATGGCCTGGCTGACCGGCTGTGGCCGGCGCCTCGGGTTCGCCAATGCGCGCGAGGGAAGTCCGTTCTTCTATACCCAACAGGTGGCGGTCCCTGCCGTGCCGATACATGCCGTTGACCGGTATCTGTTGATCGCGAAGGCGCTGGGTGCGGCGCCTCCGGCGGAGCCGCAGTTTGACTTCATTGATCGGCCTGAAGACCGGCAGGCTGCGGAGGTTCTTCTTACCGAAGCGGGTCTCGCCGCCTCGTCGCCCTGGATCGCGATGAACGTGTCCGCGCGTTGGGAGACGAAGCGCTGGCCTCCGCAGCATTTTGCCGAGGCTGCGGATCGACTGTCGGAGGTACAAGCGTTGCCGATTGTGTTCCTGGGTGGACCGGCGGAGCGCCCGGAGACGCGTGCCGTGATGGCCCGCATGCGTACGAAAGCGGTTGATCTGACAGGACGGACCCCTGTAGGCTTACTGCCCGGTTTGTTGCGACGCGCGGCCGTGTTGGTGACGAACGATTCCGGGCCGATGCACATTGCGGCGGCGCAGGGAACTCCGGTCGTGGCCCTGTTCGGCCCGACCGATCCGGTCAAAACAGGGCCCTATGGCGGGGGGCATGTCGTCCTGTCCAATGCGGTCGAATGCAGGCCCTGTTTTCGCCGTGAGTGCTCTCACGCCGTGACGCTTGAATGTTTGACCGGCGTCCAACCGGAGCAGGTTGTGCGCGCGGTGCAGCAGCAACTTGGACGATCACGCAAGTCAGGATCATTGTGAACATTCTCATTGCGGAATCCAGCATGGCGGTCGGCGGGCAGGAACTGGCCGTCCTGCTGCATGCCGAACGATTGTTGAAACGCGGCCATCGTATCCGCCTGGTGTTGGAGCTGCGCAGTCCCATCATGACGATGGCCATGGAGCGCGGGCTCCCGGTCGAGCCATTCGTGATGCGGCAATGGCGCCTGCCGTTCTCAATTCTGGCCTTTCAACAGTTGCTCAAGCGGGAGCGCCCCGACATTGTCCACGTCAACAGCTCGCGGGATAGCTGGATTGCGGCCCTCTCCACGCGCTTGCTCAATCCGCGCCCGAAAGTGATTCGTACCCGACATATCTCGGCGCCGCTCAACAACAATGCCACGACGCATCTGTTGTACCGGCGTCTCTTCGACATGGTGATCGTCACCGGCAGTGAACGAAACCGGCAGGACTTGATTCATCGGGACGGGCTCTCACCGGATCGTGTGGCGTCCTTTCCCATCGGGTTGGATGTGGAACAGTTTTCTCCAGCGACGCCCCGGCACGACATCCGGTCCGAGTTGGGAATTCCGTCCGGTCATCTGCTGGTCGGCATGATTTCTTACTTGCGAGATTACAAAGGTCATCGTTATCTGGTCGAGGCGGCCGCCAAGGTGTTGAAACAATATCCGGCGGCGGCATTCCTGCTCGTCGGAGAAGGGCCGGAAGAGCAGAACATTCGCGCGCAGATTGAGCGTCTCGGTTTGACGGCCGAGGTTCGCATGCTGGGGTTCCGCGACGATCTCCTGGATGTCTTCCGGTCGTTGAACCTGTTCGTGATTCCCACTGTCGAAGGCGATACGATTCCCCAGGTTCTGATGCAAGCCCTGGCGATCGGTCTGCCGGTGGTGTCGACGACCACCGGATCGATTCCCGATGTCGTCGCCGAGGGAGAATCCGGCTTTCTCGTTCCGCCCCGCGATCCCGATGCGCTGGCTGACCGGATTGTGCGGCTGTTGCAGGATGCCGAGCTCCGGGCGGCCATGGGTCGACGGGGGCGTCATACCGTGGTGCAGTCCTATTCGATCGACCGGATGGTGGATGAGTTGGAGCAGGTCTACCGCAAGGTGATCGCATCATGATGCAACGATGGGCCGACGCGCGGGCGTCCATCCGCAAGAGCGTGTTGTTCTGGTGGATCCTGTTTGTCGTCATCCAGATGGCGGAGCGGGTGTTTCTGTTGCGTGACGCGATGGAGCAGGAGACGCCTTCAGTGCCGCTGCTCCTCAAGACCCTTCTTGTCGGGGTACGGGGAGACTTCATCACCGCGACCTTCGCTCTCGTGCTGGCCGGAGTCGGTGCCGGCGGCTGGGCGCTGCTCAGGCAGGGGTGGACTGGTCTTCGACACTCTTCGCGGCTGTTCGCGCTGTCGTTCCGCCCCGCGTTACACGTGGGCTGTCTGCTCGCCGGCGTGCTGCTGTTCGTACTCCTCTGTGTGGACATGGGGTATTACGGATTCAATCGTCAGCACATGGATTTCGTGTTTCTGGAATACATCGGCGATCTCCTGGCGCCGGCCGCGACGACGGAAGGGACGAACGTTCAGGCCATGCAGCAGACCGGTGCCGAGTTGGAGGCTACGGGAAAATGGGCCCGGCGGCTGGCGATTTTTCTGGCTATTCAAGCGGCAGGCATCCTGCTGTGGTGGTGGAGCTTTTCTGCCGCCGTGGTGCCGGCACTCGACCGGTGGCGCCCGGGCTCCGGCTTTCAGGCTAATGCGTTGCTGGTTGTGGCGCTAGTGGCTGGAGGGGCCGGCTTCCATCATTCCGGGCCTTACGGCATTCGCATCGCACCCATCGGTAGCATGGTCTATTACACGCTGGCGCAGAACCCGATCCTGTTCGCCGCTGAAGCATTGCGAATCGCGGTTGTGTCGCGCGGCACCATGGAGCAACGGGCGAATACCGAGGCCATGCCCTATGAGGTTGCGGTGAGAACCGCGCAACAGCTGCTGGCGCCTGCCGATACGTTTGTGGATCCCCGATATCCCTTTGTGCGGACCACCGCGCCGTCTCCCGATGGTGTCCGATTTTCCAAGCCGGCTAATATCCTGTTGGTGTTTCTGGAGGGCTTGGATCGCCGGTATCTCGGGCAAACGTACGGCGAGGTGAAAGGCACTCCGTTTCTGGATCGCCTGAAAAACGACAGCGTGTATTTTCAGAACTTTTTTTCGAACGGTGTGCAAACCTCCAGGGGATTGTTCGCGACGCTCTGCAGCACCTTTCCGCGACAAGGCGCCGCCGCGATGAAGACGCGGTATGCCCACGATTACCTCTGCCTGCCTTCTCTCCTGCAGCGCCAGGGGTACCGTACGGAAATGGTGATCGGGCAGCATCGGGACCTGAACCGGCTCCAGACGTTTGCAGCCCGCAATGGCCTGCACCAGTTACTCGACGAGGGGGATTTCCCGGCCAATGCGGAACGGGCTGGACTGGGAATTGTCGATGGAGCGCTGTTCGATCTGTGTTACGAGCGGATTAGGCTGCGCCAGTCGGAGGGGAAGCCGTTTTTTCTCGCCACTCTCACGCTGTCCACGCATCATCCGTTTGCCGCTCCGTTGAACCATCCGGATGTTCAGCGGCTCCAGCAACAGGTGCAGGACAAGTATGTCGCTGCGTTGCGGTATACGGATCTCGAACTCGAGCGAGTCTTCACCAGACTTGTCCGCGAGGGGCTGCTGCGGAATACGGTGGTGGTGATTCTGGGGGATCACGGGCGGCATGAACCGGTGGGAAGCACGGATATCGAACGAAAGGCGGGTCATTTTGCTTCGCCGCTGTTTATTTGGATGGACGAATCGTTGCGGACCCCCGCCACCTACAGACCCCGGCCGGTCTCTGTCATTGCCAGTCAGGTGGACCTGGCCCCGACGCTGTTGGCCTTGAACGGGGGACTGCCCGCCGTGGCATCGTTCGCCGGACATGATCTGAGCTGCGTGTTGGTACGGGACTGTCTGCCGAATCAGGTGGCCTATCTCACGAGCGTCTACGACAACCTGGTCGGGCTCGCCAGTGCAGAGGGACTGTTGTTCTATTCGTTTACGACGGAAAATTTTCAAGAAGCCACGCTGACATTCGATCCGGCGCCGGATGAGCAGGCAGGCGGCAGGCGGCTGGCCGCCAGCCGGGATCGTGAGTTGATGGCCTTGTACGAAGCGGCGAATGTGACGCTTGATTCCAATCGTCTCTGGTCCTGGCGAGAGTTCGGGACCCGCTTGTGACCGGTACGTGCCTGGAGCTCATCGTCGAAGCTGCGTAAAAAGGACCAGTCCCTGTGGATCGTATACCGGTATCGGCTGTCGTTATCGCCTATAACGATGAACCCAATATGCGGGCCTGCCTGGAATCCATCACCTGGGCGGATGAAATTATCGTGGTGGATTCTCACAGCACCGACGGCACCGAACGGATCAGTCGCGAGTATACGGACAAGGTTTACCAGCATGACTTCCACGGATTCGGCCGCCTGAGGAACGAGGCCCTGGCGCATGCCGCACACGACTGGGTATTCAGTCTGGACACGGACGAGCGGGCCACTCCTGAGTTGCGCGAGGAGATTCGGCGCCTGTTGGCCGACGGGCCAAAGGCGGATGCCTACTTCGTCCCGCGAAAAAATTATTTCCTCGGGCGCTGGATCAAACATTGCGGCTGGTTTCCGGACTACCGGCAACCGCAATTGTTCCGCAAGAGCAAATTGCGGTATCGGGATGAACTGGTCCACGAGAGTTTCGACCTGGACGGGCGATTGGGCTACCTGACGGCCGCCGCCCTGCAGTATCCCTTCCGGGACATCGATCATTATCTGGCCAAGCAGGAACGCTACTCCGATCTGATGGCCCGGCGTATGGTTGAGCAGGGGCGATTGTTTTCGTGGCACCAGCTGGTGTCGCATCCCTGCTTTACCTTTCTGAAGATGTATGTCGGTCGCAAGGGCTGTCTGGATGGGGTGCCGGGCCTCATTTTGTCCGGACTCTATGCCTATTACACATTCATCAAATATGCGCGTTTCTGGGAACTCCAATCGCAGATGGTGCCGCAGCCGAATCAGGCTGCGCCGCTGAAACAAGGCCAAGAGTAAATGGTGTTCAAGGCGGGATGGGACGCAGCACGATGACGATCGCGGCAGTGGTGATTACCAAGGACGAGGAAAAGAATATAGCGGATTGTCTTGAGTCCGTCCGGTGGGCTGATGCGCTCATTGTGGTCGATGCCGAAAGCCGGGATCGAACCGTCGAGTTGGCGCAACAGTATACCTCGCGGGTGTTTGTCCGGCCGTGGCCCGGATATGGCCCGCAGAAAAATTTTGGGATCGACCAGGCCGGGGCGGATTGGATTCTCGTGGTGGATGCGGACGAGCGGGTACCCGACGCGTTGCGGCGGGAAATTCAGGCGTTGCTCTCGGCAGGTCCGCCTGCCGACGTCGGTGGGTACGAAATTCCCCGGCGGAACTTTTTCTACGGCAAATGGATTCAAGGCGGCGGGTTGTATCCGGATTATCAGCTGCGGCTGTTCCGCAAGACGGCCGGCCGGTACGACGATGTGCGGCTGCACGAAAACTTCACGCTGAGCGGAGGGAAAGAGCGTCTCCAAGAGCCATTTATTCATTACAGCATGCCCACCGTCAACCATCACATCCGCAAGATGATGCGGTATACGACGCTGGGCGCCGATGAAAAGCTGAAGCGTGTCCGCCGCATCAGCGGCTGGGCCATTGCGACGCATCATCTCGGCACCATCTTGAAAACCCTGTTCACGCGCGGCGGGTATCGCGACGGCGTGCACGGGCTGGTGGTGGCGATGTTCGCCGGCCTCCATACCTTCGTCAAATATGCTAAGGCCTGGGAACGGTTGAATGTCAGGCGTGGCGCATGATCGGAATCTTCATTCCTCGTCGGTATTCGGCTGAGGCGTTTTTCATCTGATGCGTATCGGGATCGACGCGGCATCGCTGGTGGGGGATAAGGGCGGGGTTGGGTGGCATACCCATCATCTCCTGAAGGCCTTGCTGGAGTTGCACGAGGAGGTGGACTATGTGGGGTATGTCCGGCCCGGATCTCTGCAAGCCGGTCGACTCAGCGGTTGGCCGCCGACCCCACGCATGCGGTGGGTCGAGACGCAGCGGTGGCTGATGTCCTGGCGGGGCCGGTGGGATCGTCTGGATCTCTATCATGGTCCCAACTTTAAAATGCACACGGCGGGACGACATGGCGGCATCGTCACCATTCATGACCTGTGGCTGGCCCGGTATCCGGAATACTCGCGGAAACTATTGGGACAGGCGGGCTCATCCCGGCGGGCCATTGCGACGGCCAACCGGGCGAGAAAAGTCGTGACGGTGTCGGAGTTTTCGGCCCGTGAGATCGAATCTCTCTATGGCATTCCGCGGGATCACGTGGTGGTCATCCACAACGGCGTGTCTGAAGATTTCGTCCCCCTGTGCAACGAACAGGTGAGAGCGGAGTTGCGCGAACGGTGGGCCATTCCAGCCGGCGGGTTTATCCTGTTCGTCGGGGGGGCCGATCCGCGAAAGAACCATCGCGGCTTTTTGCAGGCAGTCGCGCAAGTCCGTTCCCAACTGGGAGGGAGGGCCATCCTGCTGGTGGGGGACGCGGAACATTCGCAAGGAAGTTATCGGGCGACGGCACAGGCATTGGGTGTGGAACAGGAGATCCGTTGCACCGGGCGTCTCGGCCGTGAAGACCTGCGGCGGCTCTATTCCTTCGCCGACCTGTTTGTCTTCCCGTCGCGCTATGAAGGGTTCGGCATGCCGGTGCTGGAGGCCATGGCCTGCGGGGCGCCGACCATCACGTCCTCGACGTCGTCGCTGCCGGAGGTGGCAGGAGAGGCGGCGCTGTTGGTGGACCCCGACGATGTCCAGGCATTGGGTAAGGCGATGGTCAGGGTGTTGTCCGACGGAACTCTCCGGGAGGGCATGCGACAACGGGGGTTCGAACGGGCGAAGCTCTTTACGTGGCAAGACGCGGCGGCCCGTACCCTGGAGCTTTATCGTCGACTGTGTGCATAGAGGCGGGACCGTCGCGGGCTGCACCGGTGAAAGATCCGCGGGGGACCGAGAGGGTTCCTGTCATGCCAGCGGTTGTTTCTGCGGCCATGATCCGTCTGTAAGGAAGAGCGACTGTCATGTCGAAAATTCGTGTGCTCCATGTGACCAACAAGCTTGAACTCGGCGGGACGGAAAAGACTCTTCAAATCTTCTGCCGGTATCTCGATCGGTCACAGTTCGAAGTCTTTGCCTGTGGTCGTTTGGGTGGAGGGGTCCGCGCCGACGAATTGGCGCGGGCGGGAATTCCGGTCTTTATTCAGCCGCCCGATCTGACGCAATTGGTGCGCGAGCACAAGATCGACATTTGCCATGTGCATCGAGCCGGGACGCATGAACCGGGGCTGTTGCCGCGCAAACATCAGGGATGGCCGCGCATCGTGGAGACCAATGTTTTCCATGCTTTCGATGAGCAGGAGGGGGATCGCATCGATGCCCACTGCTTCGTCTCGGAGAGTTCCAAGGCGACCTACGTGCGCCGATACGGGCGGCAGACGGGCAAGCGGTACGAAACCATCTACAATCCGGTGGATTTTTCTGAATTCGATCCGATCCGCGGGCCCTTCAGTTCCACGATCGGGCGTTGTAGCCGCGCCGACGATCAGAAGTGGCACGACGTGTGTCTGCACAGTCTGCCGAAAATTTTTCGAAAGGTGCCCGGTGCACGTTGTGTAATCCAGGGGGCGACCGATCGGGTCAGGGCCAAACTGGCCGGCCTCGGGCTTGGCGGGCGAGTCCGGTTGCAGGAACCCTCCGTTCATGTCGGGGATTTCTACCGGCAGGTGGATGTTTTTACCCATGGGTCGCGGATCGGGGAAACCTTCGGATGTGTCATTGCCGAAGCGATGGCCAACCGTATTCCGGTCGTGACCCTGAGCACGCCGCAACGCAAGAAGGCCAATGCCCAGGCAGAGTTGGTCGAGCACAACGTGACGGGGTTCGTCTGCCGCTGGCAATGGCAGTATGCGGGAGCGGTCATTGAACTTCTCCGCAACGAAGAATTGCGCACGACGTTCGGCCGGCGAAGTTGCGAGAAGGCCCGCGAGCATTTCGAGGCGGGAGCCCTCACCCGGCGATTGGCACAGATCTATCGCGATCTCATGGATATGCCGTCCCGGCATCACGTGTGAACGTACGAGTCGAAGGATGCTGAAGAAGGGCTCTATGGTTCCTGTGGTCTGGACCAACATCCTGGTCATCAAGTTGCGGCATATCGGGGATGTGTTGCTGTCGACGCCGGTGTTGCGCGGGTTGCGAAAGGCCTATCCAGACGCGCAGCTCACGATGCTGGTCAATCGCGGGACGGAAGGGGTGCTCGCGCATAATCCGGATGTAAACGAAGTGCTGTGTCTCGAGAAGGGCGCATGGGACACTCAGTTCAAGTTCGTGCAGATGCTTCGACGGCGGGGGTTCGACTGCGTGATCGACCTGACCGACGGCGACCGCTCGGCAGTCATGAGTCTGGCGACCGGGGCCCCTGTGCGTATCGGATTTAATGCGGAGCACCGCTGGCGCGGACTTCTCTACAGCAAGGTGGCCAAGCCGCGCCCCGTGGATCAACATCGAGTGGAGTATGATCTCTGTGCCCTCCGAGCCCTCGGCCTTGATCCGAAGCCTGGCGTGCCGACGGTTTCGGTTTCCCCGGCGGAGGAGCTGGTGGTGGAACAATGGTTACAGGAAAATGGCTTGTCCGGGGAAGACTCTCCGCCGCTGCTGTTGTTGCAACCGGGCGCGCGGTATCCGCTAAAGGTTTGGCCGCCCGAACGGTTCGCGCAGCTGGCCGATCGTCTCGCCGAACGGTTCGGATGCCGGATTCTCCTGGGCGGGGATCAGCGGGAACGCGAAGTCGTCGAACAGGTCGCCCGCAAGACGCGCTGCGCTCCCATCGTCGTGGCGGGGAAGTTTTCTTTGCTGCAATTCGCCTCACTGGTGGGTCGCTGTGCGTTGTTCGTGGGAAACGACGGCGGCGCCATGCACATCGCTGCGACGGTAGGCACTCCGGTAGTTGCGCTGTTCGGTCCGACGTATCCGCAACGGTGGGGCCCTCGGGGCGGATTGACGCAGGTGATCTATAAAGGTCTGGACTGCCGGGCCTGCTACCATCCGACCTGCTTGCGCGGGGACGACAGCTGCATGCGGCTGATCACGGTCGACGAGGTGTTTACCGAGGCCAGTCGAATGCTCGAACGGGCGATTGCGGAGACGGGGCATGAATGACGAGCTGGTGAGCGTGGATTTTAGCAAGGAGGCCATAGCCTGGTTGTGACTGGACTTGCGGGAAACAGAAGCGAGAGACGGCATTCGGATTTGATTGTCGCAAGGAGCCTGGGATTCGTCGATGTCGTTCTCTTGAGTCATGTGATGGCACATTATCTGGAATTTTCTCGCGTTCATGGAGGAGCGTTATCGCGTTTGCAAGTCGGGGCGGAGGGCCAGGTGACACGAGGATGACGTACGATCCGTCGTGTTGTAGAGAACATGCATGTGACGCTTCAAGCGGCGAAGCTCTAGTCGCCGGTTCGTATCCGGCTACTCAGACTGTATGAATGTTTTGTACCTGACCGATCCGGCACCAGACTATCTGGCTGACCAGATTTACGATGGACTGTGCGCTGTCCTGGGGCGAGAGAATGTCTTTGACTTCCCTCGGAAGGCCGCGTATCACGAGGCTAGCGCGTGCGTGAGTTATCCCGTGCAGAGTCCTGGGTTTGCGCATGAGACGGGTGATCTGGCCGCTATGATCCGTGAGCGGCGGATAGATCTCGCGATTCTCTCCTCGCCTCGGCAGGGAGCGGTCGAAGCCTTTCGCGCTTTGGTGAGGCACGTGCCTTCTCCACCCGTCGTATTATTGGACGGGGAAGATGATCGACGGATTCGAGTGGATCTTTTCCGGTCGGTCGGAGCGGCATTGTATTTCAAACGGGAATTTCCGTTGGGCTTCCGAGGGCAGATTGGTTCCTTCTCCCCATCGATCGCGTGTTCAGGTAAGACCAGTCTTGCCGATTGGGTGCATCCATTACCGTTTTCAGTCCCAGGAGCGTCTTTGATCCCCCTGCCTGACAACCACCGAGACATTGATATTTCATTCGTGGGAAGGGCTTCTCATCGGAAGCGGGTGAAGGCAGTTCGGCTGCTCAAAGAGGCGACGGATCTTCGGTTCGAGGGAGGGGTCTATGTGGAGGCATCGGACCGGTCTTCGAAGGTCGCCGAATCCTGGTTGGGTATGATGGCGGCGAAGCTGATCGGAGACCCGCCTGCCAGGGGATCAGTTGAAAAAATGCAGCCTGATGAATATCGGATATTGCTTCGTAGATCCAAGATGGCCTTATCGATACGGGGTGGCGGGTTCGATACAATCCGATATTGGGAAATTGCGGCTTCCGGGACGCCTCTCATTTCAGAGCGTCCTGACATCGAGATTCCCGACAACTTCGAGCACGGCGTTCATGCGGTGTTTTGTCGGCCGGATTTAAGCGATCTCTCAGCCTCTGTGCGCCGGCTCCGCGACGACGAGGCCGAGCGGCAACGAATGGCGGCGGCGGCGTATGCGCATCTGCTCGTCCATCATACGACGGCGCACCGGGCGACCTATCTGTTGGAGTTGTGCCGAAGATTTTTGTAGGCGCTGATGAAGTCGTTCAGCCTGGTCATTGCACTGTACAACCAGATCGAGTTCACTCGACGGTGTATCGCCTCGATCACAGCCCACACCCCTACTCCGTTCGAATTGATACTCATCGACAATGGGTGTGCCGACGGTACGGCAGAGTATTTGAGACACCTCGACGCAGTAGTCATCAGCAACCAACAAAACCTTGGCTGTGCGAAGGCGTGGAATCAGGGGATCCGGGCCAGTCACGGTGATGTCGTCGGGATTCTGAATAATGACATCATGGTCACGCCAGGGTGGATAGAGGCCGTGCTGTCCTTTATGGAGCGCGAGAGGCTCGGTATCGGTTGTCCAGCAGCCCGAGAAGGCCTTTTGGATTATGACCTGTTAGCCTATGCGCGAGAATTTACCAGCGTCTGTTCAAAGGCAGTGAGGAAGGAACTGTATGCGCCGTGCATGCTGATCGACCGAGCTGTCTTCGATTGCATTGGTTTGTTTGATGAGGGCTTCAGTTACGGCGGGTGTGAGGACATGGATTTCCTGTGGCGTACCAGAGCGGCGGGGTTTTCAGTGGCCATGACGGGAAGTGCGCTGATCCATCATTTCTCAAAAGTGACGCAGGATGCCGTGGCACGAACAGAGACGGACCAGTATTGGAATCAGAATATGGCGCACTTTCAGCAGAAGTGGGGGCGGACTGTCAGGGGGCATTGGTGGCAGCGTCGAGTAACTGATTTGAAGCAGAAGTGGGTGAAACGATCCGAATTGATACGTTTTGGGCATACCCTTGTGGAGAAGCCATCCCGTCTCCGGGTCTCCGAGCCTCGTCGTCCGCTCCGATAATATTGCGAAGGCCAAGGACTGATGGGGCTCACGTAGGAGGACAATGAGGGTATGGAATACCTGTGAAGATCGTTATCGCCGCGTGGCACCTCAAGAATTTTAACGTGGGGATCGGCCGGTATGTCCGGGAATTGATCGAGGCCCTGGGCCGCGTCGATCAGACGAATCGCTATCACATTCTGCTCCCCCAGGCGGAGCATCCTTTCACGGCGCGTCCGAATATGCGGTATTGCGTGGTGCGGTTCCCGCTGTTTCGCCGGCGATTTTGGGAACAGGTCGCGCCGCTGCTGGTCGGCTCCTACGATGTGCTGCACTTTCCCTATGATTCCTGCGTGGCCTGGAAACGCGGGAAGTTTGTCACGACCATTCACGATGTGAAGCCGCTGTTGTTTCCGGAACTCCGGGCCCGTCCCAACCTCAACAGTCGGATCGAAGATTGGCTGGTCGGGGATCGTTGGCGAACGATCGATCAGGTGATCACGGTCTCCGAACATTCTCGACGCGATGTGCTGGCGCACGCGCCGCTTCATCCGGACCAGGTCAGCGTGACACCGCTTGGTCTGGACGCGGAGCGATTCCGGCCCGCCGAGCGTCGGCAAGAAGGACGACCGTACGTGTTCTGCGTCGCCGGATCAGACCCGACGAAGAATGTCGCCGTGCTCGTTGACGCCTTCGCGAAACTTCCCGGACAGTTGCGCGGCCGGTTCGATCTCATTCTTGCGGGCGATGTCTGCAAACGCGAGGACATCCGTGCGGCTATCGACCGCCTGGGGATCGGCGCACAGGCCAAGCTGGTCGGACTGGTGTCCGACGAGGCACTCGTTGCGTATTATCAACAGGCGACGGTGTTTGTTTTCCCCTCGCTCTATGAGGGATTTGGTCTGCCTGTCTTGGAAGCCATGGGCTGTGGCTGCCCGGTGATTTGTTCAAATGCATCGTCGTTACCTGAGGTGGCCGGTGATGCGGCGGTGCTGGTCGATCCGCACCGGTCCGAGCAATTGGCGGAAGAACTGGCCAGGGTGCTGGAATCGGTTACCGTGCAGGCTTCGCTGCGTGTGCGCGGGCTCGCCCGCGCGAGAGAATTTGTGTGGGAACGTACGGCGAGGCAGACGGTGGCGGTCTACGAACGGACTGTCGGCAGATGAGACGGGGTGCCGATCATATCAGCGAATTTGCTGGTCTGAACCGGGGGCGAGACGTTACGATCCGAGTCATGGATGGTTATGTCAGCGTCGGGCAGGGCGTCTGTCTGGGGTCTCCGATCCGAAGATCTTGTTGCCGAGGGGGTGAACGATGAAGGGTGTCGTACTCGCAGGAGGTCTCGGGTCGCGATTGCTGCCGCTCACCAAAGTGACGAACAAACATCTATTGCCCGTCTACGACAAGCCGATGATCTATTATCCGATCCAGACGCTGGTCAATGCCGGCATCACAGAAATCATGCTGGTGACGGGCGGAAACAGCGCCGGCGATTTCCTGAAGTTGCTGGGGAACGGTCGGGATTTCGGCCTCAAACATCTTAGCTATACGTACCAGCAAGGAGAAGGCGGCATTGCCGATGCCTTGCGGCTGGCCGAGCATTTCGCCGACGATGGTCCGATTTGTGTGGTGCTGGGGGACAATTTGATCCAGGGCAATATTGCGCAGGCGGCCACGGCGTTTCGGGCGCAGAAAAAGGGCGCGAAGATCCTGCTCAAGGAAGTCAAGGATCCCCAGCGTTTTGGGGTGCCGCATCTCGAAGGGAATCGGGTCCTCGGTATTGAAGAAAAGCCGGCACATCCCAGATCCTCGTATGCCGTCACGGGCGTTTATTTTTACGACGCGCGGGTCTTTGAGATTACCCGTACGCTGAAGCCGTCCGGACGCGGCGAATTGGAGATTACCGATGTCAATAATGCCTACATTGCTTCCGGGGAACTGACCTGGGATGTGTTGGATGGCTGGTGGACGGATGCCGGTACGATCGAATCCCTTCTCGCCGCCAACCAGCTCGTGGCGCAGACCGGGGCGAACAGGATGGAGTTCTAAATGCGTATTCTCGTCACGGGCGGAGCCGGGTTCATCGGGTCGCATCTGGTGCGCCGATTGATCCAAAGCGGCCGCCATTCGGTCGTGAATCTCGATGCGCTGAAATATTCCGGCAATCTGGAAAATCTCGCCGACCTCGCCGGCGATCCTCAGTATAGGTTCGTCCATGCCGATATCGGCGATCAGAAGGCCGTGCAGGCCACGTTGCGGGAACACCGGATCGAGGGCATCATCAACTGTGCGGCCGAGACCCACGTCGATCGGTCGATTCTCGATCCGGGGGCGTTCGCTCGCACGGATGTGGTGGGTACGGGCATCCTGCTGGAAGAAGCACGGCAGGCCGGGGTGCAGCGGTTTCTACAAGTCAGCACCGATGAAGTGTACGGCAGTGTCGAGCAGGGAAGCTCGGTTGAGAGCGATCGGCTGGAACCGCGCAGTCCCTATTCGGCCAGCAAGGCCGGCGGAGATCTGCTTGTGCTGAGTTATTGGACGACCTACCGGTTTCCGGTACTGGTCACGCGCGGCAGCAACACCTACGGACCGAATCAGTACCCGGAAAAATTCATTCCCTTGTTTGCCACGAACGCGATCGACGGGGAGCCTCTTCCGCTGTATGGCGATGGGAAGCAGTGTCGGGATTGGCTGTCGGTCTATGACCATGCGGCGGGAATCCAGCAGGTGTTCGAGCAGGGCGAGGCGGGAGCCGTCTACAACGTCGGCGGAGGGAACGAGCGCAAAAATATTACGGTTGCCGAACAGATTGTGGCGGCGGTCGGGAAGTCCCGCTCACTCATTCGGTTTGTGCAGGACCGTCCGTGTCATGACCGCCGGTACTCCATCGATTGCGGCTGGCTGCGCGCCGCGGGCTGGTCGCCGCAAGTGACGTTTGAAGAAGGGTTGAAGCAGACGGTTGAGTGGTATCGGACGCATGAAGACTGGTGGCGAAAGATCAAAACCGGAGAATTTAAGGACTACTACCGACAGCAATACGGTAAGCGCTTGGAGAAGGGGACCGCGTGCGGATCGTAATCACGGGCGCTCAGGGACAACTGGGGACGGAACTTGGGCGGGCGTTGCAGGGACATCAACTCGCGGCGTTCGATCTTCCTAGTTTTGATCTCACGAATCCGGATTGTGGACGGGCTATTGTGGCGGCGGCGCCCGAGGTGGTGATTCATGCCGGTGCGCATACGGACGTGGATGGCGCCGAACGAAATCCGGCATTGGCCATGGCGGTGAATGCCGACGGGACCGAGCGCGTCGCCTGCGCGGCCGCACAGGTCGGGGCCAGGCTCGTCTATATTTCGACCGACTATGTGTTTGATGGCTGTGGGACGCGTCCCTACGTCGAAACCGATCAGACCAATCCTGTCAGCGCCTATGGCGCTTCCAAATGTGCGGGGGAGCAGCGGGCGATGGCCTGTTGCGAGAACACACTGGTGATCCGGACTGCCTGGCTCTATGGACTCCAGGGTAAAAATTTTGTCAAGACCATGCTGCAATTGGCTGCTGAGCGTTCCTCGTTGAAAGTGGTGGCTGATCAGCAGGGCTGCCCGACCTTCGCGGAAGACCTCGCCTGCATGATTGGAAAGCTTGTGGCGCATCCGGCACGAGGCATTCTCCACGTGACGAATGAGGGTCATTGCACCTGGCATGAATTCGCCACGGAGATCATCAAACGAGCAGGACACCACATTCCAGTCGAGCCCATCACGACGGCCGACATGCCTCGTCCTGCCAAGCGGCCGGCCTATTCGGTCCTCTCGGCGGAGCGGCTTCACCATCTTGGCTTCCGCATGCCCTCCTGGCAGGACGGTCTGCAGCGGTTTCTACAAGGCTTTCTCGCTCGATCCTCAGTCGTTTCCCGAGGCTAGATTCTTCCTCACTTTTCTTTCGGCCACATCCTCCATCCACTCTTTTTGCGCGTTTATTGCACTGAATCTGAGACAAGGGCTGTCTTAAGCCGACACATTGGTTGTGCAAGCGGGACGATTTCTCTATACTGCGACTCCGCAGAGTCATCCATCATGTGCTCCTGCGCTGTGCTCCCCCGGATATGGAATAGGGCGGGGCGCCATTGCGGCGTGACATCTAAGCGCCGTAATCAGCACCGCCGTATGACTTCTACTTGTCCCGGAGCCTGTGAGGCCGAGAGTCTCACGCAGCAACCGCCATTGGCCTTGCACTCGCGCCCTGTAGGCTGTTTGCTGTCCTGTGGCGAGCAATCTGGAAACGGGCGGTGCCTCGGATGGTGGATGCAGCAGTTTTTACGACCGGCAGTTGCTGAGGGCATGAATATCACCACGTCATCATCCACGCATTCCATAGTCCGTCCTGTAGAGAAAGAAGACAGGTATAGCTCCATCCGGGCGTTGTTCTGGGGATCGCAGGGGTATGTGATGGTGGCTCTTGCCTGCTCCAGTTTTTTCCCTCTCCTCTTCCGGTATCAAGAACATACGGTCATCATTCTCATCGTCCTCTGCCTGGGAGCCTGCGCAGTGGAACGGAGGAGTCCGTGGGTCCGAACTCCGCTGGACGTTCCGCTCTGGTGCTTCATGGTGTGGGTGCTTTGCACAGTGCCCTTCGCGACCGATCCTGCCTATAGTTTTGCCGAGTGGAAGAAGTTCGTGGCGCAAGCCGGGGTTTTTTACTGGTCTCTGCTGGTGCTGGAGCGCTGTCGCCATGAGCGCCTCCCGAAACTGGTGCTTCAGGCTCTGGTCATCGGAGCCGCACTGCTGGCTTGTTACGCGTTGGTCGAATTCATTCAACGAGGCGGTACCTGGCGAGATCGGTTTATTCGAGCCCATGCCTATGGTTCCGACTATAATTGGCTCAGCACCTATATGGTGGTGGCGATTCCTGTAGCGGGCAGTCTCCTGGCCGTTGGACGGGTGGCCTGGATGCGCGCCGCGCAGGGATTGGCTCTTGTCCTGACGGGGGCCGCCCAGCTGTTTTCCTATACCAGAGGCGGCTGGGTTGGGCACGCGGCGCAAGGGGTGACATTGGCGTTGATGATCGGCGGCCGGCGTCTGGCCTTCGGCGTGCTGGGGCTGCTGGCCATGGTTGGTGCAGCATTGGTACTGGCCTCGCAATCCGGCTTTCAAACGGACACGGTGGATGCCAAGACCGTCGATACCAGGCTGATGGTGTGGACGATCGGATTGGGCGAGGTGGCCGCGCACCCCGTGGTCGGCATCGGCTTCGGGAATAATTCGTTTATCAAGAAATTTCCGGAGTATTCCGTTGAAAAGCAAGATGCTCTTCCTGTGGGGGAACGGATCATTCCGGCGATGCACAATACCTTCCTGATGGTGACGCTCGGAAGCGGGCTTCCCGCTTTAATAAGCTTTGTCTGGATTTTTGTCGCCCTGCTGCGCCGGACTATCCAGGTTCCCCGGTCGAGGCACCGTGGCCATGCGGAAGATGTGATCGCCGCCGGTATCGGCTTGGCGGTTATTGGCTTGGCCGTCCGCAATCTCTTCGACTATATGTTTATGGGTAGTCTTGCGCATCTGTTCTGGCTGCTGGCGGCGGTGGGGATGACCCTCACGGAGGCACATCATCTCTCATCCCTGTCCGGACACACATTACAGGAGGAAGATTCTGTGACGCCGGAGCTCAGCCGTCTGCCTAGCGTATGAGGACGACATCGCATCCGGTCAGCAGCTTGAGATTACGCACCTTGACAGGACGGCGATTACATCACAAGGTACTAAGTATGAGCGTAGGGAAGGCGTTCCAGCGGGTGCCACGCGTGCAGATTGCAATTTGATGGGAGAGCACATCAAGTGAAGGCGTTGATTACAGGCATCACCGGGCAAGACGGATCGTATCTCGCCGAATTCCTTCTGGCCAAGGGATATGAGGTGCACGGGATCATCCGTCGCTCCAGTTCGTTCAATACGGCGCGGATCGACGGCATTTATCAGGATCCGCATATCTCTGGAGCCAGATTGCATCTGGTCTACGGGGATCTCAACGATGCGAGCTCGCTGAACAAAATCCTCCGTACGGTTCAACCCGACGAAATTTACAATCTCGGGGCACAGAGCCATGTCAGGGTCAGTTTTGATATTCCCGAATACACCGCCGAGATCACAGCCCTGGGCACGGTGAGATTGTTGGAGGCGATTCGAGAGTCGGGGCTGCGACCCAAGTTTTACCAGGCCTCGTCGAGTGAAATGTACGGCAAGGTCCAAGAAGTTCCGCAGCGCGAAACCACGCCCTTTTATCCCCGAAGTCCCTACGGCGCCGCCAAGGTCTATGCCCACTGGATCACGGTCAATTACCGGGAGGCCTACGGATTGTTCGCATGCAACGGCATTCTGTTCAACCACGAATCGCCGCGACGGGGCGAAACGTTTGTAACGCGCAAAATCACAAAGGCCGCCGCGCGAATCAAGCTGGGCTTACAGCAGGACCTGTTTCTGGGTAATCTGGATGCGAAAAGGGATTGGGGATATGCCGGAGACTATGTGGAAGCGATGTGGCTCATGCTGCAGCGGGAACAGCCCGACGATTATGTCGTGGCGACGGGGGAAACGCATACGGTCCGCGAGTTTCTCGATGCGGCGTTCGGGCATCTGGGGCTCGATTGGCAGCGGTATGTGCGGATCGATCCGCGGTATTATCGCCCGACGGAGGTCGATCTGCTGATCGGCGATCCGTCGAAGGCGCAGAAACAACTCGGATGGAAGCCGACTGTGGATTTCCATCGATTGGCGATTATGATGGTGGAGGCGGATGTGGAGGCTGAGCGGCAGAGGCTGCAGGGCACCGCCGCGAGGAGGGCCTAGGCGATGGATCAGCATGCGCGTATTTACATCGCCGGGCATCGGGGCATGGTCGGTTCGGCGGTTCTGCGGGCGCTCACGGCCAAGGGGCATGACAATTTGATTGTCCGCACCAGCAAAGAGTTGGACCTGCGAGACAATGTTCGCGTGGCCGAGTTTTTCGAGCAGGCCAAACCTGAGTATGTCTTTCTGGCCGCGGCGAAGGTGGGCGGTATCCTGGCGAACAGCACATTTCCCGCTGAATTTATCTATGACAACCTGGCGATCCAGACCAATGTCGTCCATCAGGCCTATATGCATGGGGTCAAGAAGCTGCTCCTTCTAGGCTCCTCCTGCATTTACCCGCGGGATTCGCCGCAGCCGATGAAGGAGGAGTATCTGCTGACGGGGCTCCTCGAGCCCACCAACGAGTGGTATGCCGTGGCGAAGATTGCCGGCATCAAGATGTGTCAGGCGTATCGTCGGCAATATGGGTGCGATTTCATTGCTGCAATGCCGACGAATCTCTATGGGCCCCATGATAATTTCGATCTTCAGACCGCCCATGTGTTGGCTGCGTTGCTTCGGCGCTTTCACGAAGCGCGCGAGCAGGGTCGGGTGCCGACATTGTGGGGCTCCGGGGCCCCCCGCCGCGAGTTTCTCCATGTGGACGATTGTGCGGAAGCCTGCCTGTTCCTGATGGATCGCTATTCCGATCCCATGATCATGAATGTCGGGGCAGGGCAGGATATTGCTATCGCCGAGCTGGCGGCATTGGTGGCAGACGTGGTCGGCTATCGGGGAGAGATCCAGTGGGACCGCACGAAGCCCGACGGGATGCCTCGAAAATTGATGGACTCCGGCCGGATGACGGGTTTGGGATGGAGACCAAGAATTTCTCTCCAACTGGGTGTGAAAAACGCCTATGACTGGTACCGGAAACAGTTGGGCGAATTTCAAGCCGGTGCCGCATGACAGGCTGCGGTCTGGATTGGATTGCCCGTGAGTAGGTCGGCGGAAACGGCAACGCGGTCGGTCTCGCCCTGTATCGTTCCCCTCGGCATCTGTTGTACGAATCTTCTGCGCCGCCCATTCCCTCGTACGATTGTGAACCGCACGAACGGATCCTCATGTGTGGCTTAGTCGGGGCGCTCGTCTTCGACGGCGTTTCGTTCCGCGTGACGGAATCGTTCCTGACGAAAATGCGGGACAGTCTGGCGCACAGGGGGCCCGATGGAGCCGGGTTGTGGATCGATAGGAGCGGGCGGATCGGCCTCGGACACCGGCGGCTGTCGATCATCGATCTGACGGACGCGGCCCGGCAACCGATGGCCAACGAGGACGGAACTCTCTGGATTGCGTTTAATGGAGAAATTTACAATCACGCGGCAATCAGGCGCGAACTGGAGGCGCTCGGCGGCCACCATTGGAGGACCGACCATTCAGATACGGAAGTCATCCTGCATGCTTTTGAGACATGGGGAATTGACTGCGTGGCGAAATTCCGGGGCATGTTCGCGATCGCGCTGTGGGATACGCGCCGCCAAGAACTGTGGCTGATCCGCGACCGTATCGGCGTGAAGCCGCTGTACTATAGTCTGCACCACGGGCGGCTGTCCTTTGCGTCCGAGATCAAAGCTCTGCTGGAGGATCCCGAGCAACCGCGATCGCTGCATGAGGAATCGCTCTTTCATTACCTGTCGTTCCTGACGACGCCTGCGCCACAAACCCTCTTTGATGGCATCAAAAAACTGCCCGGTGGAACCTGGCTGCGTGTGCGGGCCGACGGAAGCATGGAAGAGCGCCGGTATTGGGACGTGTGGGATCACACGTCCCCCCTGCTCGGGGAGACGGATGAGGCCATTGCCGCTCGCGTCCTGGAGAAATTGCGAGAGTCGGTGGCGCTACGCAAAGTGAGTGATGTGCCGGTCGGCGTATTTTTATCGGGGGGCGTCGATTCCAGCACCAACGCGGCCCTGTTCTCTCAGGGGGACAGCCAACGCGTCAGGACATTTACGATCGGTTATGACGCTGAGTATCCGAGCTATCGCAATGAACTGCGTCATGCCCGATTTATGGCCGAACAGGTCGGCGCGGAGCATCACGAACGGTTGCTGTCCCTCGACGATCTCATCGCATTCTTGCCGCGCATGGTCGCGCTGCAGGACGAACCGATTGCGGATCCCGTCTGTGTCCCGGTTTTTTATGTGTCTCAGCTGGCACGCCAACATGGCGTAATTGTCTGTCAGGTCGGAGAGGGCGCCGACGAGCTGTTCTGGGGTTATCCCTCCTGGAAGACCTCCAAGATGCTTGAGGAATGGAACCAATGGCCGGTGCCTTCTGTATTGAAGCGTCTCGGCCTTCACGGATTACGAGCGTGTGGGTATGGCGAGAGTATGCACTACGAACGGCTGCGGCGCGGGCTCCTCCATCAACCCGTGTTTTGGGGCGGCGCCGAAGCCTTTCCGGAAGCTTTGAAACAACACCTGCTTTCGCCGCGCCTGCAACGACAGTTTCGGCACCTGACGTCCTGGGAAGCTATCCGACCGATTCATGACCGGTTTCAAGCCAACGCCTGGGAGCAGGGTCCGCTGCAATGGATGAGTTATCTCGATCTCAGTTTCAGGCTGCCGGAGTTATTGCTGATGCGCGTTGACAAAATGAGCATGGGCGCCAGTTTGGAAGCCCGGGTGCCGTTTCTCGATCACGAATTCGTGCAATTAGCGATGAGTATTCCCGAGGCGGCTAAGACTCGAGGCGGCGTCGTCAAAACGCTGCTCAAACAAGCGGTGCGCAGGGTGATTCCCGATGCCATCATCGATCGTCCAAAACAGGGGTTCGGTGTTCCCGTCCATGAATGGATGCAGGATCGACTCGGCACGCTGATGCAGGAGACGCTCGCGGACTTCTGCGACCGGACGGATATTCTGGAGCGGTCCGCTGTCATGCAACTGGTGAAGGAGCAGCGCGATCCCCGCAGTTGGTATCTCTTTAACCTCGCGCTTTGGTGGAACCACTATATTACGTGATCGGCGACGCCGATCTAGGCAATGAACAACGTGCATCCCGCCCTGCTCTCATCGGCCGTGGGCCGCTGCACTGGGTGCTGCGGCATCGGTGTTGAATGATCGTCGATCCCCCTATAAGCCCCGGCGAACGGATTCTCTCCAAGCTCCGGAATGTGGGGCTGTACGCCACCCTTCGTATGGGAGTTCTCAAAGTGCTTCGGCCGCTGATTGCCAGGTTGCGTCGAAGGCGGATTGCGCGGCGACCCTACCGAGTCGATGGGCGGGCTCTGGCGGAGGCGCTTGAAACGACGCCGGATAAGCTCAGTGCCGTGATGGCCCGTCTGAAGACGAACCTGGGCAACCGCCTTCCGGTGCCAGTCGGCGATGTGGCGTCGATTCGCGCGATGTATCGGGAACAGGCGCCGGACCTGTTGTCGGCAACGATCGAGTCAGCGGATCGGATCTGCGGGCATGTGTTCGACCTCCTGGGTTCCGGGCCCATCGATTTGGGAGCGACGATCGATTGGCATCGGGATTATAAGTCCGGCTACCGATGGAATCCCGATCAATGCTTTCTTGATGTGGCCCATGGTCATGAAGCCGGCGTCGATATCAAGATGCCGTGGGAATTGTCACGCGGTCACCATCTGGTACTCCTGGCTCAGGCCACCCTCCTGACCGGCGACCCCAAGTATGCAGAAGAATGTCTGGCGCAGCTGAGCAGTTGGATCGAGGCCAATCCGACCGGGAGGGGAGTCAACTGGGCCTGCCCCATGGATGTGGCGATCCGCGCGGTGAATTGGATTTGGGCGATCGCACTCTTGTCAACGTCACCGATGATCACGGAGGCCTGGCTGGTGGACGTGGTTGCGTCGCTGGTGGCGCATGGCCGGTTCCTTATGGACAATCTCGAAGTCCGTGACGATGGCGTGACAACCAATCACTATCTGGCTGACCTCGTGGGGTTGCTCTATCTGGGCCTCTGTTTAAAAGAAGTTCTAGACGCAGAGGGGTGGACAGCGTTTGCCGTTCGAGAATTGGTGCGTGAGATGGATCGGCAGGTGCATGCCGATGGCGCGCACTATGAATCGAGCCTGTCCTATCACCGCCTGGTGACGGAAATGTTCCTCTCGTCGGCCGTGCTGTGCCGTTGCCATGGGGTAGAGTTGCCGGCGACCTTTCTGGATCGTCTCGCAAAGATGTGTGAATTTGTCGAGGGCTATACCAAGCCGAACGGGTTGGCCCCGCACATCGGAGACGGAGACAATGGTCGCCTGCATATTCTGACAGGATATGGCCATACGGATGTTCGGGATCACCGTCATCTACTCGCCGTCGGCGCAGTATTGTTCGGTCGCCGGGACTGGTGGGCCGCGTCCGGCTCCTCGTGGGTCGAAGGTGTGTGGTTCGGCGGCATCCGATGTGCCGCGTGGGGAAGGGAGCAAGTCTCGGCGCAGAGCGGGAGCGTAGCTTTTTCCGAGGCAGGACTTTATATCCTGCGCAAGCGGACCGACTATGCCTTGCTCAACTGCAGTCCGCTTGGATCGAAGGGTGTGGGAACCCACAAGCACAACGATCTGCTCGCGGTGGAGATGCACCTCGGCGGGGAAGATATTCTTGTGGATTCGGGTTGTTTTCTCTATACTTCCGACCCGCAATCCTATAATCGATTTCGCAGCACGCGCGCGCACTCAACCGTCACCGTGGATCAGGCAGAGCAGAATCGTTTGATCCCCGGGAAACTGTTTTGCCTGCATCCGGATAGCCGTCTGCGCGTCCTACGCTGGGAGATCGGCGGGTCGGTCCAGCAGGTGGCGGCGGAGCACGACGGGTATGCACGGCTCTCCCATCCGGTGAGGCACCGGCGCGAATTGTGGGCCGACCGGGTGAAGGGGGCGTGGCGCGTCACGGATCATCTGTTCAGTCCGGTGAACGGTTCTCATCCGCATCGTCTGGAATGGACGTTGACCTTTGCCCCTCATTGTTCGTTGCAGCCCGCGGAAAACGGATGGTGGGTGGTGACTCCTAAGCAGCGGTTATGGCTGGATGGTCCGCGGCTGTCTGCGAATGGGACGCCTGCGGCCATCTCCCCGCGCCTCGACGAGGAGTCTGTGTCGGAGCAGTATGGCCGGACGCGCCGGGCCTTTTTCCTTCGCTGGAGTTGGGAAGGCCCGCTTCCGGTGGAGGGAGTGTTCACGATTTCTCCTGTGGAGCCGAGAGCCACATATTCGTCAGCGGGAGGTGGAGGCTGAGTTGAAGAAGGCGTTGACCATCTGGCTGACCGGGTTGCCCTGCGCGGGCAAGACGACTCTGGCCAACATGCTCTTTCGAGCCCTGTTGGAGCAGGGCCGGACCAACGTAGAAGTGTTGGACGGCGATATCGTCCGCACCCATCTTTCTAAAGGCCTTGGATTTTCCCGCGCTGACCGCGACACGAACATTTTGCGGATCGGTTGGGTCTGTCAGGTGCTGACCAAGCATGGGGTCTGCAGCATCGTGGCGGCGGTTTCTCCCTTTCGGGCCGTCCGGAACGAAGTGCGCGCGATGATTGAAAAGGTGGGAGGGCCGGGATCGTTTGTCGAGGTGTGGGTGCGCTGCGGGGTCGAGGAATGCATCCGGCGCGACGTCAAAGGAATGTACGCGAAGGCGTTACGTGGTGAGATCCAACAATTCACCGGCGTCTCCGATCCCTATGAAGAGCCGCTCCAGGCCGACATCGTCGTGGATACGAGTCGTGAGTCCCCTTCTGTATCGGTGGAGCGTATCCTGGAGGCCCTCAACCGTGGCAATCTCTGACCATGACGGTCCCCCGCAGCTCAGTCGAAAAGGGTCGGTCGGCGGTGGATAAGACCTTCTTGTGGTTCCTGCTTCCCTCGCTGCTCCAAACCCTGATTGGGGTCGGCGTTATGGTTCCGATTACGACGTATTATCTCGACCCGGCTGATCTCGGCACCGTTGCCATTCTCACTGCTCTAGCCATGCTGGTGACGCCTCTGGCCTCGACCGGAGACAACTGGGTGCTCTCGACCCATTGGCATACGACGTCGGCGTCCGGCCGGAAGGAAATGTTGTTCAATCTGCTGTTGGCCAATCTGGGGATGAAAACAGTGTGGGTGGTGGTATTCTGGCTGCTCGCTCCGCTGGCATTGCCGCAGCTGATTCGAGACTATCGCCCCGAGTATCAGCAATATTTCGGATTGGTGTTGCTTGGATTGCTGGCCGGTACCTTGTGGGGAACACTCAGTCCGTTGATGGTCATTGAGCGGGCGCCTGTCAGCCATGCGATGAACGAATCGCTGCAGTGGGCGGCAGGGGCGACCACGACGTTGGTAGGCCTGTCGGTGATGAAGATCGGCGTCCTGGCCATGTTTCTCGCACCGATTGCAGCCGGCCTTGTTTCCGTCCTGCACGGGTTTCACTATATAGCGAGCCGGGTAACTCTGCGTCCTAGCTTGTATTGGGGCAAGCAGATTGTTCACAGCGGCATGCCGGCGATCCCATTCAGTCTGATGGATGTGGTGGCTAACAGCATGGATCGCTTCGTCATTCAGCGATGGTTGGATCTCTCGACTTTGGGCATCTATGCCCACTCGCAAAGTTACCGGGGGATGTTCGTCACAGTGACCAAAGCCTATTCACGGACCATGACGCCTACGTTCTTGGAGTTGTTTGCCGGGAATCCTCGCCAGTCTCAGCGGGAAGTTGAAGAGACCGTGTCGCTATGGTACCTCTGTGTGGCGGCAGGAGGCATTCTGGTCACGTTGTTTTCTGCCGAGGTGATCCATCTCCTGACGCATGGAAAATTCGACCGGGCGGCGGAACTCGTGCCGATCTGGTTTATGCTCGTGTTTGCACACAGTATGGGGATCCCATTTACGCAGTACCTCCTCACGCTTCGCCAGAGTGTCCTCCTCTCGTGGACCTCCGTGCTGATAGGCCTGGGAACCGTGGGACTCGTTGCGGCCGCCACCTGGCTATTCGGTGTCATCGGCGCGACGAGCGCGGCGGTCTTTGGCGCCCTGGCGTTGCATGGGATGCGGTTTTTTCTGGCGCGCCGGTTCGGATGTCGCTATGGGCTCGAACCGGGTCTGTTCTGGAGTATAGGCGTGGTGCTCGCCGTGTATGTGCTGACGTATCGGGTGGGGCTGCCGTTGTCGGTCAAAATGATGCTGGCAGCGGCGGTGACGACGATGCTGTGGATCAAGACGGCGCCTCTCTGGTCATGGCAGGCCGTGGCGCGGCTCTGGTCCCCGTCGAAATGAGTCGCCTGGCCCGCGTTAAGTGCCGGCCATATTGCGCCCGGCCCCGATCGCGGCCGCAGCAAGGCATATACGATAACCTTTGAAAGGAGACGGGAATGGCAGCTGAGAGGTCAATTGGTTCTTCGCAGAAGGACGGCGGCGCTGCACGCATGTCCGGTCAGCTCGTCAGTGACGAGCAGGCAGGAATAGTCAGCGGCCATTTCAGTCATTGCCAGAATTGTGGGCATCAGCCACTGCTCACGATCATGGATTTCGGTCACCATCCGCCCTGCGATTCCCTGGTGCGTCCGGCGGAGTTAACCAAGCCCGAGCCGTTTTATCCGTTACATCTCTTGCGCTGCGAACATTGTGGACTTGTGCAAATCGATTATTCGGTCGATCCCGCGGAATTGTTCTACGAGGGGTACCCTTATATGACCGGAATCACCGGCTCACTCAAAAGTAATTTTGATGCGATGGCCGGGAAGGTGATCGAGACCTTAGGTCTTCAACCGGGGAGCCTGGTCATCGACATCGGGTCGAACGACGGCACAATCTTGGAGGGATTCAAATCGAGAGGAATGCGTGTATTGGGCGTGGAGCCGACGGGCATCGCGAAGATTGCCAATTCCAGAGGAATTCCGACTCGGCAGGCGTTTTTTAGCGAAGAGGTGGCCCGGGATATTTTAAAGGCCGAAGGGCCGGCTTCCCTGATTACGGCCGCCAACGTCTTTGCGCATGTGGCCAACCTCGGCCCCTGCCTCCGCGGCATTCATGCGTTACTGGGAGACCGCGGTACGTTCATCTCCGAGTCGCATTATCTGCTGGATCTGATCGAAACGCTGCAATATGACACGATCTATCACGAGCACTTGCGCTTCTATTCGATCAAGCCCATGCAGGATATGATGAAGCGTTTCGGCTTCAGCGTGGTCGATGCCGAGCGTATTCCGAATCATGGCGGGTCCATTCGAGTCTATGCAGTGAAGGGGACAGAGAACAGGCCTACCGACCGACTGCAGGAGCTGGTCAAGCAGGAAGAATCGTACGGCCTGTACGGATCGGCCTTATATGCCACCTTCGCTCAGCGTGTCAGGCGGTCCAAATGGAAACTGATGCATCTATTGTCGGATTTGAAGATGAAGGGGCATCGGATCGCGGGCATCGGATCTCCCGGCCGATCCAGTACGGTGATGAACTATTGCGGCATCGGTCCGGACTATCTGGATTACACGGCCGAGCAGGCCACCTCGCTCAAGGTGGGATTGTTCACGCCAGGCACGCATGTGCCGGTAGTGGATGAGAAACGTCTGTTTGAGGATCAACCGGAATACGCGCTGGTTTTGGCCTGGCATCTGGGAGAAACGATTCCCCGGAAATTGCGCAGCAAGGGATTACGGTCAAAGTTTATCATGCCATTGCCCGATCCCGTCATTCTCGACTGGTAGCGCCGGGTCTCGGAGCATCACATGGCGAAACTCAGCGTCGGAATCATCGGGACCGGCTTCGGCGCGAAGGTCCATGCGCCGGCGTTCCGAACCATTCCAAACGTCGAGGTCGTGGCAATTGCGGGGCAGGATCGTCACAAGGCGGCGCTGGCGGGGCAGGCGTTCGGTATTCCGACGGTCCATGATTCGTGGCAGCGTCTGATCGACGACGAGCAGGTAGACGCCGTCGTCGTGGCCGTTCCGCCGTCGGTGCATTTCGATGTGGTCACGGCCGCTTTGCGGGCTGGTAAGCACGTGTTGTGCGAGAAGCCGTTCGGCATCGATGCCGACCAGGCCTCGCGGATGTGGGAGCTTGTTCGCGAGACCCACAGGGTCTGCATGGTCGACTATATGTTTCGAACGGCGCCGGAGCGGATTCGACTGAAAGAATTGCTCGAAGGCAATGAGATTGGGCGTATCGTCAGAGTGACCGTCGAATGGACGGTCCGAGGGCGCGCCGCCGGGAACAGTGCCTGGTCGTGGCAGTTTGATCCGTCCTTCGGAGGGGGCGTGTTGTTTGCGTTCGGGGCGCATGTCGTCGATTATCTTCAATGGTTGATCGGCCCTGCCCAGAGTGTGACCGCCCGTATGAGCACCAGAGGGGCGGCAGCCTCATCCGCTTCCAAGAATCGTCCGGTCGCGGCGGATACTCTGGACGCGATTATGCTATTGGATGGCGACATTCCCGTATCGATCACGGTGTCGAATGCGACACCCGGCGGCCGCGGGCACTGGCTGACGATTTACGGGGAGCGCGGGGCGTTGATCGTCGGAAATGCCAACTTGGCCGATACCGTGATTGGCACCCGTCTGTATCAGTCGGATCTGACGACCGGAGCGTTGCGGGAACTAGCGGTGGAGTCGATTGCCGGTGAAGGGGTGACCGACGGACGGGCCCTGCTGGTCGGTCGCATGGCCGAACGTTTCGTCACTGCCGTTCGGTCCGGGACATCGACGGCTCCCTCGTTTGAAGACGGCTGGCGTGCGCAGATTGTGATGGACGCGATGCGGCTGGCCCACGAGCAGCAACGCTGGATGCCGGTGCGGATTCCGTCTGTGCCGGAAAGGTTCGGGAGACCCAGCCAGCGCGTTCAATGAAGATTTTTATCCTGTTATCCAATGCGCCTCATTCCGGCGGTGAAGCGATCGAAGTGGTGGGGCATGAGGTGGTGGAGAAGGCGCAGCAGCTTGGGCATTCCGTGTTTCTCCAAGTGATTTTCCGGGATCCTCGCGGAAGCGCGGCCGCGCAGCAGGCCGAAGAGACGCTGCGCGAATTGAGGCTTCCCGGAGTCGTTGTCTCTCCTATGCTGTATGTGGAGGATGTGGTGGACGCGCCCTCCAAGCGGGGAGTGGTGTCACGACTTGGACGATTGCTCACCGCGTTGAGGCTGCGCCGTCTGTTTCCTGCCTCCGGTCTCGGGAGTATGGTCGAACGTCGGGTACGCGAGGCCGGTGCGGATGCCATTCTCAGTATCTGGAGTTGGGAGGCGTTGGCCGCGACCTTTCACATCCGGGGCGTTCCGAAGTTCGTGTATTACGGGAACCCGGATCATCTGCCGATGCAGGCGCGGCTGCGTCACCCAGATCTGTTCGGCCTCCCGACGACCTCGATGAAAGATCGCCTCTGGTTGTGGTTCGAACGGGTACGGAACGAACGGCGAAAGCGGCTCAATATCAGCATGATGAATGCCTGCGAGGTCACGGCTAACAATTCAGTGTTGGATGCGGAGTTTTATCGGGATCACGGGCATCCGCGGTCGATCTATTTGCAGAACATGTGGCCGTCCATCAGACCTGCATCCAAGGTCCCGGCGACGGTCGGATCGCACGCGTGCCCCATCAAAATTATCGGCAGCGTGGGCAATTTGGGCGCAACCGGCAACACGTTTGCCTTATCATACCTTGGGCGTGAAATCCTGCCGCGGCTGGCATCGAAATTCAATCATCGCCCCTTTGAGATTCATTTGTTGGGGAAAGGGACACTTGCCGCTTCGACGGCTGTCGCTCTGAACGATGAGCGCGTGAAGATTCGCGGGTGGGTAGACGACATTCATGAGGAGTTCCGGTCAGCGGCGGCATTCCTCGTGCTCACGAATGTGAACGCCGACTTTCTGGTGGGAAACACTAGAATTTTGCTCGCTTGGGCTCTCGGGACCTGCGTCATCATGCATGAGAATAGCCGCCTGGCGATGCCTGAAATCGAGCACGGAACTAATGCCTTATTGGGGAAGACGCCCGACGAACTGGCGGACCTGATTGTGGCGGCAGTCGACGACCGGGCGCTTCGCCTGCGCATCGGGCAGGGTGGGCAGCAAACGTTCGAGACCTATTATCGATCGGATGTCGTCGTGCCGAAAATGTTTCATCTTGTTCAGGATATGGTGGACCGTTATCGTTCGGATCCAGCCCTGGTGACAGGGACTGCCGTTCATTGACGGGGCCATGGGCACCTGGTGTACCAGCAACGACTCGCCGCGCGAGTTAGATTAAGAGGGGACCGTGAAGAACGCTATCGCTCATCGAATCGGGGAGGGTCTTGCCTCCTTGTTCCCGGACGTCGTCTGTATGGCTTTTGCAAAAGAACTGGCGGAACGAAATCCGCAACTGTTGTTGGAAGCGCTCGGTCCGAAGCTGAACCGAACTCCATCCCTGGATACGATGCCGTTCGACTTGTCCCCTTCCGTTCCGCTGCAATTCGAAGACCTCTCCGGATTGTTCGCCAGCACCTCGCTCGATCATGGAGTCATCGCCATGACCGTTCGGCAGACGGCGTACCTCTTTGGCCTGGTCCGTCGATTGAAACCACGTAAGGTGATCGAAATCGGGCGATATAAGGGAGGTTCAACCCTGACGATTGCCGCAGCCATGAACGGACAGGGCGAATTCTGGTCGATCGATCTTGGCGAAAAGGAAGCGCGTTTGCATCAGCGGGGAACCAAGCGGACCTTCGACGATGAGATTCGCGATATCTGCGCGAGGTTCGGTCTGTCCGTCACCTTGCTGGTCGGCGATTCACGGACGCTCGAAGTCGAGACCGGTGAGGTCGATCTCGTTTTTATCGACGGTGACCACAGTTACGAAGGTGTGAAAAACGATTTCGAGCGCTTCGGCCGGCGCGTGAAAGTCGGCGGCGCGGTCCTCTTCGACGATGCCTGCGACGAAGTCGTCTTCCACACACATTCGGAATCGGTCGGAAAGTTGCTGAACGAAATCGTGGCGCAACAATCGTTCCGCCTCGTCAAGTCGGTCAACCGGTTGGCGCACATCGAGCGCGTCCGTTAGGAGGGCTTCCGTGTTGGTTGGTATTTTCGGCGCGGGTCGCAACGGGTCGTCGCTGCTCATGCGGCTGCTGGACGGCAGTCCAGGACTGTGGATATACCCGATCGAACTGAACTACTTGCGCAGTTTCGCGCCGCGTTCTCTGAGAAGTGCCGTCAAGCGGACGCTGGCTTCCTGCGCCTCGCGCCTGCCCGGTCAAACGGGGGGATCATTCGAGGAGCGACAGCGGCAGTTGTTTCGGGCCTGGGCGAGCGACCAACTCGCTGAACTCAAGCAGACCTATCTGGACAAACTGGTCGAGTCCATATCTCCGGACGGCGTCCCGCTCGAGCGAATCATGTTGCGCATCACCGGCGATGCGCACGACGATCTGGAATCCTATCTGGATGCAATCCGCCTCTGTTACGACCGGCGGAAGTTGCCGGCCACGCCGCTGCTGATGTTCAAGTCGATCGAAGTCTCGGACCTGACCCGCTATCAGGCCATGTTTTCCGGCATGAAATGTATTCACATCATGCGGCACCCCTATTCCAATTATAGCTCGCTCAAGCGAACGGACATGGTGTTGAAGCAGAAGCCCTTCTGGTTTCAGGGCGGCGATATTCTCCGGTTGCAATTGGAGTCCCGCTGGATTCCACATGCAGAGTTCACGCTGCAGGGGCTCACGACGGATCCGACTCGGCACTATCTCGTCCGGTATGAGGATATCTGCGATGCGCCGACCCGTACGGTCACGGAGATCTGCTCCTGGCTGGGCGTAGCGCCTCCTGAAGAGCCGACGGTCCAAACGGTCCTGGGAGGTCGGCATACCAAATCGCTTCCGATCAATTCGAGCCTGAAAGGCGTGGAGACACCCGCGGAAGTCGTGTCGGACATGGCGAAGGCTTACGGGTACGATGACATCCTCACCGAGCGCGAGAGGAACTTGATTTTGCTCCGGACCTATCAGCTCGGTCGTCGTCTGGGATATTTTTCCGATCAGGATGCCGCGCAGGTTCCGGCCAGGCTGCCGCTGTTCCTGCAGTGGCTGGCGCCGGATCAATGGGAGTATATGAACGCTTCCTCGAAGGTCCGATTGGCGCGCGCCCTGATTCAGCGGCGGCTCTATCTGTGCCGGGTGTTGCTCTCGCCGCTCACATAGCGGCAGCAGTGATGTCTGATGGTGGACTGGCACGATGGGTGGGTGTAGCGGTCTTAGCAGGGAATCCTACCGCCGCGTGGAGGGAATGCGTTGGACAACTGTGCCTATGCCTTGTACCATGCGACGCGGTACCGGCCGCAGGCCTCGTTTGCGACAGATTTAGTAGACCTATTCAGAGATTGAACATCGTGCATGCGGAAGTGACGCCACATTCTTCAGGTGGAGGATCTGAGCCATCGTGATGCATGTCCTGGCTGTCATTCCAGCCCGTGGGGGGTCGAAGTCGATTCCCCTGAAAAACATCCGTCCATTGAGCGGCACGCCGCTGCTGGCGTTTACGATCCAGGCGGCCGCGCGCTCGAGACATCTTGATCGATGCGTCGTGTCCACCGATCATCCCGATATCGCCAGGGTGGCTCGAGACTATGGCGCGGAGGTGATCGAACGGCCGGCAGACTTGGCGACCGATCAGGCGCCGACCGAGGGCGCATTGTTGCAGGTGCTGGAAGTGTTGGGGCGGGAAGGTTACCGGCCCGATTATGTCGTGACGTTGGAGCCGACGTCTCCATTCAGGACGACAGGGTTGATCGATCGGTGTATTGCGGCGGCGATCGAACATCAGGACGTCGATTGCGTGCTGACCGTGACGGAAACGCGCAAATGTTACGGCCGCCTGGTGGATGGAAAATTCGATTATTTGTTTCCCGACCAGCCGCGCCGCCGGCAGGAGCGGCAACCGTTGTACGAGGAGAGCAGCACCGTGTACGTCACGAGAACGAGCGCTCTGGAGCGTGATCGCTCCGTTTTGGGTCGATCCAGATACGGCCTCATTGTGGAGGATCCGCGCGAGGCCCTCGATATCAACGAACCGCTGGATTTTATCGTAGCGGAGGCGGTGTTGGCGCAGCGTCTTGTGGAGGAACAGCATGGCTGATATTGTATCTATTCCAATCGGCCCCTATCGTATCGGCCCCGACCATTCCCCGTTGGTGATTGCTGAAGCGGCGGTCAACCATCAGGGCGATTTTGAGACGGCCAAGCGCATGGTCTACATCGCCCACGCGATGGGCGCGCATATCATCAAGTTCCAGATCCACGTGCTGGATAACGAGATGCTGCGCGAGACTCCGCAGTCCGCCAATTTTGCCGAACCCCTCTATGTGACGCTCGACAAGACCAATCTTTCCGTCGATCAGCATCGTGAACTGAAGCGGCTTTGTGAGTCGCTGGGTATCCTCTACCTGTGCACGCCGTTCAGCCGGGTGGGAGCCGATATCCTCGAAGAGCTCGGAGTGGCCGCGTATAAGACGGGCTCGGGTGAATTGACCAACCTGCCGTTGATCGAACATATCGGACGGAAGGGACAGCCCATGATCGTTTCAACCGGCATGTGTACCATTGAGGAAGTCGGAGAGACGGTGGCGCTGTTAAGGCAGTTGAAAACCCCGTTCGCGCTGACTCACTGTGTCTCCGCCTATCCCACGCCCTATGACCGCGTGAACCTGGGCATGATCGCGAAGTATCGCGATCTCTTTTCCGTCCCGGTCGGCTTGTCCGACCATTCACGGGGCATCTATACCGGCATCGGAGCCGCCGCCCTGGGAGCTTGTCTGATCGAGAAGCATTTTACCCTCGACCGGCAACAGCCGGGTCCGGATCATCCTGTGTCGATCGAGCCGGACGAATTGAGCGAGCTGGTGAAGGGCGTGGATGCGGTCTTTCGCGGCCGAGGGGCCGAGCGGCAGATTTTCCCGGAGGAACGCGAAATCGTGGCCTGGGCGCGGGAGAGCGTCGTCTCGGAAGTCGCCATTCCGCGCGGCAGCGTGATTACGAAAGAGATGGTGTGGGTGAAGCGGCCGAGCCCAGGCCCCGGTGTGGTGGCGGCCAAGGACCTGAGAAAGGTGATCGGGAAAGTGGCGCAAGTGGATATTCCAAAGGACAGCCAGATTCGCTGGGAGCATTTGAACGCATGACGCCGCGCAAGATCGCCGTCCTGTCCGAGGCCAGGGCTACGTATGGCTATGTCAAGCGGGTCATGCACTTGATCGAGCAGTCGGAGCGCCTGGAATTGCAGCTCATCGTGACCGGCATGCACCTCCTGAAGGAATACGGCTCGTCCATCAACGAAATCCTGCGGGACGGGTTCACGCCGGCGGCACGTGTGGATATGTATGTGGGAGGCGATACGCCGACGGCCTGGTCGAAGTCGCTCGGCGTGGAAATACAGGGCCTCGCGCAGGTCTTCGACATGTTGAAGCCGGATCTTTTGCTGGTGGCGGGTGACCGGGCTGAGATTCTGGCTGCAACCGTGACGGCGGCCTATATGAATATTCCGGTGGCGCACATCCAATCCGGCGACCTGTCCGGTCACATCGATGGGTCCGCCCGTCATGCGATCACCAAGCTGGCTCATATCCATCTCCCGGCTTGTGAAGATTCCGCGGAGCGGGTGCGGAAGATGGGCGAGGAACCCTGGCGGATTCACAATGTCGGCGCGCCGCAGCTGGACGATGTGGTGCACGGCAAGAAGATGGGTCGGGAGGAACTGGCGAACCAGTTCGGCGTGGATTTCGAAAAGCCGGTCCTACTCGTGATTCAGCATGCGGTCCTGGCTGAGGTGCACTTGGCCAGGAAGCAAATGGAAGAGACGCTGGAGGCGGTCAAAGAGAGCGGGCATCAGGCGCTCGTGATTTATCCCAACGTGGATGCGGCAGGACAGGAAATTATCAGCGTCATTCGGCAATATGAGCAGGTTCCCACCATCAAGACCTTCAAGAATCTGGACCGGGAAGTGTTTCTCAGCCTATTGACCGCTGTTTCCCTGTTGATTGGAAACTCCAGTGTCGGCATTCTGGAAGCCCCGTCGTTCAAACTGCCGGCATTGGACATCGGAAGCCGCCAGACAGGCCGCATGCGAGCCTGCAATGTGATTACGGTTCCGGAATTCGACCGCCGCTTGATCGGGCAGGCGATTGAGCGCGCTCTCCGTGACAGCCGGTTCAGAACCATGCTGAAGACCTGCGAGAATCCTTACGGCGACGGCAATAGTTCGGAGCGGATCTGCCGGGTGCTGGAAGAGACGGACCTTGGCCGACTGCTCAGCAAACAGATGACCTACTAGAGGCGCAGATTATTATGAATGCTCCTGTATTGGTGACCGGCGGTGCCGGTTGTATCGGGATTCAGGTATGCCGCGAACTGGACCGGCGTGGCATCGAGGTGCATTTGCTGGATCTGGGCGAACAGATCGCCCGGGTGAGGCAGGCACTGCCCCCGAAGGCAAAAGTGTTTTACGGCTCGATTCTGGACGTGTCCTCGATCCGTGAGGCCATGGACGGCTGCGGGGCGGTCATTCACCTGGCGGCCCTGCTCGGGGTGCGGCGCACTGAGGTGAATCGCCTGCGCTGCCTGGAAATCAATGTCGATGGGACGAAACGGGTGCTGGACTGCGCCATCCAACACCGGATCAAGCGGCTGGTGTTCGCCTCCTCGTCGGAGGTCTATGGCGAGCCGATCGAGAATCCTATCACCGAAGAGACGATCACGCAGGGGAAGACCGTTTATGCGGTCAGCAAATTGGCCGGAGAGGAACTGTGCATCGGGTATGCGCAGCGGTATCCCGAGTTCGAGCACGTAATCCTGCGGTTCTTTAACGCGTACGGGCCCTATCAGGCCGCGCAATTTGTGCTGCCCAAGTTCATTCAAAATGCCATGACCGGCAAGCCGATCGTGATCAATGGCAGCGGCGAGCAGATCCGTTCCTATTGCTACAGCGAAGACACCGCCCGAGGCGTCGTGGAAGCCCTGCTGAGGCCAGAGGCCGTGGGGCAGGTGATCAATCTCGGCAACAGCGACCGGCCGACCTCATTGAAAGAACTAGCGGCTCTCGTGGTGAAAGCCAGCGGCAATCCGTCGGTTGAAATCAGGTATGCGGAAGATTTTCAGGGCACGGACCGCCACGCCAGCCGGGAGATTCATCGTCGCTACTGTTCCGGCGACAAGGCCAAGCGGCTGTTGGGGTTTGAGTCGCACGTTTCGCTGGAAGACGGCATCCGGCGGATCATCGAGATGAACAGTATTTTTGAGAAATGGGAAAGTACCGAGTTGCCCTATTTGATCGATGAAATGACCTGACAGGGGGAGCTGTGCCCGTTCGCCTGCCTTCATGATCCACAGGAATTGGAAAACAACTCTCAAGCGGTTCCTCTCCCAAGTCCGCGTCTTACCCGTTGCCCGCGCGCTGCATTATCACCTGCGGCTGGCATCCGACCACAATCTTCGCGACCGGGAGCGGCAATTGGATCAGGAGTTTCGACGGTTCGCCGCCGAATACGGGGCCGCGTTCCGACAGGCGGCGCCTCCGGCGTCCTCTGACACGAAGCGGGTCTTGGTCGTCAGCTCGGGGTCCTTGGGGCAGTTGGTTGAGATCGCCCTCGTCACGGCGTTCCGATTGGCTGGGTATCGGCCGGTGATCCTGACGGACTACGACCGGTGGATGGATGCCTATTATCGCGAAATCGGCGTTCACGATCACGTGTACTGGGATGAGTGTTTTCGACAGGTACCGATGGCGGAAGCGGTTCGAGCGATGGCCTCCATCGGTTCCTTCGAGCAGCTGATCAAGGCAGACTATTCCGGCGCGCGGATCGGCAAGTATGCCGCCTCGACGCTGTTACGCCACCTGCGGGTGGGGCGTCTCGACCTGGCGGATCAGGGTATCCGCAAGGCTCTCCTGCCGTTCCTCCATCGCGCGATGTGTTATGCCAAAACCGCGGAAGCACTCGTCGAAACCCTGCGCCCACAACTCGTGTTGTCTGTGGATACGGGGTATAGTCCGCGCGGGGAACTCTTCGATCGTTGTCTGGCTGCCGGCATCGACACGATCACGTGGAACGCCGCGCACCGCAACAATCAGTTGATGCTCAAGCGCTACAGTCGAAGCAATCGCGAAGTCCACCCCGCCTCGCTGTCGGCTTCCACCTGGAGCGCGTTGCAATCCCGGGCATGGACGGAGACCGATCGCGACCGTCTGCGGCGCGAATTGGTCAACAGTTATACGAGCGGAGAATGGTATAGCGAGGTCGGCACCCAGTTCCACACGAAGCTGGAAGATCCCGATGAGGTTCGGCGGAGTTTGGGCTTGGAAACTGGAAAGAAGACGGTCGTGGTCTTTCCGCACATCTTCTGGGACGGCACCTTCTTTTATGGAACCGATCTGTTCGAGAGCTATGAGGAATGGTTCCTGGAGACGATGAAGGTAGCCTGTGCGAATCCTGATGTGAATTGGATCATCAAGATCCATCCCGCGAACATCATCAAGAATATTCGGGACGGCGTCGGATCCGAGCCGTCTGAACTCACCGCAATCCGCTCGCTCGGAGGCAGGTTACCGCCGCAGATCAGGATCATTCAGCCAGACAGCCGCTTGAGCACCCTCTCATTGTACTCCGTCATGGATTATTGTGTGACGGTTCGGGGAACGGCGGGGATTGAAGCGGCCAGTTTTGGAATTCCTGTGTTGACTGCGGGGACCGGCCGATACGACCGGCTTGGATTTACCGTGGATTCCGACTCGAGAGGTCAATATTTGGACCGGCTGGCGCATATTCAAGACCTTCCGTCGCTGTCGCCCCGCGAACGCGAATTGGCGGAACGGTTTGCCTATGGAGTCTTCATTCAGAGACCTCTGGCATTGGGCACGGTGGCATTGGAGTACCAACGCGACGCGAAGGCGAGTTTGCGGACCAGGGTTTGTCTGCCGGAAGGGCAGGATCTCAAGGCTGCGGCTGATCTGTGCGCGCTTGCCGACTGGATTCAGGCGGGTCAGGAAGACTTCCTCTCATCGCATGCATAGCGCAATGTCCCTACCCCCTTGGCCCGCTCATCCTGTGAGGTTGTCTTCATGTGCGGCATAGCTGGCATGGTGGGGCCGGGCGCCTCCGACTCCGTGCGAGCCATGACCGCGGCGCTCGTCCATCGCGGCCCGGACGACGGCGGTTTGTACGAGGATCGCTCTTCCGAGCTGTGCCTAGGCATGCGGCGGCTCAGTATTCTGGATCTCACGCACGGCCATCAGCCGATGGCAAATCACGATCAATCGGTGTGGATTGTGTATAACGGCGAGATCTTCAACTCCCCGGATTTGCGACGAGGATTGGAGCAACGCGGACACCGGTTTACTACGGCGAACTCCGATACTGAAACGCTGTTGCGATTGTACGATGAGAAGCAGGAAGGCATGCTGGCGGAGTTGAATGGCATGTTCGCCTTCGTGCTCCATGACAAGCGGCGCAATCTCCTGTTCGGCGCGCGAGACCGGGTGGGAATTAAGCCGTTGTATTATACCTTGCGGCCCGATGCCTTTGCGTTTGCTTCTGAGTTAAAGAGTCTGCTGCGGATGCCCGGCCTTGCCCGCACTCTCGATGAGAGCAGCCTGTCTCACTACTTGACGCTTCGGTTCGTTCCGGGGACGGCCTCCATCATCCGTGGTGTGTTCCGGCTTGCGCCGGGCCATTGGTTTCGGTACGACTTGAAGACTGGCCGATTCGAGCCCCGCTGCTATTGGCGTCCCTCATTTGCCTCGCAAGAAGATCGCTCGGTGGAAGAATGGAGTGAACTGGTCCGAGACGAGTTGGGCGCCGCTGTTCGCCGGTGGAGTCTCAGTGATGTGCCGATCGGCTGTTCGTTGTCCGGCGGATTGGACTCATCCAGCATTGTCGGCCTGTTGGCAGAGAGCGGCCATCGGCAGCTCAAAACCTACTCAGTCGGATTCGTGGGGGAGGGTGCCGCTGCGCTCGATGAATTACCGCTCGCGCGAAAAGTGGCGGAGCGGTGGGGTACAGACCACCATGAATTGATGCTCCAGCCTGAGGACCTGCTTCGTGACTTGCTCAAGATGGTGTGGTCGTTGGATGAACCGTACGGCGGTGGGCTGCCGTCTTGGTATGTGTTTCAGTTCATGCAGCAGGACGTCAAGGTCGGTATGACGGGAACCGGTGGTGACGAATTGTTCGGCGATTACGGGCGATACATTCAGTTGGAACAACGGACTTTGCCGGGGATGCAGGCCGCGCCGCTGCCGGCGTGGCTGGAGCGTATCTGGCCGCTGGTCGCCTCGCTGGTTGATCATCTTCCGCATGGCTTCGGAGGATTACGAAGGAAGGAGCGGTGGCGTCACTATCCGCAGGCGCGGCACGATCCCTTCGGCTGGGACTACGCGCAGGCGTTCTACTATTTCTCCGAATCCATGAAACGAAACGAGGTTCTGGCGCCACAGTCGGACGGAAGCCCGGTTCAGGACACCGTGGAGCTGTTGCGGAAGCACTATAGGAGCTCTCAGAGTGCGCAGCCTCGCGATGCCGTAATGCACCTTGCGATGCGCACGCAGTTGCCGGAAGAGTTTCTGTTTATGACCGACCGGTTTTCAATGGCCCATTCGCTGGAAGCGAGGGTGCCGTTTTTGGATCATATGTTCGTGGAAACGGTCATGCGTATTCCGGCACAGATCCGCACGAGGCCGGAAGACCCCAAGTATCTGCTCCGGGAGGCCGTGCGCGATCTGTTGCCCGATGACCTCTTGCATGCGCCGAAGCGGGGATTCGTGATCCCCACTGCCCAGTGGTTACGCGGGCCGCTCCGTCCGCTAGCCGAGCGGCTGCTTGCGCCTGCTAGGTTGGCTGAGCAGGGATTGTTCCGCCCCGAGTTTTACGCACGGTTTGTCAGACCCCATGTGGAAGGCCGGGCTGATTATCATTCACAGGTGTGGACAGCGCTCATGTTTCAGCTCTGGCACATCCTGTATGTTGAGCATGCGTTGACAGAATGTCCGACTTTTTCCTGGCAGGAGCTGTGCAGGTAATGCCCGTGTCGGACAGCCAGCCAGGGGAGTGGCGTAGGTTTCGATCAGGTTAATTCACCACAGTATTTGCCGAGCTGTGGTCTAAGTCTGCCAACATCCTGATCGAGGATGTCCGGCGCGCATGGTATATGAACATTCTCCATCTCAGCACAGAGTACAACCTGGGCGGGTCCGGACGGGCCGCCTATCGAATTCATTCAAGTCTCATGCGGCGGGGCCATATCTCGCGCATGCTTGTCTCGGGGATGGTGCATGGCGTGTCGGAAGCGGAACCGATTTGGGGTAGCATGCCATGGCGCGCGGCGGACTGGCTGGCTCGCAGAGCAACCGATGCCATGAGCTTGCAGTATCTGTTTTTGCCTTCGTCCTGGCGGCTGATTCGCCATCCCTGGTTTCAGGCGGCTGATGTCGTGCAGCTCTACAATACGCACGGCGGGTATTTCAGCCATGCCGTCTTGGGCGTGGCCAGCCGGCGCAAGCCGTTTGTCTGGCGTCTCTCGGACATGTGGCCGTTGACGGGCCACTGTTGTTACTCGTATGACTGCGATCGCTGGAAAACAGGCTGCGGATCCTGCCCGTTGCTCACCGATGAGCCGGCGCTTCGCACAGATCGCACGGCGCTGCTGTGGCGCATGAAGCAGCGTATCTTTGCCGATGCGAACGTCACACTGGTGGCGCCCTCGCGATGGATCGCCGGGCTGGCCGCGCAAAGCCCGCTGGTCGGACATTGGCCGGCGCAGGTAATTCCGAACGGGCTGAACCTGAACGTGTTTCGACCGATCGATCGAGCGTCGGCCCGAGCGGTGTTGGGACTCCCGCAGGATGAGAATCTCGTGTTGTTCAGCTCTGTGGAGACGCAGGCCTATCGCAAAGGCGGGACCTTCGTTGTTGAGGCGGTAAACGCGCTCAAGGGGAGGACCCGGAAGCCATTCCGCCTGTTGGTGGTCGGGAATCGCGCCAGCGAATGGGAGACCGCGGTAAGTGTTCCCGTGACGGCCATCGAGACCGTGAAAGACGATCCTCTGTTGGCGACTCTCTACTCCGCTGCGGATCTGTTCGTCCATCCAGCTCTGGCAGATAACCTGCCGAACGGCGTGCTGGAAAGTCTGGCCTGTGGAACTCCGGTAGCGGCGTTCGACGTGGGCGGTGTGGGGGAGGCCGTGCGGCCGATGGAAACCGGTTACCTTGCTCGTCCGAAGGATGCCGGCGACCTGTTGGAGGGCATCAAGCGTCTCCTGGACGATCCTGATCTGCGGCGACGACTGCGGACGCGGTGTCGTGAAGTTGCGGAGGCCGAATATGATATGGCGTTGCAAACCCAACGATTCGAGGCGTTGTATGAGACGGTGATCCATGGCCGATAGCCAGGCCGGGAGTTTCCCCGAAACCTCCTACGGCATCGTGAAACGGCTGCAGGTTATCGAGGCATGGACGGCCGGGGTTGCGCGGCGACTGGGAACACCATCGCTCTCGATTTTGGATTTCGGCTGCGGCACAGGTGATCATGTAACCCATCCCCTAGCCTGCCTGGGGCATCGCGTGGCGGGCGTGGATATGCATGAGCCGTCCATTCAGGAAGCGCAACGACGATACCCGATGCCGAATCTGTCGTTTCGGACAGGCCGTCTCGAATCGCTCATTGAGGAGGGAGAAAGGTTCGATCTGATCGTCTGTTCGGAGGTGCTGGAGCATCTGCACCGCCCGCAGGACTGCATGGCTCTTCTGCGAAGATTGCTGAAACCGGTGGGAGCCCTGGTCATCACCACTCCCAACGGATATGGATCGTATGAGCTGTTATGCCGGCTGCAGCGGGGACTGACCAGTCTCGGGATCGATCAGCTGTTGCGGCGTGCTGTCCACGCGCGGCGGGAGAGGAAGGCTCGAGCGGTCGAAGCGGCCACCTGCGACCCAACCCCAGGTTCGAACGAACAGGTGGGTTTCCTGAATTTCGAATCAGGCCATGTGCAGTTTTTCCGCGTGCGGTCCCTCCTCGATATATTTCACGCCGGCGGCTTCCGCGTGACCGAGCGACGGGCGAGGACTTTTCTGTGCGGCCCGTATATCGATGTCCTGCTGAGGCTGCCGCCGTTTCGGCAGACGCTGTATCGGATGAACAATCGAGTCGCCGACCTGCTGCCGTTCTCCTGGTCCGCCGACTGGATGTTTCTGCTGGAACCAACCGAAAAGAGCGTCGAATGATTGAGGACTATCCTCGCATACTGGTGGTGACAGGCAATAATTTCAATCTCGTGAGCGGCGGCGGCATCACGTTGACCAATTTGTTCCGCGGCTGGCCGGCCGAGCGCATCGCGAATCTGCACGATGATGCCACTCCGGTGGACCGGACCGTCTGCCGGAATTTTTATCGCTTGACGGAACAGGAAATCCGCTGGGTCTGGCCCTTCTCCTTGCTCAGACGGTCCTACGGGCGCTTCAAGCGTCACGCCGCCGGAACGCCTGAATCGACCGGGGCGCAGGGCTCGCCCGCAGGCACGTCCTCCATCGAGGTGGCCAGACGGATCATCGGCGATAGCGTGCCGAAACGCGCCCACCTCACGAGCGAATTGACGACGTGGGTGAATGAATTTAAGCCGACGCTTCTCTACGGATTTCTGGGTTCTCTGGAACAGGTGGATTTAACGCGGCAACTCGCGAAGCGATGGGCGATTCCACTGGTAGTTCATATGATGGATGACTGGCCTTCGGTTCTGCACACCGGCGGCTTATTGGGGCCGGTCGTAGGACCGCTATTGCGTCGAGAATTGAAGGCGGCGCTCGGTGAGGCGGTGGGGCGGTTCGCCATCTGTGAGCAGATGTGCGAAGAATATCAACAACGTTATGGCTATCCGTTTCTGCCGTTTCAAAACGCGCTCGATGTGGAACGGTGGTTGCCGGATTCTCGTACCGATTGGACGGCCGGTACACCGTTTGTCCTGCGCTATGTGGGATCGATCGTGCCGGACGGACAGCGGCAAAGTCTGCGGGAGACCGCTCGCGCCGTGGCCCGGTTATCAGCTGACGGCATCGACGTGCAACTATGGATTCATTCACCGTTCCACGAGTCCGCCTATCTGCGCGATCTGCCCTCCCCGGCCGTTCGAATCGAAGGTCCTCCCGATCCGACCTCGATCGCAAGGCTGCTGGCGGGAACGGATCTCCTGGTCCTGCCGTACAACTTCGACGCGCGAAGCGCCCGGTATATCCGGCTCTCACTTCCCACGAAGGCGCCGGCGTATATGATTTCAGGAACGCCGATTCTCGTGTATGCTCCCGGCGACGTGGCGACCGCGTGTTATGCGACGCGGGAAGGCTGGGGATATGTCGTGGCCACTCGCGGTGAAGAACCGGTCATGTCGGCTGTTCGAACGCTCATGCAGAATACATCGCTCCGCGAGCAGCTCGGCCGACGTGCCCGGGAGGTCGCCGTCGCACGGCACGACGCGGCGGTGGTCAAGGCTGCCTTTTGGACGGCGCTCTGCGAGGCGTCTCGACAGAAAGGCCCCTAGCGGCGGACCGCGATCCGCGTGGTGGTATCGCAGAGACTCTCATCGGCCCCTCCCTGGACTCCTCGAGCGAGGGAGGCCGTCCTGAATCGGCTCCAGGTATACGTATGAGCGGGGAAGGCTCGAAAGAACCTATGCAGCGATCAACAGCAAACGACAAGAACGAAGACGTGCGCCGCTACTGGAACCAGGAGGCCTGCGGAACCGCCCGTCCCATCGTGGGCGAGGTGCCGGAGCTCAGCCGCGAATGGTTTGAGCGGATTGAGGCGTACCGTTATGAGATGGAGCCGTTCATCCATTCCGTCGCGCAATTTACTCGTCACCACGGCAAACGCCTGCTGGAGATTGGAGTCGGCGCCGGGACCGATCACCTGCAATGGGCGCGCGCCGGTCTGGAGTGCCACGGGGTGGATTTGACCGAGCGGGCCATCGAGGTCACGCGCGGGCGATTGGCGTTGTACGGACTGACCAGCCATCTGCAGCGGATCGATGCCGAAACGCTTCCCTTTCCTGATCAGTCGTTCGATGTGGTCTATTCCTGGGGCGTGATTCACCATGCAGAGCAACCTGAGCGAATCATCGACGAGGCCCGCCGAGTGCTGAAACCCAACGGCACGTTCATCGGTATGTTGTACGGCAGGCATTCACTGGTCGCGCTGAAACTGTGGGTGAAATATGGATTGCTGCGCGGCCGGCCCGACCGAACGCTGGCGGATGTGGTCGCCCAGCACATGGAAAGCCCGGGCACCAAGGCCTATACGATTCGTGAGGTGCGGGAGTTGTTCGCGCAGTTCGCTCACGTCGATGCGGCTCCGGTGTTGACACCCTATGACCGGTTGCGCTTCCCGGCATGGCTGACGCAGTGGTTCCCGGCCAAGTGGGGATGGTTCATCTGCATTCACGCGGTCAAGTAAGTGGAGCCGGGGCATTCATCACGCAAGATTCTGATGGCCTGCGCCAGTTATTGGACGACTCCATTCCAAGTGGGTAGTCACCATTTGGCACGTGGTTTTGTAGATGCCGGATGGACGGTTGGTTTCGTGTCGGACCCCATTTCGCCGCTGCATTTCTTGGGTCATGCGCGAAAGGAGTTGGCGAACAGGGTTCAACTGTATCGAGGCGGGGGTCAGTGGGACCTCGACAACAAACTCTGGGGCTATGTACCGGGGGCATTGGCGACACCGAGAAATGAGCCCTTGCTGCGCAGTCACGCGCTTGAGCGAGGCTGGGCCCGTCTGACCTGGCCTTCGGTCGTGAAGGTGGTGCGCGACCACGGCTTCGGCACGGTCGATCTTCTGTACTGCGATAGTCCCAAACATCTCTCATGGCTCTCTCAGATCTCTCGCGGGCGAACCGTCTTTCGCGTCGCCGACAACACGTCCGGATTCGGACGGACGACGCCCGCCGCCCGCGCGGCTGAACGTGAGCTGGCTGCCGCCGCCGACTTGGTGGTGTATAGTGCAGAGACCTTGAGGGAATATGTGGAGGGCCTCAAGCCCCGTCGCATGGCCCATCTTCCGAACGGCGTCAATTTTTCCCACTTTGCAGGACCCGACGCGCCTGTTCCGTTGGAATATGCTTCGATCCGCCGACCTATTGCGGTCTATGCAGGTTATATGGATGCCTGGTTCGACTATGCGCTCCTGAATCACCTGGTCGCGGCCATGCCGCATGTCTCGTTCGTTCTTATCGGGGGAACTCCGCAGGCTCATGCCAGGTTTGTGTCGGCGCCTAACCTGCATTTGCTCGGGCCCCGGCCGTTTTCACAGTTGCCGGAATATTTGCGGGCGGCGAATGTCGGCCTGATTCCATTCGACGTACAGAATCATCCGACGTTGGTGCACAGCATTCACCCCTTGAAGCTCTATGAATATCTGGCAGCAGGGCTGCCCGTTGTGGCGAGCCGTTGGCGGGAACTGGAGCGGCTGCACAGTCCGGCGAGATTGTGCGGATCGGCAGCAGAGTTTTCTTCCGCCATCGCCGCGAGTGTCGCTGAACCGCCTCGTCGTGCAGAATACGAGCGCTACGCGCAGCAGGCTGATTGGAAAAACCGTGTCCTCCGCCTGCTGAATCTCGCGTTTTCACAGTGAAACTTGGAGGAGTGCCGATATTTCACGCCCACTGCTGACCATAGATATGCGCATGGTATTGGCGGCAGGGATCGGTACCTATCTCCGTCAACTGGTCCCTCGCGTACGGCACACATTGCCCTCGTTCGACCTGTGCTTGTTGGGCAGCGCGGAAACGCTCGCACGATTTGAGTGGGCGCAGCGACCGGGTGTGACGATTGTCGAATGCGCCGCCCCCATCTATTCCGTGCGGGAACAGGGCGAACTTGCCTTCAAGATACCCTCGCAGACAGTTCTTTTCTGGTCGCCGCATTACAACATTCCGCTATTCTTTCGGGGGCGCCTGCTCGTGACGGTTCATGACACGTTTCATCTCGCCATGCCGCAATTTGTAAAAGGGTGGCACCGGCGGCTGTACTCGCGTGTCATGTTCCGCGCGGTGCGCTCAAAAGCAGCCGGCATTGTGTGTGTCTCACGCTTTGCCAAAGACCAAGTTCTGAAATATTGTCCGACCGGAAAGCAGAACATCACGGTCGTGCACAACGGAGTGGATCCCTCCTGGTCGGAAGTCGTAACCGGTCCTTCTCCCCATCCGAAACCCTATCTTCTCTTCGTGGGCAGTGTAAAACCCCATAAGAATCTTTCGCGACTCTTAGAGGCCTTTGATCGATTACTGCAGAAGATTCCGCACGATCTCATCATCATCGGCCGACAGGAGGGGTTTATCACCGGAGACGCGCTGGCGAATGAACGCGCCTCCGCGATGCACAGTCGCGTTAAATGCGTGGGGGAAGTAGACCATGATCACGAGATACTCAGACGATTCTACGGTCATGCTGACGCGCTCATTTTGCCGTCGCTCTATGAAAGTTTTGGTCTTCCGGCATTGGAAGCGGCCGCCTCGGGATGTCCGATTGTCGTCTCTCGGGTAGGGGGGTTGCCGGAGGTATATGGGGAGTCGGCGTTGTATTGCGATCCATATGATGTTGGTAATATTGCGAATACAATATTTCAGATGGTCACGGATCGAGACCTGAGACGCCGGCATATCGACCGTGGTCGAGCAGTTGCGACCCTATATAGCTGGGATCAGGCCGCGCAACAGTTGGGCAGACTGATCCAAACGCTCCTGGCCTAGGCACTCGTTCTCTGCGACTGTTTCCTGGGGTGTAGTCTCTGTAGGCACCCGGGGCTTCGCTAGTTGTAGCTTGGCGCCAAACATTCATACGAGGTTGATCGAGAGCGGATGCCATGTGTGACCGAATAGGATTAATTTTGATCGGAGGACTTCTCCTTTCCCCCCTTGTGTTTAAAATCCAATTGGCGCCTGGCCTGGTCATCCATCCGGTCGTGCTGCTCTTGCTGTTTAGTTGGTGTTGGATTGCCATCGTCATGGGGACGCCTCTCCGCAAGAGTCTTCAGGGCCTGTATGTGGCCGAATGGCAAGCATGGAATATTCCCATGTTCCTGATCGGTCTGCTTGTCGGCGGCCTGGCCCTCAGTCTGATCATCAATAACGTGCGGGCCGGCTCATTCCAATCGGGAGGCTGGCTGCTTTTGGCCAAGTGGTCGCTGTATCTGGCCCCGCTGCCGCTCGCCGCGCTCCTCGCCATACGCACCGGATTGACGGTGGTCAGGGTGGTGAGTTGGCTGGTGCCCCTGGCGGCCTGCGTGACGCTGCTGTATTCACTGTACCGACTACGCCATGGATTTGGCTTGAATTTGCCCCAGCACTACGTGGGATCGTCTCCCGAGTTTCAGGCCTTAGGCATGTTGGGAGAAGTCTGGACCAGGGACGGGTTGCAGGTGCGCACGGATACGGTGAGTCAGGGCGCCTATGGCATGTATCTCGTGCTCATCCTCATGTTTAGTCTGCTGATGGGAATTTTTCGAGGCTGGGAAGGGATCGTGCCGGTTCGATTTGCGATCGGTCAGTGCCTAATCCTTGCCCCGCTGGCGATCATGGGTATTCTCTTTACCGGATCTCGAGCCAGCTTTTTCTTGATGGCAGGATGCCTCCTCATTCTGGTTGGTCTGGTATTGGCCAATCCCAGGGCTGTGCTGCCAGCCATAGTTAGACGACGGTTCCTGCTCAGTCTCGGAGTGATGGTCTGCATATCCTTGATCGGCCATGCGTTCTGGAAGCCTTTTATCCCTACCCTAGACCGTGTGAGTGAGACCGTTCAGAGCGCGCAAAAGATCACCGGCCAATACGCCGTGTCTCCCGAAGATCAGCAGGCCGAGACGCGTGTCGTGGTGCGCAACGTGCAGACGCGATTGTGGTTGTGGGGGCAAGTCGTTCATTATTTACAAACCCATCCCTCCGCCATTTTCATCGGGGTGGGGTACGACCGCCAAGTCTTCGTCGAACGGGTATTGGGATTGCCGTACACGAATACCAACGTCCAATTTCAAACCGCCCATAGCCTGTTGCTGGATATTCTGGTCAAGGGCGGTCTGGTTCCCTTCGTCGCCTTGATCCTGCTCTACGCATGGTTGCTCTGGGAAGCGGTGCTGGGCATGACGATTCCGAGCGTCATCAAACAGGATCCAGCGAGGATTGGACTGGCCTGGGCGCTGCTCTGTTTTTGGCCGCCGTTTTTCGGAGCGAATTTGTCGGGTGAAGAGATGTTTACCGACAACCTTCTCCTCCATTGGTCGCTTTTTGCCGGGTTATTGCTGGGACTGTGCGCCGTGGCGCTTCAACAGTGGCTTCCAGGCCAAATTGTACATGTCACGGCGACCGCAGGCCTGGGTGGAGGCCCTGCTTATATTACGGCCCTGGTCAGGCATCAGCTGAGCAGGGACAAGAAGGTCCGCATCTTTTGTTCGGACGAAAAACCCTATGTGGATAGGTGGCGCCAGATGGGAATTGCTGTCTCGGCCCTTCCCATGCGTCGGCCGAATATCTCGTCGATGTGGCTGCTTCTGAAGGAATTGCTCCGGGCGCCCGCTCCAGTGCATGCCCATGGACGGGGCGCCGCGTTTTTTGCCGTGTGGGTCAAAATACTGGTGCGTGTTCCGGTCATTTATCAGCCACATGGCCCGCACTATGCCTTCAAACGTGGATACCGGTATGTGTCAGGATGGTTTTTTGAAGCGTTCTGCCGCGTGCTATTCGATGCCATCATCTACGTGTCTGAGGGGGAACGAGCGGTTGCTCGTCGTCAGAGGCTTCCCGTCGGTCGGTCCCGGGTGATCGTATCCGGCTTCATGCAGGAATCGGGCAACGTCTTGGCTGACGGATCAGAACGGGATGCCCTGCTCGCCACGTTAAATATTCCCAAGCAGAGATTCGTGATCGGGTGGATCGGTCGGTTTCAATATCCCAAGGGTCTTGATCTCTTGTTCGAGTCGGTTGCGAACGCTGCGGCACGACTGCCGGAAGCGATCTGGGTTGTCATCGGAGAAGGCAGTGCCCAAGAAATGAGCGACTCTCGAGAGAGAATTGCGAAGCTGGGGATTCAAGAAAAGGTCATCTTTCTCGGCGCTCGCTCCGACGCCTTCGAGCTCATCCGGGCGTTCGACCTGTATATTTCGACTTCACGGTGGGAAGGACTGCCGCTCGTCCTTCTCGAAGTGATGGAGCAAGGCGTACCGATCGTGGCCAGCGACGTCGTCGGCAACAGGGATGTACTGGACGGCTGGGGAGTGTTATACCCGGCCAATGATGCACGCGCGGCGGCGGATGCGCAGGTTCGCCTCGCCGCCGACGCTCCGTTGAGGCAGCGGTTGGCAGCGGCAGGCCAGGAGGTCCGCGGAAAACGATTTTCGCTTTCGCGCATGCTGGCGGATATGGATCGGGCCTACGTGGACATTCTTGGCGAGGAGATTGCGGATAAGGTCCGGGAGTCATCACGATGAGTGCTGCGCCGTCGTTGGGCCGTGCAGCGCTCCCCTTGGTCCTATCCGATGTCGCGCTTCAGGGCGCGCGATATGCCTTCATTCTCTACCTCGGATCCCAATCACTGTCCTATTTGGGATCATTCCTAATGGGTGGAGCAGTGGGGTCGCTCCTAGGGGTGCTTACCGATTTCGGGATCAGTCAGCATTGGCTGCGTTTGGGTGTGAAGGATGCGCGCCTCACTCGCCGAACATATACGGGAGTGTTGCTCGGCAAAATCCTCTGTTCGCTCCTAGGACTGCTCCTGCTTGACTTGCTCGTCGTCGGAGGCCTGTGGAACGTGACGACTCCGTTGGCGATGGCCATCGGGGTTTTTCTTATGACACTTCAAGCGCTGGGGGACACGTGCGAAGCCGTTGGCCTGTTGTTCCATCGTTATGCAACCGTGGCCCTGTTCCGGCTGTTGCTGAGCCTAGGCATGTATGCCATACCCCTTGCCTGCGGTGTCCTGCTGGCTCAAGCTCATTATTCGGATGGGATCTTCATCACGCTAGTGACTGCCGCGGTTGGCGGTGTGGTGTTATCATCGCTGTATATTTGGAAGGTGGCCGGCGCATTCCATGGGCAAGAGGGCACGAGAGTCGGGTATGGAGAGGCCTGGTGGAATGCTCGATGGCTCGGATTGAATCAATTGGCCGTGGTGGTGGATGTGCGAGCCCCATTGATCATCCTGGGGTTCATGCTCGGCGAAACAGCGGTCGGCTTGTACGGCCTCGTGCAGAGGACCACCGCGGTGGTTGAACTAGCGTGGGCGTCCATCTCCAGATTGCTGCTGACCTCCTACTCGGAACTCGTCGGAGAACATGGTGCCCAGAGGATGAGAATGCAGGTCATCCATTCGGGCCGAGTGACGGCTGTGATCATGGCGGCGGCGGCGATATGCGTGTGGGGGTCGGCGCTTCTTCTTGTCAGAATCGCTGAATGGTCGAGAGAGACCATCCTCGCTATTTCTCTCTTGCAATGGGCGGTGGTGGCCATCGGTCTCAGCTCTTTCAAGCGGCCGTTTGTTTCCGGCCTGATCGCGATCCACCAGGAGCGCGCTGTCTGCCGGGTGAATGTGCTATCTGCTGTAGTCGGCCTCCTGCTGGTTCCTGTATGTATTGCCTATCTTGACATTTGGGGCCCCGTCGTCGCCTGGGTGATCCTGGAAGCCGTGGCCTCTGTCTTGATGGTGCATCTGTTCCTCTCTTTGGCGCGAACCGTCCGACCCAATCAGGAGCCGCCCCTTCCTCAACCGGCCGTCCTCTGAAGGACCGCGTGATCTGACGAATGGATCTGATGCGTGTTGCGATTGTTCATGACTGGTTGACGGGCATGCGGGGCGGCGAGCGGTGTCTCGAAGTCTTTTGTGAGCTGTTTCCGGACGCTGACCTGTACACCTTGCTTCACATCAACGGGACCGTCTCTCCCGCGATTGAACGCCACCGCATCCACACCAGTTTTATTCAGAACCTGCCTCTGGCCCGCCGGTTCTATCGGTACTACCTTCCGCTGTTTCCCCTTGCCATCGAGCGTTTCCGGCTCGAATCCTACGATTTGGTATTGAGTTCCAGCCACTGTGTGGCGAAAGGCATTCGTTCGCCTGCCGGAGCGAAACATCTCTGTTACATCCACGCACCGATGCGATATGTGTGGGACCAGTTTGAGAATTATTCCGGCGAGGGACGTTCCGGGCTGGTGGCACGATTGGGCATGGGGCTATGTCGGGCCCCGTTGCAACGGTGGGATGTGGCGTCCGCCGCGCAGGTCGATCAGTTTGTCGCGAATTCCCATAACATCGCCCGAAAAGTGCAGCGCTACTATGACAGGCCAGCAGCCGTTGTGCATCCGCCGGTGGATTGGCGCACGTTTCAGCTCGCGGAACGGTCCGAAGATTTCTATCTCATGGTGACGGCGTTCGCGCCCTATAAACGGGTTGATCTGGCTATTCAGGCATGTAATGTTATGAAGCGACGATTGAAGATCATCGGCAAGGGGCAAGAGGAGGCGAGATTGCGCAAGCTGGCCGGTCCGACCGTCGAATTTCTTGGCTGGCAACCGGATGATGTGGTCCGGGACCACTACGCACGGTGCCGTGCGCTGCTCTTTCCAGGGGAGGAGGATTTTGGTATCGTCCCGTTGGAGGCGATGGCCTGCGGCAAGCCGGTGATTGCTTTCGGGCGCGGCGGTGCGCTGGAAACTGTGTGTCCGTTGGACGAACGGGCCGGCTCCGAGACTCGGCATGTGCAAGCGGATCGCCGGGACGCCGGTTCAACGGACGGAGCCGCCACCGGAGTGTTTTTCTTCGATCATTCCACGGAGTCGCTGATTGGGGCGTTGGAATGCTTCGAGCGTCGGCAGACGGAGTTCAATCCGCGCGCCATCCGCCACCACGTCGCGCCATTCGACCGGCTGCTGTTCAAAGAACGCATGCACGCCTTCGCTCTGGCGGTTCTCAAGGAGACCGCGTCGTAGAGGGAACATGCTCAAGCGCCACTCCCAATTTCTCAAAAGTTTGCTGTTCTGCATCGATCTTGGCCTGATCTGCGCTTGCTGGATCGGAGCCTACTACCTTCGTTTCTCGGAAGTCGTCGAGCCCGCGCCCAAAGGTATTCCCCCGCTGCGGATCTATCTACTCCTGTTGCTGCCGATCATCGCCGTGTGGGGCATGTCGTTCCAGGCCTTCGATCTCTACCGTCCCCGCAGGATGGGAACCAGGCTGTCTGAATTTCTGGATGTCGCGAAGGCCAATACGCTGTCGGTGCTGATTCTCGTGGCCTTGACGTTTTTCCTGCGGCAGCACGAATATTCGCGACTGGTCCTGCTTTATTTCTGGCTGTTGAACCTCATCACGCTGGGCTTTTCACGCGTCTTGTTCAGGGAGGCGCTTCGCTTCCTGCGCCGGCATGGGTACAATCAACGGCATGCGCTGGTCATCGGCACCAGTCGATTGGGGCGGCGCGTGGTGGACGCGCTGGCGGAGCACCCGGAACTGGGTGTCAGGGTGCAGGGGTTCTTGAGCGCCGATTCACGGAAGGTCGGGGAACACATCGATCACGTGCCGGTGATCGGGCAGTACGATGACCTCCAGGCGCATGTTCAATCAGGAGTCGATATCGTGTTCGTGTGTCTTCCGCCGGAAGACGAGCAGTGGGCTGAAAAAATGTTTGCGTTCCTGGCCACCACCATGGTCGAGGTGAAGGCGTTGCCGGCGATGTGTGAGTTCGTGAGCCTGCGAGCGGAGGCCGAGATGTTCGAAGGTCTGCCGTTGATCACGTTGCAGGGGTCGCCCCTGTATGGCTGGAATCTGGTCATCAAACGGGTGCTGGATGTCGTCGGGGCCTTCGCGGCTCTGGTTGCATTCGCGCCGGTCTTATGCGCGGTCGCCGCGTTGGTGAAACTGACCTCTCCCGGCCCGATCTTCTTCCGTCAGCTCCGGATGGGGCTGGATGGACAAGCGTTTGAGATGTTGAAGTTTCGTTCGATGAAGGTTGATGCAGAGTCCGAGACTGGACCGGTCTGGACACAGCCCAACGATGACCGGCGGACGCCGATCGGAGCATTTTTACGCCGAACCAGCCTGGATGAGCTTCCTCAATTCTGGAATGTGTTGCGCGGGGAGATGAGCATCGTGGGTCCAAGGCCGGAGCGGCCCGAATTCATTGCGCGGTTCCGCGAAACCCTGCCGCAATACATGCTGCGGCACAAGATGAAAGCCGGGATTACCGGATGGGCGCAAATCAACGGCTGGCGCGGTAATACATCGTTGGAAAAACGGATCGAGCACGATCTCTATTACATCGAGCATTGGTCGATCTGGTTTGACATCAAAATCATGCTGCTCACGTTCTGGAGAGGTTTTGTCCATCGTCATGCGTATTGAGGCGTCTGCCCATGTTCAGCTCCCCCAGCCGGAACTGTTCCTTCACACAAGGCTGAGTTTTCTTGAGTTTCATCAGATGGCTTGTTAACATCGCCTTCAGTTGAAAGCCTGCGCATGCCCATCACAAAACGCCGAACACACACTCCCGTGAAGCCCCGTGTTTCTCTGCAAGCGATCCTTCGAAGGATTCGTTTGTTCGCCACGGACGTCGATGGAGTTCTGACGGACGCCGGTATGTACTACTCAGAATCCGGCGACGAATGGAAAAAGTTCAACACCCGCGACGGGATGGGGATCAAACTGTTGCAGCGGGCTGGCCTAGTGACCGCGATCATCACGCAAGAGTCGACCAAGATCGTGATGCGTCGCGCCCAAAAACTGACGATTCCGGAAGTGCACCAGGGGGCCTATGACAAGCTGGCGGTGCTCAAGGATTTGATCGCCCGACATGGCCTCACCATGGAACAAGTGGCCTATATCGGTGATGATGTGAACGATCTCCAAGTGCTTGGCGCGGTGGGATTCTCTGCTTCCCCAGCCGATGGAATGCCGCCGGTCTTAAAGACAGTCCGGTATGTCTGCAAGAAAAACGGCGGGGAAGGTGCTGTGCGGGAAGTGGCGGATCTCATCCTGGCGGCTCAGCCGCCTCGTTGAGCCGAAGATAATCACATGCAGTTGTGATGAGCGGAGTTCCATGAATCTGACGGCACATCTCTATCCGGTTATTTTGGCCGGCGGCAGCGGGACACGGTTTTGGCCGTTGAGCCGGCACCTCTATCCGAAGCAGTTACTGCGCATTATCGGCGACGAGACGCTCATCCAGCAAACGATGCGGCGCGTGCTCTCCTGTGCCAGGGCCGATCAAGTCCTCATATCCACCAACCCGGGGCAGGCGGATTCGATCCGCGTGCAATTGGGAGAGTGGAAGTCCGAACTCAAAGACAACTATGTGATTGAGCCCGTCGGTCGAAACACGGCTCCGGCCATTGCACTCGTGGCGGCGGAACTTTTTCGGCGCGATCCCGAAGCGATGATGCTGGTCTTGCCGGCGGATCATGTCGTGACCGGAGAGAAGGCGTTTCAAGCTGCGGTGGCGTTGGGCGTGCAACTTGCCGAGAAGGGGCATTTAGTCACCTTCGGTATCAAGCCGACCAGGCCTGAGACTGGGTATGGGTACATTCAGCCGAATCGACGGACCTCGCTGGGTAGGAAGGGGCGACTGACGGGTCATCCCGTCGCGCGCTTTGTTGAGAAGCCGAACCGGACCAAGGCGGTGCAGTATCTGAAAAACGGCAATTACTTTTGGAACAGCGGAATGTTTCTCTGGAAGGCGTCCACCATTCTGGAAGAAATCCGCAGACACCAGCCGCAACTGGCCAAAGCGATCCAAAGAGTGCATCGGCTGATGGCCGCTGGTGCCGAACCACCTCAAATTGAGGCCGCCTATAAAAAGGTTCCCTCGGTCTCGATCGACAACGGCGTCATGGAACTATCGGCCAACGCGGCGATGATTCCCGTCGGTTTCGGATGGTCGGATGTGGGGAATTGGAGCAGCCTGGAAGAAGTCGCTCCACGCGATAAGGCCGGCAATGTGGTGAGTGGACGAGTGATCGACATGGATAGCAGCAATTCCGTGCTCTATGCCGATCGGCGGGTCGTCGCGACCATTGGTTTGTCGGATATGGTGGTCGTGGATACGCCTGATGCGACCTTGATCTGCCCGAAGTCTCGTTCTCAGGACGTCAAACAGATGGTCGAGATCCTGAAGCAACAGGGCGCCCCTGAGCATCTGGAGCATCTCACGGTGTTCCGCCCCTGGGGATCGTACACGGTGTTGGAAGAGGGGCCCGGGTATAAGGTGAAGCGTGTGACGGTGAATCCCGGGGGGCGGTTGTCGTTGCAGCTCCATCATAAACGCAGTGAGCATTGGGTCGTGATTACCGGGACTGCTCGAGTGACACGGGGAGAGGAGTTGTTAGATCTTCAGGTGGGGCAGAGTACGGCGATTCCAGTAGAGACACCGCATCGCCTGGAAAACCTCGGCAGCGAAACCTTGCACATCATCGAAGTGCAAAATGGACGCTATCTGGGAGAGGATGACATCGTGAGGTTTCAGGACGATTACGGGCGACTCGGCCGGGCACGTTAGGAGATCGGCATGGCATTGTTTCGCGAATATGATCTCAGAGGTATTGTCGGAGAAGAACTCACGGAAGCGATTGCGGAGCAGGTGGGCCGTGCCTATGCCACCATCGCCAGGGAACAGGGGGCCGCACGAATCAGTCTCGGGCGAGATGGACGGCTGAGTTCGCCAGCATTGCAACAGGCCTTGCTCCGGGGGCTGCTCGCCGGCGGGCTCGATGTGGTGGACTTGGGTCTTTGCGCCTCGCCGCTGCTGTATTTTTCGTTGTTCACGTTGCCGGTTCACGGCGGGATCATGATCACCGGCAGCCACAATGCGGCAGAGTACAATGGCTTCAAGATCTGCATCGGGAAAGAGGCGATTCACGGCGAGGATATTCAACAGTTGCGGCGCGTGATGGAGGCCGGTCGATTTGTGGCCGGTTCCGGTCAACTGTCCGTCCATCCCATCATTCCGGACTACTTGCAGCATCTCAAGAATTGTTTTTCGGGCGTGCGGGCCGATCACCTGCATGTGGTCATCGATTGCGGTAACGGCGCGGCGTCGTTGGTGGCCAAGCAAGCGCTGGAGCAGATGGGATGTCGCGTCACCGGGCTCTATGATGAGCTGGACGGGCGATTTCCCAACCATCATCCCGATCCCACCGTACTGGAAAATCTCCAGGACCTGATTACGACTGTGCGGGAACAGAAGGCGGATGTCGGCATCGGATACGACGGGGATGCCGATCGCATCGGCGCGATCGACGAGCGGGGAGAAATTCTCTGGGGCGATCGCCTGATGATTGTGTATGCGCGCGATATTCTGGCTCAGATGCCTGGCACGACATTTATCTCCGAGGTCAAGGCCTCGCAATGTTTGTACGATGACATCGCGGCCAGGGGCGGGCGTCCGATCATGTGGAAAACCGGCCATTCTCTGATGAAGGCGAAATTGAAAGCCGAATCGGCCGTCTTGGCGGGTGAAATGTCCGGCCATATGTTTTTTGCCGATCGGTACTTCGGTTTCGATGACGCGATCTATGCGTCTTGCCGGCTAGTGGAAGTTTTGGCCAAGACCAAGCAGTCGCTCTCGAGTCTGGTAGCCGATCTCCCGCAGACGACCGTCACGCCGGAAATTCGCGTGGATTGTCCCGACAGCATGAAGTTTCAATTGGTTGATCAGGTGCGCAGTCAGCTGACCTCCTATCTCGATGCCGGCCGGCCGGTTGGTGCGTCGAACCTTCGCATGCGGGAATTGGTGACGATCGACGGTGTGCGTGCGATTTTCGAGGACGGGTGGGGTTTAATTCGGGCCTCCAACACCCAGCCCGCGCTGGTGCTCCGGTTTGAAGCCCCCTCGCCGGCCCGCTTGGATGTGATTCGTGCCACTATCGAAACCGAACTCGCGCAGGCCCGGCGTGTTCTGTCGGCCTAGGGTGATAATCCCTTCTTCTTTTCTCCGCCCAACCCTCTTGTTCTTGGCCGTACTCCTGGTCGGCACCCTATTGCCGACGTTATCTCTTGCGGAAGCAGGCCCGAACGGGCGGCCATCGGTTTCTGCGCCGCTTCCCTTTGCCCACGGCGAACGTCTCGCGTACGACGTGACCTGGCTGGGCATGCGCGCAGGAATCGCCACTATGATCGTTCAGGAAGGCCCAGGCGAAGGGGGGCGACCGCAGCTCACCCTGAGCATGACGGCCCGTTCAAGCCCGACGGTGACAAAGTTTTATCCCGTCGACAATCGCGGGGTTTCGCATGTCGATCTTGAATCATTCCTGCCCACCCACATGACCTTTGCCCGTCGGGAGGGGAAACGCTTCAACGATTTTGACTACACCTTCCGGCATGGCGAAGGACTCGTGACAGCTGTAAAGGATGGAAAAAGTGACGAATTGTCCATCCCTGCGGATACGCAGGATGCCATGTCCTGCCTGTATTATGTTCGCAAAGTCCTGCCCTTCGTGCCTGGAGCATCCCTCACGATGACGGTCCATCACGACAAAAAGAACTACAAAATGGACGTGCGGGTGGAAGCTCTTGAAACCGTGGAGGGCCGATGGGGTAAGAGACAGGCGGCCCGCGTGGTCGTGATCATGCCGTTTCAGGGCATTTTCCTGAATGAAGGCAATATCCGAGTCTGGTTCACCACCGATGAGCGGCGGGTGCCGGTGAGAATGAAGGCCAAAGTCGTGGTGGGATCGATCGTGGCGGAACTCACGAACACGGAAGCGCTGGGCGGACCCCCTCAATGACCCGCTGCTTTGGTTTGCTCGGGCTGAGAGAAACCGTTATACTTGCGCCACGTTTGGCGACGGTAAGCCCTTTCCTCGGATTTCCTGGGGAGAGGAGAGGGTTTTTGTGTGCGTAAAGGATAGGACGCATGTCTAAATTTCCCATTACGTTAAGCCGGTTTATCATCGAGCAACAGGCCGCGCATCCCGAAGCCACTGGAGAATTTTCCATCCTGCTTACTCAAATCGGGTTGGTCGGAAAAATGATCGCCCATGACCTCCGTAGAGCGGGGTTGAATAAAATCCTCGGCACGACAGGAGAGACCAATATCCAAGGCGAAGTGGTCAAAAAACTCGATCAGATCGCCAATGACACCTTTGTCCGAGTGTTCGAACACAGCGGGCTCGTATGCGTGCTGGCGTCCGAGGAGATGGAAAAACCACTCACGATGGTGCATGAAGGAGCCAAGTACATGCTATTGGTTGATCCGTTGGACGGCTCTTCCAATACCGATGTGAATATGCCGTTAGGAGCGATTTTTTCCATCCGCAGGTCGCGGACGGGGCAGTCTGTCGAAGATGAGTTGCTGCAAAAGGGGACTGAGCAGATCGCCGCAGGCTATGTGTTGTATGGGGCGAGCACGATGCTCGTGTTCACGGTCGGGCAGGGTGTCCATGGCTTCACGCTCGAGCCGTCCATCGGCGAGTATCTCTTGTCTAACGAGGACATTCGGATTCCCCGGAAGGGAAAAGTGTACTCGGTCAACGAGGGCAATTACCATCGCTGGCCGACCGGCACTCAAAAATACCTCGATTATGTGAAGGTGGAGGACAAGCCGACCGGGCGTCCCTACAGCGGCCGCTATAGCGGATGTCTCGTGGCGGACGTCCACCGCATCATGTTGGGAGGCGGCATCTATCTCTACCCGGGCGAGATCGCCAAGCCGGAAGGAAAGCTGAGATTGATGTATGAAGGTAATCCCCTGGCCATGATTGTGGAGCAGGCGGGGGGCAAAGCAAGCACGGGCACGATGCGTATTCTGGATGTCGAGCCGAAGGCGCTCCATCAGCGCGTCCCGCTCATTATCGGAAGTACCGAAGATGTGAGTCAGGCGGAAGCCTATATGCAAGGACGTACGTAACGACAAATGTGATTGAGGTTGGCTGGGAGGTTCACTATGAGCAATCGGGTCCAGGAAATTTTGAGCTGGTATGAGAGTGACAATGCGGGGACAAAGACGAACATTGCCCGGCTGCTGAATTCCGGAAAACTGGCAGGCACGGGCAAGTTGGTGATTCTGCCGGTCGATCAGGGGTTCGAGCATGGTCCGGCGCGAAGTTTTGCGCCCAATCCCGGCGGGTACCACCCGCATTACCATTTTCAACTGGCGATCGATGCCGGGTGCAACGCCTATGCGGCGCCGCTCGGATTCATTGAAGCCGGTGCCAGCCATTTTGCCGGCAGGATTCCGCTCATTCTCAAATTAAATAATCATGATGTGCTCCACGATGAGAAGGATCCGCTGCCGTCGGTGACGGGCAGCGTCCGGGAAGCCCTGCGGTTGGGTTGTTCGGCGGTCGGGTTTACGATCTATCCCGGCTCTTCTCACTGCAACCCCATGTATGAGCAGTTGCGCGCGATTGCGGAAGAAGCCAAGAGTTGCGGGTTGGCGGTGGTGGTCTGGTCGTATCCGCGCGGGTCAGGGTTGAGCAAGGAAGGTGAGACGGCCTTGGATGTAGTGGCCTATGCCGCCCAGATCGCGGCGCAACTCGGGGCCCACATCATCAAGGTCAAATTGCCGACAGCTCATTTGGAGCAGGCCGCGGCCAAGAAAGTGTATGAGGCGGAAAAGATTCCCTCGGCAACGTTGGCGGAGCGGGTTAAGCATATCGTGCAGAGCTCATTCGACGGGCGCCGGATCGTCATCTTCTCCGGCGGCGCGAAGAGCGACGAAAAAACGGTGTTTGACGAAGTGCGCGCAATCCGCGATGGCGGGGGATTCGGATCCATCATCGGACGGAATTCGTTCCAGCGGCCGAAAGCGGAGGCGGTGAAGTTTTTGAATGCGATCATGGGGCTGTATGCGGGCGACAAGCCGTAATCGTCTCGATTTCCGCACGAACCACTATGGATGACTTTCGTATTCCAACCGAACCGCAGCCCTCGATGCGGTCCTGGATATTTCCCGCATTGTTATTAGCTGCGGGAGTGTTGATCGGTATCATCTTGACGTCCGACCTCGGATGGCTGCCGACCGGACATGCCGTGCCGGAATCGCTTCCTGCTCCTGTTCCCAGGCCTGTTTCAACGGCGGTGCAGCCCACGTTACCAGGCGCCGGCGGGCAGAGTTTCGTCGACGTCGCCAAGATCGTCAAACCTGCGGTCGTGAATATTTTTGCGACGCGAAACGGATCCGGCGAGGAGGGTAAGGGCACTCCCTTCGAGGATCCGTTTTTTCGACGGTTCTTCGGCGAAGAGTGGATGAAGCGATTCGAGGCGCCGAAGGAACGGAAACAACAGGGGCTGGGGTCCGGAGTGATTGTCGATGCCAACGGGTTGATCATCACGAACAACCATGTGGTGAACAAGGCCGACGAGATCAAGGTGTTTTTGTCGGACAAACGGGAGTTCAAGGCGAAACTGGTCGGAACGGATGCCAAAACCGACGTGGCGGTCCTGAAAATCGAGGCGACCGGTCTGCCGACGGTTGCCTGGGCTGATTCCGATAAGCTAGAAGTCGGAGAGTTTGTCCTGGCGGTCGGCAATCCATTCGGCCTCACCCAGACGGTGACGCTGGGCATTGTCAGTGCCCTCGGCCGCGCGGCCGGTATCGCCGAGTACGAAGACTTCATCCAGACCGATGCGGCGATCAATCCCGGCAATTCCGGGGGCGCTCTAGTCAACGTCCGCGGCGAGCTGGTCGGCATCAATACGGCGATCTACAGCCAGAGCGGCGGGAATATGGGGATCGGTTTCGCCGTTCCGAGCAACATGGCCCATTCCATCATGGAGCAGCTGGTCCAGCATGGCAAAGTCGTGCGAGGCTGGCTGGGCGTCTCCATTCAAGAGTTGACGCCGGAATTGTCTTCGCAGTTCGGCGTGCCGAAAGATGTGAAGGGTGTGTTGGTCAGCGATATCATGGATGACAGTCCGGCAAAGAAGTCCGGGTTCGAGCGCGGAGACGTCATCGTCGAGTACGACGGCAAGCCGATGGATTCGCCTGCGCATTTGCGGAATGCCGTGGCTCAGACAGTGGTCGGGAAAAAGGTGACCGTGAGGCTCATCCGTGAAAAGAAGCCGAAATCCATCGAGCTCACCATTGCGGAGCAGCCCAAGAATCTGTCGCAGGCCGCTGCCGAAGACAGCGGGGAGTCTGTTGCTCCGGCGGGGTTGCTCTCGGATATCGAAGTGCGAGAGTTGAATACGGAACTGGCCGGCCGATACGGGCTGAAGACGAGCGACCATGGTGTGGTCGTGGTCCGGGTCAAGTCGGGGAGTCTGGCGGAAGAGGCCGGTGTTCGCGAAGGGGATCTTGTGCTGGAGGTGAATCGCAAGGCGGTGGGCACGGTAAAGTCGTACGAACATGTCGCTGCAAATTTGCCGAAAGACCAGGCGGTGTTGCTCTTGTTGAAACGTCAGGGGCGCGCCATTTATCTGACGCTGAGGCCGTGATTGCTTCGGATGGAGTATTCGAGGCTGATCACAGAGAGGAGGAAAACAGTATGGTAACACGGGCCATATTTGTTCTTCTCAGCGCTCTTGCGGGGATGGCCTTGTTTCTGCGGGCCCAGGATCCAAGTCGTGAGTTTTTGTTGGTCGGGTTGGGGATGGGAGCGGTAGCCGGTGGACTCATTCTCGCCGGCGAATATGCGCTTCGGAGACTTTCATTCGGCATTATTGTCGGTGGCGCCGTAGGGCTCGCAGGGGGCCTGGTTCTGACGGGGCTGGTGGAATGGGTGGGCAGCGCGGTGTTCGATGTGGAGACCTTTTTGTTCCACATCGGCGGGTTAGTCTTTCTGCTGGGCTTCCCCTATCTGGGTTTGGCCATGGGCGCGCGATTCGGCAATGAACAGTTTCCTGGTGCTCCGCAAGGCCAGTCGTCGTCGGGCTCCTCCAGTGCTTGTATCAAGGTGCTGGATACGAGTGTCATCATCGACGGCCGGGTGGCAGACCTGTGCGAGACAGGTTTTCTCGAAGGGCCGTTTCTGGTGCCCCATTTCATTCTCCATGAATTGCAGCACATTGCGGACTCATCCGATTCTTTGAAGCGGGCGCGCGGGCGGCGCGGGTTGGATATCCTCAACAAGATTCAAAAAATGCCCGATGTCGATGTCCGCATCGTCGAAGAAGATTTCCCCCACGTGAAAGAAGTTGACGCCAAGCTGGTGGTGCTCGCGAAGAAAGTGGGGGGGCGCATTGTGACGAATGATTTGAACTTGAATAAAGTCGCCGAATTGCAGGGCGTCCGCGTCTTGAATATCAACGAGCTCTGTAACGCCTTGCGGCCGGTCGTGTTGCCTGGTGAAACCATTCGAGTCTTCGTGTTGAAGGAAGGCAAGGAAGCCGGCCAGGGCGTGGCTTACCTGGATGATGGGACGATGATCGTCGTGGACAATGCGCGGCGCTGCATCGGCCGCAATGTGGATGTGACCGTCACCAGCGTGCTCCAAACGACGGCGGGACGCATGATCTTTACCCGCTTGAAGGAGGAGTCTGAGCGGGAAGAGTATCAGGTCGCGCGTGGATAGGGTGGTGATGAAGGAGCGCGGCGACCAGGTCTCGTCCGGCCGTCATCGGTTGCGAGCCCCATGGCGGCTCGATCGAGTATGGCGTGTGTGTGCGGTTTCCCGTGAGTGTCTTCGTGTCTGTCCGTGAGCCGGACTCATCACGGGGAGGGCCGCGCACGGTGGCTCTTGTTCCGGCGGCCGGTCGTGGCCTTCGCATGGGCGGCCATATTCCCAAGCAGTTTCTCGCCCTGAGCGGACGGCCGATTCTCGCGCAGTCTCTTCGAGTCCTCCAAGCATCCCCGGTTATCGATGAGATTATTCTGGCGGTGCCTCAGACGGAACGCCAATATTGTCTCGACCATTTTGTGGCGCCGGGTGAATTCGGCAAAGTCACCAAGGTAGTGCCGGGCGGAGCGCAGCGGCAGGATTCGGTGCGCCATGCATTGGCGGAGGTGAGTGAGGGGACGGACATCGTCCTCGTCCATGATGCGGTACGGCCATTTTTGACCGAAGAAATGATTCGTCAGGTAGTTGCCGCAGCGGTGGAGCATGGGGCTGCGATCATTGCGCTTCCGATGCGCGATACGGTGAAATATGTGGGGGCCGGCGGAGTGATCGAACGAACCGTGGACCGCAGGCCATTGTGGCTTGCTCAAACCCCGCAGGCCTTTCGTCGTGCCTGGCTGGAAGAGGGGCATCGCAAGGCCGTGCTGGACGGTGTGCATGCAACGGATGATGCGCATCTTATAGAGTTGATCGGAAAGCCGGTCGTCGTGGTCGAGGGGAGCGGTGAAAATATCAAGGTCACAAGGCCGGAAGATCTCGTGATCGGGGAGGCGATTCTCCGTTCAAGAACGGCAGTGAGGAGTGCAGAATGACGGCTGTACGCGTGGGGTGCGGATGGGATATTCATCCGTTGGCGACGGGTCGCAAGTTGATTTTGGGCGGCCTCGAAATTCCGCATCACAAGGGCCTGCAAGGGCATTCCGATTCCGATGCCTTGGTGCATGCGATCTGCGATGCGCTGCTTGGCGCGATGGGCGAGGGAGACCTTGGCCGCCACTATCCGAGTTCGGATCAGCGCTTCAAGAATATTTCCAGCCTCAAGCTGCTCGAAGATGTCGTCGGGAAGCTGCGCGCAAAGGGCTATCGTCTTGCCAATGTCGATAGCACGATCATTGCCCAAGCCCCCAGGTTGAGTCCGCATCTCCCGGCGATGCAGAAGATTATCGCCGGGGTGCTGCAAGTCGATCCTGACCTCGTGAACGTGAAAGTGAAGAGCGGTGAAGGGCTGGATGCGGTGGGCCGCGAAGAAGCGGTCGCCGCACAAGCCGTATGTCTGATCGAGCGGGACTAGGATGCGAGTTCAAGCGGGCATGTTGAGCCTATCCCACGTATGTTGAAGGCAATTTCTCAGGACCTCCAGGCGATATTTGACCGGGATCCTGCCGCAACCAGCAGGCTCGAAGTCATTTTGACCTATGCGGGGTTTCACGCCTTGCTGGCCTACCGGCTGGCGCATTGGTTGAAACAGCGTCAAGTGCCATTTCTGCCTCGCGCCATATCCCAATTGGCCCGGTGGCTGACGGGAATCGAAATCCATCCCGCTGCGAAGATCGGCGTCTGTTTTTTTATCGACCATGGCATGGGTGTGGTGATCGGGGAAACGGCTGAGGTGGGGGACCATGTGACGCTGTTCCAGGGGGTGACACTCGGGGGCACAGGAAAAGAGCGTGGCAAGCGCCATCCCACGCTGGGCAATCATGTGGTGGTCGGGGCGGGGGCAAAAATTCTCGGCGGAATCACGATCGGCGACAATGTGAAAATCGGCGCCAATTCCGTCGTCTTAAAATCAGTCCCCCCAAATTCGACGGTGATCGGGGTGCCTGCCCGCATCATCAAGTCGCAAGGCGAGCGGCTTCCCGACGCCACCATGGATCATACCAATATGCCGGATCCCACGGCCGATCGATTCGCGGCGCTGGAAATGGAACTGATCGAGTTGCGTAAGAAGCTCGAAAACCATGACTCCGGTCCCCGCTAGCCTGCTTCCGGGTTCCTCTCACCGATCTTATTTGGGTTGTATCGAGATGCCCTGCGGCGATGAACGTGCCGGCGCAGGCGGATGCGCGTGATGATGTTGGGCCCCGGCGCGGTCTTGGGCCGCGCCGGGGGCATCGTCGCTAGTTTGACAGACATTCCTTCATAAACTTCTTCCGTTCGTCGCCGGCCAAATTTTTGGCTTTGGCATCCTTGTTACAGGTCGTCATTTTGTTTTGCTGTGACGCACCGGCCGCGGCTTTCGCAGGCTTGGCGGAGAGGCATTCTTTCATGAACGCCTTGCGCTGGTCGCCTTTGCCTTCGCCGCTGAACCCCTTGGCGTCCGCGTCGGCATTGCAGGTCTTCATTTTATTCTGTTGTGCGGCCGCGTAGCTGAGCTGCGGGGTGACCAGAACGGCCGCCAGCACGATCGAGGATAAGGTTGCACAAAGATGTTTCATGGGATTCTCCTGTTAAGGTGAAGGGGGTTGTCGGCGGAACTATAGCAAATGTGACCGATTCTGTCCCACGGGGGAGTTCCTTAGGTGGCATGGGGGATGGGTTTCCCGTCATAGTCGACCCTGACGAGATACAAGCCATGCGCGGGTGCCGTTCTTCCGGCCGCTGGACGCGAGCGGGCCGTGAGCACTGTGCGCATGTCGGAAGCTCTTCTCTTGCCTCGTCCCACCTCCACCAGCGTGCCCACCAGGGTTCGCACCATCTGTTTGAGGAATCGATCGGCATAGAACGAAAGAATAACGAGATCGCCATGGCGGCGGAGTTCCAACTGCTGCAATCGACAGTGCGGATTTTCATTGTCGGTCGGCGCGGTTTCAAACGAGGAAAAGTCGTGCGAGCCGAGCAGGCAGCCGGCGGCCTCTGTCATGGCGGCCACGTCGAGAGGTTTATACACCGTCCAGGCCCGGTCCCGAAGCAAGGCAGCCCGCTCGGATCGGTTCATGACATGGTACTCGTACAGCTTTCCTGTAGCCGAGTACCGGGCGTGAAAATCATCCGGAACCTCATCGACTGACAGCGCGCCGATGTCGGCAGGGAGATGGGCGTTCAAGGCGCGAAGCCACTCCCGCTGAGAGAGTCCGCGATCGGTCCTGAAACTGGCGACCTGCCCGAGGGCGTGAACGCCGGCATCGGTGCGGCCGGCCCCGATTACCGTGAGCCGCGTCTGGGCGATCGCCGCCAGGGCGTCTTCCAAGGCCGCCTGGATGGTCGGCACGTTCAATTGGCGTTGCCAGCCGGAATAGTGGGTCCCGTCGTATTCAAGGACGAGCTTGAAAGTGGTCATACCGTTGAATGGAAAAAGAAGAACTCTAGCCCAACGGGAAGGCTTCTGTCACTGGGGGGGATTGGTCCGGAGGTAGGTCTTGACCCCTTCAAAAATCGATTCCGCGATATGGGCCAGGAACGGCTGCGTCCGCATCTGCTGCTCTTCAGCCGGATTCGACATGAAGGCAATTTCTGCGAGAATACTGGGCATGGTGGTAAACCGGAGTACATAAAACGGCGCCGTCTTCACGCCATGGTCGATGGTGCTATAGCGTCCGTTGAGATTGGTGACCATCGCCTGTTTGGCGGTCCAGGCCAGTTCAAGAGAATGCTCGATCTTCTTGGTGGTGAGCAGGTCGGCGACGAGATATTCCCATCCCACCCCCGTACTGTTCAGCGGCGTGCCGTTTTCCCGCGCGGCGACTTCCAGCGCCCGCTGATCTTTCGCCTCCCCGAAATGGTAGATCTCCAGGCCGCGAACTCCCTTATGCGGATGCGAGTTGACGTGAATGGATACAAACAGATCGGCGTCCTTGCCGTTGGCAAACTTTGCCCGATCCTCCAATTCGATGAAGGCGTCCCGTTCGCGGGTCATGAGGACACGGGTATTGGGCAAGGTGCTGAGCAGGTCCTTCAGCAAGATCCCGACTTTCAGAGTGACATCCTTTTCCGTCGTCCCATGTTGTCCGACGGTGCCGGGATCTTTGCCGCCATGTCCGGGATCGATCACGATCGTGTGCATCGGACTCGCCGGTTTGGGCGCGGCCGGCCGGACCGGTTCCGTTACCGTAGGGCTTGGAATGGCCGGCGGGGCCGGAAGCGCCACGACCGGGGCCGACGGCGACGTCGTCGCGGTCTCGCCGATGTGTCGGATCTGATCTTTGGGCTTGTGGTGCATGTCGATAACGAGGCGATCCGGATCGGCCAGCGTAAAGGCTTTATACTTCGATCCCTGATTGCGCGCCAGGGTAATGGTGACGACGCGCGGGCGACTTTGTGCGATCTGAAAGGATTGCGGAATCGTGCCGCCCGAGACACGCTGCCGGGACGACTTTCCAAGGATGGCGTTGGTGACTTCAATGACCACGCGATCCGGATTGCGCAGGTGGGTTTCGGTGAAGGAGGCCTTGCGATTCAGGTCGAGGACCAGGCGTGTGCCGTCGGGAGTCGACCAGGTGCGAAGGTCGCGAACGATGATCGGGTAACGCGATGAGCTGCCTGGATCTTGTCTGACGAGGAGGAAGCGAGGGGGCACCGCGTCGCCGGACAGCTGAGGAACCTCTGGCCAGGATGGTTCGAACGGCATCTCGACGCTCGCCAGGGTGACCGTACCGGATAGGAACCACGCGAGGGTCAGTAGGAGACAGTTGCGGAGCAACGAGGTTACCTGGTGCACGAGCGGGAACTCCTCTTGAGAGGGTACCATCTAGGCCTTTTCTCAGATGTTTATGGTATTGTCAACAAAAGGTCTCAAACTGCGTAATTGTAGATGGCGACACATCTTCTTGTCGATGGATATAACCTGCTCGGCAGCGCGCGCATGGCGGGTCCGACTCGTTCCGGCCGTCTCGAATCGGCGCGCGAAGAACTGCTCCAGGCCCTCGCCGGGTATCGTCACCGCAAAGGCCATGCGATCACCGTGGTCTTCGATGGATGGCAGGGAGGCCTGGGTGCCGAACACCGCGAGTTCCGATCAGGCATCGAAGTCGTCTATTCCAAGCGCGGGGAACGTGCCGACCAGGTGATTGAGCGTCTGGCGCGAGTGTATGGGAAAGATTGCGCAGTCGTGTCTTCGGACCATGAAGTGGTCAACGCGGCCAGGGCGGCCGGCGCATTCGTCATCGGGGCGCCGGAGTTTCGTGCCAAATTACACGAGAGGTCTTCCCGCTCGCCGACCCTGGTGTTCAAAGAACTGGACCGGGGCGAGGCTGAGGTCGTCAAACGATCGAAGGATAAGGGGGGAAATCCGCGGAAGCTGCCGAAGTCACTGCGCAAACGAAAACAACAGCTCAGGGAATTTTGAACAGGCGCCGCGCGTTCTCGCTGGTGAGCCGGCCGATGTCGTCCGCCGTCACGGTGCCGCCGTTGGAGGTGATCGTGGCCAGCATCTCAGCGACGTGTTTGACATAGGCCGGTTCGTTCCGTTTGCCGCGATGGGGAATCGGCGTAAGGTACGGACAGTCCGTTTCGATGAGAAGCCGGTCGGCCGGAACCGTTTTCGCAATGTCCCGCAGCATGGTCGCATTCTGAAACGTCAGGATACCCGAAAACGACAGGTAGAATCCCAACTCCAGCGCATCCTTCGCCAGCCAGGCATCCCCGGAAAAGCAGTGAAAGACCCCGCCGATCTTTGACGCCCGCTCTTCCTTCAAGATACGAATGGTATCGTCCTGCGCCTCTCGGGTGTGAATGATCACCGGAAGCGACAATTCACGCGCGAGTTGCAGTTGCTCGCGGAATCGCCGACGCTGCAGTTCAGGGTCGGAGTGGTTGTAATGGTAATCGAGGCCGATCTCGCCGTAGGCCACCACCTTGCGGTCGTGCGCCAGTTTCCGGAACTCATCATACCAATCGACGGTGATGTGTTTGACTTCGTGCGGGTGCACACCGATCGAAGCGTGGACGAAGGGGTATTGATTCGCAAGCGCAACCGCTGAGCGGCTCGTCGCGAGATCACAGCCGATCGTAATCATGGTGTCCACGCCGGCTTCGCGAGCCCGGGTGATCATGGCCTCACGATCCGACGCGTACCGCGCATCGTCGAGATGGGTATGGGTATCGATCAGCATGGGATGGGTTCCAGCGCCTGGCTATCGGAGTGGGAGTCGAGGTCGACGGGCGATGTGAGCTACACCGTCTTGGCCGCGAGGGATTCCGCCATACCATAGAGCAGCTCTTCGGTATCGGCCCAGGCGAGACAGGAATCGGTGATGGACATGCCGTAGGTCAGGACCTTGTTCGGATCCCAGTTCTGCCGGCCCCCCTCCAAGTGACTTTCCAGCATGAGCCCCATGATCGAGCGCCGGCCCCGTTGAAATTGTTTCAGGACATCGCCGGCGACTTCCATTTGGCGTTGGTGATTCTTGCCGGAATTGTCGTGCGAACAGTCCACCATCACGCCACGGGCGAGTCCTTCGCTGGCGACGGCCGCCTCCGCGCGGGCGATATCTTCGACGCTGTAGTTGGTGCGCCCGCCGCCGCCGCGCAAGACGATGTGGTGGTCGGGGTTGCCGGTGGTCTTGATGATCGAGGTGATGCCGTCGGCATTCACGCCGACAAAGTGGTGCGGGCTCCGGCTGGTGATCATGGCGTTGATGGCGACCTGCAGACTCCCTTCCGTGCCGTTCTTGAATCCAACCGGCATCGAGAGGCCGCTCGCCATTTCCCGGTGGATCTGGCTCTCGGTCGTGCGGGCCCCGATAGCGGTCCAGCTAAGCAGGTCGGCGAGGTATTGCGGCGTCACGGGATCGAGCAGTTCGGTGGCGCAAGGCAGACCCTTGCCGTTGATGTTCAACAGAATGGTCCGGGCCAGCTGAATACCTTGGGCAATGTCGCAGGTGCCGTCGAGGTGCGGGTCGTTAATGAGGCCTTTCCACCCGACGGTGGTGCGAGGCTTTTCGAAATAGGTGCGCATCACGATCAGCAGTTTGTCGCGAACAGCATCCGCGACCGGTTTCAGCCGATCAGCGTATTCGTAGGCGGCATCGGGATCATGAATGGAGCAGGGGCCGACAATGACAATCAACCGCTCGCTGTCACGACCGTGCAGGATATTTCTGATCGCTTGTCTGCTTTGAAACACCAACTCAGACACCGCATCCGTGATGGGCAGTTGGGTCTTGACCTCGCGGGGTGAGGGCAGCGGCTTGATTTCAATGACGTGCTGGTTGTCTATCGGCCTGGTCATGGTGGTCCTTGTTGAAAAGTCTGGTGAGTTCGCGTGGTAATTCGATATTACGGGGTAACATATCGAATTCTGTAGGAAAAAGTCCAGCGTGGGGGAGCGCCGGAAGATCGGCTTGCATTCGCAGCGACCCCTTTGTTACAACTCACGCCTTACGAATCTGTCGGCCTGGATGGTCATGTTTCCCCATTGTATCCGCAACAGAACCTGTTCCGTCGTCGCGCTTCTCCTCGCCTGCCTACTGCTTGCGATGGCGCCGTTTGCCGCCGCGCTGGAGATTCATCACGAGTTGGCGGCAGCGGACCACGACGGGCATGAGCATTCCGATACCGACCTCTGCCAGTGGGTGCAGTATCACACCGGCCATTCGCTGGTGGGTGACGCACCGCCGCCCTGCTCCTTCCTGGCGGAAGCTCCGCCACCTCCTGTCTATCGATCGATCCTCAGTTCCCAGTCTCTCGCGACCACCAGAACCTCGCGCGCGCCGCCTCTGACCTAGCCTCAACGCCATCGCTACGTTCATTTTGGCTTTCACCACTTCGTCTTATCCACGGCTTTGTGCCGGGCTCTGACTTGTGGGGAACTATTTGGGGGAGGTTGGTATGTTGTCGCCGGTCAGAGGTGTGTCTCATGTGTGTCTTGGATGGGTGTTGATGGCCCTCGCGCTCGGTGTTCTGCCGGTGTTCGCGCAGGAGCCGGTGATTGCCACAGGTCGAACCATTACCGGGACGGTGCAAAACCAGGATCTCCGGCGGGTGCCGCAGGCTACGGTAGAAGTGAAAGATCAAGAAGGGACCGCAGTGGGGACGGCCGTCGCGAATGACGCGGGAGAATTCGCCGTCGATCTCCAGGCTGCCGGAACGTATTCCGTCAGCGCGGTGCAGGATACTTATCGAAGCGAATATGCCATCATCAAGGTCGGGGCCGATCCGGTCGCTCCGGTGACCTTGACCCTCTCGAAGACCCAGGAGATCGCGCTCGAAGTCGTGTCTCCCTTGGCGCCCATTCAATACAAAGCCTCCAGCGAAACCTATGCGCTTAGTCGTAAGGAGATCGAGACTCTGCCGCGCGGGAACAACAATGAACTCCACGATGTGCTGCTGACCATCCCGAGCGCGGTCTATGGGTCGCTCAAGCAAGTGCACATTCGACAGGACCATGCCAATCTGCAACTCCGCATCGACGGTGTGCCGATTCCAGACACGGTATCGTCGACCTTCTCGGATGTCATCAGTCCCAGGGCCTGGGAGCGGGCGGACATTATTCTGGGCGGCATGGAAGCGCAATACGGAAATAAAGCGGCGGCAGTGCTGGACATCACGACGAAGAGCGGCACGAAGCCGTCGTTCGGATCGGTGCAGATGATGGGCGGCTCGAACAAGACCATCAACCCGTCTTTTGAATACGGCGGCACGATCGGCGAGAAGTTCCGATTTTATATCCTGAACAGCCACACCGCGACGAACCGGGGCATCGAGCCGCCGACGCTGGGCCGGTCCGTCTATCACGGGCAGAGCGAGCGCAATCAAACCTTCATCCGGGGGGACTATCAGCACGACAATAAAAACAACTTCACCTGGTTGTTCCTGAATTCGGTGGCCAAATATCAGATCCCGACGGCGCCGGGCGGCGAACTGGACCCGAGCGGGCAGATGTTGCCGCTCTTGCAGGCCAGTCGGCCCGGGTTCTCGCCTGTCGCCTCGCAGGCGATTGACGAGTTTCAGAAGGAAAACAACCAATACGGCCACATGGTCTGGCGGCATGATGTGAACGCCAACAACTTCTTCAGCCTGTCCGGTTACATGCGGCATACGCGCGCCACGTTCAAAACCGATCCGCTGAATCTGCTGGCTTATACGGCTGATCCGGCCGAGCCATTTTCAGCCGCCGATCAGGATCGTAACGCCTATTCGACCGGCCTGCGATTCGACTATACCTATGTCCATAGCAAGCAACATCTCATCAAGGCCGGGTTCCAACTCGACCGGACGCAGTCGGTCAACAAAACCCGCCTGTTTACGTTTCTGGATGACGGAGCCGGCAATCCGACGGGCGACCTGTTGAGTCTCAATGCCGACAATCGGCAGATCGGCTATCGCCAGGAGTTCTGGATTCAGGATCAGTGGAGTCCCAACGACCAGTGGACCTTCAACCTCGGACTCCGCGGCGACATCGTGCAGTATCAGCGCAATGAAGGTCAGGTCAGCCCGCGCATCGGCGTGAGCTACAAGTACGATCCATCGAACGTGTTCCACGTGTTTTACGGCCGCATGTTCACGCCTCCGAATTTGGAAGCGATCTCGTTTGCCAAACTCAATACGCTCGGGACCAGGGCCCAGCCGGAAGACTTGACGAACAATACGGTGCGGGCCGAACGCGCGCACTACTTCGAGGTCGGTAGTTACCATGCGTTAAATCGTTACGCCACATTGCAGTTCACCGGTTGGTACAAGCTCAGTAATTTCCTCTCCGATGCGGGACAGTTCGGCACCACGCCGCTGCTGAACTATTTCGCCTTCGAGCGCGGCTGGCAGCGCGGCATCGACGGGGCCTTGAAACTCCAACTCACCGAGAACCTCACGGCGCGCGGCAACGTGGCCTGGGGGCAGTGCAAAGGTTACGGATTGCAGTCCGGGCATTTCCTGCTGGAGGCCAAGGAAATTGCCGACATCAATTCGCAAGGCGGGGTGTTCTGCGATCATATGCAGACGCTCACGAGTTCGGCGATCGTGAGTTACCGGTTGCTGGAACGAACGACCTTTACGGGGCAGATGTTGTTTGCCTCAGGGTTGCGTACGTCGGAGAACGAGGACGCCAAGACGAACTCCAGCCATAGTCCCTCCTATACGATTTACAATCTTTCGATTGCGCATGTGTTCCCGTTACCATGGGAAGGGCAGAAGTTCCTGCTCGGCTTCGATATTGTGAATCTCCTGGATCAGCGGTACTACATCAATCAGGGGGAAGGCAGTATCGGGCTGGGTGTGTCGCACGCGGGGATGCCACGGTCGTTCTTTTTCCGCGGCCAATGGTTCTTTTGATCGGATGCTGAAACGGGGCACCAGCATCGTTCTCGGCTCCACAACATCCTCAACGTAGCGCGAGGCTACGTTTCCGGTGTTGCGGTCGCCTGCGGCCTTGATGGACAACCTTATTGGGCATCTGCTTCCGACCGTGGGAAATGCGGCCTTGCTGGATGGCCTGTTCATGCAAATGGTTCAGATGAGCTATGAAGTACGGGATGGTATAAGAGGGAATCAGAAGCTGTTACACTGCGGCCTTACTCGACGGCCTGTTTGAGCATCATCACCTTGGAACAATTGGGACGACGATATGAAGAACATCATTGACGCAGGAGGCCGCGTCACGAGACTGATAGTGGGGTTCCGTGTCTTGTGCCTGTGTCTGTCGCCGGTTGCGGCGTTGGCCGTGACGGGAGATGAGGCGACCCATGAGGCGGATCATGCGTTAGATGCGGACATCATCGAACTGCCGGAAGTGCATGTGCACGGTTTGCCGCTGAACAAGGATCAGCAGGTGGGGCCGGTGCCGAAATCGACGCCCTGGCCTGCCGTTCCTACATCGCTGGAAGGGAAACCTCTCGACGACTGGATGAAGGCGCGCCTGCTTGTCTCCAAAGAAGCGCAGGTCACGGTGGTCGTGCTTGAACCGGCGAAGCATCGTGAGCTCACGATTGCCGGCATCATCGCGCTCAACAAGTGGACCTTCGCCCCCCAGCTCAAGGGCGACAACCCGGTCGACGGTGAACTCACCGTGCGGATTCACTTCCGGTCGCAGTAGGTACGCGAACGAGAACGAGCGCAGATGCCTCTTGAAGGAAAGAGTCCATGATCCCATGCCGCCGACGCCATGGGATCGAATGCCCTCGGCGGCGTGGTTCGACTCGCGGAGCGTCGCCGGTTAGAACGCGAGAGCGGCCCGTTCGTCCTGGTCCCTGATCGCCGCGGCAAAACGTTTCATGCGCTCGACCAGGGCCTTTTCTTCCGGGTCTAGTTTGTCTTCGCTCTTGAACGGAAGCAGTACTGCATACGGCACCGATTTGACGATGGTCGCAAAAATCTTGTGCGCCGCGTCAGCACTGATCCCGCCTTCTCGTGTTTCCAGCATTTCCAGGAAGCGATTCATGCCCTTGCGCTTCCCGTTGTACTCCCCCTTGACGGCCGCTTCGCTGACCGTCTCCAACTGCTTGAAGTAGGGGGCGAAGTCTCCGTTAGTGGACAAGTTTTTTTGTTCCATCACCATCAGGGCGATTTTGTCGATCCATGGCGGCGCAACCCACGCCTTCGCGTCACGGGGAATAAGAGACACGGCCATCAATGCGGGAACAATCATCACCACTGCCATCTGCCGGAAGGATCGAGCCATGATCGGCTCCTTTCAGTTGAAGGTGGATGGTCGGAGCGGCCAGGTAGCATTCGGAGAATTGCAACATGGGTGCCGTGAAAGGATTTGTTCGGAACATCTGGAAATGTCGTCTGTGTGCAAGACGCACGATATGAAGCGTGAGCGGTCGCGCACAGGGCGAACGGTGCGAAACGAATGGCTCGTCGTTACAACGTCTTACGCAAGCGTGGTGTGCGGTGGGTGGAGCGTCCAGGTATGAGGTCTGCTACGGGCGAGGCTGTAACGGGATTGGCCGCTTGGTCAAATCATTGTGGAGCCAGTTGTTGTGCGCGTTCACGTCGATGCCGCGGACTGATGGTGGTTTGTCGAGATTCACGTATTGAAACGTCCCGAAGGGCTGAATCTCGTCATCGGTCGGTAGTTGATCGCGGGTCCAGCCTCCTCCGAGCGAACGGATAAGCGCTACCGAGGTCCGAAGCAATTCGGCTTTGATTTGCACCGACTCGATCCGCGCAGTCAGCATGGCCACCTGGGCGTAAATCAGCTCGAGGCTGGAAGCCAATCCGCCTTGATACAGCTCCATCGTCAGATCCTGCGTTTTGAGCGTCGCTCCCACGGCGGCGTCCTGCCGGTTGGCCGCGAGGGTCAACCGATTGGTCAAGCTCAGATTGTTTTCGACTTCACGGAAGGCGTTGAGCACGGTCGAGCGGTATCGATCCTCCGTTTCGCGATAGGCAGACCAGGACTGCTGCAATTGCGCCCGGCGGTACCCGCCCTGGAACAGAGGCAGCGAGACGCCGGAGCCGTAAGACCAGAAACTATTGGCGAGTGAAAAGAGACTGAACGCCTCATCCTCGAATCCGCCGCCGAGTCGAAACGATACATTGGGATAGAATGCGGCGCGCGCAATGCCGATCGTGCGATTGGCCTGCGCCATCCGCCGTTCCATTGCAGCGATATCCGGGCGACGTTCGAGTAAGGTGGACGGAAGAGTTTGAGGGAGGGTGAAGGCCGCCATCTTGAGGTCATTGACGGGCGCGATCTTAAAGGCAGCGGGCGCGACGTTGAGCAAGATGGCGATCGCTTGTTCCAGCACCTGGCGTTGCCCTTGGATCTGAGCCCGTCTCGTCTCGGTGCTGAACAACAGGGATTCGACGCGGGCGACGTCGAGCGCCGATGCAATCTGGCCGATGAACTGGGCGTTCACGAGTTCCAACGATTGCGTATAGAGAGTGATGGATTGGGTGTAGATGGCCTCCTGCGCATCGAGGCCGCGTAACGCAAAATAGTTGGCCGCCACCTCCGCCTGCAGGCTCAGGCGCGCGAGTCCGAAATCGGCGGCGCGCTCTTCGGCCCGGTAGATCTCCACCCGTGTCGCGTTGCGCAGCGCCGACCAGAAGTCTGGCTCCCAGGAGGCGAGTCCTCCGGCCACGACGCTCGATTCTTCGAGCGGGCTATCGGGGGCGCGGAAGAGGCGATGGAGGGACTGCCTGTTATCGGTGGCGTCGAATCCCAGCCCGACGCGAGGCAGATATTGCGATCGCGCCTTCATCATCACATCGCGGGATTGCACGAACCGCTCGGCGGCCGCCTGCAGGTCAGGATTGGCCGTCAGCGCTTGGGCTTCCAACTCGTTCAGAACCGGGTCTTTGAACAGGGTCCACCAGTCTTGACGCAACTCGCCATCGGACGGCTTCGCTTCGACGAAGGGGCTCGATCCGTGCCATGAGGCCGGGACGACGAACTGAGCCGGTTCATAAGGCGGCGAGAGATCCACCGCTGGAAACGTACTACAGGCCGACAGGCCGAGCGCCAACAAGAGCGCGAAGGGTAGAGCTACGTCTGTGCAATGGCTTGAGCAGGGCTGTCTCCTTTGTGCGTATTGGTGTCGCCTGCGTCGGAAGAAGGTCATTTCAACGCCGGTTCCTTCGTGAGGGGTGTTGCGGTGCCGACCAGATCGTACCCCGGCGCCGGTGTGACGACGCGGACCTTATCGCCTTCCAGCAAGGCCGCGCTCGGGTTGTTCACGATGCGGTCTTGACTGGAAATCCCTCCTGATACCTCGACGGCATTGTCCATGAGTTTGCTCACGGTAATGGCTTTCAGCTGCACACGGTCGTCCTCCGCTACCACAGCCACTTGCGTTCCGTGTTCTTGGAACACCAACGCGGTGGAGGGAATGGTGAGCACATTTCGGTCGACCGGCGCGGTGAGATGGACTTTGGCATATGATCCTGGCCACAACGCTCGATCTTCGTTGTCGATCGTAAACACGGTGACGGCGGTGCGTGTGCTGACATCGAATCCGCGAGCGACCGTCAGGAATTTTGCGGTGAAATGGCGATCGGGTAATTGCGGGACCGTCACGTCGGCCGTCAACCCCGGTTTGAGAAACGCGCCGAAGGCTGCGGGTACGTTGACGAAAAGCCGCAGCATGCTGACATCGGCCACGGTAAAGAGGTTGGTGATGGAACTCCGGTTACTGATGTTGCCTTCTTTATTGATGTAATCCCCGACATTGATGTTGCGTACAGTCACGACACCATCATAGGGCGCGACGATGGTTTTGAACTGTATTAGCGCCTCGAAATTCTTCACGTTCTGTTCGGCCGCCTTGACCCTGGCCGCTTCGGCCTTGGCGTTGGCTTCCTGCACGGAAATGGATTGTTCGGAGACCGCGTGGTTTTTTCGCAGGGCAACCCAGCGTTTTGCCGTCAGATCGGCGAGGGCATACTTGGCTTGTTCTGCGGCGAGATCCGCCTTGGCCTGAGCATATTGGGCATCGAGGGCGGGCGCGTTGATTTCGGCGAGGATGTCGCCCTTTTGCACCAGGGCGCCGTAGTCCTTGTACCACATCTTGACGTAGCCGGAGACCTGTGCGTAGATCGGCGCTTCGAACCAGGCCTGGATGTTACCGGGCAGAGTGATCGTTTCCGTCGGCGGCACCGGCTTGGGGTAGGTGATGGCCACGGTCTGGATCGTGTCCTCCAGCGTATGCTTGCGCAAGGTCGTGGCGTCGACATTGCTCTCATAGATGCGATAACTGAGATAGAGCAGGAGCAGGACAATCCCGGCAAGGACTCCGGGTCGCGGAGAAAGACGCTTCAGCATCAGAGGTGTTCCTTTGCGGGAACGCTTCGCCTGTCATACAGAATGGCATAGATACAGGGCACGAAAAACAACGTGAAGATCGTGGCGACCAGCAGGCCGCCGATCACGGCGCGGCCGAGCGGCGCATTCTGCGAGTAGCCTGTCGCCATGGGCACCATGCCGAAGATCATGGCCGATGCGGTCATGAGGACCGGACGGAAGCGTGTCGTTCCTGCTTCGATCGCGGCGCGCAGGGCTTCGCCATGTGTTGCGAGCCGCTCGCGAGCGTAGGAGACAACCAGAATTGAATTGGCCGTCGCCGTGCCCATCGTCATGATGGCCCCCGTCAACGCCGGCTCGGAAAGCCGCGTGTGCGTCAGGAACAAGGCCCATGCGATACCGGCCAATGCGCCGGGCAAGGCGGTGATAATGATGAATGGATCGAGCCAGGACTGAAAGTTGACGACGATCAGCAGATAGACCAGCACAATCGCGGCGAGTAATCCGAAGATCAGCTCAAAATAGGCGTCATGCATGAGCGAGGCCTGGCCATGGATTTCGATGGCGGCGCTTCGAGGCAGTTCATGTTCCATGCTCTTGGCGACGATCTCGACATCCGCCAACACGCCGCCGAGGTCGCGGCCTTCCGTCCCGACATAGATGTCGAACAGCGGCATGATGTTCGCGTGCGTGATCACGCCTGGGGTGCCTTCCGCCGAGAGATCGGCCAGATTGCCGAGCAATTGCACATCGTGATTGTTGCCGGCCGCCTCACTCGATGGTTCAACGGGGATCGTCCTGAGGCTATTGACGCTATTGACTTGAGCTTGCGGCGTATACACGTTGATCAGATAGGACATGCCGGTCTTCGGATCGAGCCAGTACACCTGGTCGATCTGCTGGCTGCCCGCTGTCGTCATCAGGAGGTTGGACGCCATTTCTTTTTGAGTCCGGTTGACGGCCAGACCGAAGGTCCGATTGCCTTCCACCATCAGCGTCGGCGTTCGCATGGTTTGCTGAATGACCACGTCGGTCGCGCCGGGAATCTGGCGCAATTTGCCGGCCAGTTTGCGAGCGAACTCGTAGTTGGGATGCATGTCCGGGCCCTTGATCTGGACGTCGATCGGGGCCGGCGCGCCGAAATTCAGAATCTTGGCGGTGAGATCGGAGGGCTGGAAGGTAAACTCCGTGCCCGGATACCGTTCCGTCAAACCCTTGCGGAGAATACGGCGGTAGTCCCATACCGGAGACTTTTCATTTCTCAACAGAATCGTCAGGTCGCAATCCTGCGAACCGATGGTGGGCGTCGGAATGAATGCCAGGTTGTGCGCTCCTACCGGCAAGCCGCAATTGCTGACGATGTTCTCCACCTCTCCGGCCAACAGTTCTTCGACGCTGTTGGAGACGAGCGTGGCAATACGTCCCGACACCTCGATGCGAGTCCCCAGCGGGGCCCGCATATGCATCTGAATGACTCCGGACCGGATTTCCGGAAAATAGTCGCGCCCGAGAAACCAGAACAGTGACAGCGAGGCCACGGCGATCAGGAGCGAGATCGTGACAAACGCCCGTCGCCTGGCTATGGCCCGCTCGAGCAGGAGCCCATACCGCTCTCGGAAGCGGTTGAATCCGTGCTCGAATGCTCGCTGAAAACGCACAAGTGGGTTCCGTGACAGGCCTGGAGCGGGTCGTCCCGCCGGATCAAGCGGCTTCGACATGGTGCCCCTTCATCATATATTTCGCCATGGTCGGCACCAGCGTGCGCGAGAGAATGAAGGAAGCCAGCATCGCAATGATGATGGCTTCCGCCATGGGTTTGAATAGGTAGCCGGCGACGCCGCCGAGCTCGAACAGCGGCACCCAGACAACGGCGATACAGAGGGTGGCGACGAACGTCGGGACCACGATCTGGTTGGCGGCATCGATGATGGCCTGTTCGAGTGCCTTGCCCATTTCGAGATGGCGGTCGATATTTTCGATCATCACGGTGGCATCGTCGACCAGAATACCGACGGCCAGCGCCAAGCCGCCCAGGGTCATGACGTTGATCGTTTCATTGAGCCAATGCAGGCCGATGAGAGCGGTGAGGATCGATAAGGGGATCGACGTCCAGACAATCACGGTGGCCCGCCATGACCCCAGGAGCAGCAGCACGATCAGGCCGACTAGTGCGCCGGCGGTCGCCATTTCATGCAGCACGTCGGCAATCGAATCCTTGACGAAGGTGGAGGCGTCGTCGAGCAGCTTGATCTCCACTCCCTCGGGAGAGATTTGTTCCGCCCGCGGGATCATGTTCTTGATCCCATTGACCACGTCGAGAGTCGACGCTTCCGTGCTCTTCATCGCGACGATGATGACCGTCTGTTTGCCTTTCACTAAGACGGCATTCTGCTGTACCCGGCCCATGAGGCGGACGGTGGCCACATCCCGCAGATAAATGAAGGCATTGTCTTCCCGTTTCACGGGAATATCGCTGAAATGTTCGATCTGCATCGGTGAGGCATTCGTTTGGACGATCCAGTCGGTCTGCTTGATTTTGATGTCGCCCGACGGCAGCACCAGATACTGCTGCATCAGGGCGTTATGAATGTCCGCTGGCGTGAGATTGCGGGCGAGCAGCTTTTGCTGATCGAGATTGACCATGACCTGCATGTCCTGGCCGCCGTAGGGGTGCGGCAGGACGATCCCAGGTACCGTCACGAGCAAGGGTCGGATTCGCATGTAGGCGAGGTTATACAGCTCCGCCGGGGTCAGCCGGTCGGAACTGATTTGGAGCATCGCGACCGGTATGGAGGAGGGCGCGAGGCGCATGACCATGGGCGGCGAGATATCCGGCGGCAGCGCCTTCACGACGGTCTGTGCAATGGCGGTGATATCCGCCTCGGCCCTCCCCACATCCACTCCATCCTGGAGAAAAATATTCGTGATACTGCTGCCGTAGTACGAATGGCTGTGGATGTATTTGATGCCCTCCACCGTCGAGGTGAGAAAGCGCTCGAAGAGATAGGTGATGCGCCCTTCGACCTGCTGCGGCAGCAGACCGGCATAGGCCCAGACCACCGAGGTGACGGGGATCGTGATATTGGGAAAGACGTCGGTCGGCATGTGCAGCACTGTGATGCTGCCCAGCAGCACGATGAGAATAGACATCACCACGAAGGTGTAAGGTTGGCGGAGAGCAATGAGGACGATTTCATTCATACTGGAAGTCCTCGTCCTGCAACCCGAGGATTGCAGATCAATCATGAATCGATGGCAGAAGTCGGTATCTCTGATGGTGGAATAGAGCAAGGTCCTTGCCGTCCCGCGAGTGTTCTGACAGCTGACGAGAATGGTCGTGTATTCGCACGTTTGAAGAAAGCGATTACTGATTTGCTTGCCTCGTCTTGCGACAACGGGACGGCAGGTTCTTGAATGGGCATTATCGCACTGTGCGCACAGTGCAAAGTTTCACGGTTTCGCCCGGAGCGCAGTCGAAGCGCTCATCCCGAAAGCTCGGTCATTTCACAAGAACCTCAGCAATTGATCCGGCTTTGGGGGATCGCCGTATGACGACTACGGCTGGTACTGATCTTGCGCCCATTCGGTTTCGTCGTGGGCGCCAGATGTCTCACGGCAATGGTCGGGGGGATGACGCGCGGAGAGAACACCGGGGAGGTTGAGGCAATGAAGGCAATTCGAAGATTCAGTGGGGCTCTCGCTCTTGCAGTCGGGCTCGGGGGAGGACTGGCGATCGGTGAACCAGTACAGGCAGAGAACCTCACGATCGGCGCGGCATATAGTCTGAAGGCTGCCTTTCAGGAAGTGGTACCGATGTTCGAAAGCGAGTTCGGGACAACGGTAACCGTCGTCTACGGCTCATCGCAAACCCTTCGTCGTGAGGTTGAAAGCGGAGCGCCCATGGACGTGTTGCTCTCCGCGGCGGAGGATCTCGAGAAATTGCAGAAGAAGGGGCTGACTCTCAATGGCGGGCCCGAGGTTTACGCGCAGACGTCACTGGTGTTCGTCATGTCAGCGGCGTCGCAAGCTATGCCGATTTCTTTTCACGACCTGTTGTCGGAGCGAAGAACCAGGGTTGCGATTGGCGCGTTTGAGAGCGTCGCCGCCGGACCCATCACGGCACGGGCGCTGCGAGCGATCGATCCCTCGTATAAAGACCGGTTCCGCCTCTTCTCCGCCACGCATCACGACGAAGTGATTGAGATGATCCGTAGGGGAGACGCAGAGATGGGGCTGGTGTATCGCGTGGATGCGATCCAACACAGCGGGCAGGTGCGCATCATCGATGAAGCGCCGGGAGGTGCCCAGACACCGGTGCGATTCGGGCAGGCGATAGTCGCGACCTCCCACGATGAGTCACGCGGGGCGGCTGAACAGTTCGTCGAGTTCTTCATGAGCGCCCGCATTCAAAAATTGTTGCTCAAATATGGATTCGAGCCGGTGTCAGCATTCGAAGGCGCGGTCGCGGGCAAGCGCATGGCTCCATAAGGGCGCGGTGACGGCTCCGCTCAATGCGGATGTTCGATCCGCTGCAACTCACCTCTAATTGCTTCTTGTTCTTTTCCATCATCGTGTCTGATCAGCTTGCGTCCCGAGAGCATGCGCAGACCGACATAAAACACCGGTGTCAGAAATAGCCCGAACAGCGTCACGCCGATCATGCCGGAGAAGACGGTGACGCCCGTGGCGGACCGCACTTCTGCGCCGGCGCCGTGGGACAGCACGAGGGGAATCGTGCCGGCGATGAAGGCGACCGACGTCATTACAATGGGACGTAACCGCAGGCGGCAGGCTTCGAGTGCCGCCTCGACGATGCCCTTCCCCTGCAGCTCTAGCTCGCGCGCAAACTCAACGATCAAGATCGCGTTTTTGCATGCCAGACCCATCAACACCACCAGGCCGACTTGCACGAAGGTATTATTGTCGCCGCCGGTGAGTTTGACGCCGGCGAGCGCGCAGAGCATACACATCGGCACGATCAGGATCACCGCCAGCGGCAAGGTCCAGGATTCGTACAGAGCGGCGAGTACGAGGAAAGCCAACAAAATGGCCACGGGGAATACCAGGAGGGCGGCCCGTCCTTGCGACGCTTCCTGGAAACTTAAATCGGTCCATTCGATGGTCATGCCGTTCGGCAGGACTTTTCCGGCGATGTCGCGAATCGTGTCCATCGCTTGTGCCGACGAAAACTTGGTGGGATCGGCCTCTCCCATAAAGTCAGCAGCCGGATAGCCGTTGTAGCGCAGCACCGGGTCGGGCCCATAGGTTTGGCTGAATTTCACCATCGAACCGATGGGGACCATCTCGCCGCGAGCATTCCGCGTTTTGAGATTCGCAATGTCCTCCACCTTGCCGCGAAAGTCGCCGTCGGCTTGGGCATACACCCGCCAGGTGCGGCCGAACAGGTTGAAGTCGTTCACATAGGCCGAGCCGAGGTAGATCTGCATCGTGGCGAACAGATCCGTCAAGGCAATGCCTTGGGTCTTGGTCTTGATGCGGTCCACTTCGGCATCGAGCTGCGGCACGTTGGCTTGATAGCCGGAAATCGGATATCCCATTCCCGGCGTCTGCATGACGGCTCCCTGGAGAGCGCCGACGGCATTTTGCAGCGCCCCGAAGCCGAGTCCGGCCCGGTCTTCCACAAAGAGGCCGTACCCCGCCCCGTTGCCGAGTCCAAGAATCGGCGGCGGCATCAACACGAAGGTGATGCCTTCCTTGATGGCGGAGATCTTGCGATTCATCTCTTCGCTGATCTCCTTGGCGCTGCGGTGGCGTTCGTCGAACGGCTTCAGGATCAGGAAGGCGATGCCGTAGTTCGGCGTATTCGTAAACTGCAAGGGATTCAGGCCGGTCATGGCCACCACGTGGGCGATGCCGTCCACGGTCTTGCTGATCGCGACGACCTGCCGCAAGACCGCGTCTGTGCGGTCGAGCGAGGCGCCCTCCGGCAGTTTTACTCCGGCCATCAGATACAACTTGTCCTGGGTGGGAATGAAGCCGCGCGGCACCACCTGGAACAGCATGCCTGTCACAACCAACAGCAGGGCATACACGGCAAAGACAGAACCGCGATGTTTCAGCGTGCGCGAGACGGTGCCCTGATAGCCGTTTGAACTGGCCTTGAAAAAGCGATTGAACGGGCGGAACACCCAGCCGAACAGACGCTCGATCAATCGCGAAAGCGCATCCTTCGGTACCCCATGGCTTCGAAGTAATTTCGCTGCCAACGCCGGCGAAAGAGTCAGAGAATTGATGGCCGAGATGACTGTCGAGATCGCGATGGTCACGGCGAATTGCTTGTAGAACTGTCCGGTGACGCCGCTCAAGAAGGCCATTGGCACGAACACGGCACACAGTACGAGCGCGATCGCGACGATCGGGCCTGAAACTTCCTGCATCGCCTGGTGGGCCGCTTGGAGCGGCGTGCGTCCTTCCTCAATGTTACGCTCGACGTTTTCCACTACCACGATCGCGTCATCCACCACGATGCCGATCGCCAGGACGAGGCCGAAGAGGGTGAGGGTGTTGATGGAGAATCCAAAGAGGTACAACGCGGCAAACGTGCCGACCACTGAAACCGGCACGGCGATCAGTGGAATAATCGAGGCCCGCCAGGTTTGCAGGAACAGGATCACAACTAAGACGACGAGCAGAATCGCTTCCATCAGCGTCTGCACCACCGCCTGGATCGAATCACGGACGAACACTGTGGTGTCGTAGTCTGAGCGGTAGGTGAGGCCGGGCGGAAACCGCGTTTTCAGCTCTTCCATTTTGGCGATCACGGCATCGCGAACGGTCAGCGCGTTCGCGCCGGGAGCCTGGAAGATACCGATGGGCGGCGCGTCCTGATTGTCCAGCTGTCCGCGCAACGTATAGTCGTTGGCGCCGAGCTCGATGCGTGCCACGTCGGAAAGGCGAACAACTTCACCGCCGGTCCCGATTTTCAGCACGACGTTGCCGAATTCCTGCGCCGTGCGCAGGCGGCCCTGGGCATTGATGGAAATCAGGAAGTCGGTGTCTTTGGCGATGGGTTCTGCGCCAAGCTGCCCGGCCGAAACCTGGATATTCTGCTCCCGCACCGCGGCCACGACGTCGCCGGCGGTCAACCCGCGCGAGGCGATCTTGTCGGGGTTGAGCCAGATGCGCATGGCATAGTCGCCGCTACCGAAAATTTGCACCTGGCCGACACCGGGTAAGCGCGCCAATTCATCTTTGATTTTGATGTTGGCGTAGTTGCGCAGGTAAAGCGCGTCGTACTTGCCCTCAGGGGAAAGCAGCTGGACCATCACCAAAAACGTCGGCGATTGTTTCTGCGTCGTGACGCCCAGGCTGACCACTTCTGACGGCAGGCGCGACAAGGCCTGGCTGACGCGGTTCTGCACCTGCACTTGGGCGGCGTCGGGATCGGTGCCGGGACGGAAGGTGATGGTCATCTGCAAGACGCCGTCGGAACCGGCGACCGACTTCATGTACATCATGTTCTCGACGCCGTTGATCTGCTCTTCCAGCGGCGTCGACACGGTTTCGGCAATGACCTTGGGGTTGGCGCCAGGATAGATCGCGCGCACGATGACTGCGGGCGGGACGACTTCGGGGTATTCGCTGATCGGCAGGATGGGGATGGCGATCAAACCGGCGGCGAAGATCACGATCGACAGCACTGCGGCGAAGATCGGCCGATCGATGAAAAACTTGGAAAAGTCCACGGCGGAGTCTCCCTATTTCTCCGCCATGGCTGGAGGGGCGGCGGGCGACGACGCCTTATCCATCGACACCTCAGCCGGTGTAACCGGCATGCCGGGATAGAAAACTTTTTGCAAGCCGACCACGACGATACGGTCATCCGGGGCCAGACCGGATTGTACGACACGTAATCCGTCGACTATGCCGCCCACCACCACGTCCTTACGTTGCGCTTTTCCGTCCTTGTCGACGGCGTACACATATTTGCGATCCTGGTCGGTCAGAATGGCCTTGTCGTCGACCAAGAGGGCCTGAGCCTTCTGGCCGCTGACGAATCGCACGCGCGCGTAGAGGCCGGGGGTAAAGATGCGGTCGGGATTGGGCAACACGGCGCGCGCGCGCACGGTGCCGAGGGTGGGATTCACCTGTGTGTCGAGGAAATCGACCCTGCCGCTGTGTGGATAGCCGGTTTCGTTGGCGAGGCCGACGTGTACGGCATTGTCCTGCGCGCTGCGCTCGTTCTTACGTTCCTGCTCTCTATAGCGCAAGTAGCTGTTTTCATCGGCGTCAAAATAGACGTACATCGGGTCTTGTGACACCACCGTCGTCAAGAGGGTGTCGTCGGCGGTTGCGAGATTGCCGACCGTCAGCAGCGCTCGGCTCGCTCGTCCCGAAACCGGAGCCCGTACCTCGGTGAAGGACAGGTTGAGCTTGGCGGTGGCAACCGCGGCCTCGGCGGCGTGGACGTCCGCCGCGCTCTGCGCCTGCGCAGCCCGCCGTAAGTCGAGTTCCTCGTGCGAGATGGCGTTATCGTCGATCAATGATTGTGCGCGCTTGTTGCGGATGGTTTCCAGCTGTTGCGCCACGCGCGCGCGAGCCAGTTGCGCCTGGGCATTCTCCAATGCGGCGCGGTAGGGACGAGGGTCGATCTGGAACATCAAATCCCCCTGTTTTACATCCTGGCCTTCCTTGTAGGCCACTTTCTGCACGTAGCCGCTGGCTCGCGGCCGTAACTCGACCGTGTCGATGGCGCTGATGCGGCCCGTGTATTCGTCCCATTGTTGCACCGGCTTCGAGAGGACCTGGGCGACGCCGACTTCAGGGGGAGGAGGCGCTTGACCGCCGCTGCTGGCCTGTTCGTTGTTGCAGCCGGCCGCGGTCAGGAGCGCTGCCAGCAACCAGGATGTATATCGGATCGTGTGCATGGTGTACCTGTTGGATTATCGATGGTGAACGATGATGTCAGTGTAAGAGTCCATCGGGGTTTGTTCCTCACCCCTCGTCGTGCAGTATCCGGCACGCTGCGAAACATAGTCAATATATGAATGATGTATTTATGAATAATTTATGATTGAAAGGTGCCGCTTGGTTGAAGTACCGTATCTGCACGATGAAACGTGTCAAGGTTGCTCCACGGGTCAAAGCGAAGGAGCGGTCATCCGTCTCTCCCTGCATTTCGACGTTGCCACGGCACCGGCTGGTGGAACTGTTGTGGAGCTTTGCCCCGGCCTATCAGCGCTGGTCGGAATCGTTGTTGGTGGAGAAGGGCCTCTCTCCTCAGCGGTTGCGCATTCTCGGGTCGATCCATGAGCGCGGCCCGAGGATCATGAGCGACCTCAAAAAGGAACTCGGCGTGACGGCGACGAACGTCACGGCGCTCGTCGATTCGCTCGAAAAGGACGGGTTGGTCGTGCGGAGACGGCATCCCACGGACCGTCGCGCTACCGTGATCGAACTCTCAGATAAAGTGATGAGAGAGCTCTCACCCCGCTGCACGGAATACAAAGAACAGGTGGCGGAACTGTTTTCAGATTTGAGTGACCAGGAATGCAAGGCGTTCGTCAAAACGCTGGAGAAATTGTGGGGACGATTGCAGAGGTGATCGCGTTGAAATGACTCGGCACCAGTGCCTCTACCGGACTCCGACGACGATGAGCCCCCTAGTTGAACTCACCTTACGGATTCACGCCAGATCGCAGTAGCCCGATTCTTCTTCCCCCGACTTTTGCTCTAACACTCACGGCATACCACAGGGTCGTCACGCACCAAGATGGCTCGTTGTTGAACCACCGGTACATGGTGGACGCATCCAGAGGTTCTTGAGAGGCGGTCGGTAGGATATCGCTCCGATGCCGCGGTCGCCTTCAGGAAGGTTCGCGGTAGCTTCGGCTAGGCCACTTCGACTCTGCTTTGCGATACGGACGCGATTGTGGCCTGCGTGTCACGAGGCGCTTGAAGAGGAGTGCCAGGGTAGCGAGGGATAGTGCTGTGAATAGCCGAGCGAACATGTCTCACGATATCGCTCCGCGACGAGAGTGTCAAACACGGGCTGGCTCCAGGCGAGATGTGCCTAGGCGGTTCGCAACGTAGGCGTGAGCTTCATTCGTCTTCTCCGAGCACAGTACCGGCATAATCCCGCACCATACGAGCTTCTCGGCCCAACTCCTGAAGCTCCAGCGGAGATACGCCTGACTGAGCATGTCTCTGGTTCTGACGCTGAAGCGCATCCGGGACGCAGGGCGAGCCTGTTCAGGAAATTGCGATCAGTATCGGGAGCGAACCACTAGCAATTCTCTTCTTGGCGGTGCGTCGAAGGGATGAAGCTAACTCCGCCGACAATCACCTACATCGTCTTCCTCATCTACTGGGTGATGGCGGAGAGAATCGTGTGGTTCACCAGGCCGTTCCTCTCTCCATCTATCTGCTTCCAGTAAAGGGTGATCTGCCGATGTATCCTGTCGCTAAGCACTAATGAGCGGGGGTGGATTCATAGTCGTAGCATCCATCGGATGAATTGATTGAGAGGAAGGCCAGATCGAACATCGGGAGTCGGGTATCTGTACAGCGGCCATGGTGCGAGCCGCAGTCTTTAGTTTATCGAATTCGGCGAAGAGCGTGTCTTCCTCTCGACGGATGCGTGTTTGTAATAGAAAGAGGATGTGCCCAATGTCCTGTGCCGTGTGATGGTGCGTAGCACCGATGTGGTACTGCTCAAGAAAGCGCATCACCTCTTTTGAAACGCCTGCCATGTCTTTCGCAAGGAATTCCAACGTGTGCTTCAGCTCCACATTCTTTTCGGCGGCATCAAGCAAGACGGGATACAAGAGCGTGTCTTCCAATTTGAGATGGGCCAAGAGGTGTATTTTCGCTGCTCTCAGTTTTCTTTGTGCGTCCAGTTTTCCCACGCCAATCCACTGCGCTGCTTCCAACAAGTTCGAGATGAACACATGTTGCAATCTTAGTGTCGACGTTAAATTGGTCATGAGAGTACTCACTCCTATGGTCTATCTGTGGCTTCGCTGGCCCACGTTCAGCCGGAATCAGTGACGAATGGTCAGAACATCATCGCCTTTTGTAACCGTAGCAGTGATTTAAGAAATGTCTGTAGGCGGAAATCAGGGAGAAGGCTAGGGAAATCCATAGGGGCGAGATTTTTCTCTGTCAGGTTTATTCCTACGCGTTGTGTTCATAGGGGACCTGGGGAGATTGCTGAGGGATTGGTTGAAGCAACCGTGAACCGACGATGATAGTGGAAGACTAGAGCGGTAGAGGCCTGGGAGGCGCGGGAACCCTGCGGGAGATGGCAGTGTCATGAGCGTCGAGCCGCGGCAGGGTAATAGACAAATCTACGGCCCGCTGATTAGGAGTTAGAGAGAGCTACGAATTGTCTTCCTCCCTCTTCCCCACCACATCGAATTCCAATCCACTTGATCCTTTCCCTCTGTCCGGTCCTTTGCGCTGGCCGATCCAGAGGCGGGTTGAGCCGTCGATCCAGCGTGCATATTGATAGGTTGTGGTCACGCGCGCGCCCTCGCGTGGGACTTCTTCGTCGAACGGCAACAGTTCACGGTTCGGTTCGAGTAATCGTCCTTGGGGGTGTTGCACACCTTGGGTGGACCAGACTATTCCTGGCACCATCTCCTAGCTTCGCAGGAACTACCCATATGAAGTTACCTCTTGTCACAATTAAATATGGCAGGCATGCCGGTAAAAAGTGTAGCGCGAGGGTATTTCTAGACCTGGGTTTCTCTGAGGCAAGGTCCGTCGATTTGATGTTCGAAAGCTGCCTCCTCCAAGCCATTCAAGACACGATCAAAAGCCGCGGATGGAAGCAAGTGGAGGCGGCGGTTCAGTTAGGCATCGACCAGGCCAAGATATGAATCTCATGGTGGGGCAGATGACAATATCCTCCATCGAACGCCTGGTGCATGTTCTCTCGCTTTTCGGTAAGGATGTCGTTCGTGACGGTTGTAGCTTTCTGCTGACGCGGATTCCAATAAGCCTCGAAACAATGTCGCCTGGTAATCGACTGACTTGGGCCATGCGTAGATAGTAGGTGTCATTCTTTTGGTACACCTGTATCTAAGTAGATACCGATGTATGATATGACTTGAAATACACGTTGGGAAAATGAAACATTTATCGCCTAATTATGTATTGGTTTGCAGAATGATTCTTGCATATCTCCTGCCACGTTTAATCTGATGCTCTGAAGCAGGGGACCACTCTGCAATTGTTTTAGTCGGGGTTTCATCACCGGGGAATCGTGAATGGCGAAACGTATTCCTGCGCTCGCTAAACTTACTGCCCCGCGCCTCCATGCCGTGTTGTGTCGTGAGCGACTACTCACGCTCCTCAAGGATAAGTGCGATCACTATCCACTTATTTGGGTGTCTGGTCCTCCTGGATCGGGAAAAACTTCTCTCATTGCAAGTTATCTCACCAAGAGAAAACATCGACCCCTGTGGTATAGCCTTGATCCGGGTGATGCGGACCCCGCGACATTCTTTCACTACCTCGCCCAGGCAGCTCAGAGCGCCGTCGGTCGAAAACATCTGCAACTTCCGGCCCTGACGCCTGAATTCTTGGGCGATGTGACTGGGTTTACGAGAAGATTCTTTAGACTACTCTGGTCGAACATCAAGATTCCGTGTGTATTGGTGCTGGACAACTACCAAGAGGTACCGGCCGATGCCTTGCTTCACCAGATCCTGCCCGTGGCTTTGTCTGAATTCCCTGCCGATGCGAATCTCATGGCCATCAGCCGTGAACAACCTCTGCAACACTTTGCCCGGGAAGTGACCCATAACCTGGTGGGCTACATCACTTGGGACGACCTGCGGTTGACGTTGGAAGAAACGGCTCTGCTCGCATCTCTTAGGCTAGATGTCGAACCGGAAGCGGCTCAAGTGCTCCATGCCAAAGCAAATGGATGGGTGGCTGGAACGATACTGATGTTGGAGCGATTGAAGGCGAAGGGCAACTGGCGGACAAGTCTTAAGGCGGAAACGATGACGGCGGCGGCTTTTCACTACTTCGCCGAAGAGGTCTTTAGCCGCGCCACCCCCACGGTTCAGGAGGTGTTGTTGCGCACCGGTTTGCTACCCTGGGTGACCGTACAGATGGCGGAGGAGGTCAGTGAGAATCCCTCCGCCTATTATGTGTTAAAGAATTACTATGCACGCGGTCTCTTTGTAGACCGGCGAGCCGGTGAGCTCGTGTCCTATCAGTATCACGATCTATTTCGGGAGTTTCTGCTCGATCGCGGCCGCACCTTTTATGGCGAGGAGCGGTTGACCCAAATTAAACGTCTTGCGGCGGTTGTCGCCGAAGAAGGAGGCCAGCTGGATACGTCGGCCAGACTATATGCCGAAACGAAATCCTGGGACAGTCTGTCGCAACTGATTTGTCGGGTAAGCGAGAAGCTGCTCGCTCAGGGCCGCTATCAAACGCTCCAGGGATACATTTCGCTCCTTCCGCAAGACAAGCGACAACAACACCCATGGCTTCTCTATTGGTCCGGTATGAGTCGGTTAGTGTTCGATCCCTTTGCGGCGCGGAATGATCTAGAGCAGGCCTACCATCAATTCGAGCGCACCGAAAACGAGCTTGAAGGAGTGCTCCTTGCATGTAGTGGGATCATAGAGTCATATCACTGTATGGTCGATGACATGGGTCCCACGATTCGCTGGGGAGACCGGCTCCAGCGAATCCTTGAGCAAGGCAAGGGATTTCCCTCGCTCGACATCGAAGCGCAAGTGTTAGCGAACCTCAATGGACTTATCTATGCCTGTCCACATCATCCATTCCTTCTGCACTTAGAAAAGTCTGTCGATCGTATTATTCATTCATCAGCTGCTCTAGGAGCACGGCTTGGCGTGGCTGCTGCATTCATAAACCTTCCTTTGTGGAGAGGAGACTTCACGCGTGTTCGCCAAATCTTGGATAATTTGAATGCATATCTTCAAGGAGCCGGTCTTCCACCGCTCCCACTCTTAATTTGGAGAGTGATGGAGGCGAATTACGCATGGAATATAGGAAACAGGACGCAAGCAAAGGAGAAACTCCAGGAAGCTTTTGTCATTGCGGAGGAATTTGGGATTCATGTGTTCAAGCCGATGGTGTGGGGGATACGAACCTACAATGCGTTAGCGGCAGGTGACCATCGAGAAGGGAAGGTTTTCGTAGATTTTCTAAGCTCGGTGCCCTTTCACGACCAGCGTCTGGCACTTGGACAGTGCAGCTTCTATAGAGCAGGACTTTCCTTCATCAATGGCGATTTCAAATCAGCCTATGATCATGCGCTCTCAGCACTCAACACGACCGCTCCCTTATGCCTCCCGTTTATAACCGGAAATATCCGAGTGGGCCTGGCGAAGGTCTTGGTAGAACTAAATGAAAGAGAGAAAGCACAGGAACAACTAGATGCCGCATTAGAAAATGCTCGCTCTATTGGCAGTCGAACCATGGAGGTGCATTCCCTCCTCACAGCGGCGCAATTATTGCTGAAGGAAGGACAAGAGCAAGAAGCAAATGCAATTTTAAGAGCGGGGTTGCAGGTTGCTCGAGAGTTGGACTATGTGACGTTGGACTATTGGCTGCGGCCGAAGGTGATGGGTGAACTGCTGGCGCATGCGCTAGAGACAAACATCGAGGTCGAGTATGTTTGCAGCGTCATTCGGCGTCGTGGTCTGCGGGCACCATCTGGTGAGGTGAACCACTGGCCCTACTCTGTAAAGATCTCCACCTTGGGACGATTTGAACTGGTGATTGACGATATCCCACTGACCACAAGCGGGAAAGCCCAGCGCAAGCCCCTTGAACTCTTGAAATACCTCTGCGCGGTGGGACCGCACGGGTCTGGTCAGGAACTCATCGAAGAAGTCTTATGGCCCGAGGCAGATGGTGAAGCTGCCGATCAGGCGTTTCGGACGACACTGCACCGACTCCGAAAACTCCTGCGCCACGATGAAGCCATACAGCTCTCGGACCGGCACGTCTCGCTGGATCCTTCGCTAGTCTCAATCGATTGCATGAGCTTCGAACGTATGGCACGGAGCGTCGATCATACCGACGCTGCAGCCATCGAGCATGCACTCTCCCGTTATGGCGGACATTTCTTGCAGGGCGAAACTGCTTCCTGGGCTTTGCCGGTTCGCGAGCAATTGCGCGCCCTATTCCTCAATCTCACCGAACGACTTGGCGCACTCTTAGAAGAGCGTGGCGAAGTCAATGAAGCAGCGCAGAAGTATTTGCATGCTCTTGACGTCGAACCAGTAGCCGAAGTGATGTGCCGGCGGGTGATGCTGACCTACGTGCGACTAGGGCGCCGGTCGGAGGCCATCGGGATCTATCAACGATTCAGCCAAGCGTTACATGCGAAACTCGGCGTTACTCCGACTCCTGAAACTATCTCGCTCTACCACACCATCTTGTAGATAATGGGAGCCGTCATCTGAGCCACTCCACATGACGCAGCGAGCCACCTTAGCCAAACTCACACCTCCTCGACTCTATGCCGTCACACGTCGAGAACGCCTGTTCACATTGCTCGACGAGCACTATCGACACTACCCCTTGATTTGGGTCGCCGGTCCTCCTGGAGCGGGCAAGACCTCCCTCATTGCAAGTTATCTCGCGGAGCAGAAGCAGTGCACGCTGTGGTATCACGTGGATCCGGGCGACGCCGATCTCGCAACATTTTTTCACTACCTCGCACAGGCCGCTCAAGGCGCAGCCGGGCGGAAAAAGCTTCGATTGCCAGCATTAACACCGGAATTCATGGCGGATGTACCGGGCTTCACTAGACGGTTTATGCGGGAGCTCTGGACCAAACTGCCACGACCCGCCACGTTTGTTCTCGACAATTATCAAGATCTCCCCGCTGAGGCAGCACTCCGTACAGTGTTGCCGATAGCCCTTGCCGAGTGGCCTCCTGGCGCGATGCTCGTCGTGATCAGTCGTGAAGAGATACCTGCCAATTGGGCACGAGAGATGACACCGCCTCGCGTTGGGTACATTCGGTGGAACGATTTGCAGTTAACCCTCGAAGAAACTCGGGCGCTTGCTGCCTCGGATCCCAACTTCGATCAGACATCTCTCGAAACTCTACATGAACAGGCAAATGGTTGGGCGGCCGGGACAGTCCTCATGCTGGAACGGCTGAAGACCACAGACATCCGGACACCCCTGAATTTTTCTGGGACGCACACCAGTCTCTTTGCCTACTTTGCCAAACAGGTCTTTGCACAGCTCGAAGAGCAGACGAGAACCGTGTTGCTCCGAACCGCAGTACTCCCGTGGATGACCGGTTCCATGGCAGAGGAGGTCAGTTGTCAATGCGGTACGGACCAAGTTCTCAATGATCTCTATCAACGTGGCTTCTTCATCGATCGGCGCGTAGAGGCCCAGTTGACCTATCATTATCATGATCTTTTTCGTGAGTTCTTGGTGGATCAGCGTGAGAAACGGTATAGCGGAGCGCAACTACACGATCTTAAGCGAATAGCAGCAGGAGTTGCGGAACGCGCGGGACAACACGATACGGCCGTTGCACTCTACGCCGAGACAAAGTCCTGGGATGATCTAAGCCGATTGATCTGTGAGATAAGCCCGATACTGCTCGCCCAAGGACGGTATCAAACTCTTCAAGGATACATTGCATGGCTTCCGCCGGCAGAGCGCCAAGCGCGCCCATGGTTCCTCTATTGGTCTGGAATGAGTCGGTTGGTATTGAACCCAACCGCGGCACGGGCTGAATTCGAACTAGCCTATCAGCAATTTGAGCACACCGACCGTGACCCTGCTGGGCTGCTCCTTACTTGCAGCGCCATCATCGAATCTCACTACTGTGATCTAACCGACATGGCGCCTACGATTGCTTGGGGCCATCGGATACACCAGCTAGTACTGGAACAGAACGACTGGCCCTCACCAACTATCGAAGCCACCGTGCTTGCCAGACTCAATGGTCTCATGTTGGCTTGCCCTCAGCATCCACTAATGGCTGCTATGTACAGCCGGATTGATCACGTTCTGACATCATTGGACAGTTCTGAAGCTGTCATTGGAGTGGCTACCGTATTCAACATTCTTGCACAGTGGAAAGGTGATCTGTCCATTGCCCAACTCATCGTGAATCTGGTGAGGACACTCACACAGGAGACGGGTATGTCTGATCTTTCACGTCTGACGTGGAAAGTGAGCGAGGCCAACTATGCATGGAATGTGGGGGAATGGGAGCAGGTAAAGGCGAAAGTACAAGAAGCTCATGCCCTAGCCGATACCACCGGCATCGCAATCTTCACACCGATGATTTGGGGCACCCAGGCAATGGGCAGATTGACGGAAGGCGATTATCATGCAGCGGAGGATTCGACCAATCTGCTCCAGGCTGTCATTCACCCAAGTCAGCGCCTAGCCCTGAGTCAATGCAGCTATTATCGTGCGGGCATCGCGCTCATGCGTGAGGATCTCCGATCCGCTTATCAGCATGCCACCCAAGCACTCAATGCAAGCGCACCGCTCTGTCTGCCTTTTCTGACGGGGAATTGTCGAATCGGGCTCGCGAAGATCTTCGTCGAGTTAGGGGAATTCGAGGTGGCCCGGCAGGCTCTCTCGCAGAGTCTAGAGTCTGCACGGGCAATACAGAGTGTGATCACGGAGATCCACTGCTTTCTCACAATGGCGCAACTCTCGCTCAAGGAAAGACGCAGAGATGAAGCGGAGAAATTCTTGCGAGAAGGGCTTCAAAGAGCACGAGAGGGTAATCAGATTTGCTTGGAATACTGGTGGCGGCCAAAGGCAATGGCTAAACTATTGGCACATGCGCTGGAAGCCGATATCGAAGTGGAGTATGTGCGCAGTGTCATTCGTCGCCGCAATCTTCGCGCACCATCTCCTGGGGTAAAGCACTGGCCGTATCCCGTGAGAATTTCCACCCTGGGGCGATTCGAGATAGCGCTCGATGAGGTTCCACTAACCACCACAGGGAAAATACAGCGCAAGCCCATCGAATTCTTGAAATACCTCTGCGCATCTGGAGCTCAGGGTAGTAACCAGGATGATATCGAGGAAGCCTTGTGGCCCGAGGCCGACGGCGAAGCCGCCGACCAGGCTTTTCGGACAACGTTGCATCGACTTCGGAAGCTCCTGCGCCACGACGCGGCCATACAACTCTCGGATCGGCACGTCTCGCTGGATCCTTCGATAGTCTCAATCGATTACATGGCCTTCGAGCATAGGGCACGGGGTGTCGATCAGACTGACGCTACAGCCATCGAGCAAGCACTCTCCCACTATGCTGGACACTTCTTGCAGGGCGAAACCGCTTCCTGGGCTTTGCCGGTCCGAGAACGATTGCGCGCACGGTTTCTGGATCTTATCGAACGACTGGGCGCACTGTTGGGGGAGCGTGGTGAAGACGGTAAAGCAGCGCAGAAGTATTTGCGTGCCCTCGAAGTCGAACCAGTGGCGGAAGGGATATGCCGAAAGGCGATGATGACCTATTTGCGGTTGGGGCGTCGTGCCGAGGCTATCCGGGTGTATCAACGATTCAGGCAGGCATTACATCTCAAACTCGGCGTCCCTCCGACCTCGGAAACCTTCTCTCTCTACCAGACCATCACAAAACTCTAAGATTCTCCTAGAATCAGTCCCAAATCGTCTCATCTGTAATGGATCGGTAACGTCCATTGAATTATACATTCTCATCGGAGAATCTGAACACCCTTGAGCGTGTCATAACTGGTGTATTCACTATGGAAAGGAGCTCCAAATGGCGCCAAACGACCCGATAGGACAATTTCCAGCCGGAGGACTTGACCCTAATGACTCACCCACTCATCTCAAAATGCCTGAGAAAGCGATGGTCCCAGGAATTGCCAAAGACTCGAACGGCAGACGGGTAGGCGTGTTCGGTTCAAGTGAAACCAATGTCGGCGTGTGGGGCAAAAGTACGAGTGGCGACGCTGGCCGTTTTGAGGGGAATGTGGATGTACAAGGAAACGTGCATGTTACCGGCAATATAAGCGCTGGCGGCGACATTGTTCTTTCCAATGCTGACTGTGCGGAAGATTTTGATGCCATCACTGACCAGAATATTTTGCCAGGGACAGTTATGGTTCTTGGCTCTGACGGGAAGATCCAGACAAGTTCGCAAGCCTACGATCGACGAGTAGCGGGAGTCATTAGCGGCGCCGGTAAGTACAGGCCAGGAATCATCCTAGATAAACAGTCTGAAAGCCAAGGACGCTACCCAATCGCCCTCGTTGGGAAAGTCTACTGCAAGGTCGATGCTCAGTATGGCAACATCGAAGCAGGCGACCTACTCACAACGTCTCCAACAAAAGGTCATGCAATGAAGGCCTGTGATATCGGGCGCGCCTTTGGGGCAGTCATAGGAAAAGCGTTAGGTTCTTGGCAGGAAGGGCAAGGGTTAGTACCAATGCTTGTTGTCCTTCAATAAAAGCAACCATTTTCATGAAGTGTCATTGTCATAATTGTTCGCCAGATTCCCAAAATGTTGTTGGTAATCAAGGTCATATCAATCTTCTTTACGGGTAGGTTTAAATAGAATGAACACCCTGAAAGAGCTGGGCGAGTTTGTAGGTATACCTCAAGGAGCTATGGATCTGGCGCGTTACAATAAGTCTCTTACGATCAGTCTAGGTAATGTAAGTCTGCTAACAAGCAGGAGAGATCGCCCAGCCTCACTACGTACCATCGCAGATACACTAAAAAGCTTGCCGTTGATAACCTTAGAAGCAAGTTTAATCGGACCTCGAGTGGGACCGGAGCCCCTGAATTTTCAAGTGCGAGTAAATGTGTGTGAGGGCATAGTCTGGAATACAACGGTGTATCTTCATCCGGGCAAGAGCGCACTTCCATACAGCTCGCGAGAAATTGAGCAATCTGAAAGTGAGGTCAGGTTAGGTCTAGGAGGTTCTGGTCCATGGCAAATTATCGTTGAACGGAATGGTATTTCTACAACGGGGCTTGTTACGTTTAAACGGGACTTAGATTCCGTGGTGGTTCAGGGAAAGCCAACTGAACCGGAGCCCATTGTTGAGCCACCTCCGCCACAGCCGCCTACCATTTCAGTCGAATCGAGTGGAGATGGAAGCTTCAAAGTAAGTGGATCAGGGTTTATTCCACTAAATTCCACAGTAAGTATAGTCATCGGTATCTTAGGGATCGTGCAGAATCCTCTTGTTCTCAAGGTGACTGCAAGCAACGGGGGCTTTCAGAACTTTCCGACGGGCAACATCTGTAGCAACCATAAGGGTGTAACACTTTATTTCTGGGCGTCAGACGGCCGCGTCTACAAAGGACAGCAAGTGAAGAGTAATCAAGTTCAGTTAAGCTGCCCATACTAACTCCTGGCTATGTGAGGTCCTCACGGGCCCTACGTTCAGGAGGAGCGGAGATTCACACCCATGTCTCGGGCTTATTCAATGTTTGCTATCCAGGCGGCCCTTGATCCGATTCCGGATTGGCGGCCGCGGACCATGTTGGATGTAGCCCGGCGCCTGCGTTGGGAGAACCATGTGCCATCAAACCACGATGAGCCGCAACGGCCAGTATCCTTCCGGCACATCGCAGAACGAATTGCAGGCCCACGAACGGAGCGATTGCGCTTTCTCAGCTACAACACCTATGTCCTTCCTGGCTTTAGTCCACCGATTGGCCGCTGGATTGATGACACCCTGGGTTGGGATGCCCTATCGTGGTTTGGCATTCCGGCAGGTGGGGGTGCACTTCTCGCATACCTTGGGATCGCGTCAATTCCGGGTCTGCTTGCCGGGGAAATCTTGAAGAGATTGGGATGGACACCCAGCAAGGTACTTAAGGAAGTGGCTAAGATTGACCTGGATGCATTGGTGCATCTTGGAGCTAAACCAACACGGAAGCAACGCGCAGACGTGATAGGACAATATCTCATCGGGGCGAATGTGTACGACGTTTGTTGCTTGTGCGAAGTTTTCGATGAAGAGGTTCGTAAGAGAATTTTAGGAAGGCTTGATAGCAGTTGGGATCATCGTGTTGGTCCAGATGAATCTGGCGCCTGGAAGGTACTTGGATCAGGTCTGATGTTCCTTTCTCGTAGATGGCCAATTGTTCGTCATGAACACCTTAAATTTTCTCACTTCGGTGAACATAAAAGAGATTCTGATGCTTGGGCGAACAAGGGAATTCTCCTGAATGTCCTTAAAATGGGTCCAGGAGAACTGGAGGTTTACCAGACACACACTTTTTACGGTGGTGGGTTAAAGATTGTGTCAGATCCATCTCCGGAGGAGCGGCGTGCAGTCATACGAGCAGAACTTGATGAGATCGTCAAATTCTACAACGAACACCATGATCATAGGAACGTCGCCGTCATTACTGGCGATTTCAATTTAAACGGCGCGGATGTCAATCGGGAGTATGCCGACCTTGCACGAGCATTCCAGGCAATTAATGTGAGAGACGCCTGGACATACAGCGGGCAACGGCATCGCAACGACGCAGGGTATACGTGTCGCTATACTGATGGTCCCGAGAATGAAAATGAAAAGAATTTTGACAATGAGATAGGCGGTCAACCTAAACTCCTGGAACAAGACTCGTCAACTCAAGCATCTAAAATGCTCACCACGTACTGTGGAGATGATGCCGTTCCTAAAAATTATGTGCCTATGTCGCCTCGAACTGGTGCCGGACGCATGGACTACATCTTCATAGAGAATCCGACTGTTGAACACAGCTATCGCCTCGATGTTTCGCGCATAGTACGTCGACCCTTTCCATGGGAGACCCATGATGGAGACCAACATGAGTCATTTCTCTCAGATCACATGGGCTTGGATTGCACCTTCTTTATCACGCCTCGGTAGGCTGAGGGCGTCCGAGAGATTTTGTAGAATCCTCGGCATAAAGTGGCGACGACTTACGCTTGCGATAATTCAGGTTCTGAAGTGCAGGACTTGGGCCATATGGGAAATGGCCACATCGGGTCTGTTAACGCTGACGCTTGGGCAATATATGGACACTTTGGGAAGACGACTTAGTACCTACTTTTGAGCACCTGGCCTGTTAACTCGTGCACTATGCCGATCCAGGTGGCCTAGGCAAAAACTCATCCAGCATTCCTAGAGTACAACACAATACAAGAAGTAGACGCACGCTTCGAGACAGCTCTGGCGTTCTTAGATGGGAGGTCAACGATGCCAGGTCCAACAGGAAAGACTACGGTTAATTACAAACAAGAATTCTCTCCGGTGAAGCTCGACGAGCTTCATTATATATCCCCATTGGACCGGCTCCCCCAAAGGTTCCCTATCCCGGGTGGTTTAGGCGGCCATCACCCGCCCCCCAGTGTCGAGATTTTAAAAAAAACATCGAACCTGAAATCCTGGATAGGCGAACCGACATCGGCGATCGAACCTATAGGCCGGGGCTATGTACAGCACTTTGTCGGAGGAGACATTTACTATCTGCCCGGTATCGGCACTTTTGAAGTACATGGAGACATACTGGCTAAGTATAAAGCGCTCAGTGGGCCAACAGGCATTCTCGGCTTTCCCCTTAGGGACGAGAGCGGATCTCCTGACGGTGTTGGTCGATTCAACGACTTTCAGGGAGGGGCGATTTATTGGACGCCCGACACCGGCCCGATGATGATTCATGGAGCAGTCCGCGACAAATGGGCAAGTCTCGGATCGGAACGTAGCAGCCTTGGGTATCCTGTCCTAGATCAACATCGTTTCATTTCACTCAATCCCACGACGGATCCGGTTATCATGTGGACGGTGTTTCAGAATGGCGCAATATTCTCGTCATCCGATGGCACTGACATTGCGGTTGCAGCCGAGGTTTCACCTGACCAGATGCGAGCCTTGGTGCGGAAAAAATTTGACGAAGCCTTTCACAAATCTCCTAATAACATTGGCCTTCATCCAAAGGCGGAGATACTTGCAGTTTCTGACTGGGGATACGGGTTTTGGGCGAGCCGGCCTAGATTGATTACATTTCGCTTGCATGGGTTCCGGGACAACGGGCTGCTCCCGGACACGGATTTTGAACTCGACGCTAAGTTGCTTTTCAGGACAACCTGGCAACCTGGATTCACTGATCCTACTGAGAAGACCATCGTTGTTGAGCTTGGAGCACTTTCCGTTCGTGCACAGGGAATTGCTAGTGAAGAGGTCGCAAATGGCGTATCGAGGGGAGTTCAGGATGAATTCAAGCAGCCACAGGAAGTAGCCCGCCTTCCTGTCGGCAAATTTCCTGATATCATCGATATTTTGGTGACTCGAGATGGTGGGCTCCAAATTCTCTTGAATCCTCTTCCGGAAGGGTTTGGTCCAATACGACAGTCTGAGGCACTAAAGAAAATAGATGACCTGATTAATGGGCGGCCATAAATAGCCGACCCGGTAACTGCGCTGATGTGGGAAAGACACGGAGCAAGTTGGGCGACAGTGGGCATCATACAATGAGTCAATCTGATGAGCCTCTTAGTTCGCGAACCCATCCGGGCTCAGACTTCTCCCGCCGCGATCTTCTTCGAGTGCTCGCCGCACTCGGAGTGACATCGATTGCAGGTCTGACGTTGGAGGCCTGTAGCAAAACCAGCCCGGAATGTACGAAGCCGAGCTCCTCTGCACCCTTACCGACCACATCTCCCCCCTCCCTCACACAACTTCGCGCTCTCATTCGGTCGAGTCCAGACCATCTCCAGGCGCGAGCTGAGGAAATAGTCGCCACCAGGAATCCCAAGTGCATCGCGGAGTTTGTTCGCGATTACATCGCGGTGCTTCCAGGGTTTTCTCCAAATGACGATGGCGTTTTTACCTCACGGTGGGGAATCGAGGGCATGTTGCGAGCAGGGGCAGGCACACTACGAGATCGAGCTGAACTCATGGTCGCCATGTTGGGAGCCGCCGGAATACCAGCGAAGGTCCGGATGATTGCCAGTCCTTCGGACTTGAACACCAAAGAACTGTATCGTCCCCGACCACAGGAATTCTCTATTGGTGAAGATACTTTGAAGGCCATGGTGGAAGCCATTCAGAAGAAGACTGACGCTAGGGCAAAAGGTAACGAACACATTCAGAATCCCACTGGCGCGCAGCCAGCGGAGACTGGGCAAACCACGGGCTTGGGAAGGGATGCTGACCCAACAGCACTTGTTGAGACCACGGCCAAAGTCATTACTGCCGCTATCGATGGAAAGATGGACAAACTGCCGAACTACGAACTGCCGGTTCCGCGCCACATTCCGATCGTCACTATCGATGGCAATGCGAACACCGTGCTCGTTGCACTAGGATCGACAGCCCTACGGACTGACCTCGGAGATACTGCCAAACTAGGGGAACTGATAGGATATCCCATCCCGGCCATCGAGTTTTCAGTCACGGCGTTCCTGAATCCACGGCCAGGAGGTGGGCGACCCCGAGTCGCCGAGTTAGTCAAAGCATCATGGCCGGTGAAGGATGTGGTCGGGCGTCAAGTGCAAGTGTTGTTTCCTTCGCCGCCGGGAAGCGACGCACTGCTCCAAGCACCCTTGTCCTCCAACCCGGCTCGCATTCCCTTTATCCGTGTGCAGCCTCGCCCAAGTGGCGATCTCGATGTGCGTCAATTTGATTTTAGCCGGCAGGCTTCCACTCCCCCTACTGCAACGGTGAACTCCACCGCTTCTGATCAGGCTGCCATGCCGTTAGTCGCGACAGGCTCGCTCTTTACGATCGACGGTGAAGTGTTGGTCGATGCCTTGATCAAAGAGCCGGCGAAGGATCCTGCAATTGTATCGCTGGACGACAAACAATCAGAATCCGAGACTCAACGAGTTGCCAAAGTAGAAGCTGCCGTGAATGCTTCGTCATTTCCGGATATAGAAGTCATGCTTTCTCTCACAGATGCCAAAGGCCAAGCAATCGATGGGTTGGGCATGTCAGCGTTTGACTTTTCTGACGGAGGCCAACCGTGCGGGCCGATCTTGGTGGCAAATCGCCAAGTGCAACGCAAACCACGGGTTCTGGTACTTTATGACGGGAGCGGAAGCATCACCGAGGCGTTTGGTTCAGTCGAAAAGCGTACCTCCTTCAATAGAAGTTTGGCACAGGCGCTTATCGATGCAGCATTAAGTCAGCCTTTCGAGGTGCAGGTCATCCCCCTGGGAAGCGGTTCGAGTGAATTAGAGTGGAAAGCTCCGTCTTTGGACGACCTCGCTAAATCCATGGCGCTGCACAGCGATAGTACGCTCTGGAGCTCATTCATCAACGGAGCCCTCGATGATGATCCTGCCGTTATCATAATGGTGAGTGACTTCGAAGCCAATGACCCAGGCCAGGCAGTCTCTGCTAAGGCCCGTATAGCAAGGGCAAAAATTCCAATCATTGCGGTCACCACCGGCAAGGTGAAGGAAGAAGTGCTTGTGGATCTTCTGGCTAGTAGTTCGGGCCAACGGTTTGCAGCCACAGACCAGAAATTGCCAGTCGCGATCAAAGAGCTGGTCTCAAAGGTCACGAAGACGCAACACGCTTACTCATACCGCTTCCACTATGCGGCTGATCGGAAGGGGCCAAATCCTCGAAGAGTCCATGTAGCGATGAAGAAACGTCCCCAGGTGTACACCTCCGTCAACTACTCAGTTCCCGCAGAGAAGGACCATGTGCCTCGCGCGTCCGTCACAGGACTATATCTGACGATTTCTGTCGGCGGCGTAACCGAACGGAGGCATCTAGGTGGCATTCAGTTCAGCCAAGGGGGATCTATATTTCAGGATCCATTCGATGCGGCGTTGATCGCCGAGGCTCGGAATGCATTGAACGGGCTTACCACCGTGACGGTTGAACCAGCGTCGCCGACGCTTGGCGCAGTGCTGGAGGATGTGGTGACTTCGTTTCAGTCAATGGAGCCATTGGTGACAAAGAAATGGGCCAAGGACGATATACAGGCCTTTAAGGCTGCAGCCGCAAAAGTTTATCGATATCCCATGGATCTTGCGCGGCTACTCACCCCGCCGCCGGTCTCCTATAGCGATCCAAACGTCGTCCCGCAAGGGCTCCGCATTCTCGTGTCCACGGAACAACCACAAGATAACGCCTTGGTCTCACGGATTGATATCCCACCTGGTTTGAATCAACTGCGGATCTCAGGAGGGAACCCAAAGCTGGTGTCATCCGTTATCCGATCCAGCCTGTGGCTCTCTGTCAACGAAGCCCTTGCCTATGATCAGTCCGCATTTGCCCAGCTGCAGGACCGCCCCTTGCAACTCATGGAGCGGTACACAGGCGGCATTCCCGAGGAAAGCGCAAAGCGGTTCACCCCCGAAGCCGCCACTCGCTTGCGCCGAGTAGCTGACCAATACATCGACTACATCCGACTCGTCCCAACCGACGGCGGCAGCATAGCCATGTGGGTGATCGACCACGAGTCTGGGACGGTCATGGCGGTGGGTGAAACGGGGCGAGGGGAAGGAAGTAATGAGCATGGCAAAGCAGAAGAGGATTTTGAACAGTATCTGAGAATCTTGAAATCACTTGCAGTTCTGTTATGGATGACGACGGCTTGGTGCGAAATATGGGCCCCTGCGAAACACTACATGTGGTGCATGGGCTCCGCCACTGCTGCAGTTTACTTCACTTCTGTGACGACGTTTTTCGAAGGTCTCAGTGGGAAACTCCATTTGGACAGCCATTTTCTTGCGGAACTTGCCATAGTAGCTCTGCACATAAAGACAGCGGCGCTCGAAGGGCCAGCCATAGCGGCAGGAGAAGCACACCATAATCCGGCAGCAGCAGTAGTACTGAGTTGTATTTTGTTTGCTATAGCCCAAAGTCTGCCGGAGGCTATATTGGAATCGAAAACACCGCATTGAATATATATTAGATAGCCAGGCTTTTCAGGGGCACTCCTCTCACTTGAGGGCTTCGTCTTCCTTCCTGCATTCGGTCAGCGCGGGTCATATCTCCATGCCTTCCACCGTCTCATCAGTAAGGCGCTGCCCGAACCAATCAACCATCACCTATTTCGACATGGAGTATGAACGGGTTGACTTCAGAGCAGGATTATTCTGGGTCAGATTGAGATGGGCCCTTATCGGCCACGATCGTGGCAGCGCGTGTTGACATAGCCCTGTTTCGATAGGCAGGTGCGTTCGAGCGCTGTGCCATCATACCTTGTGCTACTCGTTGGTCGAACCTATTATCGAATCATCATGCTGCTTGATGATTGCCTTTAGGTCCTCTCGGATTTTCTGTGGATCAGCCTCTGGGTTCGAAAAGTCAATTTTGACTTGGTCCATTCGCCCACGGCTTCGTCTGTTAGCTTGCCACTTTCTTCCAAACCCGCCGGAGGCTGCGAGGGTGGTCAGCAGTGTGGCTGCCGCTGCTAGCCCGGCTGCTACGTCGTCACGGTATGTCACGACGAATGTCTTGACCCACTCTGACTTCAACACCAGCGTCGCAAATGCACTCAACAATGCTGCCACCGCCAGTGACCAGTGATGAACGGCACTCCAGAGTTTGGATCCTCTGTTGTACCATTGGTACTGGCGGTTGATTTCACTTTCCAGAAACGCCTTTTCTTCTTCTGTCATTCCGCCTCCTCTCAAACAGCTACCGTCGTGTCCTTGTCCTTCCCGTCCTTAGTCGACAACGCGTCCGCTGAGACTGCTGCCGTGGGGATGCTTTGAGAATCTACTGGTCGGTCGTGACAAGGGCATCCGTGTTGGTAATAGGGGTCGGAAGTAGAAGATGGATACCACTTGCATCATCTGTAGCGTGGCCACTAAAAGCGAGGGTAGTGTATTTATAACATCTGATCGCAGCTTAAGCTTCCGACAGATCGGTTTCGATGACCCCTCATGGCGTTTGCTTTCCTTTTCCTTGATAGTGACAATGATGGGGGCTGCCGGTAGAGTTCTACCCACGTGAGAGGGGCCCGGAAATTCGGCCAGTATCTTAAGTGGTCGCCTAGCTTCACCAAAGCCGTCGAGTGGTGGCTCATCATAGGAGCGAGCGATGAACAGAAGATGTGGCAATCATAGAACCACCTTTAAGGCGCATGTTAGGTTAGCGGTGGTCAAGGCAACAGAACGCTTTACAATTCGCTCATTCCCTCTTCTCCACCACATCGAATTCCAATCCGCTTGATCCTTCCCCCCTATCCGGTCCTTTGCGCCGGCCGATCCACAGATGGGTCGAGCCGTCGATCCAGCGCGCATATTGATAGGTCCTGGTGACGCGCGCGCCTTCGCGCGGGACTTCTTCGTCGAACAGCAACAGTTCACGGTTCGGTTCGAGCACTCGTCCTTTGGGACGTTGCGCACCCTGGATGCCATCCTCGCCGAATGCCGGTAGCGCTCCGCGCTTGAGTCGCAGGGTGGTGCCGTCTTTCACCGGCAGCAACGGAATCCAATAGTCCGGTACCGTGGTGCCGAGGCGGTAGACCAATGGATCACCTTCACTGCCGGCAGCGGGTGGGGGAGGCTGTGCAGCCAACGTCTCTTGATACGCTTCATGACGATCCAGCGGCCGGCCGGCGGCGCTTTCCACGACGCGCTCGACGGCCCAGGCCACGTTGGCCATTTCATCCCTTAGCAACGACACGTCCTCCACCGGCTGGCTTTCCAGCAGCGGGCCCAGCACCGGCGGCAGGAAGAACAACTTCTGAGTGTCGTTTGTCAGGCTGAACATGCGCCAGGGCGACGTGGGCCCATCCACCTCGCTCGCATGTGGGATGAGGAAACGCTCGCCGAACGTGTTGGTCACGACGAGCGCGCGAATCTGCGAGACGGTGCCGACGGGAAGTTCGAGCGGCAGCAGGAACCAATCGTTGCTGTATTCCAGCGCAAATTTCACGAGCAGCAGGCGGGCCAAATCTTGCGGCGCCGCCTGGACGCTCGCAAAGTTCACCGCGCCGTCCTCGAATTCCCACAAGCGCGCGGACGGCATGCCGCGAAACGAGACTAGCGTGGGGAGAAACGCCTCGCTGAGGGAGGTGCGGTTGTCGGTGGCTCCCAACCCGTTTCCTGAACTGGTCGTGAACGAAAACCAGTCCAGCCGTCCATCGAGATATTCCGGCGCGGTCAACACCACTTCACTC
>JACCDZ010780186.1_pt1 | contig 207532 bp, 204 predicted proteins | sample 7449551 | NCBI WGS metagenome assembly JACCDZ01 (sample SAMN15323452, study PRJNA562643) | freshwater metagenome | isolation source: river surface water | place: USA:Blue River Watershed | collected 2017-08-18
ATTTACTTTTTCATTTTAAATTATCAAAAATCACTTCCTTACCTTTATGCTCTACTTTTTATTTTACACCTTTCTTTTTTATCCTCTCAACTATTTTTTCACGCTTTTTACACAGGATTTTTTTGTTCTATTACTTTAGAACATTTAGAATGAAAAAATCGCAAAAAATCGCCTCTAAATTTTACTGTGAACTCTGTGACTATAATACGTCTAATAAATTTGATTATAATAAACATTTAACAACCGATAAACATCAAGTCAGTAACAAATTGAACGCTTTAGAACAAAAAGTCGCCAAAAATCCCCAATACCAGTGTGACAAATGTAATAAAGTTTATAATGCACGAAACAGTTTATGGTATCATAAACAAAAATGTAATGTAATAAATATTAACGACACTGCAAGTTATAAAGAAGAATCAACTAATTGTGATGCAAAACAATTACAGGATATGATAACTGATAAAGACTTAATGATGGCTTTAATTAAAGATAATGCTGATTTTAAGTCTATGCTTTTAAAAGTACTAGAAAATGGTACTAATATTTCAAATAGTAATAATGTTAATTGTAATAATGTAACTAACAAAACATTTAATTTAAATTTCTTTTTAAATGAAACCTGCAAAAATGCTATGAATATTGGAGACTTTGTTAATTCAATTCAACCAACATTTGAAGATTTAGAATATGTTGGAAGAGTTGGATATGTTGAAGGTATCAGTAATATTATCATTAAAAAATTAAATGAAGTAGAAATTACGGAACGACCATTTCATTGCACTGATTCTAAAAGAGAAGTAATACATATTAAGGATAATAATGAATGGAACAAAGAAACAGATGATAAACCTATTTTAACAAAGGCTATTAAAGAAGTTGCTTTTAAAAATATACAAAATATTTTTGAGTGGCAAAAAGCTAATGAAGGATGTACCCAAGCAGATTCAAGAAAAAATGATCTATATTTAAAAATAACGTTGAACTCAATGGGGGGCACAGATAGTGCTAATTTTAATAAAATTATATCAAAACTATCTAAAAAAATTATGATTGATAAATCATAAAAAAAAAGCTAAATGCTTTTTAAAGGTTAGTTAAAATATAGTTAAAATTACAAAATACAAATACAAATACAAATATAATTTACCAAAGTTGGGCTTCCAATTCCTCAATTTCACGCTTCAATTCCGCAATTTCCTTATTATCAGTACTCTTCTTTATTCTTTCATCGCAACTATCCATATATTTATATGCCAATCTTTCGGTAATTGGAATATCACCAAAATAAACTGTTCTGCCTTCATTTCCATCTTCTAAAACTCTTCTTATAAATCGACGTTTTCCTCTAGATAAATAGTCTCCAAACTCTTCAAATACCTCTTTAATATATTCTTCAGAATAGCGACCTGCTTCCAAGTCATCATAAAATGTTGATGTCATAGGTTGTTGAGAATAACTATAGGTTTGTATTTGTTCTAATTCTTCATCAGAAGGTATATAATCTGATGAAGAATCGTTATCTGTTTCGACTGATGAAAAGTCTTCTTCAACGCTTATTTCAGATACATTATCTTGTTCTTGATTATTGTTATAACTATTATAATTAATTTCAAAATAATCCGGATTACACCAATCACAAGAGCATTTATTACATTCACCACAATTGCATTTTGGTTTCCAACCGCCATTATGACATTCGTCACAACCGCAATTCGATACTGGATTACAAGAGTGACAACCACTATAAATACTTTCCTCTTCTTCGACCTCGTTTTCATCATATAGTTTATTACTGGGTTTAGGCCAATTATAAGATTTATATGAAGGAAATTCGATATCAAATACGACGAGATCTCCATTAGAATAATGAGTCTCAAGAAATCCAGTTAATGCTGTTGGATCAATTGTATAATAAATATAGCGAATATATTCGTCATCATAACATTCAAAACGATAGTATTCGGGATGATTTGAGTCGTAGTCTTCGGAGTCATTATGTTTGGTAAATATGAGATTGAAGTGAATTCCAGTGGCAGCATCAAATGCCTGATATAAAAATTCGGGACAGAAAGGAGTAAACGACATTGTTAGTAGTTAGTAATTAAATATAAAACTTGAAAGTAATTTGATATGGGTTTTATTATACTGATTTTCATTTGATAAAAAAGTATTTCAATTTTTTATTGGGGTTGAGCCGAATTTATGTCCTGGAAATTTCTGGCAAAATCTCCGGAAATTTCCGGTATAAAAAAAACAAAATTAGCGCTACATATATTTACATACATATTTACAAAATAAGAAAGAATATAATTATATTTGTTAGTTAAAAGTCTAATTAAAGCAAGGCTACCTTCGGTTAAAAGTGTTTAAAAGTTATAAAAGGAAATTTGATTTATTATTTATTCATTATCTTCGTCTTCGTTATCGCTAGGATTATTATAATTATTACGCCAATAATAATAAGATTCATCACTGCAATAAGGTGGTCTTCTTTCTCGTCTCATTGAAACAGGAATGTCATATTCAGAGTGAACAATGGATTGGCCATCACATAATTCACAATCGCAAGTGTCGTCCCAAGGATATGGGTCATATTCTTCTTCATCATCATCTTGAATATTATTTACGCAATATTTACAAAAATCATCTAGGTTATCGCCTTTTTGAATTGGTCTGGGATCAATAATAATAAAACTAGAAGTTGTATCGGAAGTAAATGTGCCTTTTAAATGGAAAGAATGTTCGGTTTCAAATATGCCAAATTCATTAGTATCAATATTAATTACGTTATAAGCATACAGTTTGTCAGTCATTTGTTTAATGTTTGAAAATTTTAAAGAATATTTTTCGCCATCTTTAGCGAACATCGCTAAATAGGTGTTGTTAGGTTTTAATTGGAAAGTCATTATTTTAATAAATCTTTGAAAGTAAGTTAATATATGTTTTATTATACTGATTTCTATTTTATAAAAAGTATTTCAATTTTTTCATCTTAGGGTAAAATACAATAAGAACTAAAAATTTTCACAGCACATAATAGTAAAAAAAACAAATAATAATTAAAATAGCTTACAATTTAAAAATGCATACAAGTATATAAGTAAATATATATTATTTGTATTTTTAGTTATTTAAAATATAATCATCGTAATTAATAATACTTTTTCCTCTTATATTTATTTTTTGTTGTTCGACTTCTTTTTTTCCAATAATGATAATTTGTGAGTAATGAAGAACTTCACAGTTTGCAATTTTTTTCGACATCATATCATTATCATTAATAAAATCAACATTTATTCCTTTTGCCTTCAAATCAGCATATAACTTATTACAATAATTAATAATATCTTTATTATCGTGTTTGACTGGAATAATTGCGACTTGTCTTGGGTTAATAAAGAATGGCAATTTACCCTGACTCGACTCTAGTAAAATACCGATAAATCTATCCACAGATCCTAACACAGCTCTATGAATCATAACTGGTCGAATATTTTCACCATTTGACCCCTTATAATGCAGATCAAACCGATCTGGTAAATTAAAATCTAACTGAATAGATGCTAATTGATGTTTTCTACCAATAAAATCAACAACATTAATATCGATTTTTGGTCCATAAAATGCTCCATCTCCTTCATTAATTTGATAATTTGGAAATTCAACAATAATATCTCTTAAAATATTTTCCGCTCTATCCCAAACTGCTAAATCACCAATATACTTTTCAGGTCTCAAAGATAACCCAGCCTCGATATTCATATTGAAATCAATATATACCTTCTTAATAAAATCAATTACACCTTGAATTTCATCTTTTATTTGACTTTCCATACAAAATATATGAGCATCATCTTGACAAAACTTTCTTACTCGTACAAGTCCTCTTAAAGCTCCATGCAATTCATTTCTATGTAAAACACCGAAATCAGCATATCTAATTGGTAAATCGCGATATGACGGATTAACGTGTTTAAACATAATACAATGCGAGGGACAATTCATAGCCTTTAGAGCAAACTGATGATGGTTATCGCAACATGAAGCCAAATTATCAACGGATTCATCACTTTTCTTGCACTCAATTGCAAACATATTTTCTTTATATTTAGCCCAATGACCTGATCTTTCCCATAACGATTTATCAAAAATAACAGGAGAAATTACCTCCGAATAATTTCGTTGTTTATATTCCTTTCGGATATATTCAATCAAATTATTATATAATTTCGCTCCGTGTGGTAGGAAAAATGCGGATCCAGGAGATACCTCATCAAAGAAGAATAGTTTCATTTGCTCACCCAATTCCTGATGTGACTTAAGATTAGATTCCATATTAATATTCATATTTAATTACTTTTAATAGTTGTTTGTTTATAGTAAATATTAGACAGATTTTTTATATCTAAATTATTTCAATTTTTTAATATAAAGGGAAAAAATATTAAAATTTAATATTGATAAAAAAATAAATAATAATTAAAATAGCTTACAATTTAAAAATGCATACAAGTATATGAGTATATAAATAAATCAATAAATAAATTTGTTAGTTTAGAATAGCAATTTTTTGTTTAATTAATTCTCTTAAATAGTTGGTGAATTCTTGACGCGATATGTATCCATAAGTTTCTTTATATTTCTGATGCAATTCATCTCTAGTTCCGTTACCTAAAAGGTAAATACTAGTAGGTATTTCTAAAGTGGGATAGTGCTTCTTTTTCCAAAAGTTAGTTGTTTTTCTGTCAGTCATATTTAATTCAAGTATATTACTTAAAGTAGTATCAATAGATTTAATTATAGAATTACGTTCTTCAGGGGTTACCATAACTAACTCCCTGGAATAATCGATGCGCATATTAGACATTTTGTATGTAAATGAATTAAGATATTTTGTTATTGAAATCCAATAATGTGCTGTAAGTATTTCAATTTTTTTTATCTTAGGATAAAATAAACCTAAACTAAAAATTTGTTAATAGTATACCATAATTTTGAGTGCAAATTTGCTGTCAAAAATTAATCAATAATTAAGCCATAATATAAAATTTTTAGTTTAGGCCTATTTTACCCTAAGGTGGAAAAAATTGAAATACTTTTCCCCCCGTAAATGAGTATTATATTTATAACTATCAATTACTTTTTAAAATCGCTATTATTACTAAGAATGTCATCTATTATTTACTTTGAAGCCATCAGTGTCCGCTTTACTGAGGAATGGTTTAGATATACTTTTGCCTCGATGGATGTTTCTGATTCGATTGAAATCTATATTGATTATGATTTTGAGGCGGACAATGAGTATATTAATCCTTCGTGGTGGTATGAGTTTGCTACTCAAACCGTTTGGATTGAAATTAAAGAATACAGAGATTCGGAGTCAGCTTTTAAGTTTATTTCGGATTTAAAGGAAGGCTATGCTTCTATTTATTATAATGAGGAAGGAGACTATATAAATGCTTATCCTATTGAGAATTTGGATGAAGAATATGAGTATGAAGATTTTGTGAATGAAACGGTTGCTAATTTAACTAAAGAACCAGAGGTTACTTTTGATGATTTGCCTCCCTTACAGCAGCGAATGTTTGCTGATTTATTATATAGATCTGATTTAGAGGACGGGGAAATTGTTGAGGAAGGATGGACTCCTTTTAAGCAGTCATTTGTATGCTAAGTATATGTATTTTGTATTTGTAATTTATAATTTTAATTAACTTTTAAGAGGCATTAAGTCCTTTTTTTATGCTCCGGAAATTTCTCCCATATTTGCCGGAAATTTCCGGAGCAAATACGACTTTTGGCTCAACCTTTTGATAACGCCAGTCGCTTCGCTTAAAGGTTGAAAAAAATTGAAATAAAAAATATGTAATGGATAATCGTATAATAAACTCCTATAACAGAATATTTCAAATATGACTAACTCTCCCGTTCCTTTTAAGCCTACTTATATTATGCGCACTCATTTTATTGTTGAAAATGAGTTATCTAATATTTTAGATAATATTAATAATATATTAAATTCAATTGAAGAAGTAATGTATAATTTCGATTCAAAATTATATAAATGGACTATAACTATCTATAAAAATACAGAAATTTGTAAGATGGAAATAAGCTTGTTTAAAGATTACAAAATGCCCAGATGTTATAATTTTCCAGAATTACGGGTCATAGATGAAGACGAAATAAGTAACAATAATAATAAAGAAATAATTATTGAATGTAATAGACTTAGCGGAGATGCTTTCCTATTTCGTAATTTATATAATAAATTGGGTAATCATTTTAAGCCTGATGAATTTCCCTTAAAAGAGTTAAACGATTTTAAGCCTCCTCCTCTACCCGAAGGTCTTGTTCCAGAAATAACTGAAAAAGAAGCGTGCAATGCGATTGAGCCAATAGTTAATTTGGCTAAAGATGATAGCGAATATAACAGAAAAATGGCAGCACAAGTATTATGTGAACTAACTAAAGAGAAGGATATATATCAATATATGCCTCAATGTGGATGTGTTGAAGTTTTATTGGAGTTAATAAATACTTCAAATAAAGAAATAAAATTATTTTGTTATGATGCTCTTAATGAACTGATTTATAAATTAAATATAAAAGATATTATTAAGAATTCAAATCGTATTAATTTGATTATGGAAGATCAGAATAATGAGTCGGAATTATATAGTAAATATGCAAAACAAATTATAAGTGAGATTAATTATATAGTTGTACCGTCTTATAATAACGAGGTTTATATTGATTTATTGCATCCTCCTATAAGATATGATGCAAATTATTGGAAGCCGTTTATATTAATTAATTTTATTAATAATGTTTTAAAAAATATTGAAGGTATTTCAAAGCCAGTTTATGATGATGTAAATATTAATTGGACTATTGGTTCTCATAAGCTGGAGTTATATTACGACAATACTGATGAGTATTTAATTAATTTTATAAAAGGTAAAGAAAATGATAATGAATTTGATTTGATTTATAGTTATTTTAGTAGAAATTAATTTGTAATTTGTAATTGTAACGCGTTTTAATTAGCAATCTTTTTTTCCTGGAAATTTCCGGCTATTTTGGCGGAAATTTCTGGATTCATAGAGGTGTTTTGGCTCCACCTTTTTAAAGGTGGAAAAAATTGAAATCCTTTTACACTCGTTAGTTTACGATATAATTTTAGATTTATTAATTTCATATAATGAACTTTATTAATAACTCAAGTGAAGACGTAATCATAAATTATTGGGTCCTTAAAATGGAAGGACTTGGTACTTATATAACAACTATCATTAAACCAGGAGAAAAAATTACGTGTAAAAGTTTAACGGATGAGTGGAGAATAACTAACACTAAATATGAAAATATAGCAGAGTTTTATAGTAAACCAACAAGTTATAAACAAATATATTATGATATTTGGGATGATAATTTTGAAGGAGAATATGTTTATGCAAATATTCATAATAATCATATTAGTGGATACAATACTATTGAAGAACAAATGTATAATACATTTATTTTGCGTAATTAAAATTGAAATGGATTTATATTAGTTTATTAACTAACAAATATAAATTAATTATGGAGCAATACGGAAAATTATATTTAACAAGTGATGAATCAGTTTTATTGGATACAAATTATCGGTATATAATTTGTATAATGGAATATAAAAAAATAAATAAAAAAGGAACACTAATTACTATTTTAGATAACTTTATTAAATTTTGTCAGCAGTTAGAATTTAATAAAGATATATTAATCAAAATAATAGGAAAAGAATTATCTTGTAAAACAGGTATAGATAAAAATACTAATTTATATTATTTGCAAGGAGATTTTATGCCGAACCAAGTTAATAGTATTTTATATAATTTTATACAAAAATATTTATTATGTGTGAAATGTGATAAGCCAGAAGTATTATTAAAATGTAAAAATGAAAAAATAAAACAAAAATGTAAAGCTTGTGGAAATAAGTGTTATTTAGAAAATATTGATGAAAATGTGTTGAATATATTTTGTAAAAGCAAAGAATTATTGTAATTTATAACTTTTAACTTTTAATTAGAAGTCTTTTTTTTTAAGAATAATTATAATATTTTGAAAAAATTGAAATACTTTTATTCAAATGGAAGTTAAGTATACATATATATTATTATAAAATGGGTGCTAAACATACTTCACAAATTATGCCTGCTAATGAGGCTCCTGCTAAAAAGTTTATTATTGGAATCATTGACGTTCAAAATGACTTTTGCACAGGTGGACCATTAGCTGTATCTGAAGCAGAACACGCAATTGCTGCTATAAACAAGTTACGTTATGTTTATGACGAACATATACAAACATTTATTACTCAAGATTGGCATAACGCAAAGCATATGTCATTTGCGGAAACGTTTAAATTAGAACCTTATACTGGCCCACATAAACATAAATTATTAATGGAAGATGAAATTTATGTTGATGTAGAACAAATGGCTTGGCCTAAACATTGTGTTGAAAATACATATGGAGCACAATTACATAGAGACTTAGTCGTTATTAGGCAAGATAAGTTTATTAAAAAAGGTACAAAAAAGAATGTTGAAAGTTATAGTGGATTTGGAGACGCGAATCAAGGAAAATATGAAAAAACAGAGCTATATAATTGGTTACAGCTTCTACAAATTACGGATATTATTTTAACTGGAATTGCAACGGATTATTGCGTATATTATACAGCATTGGATGCGTTAAGACTAGGATTTACAGTGCATTTAATTATGGATTGCACTAGAGGAGTTGCTAAAGATACGACAGAAAAAGCTTTAAAGGATATGAAAGAAAAGGGTGTTATATTTTATAATAGCGTTGATGAATTTCATCAAACTAACAAACAAACAATATTCGATAACAGTTATACTAATTATATTCCCTATTTAAATAGAAAATAATAAATGTATTTTGTATTTTAATTTATAATTTGCAATTCATAAATAATTAGAATCTTTTTTTATGAAGTATTTTATAAGAATAATATATAGATGAATAGAAAACAAAAAGGAGGAATAATATTACCTTATAAAAATTCGGCACAAAATGCAAATACTTTAAGAAATTATCTGTTAAACTCTGATGTAACACATTTGTCTAGGGGTTCATATGGTCTAACATTATCGACATATTTGGTCGTTAGACCTCCACCTACAAGTAACTGGAAAGTTTTTAAAGATTTCGGTAATGGAAAACATTATTATGTGGATAATAATGATTTAGGAAGTACTAGGCACTTTGATATTCCGGAAGAATTAGAAAAACCCGAATATATGCCTTTTCCAAATTACTATAAGCGTATGGCACCCGATAAAACTTTTGGTGCACCAGTATATAATTTAGTAATTAAATTATGCATAATAAGTGATGATCCTGATGCAAAGGTTGATAATGTATTTAGAAGTCAATTGCACAGTGTAACCGAAAATGATTTTGTAAACGAAATAAATATACAAACCGATATTTTTTTAAAAACTATGCAATACTTACAACCGATAGCTCCGGCAATAGTTTACTCAAGTATTTTTGATGACCAAGCATTAATAAAGTTCTTATTAAGTACATTATCACAAAAATCTGGAAATGATGTTGATTTACAGCAGGCATTAGGAGCAATTAATTTTAAATTGTCGATGGATCCAAGTTGTAAATTAGGAATAATAGCGATGGAAATGGCATTTGGAAATACTTTAGAGAGTGTTGAAAGGCAATATATGAGGGAACCTGAAGTCATAAAAATTCTATCAAATGTGGCTCGTTATGTTTTATTAAAATTGGCATTAGATACTGAGTATAATCATAATGATTTCCATAAGAATAATATAATAATGTTACCTAACTCGGATTATTTTGATCAAACTGTATTTTCGGCACAGGCAGTAATATTGGATTATGGAAGAGCGAGTAAAATACCTCCAGAAATAATGAAAAAAATAAGAGATGCGGTGCAGGAAAAAAAATATACGAAAGCCTTATCTTATTTATGTGATAAGTCATATGCATATCCTTCTATATTAGAGTTAAAACGTGCTGGAATGTATGGATGGATTTGTGGGGACTATAATTTAACGGACGCTGATTATGATGCAGAAATAAGTAATTTAGTAGCACAAGCAAACAATATGATTAGTAAAACAAATGCTAATCCAAAAGTTATAATAAAAAAGCCTTATGTAGATGAATTCTATGTAAAGAAAATGGTTCCTAAACCAGTTGCAATTTCAGAAGCAAGTAATGATATGATAGGGGAATTATTTGTAGATAGAGAAAAAATGTTAGATATATTAGCACAGAGAATGAGAACATTACATGATTCAAATCCTTCTAGGTATCCGTTAATACCTTTATCAAATCAACTTAAAAATGAGGTGTATAATGGTTTGATAGGAGGTAAATATAAAAAAAATACAAGACATAGAAGACATAAAAATAAGAAGACTTTAAGACGTTAATAAACTAACAAATTAAATAATATAAACATAAAATTTTATATTATTATTAAATCAATATAAATTAAAATCAGGAATAGAATAATTATCGCCATTTTTAACGTATTTGGCGATAACTTTTGGATTAACTTTTCCTTGCATAATATCTTCAGTTTGATATACGTTAAAACATTTATCAATATAATAAATAATGCCTTGTATTTCTTGAGCCCAAACTTCAACCTTTTGTCCTTGATTTTTTGGCTCTTCTTCTTCTAATTCAAACATTCCGTGTGGAGTTCCCTTTAAATGTGTTCCACAATAATCAGAGTCGTCTTTTTTTCTTCTGGTACATTGTTCTCCGTTAGCCCGTTTGGCACAACACCTATCAGATAGATGTACTACATTTTTAACGCGTTTTCTTTTCATAAAATCTTCTTTACCAAGACATAATCGTTCATCATAATCAAAGATATATTGCACTAATTTAGATAGATTTGTATCTTTAGTCATACCGAGTTCATCGGCTTTAAGTTTAATATTATCTTTAAAATCAGTTATAAAACTGTCAATCTTTTTGTTAATTCGTTTTTCCATTTCTTTATATTGTTTATGAATATATATATTAAATTATCTTTAGTTCAATTTTTTATAATATATATGAAACTGATTTAAAGAGCTTTAAATACTTATTTTGATATAATATATTATTGTAAAAGTAATTTAAAGAATAATTATTTTTTATTTTTCTTCTTTTTTTTCTTTTTTTTGTTGTTAGTTTGCATTTGATTTACTGGAGTTATTTGTTCTGTGTTAATAGTTGAAGAATGTTCAAAACTATCCATCGTTAAATTTGATACGCTTTTTTCTTCTAAAGAATTCTTTGTTTCTTGCAGCTCTAAAACATTGGGTTCAAAATTTGAAATAATATTTACGTTTTTTTGATTTAATGAACTAACATCATTAGTATATAATTCATTTTCATAATCATCTAATGCACGTATTTTTTGTTCTAACTCGTAACCAAAATTATCTTTGTTAGTTGGAGATATTAAGGATTCGCATAAATTATTTAATTCTTCAAAGTCTGGATTTTGATTTAAAACATCAGCTAATTCCTGAGTGTCTTCTTCTGATAATGGGCTTATAAGTGCGTTTAAACTAACACTTTTTTTTTCTACTACTTTAGGGGATTCTTCACTATTTTTTGCTGCTAAAACATTTTTTAATTCATCAATCATAATTGGCTTTTGATTCGGTTTCTCAAGTACATTAAAATTTAATCTATTATCGTCCATTTGTGTAAAATTTTTTGGTCCAAACACCCTAAAACCATTAATAACTTTTTTAACGTTTTTTTTAAATATGTCCTTTAAGCTGCTTTTACTATCTAAAGATTCTAAAGAAGAATTGCTTTCGGTTTTTTTTGCTACTGTTTCTAATTTATCCTGTGTAGAAATTGAATCATCACTTTCATTATCGTTTCCTTGTATTACATTTGTTAGTTTATCTATTAATTTATTATCTATGTGTTCTTCTTTTATTGTATCTATTATTTCATTTTTCTTTGATTCCGATGTTGTTGGCGCATCTTCAAATCGAATATCATTAGTTATTTGACTAAAAAATAAATTCATTTTCATTGCAAATCGCTTTAAATATTTTGTATGTAAACCGTGAAAAAATTCAATATAAGAAATGAATAATTCGAATTTTTCCTTCATTGTATTAATGCCAAATTTGAACGTTGTTACAAAATTATTTATATTTAAACCAATTGATTGCTGATGTTTATATTCATTTAGCTCATTTTCTCGATTCTCAATGCATTCATTAACAGCATATAATATTAATATTATATGTTCGTGTATTTCTTGTACTATTTCAAATTCATATTGCTTAAATGGTTCTAAATCTTTATAAACAGGAAAATTACTTGTTAGTCTTATTAAATCTAATGCTTTTTTTTCCGTTATATTATGCTTTACGTATTCAGCTATTAATTTATATAACTTATAATACTCACAATAAATTCTATTATTTATTGCCAAAAATAAACGCTTCATATCATCATATTCAATATCTATTATTTTACTTTGAAATTGTAGTGAATCTAAACCAAAAACAAACGAATTATCTTTGTTAGTTTTAATAAATGTTGAATGCGTTTCTTTAATTTTTTTCATATGAGTTTCTAATGTGTTAAATAAAGACGTAATTTTATGACGTATATCTTTTATTTTATTAAAATCTTTTTTTAGCTGTTCCAGATTATTATCCATTATTATATATAAATAATATATTTTTTATATATAATATATATGACCGAACAAGTTGAAATAAATATGGATAATTTTACCCCGAGTATTGTTCCCGAATGGACTACAGAACACGAACAAATTTTAGTAGAATGGGCTGACAAAGCTATGTGCTATCGTTGGCTTCACGCGCGTTCAAATGCTATGTTTAGTTCTTTAAATGCCTGGTACACAATTCCTGTTATTGTTATTTCTACAATTACTGGAACAGCTAACTTTGCAACTGAACGCGTTCCACCTGAGTGGCAATCAACATTTAGTATGATCGTTGGTGGATTCAATATTTTAGCTGGAATCGTTACCACTATCCAACAATTTCTTAAAATTACCCAAATGAATGAAGCTCATCGGGTTTCAAGTATCGCTTGGGATAAGTTTTACAGAAATATTAAGATTGAATTAGCTAAGCATCCTGATGAAAGAATGCCCGTTACCCAAATGATTAAAATATGTAAAGAAGAATTTGATCGTTTAATGGAAACCAGTCCCACAATACCCGATAAAATTATTAGACAATTTAAAAATGATTTTGAAAATGGAAATGAAGATGAAGATCCAAACAATCCAAGTCCATTTTCTAAAATTATTAAACCAGAAATATGTGACGTATTAGTTTCAACCGAATTGTCCAGAAATCCTTGGTCTTCTGAAGAAAATAAACGCAAACGCTTAGCACAAACTGTTAACAAAGAAAAACAATTATACGACGCAATTAATACGTTTAAATCGACGTTTTATAATATTAATAATAGGGAACCTTTAGAAACAGAAATAATTGATAATTTAAAAGATAAATTTGATATTGTTGCATTAACCAGAATGATAGATCAACTCAATAGAAATATAGGAATACCCAGTTTAAGTTCTACTTCTGAAAAATTTTTATTAAATAGCCCTAAAAAACATATTCATAGCAATGTATAAACTAACAACCTATTTAATTTGGACTATTGTTTAAGTTTATAATATTCACGCGGTAATACAAAATAGGTCAAGAGTAAAAATAAATAAAAGGCTAAATATGAACCGTAAACATCTATTCCTATTCCAAAAAAATCCAATATTTTAGTTATTGAATATATTAATAATATTGCTATTCCTACTAATGTTATTGAATTCATTATATAATTATTTAAGAAATTAATTAATTATATTATTTGCATTTGATATTAACTTAAGGAAATTTTATAAGTTAATATTAATGAATACATTCGACGCAACTGATTTTAATAGACGGTGGGATGAGATGGTTTTACAACAACAAGAAGCAGAAAAATTAAAGGTTATCAATGCTGAAAAGGATAGACTTCGCATAAAAGAATTTTCTTATAATATTCACTCTAGTTTTTATAAACAAAATCCTAATCCAACAAAACCAGAATGCATAAGTGAAACTATAAATATAGAAAATAAACATAAAATTATTTGCAATAAATCTGATATAAGTACTGTAAAAGATGGCGGATCACAAGGATGGTGTAGAACTTGTAAAAAACAGCTATGGTATTTTCCACAAATTTCATTAAGTTATAATCATAATCAATCATCTAAATTAGCTTCACCAGTATATTGGCATTATTAATTATTATGTTTTTATTAAATATACTTTTATAAAATCATATATGTATCTTTCTTCACTTTATCGTAATGTTCTCCTAAAAGTTGTTTATTTAATGTGTGATAAGTTAATGGTCTAAAATTATCGTACCATTTTGTAATTATCATATGCAATCCATCTTTTTCAATATATTTGACGTCATCACCATTTAAATCCATTACCGTTTGAGAATCTACAAATATTGCATATCTATTTATTCCATTTGATTCTCTTTTACCATTTGCATCATATCCACCTTCTAAAACTGCCGAACCAAATTCTGTAAAAAATCCATAATACTTTGTTATATCATCCGAAAATATTGATCTACATTTTTGTCCGAATATGCTACTAAATTTTACCTCATCTAAAGAATTGCCACTATATACCGCATCCGGTAAACTGTATGGCTCTCTCGTTTCATAATTATGTAATAAAGTAATTGTTGGAGCATATTTTATAAACATTTCACTTGTATCTTCGTCTACTGGAATATTACAAATACTCTTATTATTAATTATTTCAGATGGTAATAAGAACCAATGTTCTGAATTACGTCCAATTTTTAATCCGTTTATATCAATATTTGAAACATTTACTAAAGCAACAGGAAAATTGTCTTCTAAATATATTACTCCTTTATAGGAGTCCCCATTTAATCCATTTGTATCACAATTCATCGATTTTAATGCACTTTTTACTTCACTTAAACTATGTTCCATTACATCTTGAATATTTATTTCGGTTAAATTTAAATAGGGCAATGAAAACTTTTCCGGTAAAATAGGATTTTGCACCATTTTCCTAAATAAAAACTGTAAAAAAGGATATTTAGAATCAGTTGTTATATGATAACAAAGAATTATTAAAATTGGACCATCTTCAAATACATTTGTTGGATATTGTTTTAAAGCTTTAACACTTGCCGCTTCTAATAAATATGTATAATCCATTTATATATTTATTTAAATAACTTTAAATCATTTTTTAACGAATGTATTGTTATTTTTTATCTTTTTCCCGCTTAATTTCTTCTTTGCAAACTATGGCGCGATTATCCCATACCTTTTTATGAATTTCTTTCGCTAAATCTTGATTATCTTTGAAATATTCTTCTAATTGAGTTAACAAAAATTTACCCGATATTGGTTTCTTACTTTTCTTTTGTTTATAAACTAGTGCACCACCATTAATATCAAAACATTCAATTGAATTTGCCTTCATTGTATTTACTAAATTGTTTGTTAGCTCCTTCATTTTTTCTCTCTTTTCTTTTAAAGATTTTGAAAGTGTCTTTATTTCCGTTTCTATTTTTATCCATTCACGTATATTAAATATTAATTCTTCCTTCGTTTTTAATATTATAACGGGTTTTTCTTTTGCTTCTTCTTTTATTTCTTCAATTTGTTCTTGTTCTTCTTCTAACATATTTAATATATCTAAGATTATTTTATATTATTTTATTTATATTAATTATTTGCATTTATAAAATCATTTAACGCTTGAATCGTCGTCGGATTATTTTTCTTCGATTCCTTATATTTTTCACTATGTTTACAGCAATATTCATCTTCCGGTAAATGTTTTGAAGTACATTGTTTTCCTTTGTTTGGACCGGATTTAATAATACCTTTACATAATACGATATCAGAATCTGGAACATATTCTCCAATTACAGTTTCACCTATAACTTCATTTGTTTTTGTAATTATATTTTTATTTTTATTTGTATTTATTTTTTTCGTTGTTAAAGGTTTTAATCCTTTTGCAATACGTTCTGCATTTGTCTTTTCTAATAATTTTTGTTTCTCTTGCAATAATTGCTTTTTTATTTGCTTCTTTTCTTCTAAAACTTGTTTCTTTTGCTCTATAAGTTTCTTTTTTTCTTCTAATAATTTCTTCTTTTCATCCAATAATTTTTGTTTTTGTTCTTTAAATTTTTGTTTTTGAACTGCGTTATGTTGTTTTAATCCAAGTTTCCAATGAACGTGACAATAATTTAAATTCGTATTATCTATATGTGCTGTATGACTTGCATAACAATTAACATAATCACACTGAGAGCCACTCATTGAAAATTCCTTACCAAAATAATGGAATGAATTGCTGTAATGTGCTACATATGGGATTTTTTTTGTATTAGGTAATGTTGAATCTAATGAGTTTATTCCATAAACCGCTTTATACATTTTATTTGGTTTCACTAAATCTTCATAAAAAGGTAAAATAGTGAATTGTATTTCTCGACAATAAGGACATTTAAGATAATAATCTTTTTCAGATAATTTTAATTTATGTTTATTTTTATTATCTAAATTTTCAACTGTATAAGTACCATAATCATATTTCTGTCTATATATTTCTTTAAATAATGGTTTATAATTAAACTTATGTCCACATTCCATCGTAACAAATCTATCAATTAATGGTTCACCAGTTATTTGACATATATTGTCTTTTTCATCATCACTATCGTCAAGTGATTTATATAATTCATCATAAAAATTAACGTTACCTTGTATAATATATTTTGTTGTCATACTTAAATATATTATAATAGCGAATTATCTTTAAATTTTTTTATTATATTTAGTTATAATGTCGCCGAATCAATGGGGTCCACCAACTTGGATATTTATGCATACTCTTGCAGAAAAAATAAAGGACAGCAGTTATCCTGCTATCGGTAAACAGCTTATACATTTTTTAACTGCTATATGTAAAAACTTACCGTGTCCCGAATGTGCTCAACATGCTAAAGAATTTTGGGCTAAGGTTAAAGTGCAAAATATTAATTCTCGTCAAGATTTAGTTAGTTTGTTGTTTGTTTTTCATAATATGGTTAATAGAAGAAAAGGTTTGAAACCATTTAAATATGAAGATTTACAATATTATAAAACACGTGGAGTTATAGAAACATTTAATATATTTGCTCGTAATTTTACAACACGAGGAAATATGAATTTAATTAATGAGTCATTTCATCGTAATATGATGCTTTCTAATTTAAGAACTTGGTTAATGAATAATATTCAACATTTTAATTTATTGAATTAAATTTTAAAATTAAATTTTAATTAATAGATGAACTAACTAGTTGGCCGTTACGAAACACAGAGCACTTAAATTGCTGTTTAGATGGCATAGAGCATACTTCTTTATTTGAATTAATTTCATTTATATATAAAAAATTCTTTAAATAGCTATACATTAAAACTGCAACAGCTATACCAATTGTAATTCCGGATACAAGATCTCCAAATACAACTGTAGTAAAGTTTCTAATGCAAGAAAAAGAATATTTAATCATCAAATCAAATAAAATATAAACTATAAAAAATGCTAAAGCAAAATAATTCATTGCATCTGTTTTTGATTGTGTTGAAATCATAACTAAAGGTGTTAACAAATATGCCATTGTAAAAGATAAAATGTAACTACTATACGTTACATCTTCAGGAATAAAAATGCTTGTAACACCGCCGGTGCTACAAACTGACGGCAATGGTACTTTTACTTTAGTACCATTTTTATTATCAATATATTGTTTTAATAATAAGAAACCTACACGTAACATTGTAGCGACAAATACCCATAAAAAGTACATATTAATTTTGCCATATGAAGACGAAAAAACAGAGAAAATTAACATACCAGCAATAATAATAACTGGCGAATAGAAAGATAAAGGTGCTAAAGTTGATATTATATTCTTAATATTGTTAGTTGAATTTTCTTGACTTTGCATTTATACTATATATTATAATAATAATTTAAAAAAAAATTGAAATAATTTAAAACAACATTGGTTTCTGTATATTAATACATCGTATAATCCCGTTCTAAACTTATTATTATTATTATTACTAAATACAATGCCTGTTATTACTAGAAATATGTCTAAGAATAATGCTACTCCTGAAGTTAATTTACTTAAGGATGTAACTCCTATTCGCAAATGTGCAAAAGATATTATTTATTGCGATAAAAACTCAGTTACAACTATTACTGAAAAAATAGTTAATAAAGAGACAAATGACTATGAACAAAAATTCTTTGAAACTGAACAAAAATTTATTAATGATATGAAAGATATGCTTACTAATTTTGATATAATAAAGCAATCAGCTAATGCAACAATTAGCACAAAACAAGAACAATGTTTAAAATCTATAGAAGTATTTAAAAGATGCAATCGTGAATTACCAGAGTTATTAAAGAGAAATCCAGTCAGATGGACCAACTTTGCGTTTACTGTTTATAACAAAGCAACGGAATTTTTAGAACATACTAGTTCCGCTAAAATTAATCCAGAAACATTTAATATATTACTTGAAGAATCCATAAAGGCTCAAGAATACTTAACTGAATTTATACTTAATTTAGAAATGCTTAAAACATTTGATAGTAGAGTTTTAGCACGAGATACTATTAGTTATGCTAAAGCATTAAATCGTATATTAAATGAGCGTGCTAAAATAAGATTTCCAATTGAATTAAAGGATAAGCCAATTGACGAAGATGAAGAAAAAGAAATTACTGATCATATACAAAAAATTAACGATTCTCTAAAATTGGCTGAAGAATTACGTAATAATAGAGGATTTAGAGAAATAAAATATCAATATGTTAAAAACCAAATCATGTATCAATACTTAGAAGCATTATATATTATTAATAATGATTTAAGCCCGCACTTCTACACTCATTTAAATAATCCAAATCATAAAATATATGATTTTATATATAATAATTATTTACCAATATTAAATATTATGAAGGAATTTGAAGTAAATAATATAAATCCATTCTTCGATAAAAATACTGACATATTTATTGTGTTCAGTAGAGAAATTAAATGTGCAAGACAACATTTCGAAAATTATTTCGTAAATCTAACACAACAATCTTCTCCTGGCGTAATTGAAAAAAAAATTTATGAAGATATTAAGCAACGAAAAGAGATTAAAAAGAAATTTAATACACAACCTGAAGTAAAAGTGATACCCCAACAAACAAAATCCATTAAAAAGAATATTAACGATATTCCTGTAGATCCAGTGTATTCTAGAAATGTTAATGAAGAAGCAACAGTTATAATTTCAGTAAAAGAATTTGAAGAAATGAAGGCAAAATTAGCAGAAAAAGAAACTATTAAAACAAATAAAATTCAATATAATAAAGAAGAAGTTTCTGAATCAGATGAAGAAGATATGGATAGTTCATCTGATTATGAAGATACTAACACAAAGAGAGCAAGATATATTAAAAATAAAAAATAATTTTATAACTATTTGTTATTTTGTAATTGTAATTGTAATATTTTAAATACCTTTTTTACTGAAACATCTTAATGCATTCCCATAACTTAGCAGATTCCTCTAAAGTATATGCGCCGCGTTTTTGAGCTAAATTTAAAAAGGTAACAAGTAATTGTAATGCATCTTGTTGCGAATTAAGTGGTATATCAACTAATCTAGTTTGTTTTTTTTCACCAGTTTGAGTAGGTAATTCAGTTGTTGAAGAAGATTCCATTGATAATAACATTTTATATTATATGTTTAAATGCTTATTTTAATTATATAATATTTAATGGATAATAGTATTAATAAAAATATTTAAATAAAATACATCATAATTATTCAAATGACAGATACAGAAATGCCAGGAATTACAATCAATCACGGATATATCAAATTAAATACCAATTATATACCAAAATTTTATGAAAAGGAAGGAAAAGTTATTAGTAAAATAAAAATAACAGACAAAAAACAATTAAATGAGTTATGTGGATCAGTACATATTATTAATCCAATTCCCCTTGAAATTGAAATTGGAAGAAGAAAATATATTTTAGAAAAAGGTGAGCATTATATACCTAAGTGTATTCATTTTTATCACACATTTAAAATTCTAACAGACATTTTTTCGTGTAAAGAAGAAATAAATGTATACGCCGATTGTATTGAATCGGATTTGTATTTTCATTCTTTTAGTAAAATGTCTAATCACATAGTTGTTACAGAAACAATAAAAAGTAATTTTGGTGAAGGCAAAGACAATCATGTAAATGAACGAACTGTATTTTATTGTGGTATGGCTGAAACATTGAACATTAATAAACTAATAGATGAAACTAATAATAAATACTCCAAACATCCTGATTATATTGGAAAATCTGTATATGTTAGTTGGGATGGAATTTCTGAAAGAACTTGCTCAACATTTCTTTCAGGATATGATCTTGAAGAAATTCAAAAAGATATTGAAGTTACTAGTTTATTATCAGATTATGATAAAGGTATTCGATTAAGTGATCCACCTTGTATTTTAATACAATTTAAAGAAAGTAAAATTGCTGAACTTACTGATATATTGGATAAAAAATATGATATGGCATTGCACGGTTATAGTTATTGCAATGAATATAGAAAAAAAACATATGAAGAAATGGCTATTGAATTAGTTAAATATAATGAAGAAATGGATAAAATAGTTGAAGAGGGGATTTTTGAATTTGTAACTGTCAAACAAATTCCGTTTACAGTAGAATATTATAATAAAATAATGAATATAACCAAATAAAAACTATATAAAATTAATATAAACAAATTATTATTTATATTAATAAAACAAATTATTATTATTTATATCAATAAAACAAAGTGATTTATTAAATAAGTGGATAAACTAACAAATCCAAAATTATTACTCAAGGTATTTCAGATAATTTACTCAAAAACTAGTTCTAATACTTCTTTAATAGTTTCAACGCTATGGAATTTTATTCCTTTTGTTAGTTCATCATCTTTATATTTCTCCATAAAAGTGTCATAATCTTTTTGATTCTCTTTTGGATAAATAAACTCAGTAACTCCTGCTTTAATGCCTCCTAGAAACTTCAAATCTAATCCGCCAATTTCCGTCACATTTCCATCTAAAGTTATTTCTCCTGTTATTGCAATATTATGCTTTATTTTTTTATCATTAAATAAACTATAAATTGACACCGTAATTGCTGTGCCGGCTGACGGACCATTTTTTTCTGTTGCCCCTTCAGGACAATGAATATGTACTCCATTAACGCAATAATTTTGTTCTTCCCATACCTTATATTTTTGTTCTGATGAAGTTAAGTTCCAAGCCAAAGTTAACGCAACATTCATCGATTCTTTCATTACATCACCTTGCATACCGGTTAAATGCATATTTAAAAATTTATCACTTGGTCGCCATTTAGCTTGTATTGGTATAACACCACCTTTACCTAAAGCATTAGCCCATAAACCATTAATAATACCAATTTTTGCTTCTTGATGTATTTTTTTATTACGAACTTCGTGTTTATCCTTAAAATATTTTGTTTTTATATCTTCAATTGTAATGACAATTGGTATTTCATAATTTGTTTCAAAATGTTTCAAAATATCCAAATTAATTTCTGCCACTATTTCGAATAAAATTTCCTTCAACTTTCTAACACCTGGCTCCAAAGTATATTCATCAATAATAAACTTTAGCACTTCATCCGATATTTGTATTACATCTTTTAGTCCCATTTTTTCATATACTTCGGGTAAAATATATGTTTTTGATATTACCAATTTTTCGTCTAAAGTTAATCCCTTAAATGTTACTCGATGTATTCTATCCAACAATATTCTATCAATCGCATCTACATCATTATATGATAATATGAATAGTGCTTTTGACAAATCCAATTCTATTCCTGAGAAATACTTATCTTGAAAACAATCGTTTTGACTCGGATCTAATAAATGCGTTAAAATTCCAACAATTTCCTTACCGTGTTCCGTCTTCGATATTTTATCAACTTCATCAATAAAAATAATTGGGTTCATACATTTTTTATCAATGAGAATTTGCACTATAGAACCCCAGGTTGAGCCAACATAAGTATAATTATGTCCGTGAATACTAGATCCATTTGCATCACCCCCCATTTGAATCATTGCAAAAGGCCGGGACACTCCGTTTTCATCTTTAAGACAGTCTGCTAATCCCTTTTTAGCCATTGTAGTTTTACCGCAGCCGGGGGGTCCTTCAAATCCAAAACAATATCCATCTTGTTTACCGTTAATCCATTGACCGATAATACGTTCAATTTGTTTTTTTGCTTTGTCGTGACCGTAAATAGCTTTATCAAGTGTTGATTTTACTTGTAACATATAATCATTAATTTTACTATATTTGGTTTCAATTGTGGAAACAATATCTTTAATTTTAGCATTATTATTAGTAGTATTGTTAGTAGAAGTCGTATTATTTATACCAAATGTTTCAAAAAGAATAGAATCATTATTATTATAATAACTAACAAAATTATTTAAATCGTTAATAAGATCATTTTTAGAACGATTTGAATGTTTAATTTTAGGATATGTTAGTTTATATTTTTGTTTAACTTCGTTAACCTTTAAAATAAATGTAACTAACTCTGTTTTATTGCTATCTTCTACAATTTTTTTAATAGAATCGCTAATATTTGAATTTGAAACTGTTTTTTCATTTTTTAACGCATTCAAATGTTTTAAAATTTCTAAACTAGTATAATCAGATTTATTGTTAGTTACTTGTAAATTATTTGTTGAAATTAAAGATAAATAATCCACTTTTATTTCGCCCATAATATTTAAAATAGGTTCTTTTTTATAAATACTAAACGGTATTTTAAGTAAACCTTCCAAATATTGTCTCGCTTTTGAACCGGAGTCTTCAGATTTTGCCTTTACTTCTTTAAGTTTTTGCATTGCTTTTTCTTTTACAGAATCGGATGCTTTAAGAAGACAAATTTGCTGTTCTAATGGAATTTTTTGGATGTCAAAATTAGATAAATTGTTAGTATAATCAACGGTATTTTTCATTGCATCTTTAAAATATTGCTTTATAGACCAAGGGAAGCTATCAAATAGCATAGTTTGTTCTTGAGTGTCAATATTTCCATTTACGTCATTTGAAAGCATATCATATAGTAAATAAGCTAAATATTGATTATCATATTTGTCGGATTTAATTAAAAGTTGCATAATAGTTAAACGTTTAATATATAAATCATATGACGCAAAATCTTTAATGGTTTGTGAAATTGTCTTTTGTTTTATGTTGTTTAAATTGCTATTTAGTCCGGAAAATTTTAAATAAATTTCATGTGGTTCACAAATTAAATAGTCTTTTAAACCTAATGAACTAACAAATCTTGTAAATGTTTCATTTTGAAATTCTGGGTTAGTTGGTAAATTATCTTTAATGGATTTAATTTTTAAATTAATAAAACGATTATTTAAAATATCGATTATTACGTCATCAACTATTCCATTTATAATTAAACTTTTATTATGTTGTGGATTATGCACTACTAATTGAATTCCATATACTTTTAAATGAAATTGTTTAGCTTTTATTCCAATATCAACACAATCTAAATTCTTTGATTTCTCGTTTAAGTCATCAGTTGTATTTGTATCGGATACTGCGTTTTTGTCCTTTTTTTGGGATAATATTTTGTATCCTATAGGATGAAAATATTTTTTAAGCAATTCAAACTTATATTTATCCATATCGGATATGGCATAAGTATTTACGGAATTATTGCCAAAGCATATCCATAATAAATCTTCAAATGAATCGGTACCAAATGATTTAAATAAAGTTGATAATTCATTATTTACATTTTGTAAAACATTAATAATTGAATCCGTATTAGAATTAATTGTTACTTCAGATATATCCTTTATTTTTTTACTTAAATAAGAAAGGGAATTAATGCAACTATGTACGTCACTAATTCCAAAAATATCGAATAATTTATTTTTTTGGACGTGTAATATAGTTTTTTGGATAACGTCTTGAAAAAATACTATTTTCTTTTCAATTAGTAGTATTATTTCAGGCGTAACCGATTTTAATGTATCTTTTTTAGTATCTGTCATTTTATAATATATGTTAATAAATATATATTTATTTATAAACATAAAACTTCTAAACAATATTAATAATTTCTTCTAGAAATTATGTTTTTAAGTGTAACTGTTTTAGACTGATTAGATAATGTTGAAACCATTTTATTATATGCATTTGCTTGAACTATTCTTTTTTGTATTAATTCTGTTTTTGCATCATTGTGTGTTATTTTTCCTGTTACAGGAACTCCCCTTAATAACTTTGATGCAATATCTTTTCTTTTTATTTTACATGCCTTACATTTGCATCCTTCATCCATGTAGTGATCCGTTTGAATATAATCTATATGAGAATTTTCTATTGTTAATTCTTCATATAATTTGTATTCTTCTAAACTATAAGTATTAACTGCTTCACACATTTTTTTAGACCATTCAACATTATATTCATTAATTTCTTGTTCTGAATAATAATAATTTAAATATTTACATTCTAAAACTTGACCCAATAAATTTCTGGGTATTTTATATAAAGTCTTAAATTTTAAATATAAATCTTTTATGGGTTTGTTACTACTTTCATAGTCTTTTATTAAAACCATATTTATTTTAAATATTTGTCCTAATATTGTAGACCACATTCTTGAATCTTTTAATCTTAATTTTATATATTTTATTCCGTTACTAGATTCAAGAAGCATACATTTTTTATTAGTATCAAATTTTTCGGGAATTGGAATTTGATATTTATCAATAAAATGATCCCCTTCACCAATATAGGGAAATATTTTATTAAATCTATTAATAATTTTTTGTATATTATATCCATTTACTTTTTCATCAGTGTTATTAAAGTGATATGAACCTATTTTTTCAAAAAAAGTAGAAATTTTTCTTTCAATAGGACTTCTATATACATCTAATACATATACATCTTTTCCTAAATATTTGTTATATTCTATTAATTCATTAACTGTTATGTTTTTTACGTGTCCTAATACATTTAACATTTCTTCATCATGAATATGAATGACGTCTAATTTATCTTCGGCAAAAATACGCAATGATGTAACAATAGATGTTGAACCAACTTTAGGAGCACTATAAACAAATACAACCATTTTATTTTGTGTTTGATTTAAATTAAGATGCAATTTTTCATTTGCTTTATTTAATGATTCGATAATATTCGGTTTAGATAAAAAACTGTATTTATTTTCCATATTAATATGCTTAAATATTTAATTTTAACTATTTAAACATAATAAAAGATGTTTATAATTAATAATTTATCTTCCATAATAGCTTTAGACGCCAAAAATGGTTTCGCAAAAGACGGAAATATACCTTGGAAATCTAAAACTGATATGAGATTTTTTAGATTAGAAACATATAATAAAACAATTATAATGGGTTATAATACTTTATTATCTTTGCCATATTCTGAACCCTTAAAAGGCCGCCAAAATATAATTATAACTAACAATAAACAACGTAGCAAAGATTATTTAAAATATGATAATATTCATTTTTTCGGATTTGAAGAAACATTAGACCATATTAAAACTGATGATTTTACTCAATTTATAGTTATTGGTGGAACACAAATTATTGATTTATTTTTACCTTATATTAAAACTTTATATTTAACGCGTTTTAAAACAGACTTTAATTGTGATAAATTTTATCCTATAGATACTAATATATTTTCAAAATGTGAATTAGTATTTGAAGATAATGAACTAACAATAAATAAATTTATTAAATAACATTATAATTCTTTAACAAAATGTTTATTCATATATTTTTGAATATTAAAATAAGTTAAATTTTCTATTTCTTCATCATCTATTCCCAACAAATTAGTTAACTTTTCATCTGCCACTATTTTTTTCTTTTTTTGCACTTCATCCCATTCTATTAAATTATTTCCCTTTATATAATTTGCCAATGCCTTATTCACCTCTGTTCTTGCTATTTGGGTTCCTTCTGGTATACCCATAAATTCACATAATTCTTTAGTTACCTTTGTTGGTTTAGCAAATCCTGACGGCTGTCTCTTTGGTTTTGATTCATCTTTTTGTTTTTCTTTATGATACGCTTTCAACTCTTTTTTTACATTTTTTTCAACCGTTTTAACATGTTGTTGTAAAGTGCTAATTTGCATTTTAAATAACGTTAAACTATCGTTTATAGTATTGAATTGCTTAAATATATGTTCAAATGTATCTTCAATATCCATACATTATGTTAACCATAAATTTTAAGTTGTTTTTATCATAATAATTATAAAAAATATAGTTATAATTATTAATATTTTTATTTTTTCATAAATTAATTAACTTACTTAGCTTCTGCCTTTTCCTTTTTAGCTGCAGGTTTCTTAGGGGCAGCCTTCTTAGGTGCCGCATCAGCCTTGCCTTTTTTAGCAACTTGGACCCATTCTCCTTTTTCTTCCTTAGGAGCAGTCTTTTCCTTAGGAGCAGCCTTAGCTCTAGGAGCCTTTACTGGTGCCTTTACTGGCTCGGCAGTTTGCTCTCTGTATTGAGCACGGCTAGTTCTAACATCGCGACGAGTCTCACACATCAACTTACCTCCCTTAATTCCACTAACTGATCCAGCCTGAAATTCGTGTTGACCTCCATTAGTAGATGAAATTGAAAATTCAACGTACTCTCCCTGAACTAAATACTTGTACTGCTCATCGTGAACAGAAATTGAGCTATGATGAACGAAAATATCGGATCCGGACTTAGGACCATCGGTTACAGTAACAAAGCCATATCCAGCCTTATTATTGAACCACTTAACGCGACCAGTGTATCTGGTAGAAGATGTATCAGCAACAGTTGTGTCAGCCATTTTATATAATATTATATTGAGTCGTTTTTAAGTTGTTTTAAATGATTATTATTTTTTCAAAAATAGTATTTCATTTTGTTGAGTAGTAATTAAGTTATTTAAAAAATCCTGTATATCATTATTTTTATCTAATAATTTTTTACTCATATGTATTGCCATTGAATGATGAGGTATCATACCCAATTTATATTGTGTCTCATTTACTAAAAATTGCGTTCTAATGCACCAAATACTACCAATAACTAATAATAGCCCAATAATTGTTACTTTCTTTTTCCAATCAATTAATCCCATAAACAATAACATCCAGCCCGTCATCAATGAAGACATATAAACGTCATTTAAACTATATCTTATATCTTTTATATTATCAACCCATATATTCATTGTCGATAACAAACCGGAAAAAAACATTATAATAGACATATTAATATAATGATTATACATCATAATATATTCCAATATTATTTATATAATAATTGCGTTATATACTCATAGTCCGGATCAACATTAAATGCTAAACTTTGGCAATATAATAATAAATTTCTAAAGACTGATGGAATATTATCTACATTTAAAATGGATTCCTTAAGACATATCATTGTATTTTCATTGGCACAATTTTCCCATTCTAATTTTCCGAAATACAAATATATTAAAACATATATTGCGGAAATTAAATCATCTCTTCGACTTGGTTCGATTCTTTTATGTACGTTTAAACTAACAAAATTTAAAGAACCAATAATTTTGTTAGTTGTAACCTCTTTCATATGTTGTTCATTAACAATAAATCTTTTAGCAAAAGAAAAGTCGATAAGATATATTGTAGTTTTATCTTTAGAAAGTAGTAAATTATGCGGTTTAATATCTCGATGGATTAATTGTTTCGAATGTAATAATTCGATGCGTTTAAAAATTTGTGAACCAATATTTTTAACAATATTTAATTCAATTGGATTTCTAAAGTTATTAAGTGATTTTCCTAAATAATTAATAACAAGTATATTATGCTTGCTGTTAGTTTGAAACCATTTTAATTGAGGAAATCCTTTTTGTTTTCCTAAATATTGATATATTCTGGCTTCAACTAACAAAGTATTAATATTTGTTTCGTTTCTGTCTTCAATTTTGATAGCAACTAACTCACCCGTTATTTTATTTTTGCCCTTATATACGCGACCAAATGTGCCTTCACTTATTTTCTCAATTATTTCGTATTTTTCTGAAAATGTCGCCATTTTTAAGTTTTAAACGTGGCGTTTCTTTAAGTAGGTTTCAAATAATATATATTATTTGAATTTAAAGGGAATTTAACATATTATATTAAATATGGTAAAAGTTTGCGCTTTAAATTATCCAAAAGAAAACGAAGATAAGTATAATCATTACTATAATAATTATACTTATGGTTTACACGATTTTCAAAAATGGTGTGTTGAAGGAATTGTAGAAGGACATCATATTCTCGTAACAGCTCCTACCGGATCTGGAAAATCATTTGGTGCGGAATTTGCTATAGAATATTTCGCTTCAATTAATAAAAAAGTTATCTATTGTAGTCCAATTAAGAGCTTAAGCAATCAGAAATTCAATGATTTTACTCAAAAATATCGTAATGTAAAAGTTGGCATTGTTACCGGTGATATTTCTTGTAATCCAGATGCGGATGTTATCGTAATGACGACTGAAATATTATTAAATAAATTATACCAATTAAAAAGTAAAACTGAATCTGTTAAATCTTCTGTTTCATTTGAAATGGATATACAAAATGATTTAGGTTGTGTAATTTTCGATGAAATTCATATGATAAACGATGAATCTAGAGGGCACGTATGGGAACAAAGTATTATGTTGTTACCAATACATATTCAAATGGTTGGACTATCAGCTACACTTGATAATCCCGAAAAGTTCGCATTATGGCTCGAAACTCGGGGTTCATCAGAAACAAATTTAGAAGTATATTTAACACGTAAAACTGTTAGAGCTGTTCCATTAATTCATTATAGTTTTATAACAGCGCATCAAGGTGTATTTAAAACAATTAAAGATAAGGCTTTACAACAGGAAATAAAATCGGTTATTGATAAACCTCTTATTTTACAAGACGCTAAAAATAAATTTAATGATGAAACATTTTCTAAAGTAAATAAAGTTTTGAATTTATTTCAAAAAAATCAAATTTATATCAAACGCGCTCACGCATTAAATCAAGTAACAAAGTACTTAACTGAAAATGAAATGACTCCAGCAATATGTTATGTATTTTCTATAAGACAACTGGAAATTTGTGCTAAAGAAATAACGACAAACTTGCAAGAGTTTGATACAAAAGTACCTTATATTGCTCGTCGTGAATGTGATAAAATTTTACGCGATAAATTTCCAAATTATGAAGAATATTTACATTTACCTGAGTACTTAAATTTAGTTGCATTATTAGAAAAGGGCATTGCAACACATCATTCAAAAATGTTGCCAATTTTTAAGGAAATTGTAGAAATATTCTTTGCTAGAGGATATATAAAGCTATTATTCGCTACTGAATCAGTTGCTATCGGATTGAATCTCCCGGTAAAAAGTTGCATATTTACTGATATTCATAAACACGATGGAACAAATTTAAGAGTATTGCAAGCACATGAGTACGTACAAAGCGGAGGCAGGTCAGGTAGATTAGGTTTGGACTCTGTAGGTCACGTAATACATTTGAATAATATATTCCGAGAAACTAGTTCCATAGAATACAAAACAATGATGAATGGCAAACCACAAACGCTCACATCAAAATTCAAAATATCATATAATTTGTTATTAAATTTAATTGATATTGGAAACACAAATATAATCGATTTTGCTAAAAAAAGTATGACAACTGATACATTACAAGGTCAAATGGAAGAAATAAATAAGCAAATTATTATACAAACTAAAGAATTAGAACAAATAAAAGGATATTTGCCGAATTTAAGAACACCAACTAACATAATTGAAGAATTTGATAATCTTCAAAAGACTGTTAAATTTACAGTAAATAAAAAACGCAAAGAAACTGAAAGACGTATACAAAATATTAAAGATGAATACAAATTTGTGGAACAAGATTTAAATAGTTATATGAAAATAACAAATTTAGAAAATGAAATTCAAAATAAACAGAAACAAGTAAATGATTTAACAAAATATTTTAAGACAGGTGTTGAATCGGTATTAAATGTTTTGGAGAAAGATGGATATATTTCTAAAAATGAAAATAATGAAAATATTTGTTTAACGGATTTAGGTAAAATAGCATCACAAATAAGAGAATTGCATTGTTTGGTGTTTTCAAAATTATATGAAGACAAAGTGTTGGATAATTTAGATCCAAAACAATTAATCGCCTTATTTAGTTGTTTTACAAATGTAAAAGTACAAGATGAAATCAAAGATAATAATCCAAAATCATCTGATTCAATTGTAAATAAACTGGTAGAAACTGTTGAAGATTTATATAATGAAAATAAAGACAAAGAACTAACAAATAATATAAATACAGGTGCAGAATATGATATACATTATGATTTATTACCATATGTGGAACGATGGGTAAATTGTGAAAATGTAAATGATTGTAAATTGATTTTGCAAGATTTAGAAGAACAAAAGGAAATATTTTTGGGGGAATTTGTAAAGGCAATATTAAAGATAAACAATATTTCTTGTGAGTTTGAAAAAATAGCAGAACTAACAAATAATGTGGCATTTTTACATAAGTTAAAACAGATTCCACATTTAACTTTAAAATTTGTGGTAACAAATCAATCATTATATGTGTAAAATTATTATATAGTTTAATTATATTATGGATATAATAACAAAAACATTCTTGTTTAATTTAATTTGTATTATAGCATTTGCATTATTATATACATTTATACCGACAAGTAATTTTATGCCATTAAATAAAAATGATAAACTAACTTTTATAGATTTTTTATTTTACAGTGTAACAATTCAGTCAGGTGTTGGTTTACCGGATGTTACTGCTTTATCTGATTTAGCTAAAATATGTGCTATGATTCAACAATTAATTGTAATTGGTAGTGCTTATATTTTAATTAAAGTTTTTTATTACAAATAATACCAAAAAATTAAAATACTTTTTGTTAGTTTGATTTATTTGATTAAACTAACAAATATTGGCGAAAATAATATATATTATTTTGAAACCTATTTAAAGCGACACTGAAAAATATCGAGATTATTTTGTAATTTAGTTTGAGACCATAATCAGTAAAGAACCAACTACACATATCCTGGTAGTGGTTGACAGTCACAATAAATTTTCAAAAAGTATTTTCAGAAATCGATTTTGGACATTTTTAAAATGTCCATTTTTAAAAACCTGAAACATTTTTCCGAAAAAAGTGTGTTTGTGACTGACATCGTCACAATTATTTTTTTTGTGTGATTTTTTGTGACGACAAATTTTCGAAATTATTTTCTTCACTTAATTATATATGGAAACTTTAGGAAACCAAAAACTAGCAAAAACTAGCAATGAATTTCATTGTCAACTATGCGACTATACTACGTCACGAAAATATAATTATGATATGCATTTGCAGACGCAAAAACACGCTTCAGTCTCAGAGGAAACCAAGGAAACCCAAAAACTAGCAAAAACTTGCAAAAAAAATAATTGTGACGTATGTGGTAAGACTTTTTCACATCGTTCCGGACTTTGGAAGCACAAACAAAATTGCATTGAAGAACAGAAACCGGACACCATTTGTCAAGTAATTAACCAACCACTTAAACTAGAAGATTTAACTGATAAACAATTAATTATGCAATTATTAACGCAAAATCAAGAACTACAAAAAACCATAATTGAACTAACAAAACAAGGCATAACACAGTACAATACAATTAATAATAATTCTAATAATAAAACATTTAATTTACAAGTATTTCTAAATGAGACGTGTAAAAACGCAATGAATATTTCGGAATTTGTTAGTTCAATTAAACCAACATTAGAAGATTTAGAAAATGTTGGAAGAGTTGGATATGTAGAAGGAATTAGTAAGATTATTATAGATAAACTTAATAATACAGAAATAACTGAAAGACCTATTCATTGTTCTGATTTAAAACGTGAAATTTTATATATTAAAAATGATAATAACGAATGGAACAAAGAAGATGAAGATAGAACACTTTTAACTAAAGCTATTAAGATGATAGCTAACGAGAATATGAAAAATATTTCTGAATGGGCTAAAGCCAATCCAGGATGCACTCAAGCCGATTCAAGAAAGAATGATTTATACTTAGACATTGTTTCAAACTCAATGTGTGGCCTAACTAAAGAAGAAACTAACAAAAATATTAATAAAATTATTTCTAAAGTTTCTAAGAAAGTCGCCATATTAGACAAGAAAAATATAATATAATTTGTCGGCAAAATAAAACTACAACCATTTTTGCAATTTTATCGCGTCATTCCTTATATTAGTTTTTAAATTATTTAAACCAAATTTGGAGAAGGACCTCATCCACCATACATTGCTATTGCTTTTGCTATTTTCTCTGCATTTGGTTTCAAGGCCATTCCTCAGCCGCCACGCTGTCTTCTAGTGTGTCGTCTTTTGCTTTTAACACATCTTTTACTACGTTTGCATTTTGTCTTATAACGCATATAAATATAAGACAAAAAATTATTTATTGAATCTATAATTCATTTGATGATTCGTATAATATTCTTTAGCTTTATAACCATCGATTTTATAAGTATTATTATAATTTGGTGTAGATCTTCTACCTAAAGATAAACCGAGAAAATACCAAAACACAGAAGGCATCTATTTAATTAGTTAATAATTTGGGTTTATATCCTTTTCTTATAATTTACTTCTAATATTCCTTAAATACAAAAAATGAATATAATAATTTGATAATTCTTCTAATTCATTTACTGATAAATTTGGAATCAAACGCACTAAATATTCAAATGCTTTATCATATTCTTTATTATTTATCATTTTTGTTAGTTCATTACGATAATAATACAACATATTTTATAAATATGTTGTTGTTTTTATATTATTTGTAATCTAATTTTCTTTTTAAATTTTTCTTCATCATTAAATAAATATAATTTATATTTGCGCGTTTCGTATTCTTCTAAATTATCACGCATCGTTATTCGCGTTGCCATCCTTATTTCCGGTAAAAACACGATATATTGATATAATCCATCATTTCTTATTAATTTATCAAAACAAAATCCAGTATATTCTTTTTCTAATACTTCTGGACTATTATTACATAAATCTAACAAATTACAATCAGATTGTACTTTTCTTATTGCACGCATTGTCGTATTTATATAATCTAATGATGATAACCATTTATTATAAAATTCAAACGCACTATCCGATAAATTAATTAAATTCTTATTCTGCTGAAATTTTATTATATTCAATAAATCTACTAAACGTCTAATAGGTGATGTTATATGTATATAAGCATCTACTTCCATTAAATCGTGACGCATCAAAGTATCTTTATCATCTTCTGAAAATGTTTCTAAATCTATATATTGTCCCGCCGCGCTGTTCCAGATTTTAATAAATTTACCAACATCATCCGGTAACTGTCTTGGTATATTTATATTTTTATTAATTATAGTCGATCTAAATATACCGTTATTTGATTTTAATAATTCTTTAGCAGTATGATAATTCATTAGTATCATTAAATAACAAACTACATCGTGACTTGTTTTAACATTTGTTAAATATTTATAATTAGTTGTTAGACCTCTACATATTTCCAATAATAATTTATAATCGTTGTCTTTTAATAATTCGGATGATTCATACGCATAATTCTTATGAACTCTTATTAATGTGTTTTTATAACTTATATCAATTATATTATAATTTTCATCAATAACAATATCCATCGTAAAAGCAAATCTATTTGCATTCTGTTGTAAAGAACAGAGACAATCTGATAATATGGCCGGTAACATTGGGCGTTTTCGGTCAGGTAAATAAATTGTTGAAATGCGTTGCGAAAAACTAGACCATAAATTCAGTGAATCTAACCATATGGTAACATTTGCAATATATATACTTAATAAAGTTTGACTATCATTTAGCTTCTTAAGGCTGAAACCATCATCATAATCAGAACTAGTTAAGGGATCTATTGTAAATACTTTCCATAAAGTGTTGTTAGTTCTATCTTCAATATTTTTATGTTGTTTAAACACATTTTCTATAAATAAATCGTGCGATTCTTGTTTTTCAAGAACTTTATTTGTATCTTTATTAAATTTCTGTATAGATGCGTTTAAACTTTTACAATATAATTGATATTCATAATAACTATCCAATGCATTTACTGGTCCAATTGTCTGAGTTAGTTGTCCTAAAGGATGGGTATCGTTCCAAGATTTAAATTTAAACGTAACATATAAATTTGGCAATACTTTAGAAAACCCAATATCTTTAATTTCATAAGGAATTAAAAATGCCGGAATACGCTTATCATCCGGAATACATTTATATAATAGACGTCCTAAATGTTTATTTTTTGAATCTTTTGTTCCAACCATTTTTCTTTCTCTTCCATAAGTTTTATTTCCTTCAATCAATAAAACGCCAGGTATATTATCATTTAATCGAGTTGAAGAGTGAGTTAACTCAGTTTTATTTGTGCTTTCAGAAAATGTAAAGACATCATTTGAAAACAGTTTTTCTTTTATTGGTTCAAAACCAGGTATATTTACTTGCTCTAAAGTAGATGAATTATATATAGACCACGACATATAATTCCGGTCATCAATATGTATTTTATATTGTATATCCATTATATAATATCGCAAATTATCTTTAACTATTCTATATTTATATTTTAATAAGTATTTTTATTTTCAATTTTATACAAAGGGAGAATTAATTCCAAAATCAGTGTCATCATTTATATTTATATTTGCATTTGTAATTGGTCTCCTATAACTTCTATTTTTCTTTGGACGTTTTCTAAACATATTTTTAAAGTTTATTTTTTTTACTAGTATCATACCCGTTAAAATAACACATAAACTAACAAATGCCCCCAAAGAATAAGTATACGGTTCAATGCACTGGTAGCACGCATTTTCACATACACCAGATTCTTTTATTAAAGTATTATTATAATTTGGTGGAGGAGGTGGTGGTAAAGAATTATAAGACGGATTAAATGTAAATAAATCTATATTATTCGAATTTGATATTGGTGGATTAGATGTAGACGCATAAGTATAAACATAACTATATGAATTAGAGTCCTTTATTAAATCTGTTATTATATATCCATCTTTTTCTGACATTTTTCTTTTATTATAACGCGATATTATAAATCTAAAACCTCTATATTATCATTATTTATAAGAGTTTCTCCAATATTTGGTAACGGTTCAGGCTCTTCTTTCGGTATCAATATATCAGGAATTTCTATATTATTTATCTTTGTAATATTATTGGTATCGTGTTCTTTATTCAAATGTTTTATATCTATTTGCTTTGCAAATTTCCTTTCAACATTTTGATTTTGTAACGCATATAATGATATTTGAGGAATAATAGCAAAATTATTCATATATGTTCTATATTTAAAACAACTAACACTTGTATTATTATCAAATTTAAACGAATACCACCAATAAGCTGGTATATATAATATTTTTCCCGGATTTAAAGTTATTTCTAAACATTTTATTTTATCGAAATCAATCTTATATCTCGGCTGAGGATTCCACGGATTTATTGGCGACTTAAACTCAAAATTTTCATAATCATTTATTGGATGCAAATATTTTGAACTTTTTGGAGGAGATAATTTAACTGTTATTGTACCTTGTGTTACTAAATAATAATTTCTATAATTTATATCATAACGCAACGGCGTTTCCACTCCTGTACTTGCCATTATTATATCGTAATAACAATTTGACACCAAATTTGGTCTTAAATATTCGTCGTTATATGAAAAACTTTTTGCAACGGCAGTTTCTGACAAAAAATCGCCGTTCCCTTCACTGAAGTAGGTAGCATTTTTGTCTTCTTCAAATAGCCGTGTAGCAACGTGTAGGGGCAACGGTACATAAAGTTCTAAATCTGTTTGAATATTATCACGTATTTTCACCTCAAATGCCGGATAATTGTCTAATAAATATTGCTTGTTAGTTGTGTTAATAATACGCTGACAATCTTCTGGATCAGGAAAATCAAATATTACTGGCTGACGTAAATCGCATATTTCTTCCTTCTTTTCTTTAGATGCATCTTCTATTTCATATATTTCTAAATCATTACTTGTTTTAATATGAAATTGTATATGTAAATATAAAAATAAAACTATACAAAATACAACTATTGCTATCATTATTTCTTGAATATTATCTAACATTGTTTATAAACATATATAAATTTATTTATATTTATAAACGAAGAAAACTACTTAATTATCAACAACTTTTGGGGCTATATAGAATTTTGCATCACTATCATCTCCTAAATTATATTTTAATAACATTGGGTATTCATCACTTATACCAATAACTATATTTGAAGATAATTTTGTTGAAGAACACATTTTACATAAATGAGACAAACTATAAGAAATATCTATTGTTGTATCTTCTGTTATTGCATATTCTTCTAAATTTTCTGTCGGAATTTCTACCTTTAAATTACCATTATCACCATTTGATACAAATTGCACATTATCTTCCGTACAAACCACATTTAAATCTTGTCCGAAAACCGATAATTCATTAAATAAATCAATTAATTTTTTCGATTCTATAGACAAATCTACAGCATAATCTACTTCAGGTATACCCATTATTTCATCATCTGATTCAATTAATGGAATTTCAAAAAAATGATCGAACGATGATTTATTTTCCTTTGAATTTACAAAATTTATATATAAATGGTCGGTATCTACATCAGTCTTTTTTTGGTTCATTTGATTTAAATTTTGCTCCCCATATAATATCTCTAAACTATCGTGTTTTAATGCATAACTCATCATTGTTGCAAAATGTTGACCGCTTACTGATATACTATGTGAATCACTAACAACATATTCTGTAAACCATTTTGCCAACAAATTTAATTCTGCTAAACATATGTGCGATTTATCCATTAATTGAATATATAATCCTTTTTCTGAATATTGCATATTTATATGTGAACCCCAATTTTTAAACAACTGAAATACAGAGGTAAATATTTCCATTTTTTGCTTATTTTCAATTTTTAAACGCATCTGTCTTTAAAATATATTGTAAACTTATGTTTATATCCTTTTTACATATCTAAATTAATTTCATTTTCAATTAGTTCTTTAAGATTTGTTCCAACTATTTCATTATCCTCTAATCCTAAATTATCTAATTGGGTCATTCCTTCATCATAACTAACAAATTCTTGTAAATCCGGTTCAAAACCTCCTAAACTTAAATTTAACAATTTACTATTGTTATCCATTACCATTGTTTGTAAATTATTTAATAAATCCTTGGTTTCTGTTAATTCTTGTTGTAAGTTAGTTACATTTTGTTTTAAATCCTTTGATTCTTTGGTTAAACTAACAACGGCATTTTTTGTTTGTATCGTTGCTTGTTTTACTGGTTCAAATTGTTGTTTTAACATTGTTACATCATTATTTATACTTAAAGAAGCCGAAGATCCGCTTTGTTGCTGCTGAGGACGCGTTTCTAACGCATTTAAACGTTCCAAAATGGTATCCATAAAATCCTTATCAACTGCAACCATATTTTCATCTGAAGAATTTGCAGATTGGGTTAGCTTTAATCCACCAGTAGCCTCTATTTCGTACATTTTTGATTCTAATGCGCCTAAACGCAAAGTAATTAACGTAATTGCTTGGGCTACCGTTATTTTACTAACGTCTGGCATAGGAGCTGGTTGTTGTTGCTGTTGTTGGACATATTGTTGTTTTTGCGTTTGTCCTGGCATTTGTCTTTGTTGCTGTTGTTGTGGCATTCTTTGTTGCTGTTGACCGTTAAACATATGTGATGAACCGATTGAAGGCTGAGGACCTCTTGCATTGTTAGTTGAGCTCATTTCTTGGCCCATACGTCTTCTTTGCGCTGCTTGTACTGAACGATTTGCACTCATATATTTATTCTTAATACTTTGTTTCTAAATAAATTACGCATTTCATTATATTTTAAAATATACACTTAAAAACATTTTGAACTAACAAAATATATGACAGAAGAAATATATATTGTTGGAGGATATGTACGTGATAAATTATTGGGAATTAAATCTAAAGATATTGACTTTTGTTTTGTTTCTTATATAGAAAATATTTCATTAGATGATGGCTTTCAACAAATGAAACAATGGATACAAAAAGAAGGCTACCAAATATTCCTCGAAACACCATCTATGGTTACAATTCGAGCTAACATAAAAAATATGGATAACAACTTTGGTTCTACAACAGCTGACTTTGTTTTAGCAAGAAAAGAAATATCTTATTCAAATAATTCCAGACACCCTGAACTAACAATTGGTACTTTATTTGATGACTTAGCTAGACGAGATTTTACTATTAATGCAATGGCTGAAGATCTAAATAGAAATTTATACGATTTTTTTGGTGGAGCACAAGATCTAAAAAATAAAATTTTACGCACTCCATTAAATCCATATAAAACATTATTGGATGATCCATTGCGTTTGCTAAGAGCATTAAGATTTTCTATAACTAAAGAGTTTATAATTTGTGATGAATTGTTGAATGCAATGTCAGACGAAAAAATATTGGATAAGTTATTTAATGTTGTTAGTGCAGATAGAATAAGAGAAGAGTTATATAAGATGTTTAGATATTCGACATCTAAAACAATACATTTATTAACAGAAATAGATGCAAAAATACCGAATTTTATTGGTCGATTATTTTCCAATGGATTATGGCTAAATCCAACTAATAAATCCAAATAATTTATGCAACCATTTCAACCTTTATCTGAGGATGGCTTACATAATTAGATATAATAAAGTCTTCTACTTCATAATCATTAATATTATCTCTTACTTGACTAATAGATAATGTAGGAAATTCAAAAGGTTCTCTTGTGATTTGTAATTGTGCCGCCTCAATTGCATTTTCATAAATATGACAATTTCCCATAAAATGAACAAATTCATATGCTTCTAATCCACAATGTTTTGCCAGCAAATGCGTTAGAAAACTATATGATGTGATGTTAAACGGCTGACCTAATATGGTGTCAACAGAACGTTGGTACATAGAGCAACTTAATTTATTTCCATCGTGTACGTTAAATTGGCATAAAATATGACAAGGAGGTAACGCCATTTCATCTAGTTGCGCAGGATTCCACGCGGTCATAATTAGACGACGACTATAACGCTCTACAGGATGTTTTAATGAAGTAATAATTTGTTGCAATTGATCGATATTTTCAGAATTATTCATAATATTATTATAGTCTTGTTCTAATTGAGTATCAAGTGGACCACAAGCCCCCTTGGACCATTCCCAGGCATTTTTAATAAATTCTTGTTTTTGCTTAGAATAATATGGTTTGTTAAATGATCTCCATTGTCTGCCATAAATCGGACCCAATTCATCAACTTCATAGTCAAAAAGACCTCTAGAATTGAGAAATTCTCTTGAACCATTTGCGTCCCAAATATGTACTCCTTGTTCCTTCAAAATTTTATTATCAGTTTGTCCGCGAATAAACCATAATAGCTCTTTTAGGCAAGTTTTCCACGCTGTCTTTTTTGTCGTTAAAATTGGAATTTTACCATTTTCTAAAGAAAAACGCATAGAGTGACCGAAGATGCTCTTAGTTTTGCCGTTACGGCCTTCAATCCATTCACCTTCATCTAGAATTTTTTGTAAAAGATTTAAGTACTGATATTCTTCGTGTGAATATTTTTGTAAATTGCTAAAAATACGATCAGATAAATTTCCTTGGCCGTACAATATATTTTGATAGTCTTGTTCTTCTTGCTGTTTCTGCTTATAAGCTTCTTGTTCTTCAGGAGTGAGTCGTCTTATACGGTTAATCCGACCAATTTTAGGTTCTAACTTGGGTTCAGATTTAAATTCAGGTTGCTCTTCTTTCTGGTCTCGCTGTCCAAAAGCGTCGTCATTTCCAGTTATATATTGAAGATATTCTTGATGAATATTATTATCCATTTATATAAAATTTAGTAAATAATCTTTAAATATTAATAATAATTAATATAACTTTTTAATTTCTAATTATAAACTATAAGAATATGGAAAGTTTAGAAGAAATAACAAAATCTAATGGAAAGCCTGGTTTTTTTAAACACGTATTTAATTTTAATGAAGAATCAAAAGCAGAAATGTTAAATATAATTCAATATGCTTGTTTAGCGATAATTCCAGTAATAATTTTAAATAAAACAATGCAAAAATTTGTTCCGGAGGCAGATGAAGATAAAGGAAGTTTTGAACTAACAGCAGAAGTTTTAGCTCAAGTTATTATTATGTTTTTGGTTATGTTAATAATTCATCGTATTGTAACATATGTTCCAACATATAGTGGTGAAAAATATGCTGATTTTAGTATAACAAATATAATTTTAGCGATGTTAGTTATTGTCTTAAGTTTACAAACAAAATTAGGTGAAAAAGTGTCAATATTGGTTGATAGATTACAAGAATTATGGGATGGCACATCTGATAAAAAGAAAAAGAAAGGCAGTAATGGTAATGTTAAAGTATCCCAACCAATATCCCAAGGCCAAACAATGAATGCAGCAATTAATTCAATGGGAACAACATCAATAAGTTCATTGCCAACACAACAGATGCCAGATTTTAACGCAATGTATCAACAAGATACAACACCTTTAGTTGGTGCAGCTACTCCTGGTGCAGGTTTTGAGTCTTTTGAACCGATGGCAGCAAATGCTGTAGGCGGTGGTGCGTTTGGATCTGTATTTGGAGGTGGTTGGTAAAATAATGGAGAAATGGAATGAATGGAGTCAATTGTAAAATTATCAGAAGATGAATTCCTTTCATTTTTTTTGAAACAACAACATAACCAATTCATATATAATAAATATATTATTATATATATATAATAATGTTTTCAGTATATAGACAACCACCTAAAACTTTAGATGAAATAGAAGAATTAATATCCGCATTTCCGATGCAAGATGAATATAAAATACAAAGATCAGAATTTGGAAGAAATACATTATTATATCGTGTATATGGCTATATATTTCATTTATTTAGTCAAGGAATAGAAAGAAATTCAAATGATGCTTTAAAACAATTATTAAATAATTATTTTACTGATAAACAGATTTCATTACTTCTTGATACTTCAAAAAAAATGTGAAAAAAATTATAAAGAAGAATTAGATAAATATACGATTCGAATACTAGGAATTGTAGGAATTACAACTATTGATAAATCTGAAATATTAGCAAGCTTTTTAAGAAAAGTTATGTATTTTGTATTTTATAAAAATCACGAGGCATTAAATTTCAGAAGAAATCAAACAAGTGTAAAGGAAAAATTTAATGTAAATATACCAAATGAATATATGCAAAATGAAGATCCAATATTTCGTAATACTCCAGTAGATATTACAAATAATCAATTTTTAAGTAACATAAATTATAATTTTTTACGTTCAGCAAGAGAACAATTACATATATTAAATCAAATATTTTGTAATATGGGTAATAGTATAATGAATACTGACAAAAAAATGAATACAAAGGTTATGAGTAAAATAGAAGAAGTAACTGGTAAATATATGCCGGAATCGGTTGCTGAAAATTTACAAAACTATGCTGGAACAGAATTTAATGTAGAACTTATGCCAAAAAAGGAAGTTTCTAATTTTCAAAATAATCCATTACTAAGTGAAGTTGATGGAGGTCGAAAAAGAAAACGTAAATCTACAAAAAAAAGAAAAATAAGAAAATCAAAAAAATCAAAAAAAAAGATATTCTAAGAAATACAACAACTAACATTAATACTACAAGAGCATAAAGAAACATAAACATAGTTACCAATTGTATCTGGGTCAATGTTAGTATCGACTTTATTATTTGCTAAATTACCGTTGCCATCATTATCTTCTTTAGAATCCATATTATATAACTAAAATATAATTTCTTCTTCATCTGGACTATTTTTAGGATTATATAAACGCATATAAGCATATTTATCTTTGGGATTTTTATTATTAATTTTAGAAAATATGCGTTTAAAAAATGCGGCGATTGATTCGAATATTTTTGGCATAAGTCAAATATATAATATTATTAATTACTATTTAAATACTAATTTATAATATATATTATAAATAAAATGGACGTCAATAAACTTGTCAAAGCATTAGATAATGAAGGCAATGAAAGCATAATGCATTTAACTAACAAGAAAATATTAGAAATGAATTTAAATATTTTAAAAGAATTACATTTAGGAAAAGAAGTCACAATAGATTATTTAAAGAAGCTAAAAGGATACCGATATGTTGATGAAATTCACGACTTAAGATATGGCGCATACATTCGGTGGATTCCAATAACAGATCCAAATTATTTACCACTACATTATGCTGGTATCATATGTGATATCAAAATAACAGAAGGTGGTATATTAATTGTATGTAAAAATTTTATGCATCGGCATTATACATTTAAAATGGATGAATGTTTAATATTTCAAAAATTATCGGATCAAGAACGCGTTATTTTGTCGGCTTTAGATCATTTAGATGAAGATTCTGGTTCCGATTCAAATTAATGTCTTTTGTTAGTTCGTCGTCTTTTATAATGTCGTTTTTTCTTCGTTTTTCTTGATCTTCTTTTTCTCCTTTTAGTAGCTCCTTTACCCAATGCAAATTTATCAATATCATTTATTTCACGTATATAAGCAGCAATATCTTCGTCACGCATACCGCGATATTCTCTTTCTTCAGGAGCACCTTGCATAAAATAATATTCTGTTTTAGATTTAGGTTGAGGCATTATTGACCTTATAATTTCTTTTTCTAAGGCAGCAACAGAGTCAACTGGAGTACGCTTAATTGGTTCTACAATGACAACAGTGCCTTTTTCAATATCCCAAGGACTTTGACCTTTCATATAATAATATATTATTATATTTTATTATATTACCTTGTTCTTCTTGTTCTTCTAGATATTCTTCTTTTTGAAAGTTTAACTGTGCGACGTGGTTTACATTTAAATGTGCCACGCTTATAACCTTTATTATTAATAATAGTTTTAGTACAAATACCAATTGATTTTGCTTCATTTTCTGGATCCAATTTTTTAATACATTTACATAATTTATTTGCTATAATTTTTTCTGCCTGCTGCTTAAGTAATCTGGATGAACGTGGAATATGCATTTTATAAAAATGAAGTATATCTGTATAATCATTATTTGTTAGTTCAACAGACATATAACTGTTATATATAGTTTAGAATATTTTTATTTTGTTATTTTATTATAAAAATATAATATATGTCATGCAACCCAAAAATAGTAGTATTTGATTTAGATGAAACACTTGGTTATTTTGTTGAATTTGGCATATTTTGGGATTCATTAAAAGAATATATACAAACTAACAAAATTAATTGTTCTCTAAATCAAGATTTTTTTAATAAAGTACTCGATTTATATCCAGAATTTTTGCGACCAAATATTATTAATATTTTACGCTATTTAAAGAAAAAAAAGATTTCTAACAAATGTTCTAAATTAATGATTTATACTAACAACCAAGGACCTAAAGAATGGGCTCACCACATTGTTAAATATTTCGAAAGCAAAATTGATTTTAAAATTGTCGACCAAATTATTGCGGCATTCAAAGTTCGAGGCCAAGTCGTTGAAGTTTGCCGTACTACTCACCTAAAAACTCACAAAGATTTTATTAAATGCACTAAAATGCCTCCTAATACTGAAATTTGCTTCCTTGATGACGTTTTTTATCCTGATATGAGCAACGAAAAAATATATTACATTAACTTAAAGCCTTACATATATGATCTAGAATTAGATACAATGGTTGACCGATTTTTAAACGCTAATATTTGTACCATTGCCGACACTACATTATGTAGGGAACAAATTATGAATGTTGCTAAAAAGTACCACTATATTTATCTAGCAAAATCAGCTGCCGAATTCAACGTCGACAAAATTGTTAGCAAAAAAATATTACATCATTTGCATACATTTTTTAATAAGGTTGAAAAACAACAACAACAAATTTTACCAACAAAAAAACGACCTTTATCAAATCTTAAAAATAAAACTTTGAAAAAGGGTAAAAAGTTGATATAAATATATATATTAAATTTATATAAAGATTATTACACATATTAACTAACAAATTAATGGAAATATCTGCAAATCCAGATTTACATTTTGGAGTAATTACTATATTATTTAATCACGGAATATTAGATAATATAAGAAAAAGTATATTTGATTATGAAATACCAAATAATTATTCAGATTTAGTAATATTATTTGAAAACGACAATACTATGGTTTCTAAAGATGATATATCAAATTCTGATATTCATTTTACTCCAATAATTTCTATATATGGATCTCATCCAACGAGTTTTACAATAGACACAACATCTTATTCAGCATTAACACCTATTTTTAAAGAAATCGATGGCACAAAACAGTTATCCTTAAATTTTTCATTATTATTTGAAAAAGTCTATCCTGATTCAAATAAAAATAATGTCGCATCAACATTTAACTGCATCTATACTCATTATAAAAAAATTAATAATATTTTAACAAAAATACCAATATTTGGAATTGTTAAACAAAAATATGGGTTTGATTCAGAAAGATATTTATTTGCATACGACCATACTATTTTATCTAAAATGCAAACAGCATCTATTATTAAACATATTTTTTTTAATGAGAACAATTAAATTATAAAATATATTTACGTTTATAAAATAATTTTTATATATTTTATTTTATAAAATATATGGAACAACAATCCAATACTAATACATGTCAAATTGAAGTATCCATAGGTGAATTATATGACAAATACACTATATTATTAATTAAAAAAAATAAAATTGCGGACCAATTTAAACAAATACACATTTTAAATGAACTGCAAATTTTAGAAAATAAAATTAAATTGTTACCTCCTATCGACAAATGGTTACTAAATGAACTTTTAGAAATAAATACTATTTTATGGAATACAGAAGATGCTATAAGAGTTAAGGAAAAAAATAAACAATTTGATAATGAGTTTATTACTTTAGCACGTAATGTATATTTTACAAATGATAAACGATTTGAAATTAAAAATAAAATAAATAATTTATACAATTCAAATATTTTTGAGGTAAAAAGCTACGAAAATTATTGTTAGTTATAGTATAGTTAAAAAATGGCAGAAGATAAAGCTAAAAAATTATATAAAGAAGCTCAAAATTACGTATCTAAAAATGATAAAATTAAGGCAATTAGTTGTTATAATGATATGTTTGATATACTTAAAAAAAATAATATATCAATTAAAGGTAAATATCATCAAGAATTATCTAAATTATATCAGGAGCAATATCAGTTTCAAGCTGCTGCTGAAGAACTGATTGAATTTATTAAAACTGTTCCTCCCAATACATCTACTTATGGAGTTACTACAAATGAAATCGGAGTATGCTATTTTAATATTAAGAATTATAATGAAGCTTTAAAATATTTTAATCGTGTTTTACAAATGGCACAAATACCCGATGTATATAATAATATTGCTTGTTGTTATAGACATCTTAATCAATACGAACTATGTGAAAAAAGTTTGTTGCGTAGTTTGGAACTAGATAATAATAATAAAAGTACCAAATATTCACTTACTGAAATTTATTATTTAATGAAAGATTATAAGAAAGGAATTTATTACTATACCCTATCTCAAACAACCGATTCAAATTATATTTATAATGCTTCTTTTTGTTATTTAGCCTTAAAGAATTTTAAAATTGGCTATAAATTGTATGAACGACGTCTTGATAATAATAAAATAAATGAACAAACAAAATTAAAAGAACGTGTTGATATAGATGGAGTTGGTTATTGGGATGGAGAAACATTATGTAAAAATGTGTTAGTTGTTTACGAACAAGGAATTGGAGATAACATTCAATACTTTAGATTTATAGTTGAAGTAGTAACTAAATTTCCCAGCATTACATTTACTTTTTTATGTAATAAAATTGTTGGAAATATGTTTAATACTTCTATTTATCCAAATTTAAGAGTTATTTTAGATATTAAACCTTATGAATTCCAATTTTATGATTACAAAGTGTATACAATGTCATTACCTTTTAAATTGGGATTAACCAACATAACTCCAAACAAAATTAATTACATTACTGTTAATGCAGAAAAAAACGCATATTGGAAGGAAAAATTATCTTCTTTAAAAAAATTCAAAGTTGCTATTGTTTATAATGGACTTTTAGAATCATATTTAGAAAAATTTATACCTTTAGAAGAATTTGGTAAATTATTGGATTTACCAATTGATTTAATATGTTTACAACGAAAATCTGAAATTGAAAAAGACATTAACAAAATATCTTTTAAAGACAAAATACATTATTATGATATAGATACTGAAGAACCTTTTATAGATACAATTGCCATTTTACAAAATATTGATTTGCTTATTACAATAGATACGTACATAGTTCATTTGGCCGGAATTTTAAACGTAAAAACTTGGTTATTATTAGGTAAAGTATCTGAATGGAGATGGTCTACTGATTCGAGAAGTTATTGGTATAATAGTGTTGAAATAATGCGCGGTAAAGAAAATTTAAAACTTAAAAATATAATTCCTGAAGTTAAAGAAAGACTAGATAAGCATTTAGATATTTTTAAGTTGGACTAAAATGTGTTGTATTTGCGTTAAATAATTTTTTAATAGTGAACCGACAAATGTTGTCATAATTAAGAATATTCCAGCTTCAAATGCTATTTTTGCGTCTAATGGTGTAAATTTAACGCGCCTAAATGGATTAAATCTCCATATTAAAAATACACTTATATATATTTTAACATAATATTGTAAATCATCTAAATAATTTGGTGCTTTTGCTGATAATCCTAATGCAATTAAAAGGTAAAGAAACCAAGTTAAAAATATAATTATATTAACCGCATTTAACTGTATTTTTGTTAGTAAGTAATTATTTTCCATTTCTTTAAATTATATGAATATTATTTAAAGAAATAATTTATATTGTTTGTAATATTAAAATTGTTATTTTATCTTCTCGATATTCCTCGTTTAATTTCCATTTCGGATGTTTAATTTGTATTTTTTTACTTGGAGAAAGTATTATAAAAATACCCGTTATCTCAGCTAAAGAATTTAAAAAAGAATATTGCCAACTATTTTCTAACAAATGATATGCATAACAACATATTACAATATCAAACTTATTATTTAATGTTCCTAAAGCAATATCTTGAAACGAATAATTGTAATAACAATATTTATTTTTAAAATATGGATCCGTACCTTTAACAATGCAATTACAGTTATTATTATATTTATTTATAAGTTTACTTATTAATCCTTCACCACAAGCTAAATCTAATATTTTATCATTTGTGTTTATAATATTTTTTATGTATTTTACATATATTTGTTCTATTTTTTCTTCGTGTGGATTTACATATTTATTTGAAAATTCTTTATAATATTTGTCTACACCATATTTTTTATATTCATCATAAATTCTTAACATTAATTTAATTAATATAAAAAAATATTACTTAAATTAAAATATATTTTATTATATTTATTTTATTGTATTGTATTTATCCAATTATATTTTTAATATTATAGTATAAATCTTCTAAACTTCCATTATTATCTATAATATAATCTGGAACAGTTCTTATCCATTCTTTTTCTGACAAATGTAACTTATTTGCTTCTATAATACCATCATTGCCTTCTTGATAACTTTTAAACCATTCCGGCATTTTTCTGTGTATATGTATAAACTTTGCATCATATTTTTTTAACATTTCCATTTCATTTGAAAATCTACAATCAGTTATTACCACATTTTCATAATCCATCAATTTCTTTTCAACAACTTTTAACCATATGTCCTGATGCCAATGAACTCGAAATAATTCCGTGCCAAAATACTGCAAAACATATCTTGGGCTTAAATTGGAAATATTTAACGCACTTGACCACCATTCATCTATTTCCTCGCGCCAAGCCCTGTCTTCAACCGTTATTCCTTCTAATTTATCGCGAGACCATCCAAACATTATCGCAACAATATCTTTTAATACGGATGCAAAACTTAATTTTTTATAATTATAATTTGAAATCAAATATTCGGCAACAGTATCTTTTCCAGATGATTGAAACCCACAAATAGCAATTATTGTCATTTTCTAATATATTATTATGTATTATATTTAAATAATAATATTATGTAATCAATTTTATTTAAAAACCAAAACTGGTATGACTTTTATTTTGTCTTGCCTTTTTTCTTTCTTCTTCCTCTCTTTCTTCACGTTCTATAATACTTCTAATTTCTTCAGTCTCCGGCTTAAATTCATACATTGGTAATGTTCTTGCACTTGGATCATCACTTTCAATATATTTTGGCATCCAATATCTTGGAATTATATTTTCACATTCAGGATAATACATTTCAAAAATACTCTTATAATATAATTTTTCAGTAAATATTGTTGGTTCAAATACTCTATCCGTCTTCTCAGTTAACTTTTCTGCAATCTTCTCCTGTAATATTTGAAATAATGATCGCTCCTTTTTACTTACACCATCACTAAATGCTTCCTTCTTTCTCCATAATACTGAATCTGGTAATAATTGTCTTCCTAAAGTATCTCTAAAATATGATTCAGTAAACGCACCACGCAATAATACTTTTTCAACTATACCGTGACGTCCATAATAGATATTCATATGATTTCTATAATATGGAGGAATGGATAACACATAGTTTACTAAACTACGATCTAAAAATGGTGTTCTCGGTTCTAATCCGTGTGATGAAATACACTTATCTGAACGCAATACATCAAATGCGTGAATGTTATCCAATAATTCGCGAACTTCTCTATCAAATTCAATATCATCAGGACATTTATCCATATATAAATAACCACCAAATACCTCATCTGAACCGTCTCCATTAAATATTACCTTTGCATCCGAATTTCCGGAAATATATTTTCCTAGAATATAATTACCCAAACTTGCTCTAACGGTTGTAGTATCATAACTTTCGATTGTTTGAATTACTTCAGGAATAATATAAAACATATCCTCTTCCTTTACCAAAATTTCCGTATGACTTGAACCAATCCATTCTGCTACAATACGAGCGTGTCTTAAATCTTCAGAACCCTCTAAACCAACACTATAAGTCTCAATTGTTCTATCATCGTTTCTAAAATAATTACATACTAACGCGGCAACTAAACTACTATCTAAGCCGCCCGATAATAAACAAGCAATTGGTCTTTCAGTAGTTTGGCAACGCTTCTTTACAGCTGTATTTAATAATGTATTAATCTTACTGTAAAACTCGGCAATTAATTCATATACATCGTCTGAACTACTCGTTAAAATAGTGATTGAAAATGAGGGAATAACGTGAGGTCTATTATATTTATGGACCCATTTTTTGTCAACAAAATTAAATCTACTATATGTTCCTGGTCTAAAATGCTGTAATGTATAGTGTTCGAAACCTTCGGTTTCATAAAAATAATGTAATGATTTTAGATCAGAAGCAAAACCAATTGTCTTATATTTATTATAATGATCCTGTTCGTGAGTTGCTTTTTGTAACAAATACAATGGTCTTACACCATAAGTATCTCTAGCAACAAAAATAATTGGATTATCAGAATCTCTATTATCATACAAAATAAAACTATATACACCATCAATCATAGTCAATGTATGTTGAATACCATACCTAAGAAATAAATGAATAATAACTTCACAATCAGAGTCAGTTTCAGGTGAACTGATATTCATATAGCTATACAACTTTTTATAGTTATAAATTTCACCATTGCATATTAAAGTAATGTCACCAATCATTAGAGGCTGATTCGATTTTTCATTTAAACCATTAATAGCTAATCTATGAAATCCCATAAAAAAATTATATTCTTTGTTTTCAACAAATTTAGAATCTTCTGGACCTCTACCCGCTCCTTTTCCGAATTCTTCTTTAATTCTATCTAAAGAATGTGTTGATGTAATAGTAGTTTGTGGTACATCATATGTAGTGCCCTCTTTATACTCAGTATATTCGTGATTATTATTTAGTAACGTAAATATTCCACACATTATTATATTAATTAGAATAGTTATGTTTAAATTAATTTTATTTAATTTATTATAATTATATATAAATGAATATTTATGGATATCAAGATCAACCTACTTCTTTAAGACAGCAAACCATTTATCAAAGAAGTTATGCACGTAATATTCCATCTAGTCCACTACAACCTTACTTAGATTCTAGACCAGCTTCTACAAAATATTCTATTATGCCTGTCATTGATTTAAGAGAATCTATAAAAACTCCTTTAAAACAAGAAGCCGTATATAATCCTTATCAGACATTTAATCCAGGAAATGCTACCGCACCTTGGTCCGGATATAGCTCAAATATAAATGTCGAATCTGAGTTAAAAAATCAAGTATATGCTTTACAAAATTGTAGTCAAGCAGTATATGTTCCTTCATCGGATAGTAGTTTATATAATGTAAAATGGCAGAACTCAAATAAAGTCCAACAGCCATTTCCAAATTTATTTAAGGAACAAAATTTTCAACAATTTAATCCAAATTCACATCCAAATGATATCGGTTATTCTCTTTTTAATAATGCAACAAGACAACAATTAAAGGATTTAACGAAATAAATATAAAATATTTAATTTTTGTTAGTTTAAATGCATTATATTTATTATAAATATTTATAATAAATATGTCGGAAGATTTAATCAATCAACTAACACTAAATTTTCTTGTTGGAAAAGCACAGTTAAGTAAATTAAATAAAAAAATGAAAGATTCACAAGAAGAACTAACAAAATTAAATGATAAACAAATATATAAACAAAGAATTGAAGAATTATTTAAGAATTTATACGACAATAATAAACCAGATGATTTATTGCAGGATGTTGAAACTGGATTTAATTTTTTTATTGAAAAAGCAATTTATTATTTAAAAATTCACGATAAACATTTAGAATTAAATGAAAATACGGATCCTAATGAGGAAGATTCCTCTGAGGAAGATTCCTCTGATGCTGAAGACTACTATAATGATGACAAATATGACAACTATTCAGAAGAAAATTCTGATGTTGGAAATGCCAGCGAAGATGAAGAATCAAAAGAAGCAGTTAATAATCGATTTGAAATGATACAAAATGTCGAAAAAAAGATTAAAAGAAACACTTTTATTTCTCCAGGTGTTGATAATATAGATGACATAAACTGTAATTGGTTTGAAAGTGCCAAACGGCAAATAAAAAAAAACAATATTATACCTAGAACTAACAATAATTTAGATGAAACCAATAATATTTTGGAAAAAAAGAAAAATATTGCAATAATGTATGAAACGAACAAGAAAAAACAGAAATAAAATTAATAAATATAAAAAAACAATAAAAAAAATACTTAAAGGTGGCAAAAAAACATTGAAAAAAACAAATTCAAAGCAACAATTTGTCAAACTAAGTTGTAGTCCTGATAATGATAAATCAAGTGATTCATTTACTTGTTATTCTAATGAAGATTTAAATAAACTTAAAGAAATGTGGAACGCGAGACATCCCGATAATTTAATAAATACTAATGATGCCAAACAAATATGGTCTAAATTAAAAGAGTTTTATTCAAAAACTTGTAATAAAGAATCATGTTGGATTAAAAAATTGGTTAAAAATGAGCGTTTAGAAAAAGATTTGTTAGATGCATTTGCTCCTGAATCTCCTGACGATTGGAAAAAAAATCCAAATGAATGGTTATCTAGTGTAGATATCATATCTGTAATGAATCAATATGAAAAAAAATATAAATGCTTCGATTTTTTGGGTCCAAGTCCAATAGATTTTGACACAAAAATGCTTGGTAACGAGTGCGTTTGGGAGGAGCTTTGTAATTTTAATTTAGAAAATTATATTAAAAAAGGGAAATTTAAAATTGGAGTTATATTTAATACGGATCCACATTATAAAAGCGGAAGCCATTGGATATCATTATTTATTAATTGTAAAAAAGGTACCATATTTTTCTTTGATAGCGCTGGAGATCCTGTTCCTAAAGAAATAAAAAAGTTAGTTGATAGAGTTATAGAACAAGGATCTAAACTAACAAATCCAATTAATTTTAAATTCGATCAAAATCATCCCGTAGAACATCAATATGGTAATACAGAATGTGGAATTTATTCTTTATTTTTTATAGTACATATGTTACAAGATAAAATAACGCAACATTACTTAAAAACTCATATATTAAAAGACGAATATATGGAAAAGTTTAGAAAAGTTTATTTTAATGAAGATTTATAATACCATTTAACTAACAAATAATATTATATTTCATATTTTTTATAGTGAAACATATCGAAATCATTTTTAAATATTTCATTTGCCTTTTTAATTACATTAATATTTAACATTATTTTTTCAGTTCTGTTTGGTCTTGATACGTTTACTTTTTTAGGGATATGTGTTATCTGTTTAACTCCTATTTTTCTTAAAATTCTAATAAAATCTTCTTCTAAATGTTCGAATCGACCAATAATATCTACACCACATTCACCATTTAGTAACATTATCTGTTTATATTGCTCAAAAAATATATGTGAATGTTCTATATCTGATACTAAACTTTGGTCTTTATTTATATAATCTTGCAAAGGAATATTATATTTAAAAATTTTAATGATATGATTCCAACCTGATAATAAACGATCATAAGGATGTCGAATAAAACAAAATTTTGTATAATTATTCCATTTTTCTTCATCCATATTCATACATTTATTCAAATATTCACTTGTTCTGCAATATGTTAGTATACCTAAAGATTTGTTTAAAAAAGTATTATCATAAATTTGGTTTCCAGTTTTTACCGAATTTTTAACGCACACCTGATCGTGATCCGGTCTTTTATTATTTAGCAATTCTAAATAACATTTGAACCCATAATATTTAACTAATGTAGGTCCAATATAAGATCCACCTGTTTTAGGAATATGAATAAATATTGCTTTTAAATTATGATTAATGTATATCATTAATATTCTAAATATGTTTTTGTTTTAAAAAAATCGCATTTGAATTTTATTTTGTTTTTTCCAGCTATTTTTATTTGTTTGTAAACTAACAAGTGAATTATTGGTAAGTTTTGGTAATATGATTTTAGAATTATATGTATTATAGTTTTCAATTTTTGTTAGTTCCATTTCTTTTAAATTTAGTAAAATATCCATTATTTATATTATAATCGTAATAATAACATAAATATTTAACTAATAGAATATATATTCAAATGAATAGTTTTCTAAATAGACAAAATATAGAACTTTTATGGGACGTACTATTAGACGAATTAAACGTAAATAAATCCGATACTACTTTAATTAAAAATATAAAACTTGTATTCGATAAAAATATCGGATTATTTTCTTCTAAATTAAATCCAAATATTTCCATTATGGTTGCCAATAAACATTTTTTATCTCAAATGGTTATTGCTATTAATAAATTATTTCCTAAAGAACAAAATAAATTAATAAAAATTAGCGATGAAGAAGTAATAGAACCTTATAAAATAGAAGATATCCAAACTGCTAGAAAACAAGAGTTTGAATCACAATATGAATTACGAAAAAATGAATTTGATTCCTTTATGAATGCCCCTAAACCTAAAGAAATTAATCTAAGTTATAATATTTCTGAGGAAAAAATTACAGCTATGGATAGTCTAGTTGCTGATAAAATGGCAGAAAGAGAACGTGATATTTTAATCAGTCCTGATCCAAACGCACAAAAATGGTTACAACCATTTGAAACATCTGTTAAACCCCCGCATCAAGATAATAATATAAATAAAAATTCAAATCCAACATCGGGTCAGCGTCTAAAACACATTCAAATTGATAATACAAATAACATATCTTTAAATATATCAGAAAAACCAAAAAAAGTAACTTGGAATGATGAAACTGAAAGCACTTTATCCGTAACTAACATATTTTCAAAACTTAAAACAAAAGAACCTCAATTAGTATTAAATTCAGAATCAACACTAGAATCAGTTTCAAATTTAAAATATGTAGAACAAAAATCCGTAAATTTATTAGACGTTGGAACCAATATGTTTGCACCGGTAGCACAACCATTTAAAAATGATAATACAAATACAAATGCAATAATTAACAATCCTATTATTTCTAATTCTCAAATTATTAAACAAATTAATGAACTAACTAACAAACTTAATGAAACCGATGAAAAATTAAATAAAATTCTAGATATTGTTAGTTTATTGGTAAAACAAAACCAAAATTTAGAAGAAATTAATTAACAATTGTCATAAAATATTCTTTTTTGATATATTTTTTTTAATTTATTTATTAATGCTTTTGTTCTCTTAATTTCAATACTTCTTTCAATTAATGCAGTATCTGGATTAATTAATTCTAATTTAATAGTTTTTTTATTTGCCGTTATAATAAATTCATAATAATGATTTATTTTAATTTGCCAATTTTCTAAATCGTTATAATTAAACCATTCTGGTTCCAATAGTAATGTCTCATTATCCGTTTCAGGTATAAGTTTGGCAAGTTGAAATTCAAACATAAATTTAATTTCACCATAATTATCTGAAATAATTATTTTTATTCCACCATTATTACATACCAAATTTTTTTCTGAGTTCAAATCTGTATTTAATAATTGTAAAAACGCGTCATCTTTATATGTGGAATATGTTACGGAAATTTTATGTCTATCTGTCATCATTTATTATTATATTTAAAACTCATTATAATAATAAACATTATTCAATTTTTTATATTTTTTCTTTCACTATTTCGTAATCTCCTCTAGCATTTTTTGTTAGTTTACCTATTTTAATTGGTTTTACTCCTGGTATTTGTTTTGCCCTTATTACACTATCATAATCATACACTTCTCTCGTATCCATTCTTAACACATATTTCTTTCCAGTTGATTTTAATGTAAATTCTCTACCTTCCCAATCTATTGTAACCTTATTTATATCTGCTACTGTGTCATTTTCATCTTGGGCTATTGATGGATTAAACGCCCAATCTTGTACGTTAGGCTGTCCGAACGATAAACAAACTAAACCCTCCTTTGACGTTGATTTCGCGTGCGTAGCGCAATCTATAGCAGATTCTTTTACAGCCTTTAAAAGTTGCGATGATAAATTTTCCTTAATATTTGATATTTCCAATAATTTTTGATCCGTTGTTTGAGGCAAAAATGGAGGCAACTTTGATTGATCTTTTAAACGCAATTCTATTGCCATTTCACTATTTAATTGCTTTTCCGTTAATACTGATACATATACAAATACGTGTACCGTTTGCAATTCCTTTGGTAACGATTGATGAGAACAAATACGACGAGCGCGTCCAATAACTTGTTCTACACGAACTGGATGCCAATATGGCTCCATAATATGGACATATCTTGTATTACGCAAATTGATACCTTCTGAACCTGCACTTGTAATCATTAATACTTTAATTATTTCACCTAAATTATTATTACTACTTTTAGTACGAAGATATGTTGCTATATTATTTGGAATATATTCCCATTGTCCGTTATAAATATTACGTAATATTTCACGTTCTTCATCATCTTCCGTACCAGTATATAATGCGTAACAAGGTTTTCCTTGATCTTCCTCGCTCATATTTATTTCCCAACCGTCCGCACCAGTGCGTTTAATTTTAAACCTGGCATAACCATTTGCCTCTAATGTTAGTGCAAATATTCCAATGCCTTCCATAGATCTAAATTGACTATAAACTAAATGTAAGCCCTTATGTTCGGGGTCGTCAATATTATTTAGCATTTCTAAAAATTTTGGACTGTATGTTTCTAAACCTTTTAATGATAAGTATTCCTGAGAATGTATTTGTAAATATCTTAAAGCAGATTTAATTGCTTCTTTATATTCTACTGAACCCATACGCTCTAAAATTTCATCACCTTCTAATTCATCAGCTTCTCTTGCAATGGCATCCTCATCTTTATAATCTTCCAAATGTATTGATAATACTGATCCATCATCATTTTCTAATTGTTCATCAATGAATTTTTCAGCCGGATCTTCTGGCTCCTCGACTTTATAGTCTGTATCGGCTCCACCACTCATATCTTCATCATCTTCATCCTCATCTTCTAAATCCTCGTCGTCTTCTTCATCCTCATCTTCTAAATCCTCGTCATCATCTTCAGATTCCTTCTTTTTCTTCTTTTTGTTTGCCTCTTTTTCAGCTTTTCTTCTTTCCAATTCTTCTAAACGTTTTGCCTTTTTTTCTTCTTTTAACGCATCTTTAGCGGCTTTCTCTTCCTCCTTTTTTAAAGCTTTTTCCTCTTTTTCTTTAAGACGTTTTGCTTCTTTTTCTTTTTTTTCATCTTCTAAACGTTTAAGCTTAGCAGCCTTTTCCTCTTCTTTTTGTCTTAATTTTGTAATCTTTTCATTCTCTTTTTGTTTTATTTTTATAGCTCTTTCTTCTTCCTTCTTTCTTTGCTTTGCAGCTTTATCCAAATCTTTTTGTAATGCAACTAACTGCATTTCTTCGGGATTTTTAGTTTTTTTCTCTTCAAAAATATTATCATAACCTTGATCCCTTAAATATGTTTCAATTGATTCTCTGTAGTTTTCAGTTAAGTATTTTTTTATATATTTATCCATTAAATAAAATAATAAACTTCCGTGTTCCTTTAAATTTTCTTCCGGTACAGCAGCTATAAATTCATCATATTTTTTCTGCATGTCTTCATTAAATTCAACCTTATTTTCCAGATATTTTTGTTTCATATATGCCAATAATTTACCTTCTTTTATTTGGTAACCTATAATTCTATATTCCGCTGGACTGGGACGGCCTGGTGGATTTGGCATTACAAAATTACACGCCAAACGTGAAAAAATCTTATATGTTGATGATGCTTCTTTATACAACCCATCTAAATCGATATTTGCCGCAACCTTTTTATTATTTGGTTTTTCCAATTTTCTTTCCGCATGCCTATGGGTTTCATATATTAAAAATTGATAATCACTCATCGGACACATAACTATTTCTTTATCAAATTCCTTATCGTATGCTGGTAATAATTCTTCTTGTGCTGAACGGAAATATGATGTTAGTCCAACGATTCTGCGTTTAAATTTTTCCATATTTGATGTTGTACCTGTGTCTCTATCTATAAAATTATTGGCGAACTCCTCCAATGTATCTGGTAAGGCAGTATAAACTTTTACATCCGCCGAATTAGCACTAGCAGTTATGTTATGTTTTTTCAACAATTTCGTCATTCTTTTAATAAAATCATCATCACTAACAATTCCTCTATCTTCGTACATTATATTTCCTTCTTCATCTTTTTTAGTTTTTCCCTGTTCGTCTTTTAATTCCTTCTTTTCATTTGTAACACCTTTATAACCGGAACTTGCCGTAATTTTATTTTCAAATCCAAGTGGATTTCTGGTTATAGTTAAAGTTTTTGAACTGGGTATGTATTCATAGTAATCTAATATTTTTTCCTTTGAAAATATTTCACCCAAATTATCTTTTGATATTTTTTTATTACTATCTGTATTTAACGTAAAACTCCAAGTCTTTATATATCCACGTAATAAATTAAAAAGTATTCCAATTTCATTTGGATAATTTATAATTGGAGTACCAGTTAACAAAACTAATCTACAATTTTCAGCACGCAATAAAAATTCATACAGTTGTAACGCAAGTGCATTTGGTAAAACCGTATTTGGTCCACGTTTCTTTTCTGCAAATTTAGAAATCTTATTAATTTTATTAACAATTCTACTAATCAAGTTATGCGCCTCATCTATAACGACAATCGAATTATCAAATATGTTAGTTTCAAAATTATTTGTTAGTTGTTTAAATCTTTCTCTTCTTAAACCGTTATAGTTTATAAACGTATATTTGTTGCCAATCATTTCATCCAATTGATCGTTTAACGATTTTTTATCTGTTGCCGTTAAGTCAGCATAATTCTCGGGTTTAGTTATATTCGTTAACCAAGCACCACCTCTGCGACGTATATATTCGCGAGGTAAATTTAACGCAGCAGATAATGGATCAACTAACTCTGGATTCAAATCAATTGATATCCATTCCCAAAATTGTTTTTTTCTAAATAATAAATCACCACATTTCTTTATTTCTTCAATATAATTTCTTCTCAATGATGCCGGTGTCATAACAATTACTTTTCCAGATTTTTTTAATCCTTCTGCGACAGCTATTGTTATTGCAATTGAAGTACACGTTTTTCCCGAACCTAAACCGTGATATAAAAGCAAACCACGATATGGCGTATATAAATTCATATAATCGCGAACAATTTTTTGATGCGTTAACATAGTAATTTCTCCAGTATCTTTTCCAATATCTTCACAAGAAATACCTTTAGATTCGTCTAATAAATCTTCTTTATATGGTTCAAATAAGTTATTAATAAAATTAACGAATATTTCGCGATTATTCATATAATAACTTGAAACCTTCATATCATATATAGAAGGAGGTGGAATACGTTTAGGAAGAGGTGTATCACCAATTTGAATCATAATTTCTGGCCCAATTTCTTTAATTCCTTTTTGCGCTTTTTTAGCTATTCTCTTTCTAGGAGGTTTTACATCAATTACGATTTCTTCTTCAACTGGGACTTCTAATGGTATAGCTGGAGCTGGTTCTTCATTTTCTACTTCTAATCGTGGTCCACCTTCCGGTAATATTTCAACGGGTTTTTCTTCCTCTTCAACTAACAAAATGGGTGCCTTAAGCTTTTTAGGTTTCTTTTTCTTTTCTTCTTCTAAAATAATTGGAGCTTGTGATTCTTTAATTGTAGGTTTTTCTTCTGCAACCTTTCTTACAACAGCAGAAATTTTTTTTTGTTTTATTTTTTCTAAAATATCTTGGGCTCTTTTTCCATCATCTTTATCAACAACAATTTCTGTTTTTTTAATTTCCTTTTTTTCTTCAGCTTCCTTTGTTTCTTCTTTATCAACTGGTGCAACAATAACTTTCACACCAACATTATGTTGAACTTGTGGTTTTACCTTTAATCTATCTTTTAATGCTTCTAAAGGATTCATTACTCTAATATATTTCTATATATAAATTTTTATATTTTTACTATTAGTAAATATATAAAATAATTTTTAACAAGATAATCTATCTTCCGTTACAAAAGTGGTCCTTATATATCTTTCCATTTCCTTTCTTAAACTTGGCTTTACCCAAGTATCTGTTTCAAAGTTCGTAAAATATGTATGATTAAACCCATTATCAAAATCAAATGAAAAATCCAAATAAAAATACATTTTAATCTTTTTACCATTTACTATAAACGTCATATTTTCACGCGTAATATCTCCAACTAAATCTCCATATTTTGCGTCCCTTATAACTTCTTTATATACTTCCGTACAAGTCTCTACGTCAAAATCTGTAACACTGTTATCGCTTCTTTCTCCATCTGAAGAATCACTTTCATTAATACAAACCATAATTATATTTTATGAAACTATCTTTATATTATAACTATTAAATATTTAATTTCTTCAACGCTTCTTCACAGGCCATTTGTTCCGCCTTTCTTTTAATTTTATGCTGTCCTTCTCCTAAAAATAAAAATATTTTGCCATCATTAGCCAATAAATGTTCTTGAACTGCTTTAAAATTATTAAAAGAATTAATATGTAATGCATCTTTTATTTCAACGCTATGAATAGGTTGTCCTAAACATAAATAGACACCCATTTTATATCCTTCTTCTAAATCATTTGATATTTCTAAATAATGTGGAGTAACTTTGAATTCCTTTTGAATTTTAACTTGCAAAATATTCTTATAATTATCGTCATTTTGTATTAATGCAATCCAATCTATATGTCTTTCAAATACATTTTCAATAAATTTTTGTGCCATTTGAAATCCAGGTCCAGTAACAAATATATTATCAAACCAACCTTCATCATCGTGTACCTGTATTTTGTTAAAATCTAAAAATAACGCACCAATAAACGATTCAAATAAACACCCCAATTTTTTTAAATTTGTTCTAATCTTCTTTTCCTCAGCATTACGAGATATAATTAACCACTTTTGCAATCCCATTTCCAAAGCGATTTTACCGATAGCTTCATTTTTAACTATTGCAATCTTTTTTTCCGTCATAAAACCTTCATCTGCTTTAGGAAATCGGCGATATAAATAATATTTGGTAACACATTCTAAAACACCGTCTCCTAAAAATTCTAAACGTTCATTAGATTTGCTGCTTAATGGCATACAATCAGATGGCTTTTCAACGATAGTAATGTTTTGTTGGATATTTTCGAAAGCAGGACGTTTAGTGTAAGAGCGATGAATAAAAGCACGTCGATAAAGTTCAAAATTAAAAACGGTTGAAGGAATGCCATATTTTGTGAGAATATATTGAACATCATTCAATGTAATCTCAGAATTTAATGGATTATAAGGGTTAAAAATCAATAATCCATTTTCAGTTTTAATAATATCGTCGTCACGAATAATTTGATTAGGTTCTTTAGCGTCTGACATTATATATAAAGTTGTATTCTATTTAAGCCGTTTTAGAATAATATATAAAGCCGCGTTTTGGAGGATAACAAAGAAGGGACCACAAAAAAAATTTAATATAAAGCCGCGTTTTGGAGGATAACTAAAGAGGAGCCAAATTATTCTCCTCAACAAAATCTACTATTCTTGAACCCATCTTTACATTATCATTTTCATCATATTTTAAATTCCATATCGAATTAATATGTGAATATAATTTATCTACGCTTACCTCATTTATAAATAAATATGTATCATCATCACCACCTTTTCCTATAAGATAACACGCTATATCGACCAATAAATTTTTAATATTATCTCGCATTATTCCTTCTTCATATTTTTTTAATATTATTGTTAATGCCGTTTTTGCCGCATCTATTGTAACTCTTTTTCTTTTTTGACTTGCTATAGTATAATTCGTGTAATTTATATCTGTTAAAGTTGAACTTAATACAGGAGTAATTACCTGCTCCAAAACCTGATTAATTACTGGTTCTAATACCTGATTAATTACTGGTTCTAATACCTGATTAATTACTGGTTCTAAAACTGGTTCTAATACTGGTTCTAATACCTGATTAATTACTGGTTCTAAAACTGGTTCTAAAACTGGTTCTAAAACTGGTTCTAAAACTGGTTCTAAAACTGGTTCTAAAACTGGTTCTAAAACTGGTTCTAAAACTGGTTCTAATACTGGTTCCAAAACCTGATTAATTACTGGAGCTATTACTGGTTCTAATACAGGAGCTATTACTAGAGCAATTGTAGGAGCAGGAACGGGAGTTGTAGCGGGTATCTTCTTCTTTTCGGTATTGTAATCGTCATAATGTTTTCTCATACTTGAAATATAATCGTAGGTTAATTTTAATAAATTATGTCTTAAGGATGTTTCAAATCGTCTATCATCAGATAAAGTTTTACTTGAATCCGATAATAGAAATTCATCACTATCTCTATTATATTGAATTCCGCATCTCAATTGGTTATGTCTAGTTCTATGACTTTTAAATAAGTTCCATTGTAATCTAAGCGGCTGAGGTGTTGTTAAGACAACATTAAATCCATCAACTTCTCTGAATCCATAAAATCCAAATTTATCCGCAGATTCTTCTGGATCATATTCATCAGTAGAACAAATTAATTTTAATGTAGATTTGTGTTCATAATGTTTTATAATATTTTTGTATGTTAGTTCAACTTTTGTTTTTTTTCCATTATTTATGATTTCTTTAGTTGTTAACAACTTACCTTGATGAAAACTATCTAAAGTCTGATTATTGTAATATGTACCATATTTGGCTTCTTTATTTTTATTACAATTTTGTAAAGTAGTTAATTCATCTCTATTAAAATTAACATAATTTTCATCATCAATATTTTCATTTATTAAAATAAAACTCTGATAATTTCCATTGATTTTATCCTTACAACATATTAATTCATATTCCTTTCTATTAAATGCTAATATATTACTCAATCCAGGCAATATTGTTTCATCAATTATTGGCTCATTATTATTTTCAAATACCTTGTATATGATTTCAATATTATCGCTATCCCACATAACAAGATGTTCGCATAATTCCTTATATAATCCAATATTTGTATCTTTAATATAATTAGAAGTATCTGAATTCTTTAATCTCGGTAATATTTCACTACATTGCACCAATGTATATGTATTATATTCTTTAGTCTTATATTTATCTAAAAGTTTATAATCCGGTTCTAATTCATAACTAACAACATCTAATAAACGGTTATCTTCTATACTACGAGATATATCCCATCTTGTCATCTCATATTTTCCACTATCAGTTATTGTGTGATGCTCGATTAAATTACAACATCTTAAGTTTTCTTTTTTTGAACCTATACCATATTCACTAAAACCAGTTTTTATTCCTTCGTGATGCCATAATTTATATTGTTTCTTTGTTTCGATATTTGTCATACCTGTATGATTTGTTGCCATATCTAATATGCAAAATTTTGATAATGCATCATTATCAAAATAAAACATCAATACTATTCGCCCTTTTACAGATTCATCTATTAATCTTGCTTTTCTTAATGCCTCTAAACTATTATGTATTCCTTCTTTAATAGGTAATAATATTTTTGGAGCTGATTTTCTTTCGGCATCTATAAAACCAGCGATATCAATATCTCTGTCATTATCATAGTTATAATTTGCGAACATTTTAAATACGTATGTAATACCATATTTACTTTTCATTTAAAGTAATTCAATTTTTTATAAAATAATTACCGATGTATATTATATGGATATAAACGATAAAGAAACATTTAGAATAACATTAGCAATACTTAATGATTGCACTAAAAAATGGTTTCAAGAATTTGTTCCAAAAGAATATTCTTTAGGTGAGTTTAGACCCTGTTGCACTAATGAAGAAAAAAATGCGTTAGAACAATCCATATTTATTTTTATGCAAAATAACCAACAACTCAATTTTACCAATGAAGAAATTATTAAAGGCATAATAATTTATTATTATGTTAGTATTGTATTGCCTTATTATGCCGCAAATTCTGCTGAAGAAAGATATAGTGTTGGATATGTAATTGATGAAAATGCAACGGGTTTTTATAAATTTTTTACTGAAGGAGTTGATGATGGAAAATTATATATAATAGATAATGATGAAAATCCATATGAAGCATATAGAAAAGTTTTAACACTAGACGGAAAAGATTATATACGATTAATAGACACTTCTACATCCGGAATCTATTTTATGTCTATAGATGGTAATATTTATAAAAGAGTAAAAAAATTTGATATGGATACACATTTAATGAGTGAAGTTATGAAAAGAAAAACTCGCGATCACTATAAATGTTTAGATCAATTATATACTCCAAATATAAGAAAAGTTATTGATAAGATTACAATTGGAGATGAACCGTGGTGCTCTCAAATACGTCGTCTAATAATGGATTTAAATCCGGAACCATTTGTTGGCGGTAAAAGACGCAAAAAAAGAAAAAATAAGAAGACAAAAAAAAGACGTGGCAAACGTGAATTAACTAGAAAACGCAAATATAATATGTAAAATTGTCTTTAAGTTATTTTTTCTAAAAAACTTATTGATTGTTTAAGATTAAATTTTTTTGCAATTTCTAATATTTCTTTATAACTTAAACTACAATCCATAATATCGTATGACAACAATTCTCGTAACCAAAACTCATTTGTTAAATAATTTTCCATATTGCTATACGTTGGTTCTGATAATAATAACTTATAATGCAATTGTAACATATGTTTTCTTTGATTTATATGTTGTTTTAATATATATACAATAAGATTATCTAACTCTTCTTTTTTATGATTAGATAAATACCTTATTTCTCTAAAAGAAAATATATAATAAAATATATCATTGCCATATTTATCTTTATCAGCTAAACTAAATTTTTCTGTTTCCCATAATAATGTTGCCAATCTATACATACGATAATCACAAGCTTTCATAAAAAGTGTCTGACTCCTTAATACTCCCTCAAATTCAACTATATTAAAATTCGTAGTTTTAATTACTTGAATTGCTAATTCTTCCATTTTATTTTCTATAATTCTTTCCATAATGGAAATTTCAAACCTCCCCAATTCATATTTTTTATTGTAATCTCCATCAATATTATGTTCTAATAACTTAATTCCTATATCTTCATCTCCTTGATGACATATAAGGTCTAACCATATATGTAATGGTGTATACCCGGTTGGTGTTGGGATTTTAAGATTTGATGCATTTTTTAGAACTATAGCAGATGCAAATGGACCCGATTTTCTTAAACAAGAAAGTACAAATAATGTATTTCCATCTTCATCTACAGCATTTGGATCAAATAATTTACTATTTACTATTAAATTGAATAACTGCAAATCCTCATTAAATAAATTTTCTTGTTTTAATAATTTAAATAACTGTTCCGTATTTGATTTAATAATATCCTGATTTGACATTTCAATATTCACATAATGTGTTTTATGTGATATTTTAAATACTTTTCAATTTTTTAAAAAATTGAAAATTAAAAAACTATTAATGAACTAACAATACTTTATAACAAAGAAATGTCACAAACTTTACAATACTACAGTGAATATTCATCAGAATTTGGCATAAGATTTGCTGTCATAGGAAATATTGAAAATTATTTTAAAGATAATGAAATAAAATATCACAAATGTTTTATTTGTGAATTGAAAATTAATCCAAATAAAATACAAGACAATAAAATTAAGATTATAGAATTTATTGGTCACGACGGAAATATATGTACTCAAATTTTTGACGAAAATAACTCCAGCCAAATAAAAGAATTCTTAGATAAACAAGCAATAGAACAAATCAATAACGATATGTTTAATGACGTTGGTCCCATAGACGATATTGAAATCCGTTGGGACAAAATATGTAGCGGAATAAAATATTCATATGATACGGTATTAATGGAAAATGGAGATATATTTGATGATGCTTCATTTGATGCAAAAGTATATGTTATGGATGTTGCAGTAATTACATATTAATAATTATATTATAATAATTTAAATATAATACTTAAAAAATATTATGTCAAGAATACTTTTATTCGATGTTGATGGAACTTTATGCGAATCCGGCAAAAAAATATCGCAAAAAATGAAAACTATTTTGCAAGAACTTTCCAATAAAAATTTTTTAATCGGAATAGTTGGTGGTGGAAGATATGAAAAAATTATAGAACAATTAGATAATTTTCAACCAACTTATATTTTTAGTGAATGCGGATCTGTGTATCATAAATACAACAATATTACCTTAAATTATGAACTTATTTTTTCCAACGATATACGATTGCATCCATATTATAAAAAAATGAACGAATTAATAAAACATTGTTTACGATTTATTTCTCATAGGGATTATATTGTTTCTGGAAATTTTATTGATATTAGAAAAGGATTAATATATGTTAGTTTAGTTGGAATGCAAGCAACTGATAAAGAAAGAGAAGATTATATATCTGCTGATAAAATGTTTCATTATAGAAAAAGATTAATGAAGGAACTTAATGGTAAATTGGATACACTGAAAATGGAACAATATGTATCAGTTGTTACTGGTGGCGAAGTTGGAATCGCAATTTATCCCAAAATATGGAACAAATCTCAAGTATTAAATTATTTCACAAAAGATGATAATATTTCTTTTTTTGGCGACAAATTTGACGAAGATGGTAACGATTATTTGTTAATTAACCATCCAGATATAACAGGACATCCGGTTTTAAATCCCGAACATACTTACTCTATTTTAGATGATATTTATAAAAAATTGACTTAAAGAGATGTTGCTATTTAATGGTAGATGACAAATACCATTATGGAGGAAATTTGGAAGCCAATCAAAGATTTTGACAACTATTCTATTAGTAATTTAGGACAAGTTAAAAATAATAATACGGGAAAAATATTAAAACAAGGAATTAAAGGGGGATATAGTACATTATCTTTAATAGATAATGATAATAATAGAAAATCTTGGAAAACGCATAGGTTAGTTGCTTTAGCATTTATTCCAAATCCAGAAAATAAGTCAGATGTTAATCATAAAGATAAAAATAAGATAAATAATTGTGTAAATAATTTAGAATGGATGACAAGAAAAGAAAATAATATACATAGATGCAAAGACGTTACTATTACTAATCCAGCTAGAAATAAACCAGTTTTTAGAATTGATATAAATTCAAATGAACTTTTAGAAAAGTATGAATCAATAAAAAATGCTGCTGATTGGATAGTAAATAATAATTATGGAAAAAATTTTCATAATAGTAGAAATGCTATAGGAAATTGTTTAACTGGATTATCTAATTCAGCTTATGGTTTTAAATGGGAATTTGAAATATATGAGGAAAATGTTGAAGGGGAAATATGGCAACAAGTTCAAAACACAGTTAAAACATATTATGTTTCAAATTTAGGAAGATTTAAAAATGCAAATGGTAGGATAATGGATGATTATAAACCTTCTATTTCTGGTTATAAAATATGTGTTATAGACGGAAAAACTTATAGATTACATCGTATTATAGCACAAACATTTATTGAGAATCCAGAAAATAAAGAACAAGTAAACCATATTGATGGTAATAAATTAAATAATGCCGTATCTAATTTAGAATGGGTTACAAACAAAGAAAATCAAATACATAAATTTCAAACTGGTTTAGGAAATAATTTTACAAGAAAAATAGGACAATATGATTTAGAAAATAATTTTATTAAAGAATTTCCATCTATAGTATCAGCTGCAAAAGAAATAAATAGACATCCGACCTCCGTTCAAGGAGTGTTACGTAATTATAGAAAAACGGCTGGCGGTTTTATTTGGAAATATTTAGATTAAATATAAAAGTATTTTAATTAATTATTATTTAGGAAATTAATTTTATTTTTTCTTTTATAAAAAATAAAATGTTAATGTAGTGTATAAAATGCCTTTAATGAATGCATCGAAAAACGCTCGTAATGCAGCATCAATCGTCAATAGAACTAACGTATGTGGTGGCTTAAAAAAATCCGGTCTCGCACCATCTATCGGTTGGTTTATGTCATCTAATGTGTCACTAATTGGCGCCACTAACACTCAATTTGGCTTAGTTTGTATGCCAAATAGAACCGTCCAAACCCAAAAATACGGTTACCACGCTACTCACGGTGGAAATATGGGTTAAAATTCCACTTTTTAAGAAAAGTGGAGCAAAAATAATTCTTACTTTTGAAAAAAAGTGGAGCAAAACATTTAGGAAAATATTTATTAATGTATTTCATAATATATTAATAAATTCTCTTTATATTGTTTTTTTATTTAATTATATTTATATCTTCTTTAGCCATATTATTTTCTTCAATATGGTTTTTAAAAATAGAATAATAATTCTTTTCTTGTAAATATATATTTTTTAAATCTCTAACTAAATATACTCTATCACTTCCACTTACCATATGATAAGGAATAAGTTTAGAAAAATCCGAATTACTAAAGGGCAAATAAAAATTTATCCAAAATATAAAAATATGCATATGGAAATGATTCTGCATCATAAGAAAATGTCTATTCCACTTATTTCTCATAAATTCTCCCAAATTTTCAATTTGTAATTTTATATATTTGTATTCTTGTTTTGGTTTAAAAGTTGGATCTAAAAATTTTTTCTTCTTATCTTCCTTTATTTCATTAAATAATAATCGTACTGCATCTTCACACGTTGTTTCTATTTTAAATTCAATAGTATTTTCCTTTTCACTCATTGTTTCATCAATCATTTTACAAATTTCATCAATTACATTTTGGCTATCACATATAAAACATATTCTCAAAGGCATACTTTTCTTAAGTCTCCCCGATAAAACACTTTTTGCGGGTCCATCTTCAATCGACTTTAACTCTTTCTTAGATAAAATTTTTACATCTTCCCTAAATATATTTACGTTATTATTTATATACTTTCTTATATCATCAATATTAATCATATCTTCCATAAATATATTTATATAAATATAACTTAATAACAAACTAACATACTTAATTATAAATGCTTATTAAAATTGATGTACGTGAATCCGAATTACTTAAAAAATGTCAAGAACTTGTTAGTTCTAATCCTAAATTTAAAGCCATCAATATTGTTTCCGAATCTCTTCCTTTAGGCGATATTATTATTAATGATGGAGAAAATGATTGCATTATTGTCGAAAGAAAAACCCTATCCGATTTGGCGGCCAGTATTAAAGACGGAAGATATGAAGAACAATCTTATCGCTTAAACGGATTGAATCATCATAATCATAATATCATTTATTTAATTGAAGGCGATATGTTCCGTTTTAACGCATTTAAAGACAGAATTGATAAACAAACCTTATATTCTGCAATGTTTTCTATTAATTATTTCAAGGGATTTTCTCTAATGCGTTCAAATAATCTAGATGAAACGGCACACCTTTGTTGTACTATGGTTTATAAGTTGGTATCTAATTTAAAACTAAATAAAGTAGGATTTTATTCCAATAAACTAACAACACCTATCCAAACTAGTGAAAATACAGAAGAATCAAATGAAGTAAAAGAAGAAAAAGAATATTGTTCTGTAATTAAAAAAGTTAAAAAAGAAAACGTTACAGCAACTAACATTGGAGAAATAATGTTATGTCAAATTCCTGGTGTTAGTTCAGCCAGTGCTTTAGCTATTTTACAACAATTTAAAACATTACCTAATTTAATTAAATCAATACAAGAAGATGAAAACTGTTTAAATAACGTTTGCACTACTGATTCAAAGGGAAAATCGAGAAAAATAAGTAAAACAACAATATCAACTATTGTTAGTTATCTTAAAGAATAAAACATAAATAATGTATTAAATATAATGGTATTATTATATTTAATATGCCAACAGAAGAACACATAGAATTAACCATACAAGAAAAAGAAACTGTTAAACAAAATATAAACAATTTGTTATGTATAACGGATCAAACACGGGGTGCTAAAACACAAAACGAAATCGACCAAATTTTAATTAAACTAAGAAAAAATTGCGTTTATTTAAGTATTTATCATAATAGAAAACACCATTTTTATAAAAATATTTTATTTTGTGTATTCAGAATCCCTCTCATAATTTTGAGCGGGTTGAATTCATTTTTCGCTGTCGGGTTACAAAATTATTTAGATCAAAAAACTATTTCATTATTAAATGCATTAATATCTTTATTTTGTGGTGTTCTAACAAGTGTTGAATTATTATGGCAATTAAAAGATAGAGTAGACCAAGAGCTTGAATCTCATAAAAATTTCTATAAATTAAGTACAGATATATTCAAATTCTTAGGTTCAAGCGAAGAAAACAAGCAAAATAGAAACGATTTTTTAACTGAAATATATAATTTATATCAAAAACATATTGCAACAGCAAATGCAATTAATGTATATAGACGCGGATTTTTAGATGAATTAGAATATACTGATAATATTGATAGGGAAGATGTTATCGAATTTATTCAGAAAAAAAGAGATAAAGATTTAAAAATATATTACTGCATCGAATGCTGCATATAAAAATTAATTTAAAAACAATATAAATACATTATAATAATATATTTATAATAATGTCAGACCAAAATATAAAAGTCATTATGAAAGACATTGAAAATAAATCTACAAATATGGTTGCAAATGCTTTACAATCGGGAATTCCACCTTCTAAACAATCAATTGATATTTTAGAAAATATGGGTAGAGCAGTATGTAATGAATTTAAAGAAAGAGTAGGTCGAGAGCCCACTTATTCTGAAATGCGGGCTATGTGGGGTTAAAAATATCTATCTTTTTATCTAATTTACCCAAAAGTGGTGGAAAAGCTTTAGGCATTTCATTTTCAGGTGGAGTTATGTAATATAGTTTTCCTACGGTTAGATTATTTGGATGGACTCTTTTTGTAATGTGTAATGTCATATAATGTATTTAGAATAAATATTATATTTTCTAAATATAATGAACGACGAAATATTTAAGCTAATTGGTATAGTAATTGTTGCGGCATTTATTATTTATATGGTTATTAAAATGTTTCAATTACAAGTCCGAGTTGTTGAAGGTTTAACGAATAATGATGGTAGCACTGGTGCTACAACAGGTGAAGCCGGTACATCTTCTAGTTATGCCGCTGCCGTTAAAGCTCAAGTTGTTAAACTTCAAGATGAATTACTTATTTCAAAATATAGAAAAGATTATGAAACAGCCATAATTAATTTAGACGATTATTTTAGTTTTATGATGTTAAAACAGGCATTAAATATGAAGACAGATGGTACAGCAAATATTGAGGCAGTTAATGCATTAAATTCATTAAAAGGAGCGAAGGATTCATTAAACGCAACTATGAAGTTTTTAGATAGCCAATGAACTAACAAATAATATTATTAATTTTAGTAATATTATTTATTTAGTATGTATTTCGATCATTTGTATTTATTTGGTGCGTGTTTTTCTTAAAATTTTTTTCTTCATATATTTAGTATGTTTTTTGTTATTTGTTAGTTTAGCACGTTTAGTAAAATAATGTCGACGCTTTTGTTTTAAAGTTTTACCACCTTTTTTTTCTTGTTGAATAACTTCTGACTCCGTATCTGCAGTTTTTCTTTTTTGCCCCGTAATTCTATTTTCATTAATATTTATATTATCGGAACCCGTTGGAATTTCAACGGTGGCAGGAGTTGGCGTGCTACCGCGTCCCAATAAATATTCATAAGCTTGTTTTAAAGATTCATAACCAATTACTTTTGTACGCTGTGCGGCCTTTATTTCTATTTGTTGTTTTTTTTCCGTAAATTTTTGTATTTTAACCGATATTGCTTTTAATGTCTTATCTAAACCTTTTATAGTTTTTGTTCCAGCTTGTATTATTTTTTTAGCCTCATTTAACGCATCTTTTATCCCTTGCACTAAAGTTTTTTTTGTTTTTACGGGCGGTTCCGATTGCAAACGTGCTATTTCAGCAGTGGTTCTAGCTTTTTCTTCTTCTATTTTTTCTTTTTCCGAAAAAAGGTCATTTAAATCACTTATTATTTTTTCTCTCATTTCATCTAAATTGTCAGTTTCAGCATAACTTGTTCTGTTAGATGTTGTACGTGAACGTTTCATTCTATTAGCTTCAGCATCCATATTAAGTTTGATAGTATTTTTAAAATTTTCGCCAAATAAATTCTTTGTTGATTCAATATAAGTCAAATAATCATTATACTTTGTTATCACGTCCTTTCTTATATTTTCACCAAAAATATTATTCAAATAACTTGTCATCAGATCGCTTATATTTAATTGGGTATTTTGGTCTAAGTCGGTCCCTTTATTTTTTATAAGGTCAAAATTTTCTATAATCTTTTTATACATCTCTAACTTACTAATAAACATTTCATTTGCTTTATCATATGATTCTAATAATTTATCAACCGCTTCCAAGTCATCAACCATTTGTTCTAATAATTTATATAATGACTTTGTGTTTGCCGGTAAATTACAACTGTTTTGCATAGTTATCATTTTTATCATACTTGAATCAATTGTAGATGAAATAGCTTTACTTATTTCGGCATCTATACACGTTTCATAAAATGCTTTTAACTTCGTTGCAGATGCTGCATTGTAGTATTCTAATGCCAGTAATAATTTTGATAAATCTGATATTATATCCATTTGTATTTCGTATTTTTTTTTATCTACATTTGGGTCTATTACAGCGGTTGGATATTCATCTAAAGTTTGAGTGCTAGACATTTCATTTTGATATTGATTTTGACTTTCTATTTGTGTTTCATCTAATAGCTGTGATGGCTGCGATAGTTTATCATATAAATCTTTATTTTTATCTTGTGAAAAATTATTGCTTATTATAGCGTTTACCTCATTATTTTGTACCTTATTTTCATTAATATTATATTGCAATTTAACATAGTATTCAATTCCATTTTCAAATATTTGTTCTATTGTTTGTCCGTGTATGTCTGTTTTACCGTAATACTCTGGATTAGTTTTTAATATAATCGCCTTAAATAAATCTTTAATTTTGTTTTTATTTTCCTCATATTTTTCACCATAATTTAATTCAGCCTTAGTACTTAATATATCTCTTCTATTTGACATTAGTCCAATCCCTTTTTTGGTTAAATTTTTACCGGTTATTTCTTCTGATTGGTTATAAAAGTCTTCGGCTACTTTTACATCATCATAAAACGCATCGTGTGGAGTTTTTAAATTTGTAAATAAAGGCGTATCTTTTTCTATTGATTCTCCTATTAAAATTCTATCTTTTGTTAAGAAAAAAACATTATTTCCAAGAAGTTGTTGTAAATCTTTAATGTAAATTGTATTATTTTCATATGATTTACCTTGTGTTTCTGGTTCAAGTTGAGTCGCTTGTGAGTCTTGAGTTGCATTTACGTCCCCAATTTTAAATGTTGCATTATCTATTAAATATTCTTGTTTTCCATCCAATAAGTAGTTTATTGCTTCACATGTTAACCTCTGATATTCATCTCCACAAGATTTCAAATAAGCAATAATCATTAATATTATTTTTACAGATACTTCTTTTTTATTTTGATTTTCTTCTACGTAACGAAATTTTGGATGATTAATTATAAATTTAACTATATTATATATATGTTGCCAGTACTCTAAAATATGGGATACTCGTTTACTTACTGACGTTGCGAAATTATTATTAATAGAAAATATTTCGTCAAGTTTGTCGTAACTTATTTTAGTGTTATACCTATTTTTATCATTGTCTCTAACGTTAAATTTTAAACCAAGATTAACTCTTACGTTTATTAATGCTCCACAAATGATATTGACGGTACTTTCATTATAATACCAAGTAAAACTATTATTAGATGAATTTTCATAAAAATTAATGGCAGCAATTTTATTGGCATTATCCAATTTATAATCATAATCGGCAATTGTTTTATTTTCATTAATCCAAACATTAAATAACTGATTTATACCATATATGGTTGCAACTTTTAGTGCGTTATTAAAGTTTTTTTTAGCATCCTCGGTTGGTATTTCAAAATCTTGTTTTATCATTTCATAATTTTCAATCTTTTCGATTTCAAATTGTCCTGCGGGTAACGGGTCTAACATTTTTGCCACCGTTTTTATTTGCTGTGTTCCCGTATTTTTAATTTTGTCAATAAGTGGGTTGGTTTTGGGTTGGAAATCATTAAAAATACTATTTATTTTTTGATTCGTATCTTTAGTATTTGAAAATTCATCCCATGCTTTATATAAATTATAGCGTTCAATTATTAATGCAAGTGCCATTGGATCTAAATTCATATCCTGCATATTTTTCCCAAAGTTTATAGTTGGAGGTATTTGACCTAATTCAGTGTTATCATTTATAACTGATAAATGTATATTTTTTGTCGTATCATCCGGTTTCATAAACATACGTTGATTGCCATAATATTTAAATATATTTTCAAAAAATTTTTTATAATCGTTATTATCTGTGTTATTTTTATAAGTAAATTCGGTTATTGGAATATATAATAAATTTGATTTCATATTACTACAATAAGTCATTAATGCATCTATAATATTATAAACATAGGTTGATTCCTCGTGTTTCGTATCTTTTGCTGATAATTTTTCAAAAATGACAGTGTCAACTTCTATGTCTTTACCTGTATATTTATTACTATTCTTTTTTGGGTCTTCGTTTTTAATAATTTCGTCCCAACCTTTTATTATAGTTTGAAATATTCCTGTTTCTGTATAAAAATCCTTATTTAATTCGTGAAGATAATCACCGTTCACGTAATCCAATGCTCTACTTGGTCCAAAATCGTGAGACCACTCAAATAAAAATTTTACAGACAATAATTCATTTCTTAAATCTATGTGTTTACAAGAACCACCTTCTATTTTAAGTGCATTTGATGATGGGGGTAAATTTGATGAGAGCGCATCTGATGGGGTCACTTTTGGTTCAGCACCATTATCCAATTGAGAAAATCTGGAAGTAACGTCATCTGGACTACCAAATTGCGGCATACTAACTACTGTAACTTTAGAACCTGGCAATTGATTTTCTTTACTAGGAGGAGGCAATTTATATAATTGAGGAGAAATTGTTTGGCTACGAGTACTTTGAGAAGATTGTGAAGGTGTTCGTTGTGGTGAAGAATTTTGACCTGTTGATATTCCTGATGCATTAACGTTATTATTATTATTATTATTTTGTGTATTTGGAAAAAGTTTTTGGCATATTAAAGTTAAAATATTGTCTTTATCGTTTTGTTGTAAATTTGGTGTATAATCTTCGGACCAATAATGTTTTAAAATATTATCTATATTATTTAAAAAATCAAGTGTTAATCCTTCTTGATTTACACTTGTTAGTGTTAAACCTAAATATTCTCTTATTTTTGATGAGCTTGAATAAGTAATAATATTTGGCATAAGTTGCAGTAAAATAATATAAGTATAAATATACATTTCTGCTCTTTTTGCTATCATTTGGTAATTTAAATTTGTTTCATCTGCAGTTAAATGTTCTACATCTCCAAACAAATACTCAAACGTTACATAATATAAAAAAGAATAATAAAAAATTTTATTATATAAATATTTTTGGTCAAGTAAATTATGTTCTGATGCAACATTTGAATGAGTTTCAGTAGACTCTAACCTAGCATCAGATAAAGGTCCTTCAGGTTGACCTTCGTTATCTGACATAGGTTCCTTATCTGATGAATCAACAACATCCATATCTGGACCAAGATTTGCTCCTGTATTATTATTTTCTGTTTTTGATGAAACTTCTTTTTTAAGCATTATTTTTTCCAAACAATAAATAATCAAATTAGCAATATTGTTTAAAATAGTATAATCAATTGTAACTTCTTCATTTGGGTCCAATTCATATATTTCCAATTCTGATGTATCATAAATACCACTATTTGAAACTGCATCTATAAAACTATTTAGTTGATTTTCAACTGTTAATGGCAATAAATCATTATTTGCACCACCTAACATTTCATCGTTAGATCCTTCTTCTACTTCAGATTCACTTGGACTTCCTAATATAGTTGAGTCAGTGTTATATCCTTCACTGTCATTTACTGGAGAAATTTCTTTAGCAAGTTCACAAGCTAAACTATCTGCACTTCGACGTAATGTTTCCATTGGAATTAAATCGGTAACATTAAATGTTAGTTTATTTTCTAATTTATTTAAATATTCTGGAGAAAAGTAATCAGGATCTGTTTCTAATATAGCTCCTTCACAAATATCTTCATCTATTAATTTAACTACATTATTAATTTCATTTTTAATATCGGAAAATGATTTTATTTGTGTTCCATTGTTACTATATATTTGAAATAAATTTGTTGTTATATTCATTATAATATATTGACAAAAATAATCAATATATTATTCTTTAATTAATGCAACTTCTGTAAACTTTTTTAAAACTTATGCAACCGCCGTAAACTTATGCAACCGCCGTAAACTTATGCAACCGCCGTAAACTTATGCAACCGCCGTAAACTTATGCAACCGCTATGCTTACTTCATTTCCTTTATAAAATCCACTATCTACTAAAGCCTGCGTATATTCTGCTCCACCCCAATTTGGATCCATCGCATTATCACTAAATAACATATTATAATTTGAATTTTTTATTGCATCTAAAGGAGTCATTGAACCAGTATAATAACTCGTTTGGTCGTAAGCTGGATATGAATTTTGATTATAAGGAGGGTCATTACGAGTTGCATCCACTAAAGGAGTATATCTCATTGGGGGATTTACTTGTGTGGGGGGTAATCCGCCCTGAGGATCGGAAACACTTGGTCTAACTTTATATACTCTATCACCTTGTGCATCATAACTATTTTGTAAATATAAAACAGGACATCTAATTCCGGCACCACGTTGCCATTCTAAAAATTCAGTATATTCTTCTAAATCGTTAAATTCAATCGGATTTACACCAGGAACTTCAACTAAATTTGTATTGTATAAATAATATTTTGAACCTTTTTGAATTAATAAATTAGGACATCTTTGCTCACCATTATTAGAAGTTAATCCTTCCAACAAATGTTGCTTTCCACTATAACTAACATAAAAATATAAACCTCCTAAAAATATTAAACCCATAACTAACATTTTCATTTTATTTTTATCCATATTTAATCTATATTATACTAACATAAAAAAAACAACTTAAATATTTCTTTTGAATAATACTATTATTTATGTCTGACGATGAACTATATTCACTTGTTCCCTTATTTATTATTGTTGCAACAGTTAGTTATGTTACTTTATATGTAATTATTATTGTTGTGACTTCTTAGATTTTAATTTTTAACTTTACAAAACGGAATTGGACCTACTTTATAACAATCCATTGGATCCCATTTACCTGTTTTCCAATTATATTGTGTTTTTCCTGTTTCTTTACTAAAATCTATTCCACCTATATTAAATCCAATTGTGTTTAAAAATCCGCCTTTTTTGATTTGTTTTTTAGTTTGTCTTCTTTTATTAGTTTTATTTGATCTTATTTGTTTTCTTTTTGTCTTCTTTTGTTTTCGTCTTTTGCTAGTTTTATTTGGTCGTATTTTTCTCCTTTTGTTAGTTTGTTTTTTATTTGTTTGTTTTCTACCGCCAACAGTTGTTGATTTAAAAACATAATCGAACATTTCATCTAATTCGGGCGAAGGATTTTGTATTCTCGCATTAACTACTTCAGCAAATTGAGCTCTATGATCGTCTAAAGCCCCGGCTTCTTCCGCTGTCGGGTTTGGAAATAATTCTTGTAAATGTCTATTAAAACGCGCTAAAACATAATTTCTATAATAATCCATATTAATCTGTCTATTGTTTGAAGATGGGGGATCTTCCGATACTCTTAATTGTTTATACCATTCATCAGTAAAAGTATCTAATAATTGTTCGTAATTTAAATGGAAAATATTATTAATTATTGCGTATAAATCCATATAATGATTTTGGGTAAATACTGGTTGACCTTCAAATGTTTTCGCTAAATCACCCAATAAAGTCCATAAACGTTCCATTGCACCCTTAGGGCAAGACATTACTCTACCTTTTTTATAAGAAACTGTGGTTTCTCTTATGAATCCGCGAACATATGAATCTATAAAATTAGGCGGTTGCGCTTGGACGAATGCAAATATTAATACGACAAATTCTGCTAAACTTATATTATGATATTGTATACGCGTAAAATTTGTGTATTGTAAACATCCATTCATTATCGCATCTAAATCAGTTATATATCTTTGTCTATCTTGTTCATCTACATATTGATTTATAAATCGTTTTAGAGTTCTTTTTAAATAATCTAAAAAATCTTGCATTGAACTGGTATATTGCAAACCTTCATTTAAAAATTGTGCTGCTTGTGGATTCGTATTAACAAACGCATTTAAAAATCCTATTAATTCTTCCTTATTTATATTTTTTGCATAATTATGAATTTCCATTGCGTCATCCTCCTTTTCATCTTTTCTATTATTTTGTCTTGTCAAAGTAGCTTGTGGCGCGTGATCTATTGGTTCATCTACAAGTGTCGGTTCATCTTCATCTTCATCTTCATCGTCATCATCATATTCTATATCATTAACTGCTGCCTCCAATATATCCGAATATGCCGTAGCTAATCCTTCTCCCCATTGAGTTGGTGCATTTGTTAATTCTCCCTGCTGATTAGTAAATCGCAATAGCGTATGTACGTTTGTATAATAATCGTCAAAAAACGCGATATTTTGTTGTGCTAATTCATCAAAATTATCGTCTTGTGGAGTTATCATTTGAATTATATCTTCTGGTCTAGTATTTGGTCCATTTATATTTAAAATTTGTGCCGGTGTCATATGTGCCAATTGTGAATAAGTTATAATCCTATCAAATGGTAATACAACTTCTAAATCATCATCTATGTTCGTTGCTCTAACACCACCATGACGACGTAATTCATCTAACATAATGTTATATTCGTGTAAAGTCATATCTATTAGCGAACCTGGAACAACTGGAGTTGGGCTTGGTGGATTTGTATTTGGATTATTAACATTTCTTTGTTGTCTTTGAATTGCATTTCGATTATTTAAACGAATATTTCTTTGTAAATCCATTATTGCACCATATAGCAGTTCTCCATTTTCATTAACATTATTTGTTAAAACTCCGTTTTCATTTGTATGTAATAATAACATTCTTAAAGTTCTTTCATAATCGAAATTGTCACCATCACTAAAGTTATCCGAATTAGGATTTATACCAAAATAAATGGAAGCTGGATTTACATTTGTTTGTCCTAATTGTAATATTTCATCTGGTGTCATATTTGCCAAACTAGAATAAGAGTATTGTTGTAATTGATCCGCTGGTGTTACAAGTGTATTTCCGTTATAAACGCCTCCATTTGCTAAAAGTTCATTAAAATGACGTGTATAATTGTCTAGTATTGATGTTAAATAAGGAGTAACGTTATTTGTTTGTGTTCTTCTTCTAACATTTCTTTGATTTTCACTCATTTAATATCTAATATATATTTTGATTTTATTATTTTTATATTTTTATATTTAGTCTAAATAAAATATAGAATAAATATATGACAGAGAAATATAAAAATACTCCATTTGAACCCGAATTTTACAATGAATTGGTTTCCGAAGAGTGCCCCATATGTTTTGATCCTTTATTTGATGAAACTCAATTTAGCAGTAATCATATTCCCGTTGAACTAACAAAATGCAGTCATCGCCTTCACAAAGATTGTATTGATGCGTGGTGTGGAAACACAAAAATGGGTTCAAATTGTTTATGTCCTGTATGTAAAGAAAACATTGAAGATTCTGACCCTCGATATGTAAGTTTAGTGCCGCAATTTAGTAAGCTTAAAAAAGAAGTGGAGGGTATTCCAGAAGAAGATATTCCGGTATTAAATACTGGTCCAAATGCTGCAGCAAGTGTCACTGAATATGAATTAAGGCAAGCTGCTAAAGAGGCAGAACAAAAATCAAAAAAGAAGGGAAAACCTGTAGCTGAAGAAATAAATGAAGATGAATTATTAAATAATGCAATTGCATCAGCCCAAATAAACGACGTACGAAATGAAGTAATTGATGATACGAAGATACCGGGTGTAAGCGAAAGAAGAATAAATGAGATTGATATATTATTAAAAAATACATTTAATAAAGACTATTTAAAAGAAATAAGAGATGCAGCAGCGTCAAGCGATCCAAAAACAAAAATGTATAGTGTACAACAGCAATTAATTTTAGATAATTATAATATATTAAAAAATAAACGCAGATCGAATGAAGAAAAAAGACAGGCATTAGAAACATTAGCTGCGTTATTAATGTCATCAGGTGCATATAATTTTGATACTATAATATCATATGTGATGTATAGATATCAGATGTATAATCCGGAATTAAATTACATAAGTAATTTTATTAGTCCCGATTATATGTCAAGACTTTCTCCAAAGGATTATGAAACGCTTGAAAAACAAAATAATTTAGTTTATAAGCAGAAAAAAACATTATTTGATCCGAATACAACAAAAGAACAAAAAGATATGGCGGAAAGAATTTTAAGAACAATGTTAACAAAACCATCTGTATTGAATGATAATATTGATTTAATTTTGCGTATGTATGAAAAATATAGAAAAAGAAGAGAATTATCGGAGCAAATAGCGGGTAGAAGAAGAAAAACTAAAAGAAGAAATAAACGAACTAACAAAATTAATAAAAGAAATAAAAAGACAAGAAAACAAAGTAAAAAATAGGTATATATTTTTTTCTAATAAAAATATATAATGATAATTAAACATATAAAAGACGAATCGAATGTGGATGAAATAGATAAATGTATTAAAGATGGTAAAGATGTATTTATTTTGGTTTATATGGTAGGTTGCGGTCCTTGTAACGCAACGCGTCCAGAATGGGCTAAATTAGAATCTGCCTTAAAAGATCAATATGCAAATGAAGATAATGTAGCAATAATAGATGTAGATCAAGAATTAATGCCGCATATAAAATCAATAGGTTCTGTAGAGGGTTTTCCAACTATGAAATATATTAAAGGAAATAAAATAGAAAACTATGAAGATAGTGGATTAAAAAATACGGATCGAAGTGTTGATTCATTTATAAACTGGATAGAATCAAAGATAACTAACAAAGTATCAACCGAACAAACTAGTTCTCCGCATCACGTAGTAAAACGCTTATCAAAATCTAGATCAAGATCATTAAAAGGTGGTCGAAGAAGACGCCATTGGACCAAAAAATATAAAAAAAGTATAAATTGTAAAAAGCCGAAAGGATTTTCACAAAAACAATATTGTAAATATGGTAGAAAGCATTAAGTCTGATCCAAATTTTACGTGTTAAAAATATAATAACTCGATAAATATTTTAAAGCATATATGGATTTAAAATAATTGCCAAGTTTCGAATCCAAATTTTACGTCATAAATTTGGCCCCATTTTTACATTCATTTAACGCAACTCTTTTAGATAATTTTGATATTATTTTATTGAAATTCTTCGTCGATTCTTCCTTATCTAAACCACACATTGAATTTGATACTATATCTAAATATAAATCATTTTTTCTTGAATCTGCCTGAGTGCAACCGGGATTTGCCTTCGCCCATTCTAAAATATTTTTCATATTTTTATGCGCTACTTCTTTAATTGCTTTTAATAATATTGGATTACCTTCTACTTCTTTAGACCACACATCTTCATTTTTAATATACATTATTTCACGCTTTAAATCAGAACAATGTATTGGTCTTTCAGTTACTTCTGTATTATTCAACTTATTTATAATAATTTGACTTATACCTTCTACATATCCGACTCTACCTACGTTTTCAAGGTCCTGTAATGTTGGTTCAATTGAATCTACAAATTCATCTATATTCATTGCATTTTTACATGTATCGTTTAAGAAAAATTGCAAATTAAATTTGTTATTACTATTAATCATATTATTACTATTATAATTGTTTATTCCATTCTTTGTTAGTTCAATTATAGTTTTCTGTAGTTCTTGGTTTTGAGTTAATAACTGAATTATCATTTGTTTATCTGTGATGTCAGTTAGTTTTAAAGTTTCATTATTGTTTGGATTTATTATCGGCTTATTATAATCGTCTTCTATGTTTAATGTTATTATACTTGATTCTTCTAATTTGTTATTTGTTATGGTCTGAGTTGTAACAGTAGTACACTTTTGTTTGTGCTTCCATAGTCCGCCTCTCGTCTTGTATTTTTGACTACAAATTTCGCAAATATATGACGTCAATCCATCAGGGGTAAAATGGGGTAAAATGGGGTAAAATTTGGAAACCCCCTGACTGAGAGAATGTTTTGCTGTGGATATGTGTCTCTGCCAATCCTTTTTGTTATTGGTTATGTATTGACACTTGTCGCAGTAAAATTTGTATTTTTGGAATGTTTCCATGCGTTTCCTTAATGTTTCCAAAGATAAAAAAATGTCCAAAAATAATGTAAAAAATTATCGTCACAAATTTTCTCACAAAAAAAAATAATTGTGATGATATCAGTCACAAACACACTTTTTTCCGGAAAATCTTTTAGGTTTTCAAAAATGGACATTTTTAAAAATGTCCAAAATTGATTTATGAAATACTTTTTGGGAAAGTTTTGTGACTGAAAAACATCGACAAGTATGCGTCGTAGGTTCTTTACTGATTATGCTCGCAAAATTATTTTCTAATATAAAATCCAATTTTTACGTCACAAATTTGGATAAAATAAATAATAAAATTGAAAATAAAAAATAATAAACACAATTTGACAAATTAAACTATAATGGAACACGTTTTTAAATTATTCGAATTTAATATTTATAACGATAAAGGCACTGATTTGTCAAGTGACGACGAAGATATTAAGGCAATTAAAGATAATTCCGCGTTTGTTATTCAATCATTTGGCATTAACACTGAAGGCAAAACGGCTTCTGTTTATATTGAAGAATATAAACCATTCTTTTATGTTAAAGTTGATAGTAATTGGGGACAAACAAAGAAAACAGCATTTTATAATCATCTTAAAACAAAAGTTGGATCTTATTATGCTGACTCCATTATTGATTGTAAATTAATTGAAAGAAAGAAATTGTATGGATTTGATGCAGGCAAAAAGCACAGATTTATTGAAATAAAATTTGCTAATGATAGAGCATTCAATAAAGTAAAGAATCTATGGTATCAAAATACGACAAATGATGATGGCACAAATGAACGTAGATTATTAAAAAATGGTTATCAATTCTATTATGAGAATGAACTAACAAATATTTATTTATATGAAGCGAATATTCCCCCATTATTGCGTTTCTTTCATATTCGTGAAGTTAGTCCTTCCGGATGGATTGCATTACCATTTACGAAAACAGTTGAAATAACTGGCTCAAATAAGAAAACCAGTTGTGATTATGAATTTGTTATAAGTTATAAGAACATAATTCCTTTAAATAATATGGAATCAAGAGTTCCTTATAAAATATTAAGTTTTGATATTGAGGCGTCAAGTAGTCACGGAGATTTTCCTGTTCCAATTAAATCTTATAAGAAGTTAGCAACTAACATTGTTGATTATTTTAGTAAATTAAATGATGTAAATGCAATTGAATGTAAAAATATTTTGACGAATATTATTAAGGCTGCGTTTAATTATGAAAAAATGGATGGAATAGATATTGTATATCCAAAACAACAAATTAAATCGGAGGAAGATTTAGCAATTAGAACTAACAGTTGGCTTAAAACTAAAGTAAGGGATAGAAAAAATGCGGATGAGGAGCATATATTAGAGTCATTATTTGAAAATGCAAATAAAAGTATAATGAAAACAGATTTGAAGAAGGAAGAAGATGATGCAAATTCTGATAATGATGACAATGATGAAGAAGATAATGATGATACACAAATAATAGAAGAAGAAGTGAAATACAATAATAATTACACCTTTTTAAAATCAATGCAAACACAAAAATATGAAAACAAAGAATCAACAATAGTGGATATTATGTGTGATAAAAAATTCGAAAGGGAAGGTAAGATATCAGAATTAATAAGATCATTACGTAATAATTTTCCTCAATTAGAAGGCGATAAAGTAACCTTTATTGGTTCAACTTTCTTAAAATATGGCGAATCTGAACCTTATTTAAACCATTGTATAGCATTAAATAGTTGTGATAAATTACAAACAAAGAATTCACAAATTGAATCTTATAATACAGAAAAAGAAGTGCTATTAGCTTGGACCAATTTAATTCAAAGAGAAAATCCAGATATTATTATTGGATACAACATATTCAGTTTTGATTATGAATTTATGTTCCGACGATCACAAGAACTCAATTGCACTGAAGATTTCTTAAAATTATCAAGAAATAAAGATGAAGTATGTTCTACATTTGATTACAAGAATCCGGATAAATTAGATATTGATCGTAGTTCTATTACGCTAGCGTCCGGCACATATGAATTGGCTATTATTAAAATGAATGGCCGGCTGCAAATTGATATGTTAAATTGGTTCCGTCGTACAGAAAATTTGACGTCATATAAGTTGGACTATGTAGCAGGACATTTTATCGGTGACGATGTGAAAACGCTCCTTCATCATTCTAGGGACGAACCTACAACGCATATGGTCCAAGAAAATACCACCCGTATTTTGACGGCAAATATGACTGGATTACAGGAGGAAAGTTATATTCATTTTGAAGAAATAAATCATAGCAGTGATTATTATAAAGATGGTGCAAAATTCAAGGTTACCAAAGTAAATCGAGATGAAGGATGGTTTGAAATTGAAGGTGAAGAGAACCCGTATGCGAAAAAAGTAAAATGGGGATTAGCAAAAGATGATGTAACGCCTAAAGATATATTTAGATTAACAAATGAGGGCGCTGCATCTCGTGCTATTGTAGCAAAATACTGTATACAGGATTGTAATTTAGTACATCATTTATTTACAAAGGTGGATGTTGTAACTGATTTAGTTGAAATGGCAAAATTATGTAGCGTTCCAATGAGTTTCTTGGTATTTAGAGGCCAAGGAATTAAACTAACAAGTTATGTTGCTAAAAAATGTAGAGAAAAAGGTGTATTAATGCCAGTTATTGATAAGGGAAATAAAGATGACGCGTATGAAGGTGCAATAGTTTTGGTACCAAAATGTGGATTATATTTAGAAGATCCAGTTTGCGTTGGAGATTTTGCGTCATTATATCCGAGCTCAATGTTGTCGGAAAATTTATGTCCTAGTAGTAAAGTATGGACTAAAATATTTGATATGGCTGGTAATTTGATTTTAGAAACTGGTGAAAAAAATGCGAATGGTAATTATATTTATGATAATTTACCGGGAATCGAATATGTTGATGTCAAATTTGACACATATCGATGGGTTAAATTAAAAGGACCAAAATCAAGGGCACAAAAGATTAAATCCGGTTATAAAATATGTCGATTCGCTCAGCCGACTTTAGATGAAAATGGTAAAGAAGAGAAAGCAATTATGCCTTCTATTCTTCAAGAATTATTAAAAGCTAGAAAAGATACTAGAAAATTAATTCCTCAAACTCCTGATGAATTTATGAAGAATGTTTTAGATAAACGTCAGCTTGCCTATAAAGTTACCGCTAATTCTTTATACGGGCAGTTGGGTGCAAAAACCAGTACATTTTATGAACCTGATATTGCAGCATCAACTACAGCGACTGGCCGTCTATTATTAACTTTTGCGAAAAAGGTTGTTGAAGAATGTTATGCTGACACAAATATTGACACAAAATATGGGTTCGTAAATACTAGAGCAGAGTATGTGTATGGTGATAGTGTAGCCAATTATACTCCGGTTTATATAAAAGTAAATAATAAGGTCCATATTCTTACGATAGAACAGTTAGCAGAACGATACGGAAATGATAATTGGGTAACAAGTATAGAGGAAGGTAAACAAGGAAAAGAATTTTGTGAATTAAATAATGTTGAAACTTGGACTGAAAAAGGATGGACTAAATTATATAGAGTTATAAGACATCAATTAGCTTCACATAAAAAGATGGTAAGAGTATTGACTCATACAGGTTGTGTTGATGTTACAGACGACCATTCATTAGTAAGAGCAGATGGAACTGAAATTTCACCAAAAGATGTTGAAATAGGAGAACATTTACTACATTGTACTCTTCCAAGGTTATCAGAAGAAGCAAAAGAAACATATAAATATATTGGAAGTATACATAGTTCAGATCAGACTATGACTATGTTAGAAGCAGCAATTCTTGTAAATAGAATGTATTATGAAGGAGCAACTAGTGTATTAGTTCATAATAATAACAACAGAATGAATCACTATTTTATATCATCAACTAAAGAAATATTACCAAATAAAATTAAATCAATGTATCAAATAGATTACTCAGGATATGTTTATGATTTAACTACTGAAAATCATCACTTTGCTGCGGGTGTTGGAAATATGATAGTTCATAATACGGATAGTGTATTCTTCAAATTTAATTTAACGGATAAAGAAACTGGCGCAAAAATAGTTGGCGACAAAGCATTAGAATTATCAATCGAAATAGCTCAAGAAGCGTGTCATAATGTATCTAAAGTTTTAAAACAACCTCACGATTTTGAATATGAGAAGACATTTATGCCGTTTTGTTTGTTATCGAAGAAAAGATATGTATCAATTAAATATGAGTTTGATCCTAAAAAAGGCAAAAGAAATGAAATGGGTATTGTATTAAAACGCCGTGATAATGCGCCAATAGTTAAAGATGTATATGGAGGTGTAATTGATATTTTGATGAAAGAAAAAAATATACAAAAGGCAATAGAATATGTTTATAAATGTTTACAGGAATTGGTAGATGGTAAGGTACCAATGGAAAAATTAATAATAACAAAATCACTGCGTTCATTTTATAAAAATCCTCAAGGTGTAGCACACAAAGTTTTAGCGGATAGAATCGGATTAAGAGAACCGGGTAACAAACCAACGTCAGGAGACAGAGTTCCGTTCGTATATATAGTAACAAAACCTCCTGCAAAGGGAAAAAAAGTGTTACAAGGAGATAAAATAGAGACACCAACATTTATTAAGGAAAATAATTTACAAATCGATTATTCATTTTATATTACAAATCAAATAATGAAACCGTTATTACAGTTATTTGGATTAGTAATTGAAGATATGATGTTAAGTCAAAAGCCGCCACGTAGGGCAAAAGCAACAGCAATTAGAAATGATAATGAAAAATTTAGAAAATTGATAGAAGATAATGGGGAATTAAATGAAGAGGAGAAAAAAGAAGAAAAGGCATTTATAAAAGAAAAGGAAAAATTAGTTAAGGAATTAATATTTGATAAGTATTTAAGAGAAACAGATAATAAAAAGGCAGGAAACCAAAGCATTACTGGTTTCTTTAATAAAAAGTAAAAAATAATTAAATATTTTCATATTGAATTATTTATTTTGTAAAAATTTTTTTCTATTTAGCGAAATGCCTTGCGATTAAATCCGGGATATTCTTCAACATATTTGCCCTTGGGACCTCTATTTGATTCGGGAGCTTTTTTCTTATTCAAACCCAATTGGCTCTCTAAAAATCTAACGTATTCGCGCAAATTATCATAACTAATATCTTCATCCAAATCTGTTTCAGAATCAGAATCAGAATCATTTGTATCAACCAAACATTCATTAATTTCTAATACGACATTTGATTCCGATGATGTTGGAATATGTTGATTTAATTCATAATAATTACTGTATAATACGTTATAATCAGCAAATCCCTCATAATCTAATTTATGCATAATTGCATTGGGAGTGCGTTGATGTTTCTCAGAAATTTGGTCGATAGACCAACCCAATAATTCATATTCACGCTGTAACGCTAATGATTCGTTAATGGTCCACTTCTTATTATGTCTAGTATACATTTTTATTATTTAATAATGATATTTTGTCTTTAAATTGTTTATTATATATTATTATTTTGTGCACCGGTGCTACCAGTATTTGTATTGTTGTTAGTTGTTGGAGTCAAATTTGTTTCGTATATGACATAATTATATTCTGGATTATAATATACACGTTCATTTGAATTGCTGTAATTTGACATTAATTGTTCTAATAAATTTGATGTCAATATTCTATTATTTGAGGCATCTGTTGTAAGAATATTTGTAGTTGCTGGTCTAGTTACTGTTGTTGTAGAATTATTTGTTGTTGTAGAAGTTGTTGTAGAATTATTAGAAGCGGTTGTTGAAGAATTGTTAGATGCTGTTCCAGAATTATTAGAAGCTGTTGTAGAATTATTGGATCTGGGACGATAATCTCTAATGTCATATCTGCAAACGGGACAGCGAACGTTGCTTTCAAACCAATTGTTAAATCCATTTGTTTCGAATATGTGTTCGCAAGGAAGCAATTGTGTTACCATTTGATCCGGTTCAAATCTTTCTAAAGTAATGGGACAAGCTTCTGACAATGGGTTCGTTATAGCGGAATAACGAATAAGTCTTGAAGCATTTGTTAGTTGTTGTTGAGTTGGTCTGACTGTTACATTTGTATTAAAAAATGTGGATAATAAATCCGATAGGGTTGTATTTATTGTTCTATTTGTATTTGTATTTGTATTTATATTTAAAGGAACATCCATATAAAAATATCTGTCAATTGGATTGTTATAATCATAAAATACTCCATTATTTTCTTCACGACGACGTCTTGTTGTTTGGTTAGATCTATTTGTATTTGTATTTGTATTTGTATTTGTATTTGTATTTGCACCTGTATTCGGTAATCTTATAATTTGTTGAATATTTTCTCTAATTTCGTTAAGCATTGTTGTTAAACGTTCAATGTGCGCGCTAGTTTGATCGTATTGATTCATGTACATATTTAAAAGTCTCCTTTGATCTTGTGATAAATTATAAGACATATTTATAATATATATATTGTAAAAAATGTTTAAATATAAACTAACAAAATTAATATATGAGAAATTTTAATAAATATAAAGATAAAGGTTTATCTGGTTTAGCTAATTTAGGAAATACATGCTTTTTAAATTCAACTATGCAAATATTGTCGCATACTTACGAGTTAAATAATTTATTAGATGATCCACAAACTAAAGAAAAATTAAATAAAAATATAGATATGTTACTTTTATTAGAATGGGATGAATTACGCAAACTGTTATGGAATAGTAATTGTATCACCGCTCCAAATAAATTCGTACAAACGGTCCAAAAAATTGCACGTAAAAAAAATATGGAATTATTTACCGGATACGACCAAAATGATATGCCGGAATTTTTAATTTTTGTAATTGATTGTTTTCATAATGCTTTATCAAGGGAAGTAGTAATGACAATTAGCGGAAATATAATAGACGAAACTGATAAAATAGCAGAAAAATGTTTTGAAACAATTAAAAAAATGTACGAAAAAGATTATTCCGAAATTTGGAAAATTTTTTATGCAACTCAAGTGTCACAATTAATTGAAGAATCTTCAAATCAAGTGCTTAGTATGACGCCTGAACCTTTTTTCATATTAAATTTACCTATACCTTTTGATAATAAATCACCAAGTTTATATGATTGTTTTGATTTATATGTTAGAGGTGAATTATTAGACGGAGATAATCAGGTTTTAAACGAAACAACGGGTCAAAAAGTTGACGCAATTAAAAATATTATGTTTTGGAGTTTACCTACTATTCTTGTTATCGATATTAAGCGTTTCAATTCAGCTAATAGAAAAAATCAAATATTAGTAGATTTTCCTTTAAACGGTTTGGATTTATCTAAATATGTAATTGGATATGATAAACAATCATATATTTATGATTTATACGCAGTTTGTAATCACAGCGGTTCAGTTATGGGAGGACATTATACTTCATTTGTTAAAAATGCAAATGGTAAATGGTATCATTTTAATGATACTAGTGTTTCAGAAGTATCAAATTTAGAATATATTGTTTCTCCTAAAGCATATTGCTTTTTTTACAGAAAACGCACTTAATGCGTTACGGTATATGATATAATTAAATCTCCGTCATCTGTGGGATTTCTTATGTTATTATGGTATATTTTTAAAAGATATCTCGATTCATCAACTACTTCTCCAACGGGTTCTATTTCTTTGTCGTGATTTAATATATCGTGATACACTTTATTGTCATATGATATGTAATGTGTATAATGTCCGGGTTGTTGTTCTACCCAAACTTCCTCTGAAGTTTTTTCTTCTGGATTTTCAAATTGATTATCAAAAGCTTTTGCATCATAATTTCCATTATAAACCACCTGCTTAACCATAACTGGTATAAAATTATACTCACACACTTTTACTATAATTGGATCAGGTCTATAATCGTTTAATCCTTCCAACCAAGTTTGACGATATTCTTCTGAAATATAATTATTTGGATCATTTGGATCAGCATTATCATAGTCATAATATAAGATATCGTGCATTTCTTTTTTAGCTGTTATAAAATCTATACGTTTATCATTTAATTTCTTTATAACCCTTTGAATAGACATTTGTATTTCTTCTTTAAGACTAATATTTACTACGACTCCATCTATATAGCCAACTAACACATTAACTAATCTATTCATACGACCCGTAAAACACATACCCATTGAATCTTTAATTTCAGTATAAAATCGTTCAACTAAATTATTTTTTTCTGGATGATTTAATACTATTAGCCAAACTTGAAAAAAGAGATCTTTATATGTAATTCCTAATACACTATGCTTTTCTACAGAATTTATAAATATCACATTATCAATATATGTTCTTATTTTTTTTACGTCATTTGTTAGTTTAAGTTCTAAAAATAAGTCCAACATTTTTTGTATTATTTTATCTTCGTCAGGTTTACAAAACATATTTGACAATTTTTCGACAATTGAACCGTTTGCATTATAATTCAAATTATTTTCTTTAATGTATTTTAGTATGGCCTTATGTGCCCTAACTATTGATTTGTTAATTGAAGTTAAGTGAACCGTTTGACTGTTTCCTTCTAAAGCATTTCTTGCTGGAGCTGGATCTGGAGCCTGAGGTTGTGCTGCGCGTTCCCTTTCTCTTTCTCTTTCCCTTTGTTGTCTTTGCCTATCCTCTCTTTCTTGTTGTCTCATATTGTCCAATAAAATTCGAATATCGATAACATTTAAATTATCCATTGTAATTGGTTTATATGTATACTGACCTTGTAGCTTTAAATCTGCCCGCGGTAAAATAAGACGTATGTTAAACATAGTATCTTCACTTAATTTGTTACAAGACATATTTAGTTTTAAATGTGGATGCGTTTTAAATACCATATGATCTACATCAGAAATATTGTTAAAACGCAAATTAAGTATTTGTAATTTAGGAGGAAGCGTATATCCGGGGCGAAATGATCGTAAATTGGAGTGATTAATTGTTAGTTCCTTTAAATTTATACATTTAGAAATATCTGGAATTTCATCTAAATTTGTAAAATCAAATGTTAAACTCTCTAAGACAAGTGCAGTAACATCATTAATAATTATATTACTAGCAACAGCAGATTGAATATGTGCTTTTTTACAAGAATCTGGTAAAATAATATTTCTATTATAGTTTTTAAATAAAATAATGGAAGTTATATCATTATAATTAACAGTATGTCCAATTTCTTCTTCATATTTAGATAAATAAATGTTTGCTAAATCTTGGCTGAAAAAATCCGTCGCATTTTCTCCTTCTAATTTATCAACATATTCCCGCCCGTTTTTATTAAATGTTATAAATGACATTTATATTTAATTATATCTAATTTCTAATTTCTAATTTCTAAGTTTTTATAAATTATTATTTTATAAAATAAATAATAAACTAACAAAATATATAATTGTTTATTATATATATGGATAATACAAATAATAATTTAAATGACTTTCCTGTAACTGGTTTAGGAAACGCAGTTGATGATACTTATTCATACATAAATAATTTATTAACTAATCCTACCATAATCGTTATTTTGTTAGTTGTTCTCTTATTATATATTGTAATTTTTATGTCTTTAGGAAGCAGCAATGATTCACAAGAATCCGTTGCCAGTTCTTTGTTTGGTTCTGATTTAACTGGTTCTGATAGCTCATCTACATCTTCTAACACTGTTTTATATATTTTAGGAATAATTTTTGTTTTGTTAGTTGTATGGAATGGATTTCAATACATATTTGGAATTAATATTATGGCAACAGTTCAAAATTGGTTCACTCCAACTCCTCAAGTTGATATAACCATACAAACGCCAGGATCCAGTCCCGTACCTGAAATACGTCTGATGCCTCAAGTTTTTAATATTCCTGGTAACACATACGGATATAATGATGCTAAAGCATTATGTAAAGCATATGGTTCCCGTTTAGCAACATATGATGAGGTAGAAAATGCTTATAATCGTGGCGGAGAATGGTGTAATTATGGTTGGTCTGAAGGACAAATGGCACTATTTCCCACACAAAAGAAAACGTGGGATAAATTACAGACGATAGAAGGTCACGAAAATGATTGTGGGCGTCCAGGTGTAAATGGGGGTTATATAGCAAATCCTAACGTACAATTTGGTGTAAATTGTTATGGTTATAAGCCAAGAATGACACCGGAAGAAGAGGAATTGATGGCTACACAGCCGGTATATCCTTTAACAATGAAAGATATAATGATGGAAAAGCGAGTTAATTATTGGAAAGATAAATTAGATGAAATATTAGTGTCGCCATTTAATCACAATACTTGGTCTAAAATATAGTGACCTTATAAAATGAATTAAAATTATAATATAAATATTAATATTAATATAAATATAAATATAAATATAAATATAAATATATTATATGTCTATTTATGGTCATTATACAAATCAATATTATGGGAATAAAATTATTTTTCCAGAAAAATCATTTTTAGTGTCTGGAATAAGTTTTTATAAAGATAATTGTTTGGATATTACATATGATACAGAATTAACAATGGAGTTGGAACCAAATAATAAATATGATAAATCAGCTATATCAATTAAAAATAATAATAAAACAATTGGTTATGTTCCCAATTGTCAGATAAAAGAATTATGTAGAGAAAATATTAAAGAACCATTAAAAATAATAAATATAAAACTTATTAATGGGAATTATGGAATTCGCGTTATACCTAAATGTTTTTGTGTTTATGATGAAATATTAGAAAGCAAGGTATTTTTGTCTAATGATTAACTGGTTCATAAATTTATGAATATCTTAAAAAAAAATGAATTAAAATTATAATATAAAGTTATTAGAATATATTATAATTATGGAAAAGAAAGAAATTCGTAAAACGTGTATAAGTCCAAAAGAAAATTTCTGTCCACTATTTTCAAAAATTATAAATAAATTTAGTTTTATTAGAGAATATGTAACAGATGAATATGTCCAAACTAACGAAAAAAAAATAATTTACAAAGATGATACTTACATGTTATCGATTTCTGGTCCAAAAGAATTTATCAGTTTATTTGAAAATATTTATGCAGTGCACGATAAAAGTACAATAAATAAATATCTCGTTTGTTTTACAATTTATAAATTATATACTGATTATTGTATTTATGGTATGTTTTTATATTTTGATATAAATGAGATTGGTAAAGTAGCTGAAAAAATATTAAAAGAGGTTGTATTATGTGATTTTGATGGAAGAAATCAACGTATTAATGAAAAAAACACTATTTTATATAGGCAAACATTATTATTTCATCAGGAACATAGGGATACACGTAAAATAACGTTTTTCATTAAACACTTATCATATGATGATGATATTCACGAACAAATAAAATTATATTTTGATGATATATATTTGGTAAAGGGGCAGCCAGAATTAACTCCAAGATTATTAGGGATGACAAATGAAACCCAAGATAAACATATTTTATTTGATTTGGGATCATTATATTATGATAATGATACAATTTGCACCAGTTCTCATTACGATCCATCTGATGAAAAATTATGTATTACAAAGTATACGTTTACTAAAGAATCTAATGAAGAAATGGATAATTTTATAAAATGGGGAATAAACGATATAGAACAAGAAGAGTATTCTAATGGTCTTCCTGATTATTGTATTAAGTGTTCTGTACTAACAAATATTGTATCTTATGGATACAATTATTATCATATTAATTTAGGCGAAAGTTATTGCCATAATTGTGAAATAAGATATAGTGCATCAGAAGGTGTTTGGAAATGTTGTAAACTAACAAATAATGGATGGATATGTGGCTCAACATTAGATGAAAAATATAATTGTTCTAAAGAACATAATAAAGATTTAATTGTAACAAAATATTTAATTCACGGCAGACCTAAAGAAAAACGACATTTTAAGCCTCCTTATAAACAAAATATGAATTTAACAGCGATTCCTAAGGATGAGTGCGTTTAGTTTTACGTTTTCCGGTTATATTTGTATTTGTATTTGTATTTGCATCTTTTTCTTTTAGTAAACGATTTTTACGTGTTTTTTTATTGGAGTTAGCCTTTTTAGAACCATCTACAAGAGCATAAAGCTTATCAAAAATACCATCAGGTAGCATATTATGAGGTTCATAGTGGTCATATTTATTATCGTATATTTTTGGCATTTTTTGATTAATATAAAATAGGCCAGCTGGAACTGCTAAATTTTCAAATGGAGATGATACTTTTTTACCGCCATCTTGTATATCATCAAATGTAGAACTAGAAGTTGTTGTCATAATAGGAAGTCCAGCTTTTAAAAAAGAGGAGCTAACCTTGTAACCACCACCAATAATTTCAATACTTCCGTCATCACCTTTTACTTGGGTATAAACAAAATCTTCATTATCTAAAATATTATTTGTATTAATTTGTTCTAAATTTAAATTATCCATATAGAATAAACTAACAAAAATTAATTATCATAAAAGCGCTTAATTTCTGAAACATATTTAGATTCGCGTTTATTCTTAATATATTCAATAATTTTGCCAACTTGTTCTTCATTTTTAATGATTTCATTTAGGCAAGTTTCTAAATATTTGAATGTTAAAGGTTGTGTTTCCTTAACCTTACCAAATTTTAATTGTCCGTCTGCTAATTTTACCGTTTTATTTGTTAGTTCATTGGTTTCAACATATTCATTTATTTCTTCTGAAATTGCATTTTTTTTATCTCTTAATTCCTTCATTTTATCTCCAAGTGATTTCATTTGATTATCAATTTGGACCCACTGTTGTAATTGTTGTTCGAAACTCATTATTATATATCTTCCTTAAAAAAAGATATATAATTAAACTCATTTACGATGTTTTCTAGATTTTCTTTTTCTTATTTTTTTTCTTTTTAAACGCGTTTTACCGCCTTTTTGTATTTTAGATGATTGTGTTGGTGCTTGTCCCACCGGTAGCACAGGCCCGCCAATATTGGTTCCATTAATAAATTGTTTCCAGCCGTTTCCCGAAGCAGTTATTAATCCGCCAATCATACACTAACAAAAGATAATTTATTACGTAGTATAGTAACAAGTATTATTAAAATTGCTAAAATCATTATAAAAATTAGGAATACAAGAAATATAATGATGTAAATATACGGATAAATTTCATATAATATAAGATCGGTAACTGGAGAAAAAAGTATTTTTATTTCTCGACGCACGTCATCAGTTTTTAAAATATCTAAACATTGTTTTATTAAAGAATCCTTCATAGATTTAATATTTTAGGATATAAATAAACTAACAATATGAACTTAAATGCGTCATATGTTAACAAATATTTTCTTTTTGTTTTCTAAGTAATTATGGAAGTAATTGAACCAACAATGGATTATGATTTTACTAAATTATATTTAGGACCTCCTTCTACATTATCTGGTGGAGCTTATTTTACGCGTCTTCTTTATGGTTCTAATAAGCCATTATATATCCAAACGCCTAAAAGTTTATGTAAACAAGGATTTGTAAAAAGCGGTAAAAAAATTTACATTGATTTAATGTTTGATAATAATGATACGATATTTATTAATTGGGTTGAAAATTTAGAATCTAAATGTCAAGAACTTATATTCTCAAAAAGTAGTTCTTGGTTTGAAACTAAATTAGAGAAAGACGATATTGAATCCGCATTTACGTCTCCATTTAAAATATTTAAATCCGGTAAATATTATTTATTAAGGGTAAACGTTAAACCAAATATAAGAATTGAAGATGAAAACGATCAGTTAGTCCAAATGGAGAGCATAAATGATAAGAATACTTTAATATCAATTATAGAAATACAAGGAATTAAATTTACTTCACGTAATTTTCAAATAGAGATGGAATTAAGGCAAGCTGCAGTTGTTAGTCCAGATCCATTTTTAGATATGTGTTTTATTAAGAAGCCAGCTAAAAAGGTTGAAGATCAAAAAAAAGAAATAGATAATAAAGTAGAGGAATCTTTAGAAGAATTTGGATCTTTAATAAAAGAAGGAAAGAATACAAATATTTCAGTAGAAGAATTTGTTAAGGAATCAGCAGCAGATATAGTAGAAAAACAAGACATAGTAGAAAAACAAAAACCTATAAATACAAATAATGCTGTAAATGATAATATAAAAAATGATAATAACGTTAACGATAATATTAGTAATAATATTGTTTTAGATATAGAAGAATTAAATGTGGATAATTTAGAAAAAGAAAAGGAGGAAGATTTAATGGAATTTGATTTATCAAATACTTTAGAGAATAATTTAGAGACAATGTCGTTGAAAAAGCCGAATCAGGTGTATTATGACATATATAAAAAGGCAAGAGAAAAGGCAAAGGCATTAAAGAAGGATGCAATATTAGCATATTTAGAAATGAAGAATATTAAGAAGACATATATGTTGGATGATATAGATGAAAGTGATAGTGAATTTGAGGGGTTTGATTCAGATTTAGGAGAAGAGGAGGATTTAGAAGAAGATTTAGAATAATATTATTAATAATTAAAATTTAATAATTAATAATTTAAAAAATATTTTATCGCTAATTTTATATAATGAGTACTTCCCTAAAAAAACTCTGGAATGATTATGGTGTTGGCGGCGTTTTACTTGCCATCGTCGTCCTTTATGTCCTTTATATGTTGTATAATTATTTGATGTCAAAGGGTTCTGCCGGCAGCGAAACATTATCTCAAAATCGTAATAAAGCTTACAATAACGTTTCTTCTCCTGCTCCCGCAACTGAAGGCAATAATGAAGTCTATTCTTCTGTAAGTGGCTCTACTCAACCTATCGGACAAGGTGTTCCTTCTTCTTGCAATACTAACCAAAATCCTTCCGATTTGTTACCCAAGGATACCAATTCTCAATGGGCTCAACTCAATCCCGCTGGAAAAGGTGACTTAGCCAACATCAATTTGTTGAAGGCCGGATATCACATCGGTATTGATACTGTTGGATCTTCTTTAAGAAATGCCAACTTGCAAATTAGATCCGAGCCACCGAATCCTCAGGTTAATACGGGCCCCTGGCTGCACAGCAGTATAACTCAGGACACGTTTAGACCCGCTTTAGAGATCGGACAGGGTGCACTTTAAATAAGTAATTTATCAAAATCTTTATATTCATTATTTTTACACATATAAATATTTTGAACTATATTATCATCTTCAATTTTCTTAATATTTAATTGTAATTCTTCTAACCAATTATATTTATCTTTAAATACATCTTCCTGTAAAATTCGAATTATAGAATACCCATTTTTATTAGCACATTCCATTTTGTATAAATCTCTTTTTCTATTATGTTCCGGAGTTTTCCATTTACCTACTTGTATCATATGATGTTCTCCATCGAGTTCCACGATAACGTTACCAATTACGTAATCAAATGGTAAAAATGTAATATTTTTACACCAATTAAATTTAGCTTGAATAATTATATTTGGATATAATTTAGTTAGTATATCCGTCATTTTATGCTCTGTTTTATATCGACAATTAGGACACCAAGATCCATCTGTAATGTGACTAATTTTACTTTGAAATGATTTGGAACACTTATTACAATCAAACCATATTTTGACTGATGAACTTTTATAAACTTGATATGGTTTAAGATCATTTTTATCAGACCAATATATTTTTTTTTCATTTGTATAAAATGTTTTATTTAAACAAAAAGTGCAATTCAATACATTATCACATAATTTTCTACCGCTGCAAAAGTGACACCAACTTCCATTATTTGTTATATCTGATAACATTGCGATAAATTCGTGGTTACATTTATCACAATTAAATATATATTTTTTATGAGTTTTTTGAAGAACCTGTCTTGGATTTAGTAAATTTTTATTAGACCAAAATTGAGATTTAGGATGAGATGCAAAGGAATTATTATAACAATGTAAACAATCATTATCATTGCATACTTTTTTATTTGATTTAGAACAATAAGAACACCACCCATTGTTACTTGATATATCGTGCAATCTTTTACTAAATTCGTGTCCGCATTTATTACAATTAAATATAAAACTTTTTCCCGAATTTAAAGCATAATCTTTAGGCAATCCTTCGTTCATAGGAGACCAAAATTGTGATTTAGGATGAGAAGCAAAACTTTTTTCATATGCTAATTTAGTGGGCATAATAAAGTATATAATAATTAATATAATTATTTTTATTTCAATTTTTCTGAAATAAAAGTAATTAATAATAATAATATTTTAAAAATATATAAATGGAGACTATTTACGAAGTAAGAATTGTTAACAGAGATAGTAGCGAATATTATTTAAATATAGAAGATGTAGAAGACGAATATTATAATACAAATTTGTATTTTAATGTTGGAAAATTTGAAGTAGAAAAAGAATCGGAAGAATATAAATTGGCTTCAATAAATTCAATATTAATTAATAGAAAAATGGAAGAAAAATCCGTAAAAACAGAAATAATAAATGATAAAGATATAATAAGACATTTATTAAATCAAATTAAAGACTTAAAACGGGAATTAGAGGAAAAGGAAGAGCATATAAAATATTTGATGTCTGGGGAATTTTAATCGGACTTTTTATTAAGTGCCATAACAAGCCAAGGAATAACATTTTTAGATAAAGTAATAGGCCAAATGAAAGATTCAATAAATCTATCCCACCAGCCATAATTAGCTCCAAAAGTAACCGCACTCCAATCGTCTTTAATACTAATTCTTTCATCAGCTGATATATTTAATGTATCAAGTTTTTTTTCGCGAAATTTATCTAAAAACATTTTAGAATTAGCATAAGTGGTAACGAAATTATAACCGGTAACAGATAGCAAATATAAGCCGGACGTAATTTTGATATGTTTTGGTGCATCATCAATAGATCTTAAAATAAAGGCAAAAATATTTGTTTGGGACATTACTATTATGTAAATATGACGTTACATCTTTAAATTGTTTTATAATGTGTTATTGGTTATATTTTAGTGGTTGCCAAATAAAATATGTCGAATTGTCTTTAAGTTATCATAATTTTAATTATATTATTTTTAAATTACATTTTTCGTGATTTTTTATTTTATTTGCCAAATCGTGCATATTATATTTTATTGCCATTTCATATGCATTCGTAAAATTTTGATAATTTAAGTTATATAAAAATGTATAATCCAATAATTTTGTTGCTAATTTTTCCCAACCTTTTTTTATTACTCTCATCAAAAGAGAATTATTTGTGTAATGACAAACATCAAATTCCCAACTATCGTATCCATATTCATCTATTATTTTATATATATCATAATCTAACGTTGGTATTTTTCCTATTGAAAATAAATATTCTCTTATTCTATCTTCATCGTCATTATAAGTGTTTATACTAAATTCACATTTTTTTTTATCTAATAGATCCAGTATATCCAAAGCAAAACATTCGTCTATTCCATTTTTAATCCACCACTCTAACATATCTGAATCATCTATAATTTCTTCAAGAAAACATTGGTCAAGTTCAATATTGTACTCAATTAAGTAATCAAGTATTTTTTCAGAAATATTAAAAGTTTTACGATTTTTATTTTTATTGTGTTTATTTATATGATTACAATATTTTTTAATATTTGACAATTCTTTTAAACATATTTCACAATTATATTTCATATGTTAAATATTCATTTTATATCTAATATTTAATTTATTTAATTTATAAAAATTACTTTATTTGAATATATATAATGGCTAGTTTAGATAAACACGATATATTATTATATGTTATTATTGCATTTGTTTTATTTGTTAGTATAAAATTATATAGCGAATCTGATTCTTATAATTTAAAATGCGTCATTTCCGATGTTGATGGTGAACGCTATTGTGTTCGAGAACGAAATAAACTTCATAAAGCTGCTGATTTATTAGCAAAAGTAACTGATAAATGCAAAGAATTAGTCACATATTGCGGTCAAAAATATCCCGATAATGAGGATATTCAACGTTTAGTACAAAATTTTAATCCGAAAAAAATATCGGAAACATTGCCTACCAGCGAACATACCGCTTATAGTGAAAATAAAGGCGAAAAAATTGCTTTTTGTTTAAATAAAAGAAAAGACGAAGACACAAAACTAATAGACTTAAATACATTAACATTTGTTGCAATACACGAATTATCACACGTTATGACAAAATCAGAAGGACATAATCGTGAATTTTGGGCTAATTTTAAATTTTTGTTAGTTAATGCCAAAGAAGCAAACATCTATAATCCTGTAGATTATAAAAGTAAACCAAAAGAATATTGTGGAATGCAAATAACTGATAACCCTTATTATGATTTTAACTAACATAAATATTTTCTAATTAATATGTATAAATGGATCAAAATCCTTTTTTAAAGGGGAAACAATTAAAAAAAACGGGGCTTTTAGAAACTATTGTTAACAAAGAAGAAAACGACAAAAAACAAATAGAACAAAAACAACTTGTTTTAATGGAATCTTCTATTGAAAATCAGAAAAAAGCAGAAATATATAAAGAACGAATAGATAATCCGCCAAAAATTACAGGAGTAAATGTTTTAGATTATTTATAATTAAAAATAATAACATTTATATATAATATATATGTCATTATTTCCAATATTTAAAGTAAATAAATTAACCGATAAAGACCAAATTGACACTATATATGTATTTTGCGGTCAACAATTTAGCAATAATGATGAAACAGAAGACGATTTAAATGACTTATTCGATGACAATCCAACTAACAAATTATTTTCTAATATTTTCGACCAAATAGAATTGAGCGAAATTCAAAAACAACGAATTGATGTTAAATTCATTAAACAATCATTACATATTGACGACAATATTGGCACTATTAAATTAAAAATATTTGAGGCAATTGAAAAAGAAGCATCCTTAAATGAACTTTACCTATTTTGTCTAGTTAAAGAAAAACTTAATCCCATTACCGTTTATCAAAGTTTAACACAAAATGATAAAATAGCTTTAACAAAAGTTCGTTTTCAACAAATAACTAACAACTTATATGACGAAGATGGTAATCAAATTAATATTCAAATAGAAGACAAAACAAAATTCACATTTGACGATATTTTAAAATTAGATTTGCAAAATCGTGATTATTATGTTGGCAAATCATTAGGACAAAAATTCGTATTTGAAACGGAATATCCAATAATAGCGAATCCATTTTTAGTGGAAGAATTTGATCCTTTATTAGAAAGATCTAGAAGAGAACTAACAACATTAAATGGTAATTTACTTTTAGAAAATGGACCCATATTTAAAAACACTATTTATCTATGTTTAGCAAAAGATGTATATGAATTAGCGGATATTAATGATTTATCGACTGAATATAGTGCAAAAATATATTTTCCATTTTTATTTAGAGAAGGAGTAGATGATGCTGATGAATTGGAAAAGAAACGCGATAAATTAATTGAATCAACTGAAGCAATGTTAACTAACAGCGTTCAACGTAATTTTAAAAATGTAGATTTATTTTATGATGTATTTGAAACCAAAAAACAGTCGGATAAATTTTCTTTAAATAGTCGTATCACCGGTGTTACATACGTAAAAGCTACTATGTATCCTGACTTTAAAATTAAAATACCAATTGACGTCATATTTAAACTTATACACGCGACCAATGTGTTTCCACTTATTAAATATAATCCCGAAACAAGACAAGAAAATATTTATAGATTATTTGCTCCTGAACTAACAAAAGATGGAAAAAAAATACCGCATTTACCTAAAGCAACTATATTTAAATTGATGAGAACAATTGGTAAAAATCGATCTGTTGCAGTTTATACTAATATTGAATACGGCGGTAAAACGTATTATATGTCTTGTGAATTTGAAGAAAATGGTAACATAACAGTATATCCGCTTATAGATTTCGAACAACCAATTTTGTTAGTTCAAGGTGAAAATATGTTTGCAAATATTGATGAAATAATTAGTCTTGCCGTTAATCCTTTAATAGAACAGATCAAGGGATTTTTTGAGCAAAGTGGATTAGAAATACCATTATTTAAATCTTTATCCCATATAAATGTTGAAATACGTGACTTAAAATTTAAAACGGTTTATAATATTACCAAATCAATGGATATTAATAAATTTATAGGATGTATATCAAGTGTATTTACTGTTGAATCTGGTGATTTCAAACGCGGCATTCAAATGCGTTATAAACGTGTATCCAATTTCAGTAAACTAGATAGTCAAGAAGCGTTTATTATTGAAAAAGTAGATCAAGGTTATAAAATTGATGAAATAGTCGCAGCACTTTTGGAAAATTATCCCGAATTAGATGAAGAAACTGCTACTGAGTTAATTGTTAAAATTCGCACTGAATTAGAAGTAATACGTGGGGCAAATAAAAAACGTTTATTAATGATTAAAATTAATCCCGGCTTCAAAACTACATTTACCGCAAATTTGATTACAAGTGAATTAGCAATTGAAGTTAGCGGAATAAATAATATTTATTATTTAAGTGTTTTATCGGTATATTTAGATACAATTGTTAGAATAAATCAAGATATAAACAGTTCAGAAGTTGATGCAAGTAAAATAAAAGAATTGTGTTCTCAAGAAGAAGTAGAAGATATTGAATTTGGCGAAATAACGGCCCAATCAGAGAAATCAATTGAAGATAATATGGTTCCAAGTTTTTCCGGTGAAAGCGCTGTTTATGAGGAAGATTTAGAAAAAGAAGGAGAAAATATGGATCAATTGTTAGATTTATTGGGTTACGATTCAGAAGAAGAGGAAGATCTAGCTGGAGGACAAAATGATTCTGAAAGTGGGGAAGTCAGTAGTGAAGAAATAGAATCTGAAGAATTATCAAAATCAAGTAAATCAAACCAAAGTTCAATGTCTGAGTTAAAAGGAGATATTGAAGGGTTATCTGACTTAGGTTCTTTAGGATCATTAGGCTCATTACCCGCAGAAGACGAATCTGTAAAATCCGAAAAGCTTAGTGAATCAGTTAAAGAATCACCTGTTGAAGAATCATCTTTAGAAAGTGAATCTATCAAATCAAAATCTGTTAAAAGTGAATCTGTTGAAGAACCAGCTGTTAAATTATCCGATTTACCTTTAGAAAGTGAATCTGTTGAAGAACCAGCTGTTAAATTATCCGATTTGCCTTTAGAAAGTGAATTAGTTGAAGAACCAGCTGTTAAATTATCCGATTTGTCTTTAGAAAGTGAATCTGTTAAAGAAACACCCGTTGAAAGCAAATCAATTAAAGAATCACCTTTAAAAAGTGAATCAATTAAAGAACCGGCCGTTAAAGAAACACCTTCAGAAAGCGTATCTGTTAAAAGTGAATCTGTTAAAGAAACGCCTTTAGAAAGTATATCCGTTAAAAGTGAATCTGTTAAAGAGCCATCCGTTGAAAGTGAATCAATTAAAGAATCACCTTTAAAAAGTGAATCAACTAAAGAACCGGCTGTCAAATTATCTGACTTGCCTTTAGAAAGCGTATCCGTTAAAAGTGAATCTGTTAAAGAAACACCTTTAGAAAGTATATCCGTTAAAAGTGAATCGGTTAAAGAGCCATCTGTAAAAAAATTATTCGAAGAACCTATTAAAGAGGAATCTGAACCTACATCTGAAGAAATAATTATCCCAACTAAACAAAAGAAGAAGAGGGAGAAACCGAAACAAGCAGCCCCTATAATAGAAAATACAGTTCGTGATATTACCGGTATGAAATTGCAATATCCAAATCCTTTTTCAGCGCGTTTAGAAGAACGTATGCCTCAACTTTTTGTCAAAACAAAAGACGAAAAATTTGACGCTTATACACGTATGTGTCCTTTCAGTTTAAGTGACAGAAGACAACCTATAATTTTAACAAAAGAAGAAAAAGATAAAATATTACAAGAACATCCGGATGATTTAGATGAAAAAGCCGATTTTATTGAATATGGTGCTGATCCAAATGACAGTTCCAAAAAATATTATTATACTTGTCCTAGATATTGGTGCTTATTAACTAACACAATGGTAACAGAGCAAGATATATTAGATGGAAAATGTGGACCTAAAGTTTCAAAAGTAGAAGATGCGATAATTCCTAAAAAAGAAAAAACAGTACCAAAAGGAAAATACGTTTATCAATTTTATGAACCGGGTGAAAAGAAATATCCCGGATTTCATAAGCAAAAAACACCAGCAGGATTATGTATACCTTGTTGTTATAGTAACTGGTCTACAAAAGAAATGAAAAATAGAAGAGATATATGTCAAGGCAAATTCGATAAGTCAAAACAAGAAAAAGTATCTAAAGATGAGGAAATTGTTGAGGAAAAAATACAAAGAGAAATGGCAGAAGTTGAAAATTATGTCAAAGGACCGGAAAAATATGGTCCACAATTGGGCGAATATCGTTGGGGATTTCTCCCCATTGCATTACAAAAATTCTTACACGAAGTTAATGACGATTGTAGAGCAAGTCAAACTAGTATGAGTTTAAAATTTAATCATACGTGTATTTTACGTCACGGTGTTGAAAATAGCGGAACCCAATCATTTATAGCGTGTATTGCAAGTGCCGTATTTTTCGGCCAAAAAGATGAGACTGCACCAGCAGTAAATAAAGTTAAACCACCGTTACTAAATAAATACATACCAGGTGTTAAATATGATGTTCCATCAATTAAGGAAATGAAAGAAATAATAATTAACGCATTAACTATAGATAATTTTATAAAATATCAAAACGGAGATTTGGTGAATTCATTTGCTGATCCAGATAGAGATGTTGATATTGAAAATTATAAGTCATCGAAACTTTATAAAAAAATTAAAAGAGACGATGATGTGAACCAAAAATTTATTAGAAAAATAGCTCAATCATTTGAAAATTTCAAAGACTTTTTAAAAGATAATAAAATAACGATAGACTATACGTATTTGTGGGATTTGGTCAGTATGCCAAATCCAGGATTATTTGAAGCCGGAGTAAATTTAATTATTTTGGAGATTCCTGAAGACGATACAACTAACAATATTGAATTAATATGTCCTTCAAATCATTATTCCATTAATACGTATGACGCGCGACGAAGAAGTCTTTTGTTAGTTAAACGTGAAAATTATTTTGAGCCAATTTATGGATACAATAATGATGGAAAAAATGTAAGAGTTACAAAGACTTTTAGTGAATATGATAAGGGGTTGCCTAAAACATTAAGAGCTGTATTTGCTAAAATTATTAAACCAACTTTAAAAGATAAATGTAAATCGCTTGTTAGTAAACCAAATGAATATAGATTTAAACAGGCCCCTTTATTAGATAATTTAATAAAAGAGTTAGTTGATGATGGATATACAATTGATACACAAGTTTTAAATTTTCAAGGAAAGGTTATTGGCGTATTAGCAACTAACAAAGATGATATGCAAGGATTTATTCCTTGTTATCCATCATCATTAACAAATTTAAGAAAAAGTAAAAAAATATGTGATATTGAGAATCAAACTTGTAGTTATGATTTTACATATATGAATGACGACATATGGAAGTCATATGAAGACACATTATCTTTTTTAAAAATATATTACGATTATGAAGAACCTTCTGACTCAACAAAGGTTAATTGTTGGAATCCAAAATATTTTTGTAGAGTAGCTGAAGAAGAACTTATAACTGGATTTTTAACTAACACAAACCAATTTATACCAATAAAAGATCCAGTGCCTATATCATCAGTTGATGATTCAATAAAAACAATTACACAAGGTGATACATTAGCAGCGGATATAGAAGTACAAACAGGTTCTGAAATAGATTCTAAACGCGTTGAATTTATTAAACGCATTAAATTAGAAACTAATTATTTTAATGTATTCAGAAATACAATTAGAATACTTTTTAACGATTATTCGAATTCAGAAAAACGAAAAGTAATTCAAGATGAATGTAATAGGCGTTATGTATTATACAGAAATCAGTTAGATACTGTTATTGATATGTTACACGATTTAGTTGGAGAAAGTATTGTATTTGTTAAAAAATCAGAAGGATACGATTATTCAAATGTTGATGAAAATGCGGTCCAAACTTGTATCAGTTCTGCAAAAGATAAATGTGAAAAGAAAGGTTACGTATGTCGTATAACAAATGACAAATGCAGTTTATTAATTCCAAAAGAAAATTTAGTAAATGGTTCAGATAATGAAACACATTATTATGGTCGAATGGCGGACGAATTAATTAGGTATAATAGAATTAAATCTTTTGTATTTAAACCACAAATATATTTATCATTCGGGCAAGTTAAGTATAATTTAAGAGATGATGAAATTATTGTTTTACAAGATATGTTAAATGCTGAATTTTTTGAAGATTTAATTCCAGCTTATATAAATAAATACGCCAAATATAACACTTATGATGGTGCTGAACCAATCGTATCACAAACTTATGAAAAAGCAATTGATTTAGACGATATTATAAATCCAAATCACGAACGTGATTGTAACAAAGGACAACCGGAGTCAATTACATCAGGCTATTGGCATAAATGTTTTCCGGGATCATATAAAGAAGTATTGTATACTGGAAGTAATTATTGTTCGCTATATATGATGATTGATTTAATTGAAGAAATAAAAAATAAGAAACTAACAGTTGAAGAAATTAAAGATATACTGGTGGAACAATATAGTTTATTAACTGAAAAATTTAGGAACCAAGATAGGATTGATAAAATTATTGATATTTTAAGAGAAGAAGCGCAATTTGATGCTAATCAATTACAAGATAATACAATAAATTTCGAACAAATGATTATGCAGGATGGATTTGTAGCTATTAATTTTGATTTATGGTTATTATTGAATCATTTTAAAATACCAAGTATATTAATATCAAGTAAACAAATACCGGAAACAAGATATAATGCGAAAGAATTCGTATGTTATACAGAGGATAATACTGAAGAATATGTGTTCATATTAGCTCCGGCAATGTATCGTAGATTAGGAAATAAAATACCAGAATATAAGGTTATAATTGATGAAAAAGGTAAATCAAATATTAAACTAACAAATATAAAAGATAAACGTGAAGAGTGTTTAAAGAATATAGAAAATGCTATAGATAGTTACTATACAATTGAAGATTATTTGGATTTTTTATATGAAAAAGATAATACAACAAATTATAAGAAAAGACAAGCTGGAATTAGAAATGTTGATTTAGATTACGAAATAGTTGAAGAGACTGTTAAACCGGAAAAAAAGAAAAAAGAAAAACCACAAATTGATTTTGATATAATTCAAGAAGAAGAACAACAAGAAACATTACCTGAAGAAAAAGAAGAAGAATTTGAAATAGCACCGGTGCAAAAGAAAAAAGTTAAAAAACTTAAACAAAGAATAATTTTAGAAGAAGAAAAGAAACAAGAAGAAGAAAGACAGGAAGAAGCTCCAATAGTTGAGGAAAAAGAAATATCTATGGAAATAGTTCCAGTTATTAAACGTAAGAAAAATAAAACAAAATTATTACGTGTAAATCCCCCCGGTAAAAGAAAAACCAAACGCGCTCCAGTTGACTTAGATATTGTAAATGAGTTATAAGTGCAACATCGCTTATAAATGCATATTAAATATAAAAAAATTATATTTAATATAATTATCTATTTTTTGAATCTATCATATAACAATAATGATACACCCGTAACAACATAACCAATAGTAAACCATTTTAACATATAAGGTCCGTAACTCTTAAAAAAATTCATTATATATTTATAATAAGTTTATTTCTTTAAGTAATAATATTTATAAATTATTTATGCAAATGGATCATAATCATTCATATTTCCTAAATCTTTTGCACTATTAAATAGAGATCCCATATGCGTATCTATAGTTAAATCTTTAATACTACACTTATCTATTTGGCCTTCCAATCCCTTTATTAATCCGTCTTCAATTATTTGTTCCGTATCTTCATACTCATACTTATATTTTTCCTTTAATAATAACATTTCATTAATATCCAATACAACTTGAAATGATGCTGTTCCAAATAATCCTTCTTGACCGCACATTACGTTTGCAGATATGCCTCTTAATGTATCTAATTCTGCGTGTCTTGCTGCCTTTAAGAACATTTCAGGAGTTTCTTCGAATGATGCTTTTGCAATTGGACCAATATCGTCATTATTAATACCGTGTCTATAAATTGAAATCAATTTATGACTAAATGTCATACGATCACATAACATTGCAATATGATGTGCGTTAATATATGAACCGTCAAATTCTAAAACCTCAATTAACTCATTATAAATACATTGTCTTGCTGCTTCCATACCAAGCACATCATAAATTTCCATAATATCATTACTTATAGTGCGTTTTTGATCTACATAATCTAGTCCTAAAACGTCAAGCAAATTTGTTCCGACAGTATCTAAAACCCATATATCTTGTTTTACATATGAACCAGCTTTTTCAACCAAATTATCTTTTACCTTGCGCATTATAACTTTATTTATTTTTTTAATGCCACGCAATACAATGTTATTTAAGAGTTGATCTTGGAAATTCTTTAAAATATAGATTTGGTCTGACTGATCTAATGGATTTAACTTTGTCTTTTTATTATTTTTATTTGCAGCATTTTTCAATATATTCTTCATACGAATTCTAAATATTAATTTATCTGAGTTATAGTCGGAATATACACAACTGATTTCGTCTTTATAAGTGTTATTCAATGTGAAATTAATATCATCCATTGTTATATTCTTTTCTAACATTACTTCCGGATCCATTTCTATACGAATTATCCATTTACTTTTGTCTTCTTCTGATTCTTCTTGCTGTTCTAAACATTCATCTAATAATTGTTCGAATTCCTTATACTGTGTCATAGCTTCTTTATCTTCTTCAATTAATGTATTCATATCATCCGGATCAAAACATATTTCAATGCTTTTAACAACTTCCTTCAATTTAGTGTGTTCTAACATATATTGAATCGCATTTGCCTTATCTTTGTCCGCTTCATCTCCTTCATTTAAATAAACAGTTAATGATGGATTCTTAATTGAAGTTGATAATGCAAGAATTTCTTCCATTCTTGGAACACCACGAGTTACATTCGATTTTGAGGCTACACCAGCAAAATGAAATGTATTTAAAGTGTTATGCACTATAATGCCACTATCATTCATAAACGTTTGATTTGCTGGTACAGTGAAATCATAAACATAATCCGTTTGTTCTGGCTCATATACTTCTAACTTAACAATTTCATCCCAAATGACGTGGGAATTTGCTGCTTGTTTCAAAATGCTTAGCTCTGATGCAATTGACTTAACATCTGGATGCGATTCAAATTCAGCAATATATTTTTGTAACGTTCTGCGTCCAATTGATTCTTTTTTAGCCCAACGACCATAAGTTCTACTTTGACCCGGCAATTCAAGAGTCTTACCACATTTAGCAATAATTTCTCCTAAACCAGTGATTTTATCAATCTCATCAGATAAATTATGAGCATCAGATCTGTTAGCATAATCAACCAATGATTTTAATTTATCGTTATGTACTGTTGAACCAATATAATTATCATATAATTCGCCATATTTAGCGCTAATAGATAAATTATACATTGGTTGTGATTTAACATTTTGAGTTTTCATTGAAGTGAATATATCAAAATAATTAAATAATAATGACAAATCTTTTATCAATCTTTCGCTACGACTGCAAGCTCTAATTTGATGATGTTTATCGTCACTTTGGAAATTACCGTCACCATCCATATAGCCTTGTAATAATCCGGCTTTAAAATCATTTGGAGCAATGAAAGCAAAATCTGGTACTTGTTTAATAAACGAACCAGTTTTACAAGTTTCAAGTAAGAATAAAGCTAAATCTTTATGATTAAATCTGGTTACAACTGATGGTCCAAATTCGCATTGTCTTAAAGTATCCTTAGCTTCCTTATCAAAACGTTGAGCTATTTCTTTTACTTTTTCAATGTAATGTTGAGAAATATTTGTAATGCAAATTGAATAATTACTTACATTTCCTTCAGCTAAATATGCTCCAATAAACCAACCAAATAAATTATCTAATTCATAATGCGTATCTCCAATCTTTACAACATTAATTTCAAATGTATTATCAATATGTTTTGCCACTGGAATACGCATTCCTTCTTTTAATTCCGCTCCAGTAATCGGTTCAACCGTTTGATTTCTTCTAATTAAATGTGAATGACTTAATGTGGTTGTAACATTTCTTCCACTTCGTGTTTCAACTTTTACTAGTTTTCCATTAACTGGATGACGACTTAAATGTGAAATTTTATTCCAATGTGTTTTTTCTTTTGAATCAACGCCGATGATATAATATTCATCATCTAATGCATCTAATAATGTTTCAACGCTATTTACGTGTCCGGTATTAAATGTGAACTCGGGATTCTCTTCAATAATTTTGTCACAAAATTCTCCAATTTTTGTTAAGACTGAAGAAATTTTTCCTGTTTTCTTATTAATTTTTGCACACCTAATATGCTCACAAAATACTTCCGACATCTGTGTTGTCGGCTCACCAATACTTTGTGCTGCAATCATTCCAACCATTTCTCCAGGTGCAACTATTGATCTTTTATATGTTAAAATAATCGTCTGTAATAAAATATCTAATGCCCTTTTATTAAAACGCTTATTCAATAACAAATCTTTAGGAGATAAATAATAATAATACAATAATTTAAATAGTTTTGTTGGGGCTGCAAAACGTATTTTATTTAATTGTTCGAATGCATCTTCAATTTGAGTATATGCTTCTAACATAGTTATATCAACTAAAGAATTAGCATTAATTCCTTGTTGACCTAATACATTTTGAATTATATATGCAAATGCAACTGGACTTCTAACAACTTTATCGGATTTTCCGTTAAATACGTTCTTCAAAACTTCAGGACGTGATTCGATCATAAACTCGATATATTGTTTTGTTTTGGTTTCCAAATCTTCCGCCTGTTTTTTTTGTCTAGTATAAGCTGCTTTTGTAAACATACCTGATAAATTCTTGGATTTTGATTTGTCTTCGATAATTGCAAAATGAGAATAAATGTCTTGAATACTCATTTCAACAATTGGCAGTTCTTGATTTTCAACTTTTACTGTATCAACTGAATCATCACCATAAGAGAATTGTACTATTTTACTTTTGTTAGTTCTAATCGTCATATCATAGTTTACCATCAAATCTTCCAACCCCTTAATCAATCTTCTTTGAATATAACCAGTAGTTGAGGTCTTTACTGCAGTATCAATAAGACCAATACGACCACCCATTGCGTGGAAGAATAATTCTTGAGGTGATAACCCATTAATATAAGAACTTTCAACAAATCCTCTGGCAATTGCTGAATCATCATACTTCGTATAATGAGGCAATGTTCTGTTATCGAATCCATAAGGAATACGTTTTCCATCTACGTTTTGTTGGCCTAAACAAGCAGTCATTTGTTGAATATTTAATTCAGAACCTTTTGAACCAGCATTAAACATTACAACAAATCTGTTTTCGTGTGATAAATTGTTTAATGCTTCTCTGCCTGCATCATTTTGAGCTTTACTTAAAATATTAGTAACTTTTGTTTCAAATTCTTCTTCATTTGTTTTTCCGGAATTATTTTCAAAAGCTCCAATTTGTACTTGATCTATTAATGATTTGACTTCAGTTTTTTTGTTAGTTATGATTGAAACTATTTTTTCATTGGTGGTATTATCAGTAATTAAATCACTGATGCCAACACTGAATGCACTTTGTTTCATATATTCAGTTACAATATTTTGCAAATCATCGATAAATTGAGATGAGGCCATATTACCGAAATCATTGCAAGTGCGATGAATAAGACCTTTAGTGCCGGAGCCTAAAATGCCTTTATCCATTTGACCGCGAATATATTTTCCGTTGATAATTTCAATGATGTTATTAGATGTGGCTTTCTTTTCTTTTTCATCATTGAATTGTTTGTTTTTAATCTTTAAAGTAAGAGGTGGTAAAATTTGTGATAGAATTTCGAAATTGGAAACTCTTTCGCCACGTTGTTTCTTTAAAGTGCTAGTATTAACGCGATTAAACATCATTAATAAATTCATTGCATCTTTTTGTGTAAAATCGATGCCTTCTCGTGTAAAACGATATGAACCAAGCATAGAATCTTGATAAATACCGATAATCGCAGCATTATTTGCTGGACTTATTATTTGATATGGAACTGCCGCCAAATTACGCAATTCCGACTCGGACTCTGGGTCCTGAGGCATATGCAAATTCATTTCATCGCCATCAAACGATAAATCGTCAGAGTTTCCAATGACGTCGGACTGTATCTTAAGCAAACTCTGGATAGCTAATCCTTCATAGTTCACCAACACCCGTTCAGTCTCTGAATGCCTTCCATACTCTTGCAATAACGAGGTTAGGAAGTAACACTGCGGATTACCCATTGTAATATCCTTCACATTATTACCATACCCGAGTTCCATATCTCGGCCATTCGATAGGTTTCCCACACGAACTTGGTAGTGATCAATCAATTTATTAAATTGATTAGGCTTTAGGGGGTTCCCGAACAACAAGGTGTTTTGCAAATAAATTAATATATTCTTGAGGAAGTTTCATATTATTTTCTTTATGAAATTTTATTAAATTATCTAAATGTTCTTGTATTTGTTGTGGAATAATTTTATTATTTTTTTGTAAATTTTCTGTTGGGGATAATGGCATAGTATTTCTCCAATTAAATGCTAATAATTGTTCGTCTTCATCTTCGATATTGAATTTAGATAAAGGTATAACATGATCAATATGCCATTCTGTACCTCTATTTTCTAATGTATAATTATTATCATTATATTCTAACCATCGTATATAATTATCAATAGAACAACCCAAATATTCAACCATATGTTTTTCTTTATTTTGATTATTATGTTTAAGAGATATTGTAATTCTTGATCTAATTAACCTTTTAAATTTTTCTAAAGGTTCATCTCTTTCACAATCTCGACATTTCATTCTATTATAACGAAATCTATCTTTATGTTGGATTTTATTGCAATATCGGCATTTTTTATTGTCTATTCCGATAGATAATTGATATTCTTCTAATTCTTTTTGTCTCAATTGTGATTTTTGTTTTTTAAATTCGGTTGCTCTTTGGATTAAAGTTTTACGATGTTCTTCATTTTCTTTATATTTATTTCTTCTTCTTTCGTTGTTACAATCTTTACATACATTATGTGTTGTTAAACATAAAGATGTAGGTTTTGTTATTCCACATTTATTACAAGTTTTGACACTTTCTGGTTTTGTATCACTCATTTTATTATTTTACAAAATTGTCTTTAAGTTAATTTCCTCAAATATTAATTTATTCACTAGGGGGTTGCAATATTTTATATCCCCCTGTTGCCAACCTTGATGGCTTGTGACGATATATGGTCACAAAAAATTCGATCGGCATTGTAAGGTTTAGTCGATAAAATCCTTACCATTTCTGGTAAGGCTGGAATACACCTTAAGCATCATCAAGCTGGTTAAACTATCATTTGATACCCACGAGCATCTACTCTCTGAACCTTCTTCATACTCTTACCATAACGAGGTTAGAAGCTTGGCTGCTGATTATCCAATTCTTTACATTTTTACCGTTGGGTTCGGCAATTAACCGAGTTCCTCACAATTGTTTCCAAATGTGAGTGGTAGCAAAGACTATAAGGAACTTCCAGCAATTTGGACGTGTTGCAAATCCACCTTTAAGAAAGTGGATTCACTAGGAGGTATCACGTTTTTAGCGCCTCCTGTTGCCGACACTAAATCTATCGGCTACATTCATTCTAAAAGTATCACCTCGCTTCATAATTCGAGCGATATGACACATCATACTCATTCTGTGTAACGTAGGTTGTCTATTAAATAAGATAGCATCTCCATCCATCATATGACGATGAACTATGTCACCATCTTCCAATACAATTGATTTTCTATCTAAATAACGCAACGTTACCGATTCACCATTCTTTCTTTCTAAAATTTTAGCACCAGGCCACTCATCCGGACCATTTTGTACTAACTTTGTTAAAAATGCTCTGTTAACTCTATTTACCGTAACCGGTTTAGTAATATTCTTCGCTATTTTCATCGGAATACCCAATTCACGAATGGAAATATTTGGATCAGCAGTAATAACGGAACGTGCCGAAAAGTCTACACGCTTTGCCATCAAATTGCCTCTCATACGACCTCCCTTACCATTTAATCTATCTTTTATTGACTTATAAGGACGACCAGAACGTTGAGCCACTGGACTCGCACCAGGTAAATTATTGTCAACCATTGATGCTATATGATATTGCAAAACAATAGACCAATCATTAATAATATTTTCCGGCGCATTATTCTGTAACTTCTCCTGTAACGTCTTATTTGTCTTCAAAATATTGACTAAAATATGCGTTAAATCATCTTCCGAACGTTGCTGTGCGTCGTGCTTCACTGATGGTCTAACTGCTGGAGGGGGAACAGCCAATACTTGACAAACCATCCAATCAGGTCTAGAAAATATAGGACTAAAACCCATAAATGTAACATCTTCATCTGAAATTCTCTTAAATATCTTTAAAACCAATTCAGGAGTCAAAGGAATTACAATAGTTTCAGATTCGCCTTCTTCCGGATTTGCGTTGGTCCATTCAGCAAATAATGATGCCATTCCTTCTTTCTTAATTTTATTCGGCTGCATACAACTGCATCCATCTTCCGTATCTTCGCCACAACGCTTAATTCCCTTACATAATTCATAGACATATTTCCATCTGGCTTGTTGTTGCATTCCGAGTGCTTGCTTATACTTGTCTTTAGAAATTAGTAATTTACTGCACTTGAAACATACGCAGCGCAAAATCTTTTGAATGGTAGATAAATACTGGACATAAAATACTGGACGAGCCAATTCAATATGTCCGAAATATCCTGGTGTTTGCATATAGTCAAGACCATCTGTAGGACAAATTAAGCCAGGTTCTAAAACACCCATTCTAGGATCAAAGAGGCCGCCGATAACGGGTTTATTATTAATATAAGCCTCTTTACTTGTGATTTCAGCAACAGAACCCTTACGTATTTCATCAGGCGATAATATACTAAACTGAATACCGATAACTTTTGAGCAAATATTATTTTTCATATTTCCAGAATTCTTATGCATGCTTCTTATATATATCAAATAATATTTAGATTGTTTTATTTCAATTTTATTTTAATTTAAATAACTTAAACAAAAGAATATTTCAAAAATTTCAATAGAAACCTAAACTAATTTTATAAATAAAAAATTGAAACATATTAAATACAAATTAACATTATATAAATACACATATATGCCACGCGATAATTCAATTAAATCTAAAATGTCATTAAAACAAAAGGAACTTGAAAAGAAAAAATTAAACGAATCTTCTGATTCTTCAGATAATGATAGTGATTACCGTACAGATGATTCTGAGCCTGAATTCGATCAACACGAATATCGTAAATTTTTAGCTAAAATGTTTCCGTCAAAACACTTAAATGAAAAAATTAAATCAGGCAATAAATTACAAAAGAAAATGGAAGAACAATCTAAAATAAAAAAAAATAAACAAAAAATTATTGAATCAGAAGAAGATGAAGAAGAAACTCTTGGTTCTGAAGACGATGAAGAAACACTCGGTTCTGAAGATACAGATGAAAATGATGAACCGCGTAAAAAACAAGGTAAGTTTAATTTAATATTAACTATTGGTTCTAAAAATGAAGACGAAGATGAAGAAGATGAAGATGAAGAATGGTCTACTTGTTCCGGTTCAGATTCTCAAACCGAAAATGAAGATGATCCGATTTCAAGTGATTCTGATTCTGAAGATGATAATGATGAAGAAAGCATTATTGATAAAAAAGATAAAAATAAGAATGCAAATAAAAATACAAATAAAAAGGAAGAAGAAGAACCCGATTCAGAAGTATTAACAAATTTAAAAAAACTGTTGGAACAAAACCCAGAAGATAAATCTATTAAGAAGTGTATTAAATTATATAAGCAAGACGCAGCTGTAGAAAAGGCAAGAAAAGAAAAAAGAGAGAAAAAGGAAAAGGATAGAAATGAACGCATATTTAGAAAGATTATGCGTGACAAAAATACAATGAATGATTTTGAATTTTATAATAAAATGAGTACAACAGAACAAAAAAAAATAATTAAGGAATTAAGAGAAATCAATAAAATTACAAGAGTCGAAAAACCATATAGACTAACACTTTTAGAATCAGATATTCCGGTTCAATTCAAAGCTGCTGCGTTTAAAAAGATAAATTCTTTAAGACATATGGAGCCCGGTTCAGGTGAATATTATAAAATTAAAAATTGGGTTGATACATTTATGCGCATACCATTTGGCAAATATAATAATTTGCCCTTGACTATGGAAAATGGAGTAAATGATTGTCACGAATTTATGGAAAATGCCCTAAAAACAATTGATGAAGCAGTTTATGGTTTAAATGATGCTAAAATGCAAGTTATGCAAATGATAGGTCAATTAATTACAAATCCAAAGGCAATTGGCACGGCAATAGCTATACATGGTCCTATGGGTACAGGCAAGACCACACTTGTTAAGGAAGGAATTAGTAAAATATTAAATAGGCCATTTGCATTTATTGCATTAGGAGGTGCGACAGATAGTAGTTTTCTAGAAGGCCACGGATACACATATGAAGGTTCAACTTGGGGAAAAATAGTTCAGATATTAATTGATAGTAAGTGTATGAATCCAGTAATATATTTTGATGAATTGGATAAAATAAGTGATACTCCTAAAGGTGAAGAAATTGCTGGAATTTTAACGCATTTGACTGATACAAGTCAAAATTCACAGTTTCACGACAAATACTTCTCAGAAATAGATTTTGATTTAAGTAAGTGTTTGTTTATTTTCAGTTATAATGATGAGTCAAAAGTGAATCCAATTTTAAGAGATAGAATGTATCGAATTGAAACAAAGGGTTATAATGCGAAACAGAAAATATGTATTGCAAATAATTATTTAATGCCAAAAATTAGAGAACAGGTTAAATTTAACAGTGGAGATATAATTATACCTGATAAGACAATACAATATTTATTTGATAATTTCTGTAATAAGGAAGATGGAGTAAGAAATTTAAAACGTTGTCTAGAAATAATTCATACAAAATTAAATTTATATAGATTAATGAAACCGGGTTCAAATTTATTCGAACAAGATATGTCAATTAAAGTGGAATTTCCATTTACAGTGACATCAGACGTAGTAGATAAGTTAATAAAGAAGGCAGACACATTTAATCCAGCTTTATATCATTTGTATACTTAAATCAATAAATTGATTTTATTTAATTTTTGTGGTTTTCTAATTAAAATTTTATTATTATTTTTGTTTAAAAAAATATTTTTTATTATATTTTTCTTATGTGATTTACAAACATCACATATGCAATTATTACATAACGGTGCATTTGATTCTAATGATATATTTGATAAAATATTGGGAATTTCATTTTTATTAATTATATTGTAATAAAATACTAATTGGGCTTCTTGAAATCCATAATTTAGGTCATCTTTAATTCTATTACTAAAAGTATTTAAATAACTTTCTTGTTCTTTTAAAGAATAATATTTACTAAATTGTGTATTATCTTTAATTTTATTATAAATATTTGTTGTAATAAAATAATTATCCTTAAAATATTTGTAATATTTTCCCCATGATTTATTTTCGGTTTCATTATATTTTATTAATTCAAAATTGTAACCAAAATATGGTGACAATATTTTATTCCATTCTAAAGAATCACATAGACGTAATTTGATGTATTTTATATTTTCATCTTGGTAATAACCGTGTTTTTTTTCAAAATTAAATTCACAATTACTAATATTATATACATCATTAAAATAATCAACACTATATTTACTATAATAATGTTCGAATAGATTTAAAAAACGATGTACAAATGTGTCTTTATATTCAAACTCGGGATATATATTAAAATCTCGTTGAAAATGAATATTTAATTCATTAAAATAATTGGAAACACAAACATCAAAAATTGGCCTATATATATCAATTACAAATACATTTTTATTGTACATCTTAAGTATTTTAAATAGTTGATTTATTGAAATTCCATAAACTTTATCTCGTTCTAAGTCTCCAATATTATGATAATGAAATGTTCGAAATAATTCGCTCAAATATAGATTAATTGATCCCCATAAACTGGTTGAACCAACTTTTTTATTTGTATAAAGATATATTAAATTCTTACACCTAGGATTATTACATTTTGGGTCAATACATATTTTTAAATTTTCCAGTATTTCTTTTATGTAACTTTTATATTTTATATCAAATAATTCTTCATCACTTATTGTATTAAATACCTTTTCATCGCAAACTAGTTTAGATTTGTCGGTTGATAATTCTCTACCTTTATTTTTTTCCTTTTCAATATTTATTTTATATTCCGATATATATTGCCTAAAATTTGTCTCAGAATGCATATACAAATATTTATTTATTATTACTAAATAACTTTTACGCATTGCAAAAAGTATAAATAAAACTAACATAAAGATAATTAACAATATTTTGTTAGTTATGTCATCAGAAAAATTAATTCTAAATAAATTAAATAACTTGTCATCTAATTTATTAATATCATTATTTGAAACCAGAATATTACTAAATGAAATTAAAGATGATATTAAACGCAATAATAATACATATTTTTTACAAAATCCAGAAATTATGAATCGTCTTAATGACATACTATCAGAACAAGGAATAAAAGAATTATCGTTTTTATTAACTGACTATAAAGCATATATTGATTACAAATGTAATAATACTTGTAATCATATATGGACTAAAGATTTAATTGATATTGATCCAGATAGAAGTTGTTCTATCGTTTATTGTAGTTTATGCGAAATAACGCAAAGATAATTTATTTAACAACTTGGAGTAAAATCTAATGTTGCTGTTTGATGAGTTCCTGTATGAAATGTATAGTTTGAATTAATACCATTTGGAGGCCAAATATAACCTTGAATTGTTAATGTTGAGCCATTTGCATTATATCCAACCCATTTAGCAGTAGATTCGCCTGTGTGACCATTTGATAAATGTTGATTACAACCATAATGTGTAATACAACCACAAAATGGAATACTATTATGTATAAAAGTAGAAGTTGGACTTGATCCACCTGCAACACAATTTAAAGGAGCTACTATTCCATAACATTTTTTAATACAATTAGTTAAAGAACCATTATTTTGACATCTACTTTTAACAATACGTTTCATCGAATCATTTGTTGGCAAAAATGAGTCTAAATTTACGGTTCTTTTTTTGTTATTTTCTAAAATTGATAACATATTATATTATATTATAATATTTTATTTTATTAGCACTGTTTTCTACATAATGGACAACATTTGCTTCCCACTATTTTATTTTTTTCATATTCTAAACACATCTTATGATATTTAAACATTTTATTTTCATATTCAATAAATTTTTCAGTATTCATCCATTCTGGTCTTAAACATATTATAGAATTCCTTATATCTATTAATTCTTCATATGTATTATTTTGAATATCAAAATATTTATCTTCAAAATATTCGTATTGTTTGTTCATATCTTCATAATTATCGTATTCATCTTCATTAAATGGAAAATCTGGAAAATTATAATATATGTTATCAGTAGTTCCATCATTTGAATAACCAAAATAATTTTTTTTAAAACAAGTTAAACAAATATAGTGTTTGCAGTCCAGTTCATATAATATTTTATTATCATAACATATTGGACATTCTTCATTTTCTATAGTTTTATTAAAATTTAAACAAACATCATCACAAAAAAAACATACATTTGCTTTATTTATAATATCTATATACTCTTTTGGTAACAACCTATCGCATAAAACACAATTATATTTTTCATAGGACATAATTAAATACTTATTATATTGTTTTTAAATTAAAATATTCTATAAATAAAAGAATTTAAAGGCATAACCTAATGAAATATAAGATACTATCAATGAGATACGACTATGCACGACTATATGATTTTGCAAAAACAAATAATATAATACTTTCAGATGATTATTCGGAAAAAAATATAAATATATTTACCATTATAGAAGGAAATTGTTTAAATGCTGATTGTCCAAATACATTTAGTAAAAGTTTTAGATCATTAGTTAAAACAAATGGTTACTGTTTTACTTGTAGTAAAACAAGTGGATTTATAAAACAAAAAAATACAATGATTAAAAAATATGGTGTTGCAAATTGTCTACAAAATGAAGAAATTAAAAATAAAATGAAACAAACATGTTTAGATAAATACGGTGTAGAGTATGCATCACAAAGTCAAAAAGTTAAAGATAAAGTGAAGAATACTAATTTAAACAAATATGGTGTAACTTGTTCTTTACATTCAACTGAAAATAAAGAAAAAACAAAACAAACATGGATTAATAATTACGGTACGGAAAATATACTTCAATGTGAAGAAATTAAAAATAAAATAAAAGAAACAAATATAAAAAAATATGGTGTTGATACTATATTAAAAAGTCCCGAAATACGTGAGAAAATTAAACAATCATTTATAAATAATCTTGAAGTAAATTATCCAATGCAATCGGAAAAAGTTAAACAAATAACTAAAGAAAATAATACTAAAAAATATGGTGTTGAATATACATTGCAAGTTAAAGAATTTAGAGATAAGGGGAAATTAACATGTTTAGAAAAATATGGAGTAGAACATATTTCACAAACACAAATATATAAAGATAAAATAAAACAAACTTGTTTGGAAAAATATGGTGTAGAGCATTCTTCTCAAAGTGAAGAAGTAAAATATAAAATTAAAAAAACTTGTTTAGAAAAATATGGTGTTGAATATTCTTTTCAGGCTACAGAAGTAAAATATAAAATTAAGAAATCTTGTTTGGAAAAATATGGTGTTAAAAATCCATCACAAGATCCAGAAATTATGGAAACAATAATAAAAAAATCATACTTAAAAAAACCATATACTTTTCCGTCTGGAAAGATAGAATATATACAAGGATATGAACATTTTGCATTAAATACTTTATCGGATGAACAAAATATTTTAGAAAATGATATTATAATTGGAGCTAAAAATGTTCCTAAAATTTGGTATAAAGATTCAACCGATAAATTACATAGACATTTTGTTGATATATTTATTCCATCTCAAAATAAATGTATTGAGGTAAAATCTACTTGGACTCTTAAGAAAAAAAATAATATTTTTGAAAAACAAAAAGCTGCAAAAGAACTTGGTTACAATTATGAAATATGGGTATATAATGGAAAAGGTGAAAAAGTTGAAGTTTATAAATAAAACTATTTATATAGTAAATATTTTTATTTTTTTCTCGTCATAAATTAATACTCAGAATAAGGAACGTTGTTACCACCACGAGACTGTAAATAATTATAACTACCCATATCCATACAAGCACATCCAGTACTAGATGTATAAGCGTTAGGACAACAGTCTGGTTTAAATTCGGTAGTAGCAAAAAAATCCATTTCGCCTTCAGGTAATGGAATAGGTTGTTTAGGACGATTTAAGATAGCTTGAGCGGCTGGTCCAGGGGCAGTTCCAGGACTATAAGTTAAAGTTGGAGCGGACCAAGAATCAGGATTTAAAATATAACCGGGAGCCTTAGCCTCAGAAAATTCAGGTTCAGATGCACTATTATTAGCTCCAACATTGACGAAACCTTCAATAACGGAACCCTGAGTTGTAGTGCGTTCAGGTGCTGGAGCAGGGGCTCCTAAAAGCATATCTAAACTTTCTTTAAAACTGAATAAACAACAAGAGCAAAATAAGTGTCCGAATAATACCCAAGCAACAAGAATAATTAATATACAGATTTCAGCTCTGCATTTATATGAACCAATAGAAATTTCCATTTATACATAAACTTTAGATAATATTTTATTGTAATAAAGAATCAACGCCATAATTATAGTCATTATATATATTACCGTTTACTGTTAGTACTTGATCTGTAACTAACAAATTATATAAAATTTCTTCATCTTTTCCTAAATTTTCCATTTCAACTATTCCATATACTAATCCATTTTGTCCCGTTCTATCAAATAATTTAATATCCTTCATTAGTTTTGTTCCCCTATATAAACTAACAGCAGAGTATCCGCTAAAACCTTTGTTAGTAAATAAATGTAAATTTTCTGAATTACTTAAATTAAAATGCTTTAAGACATTTTGTAAATGATCGCTATATAATTCATCCCAATCCGTATACTCTTCTCCATTAATTATTATCTTCTTTGAGGTTGTATTTAAACAATATATAGTCGGTTCAATATAATTATCAATCAATTTGGCATCCGGATGTTCGTCTGAATATATCCATTGATTTTTATGTTTCATTATGTGTGATTCGCTTACAATAGTTCCATTTATATTATACATTTTTAGTTCAATACTTGGAATCCTCATTTTAGCCGTTACTCTACCACAATCCTTAATTATGTCGCCAATTTTAACGTCTTTTATTGGACGTTTACTACCGTCTTCCAAATCAATCAATACATTTTTATCAAAACAACGCAATTTTGGTATTGCACTTGTTTGTATATGCATCACTTCACTCATAAAATAAACAATAATTGCTAAAGGTATAGAAATTCCCAAAAATACTGCAGTCATTGCTGTTGCTGCAGGCCAAGTAAATGGCATAACCCATAAACCAACTATTATTATTACCATAACTAACAAAATTTTAATTATCATTTCTAAAATTGCTCCTAATAATGCCTTTAATGTGTAATATGACCCTAACATAGTATATAATCCACTTGTTAAAATGCCTTGTATTTTTTGAAACGAATCCATTACCGATATAATCATTTGCTGTAAAGGTACTACAATATTTAGAACGCGGTTTAAAACATCTTCGGCAAAGGTTTTAAAATTATTACGCAATTTATTAAATACATCTCTAATTTGTTGCAATGAATTCATTAAATCTTTAAATACATTTGTAATAGATGACAATACATATTGAAATGGTTCTAAAGCGTATCCGGTAACATTTGTTAGTATACTTTGAACGCAATATTGAAAATTTTCATTAGTATATTGAAAGGCAGTTTTGTCATCAGGTTTAGAAATAAAACCGGCAAAAGGTATATTTTGTGGTTTACAACGTTCGGTATTCCAATTGGCAGCAATGTTGTCTTTAGTTTGCATAATTTTACAAAAAGAAAATACGGCAAAAACTAACAAAGATATAAATAAGAATAAAAAAACGGAGCTACCGTATAAATCTAAATAGCTTAAATTATCATAAGTTTCATTTATAAATTTTTTTGTATTTTCTAGATTATTATCCATATAGTAACAATGGATAATAATTTATTAATTTTTTACTAATTCATCGTCTTCCCAATCCCAAAATGTACGTTCTCCTAATTCAATTCTTCTGTTAGTTGTTATTAAACACGAAAACCAATCACTATATATTTTTTCCTTATCTTGTTTTACAGCATCTTTACAATTTTTAACTTGAGTCCATACTCCTGAACCACTAGTATTCTTGTATATAAAATGTTCTCCTGTAACATATATATCTGAATTTTGCACTCCATTTGTTAGTTTATATAATGGTTCTTTTTCACAATTATCTATTTTTAAAACAGCAAACACTTTTGCTCCATCTTTTAATTCCGAACCTAATGGTATATCTTTCATTGCACATATTTTACCATTTTTTAATTCAACTAAAGTATCCGGATGAAAACACGAACCAATCGCTCTAACCATTTGGCCTGGAGGTCCGTTCCATGTGCTTTTCATTGTTTTAACGGATCCATCTAAAACATACATTAATGTTGCAACAACTCCTATCATTTTACCGAGCATATCTTTTATACTTATCATCATTTTTTGAAATTCAATAATAAGATTTAAAAATACACCGAAAACATTTTGAATAATGCTGGTAACAAAATCGCGAATAGAACTAAACATAGTTCGAACATCATTTATAGCTCCGCTAAATTGTGTTCCAACTGATGTCAAATTTCCTAACAAAGAATTAATTGGTTCCAATAAATAGCCCATCATATTTGTTTGCGTATTTTGCACACAATAATTAAAATCTTCCGTAATATTTTTAGAAAAAATCCAATAAGGTGGATTACATCTATATAGTGGCCAATTTTTCTGTATATCTAATGCCGTTTTAAAATACATCATAACTGCTATTTGTGCTACAAAACCTAAATTGACGTATATAAAATTTAGATAATTATTCATAGATGGCATTTCTTTCTAATATATGTAATTATTTTATTATATATTTATCTTCTGTATTTTCTAGTTCTTCTTTTGTTCCTAGATTTTCTTGTCTTCCTCGTTTTTCTTCTTCTGCCTCCCGATAATGCCTTTTGCTGTTGGGCTGCTAAAGCTTGGGTTTGTGCCGGTGTCGAAGCTTTATCAAATACAGCGGCTTGTTGGGTATCTATAGCAAGCTTATTAATTGCATTTGCATTACTTTGTGTAGCACCTGAAGGATCATTATATCCGATTCTTAATGGGGGTGCTGCAGCGGTTGCTCCTCCTCTAAATTTTAAGCAATTACATTTGCGTTTATGTCTGCATCTTTTAGAACCACCAACTGCATTAACAAGTGAAGCCTGTTGATCGGCTTGTTTAGCCATATTTTGTTGAACTGTTTTAGATATGCTGCCGTTAATGGCGGATAATTGTTGTGGCTGAGCGCCAAGTTCAGATAAACTTGCTGGCATATATACTAATAAAATATAATAAATAATTTGTTAGTTTAAAACTTAGAAATAAAGTATAATAAATAATTATAAAATGGACGATAATCAAAGATTGCATTTGCAGAAAATGATTTCAGAAAATAATGTAACAGATCAGACGGATTTGATTCGTGAATTAAAGCATAGCCATACTTTAAGAAATGAAGTAAATACATTAATAATGTTGAAAGCGAAACATAGTGATAATGCGGATGATTTGCATATGGAGGCAATGATGGAATGTAATTTTCTTTTTACTTATTACACAGATATTTATAACAAGATTAGAAAGGATGAAATCGATTTAAAGATTTTGTACAAGTTTTTGGATGTTTTAGAAGAAATAGAGGAAGGAAAATTAGATCAACACGAAGGTTCATTTAAAGTAGGAACCTTACTTAAGGATATATATGTTGATAGTGCTTTAAGAAAGGCAGAAAAATTAGATAAACAAACGGGAAAAGTAGAGTCAGAATATAAAGGAGCACAAGTAGAAATATCTTGGAAGGATTTTAAAAAAATTAGTAAGAAATAAAAAAATATCATTTATACATATTATATAAATGATATTAATATTACGAGGACATATTAGAGATTCTTTTGAAAACAATAAATTATATAACTTTATTAAAATTTTATATGCTATAGATAATGATTTAAATATATATATACATACTTGGTCTATAAAACAGAATAGTTTAAGCTGGAGACAAGTAAATTTTGATTCAACACCTATAACGGAAGACTATATTAAATTATATTTTAAAGATTTATTTCATTTGATAAAACACATTATAATAGATGATGATTGTAACATCACTTTACAAGGAAAATTAGAAGGAAATGTATCAATATCTCCTATGCCAATTAAAGGATGGAAAAATTATTGGTACGGTCAATATCGAATAATAAATTATATAAAAGAAAATATAAATAATAATATAAACGTAATAAATATGAGATTTGATATATTTAATGTAATACATAATGCATTAAATGAATCAGATTTAATTTTATTTATAATAAAAAATAAAAATATAGAATTAAAAACCAATTGTTTTATGACCGATTATAATTGTAATGGAATAGATAATGTTTTTATGGGAAATATTAATTCTCAATATAAATTAATCGAAAAATTTCATAAAAATTTAGACGAAATAATTGAACTTAATCCTCCACTAGGAAATCAGGAAAGATATGTATTCATAGTAAATCAACAATTATGTTAGTTTATTTAATTTTTTATCAATGGTAACATTTTTCGAGATATTTCGAATAATTTTATTCATATTTTTCTTCTGCTCCTCAACCGTTAATCCACTCATTGTGTTATATATAAGTTTATTATATATATCATTTGTTTTCGAATTAGGATTAGAAAAATCGGGATATTTCTTTTGCCATTCAAATATTTGTCCTATATTTTTCTTATTAATTTCTTTAATTGCTAATGTAATATGGCTTCTAGTTGCGTCTTCTTTAGTCCACGTGTCTCCATCTTTAACATATAGCACTTCATTTCTAAGATTAGTGCAATGGATTGGTCTTTCGTGTACTGGTAGATTATTTAAGCGTTTAATAAGTATTTGAGACATACCTTCGGCATATCCTAATTGTCCCGTTAGTTCTAAATCAGATAATCCAAGTTGTAAAGAATCAACAAAATCAGTGATACTGATGGCATCTTTGCATTTTTCATTTAAAAACAAATTAAGATTAAAGTTATTTTGAGTATTGTTGTTAGTTATATATTTTCCTTCTTTGGCTATTTCAAATAATTTATCAGTGTGTTCGAATAGTTTAGAGTTTTGTTCGACTAATAATTTTTTCAGTTCGTTATTTTGTTGAATCATTTCTAACAAAATATCTTCAGATATCTCTACTTTATCACTTTTTGATGTAGATTCGCTGCATTCGTCGTCTGAAGATTCGGGATCCTTTTTAATGCATTTCTTTTTATGCTTCCATAAACCGTTTCTAGAATCATATTTTCTGCCACATTTTTTACAGCAATATTGCTGCCACTCGTTTTCCTCGTTTTGCGTCACCGTTGCGTCACCTTTTGTCACCTGGATATGTTTTCGTGTAGATAAATGTCTTAACCAGTTATATTTTATGGTGCATTTATAGTCACATTTTTCACAATAATAATTTTCTTCCTCGTTTTTGCTCGTTTTTTCTCCTAAATTGTCACCGACCGTCACCATATATTTACCCCAGAAGAAAAAGTCTGGGATAGAACGCAAAAAAATTGTCGTCACAATTATTTCAAGGGGAATATTCTCCTCAGACCATTATGCTCTAAAACCCCTTTTTAAACAACTATTTTCAAAAAAATCTTTAGGTTTTCAAAAAGTGAAGTTTTAAAAAGTTCGCATTTTTAATTTTGAAAATACTTTTTGGTTGAAATTTTCACATATTTTTTGTCTTTACCGAAAGGTTACTTTGTTTAAGTTATTTTTTTAAATATATTATTTTTTAATTTAAAGAAACTACACAAATAAGTATTTAAGAAATTTAAACTTAAAGATAATTTACTCTATTTAATATATAAATGTCAGTTGAATTTATTATTATCCCAGTAGACCCAGAAGCCGAATCTTATGCTAACACCATTAAGTCACATATTACTTCCATTATTAATAATGATGTAATGATTGATACCAATTATTCTTCACCTTTAACAAAAAAACTTATTAAATATAAAAAGAAACATTACAACATTATCACTATTACTGGGGAAAGCGTAAAAGACCAAACATTAAATATTAGATATGGAGAAAAAGGTTTAAAGCCAGAAATGTTATCTTTAGATGATTTTATTGAATTAATTAAAAGTTATTATGATGAAGGAACAAAAGAAGTTAAAGAATCTGTTAAAGAAAATAACATAACTGTCGAAGTAAAGGAAGAACAAAAGGGCGGTTGTTATATAATGTAATAAATCAATTCAAAGACAATTTGACATATATATTAAATTAATGTATAAGTTAAAAACATCGCTAGTTATTGTCGAATCTCCGGCAAAATGCAAAAAAATAGAGAGTTTTTTAGGAGGAGGATATAAAGTAATGGCAACATACGGACATTTTCGTTATATCAATTCATTAGAAGATATAGATATTAATAATAATTTTCAAACAAAATTTTCATTAATTCAAGACCAAATTAAACTTAAACAAATTGAGCGACTAAGAGAAGAAATTAGTAAAGCATATGAAGTCATATTAGCTTGCGATGGTGATCGCGAAGGTGAAGGAATTTGTTGGCATATTTGTGATTTATTTGGACTACAAACTAACAAAACTAAACGAATTATTTTTCACGAAATAACCGAACAAGCTATTTTAAACGCAATTAGAAATCCCGGATTATTAGATATGAATTTAGTACACGCACAACAATCCAGACAAATTTTAGATATGTTAGTTGGTTTCACTATAAGTCCAATGTTATGGAATACAATTTCAAGAAAATATGATAGCAGCTTATCAGCCGGCAGATGTCAAAGTCCAGCATTAAGACTTGTATATGATAACCATATTGAAGTCCATAAATCACCAGGTAAACAAGTATATAATACAACTGGTATATTTACGACTTTAAATCTTGAATTTGAATTAAATAAACAATATGAAACCCAACAGCAATTATATGAGTTTTATAATTTAATACCAACTAACAAATTTTCGTATAGTTTATCGAATCCGAAAAAAGTTTTAAAGAAGGCACCAGAGCCATTATCGACATCAACTTTGCAACAGTTAGTTTCAAATGAATTCCGTTGGTCTCCTAAAGAAACAATGAAACACGCACAGCAATTATATGAAAACGGATATATAACATATATGAGAACCGATTCAAAGAAATATAGTAAAGAATTTATAGATAGAACGAAGGCATATATAGAAGAAAAATATGGAAAGGAATATATTAGCGCATCGATTGATAATTTGGCTTTGGTTATTGCTTCTGAAAGCAAAGAGCAAAATAAAGAAGCCCACGAATCCATACGTCCAGTTTCTATAGCAGTTACTTCTAATTTGTTAGTTGATGTTGATTTGAAAGCCGTCAAATTATATGAATTAATTTGGCTTAACAGTATCCAGAGTTGTATGCCTTCGGCCCAATTAACGACCGTTACGGCGAAAATAAACGCACCAAATAGTACTTTATTTACAAGAAAAGCGGAACAAGTGATATTTTTGGGCTGGCTAATTACGGACAAAACTTTTAAAAATGATGCTAAAGAATATCAATATTTTCATACTTTAAAAAAAGATGTTAGTTTATTACCAAAAAAAATACAAAGTTGTTTCACTTTAATTGAACTTAAATCACATTATACGGAAGCTCGTTTAGTTCAAATATTAGAAGAAAAAGGAATCGGACGTCCATCTACTTTTGCATCATTAGTTGATAAAATACAAGAGCGTAAATATGTTTTAAAGAAAAATGTTGAAGGTAGGGAAATAACCGGAATAAATTATGTTTATGAAGACGGACAATTAAAACAAGAAAATGCGACAAAGGTTTTTGGCAATGAAACTAACAAATTAATAATTCAACCTGTTGGATTAATTGTTATTGAATATCTAATTAAACATTTTGATTCTTTTTTTAATTATGAATATACTGGTTCAATGGAAGAAGAATTAGATTTAATAGCTAGAGGTTTAAAAGAGGGCAATACATTATGTATTGGGTGTTATACCGATTTACATAATATTACTAAAGATTTACCTAAAAGTCGATTTAGTATTAAAATTGATGAAAATCATTCTATTATTATTGGCAAATATGGACCAGTTATTAAATGTATTACAAATGGGAAAGATGTTAGTTTTCTTCCGATTAAAAAAGGATTAGAATTATCAGAATTAGAAAATAAACCAGAAATTAAATTAGAAGATGTATTGGAACCACAAGAGAATCCAAATGGTTCTATTGGAAAATATAAAGGAAAAGAATTATTTATTAAAAAGGGTAAATTTGGGTTATACGCTCAATGGGATAAAGAAACGCGTTCATTAAAAGAAGAATTCGGAGATACTCCAATAGATAAAATAAGCTATAGTGAAGTAATAAAAGTCTTAGATAAAAATTTATTGGATTCAGAAAAGCCACTTGGATTAGTAAGAGAACTAACAAAAGAGTTAAGTATTCGAACTGGAAAATATGGTGATTATATATATTATAAAAAATTTAACGCACGAAAACCTGAAGATAAAAAGCCTAAATTTTTTGCGTTAAAAGATTTTAAAGATGATTATAAAAAATGTGACAAAGATTTGTTAGTTAATTGGATTCTACAAACACATTTTACACAAAAAATAACCAAATAAACAAACAACTAAATAAATAATTGAAATATACTTAAACACAATAATAGTTATAATATATCCTAAATGTTATTCGAAAAAAATAAAGAAGTTTTACCAATGTATAGAAATAAAAAAGAAGAGGAACAATGTGATTATATAGCAATAACATTGTTTTGGTTTTGTTGTGCTGGTTTAGCATACGCATTTTTATTTTATTTAATTTATTTAATGTATTTAAGAACGCATAATAATGATTTTTAAACGCGCTTTAATAATTTAATTTTCTTATAGTAATCGCCATCTAATTGTAAATTAAATATAACACTATTAACTTCGTGAGAATATTCGCAAGAAGAATTTCCTTCAACATATTCTGTATTCATAAAATGTATATGTAATTGATAAGTTGATGGTTCGTAATGAATAAATGTCTTAATTTTGTCTTTTGTTAAACCATATTTTTCTAAAATTGTTTTTGCGCCAACTTTTAACGCATTTTTAAGCCAACTAATATCTTCTAAAGTTAAATCTCTTAGACAACGTTTTTCTAAATTAGTATGTATTCCTAAAATATGTAATTTATTTTTGTTAGTTTGGTCCCAAGTATAAGAAGGAATAATAATCAATTGTTGTTCTAAATCTTTAAATAATATACTATCTTGCTCTGCTTCGCCATTAATAATATTGTAAATCCACTTTTCCTTTTCAAAATTATGTTTAGAAATATATTCTAAATATTCATGATATGTTTCTTTAATAAGTTTCTTTGATAATACCTTTCTTTTTTCGGGATTAACGCAAACAATTAATTCACCATTTAAACTAACAGTTGCGTTATATTTTTCATAAATATCATTAGACCATAGAAGAGTCTTATCGATGATATTTTCTTCTACTATTGTTTTGTAAATAAATTTGCAGTCCATAATTATTAACTTGTGTTATGAATACAATACAAGTTAATTTAAATCAATTTTTTCAAGTTTTGTTAGTTAGAATTACTTTGCAATTGTGCTAAATCATACGCACCTTTAACACTATATGTGCGTTCTTGTTGTGGCGTTAACATATTTATTTCAAGCATAAACGAATAATCAAATGAACCGAAATCAACATTTTGGCCGTTATGATATCTCAATTTGATTTTTAATTTTCTTAAACGTTCTGCCGGTGGATTAAAATACTTAAATGGTCCGCTATCATTATCAAACCATTGTTGTAATGGTGTAGCGGGAATAGCTATTTTAGCGAAAGCCGAATTTACTATACCATTTGTTTCATTCGTATGTGCGGTAAATTTAGAAATATTAAATGGACTTGTTTCATCAATACAATTTAATCCGTCTATTTGCATATATAGGTAAGCTGGACCCATAAAATTAATTTTAAGTGGTGCTTGTAAAAAATATACTTCTGCTCCAGTTAATGTAGGTAATAACCAATAACCATTATCTCCTGAACCTGGAACAGCATCTCCGTAATAAAAACGTGGCACTTGTTGATATTGAAATGCCGAGTTAACTAATGTATTATCATTTAACCCAATATCTGGATTGAATGGGGATTCAGCGGCAGATAATGCGGTAACGGGACAACGTGTAAATCCTAAATAAGATGGTAGTCCCCAATTAGAAGCTTCAGGTAAGTTATTTTTCCTTAAACAAGATGCATCAACATATTCAGTTTTTAAAAAAGCAGCGGAATCATTTGTTAATACAAATTGGTCCGCATTATTTCCAAACCATAACTTTTGAGAAACGCTGTTATAAACGACTTTAAAACGGTCGTAACCGGTAAATAAAGGTATGGCATATGAGTAAGCAGGATCAGTATTAATGAATGAATCAATAGTTGCGGTAACAACTTCATTTAATTTGTTAGTTAGTTCAGTTGCCATTTGATCTGGATTATAGAAACCAGGTTCAATGAGAATCGCATATTCTTTATCTAAGCTAGCATACAAGGCTGCAAAAATAGCTTCAGCTAATGGATCTGAAACAGGAATTGCACCAGGATTATATAATTTAATAAATTTAAAAGTTAAACTAACATTATGATTAAAGACAGAAAATACGTTATAATTGGCTGGAAAGGACCACGAATAAAGACGCACAGATGCAATGTTTAAATAATCTTGAGGTAATTCAATTTCAAATTCAGATGAATTTGGATATTTAAGAAGGTCACGATCTTCAGAATGAATAGAAACATATTTTCTTTCATAAAAGTATTGATTTGCGTTGGGAATAATAGGATGATTATTAAATAGGTTATAACTACTCATATAATATTATCCTATAATATTTTTTATATAATAATTTTTGTATAATAATAATATTAAATATAATACTTAATTATAATATAATAATGTCGGGAAATTATGGCGGAAAAGTAAATAATACTTCATCATATGTTCGTGGTTTTATTCCAAGCATTCCAACAATTTTATGGAAACCATCTACTTATTCAAATATTAATGTATTAACACCTAATTCAACAAATTATGAAAATGTATATATACCTGGAAATTTATATGTCGATGGTAGTATAATAAATCCATCAGACATAAATTTAAAAGAAAATGTTGAGGTTTTAAATCCGTTATTAACTAACAAATTGGGCGATCTAAGGCCAGTTAGTTATACGTTAAAATCAGATAAAGTAAAACAAATGCATTATGGATTTATAGCACAAGAATTAGAAGAAGTACTTCCTGAATTAGTTGAAATATATCCTCAAAAAATAAAAGAAACGGATAAATATGAATACATAAAAAGTATTAATTATTTAGGATTAATTCCTTTGTTAGTTCATAAGGTACAGACATTAGAAAAAAGAATAAAAAATATTGAAGAGAATAAATAAATTAATAAATGTTAATAATATATAATGGCAATCACCTTAATGAATCAAAATCAACAAATAAATTATATAAGTTTTTTAAAATTTATACCTGTAACTATTATTATAGCATCTGCAATAATAATTTTTCTAACAATAAATGTTATAAGTGAAAATGGTGTAATATCATTAATTGCTGGTTATTCCGGTTTATTGGCAGGAATCTTGTTTTTCTTGGTTATAACTTTTGTTAGTTTAGGACAAATAAAAATGTCATATATATTTGATTTATTTCCATTTGTTTTAGTATTAATAACATTAGCGACATCATTATTTTTCATAAGTAATAATTCAGAAAGTATTGCATCAGGACACGTTCCTTATGAATATTATACGTATTCTTATGTATCTCTGTTTTTAATTATCGTACAATTATGGTATTTGGTATCAGCAATAAGAAATACGGGTGAAAATCCTTTACAAATAATAGGTCAACCGACTTATTCGTTATTATGTTTATTATGGACACTTAATATTATAGTTGTTATAATAATAAGCATATTGTTACAATATTATGGAACTAATGGATAAGTGTATAAGTGTATAAGCGTAGCAAACAAGCAAACAATAATTATTAATATTTAAAGATTAATAAATTTATATGTTAGTCCGTATTCTGTTTCTGTTTCCCAAATTCCGGCAATTTTAAGTAAAAAATTATTAGACATTTTATCAAGTGATGTCGTAAATATTTTAATGTTTCCGTTACGTAATTGTTCCGCAATTTTATATTGAGGAGTTTTATGTGAAGTTTGATATTTATTTAATATACTTGCTTCAATATATTGTATTTTATCAACAATATCTTTATTGTAATTAATGTCGAATATGCATTTATATTTATTAAAATATTTTTCAGTGTTAGTATGGTTGATTGTTACATTGATATAAACTCCATTTAAACTCATAAGGGAATTGGAATAGATAATTTTAACAAAGTTTCCGCTGTTAAGGATATTGTTTCTAATGGGATCTAAAAAGTAAATAAATTCTTCATTATATTGTTCTATAGTTTTAACGATATTCATAATATATAACCTATATTTAATAGACTTATGTTTTTAATATTTTTATAATTAAATTAGTTTAATTTAATAATAAAGATTATACAACTTAATTAACTAATGAAGTTTCTTGAAACACATTTTGAAGAATATACAAATGCGGTTGAAAAAGAGAATATACATAGTAAACTTGCAAAAGTGTTATCTAAATTTCCTGAATCTATCAATGAATTATCTAATTTAATATTTTATGGTCCAAGTGGTGTAGGAAAATATAGCCAAATGTTACATTCTATAAAAAAATATTCCCCTACCGAATTAAAATATGAAAAAAAATTAAATGTCACATATGAAAAAGATCAATATTATTTTAAAATAAGTGACATACATTATGAAATAGATATGTCTTTATTGGGTTGTAATTCAAAGTTATTATGGCACGAAATATATCAACAAATAATAGATGTGGTTTCAAGTAAAACTGAAAAAGTGGGAATAATAGTATGTAAGAATTTTCATTCCATACATAGTGAATTGCTAGAAAATTTTTATAGTTATATGCAAGAAAATAATTCCAGCTATACAAAATTGGTTTATATTCTTTTAACAAAAGAAGTTAGTTTTATTCCGGAAAATATATTAAATTGTTGTGAAATAATAAGTATTCCAAGACCAACAAAAACCGCTTATCAAAAATGCAGTAGACTCAAGGTTCCAAACTCATTAGAATTAGATAAAATAGGTAATATAAAATATTTACATTCAGGAATATATGATTTATTTATGCCACATAAAATAATATGCGATAAGATAATGGCGGAAATAATGAATGTAGAAGAATTAAAGTTCTTAAAGTTTAGAGATATATTATATGATATGTTAATTTATGATTTAGATATGGGTGAATGTGTATGGTATATACTAACAAATTTATTAAAAACAGGCCATATATTGACAGAAGATATATCTCATATATTAGTAAAAACTCATACTTTTTTAAAATATTATAATAATAATTATAGGCCAATTTATCATTTAGAGAGTTATTTATATTACATAGCAAGTATAATTCATGAATACAAATGAAGAGACTATGAATATACAAGTTGCATTAGATTTATTAGATATTTCTTTGAATGATATTAAGGTAAGTGAACTAACAGAACAATATGTTAAAAAACAGTTTCACAAGGTAGCATTAAAAAATCATCCTGATAAAAATAAAAGTGAAAATGCAACTAACAAATTCCAAAAAATAAATGAAGCATATGAATATTTAATTAAAAATGCGTGTATAAATGAGTCTGAAGATAATTCAAATGCTAATAATACATTTGTTAGTTCATTTAATTTAAAAGAGTCAAATAATTATACAAATTTATTAACATCATTTATTTCATCAATAACGATAGGTAATTATAAGGATTCTATAATGCACATAGTAAAAGCAATTGTATTAAATTATGATAAAATTTCGGTAAAATTATTTGAAGAATTGGATAAATATACTGCAGTTGAATTATATTCTATAATACAAAAATACAAAAATGAGTTACATATAACAGATGAAACTTTGCTGCTTGTTAGTTCAATCATAAAGGAAAAGTATAAAAATGATAAATTATTTGTTTTGAATCCAACAATAAACGATTTACTTGAGAATAAAATATATAAATTATACGTAAATAATGAACTATATTTAGTTCCCTTATGGCATCACGAATTATATTTTGATTGTAAGGATGGATCAGAAATAATAGTATTATGTCAGCCAAAAATATATGATGATAACGAGATGTTTATAGATGAGTTAAATAATATTCATTATAACATTATTTTCGATTTGCGTGACCAAATGATGGAATATGGATATAATTTATGGAATAAAAAACCAGAAATAACCATTAAAATAAATAATAAAACTTTAAAAATACCAATTGAAAAATTATATATTAAAAAAGAACAAAAATATATATTTAAAAATGAGGGTATTTCCAAAATTAATGTAAATGATATTTATGATATATCTTGTAGGTCAGATATTATATGTCATATTAAATTGGAGTCTTGGGATTAAAATAAGTATTTAAATTTTATTTATAACATTAAAAAAAATGTTATAAATTTTTTATATTTTTAAAATTATTTTTTATTATTAAAATTAATTACATATTGTTTTAAAATTATTTATGTATCGGCCTTCTTTCTAGTAATCTTCTTAGCCTTTGGCTTAACTTCTTCTTCAACTACCTCTTCCTTTACAACAGGGGTAGGAGCAACTACTACAGGCGGAGGAGGAATTTCTCTATCACCTTCATCATCTGAATCAGCAACAATAGTTGCATTATGTGCTCCATCCGGATCAATATCATCTTCAGGAGGAGGCAATGCCTTCATCTTTTCCTTATCGGCTGCCTTAGGTCTTAAGAAACAAGTGCCTTCCATAGTTGGCTTAGGCTTTTGAACGATTGCCTGCTTCAAATTCCAAGTGATTGAAATCTTACCATTTACGAACCACAATCCACCACATTGTAACAAACAAATAATATGAGTCTTAGGCTTCAAATATTCAAGGGGAGACAAATGTGCGTTAACCTTGCCATTAATATATAATGGCTCTCCATCTTCGTCATAAATCTCAGGCTTCCAAACACCAGACCATTGAGGAATCTTAACAGTTAGAGTAGGAGGCTTATTGTAATCTAATTCAACTCCACCCTTTTCCTTCTTAGGATACTTCAACATAGCATTAAACTTTTCCTCAATTACATCCATTGACTTGATTTCCTTACCAAACCATTTCGTCGAATTCTTCATAGCATCTGCCTTAACCTGTTGATCCAATCTCTTCATTGAATCGAAGAATCCCTCTAAATCAGAATTAGAATATTCCTTAGTTGGAAACTGAAGAGCCATAGTCCACTTACCAGTAGGCTTCTTAGTTCCTTGCTCTTGTCCTTCCTGTGCCCCCCAAGTTAAAATAAGAGGAGTTGACATAGTTAAGGATTCCTTTGTATTCTTATTATATAAATTAACTACCTTTCCACCTGAAGCGTGTGCCTTAGGATCGGAATAGGAGAATATAGAGGTATCAATATTAGTAGCGTCAATAATAGCGTCGGTCATTGTCTGTGTATACTATTCTATACCAGGATATCTTTAAATCAATTTTTTTTTAAATTAATAATTCATTTTAGGTGCTTAAAAAGATGTATGTAAAAAGCTTATCGTCACAAATACTTTTTGTTAGTTTATAATATTTATTAGTAAAATGTTATAAAAACATTTCTTTAAGTATAATATATGTCTGATTTATCAAAAGTTTTAAATAAAATTAATAATAGTAAGTACACTAATGGGTTTACAGCATCTGAATATTTTGATAAAATTGGTGAAAAAGTTGTTTTAAAAATGAATAATAAACTAACAAAAATAAATGATAATGATCTTATTGATATACCAACTATAAAAAATATGGATTTGTTAGTTAGTTGTAATTATAATTTAAACCAATTAAAATTAATTGCAAAGACTTATAAACTTAAAGTTACTGGAACTAAACCTGTATTATTATCAAGAATATATAATTATTTGTATTTTTCTTTAAATATTGCTAAAATACAGAAATATGTTCGTGGATATTTACAAAGAAAATATATTATGGCACACGGTCCAGCATATTTTAAACGCGATTTGTGCACTAATGCTTGTGATTTTTTAACATTTGATGAAGTTAAAGAAATTCCATTAGAGCAATTTTTTAGTTATAAAGATGAAGATGGATTAATATATGGATTCGATTTGTTATCATTAAATAACTTATTATTCAAAACAAATGGTCCAATTAAAAATCCATTTACGACTAAATTGATTCCTAAATATGTGTTAGATGATTTTAAAAGTTTAATTAGAATTAGCAGAGTATTAAAAGTAAATATACTAACAGAAATTAGAAATGTATGTGAAGACGTATCAGATAAAAAAACGGTAGAATTACGTGCATTATCTTTATTTCAAGCGATTGATGCATTGGGTAATTATTCAAATTCTCAATGGTTTTTAGAATTAAATAGAAATGAATTAATTAAATTTTTACGAGAATTAATTGATATTTGGAATTATCGTGCTCCATTAACGCAAGAAACTAAAAGAGAAATATGTCCTCCAAATGGGAATCCATTTCATAATATGCCATCATTACATTCTTTAAATATTATGGAAAATTTAGATGATATGAAAAGTGCAATTTTAAAATGTTTAGAAAAAATGGTTACTACTGGAATAAATGAAGGAAGTAAAGGTTTAGGCGCGTTTTATGTTTTAGGAGCTTTAACTTTAGTAAGTCAAGATGCAGCTACAGCACTTCCTTGGTTATATCAAGCTGTTGCCTATATTTAAGTAGCATTCAATTTTTAAAAAAGTTTTTAAATAAAAAATTGATTTTAAATTACTTAAGACCATACTTAATAACAATTAATATATATAAGCCTAAAAACTACTTAAAAAGATATCGTTGTATAATAGTATAATAGAATGCCTAAACAAACTAAGACTTCTAAGACCGCTGTTGCTGCCGAATCCGCTCCCGTTGTTAATACTCCTGCTGCTCCCGTAGTTGCAGATGCCGCTGCTGTTAAGCCCAAGCGCGCTCCCAAGGCCAAGGCTACTGCTGCTGAAGCCGCTCCTGTTGCCGCTCCCGTTGCTGACGCTGCTGCCCCCGCTACTGATGCTCCTGCTGAGGAAGCCTCTGACTTATCTCTTAAGTCCGCTGACTTCTTATCCAAGCTCAATCAAATGAGTGCTATGATTGCCACTTTGAAGACTGAGTACAGAAATCTTGAAAAGCAATGGTCTAAGGAGCTTAAGACCGCTCAGAAGACTTCTTCTAAGAAGAAGAGAAAGACTGGTAACCGTGCTCCATCTGGATTCGTCAAGCCTGCCCGTATTTCTAACGAGCTTGCTACCTTCTTAGGCAAGAGTGCTGGTACTGAAATGGCTCGCACTGACGTTACTCGTGAAATCAATCAATACATTCGCAGTCACAACTTGCAAGACAAGGATAATGGCAGAAAGATCAACCCTGATGCCAAGTTGAAGTCCTTGTTGAAGCTTAAGGATACTGATGAACTCACTTATTTCAATCTCCAGAGATATATGAGTCCTCACTTCACCAAGACTGTTAAGCCTGCTACCACTGCTTAAGAAAATTAGTTAGAAATAAAATTAATATAAAATATAGAAAAAAAATAATTGACTAATATGAAGATTAGTCTGGCACCGACTTTTTTTTGGCTATAAGATATCTTACGGGATATCGGCAAAAATAAGGGATCATAGTTTAGTGGTAGAATATATGCTTTGGGTGCATATGACTTGGGTTCAATTCCCAATGGTCCCCTATCCACTTTTAAAAAAAGTGGAGCAAAAACAAATAAAGTACCTAACAGCAATTTTTTTTGCCTTTTAAGCCGTAGGTCGTAGGTTCGAATCCTGCCAAAGACTTAAGTCTTTGTAGCTCAGCGGTAGAGCAACGTAAAATGGTACTTGCAAAAAACAAAACTTGAAGCAGGGTAGGGAAGAGGTTAACCCGTCAGGCTCATAATCTGAAGATCGTTTGTTCGAATCAAACCTCTGCTAAGTCCACTTTTAAGAAAAGTGGAGCAAAAAATACATTTATATAAGTATTAATTAAAATACTTATATAAAAACAATATTAATTAATCTAAATATTTGTCAAAATTAAATAAATTTGACTTTTTATTATCTCCATTAAGCATCATTAATTCCAATAAATCAATAAATGAAATATGCGTTTGATATTTTAAAATCAATTGTGCTGATATGTATTGTTCTTCTTCTAAAAGTTGAAAGTCTTCATTTAATAAATAGTCGACGCAGAATTCTGGTGTTAACTTTTGGGTTTTTAAAATCTGTAACAAACTAACACCATAAATATTATCTATTAAATCTTCTATTTTGTATGTATTTTCCGCCAAATCTTCGTTTAACAATTTCATTAATAGTATTTGTTAGTTTATCTTTAAATAAAAAAGAAATAAATAATTAATTTATTAAATAAATAAGAATCCATCTTCACGCATAATAGATTGTATTTCATCATTTCTTATAGGACCATTTGCAATTCTAATATCTTTAAATATTGTTAAATTATCGTGATTATCATTTAAATCAAACATTGAATGTATTTTTTCTAAAAGTTCAGGACATTCTATATAATCTGTGTTAGTTTGTAACCAACCATAAAATGATATATTTTTTTCTTTTGAACTCTTATATTTTGTAAATAATTTTAAAGTCTGCTGTAAATTTACTTCATTATCATTATCTGCATTTGTATTAATATTGTAATCCGTTCCTGATAATATGCAAATATCCTTAAATTGTTGTTGATTCATATTCAATTCTTCTAAAATACCTTCCATTGAATAATTTACTATAGTATGATTCATTAAGCTAAAATAACGCAGTACTCTAGGACATCCATAAACGAATAAATCCATATCTTCACTTAAACACGCCCAAACTTTTTTTTTTAAAACTAACAAAGCACATAATTCATCTGCTTCACCTGGAGCATCATAATACGTAGCACCATATGCTCGAATTAATTGTTTTACCTTTTCTATTTTATCTCTGTTAATTTGAACTATTTGAGTTTTTAACATATCCATTTGATTAATTATATCTTGCTTGTCTTCTTCGCCAGTTAATGACGATAATTGTTGTTTTAAATTATCGAATTCTTTTTGAGCTTCTACTCTATCTTCTCTACGTTTTTGTAATAAAGCTTTCTTTTCTTTAGGTGGTTTGCCGTCAAATATAAATATAGGTATAATGTTATGTTTACGAAATATAGATAACATTAAATAAATATTTTCTAAAAGACAATCGTCTGCTTCATATTTATATAAATAAATGCTAATATCGATTGCGATGCGTTTACCAGATAATTCGGCAATATTAACGCACTGAATTGACTGTTTACAATTTTCTCTTAAATATCGGTTTAAATGTCTAATTCCCATTACAAATATATAATTGATTCCAATAATACCGTATTTATTATAATCAATTTTTTAATAAAATATTTAGATTAGTATTTAATATATATATATATATATATATATATAATAAATGGCATTAAATATGAATTGGCAAATATTTGATTTTGGTATAACAAGTTATTGTGTTAATAATGATTATTTATATGCAATAACATCACATTTGGGTAATTATATACAACAAATAAAAATAAATGAAACAACTAATCCACCTTCTTTTGCAGAAGTTATATCTTCCTGGAGTGATCCATTATTTGTTAATTTATCTAGTATATGTACCAAGGATAATTATTTATATGCGGTATCTGCAATTAATAATTTTATGGATTATGTAATTATCCAAATTAAAATCAATAACACCACTTTTCCTCCAACAATGGAAACGGTAAATACATGGTTAAACAAAGGTCCAAATATGATAAGTAATATTGCAATTAATGGAAAATATATGTATATATTATATGATGCTGGAACCATAGAGCAAATAGAAATTGTCGTTCCTGACTTTTTATTAGATAATCCATATCCAGGTTTATCAACGGCATTAATTGACATAGGTTCTACTCCATATGGAATAGCATTTAATGAAAATTATATTTATGTTAATTACATGCCACTTTTAACTGGTGAGATTATAAACAAATACAATGATAATGCGGTTTACGCAACAGCTCAATACAACGGAAGGTTTTTTGATTTTGTAGGGACAATAGCTCAATTTGAGTTAGATTTTAGTATAAATCCTCCAACGGTTAAATCACAAAACTTAAACTGGTTCATAAACGATAATATTAATGAATACGTACATATAAACATAATTGAATCACAAATGTATTTATCAGGATCAAACGGGTTTTATAACCTAAAAATAAGCTATGAAAATATCGTACCTCAACCTATATTATTAACTTTAATATCTAATGGAAATACTGTATCCTCATTGCCATATAAAAATTATATATATGTAATTTATTACAATTTACATCCAGATGATAGTATAACAACAATAATGCAATATAATTATAACTATGAACCACCTGAACCACCATTACCTCATATAAATCCAAATGTTGAAGGTAATATATGTTTTAAAGAAGGAACAAAAATATTATGTAAATTAAATGGAGTTGACGCATACATTCCAATACAAAATATTGAAGAAGGTACATTAGTTAAAACTTATAAAAATGGATATAAAAAATGTAAATTTAATATGAAAGAATTATTGAAGAACACTGAAACGCATAATATAAATAACTTGTATAGACAAAGCAAACTAACAAATAATAATTTGTTTGAAGATTTATATATTACTGGAAGTCATTCGATGTTATACGATAATTTATCGCTAAGTGAAGAAACCAATATGAATAATCTTATTAATACTTATAATAAAAAATTTAATGTAAATATACCTAAAAAGATTGAAGATAAACATAAATTAATTGCCTATTATGATAACACATTTACTGAAATTAAAAAAGATATAAATGTTTACATATATCATTTAGTATTAGAAGGAAATAATACATATGGAATTTGGGCTAATGGTGCACTAACAGAATCAATAGATGAAATTAATTTATTAAGACATTTTAATAATTCAAAAAATAATAATATGCAAATTATTAATAAACCATTAGGTCCTAAAGCACTAAATAAACTAACAAAATTTAAATAAATTATTTTTTAATCATTACTTCTTTAGCAATATTTGAAACAATTTTGTCTAAATTCTTTTGTTGTTCTTCAACTGAAGATCCACTCATCGTATTCAATAGTAATTTTAAATACTTATCATTTGTTTTAGCATCTGGATCGTTGCAACCTGGATGTAATTTAATCCATTCAGATATTTGCATTTGATTTTGTCTTGCAATAATTTTAATTGCCATTTTTAATTTATCTACATCTTTAATCCATTGATTTTCATTATTTTTTACATACATTACTTCTCGTTTTAGGTCAGAACAATGTATAGGTCTTAAATCACTTTCTATTTTATTTAAGTTATTACAAATTATACGTGTAATACCTTTAACATATCCAAGTTCAGCTGTTTTTTCTAAATCAGATAATTGAAGTTGAATAGAACTAACAAATTCATCAATATTCATTGCATTTTTACATGTTTCATTTAAATAGAATTGCAAATTAAAGTTATTTGTATTGGTGTTAGTATTATGTGAATTAATCATTTTATTATTAGTTGTATTATGAGTTCCTTCCTTAATAATTTCAAGCATCTTATCAGTCTGTTTAGAAAATATGTCTAATATTTTATTCTCTAAACTTTTGTCTTCTAAATTTTTTTCTAAACTAACAAGTTGTTGATTTTCTATACATAACTTTTTATGACGATACATACTAGAAGAATGGCTAAAATCTTTGTTACAATTCGGACACGAATATTTTTTTGTTGGCTCAGTTTTGCTCGTTTGTATAGCATTTGTATAGCATTTTATAGCATTTTGATGTTTTGCAGTAGAATTATGTCTTTCTAAATTAAAATATTTACTGCATTTATAATCACATAGTTCACAGGAGTATTCAGTTGCTCCTTTTTGAGCTAAAAGTGTAGCATTTTGTAACATACACTAAATAAAGAAAAAAGTCTCGAAGTTTGAACGAATCAAATTTTATCATCACAAAAATTATTCACAAAAAAAATAATTGTGATGTTGTCGGTCTTAACTGTGTATTTTTTGATAAAATCCTTTAGGTTTTCAAAAATGGACATTTTTAAAAATGTCCAATTTCAATTTATAAAATACTTTTTGAAATTTTTTTGTGACTGACAATCACTCTTATGATATGGGTCGTAGGTTCTTTACGATAAATGATAACAAAATATTATTCAATTTATTTAATCAGATAAATAGTCAGATAAATCATCAACAACTTTATATTTATCAGGTAACCATTTTTCATCAACTTTTTCGACAATTGCATCATCTGGTAAAACTATTTCCCAATCAAACCACATCTTTTTTCCAGGATATTTTTCTTTAAGTTTATCTCTAATTGAGAATAATATCGCATCCATTAAATCTATATTTTCTAATTCAGTAAATTCTTCTCCAGGAATATCATCTGTATTTGAACCATATGGAACCTTATCATCTTCACAATGCATAACTCTAAAATTTATTTTCCCGACAAAATTAGGCAAATAAACTCCATATTTCATTAAATATTTAAAAAATTCTACTGGTTCATCAAGATACTTATCACAAAGAATATTTTTACATTCTTCTTTTAATTCGTCTTCATTTACTATTGAAATAAAACCAATTGATTCTGGACTTTTAATATATTTATTATTTTGAACTATATCAAAACTAGTGTAATCATCAAAAATATTAACTAGTGTACTATGGTCATTATATGTACACCATCCTAAAATATAAATATCAGTAGGAACAACCGTTTCAAATAATGTAATCATAATAATAATAATTATAATTATGTTATTTTTAAATACTTATTAAATATATTCTATTACAGTCATCCTTAAACTAACATTTGACAACATATTTTTAGCGCCATTATTTTCACAGAATTTAACGCATTCTAAAACATTATCAAGTGCATATTTTTGTCCTATATAATTGCAAAATGACTGCATATTTGCTAAAGTTTTTTTAAACGAAATCAATTCTGCATTATTATCATCACACCATTGTAAGGTATCTTGCCACCAATACATTAGTATAAAGGTTATTATAAAATAAGATAAAACGCTGGTGTCTTCTTTATATAATTTCTTGGCATCTTTAGATCGAATCAAACTAACAAAGTCTAAATTCATATGCTTTAAAACTTTAACCATTTGTATGCAAGAATAGGAAACTTCATATTTAATTAATGAATTAAATGTATTAACAAATTTTTGAAAGGATTTTGAATTAATGTAACTAACAAAACTAATATTCATTATTCTGGCCCAAAATTCTGCGTATGCTTCATATAATCGCACATCAGATTTTGCATTAAATTTTGTTAGTATATATTTATTACAATTTGATTGATCTAAATCAGAAAAATCTAACCCAAAAGTATGCATAGTTTCGTGTATAAATACCTTAAACCATTCTTCTTTTCTAAAAATAACAATTTCGGCATTTACGGGACAAGTACGAGTAAATGCGGTATTAACATTATATTCATCTAAAACGTCAGTTTTTGTATGTGGAAGTTGTTTTTCTAAACTGGTACAGTAAATATAGACATTTAAAGTTTCTACACATTTTTCTAAACTATATTCATTTAAGATATATAACCAAACTAACAAATGGCTAAAATAGGAATCAAATTGTTTTTTTGAAAAATTTGTTAGTTCACTAATGAAATAAACTCTAATTTCTTTTCCAAAAATTTGAGTAGAATATATTATTACACTTGATGAATGGGTGTCTATATGTTCTCTTATTAATGTATGGAATGCAGTTGGTGAAAATGACGACGGTTTTGGAATATCTTTTGAATTATTTATTGGTTTTATTTCAGTTTTAATATTTGTAACGGTTTTTACGAATTTAAACGCAGCATCAAAGTTGTCATATAATTCTTTTAAAATATTGTTAGTTGATTGGGTAATATTATTTGGATTATTAACTAACAAATTATGTGACTTTATTTGTTCTATTATTTGTTTACTTTTTGCACTTATTTTCATTATAAATATATAATAATATTATATATTTATTTATATTTATTTGCAGCATAAAAATCTATAAAATAAAGATTGAGATTGTGTTTTTTTGTTAGTTTGACTTTGTATTAACTTAATTGAAGCATATACGATGCGTTTAAATACTTTAAATGTTTCATCTTTTTCGGGACAATTAATAAGTTCTAAATATATTCTCATTGAACTGAATAACAGGCTTTCAGTTAAAGCATATAAATCTGTATTTTTACTATTTGTTAGTTTATTAAAATGATTATATATATTATTTATTAAATTTAATAATTCTGGTATATCATTAGAGTCAATTTTGCCATCTTTTACAATATTTGCATATGACACCTCTAAATCTCTAAAAAAAATAATATTTTCAGCATTAGTATTATCCATTAAACTAACTAACAAATCAACTGTTACATCTTTTGGAACAAATTCCTTTTTAAGAAATTCCATTAATAAAGATGGTTCTTCTAAAGGAATTGGGATTTGTTCTTTTTTTTCTAAAGATAATCTATCCATTAAACTAACAATTGCATTAATCTTTTCTGAAGCATTATTTATAGCTTCTTCTTTCATTTCATTTGTTAAATTTATTAATGACTCAACTGTTTCTTTGTCAGTTACATTTGGATCTTTTATGATTTCTTCTATCGCTTCAACTGAATTATTTGTTTTTTCAATTTCATTATGAATTTGAGTAATTTGTTCTAATGCTAAACTAACAACATCTTCTTTTGAAATATTATCATTATTAATAATTTCTTCAACTTTTTCTAAAACGTTAGTTGGTTGTAAATCTAATATTTTATCTAATACTGGATTAAAAGGTGGATTATTTTCATTCAAGGTTTTAATTTCATTTAAATTATCGGTAAAATCGCTATTAAATTCGCTCATATTTTTAATATATATTATAATACGTTATCTTTAAATAAAAAACAATAATTTATATATTTTGTTAGTTTATAATTCACCCTTTTGTAATTTATCTCTTAATATCATTAGGCCATCAAATACCTCTGGTTCTTGTGCTCTTCTATGATGAACTAATTTAGCATTTTTTGTAGCAATTAGCATTTGTTTTAAATCTTCATTTTGAGTAAATTTGGCTTTATGTGCTGCTGCCATTTCTTTATCAGCACGTTTTAAAAAGAAATCAGGATCAATTTCAACCGTTTTAGGTCTAATTAATTCTCCTTTAAATTTACCGGTTTTACCTCCAGCACCCTTTGCCATTTCAGGGTTTTGTGACAATTCTGTTCCAGAATCAAGTGAAAATGACATATAAAATTCCGGATTATTACGCTTAAATTTTGACGCCTGATAATAATGCTCTACAGAAGCCCATCGTTTATTATCTATTGTAAACGGTTGGACCCAAAAATTAGATAACTTTTTACGCCAATCCTTTATTTTTGCCAATTCCGCAAATTCACCAATTGCTTCTAAAGGTATTTTTTCACCAGATCCTTTGCCTGGTTTAGGCTCAGAAGCTGATTTAGAATAAAATGAGAAGACGATATTATCGTCATATAAATTTAAAAGTTTAGCTTCTCCTAAATCATCGAATCGGGGCTGTTCTAGTTTTGAAACACTATTTTTGAATGTTTCAAATTCGGGAATATATTGAAATATACCAGAATTTTTTTCCATACACTTGTCGGCTATCATTTTTTTAATATCATATGGTATTTCTTTAAATTTATATATCAATTTTTTATGGTAGGCAATTAACTGATAATGATCTCCACTATAATCAACAATTATGTAAAATTCAGGATTAAATTCGCCACGACTTGAAATAATGGGATCAATAACGCCGCCACATTGTAACACATCATCATAATCTTTGCGTTTATATTGTTGACTTGACATAATAATAAATTTGACATTTAAAATTCTTTCTAAAATACTTATGGCCCACGGATCGGCCCAAAAATCGGGAGTTCTTATGAATTTTTTAAAATCTTCTAAACCCTTTAAGTTTTTCATAAATTGGATATCGGCAACATTTTCTTTAGCGTATTCATTTTCTTTCTTAATTTGTTCGTATTTTTCCTTAATTTTTAACGCAGCATCACGTATAATTAATTGTTGATTTCTGTCAACCGTTGTTGTTAGTTTAGCCTTTAATTCATCATATTCTTTTTTATATTTAATTGATTCAGCTCTAGTATGATTTAATTCCTTTGAAAACATTTGAAAGCGCTGTTGATATTCATTGTATATATCTTGCTTCATTTCTTCAGCTAATCTTGCTCTTAATTTACTAACAGTTGTTTCTTGACCAATGCTAGCAAAAGCGTCGCGTATGCAAGCAAAAAAACAATCACCGTGTCCCTCATTATCTTGAATTGTGTAATTTTTATTTGCCATAAACTTTTGAATCCAAGTATCACTATCGGATTCGTGATATTTATCTCTAATATCTTTCGCCATTTTAGAATTCTCTTCTTTTAAAGTTTCAGGAACAACTGCTCCAATACGTATTGTAAATAAGTCACGTCTAACTTGTGGTATAAATATTTCTTCTTTTTCAACTAATTCCTTTTTCTTTTCTTTTGTTTTATCTTTTGCTTTTTCTTTTTCCTTAACTTTTTCCTTAACTTCTTCAACTATTAACGGGGCTTTTCTTAAACGTTCAATCATTTCTTTTGTAACAAACGCATATATTAAAGGATCATCTAAACGTTCTATGTCAATCATTGCATCTTCATCTACTAAATCAACTAGATTGGCTGAGTTTACTTCATAAACTCCAATTTGTAAAACCTTATTATTATATTTTACTAAATAAACGGGAAAATAAGTTATATCTTTATCAGCAAATGTATTTTTAGCTTTTCCGATGGCAACAATAACTTCTATGCCTTTTAATTCAATTTGATATAAATTTGCTTCTTGACTTAAGTCATCTGGATCAACACGTTTTAATTCCGGGTAATTAACACTATTATCTAATTTAGATACAACCATATTGTATATAAATTAGTAAGATAAGATTTTTATTGTTTAGACGTAATATAATTATAATTAGTCCCAAATAACATATTTTTTCATTATAGGATCATTTTTCAGTTCAATCATATAAGTCCAAAATCGTTGTCTTTTTTCAACATATTCATAATTTTCAGGTGTAGATTCAAATGCAACTAACAAATGAATATAATCGGATTTTTTATAGCCTTTTGTACCTTTTTCTAAACCATAGAATTGGCATATTTTAATTAAATCTTTTGTTGTTAGTTCGGCATAATATTGTTCGGTAAATAAATAATTACTTGAATAATAATTGGAATCATTATATTCTTCTAAACTATTTAATATGTCATTTATATCATCGTCATTTATTTTATTGGATGATTCTTTTTCAGTAAAAAATAAATTCATATTTTCAGACATTTTATAATAAATAATAAATAATATTTAAGCTATTTTTTAAAATAAAGTGTTAAACAAAGTGATAAAATACTATAAATTTACATTTCTACCATATCCATATACTTAAAGATAGACTTGTTTGATAAGCTTGGATAATCCTTTGCCTTCATCTTTGCCAACTTTTCAATGCCTTCTACAATACTATCGTTCGTTTGTAATTCAAATTCTTCTTCATCAACCGTTTCTAAAAATTCTTCAATAAATTCCTTATTAAATAATATTGCAATATTTTCGGTCAATTCATCGACTTCATTCTTCTTATCTTTTTTCTCAATATAATCATATACTTTATCAATCAATACTTTAGTAAAATTAACTATAAAATCCTTTCTAATAAATCCATTTTTACACAAATTTAAATAAAATGTTGTGTTTGCTCTGCGCTTTTCATTTTGTTTGTTAATTTCACAAAACTTGTCGTAATCTTCATCCGGATCAACATATATAATGTTATCATATTGTTCTATTAATTTGTCATATTTTGAAGTAAAATATGGTCTTAACCAATCATATGTAGTTACTAATTCGGCATACAAATCAGCATAATTTTTAGAATAAAACTTATTAGTTGAGGCAATATCATAAATAACGGTGGAAATCTTTTCACTATCTTCAAAATTAAATCCTTCAGTAGCAACTAACATATTAATTTTATCAATAATTTTTTCTCTAATATCTAAAAATGTTTTATCAGTAATTTTGTTAATTAATGCACGTAACTGATCGATTTCAGCAGCAACACCAACTTTTTGTTCGATTTTAGTTGCTTGAAAACTACGAAGAGATTCCCATTCAGCATCAGATATTTCCATAGCCTTGTTACCGCGTCTTTTCTTATTTTTATCAGATGAAAATGAATTTACTGGTTCCTTTCTTTCATAAATGCTAGATGTAATAGGCGCAGAACCAACTTCAGAACATAAATAATTAATCATTTGCATAGTTTCTTCAGGAATTTCCCAAGTGAAGCCGTTGCCGACATTATTATTGATTTGCTGTAAATTATACTTTAAAGTTTCTGCCATTATGTATCTATACTATTTATATATTGTGATTTATTTATATCAATTTTTTTTTATATTATAAATATTTAATTTAAATAGACTTAAAACTAAGGCTATATAGTATATTATAAATGACAGAACCAGTTATTGAAGAAGAAACTATTTACGAATCATTTAATTCTTGGGATGAATTAGATGTAGATACAAATATTTTGCGTGGAATTTACGCATACGGATTTGAAAAGCCAAGTCCAATTCAAAGTAAAGCGATTATATCTATTATGAAAGGAAAAGATATAATCGCCCAAGCCCAATCCGGTACCGGAAAAACTGCAGCATTTTCTATCGGTACTTTATCTCACATTGATACCAATGATAAATCAAATCAAGCTTTAATTATGGCTCCAACTCACGAACTTGCTAAGCAAATTGCCTCCGTCATTAGCGGATTATCTGATTTAATGCCCGGCATCGTTATTAAAACTATTATGGGAGGTTCATCAATCGATCAGGATGCTGCTGATATGCGCGCAAATGTTCCACATATTATTGTCGGATGTCCCGGTCGTATTTGTGATATGATTCGTCGTCGTCACATTAATGCAAATAAGCTTAAAATTGTGGTTTTAGATGAAGCGGATGAAATGTTGTCTTCAGGTTTTAAAGACCAAGTTTATAATATTTTTCAGAATCTAAATAAGAATGCGCAAATTGCATTATTTAGTGCGACTTTACCTCATAATATATTTCAAATAACCAACAAATTTATGCGCGATCCGGTAAAAATTGTTGTTAAAGCTGAAAGTCTCACATTAGAAGGAATTAAGCAATATTACATTGCGGTAGAAGATGATAGACAAAAGTACGAGACGTTGAAGGATTTATATCAAATCATTTCATTAACGTCTTGCTTTATATATTGTAATAGTGTTAAACGTGTGACAGATTTATATGAGGCGATGATTGCTGATAGTTTTCCAGTTACTTGCATTCATAGTAATATGACAAAGCAAGAAAGAGAAAATGCATTAAGAGAATTTAGAACAGGTTCAGCGCGTGTATTAATTTCATCAAATGTTACTGCTCGTGGCATTGATATTCAGCAAGTTAGTGTTGTTATTAATTTTGATTTGCCTCGTGATATTCACACCTATTTACATCGTATTGGTCGTTCAGGACGTTGGGGAAGAAAAGGTACTGGAATCAATCTTATTACACGTCGTGACACCATAAAAATGAAGGAAATTGAGACATATTATCAGACGCAAGTCGACGAATTGCCGGGCGATTTTTCTTTAAGTTAAAAAATTGAAATATATATTAATTTTGAACCCCTATACCCATATTTAAAATCCCATATATTATTTAAAAAAACAAAATGTCAGCATTTAATAATATTACTATTAAGAGATCATTTAAGGTCACCAATTTATCCGAATTCTTTAAAACTATTATATATTATATTTTATATCATAGTTTTATAATTAATTATAATTATTTAAGTATTAATTATTTAGATTCATCAATCGAATTATTTCCCGATGGTGCATATCAATTTGAATATATTAAAAATAATATACAAATATGTCAAAATATAACTTATATTTCATTATTATTTTGTCTTTTAATTTCACCAACTTTGAAATTATTTAAAATTTCTGAAAACAATTGCAAATATGATTATAAATTATTTATAAGTTTAACTTTTGCGTTTATGAAATACTTTTATGCAATATTTAATATTGCAGTTTATGATAGAGAATGGTTACAAAATAAAGAATCAAATTATTTATCAGATACATTAGGAACGAAATATACAATATTTATAGAATTTCCGTATATATTTGTATGTTCTTCAATTATATCGATAGCAGTAGGATTTGTATTTTTAACAATCATATATTTATTATTAAACATATTTGATTATATATGTTATTTATCTAATTTAATAAATGATTGGGCTAAAAATATAACATTTACTTATGTTGAATATAGTATTAATGATAGTTTAGAAGAGGTATAAAATAGAAAATTCGTAAAATAGATTAATAAATAATATAATATAAAATAATGGATTGCAATCGTATTCAATTAGATAATATAAATGAAATATTTAAAATTCCTATTTTTTTTAATGAAGATACAAAAATACTTGATTCAAATGTTATTAATGATTTAGAGTTAGTTACAACAAAAGAAGAAAAGGAACAACCAATTTATAACCATATATTTAAACCAACAGTTAAAACAGATTTTAAAATTTTAGAACAAATGTCAAAATATTATACAACTAACAAAAAGCATTTAATCGAAACACAAAATACTATTGAAAATATCAATTTGTCAGAAACAAATTTAATTAAAAATAAATATTCTATAGATAATTTTGAACTAACAAAAACAATAGATAATTGGAGTGAAATACGTGGAGAAACCGGGTTTTATGAAAAATATTTTTATATTGATTGGGAATTTGCTAAGCATCTTAATAATAATCCTGCATTTTTGCAGTTAAAAAGTATTACTAGTTTTGTGTCTCCATTAATTTCATTATGTATTCCAATTATAATACTTATTTTACCATTTTTTATTTTAAAAGTAAAAGGAATAAGTATCAGTTTACAGACATATATCGGTATTTTAAAGGAACTTATTGCAAATCACGCTATAACAAAAATATTTACGGAATTTCACGAGGTAAGCAACGGACAAAAAATATATTTGATAGTTTCATCGGCACTTTATTTGTTTTCAATATATCAAAATATATTATCGTGCATTCGATTTTATTCAAATATGAAAAAAATTCACGATTATTTAGGACAATTTAAAAAATACACGTGTTATACGATTGATTCAATGAAATATTATATTTCAAAAACTAAAGACTTTGTTAGTTCAAGTAAGTTTAATAAGTCATTAGAAACTCACATAAATGTTTTATCTAATTTTTATGAAGATTTAAGGAACATTTCTCCATTTAAATTTTCTGTAATTAAGTTTTTAGAAATGGGACATATAATGAAGACATTTTATCAAGTATATGAAAATGAATTATATAGTAATTCCATTGTTTTTTCATTTGGATTCAATAGTTATTTCAATATGCTACTAACATATAAGGCAGAGGTAGAAGCAGGATTAATTAATAAAGCAATATATATTGATAAAAAGACAAACAAAAATAAAAATCCAATATTTAAGAAAATGTATTATCCAAAATTTATTTCAAATTATTCTGAAGCAATTAAAAATGATTGTGATTTAAAGAAAAATATGATAATTACCGGTCCAAATGCTTCCGGTAAAACAACAACTCTAAAAACAGCATTAATTAATATTCTTTTATCTCAGCAATTTGGCTATGGATGTTTTGATTCATTAGCATTTAAACCTTACGATAATATTCATTGTTATTTAAATATACCAGACACATCTGGACGCGACAGTTTATTTCAAGCAGAGGCACGACGCTGTAAAAATATAATAGATAAAGTAGATTTGTTAGAAGAAGAAACACATTTTTGTATATTTGATGAATTATATTCAGGAACAAATCCTGAAGAAGCTGTTAGTAGTGCAAATGCATTTTTAGAATATTTATCGAAGAAACAAAACGTATGTTATATGTTGACAACACATTATATTAAATTATGTAAACGACTTTTAACCGTAAAAACGGTGGCAAATTGCCATATGAAAACGGAAAAAAAAGATAATAAATTGGTTTATAAATATACTTTAGGAAAAGGAATATCGACAGTTAAAGGAGGTATAAAAGTATTAAGAGATATGAATTATCCTGAAGAAATTTTGACAAAAATAAATTAATTCGTTATAAAATAATATAAAATATATTAGACATTTTTAATAATGGGAATTATGGATTTATTTGGATCACCATTTATATTTAGTTTAATAATAATTATTGTATTATTAGGAGTATTATATTCATATTTTAATTATAAGCTTTCAGAACAAGATCATAAAATTAGTTCAATGTTTGGTTTAGTTAGATCAATGGCAGATGAAATGCAATTTATAAGAAGAATGAAAGGAAACAATTTAGGAGAAACAATTAATTTAGAATATGCTACACAATTGTTGCCAAATGAAGACGAAGATGATGATGAAAACGACGATGATAACGAAGAATTAATTTCAGTTTCTGATACGGAGAAATATGATGATGAAAATTTGGATGTGGATGATGATAGTGAAATAGAAGAAGATAGTGTATGTACCGATTTTGAAGAAGATGTCGGAGAAAATGAAGAATTAAATATTGATGAATTAAGAGATGAAACAAAGACAATTCATTTAGAGGAACCAATAGATTTAAATACGGATTTTGAACCAATTGATTTAAATTTTACTCAAATAGAAGAGTCAAAAGAAGTAGAAGAAACTAAAGAACAAGACGATTTAGATTTAGACGTAGTAGATCCAAGTAAAATAAATCTAACAAAATCAGATAACTATAAAAAGATGTCATTGAATAAATTAAGAGAAGTAGCCGTTGAAAAGGGTTTAGTAGCAGATGCATCGAAACTTAAGAAGAATGATATATTAAAATTATTAGGTGAAGAACAATAAATATTTATAATAGTATAATATAATATGGATTCATATTATACTATTCCAACTAACAACACAGGTTATGCTTGGCAGCCTACTTCAAAAGCGAATGATAATATATTAAATGAAAATGGAATTATGTCTAATTGGAAATATCGTCAGTATATCCAAAACAATGCTTCTCAAATAATGAAATATAATTCAATGGCTGCGATATATGCATCTGGTAATAATCCTTATATTTCAAATCCAGGACAGCTTGATTCAATGCAAACTCCATATTTGTTTAATTCAACGCATAACAACAATGTAAACGCACAAATTTGTAATTCGGATCTAAAGCAAAGTTATTTAGAAAAAGAACAAATGACTGCACGAATGGTCGCGCCAAGTATTAATACAAATATGTTTAGTGCGTTTGATTATAAAAAAATGGCAAATAAATAATATAATTATAATTGTATTTATATTTAGAAATATTTCGATAAATATAAATAATGATATTCGAACGTACTATTAATTTTGAGCCTGTTAGTTTAAAGCGTCATAGACATAGATTAAAAGGTGGAACATATGATCCGTCAAAAAAAGACAAAGATGATTTTGTTAAAGTAGTTGGTGAATTACCTTTAGAAAAAATGTCAAAACCTATTAAATGTACTTTGCATTTTTTTTGCAAGCGACCTAAAACTCATTATAAAACTGGAAAAAACGCACATATCCTTAAGGATACAGCCCCTAAATATAATACTAACAATAAAGATTTAGACAATATGGTTAAATTTGTTTTAGACGCATTAAACGATAAATTATATACCGATGATTGTCTAGTAGTTGAAATTAATTGTATTAAGACATATTCTAATTCTGATGGATATATTTATGCTAAATTTGAAGAAATAAATGACGACATATTAACGTCATAATATATTTGTAAATATTTTATATTAATAGCTTGTAATATAAAATATATTTTATATCAATTGAAATATATATTTTCTAATTCGTATGACTTAAAAATAAATGTTCTAATTAATTCATAATATGGATAACGATATTATTGATATTTCGATGGACTTCGATTCTTTAGACAACTTTTCTTCCTCCAAATCCAGTTTTGGTGGTGGTTTAGAATTACTTATGAACGATAAGAAACCCGGCTCAGCTGCTCCGACTAGCGATATTGATATTGAAGATTTAAATAATTTAGAAAATGAATTAAATGATTTAGCACAAGATACCGCCGGTGGATCTTTTAGCAATAATTTTGAATCTAATTTATTTGGAGTTAAAAGTAGTTATGATGATAAACCGTCTGTCCGATTTGATGAAGAACCTTCCATCAAATTTGTTGATAGTCCAAGAAACTCATCTAATTTAGGACATTCAACATCAAATACTGCTTCAGATGCAAAGACGTGGGATGGTTATGGTAAATTTAATAATATACCAATTAATCCGGATATTAAGATGTCATCGGAGCCAAAGTTATCTAAGGAAGAATTATTAAGGGAAAAATTTAAATATTTAAGAAAGTTGGAAGCTTTAGAGAAAAAAGGCGTTGAACTAACAAAAAAATATAATATGGAATCAAGTTTACAAGAAATGCAAGGAGAATATGAAATGATTATGGAAGAAAAGGCAAAAGATAATTCAATTAAATTTCAGGCCACTTGGATGAAACATATAGTTCAAGGAATTGAATATTTAAATGGAAAATTTGATCCATTTGATATTAATTTAGACGGTTGGACGACTCAAGTAAACGAAAATATTAATGATTATGATGAAATTTTTGCGGAATTATATGATAAATACAAATCAAAGGCAACTATTGCTCCAGAATTAAAATTATTATTTCAGCTCGGAGGAAGCGCTATGATGGTACATATGTCGAATAAAATATGTAATGCAATGCCAGGAATGGACGACATTTTGCGTCAGAATCCTGATTTAATGCATCAATTCCAAACTGCAGCTGTCAATTCAATGGCAGCTAAGAATCCTGGATTCTCTGGATTTATGTCCGGATTAATGAATCCAAATGGAGGTAATTATTCGGAACCACAAAATCCCCGCGGTTCAGGTCCACCACCTCCTTTAGCAACTCAAGGACCTAACGCTATACCAACTCCAACCAATAGACCCGGAAATAATAACTATAATTCAAGACCCGACGTAACGATAGCTCGTGGTGCTGTATTTGATGACGGAATTAACATAAGAGAAACTAGTATTGGTGTTCCAGGTTTTGAACCGCCACAACCAGCACAACGTAGTTCAAGAAGACCGGATATGAAAGGTCCAAGTGATTTAGGAGATATATTATCTGGATTAAAGACAAAGACAATTACGGTAAATCCGGCACCACCACAGCAACAATATGTTCCTCAAGTAGAAACGATAAATATTCAGGATAATAATAATAGTACAATAAGTATTGAAGACTTAAAGAGCATTCAAAGTGAGGCAAATGTGCCTAAGCGCAGTAGAAGAAAGCAAAAGTCGGATAAAAACACAGTTAGTTTAGACATTTAAATCCACATTTTTTAAAGGTTAAAACGAAGTAAGAGCCAAAATTTTATCAATATTTATTATTATAAGTTATTTATAATAATAAAAAATAGTATAATATATCAAATGCAAAATAAGAGTTGTTGTATATGCGGATTGGTTAGAAATTGTGCTCCATATTTGGATCGCGTTTTAACCAATATTCAACAATTATGCTCTCAATTTTCCCAATTTCATATAATATTTTCTTACGATATATCGTCAGACAAATCACTGGAAATTTTGCAAGATTTTCAAAAAAAGTCGCCACAAAACGTGTCGGTAATTGGTGGAGATGTGATACCAACTGAATTCAGAGTGGCCAATATCGCAAAGGCACGAAATCGTTGTTTAAATTTAATTCGGCAAAAATTCGCAAATTATGACTATTTTATAATGTTAGATTGTGACGACAAAGGCGCGTCAAAAATGAATATTGATGTATTACAATACTATTTAGATAATAATAATAACTGGGATGCACTAACATTTAATAGAAATCCATATTATGACTTATGGGCTTTATCAATATACCCTTATTCTTTTAGCTGTATGAATTTTTCTAATTGGAGTCAATGGGGTAAATACATAGAAAAGATATTAAGTCATAAGGAACCAATGGAACTAATCGAATGTTTTTCAGCTTTTAATGGGTTTGGAATTTATCGAACTAACAAATTCATAAATTGTTATTATGATTTTAAACCGCGTTTAGATTTAATTGGAAAAGAGTTATTAGAAAAAAACATTGAAGTAGCAGGACAAATGTATTTTAAAGGAAAGGCAGCAAAAATAGATTGCGAACATCGCAGCTTCCATTTTATGGCAATTAAACGAAATAATGCAAAAATAAGGATTGCTAACGCAATATTATTCGATGAATTAAAAAATTGAATTGTTTAAATTATAAATATGATTTAGTATAAGTTAAATTAAATATGACAACAATAAATCAAATTATGGGCGATTTTGCAAATACTTTTAAGGGAAGTATTCAACCGCAAATTAATCAAATTACAAACTTAGAATTAACTCGTTATATTAATACTGGAGATAGAGTAAAGGATAATGCATTAATAATTATTGTAAACGGATTTATTTCGGTTTTAATTTCTATAATATTCTATTATTTAAATCAATTTTACATAATGTTAAAACGAAAATTCTTAAGTAAAAATAATTATCTAATAGATTATGATGTTGTAATGAAAGATATGACATATGACAAACTGCAAGAACAATATTTATTTAAATATGGTCTTCGTGAATCGGGAACAGCTGTAAACGATATAACAGCAAGTATTCTTTTGGACTATATAAAAAATAATAATATCTTATCAAAAATAGGATTAAATATGAAAAAAAGTATAAATTTAAGGCAAAAAATGTCATTTAGAAATTCTAAACAAGATATAACAAATCAGGTTTTAGAAAGCTATAAAAATGAAAATATGTTAGATAAAGATTATGGTGACTCAGCATATTTTATGCCTGTTTATAATTATATTAATAATAATAGAGAAGAAGAATACATTTATCTTCGCATTAGTACGTTATATTCTAAATCTTTTGAAGAATTAAATAATTTTGTTTATATTCTTTTAAATTATGCAAATAAAAACAATACTTTAAATCAGACTGCTCCAAAATTAAGATATAATCAACCATTACGTATATTCGAATCTTCAGCTAACGAAGACAATTCTTGTATGCACACACATCAAATAGGTGATATAAATTCAGATATAACATTTAATAGCATTTATTTTGATGATAAGCCGGAGTTATTAAAATGGATCGATAAATTTGAAACAAAAACTATGTATCCAAAGAGGTTATCACTAACTAATAAATTAGGTATTTTATTATACGGACCTCCTGGAACCGGAAAAACAGGATGCATATTTGCATTAGCAAATAAACTTAAAAGAGACATATTAATAATTAAAACATTATCATTAACTGGTAAATTACAAACTTCATTATTAAAATTAATAGGTGATTTTAAATCAAATTCTATTATAGTTTTTGATGAATTTGATTATGTATTGAGCGATAAAAATATGGATAAAGATTACGATAACAATGATAATCAACATTATATTGAATTACTACATAGTGCCGATACTCAAGAAAAAAAACAAGAAATTTTAAAAGTAATGCGTGAAACCAAAAAAATTAAAAATGAAGGAATTGTTGATACAAGATTTATATTAACGTTATTAGATGGATTAGGAAATGATAATGATAGAATTATTATTGCAACAACTAACAATCCTGACAAAATAAATCCAATATTTTTAAGACCTGGACGATTTGATTTAGTTATGAAACTTTCATTTTGCAGTTTTGATATGTTTAAAGAAATTGTATTAACTAAATTTGAAGAATTAAATGATGAATATTTTGAAACTAACAAACAAAGAATCCAAAATGTTCTAAAATTAAATATTACCCCACTTATACTAATTAATAAATTAGTTACATTAAACAGTATAGAATCATTATTAAATTCACTAAGTAAATTACCAAAATCCACTTATAATTTAGAACCACAAAAACCAAACCTATAATTTATTTTATATTTGTATAATGTATTAGTTTTTTTTAACAATATATTATATGTCAAAAAGAATAATAATTGGTGAAGGTTCGTATGGATGCGTTCATAAGCCAAGTATCCATTGCGATAAATTACCTTCGCCTGGGTTCAAATACGACGAACACGTGTCTAAAATTATGAAAACTAAACACGCCGAAAAAGAATTAAATGAGTTTCTAATTATTCATCGTGTTGACCCAAGTGAAGAATATCATTTAGGAACACCAATATTATGTAAACCCGAACTAACTAATGCAGTTAAAGACGACATTGATAAATGCAAACATTTAATTGATTTTCCCGCTGATCCAGATAATTATAGTTTACTACTTTTTAAATATGGTGGTCCAGATATTAAAGGCTTATGCAGTAAATATTTAGATAAATATTTATCTACAAAAAAAGAGGAAAAAATCAACAAAATATTTCTTGAATTTCATCATCTTCTAAAAGGTTTAAAGGCGTTTAGAAACAATGATATAGTTCATTATGATATTAAACCTCAAAATATATTGTTTGATACTGACACTGGAAAAATGAAATTTATTGATTTCGGATTAACGCAAAAAAGGGAAGATATAATTGAATTATCTGAAAAAAATAAAAATACATTGGCAGTTTATCATTGGTCTTATCCTTTAGATAACGGTTTTTTAAACGAAGAAATATATAATAAATATAAAGTTAGAACAAATACTTTAAGAAATATGTGGAAGAAAAAATTAATCGAAATGATCGTAGATCAAGCAAAAGTTAAAAATATACACGGTTTTCCTATTACTAAGCCCGAAACATTCAAAATATTATTTACATATTTAAATGTTGAAGACAAATTGTTACCAAAAGACGCCCAAACAGGTTATATTGAATCTTTTTTTGATGGATTTAATGAACTATTAAAAGAACCCAAAAAAACAGTTATCAATAAAATAATAGATTCAATCGATATATATGGACTCGGATTTTCATTACAATATTTTGTTAACTGTTTAAAACGTAATAATCATATTGATTTAACGTGTTACACTAGGGTAACATCATTCTTATCTAAAATGTACGATTTTAATCCTATGACTCGCGTTACTGATTTAGATGTGTTGTTAAATGAATATGAGAATATTTTGTTAGAAATCGGTGTCTTAAGTGCGTTAAAAAAGCATTTTTCCGATAATAATTTAGAAGAAGGTAGTCCTTTAATAAAAAAATCAGAAACTGTTTCGAGTCCCCATTTAAGTGCTGAATTAGAAAAAGATGCTAATTTAGATGCGACTGAATTTTCTATAAGTGTTAGTTGCCCTGAAGACAAAGAATGGCATCCAATTAAAAAAAGATGCGTTAAAAAATGCAAAGAAGGGTATGTTCGCGATCCTGAATTTAAATGCGTAAAACGTAGTGACCTTAAAGAACAACAAAATGGCGGCACCAAAGTTCCATTACGTTATATTCCATACAAACTAACAAAAAAAGATAAATTAAAACAAAAATCCGCATTACAAAAATCCAGAAAATTATATAAAAAAGGAAAATATTTTACTAGACCTAAAGTTGCTTCCTTTAAATCTAAACCTTCTAAACATATTTTAAACGCACAAAAAATATACGGAGTAAAAAATATTAGTCCCAATGCAGAATTGGCTGCAAAAACTGGTTGCTCTATTGGTTCATTAAGACAAATAGTTAAAAAGGGTGAAGGAGCATATTATTCATCAGGTTCGAGACCAAATCAGACAGCACAAAGTTGGGGATATGCTCGATTAGCAAGTGCAATTACTTCCGGAAAATCAGCTGCAGTAGATTATAAAATATTAGAACGCGGTTGCAAACATAAAGGAAAAGCATTTAAGTTGGCAACTAAGGCAAAAAAGAAATATGGATTCGGACAAGGAAAAACTAGAAAAATAAATTTATAAACTAACAAAATAATAAATTCAAGTTATACTATATTTTTTACGCATATAATATAATTACTCATAAAATGTATAAAAATGGACTATTTATATTTCGTCGTGATTTAAGAACTACCGATAATAAAGGACTTTATTTAGCAAATGATACTTGTGAAAAAATTTATCCCATTTTTATTTTTACTCCAGAACAAGTAACCGGTCAAAATCATTATAAATCTAATAATGCCGTCCAATTTATGATTGAATCTCTTGAAGACCTTAAAAAACAATGTAATGGAAATTTACTCACCTTTTATGGTCATAATGTTTCCATTATTAAACACTTGATTGAAACTTTGGAAATAGATTGCGTCATTTTTAATGCGGATTATAGTCCTTATGCTATTGAACGTGAACTAACAATTATTCAATTATGCGATAAACTTGGTGTCGTAGTACAATATGCACACGATTATTATTTACACGAACCTGGCTCCATTTTAAATGGAACCGGTAAGCCATATCAAAAATTTACACCATACTATAATACGGCCCATAAAAAACACGTTGACCCACCTATAGGAAAACGTGCTATAAAATTTGCCTCCACTTCTAAACACTTACAAAATACTATTACGCTCGATGCTGCGTTTAAAAGATTCACAAAAGATAATCCAAATATTTTGGTTCACGGTGGCCGAGAAAATGCCTTAAAACAAATGAAACAAGCGGTAAAAAATGTAGCACATTATTCGACAACACACGATGATTTAAGTAAGCCAACTAGTTTATTAAGCGCTTACATTAAATTTGGTTGTATAAGTATTAGAGAAGTACATAAAGTATTTAGATCTAAGACAGCATTTATCAGGCAATTATATTGGAGGGATTTTTATGCTCAGCTCCTATTCTTTTATCCACACGTACTAACAAAATCAATGAAGCCAAATTATCAAAAAATTCACTGGCATTATAATGCAAATTGGTTTAAACATTGGTGTGAAGGAACAACTGGGTTTCCTATAGTAGACGCAGCAATGCGAGAACTTAATTCAAGCGGTTATATGCATAATAGGGCACGTTTAATAGTATCAAGTTTTTTAATTAAAACATTATTAATAGATTGGAAAAAGGGAGCAGAATATTTTGCGCAACATCTTACTGATTATGATCCAGCAAGTAATCAGCTTAACTGGCAATGGAGTGCATCTACAGCTGTTGATGCGCAGCCCTACTTCAGAATTTTCAATCCTTGGTCACAACAGGAAGAACATGATGCCGACTGCGTATACATAAAAAAATGGTTACCAGAACTGGAATCACTTGATAACAAGACAATACATAATTGGTTTGAAGAATGGAAAAATAATAAGACTATTAAATATTATAAACCAATATGTGATTATACGGAGCAAAAAGAAAAGGCATTAGCAATGTATCGAGCAATAAGTTAAATAATATTTAATTAATAAATTTATGGTTTATTCCTTTAAAATAATATTTATTTTGTGAAAAAAATCTTATAAAAAATTCTTTAAAAGATCTAGCATATAATTCATAATGATTCCATTCATAATCATAAAAATCTTCACCTTCATCTACCCAAACTGTTCCAAAATTTTTATCTTTTTTTAAATATAAATATAGTTTTCCAGAATAAAACATATCTTTACTATCTTTATCTAGTGTCCCTATATATATACAATTATTATTTGGACCATCATAATATTTTTTTTTGATTAAACTTATAATATCAATTGAACTATAATTTATATTAATTTTTCCGGAAAATGTTAATAAATATTCTTTCAAATCTTTTGGTATATCAAAATTAGATGGCATAGTTTTTTCTAATTCTGAAAAATCATCTAATGATAATGGTGGATTAGGTTTTAGTTTATATTTTTTATAAATATTAAACCAAAATTCAGACATTGGTGGATACGCAATATTTTCTTTAAATGGTAATTCTTTCTCTTCAATATTTTTAATTAATTTTTCTTTATACGACATTATAATAATATTATTAGCCATATTCTTTATATTATTTTAATTGCTAAACAAATTTCTTTCTAAATAATGTATTATACGAAGCAACTCGGAATCATTTAAATTCTTTTCGCCAAAATAACTGGATAAATAATATGGCGCAATAGGAATAGAATTAGCAACATTAAACTTATAAGTATGTGGTTTATCGTCTAAAATAAATGTATTTTTTTCATTATGATAAGGACATAATTCATAAAACTTATGTAACGGTTTACTGCAATCTGCTTCAAATGGAAGAATACCGTTATCGCGAGTAATTACTTTATAAAAACCTTTCCCTGGAGGTATAAATTTGTATAAAATATGATTATAGCAAGTATTATACCAATCGGTTGTGCCGTGAGTCCATATAGAAACCCTTTCAAACTTATGGAAAATATATTGGAAGAAAGTATCCAAAAATGGACGTTCGTGAATATGGTTAGTTTGTAAAACTATTTTGTCATTACCTTCATTCGTAAATACCGAAGAAAATAACGCGGATTCGTAGCAACATTGGCTACTTAATAATGTCTCATCCATATCCAAAATTATATTCATAATTTAATTAAATAATATTATTTATACTAACAATATTATTTAATTCAATTTTTTACAAACCATTATTTTTGTATTATGACTTCTTTGGCTATATTTTTTATAATTTTATTATAATTGGTACTGCATTCATCTTTAGTAGAACCTGGCATATTATTCAATATCATTTTTTGATATTTATCGCTATCTCTGGAATCAGGATCTTTGTATCCAGGATATTTCTTTTGCCAGTCTCCAATTTGCATTGAATTCTTTTTAGCAACTTCTTTAATGGCATTAGTTAATAGTCGATTGATGTCGTCATTTTTTGTCCATACATCTTCATTTTTAATATATAATGTTTCTCTTTTGGCATCGGAGCAATGAATAGGACGATCTGTTATTTCTAAATTTTTAAGATTTTTTATAAATAACTTACTAATTCCTTCAACATAGCCGATTCTTCCAGTTTCTTCTAAATCTTCTAATGAGATTTGCATTTGTTCTATAAATTGAGACATATTCATCGCATTTTTACATGTCTCGTTTAAAAAGAATTGTAAATTAAATGTTTTGTTATTGCTGTGAATATTATGACTATTATTAGTATTATTAGTATTAATATTGGTTATACCATTATTATTCACCATATCAAATAATTTTGAATTCTGATCTGCCAATATTGTATGTAATTCTTTATTTTGTTGAATTAATGCCATAAAAGGTTCGCTTTGCATAATAGCTTTTACAGCTGATTCAGTTATAATAATATTTGGCATATCATTATTTTCTGTTGTTATATGATCCGCATTATTTGAAGATAAATCACAAACATTTTTATGTTTAAATAAGCTTTGTCGATGTTTATAAGTTTTACCGCATTTACATTGGAAACTTTTACTGACATGTAAGTCTTTGTCAGCCATTTTATGTTTATGAGTTAAGCAATGTTTATCCCATAAACTTTTCTTGCTGCATTTATAGTCACAATTTTCGCAATAAAAATTAAGGATATTTTTGGAAACTTCTGTGTCAGCCATATATACTTCCTAAATATTAAAATTCTAAAATAATATTTTATTTTTATCATCACAAATTTTCTTACAAAAAAAATAATTGTGATGATGTCAGTAACAAATGCATTTTATTCAGGAAAATCCTTTGGTTTTTCAAAAATGGACATTTTTAAAAATGTCCAAAATCGAAAACCTAAATTACTTTTTGAAAATTTCTTGTGACTGAAAACATTGATTTAAATAATTCTAAAATATTCTTACCATATTTGCTAATATACTGTAATATTGATTCTTAATTATTTTTTGTTGATAGTCAAAATATTATTATTCCATATTAATTTCATTAAAATATTCCGATATATCTCCATTTTTCAGATTATTTAATAAATTTTGCATTTGTTCTATAAATTCAGGCGTATTTATTGCATTTTTACATGTTTCATTTAAAAAAAATTGCAGATTAATTGTTGTATTATTACTATGGCTATTGTGACTATGATTTGTGTTATTACTGTTCGCTATTTTGTCATTCACCATATCTAATAATTTAGTATTCTGATTTACCAAAATAGAGTTTTGATTTACCAAAATATTTTGAATTTCTTTAGATTGGTCTACTAACATTGTTTGTAACTCTTTATTTTGTTGAATTAATGCAATACATAATTCGGGAGTTATCATACTTTTAAATGCGTCTGGCGTAAATGGAATTCCTTGAATTATAGCAACCGATGATTCCTGTGATGTAATTGGACTCAATTGGATACAATTTTTCTTATGTTTACGCAGACCAGATTTCGTCATAAATTGTTTTCCGCATTCACAAATGATGTTTTCTTGGTCTGATGTAATTGGACCCAAAGAGTCCAAATGTTTTTGCGTCTTAATATGTCTATTCCAATCTCCGCGTTTACAGCATTTAAAGTCACAGATTTCACATATGAATTTTGGGTGTAATAATTTTACATCAAAAGGGTCCATATACTTCCTAAAGATAAAAATGTCCAAAAATCAAATCCAAAAAATTATCATCACAAAATTTCTCACAAAAAAAATAATTGTGATGAAGTCAGTCACAAACGCATTTTATTTAGAAAAAGGTTCGGGGTTTCTGAAAATGGACATTTTTAAAATGTCCAAAATCGAAAACCTAATTTACTTTTTGAAAATTTCTTGTGACTGAAAACTTCGACATAATCTGCGTTGTAGGTTCTTTACTGATTATGGTCTAAAAATAAAAATAGGTGAATATTTGGGATTTTTCAGTATCGCACAGGACGTTTATTTGGCAGCTTTTGGATAAATAAATGTCTTGCGAAAAAATTGAGTTTAAAAATGCCGATTTATAATATATCATATATTATAATACATATGACACGAACTTATATCTTTATTGACGGCAGTTATTTCTGCTTTTATCGTTATCATTCTTTATTAACATGGTGGCGTAATGCTTATCCGGAGGAATCAGATGTACTTAAAGATCCGTATCAAAATACAAAGTTTGTGGAAAAGTTCAAGAAAACATTTGTAGATAATGTTGAAAAGATTCCAAAGGGTCTTAAAATTGGAAAAGATGTAAATTACAATATAATTGTTGGCAAGGATTGCAAAAGAGAAAACATATGGAGATATGAGTTATTTCCAAAGTATAAAGCAAATAGAGCAAATGGTCCGGAAGATGGATTTATGGGCGGACCATTCTTTAAGATGGCATATGAGGATGAATTATTTATTAAGGGAGGTGCACGGGCAATTTTAAAACATCCTAAATTGGAAGCAGATGACTGCATTGCATTAAGTGTAAAGCATTTATTAGAAAAACACGCAGATGATGTAGAAATATATATTATAACATCAGATAAGGATTATTTACAATTAGCGCAAGAAAACGTACATATATTTAATTTAGCATTTAAGGATTTAACGGAACAGAAGAGTTGTACAAAAGATGCAGAATGTGATTTATTTTGTAAAATATTAACAGGAGATATAAGCGATAATATTCCATCGGTATTTCCAAAGTGTGGACCAAAAACAGCATTAAAGTATTATAATGATAGGGAATTATTTTTGAAAAAATTGGAAGAAAAGGAGGAATATAAGAAGCAGTATGAATTGAATAAAACAATAATAGATTTTAATTATATACCGCAAGATCTACAAAATGAATTTTTGGGAATTTCAGAAACTAAATAAATTAATATTTTATTTTTTTGTGTAAACATATGTTATGGAATCCTATATCAAACCAAATATAGTTACCCCAACTGGTTTAGCATATGACCCACAAAGTACAAATTTATATTTTTCTAGTTCATCAGAAGGAACAATTAAATCTTATAATTTTAGCACCAGTCAAACTGAAATAATACAAGATGACATTATTAATGCCAAAGGAATTGTTTGTAATAATAATGGAGAATTATATTTCCTTTATCCAAATAATAGTGGTAATAAAGAAATTATTGCAAAAAATTCGATAACAGGAGCTTATTCTATTGTATTTCGAAATAATACAGAATTCAATACAGGTGTCAAAAATGAGAATGGAGAAGATATTAAAATTTTAAATGGTAATAATTTTGTAACAAATGCAAATGGCATAACATTTGATAGTTGTGGAAATTTATATTTTACATGTTTAGAAACTGGATTAATAGGACAAATTGAAACATCTGGTAGGATGCATACTTTATGGAGAACTCCTGATCAAAGCACTATCTATGCATATAACACTTATGCTAAATTAACCGATAAACCTTACGACATAAAAGTTGGAAAAAAAAATAAATATAATTACTTATACTATACAAATTACGGAAGAAATGAAATTATGGAAGTACTTATACCGGATACAAAATCATCTAATTATGATTCAAATCTTAATTATATATTTACAACATATGTTAATGATACGCTGGTTTACGCTTATGAAAGAAAAGAAATTGGAAACATGATGAATACATATTTTAATCCTAAAGTTATACAAACAGATTTATTAAACGGTCCTAAAGGTATTATATTTGATTCGGATGGAAATTTATACTGTGCAAATGATGCAAGTGGAGGATTTATAACAAAAAAAAAAAGTACTACAAATACAGTTACTATATTGTGTAACAACTTAGGAGCACCCAATTTTTTAGAAATGGTTGAACAACAAGTTGTATGTAGTTGTAGTAACAATATTACTATAATAGATTCAATAAGTGGAAATATTTTACGTATTTTAAATGATCAACATTTGACAAATATAACTAATATAATATTTAATGATATAAGTAATATAAATAACAATGTAAGCGATATTGCTTGGTGTTGTGATAATTTATCTATATATAAATTTAACGCAGAAAATCAACAAATTACAAAAGTTTATGATTACGATTCAAATATTGGGATTGGGCCTTATGATATAGCATTTGGAGGAGAAGGACATATATATGGTACATTTTTTAATAATAATAATAATATCGGAACAATTTGTGGATTTGTAGAACTTTCAAATGGTATTTTTGCAAAGGTTCCGTTATTTTCCAGTAATGTCTACGGTGCTCCTTTTGGGATAACAATTGACACAGATAATAATATTTATTGTAGTTATTATACAGTAAAGAAAATATTAAAATTTTCAATAAATCCTGAAGATGAAGAACAAAACTATACGGAAACCATATTTTTTGATTTTAAATTACCATTTAATGTTAATAATAATAATCAAACACAATTATTGTTTAATCCGGGTACTTTAAAACAAGATAATGAAGGATGTATTTATTGTCTTAATAATGGTAACTATTTTTTAAATAAAACAAGAGATATAAATTCTGTCATATCAATTATTTTAAAATTTAACAAGGATGGAAATATATTATTTTCATATTACACTACTTCTATGAAGTTATTTAATTTTTCATTAAATGTATTTGGAGATATTTATGGCGTATGTAAACCAACTATTGATGCTATTCCTACAGATCATCTCATAAAACTACTACCATCAAATACCGATAAAATACTTGATTCTAGTGGAAATTTTTATTGGATAAAATCAGATATAATTGACCTATGTTCAACAATTATTGTTAAAGATCCCGAATATTTAACGAGAGAGCCAATTGTGAATTATGCGGATATAGGACCAAATTATTATCCAGTTCGTCCACAAACAATATCTCCTGTAGAGGATACCATATCGGTAATTAATTTGCTAAACCCAAGAGGTATAACTATTAATAATATAACGGGACAGATATATATTACCTCATTAAATACTGTTGGAATTTTTACAACAACTTCTTACGTAAAACTTGTTGATGCAATATCGAACCCAACTGGAATTACAGTTGATGGTGACGGAAATGTATATGTTTGTAATTATAATAGAAATAATATAATAAAATTAAATTTTTATGATATGTCTCCAACGGTATTTATTCCTTATGTACGTAATCCTATTAATTTAGTAATTGGAAAGAACTATAAAGAATGGCAGTCCGGTGATTCTACCTCGTGGATAACAGGTTTGTTTTATAATAATAAAGATCATACATATTATCATACAACTAGAGCAGCAACTCAAAATTTTCATAAAATAGAATATTTGTATTGTTTAAATAGAGGCAATACTTTATATCAGTATGCAATAAATAACAGTGGAATAACAGATTCTTATAACTATGGAATGCCAGGAGTTGATTATAGACTACCGATAGGAATTGGTATAGTTAATTTAGGCAATAATATTGTTGAAAACATTAATTCAATATGTTCCAGTAAAACTAATAAAATATATTTTGCTCAAAATAAAAATAATACTGTTATAAGTTATGATTTTGGAGAACAATATTATAAACTTCCTTATTGGTTTTTTATGGATCTAAATAAATTAAGAAATTATACGGAACATGTAAGATTTACAAAACAAACTTATGGCAATAACAAAATGTTTGTAGCATCAGGATTAAATGATCCAGTTGGAATTGTATGTGATTATGACGGTAATTTATACATTTGTGACTCAATTGAAAGTAATTATATTAGCGACCATAAAATATATGTTGTTGATACACAAGGATACACGGAAGTATTTGTTACTAAATATGACATTCAGAATTCCATAAGTAATTTAATAGTAACTAAATTAGGTCCAATAGATACTGATATACAAAATAATATTTACTGTGTCGTTAATGGAAATGTTATAATCAAAATTACAAAAGATAAGGTAATAACTAAACTAATTGATATGAATTTTAAAATAAATTATTTTAAAATAGGAGACTCAAAAGTAAATTTAACTGTAAGTGATAAATCTCCTTGGGGTTCTAATATTCCTTATCACCATTATATTTTTTCAATTTTTGTATCAGATACCATTAAAGGCTATATTTATAGAATAAATTCTAATTTGACGATAGATACTATTTATAAACCAATAATAAATTCTCCAGTTGGAATTACTTTTTATGGTTCAAAATTAATTTTTACAAATAATGATGATGGTGAATTATGTTGTTTTAATTATACGGAAAATAAAATAACGGGAAACCCATATAAATATGATACAGCTACTTTTACTTCAAATATAGTTAATCCAACAGCATTATTTACATATACTTCTCCAGTAAATAATACAAAATTTTTATTTTGGACTAATGGATTAGATAGAACTAAAATTCCTATGCCAGATACAATTGGAAATACATATAGAACACAACAACCTATCGGATGTTTAGTAAATGGTACTTCACCAACAACAATGAATTTTTCAAACAAAGACAGTATTGCACATTACGGATTATATGTAAAAACAAACGCAAGTTCTAATACTATAATAGAATTGTATTATACATTATATTATAAATCTCAAATAGTTCGTTGTTTAATTGAAACATTAAATAATTCTTTTAATATAATTGAAGAACGGATAATATTAACCTCTAGTAATGGATTAAGTAATCCGGCGGGAATTACTGTAGACCTAAATAATAATATATATGTTACGAATTTTACTAACAATACAATAATTAAATATAAATATTATAATAATACTTGGACACAAGATATCAGTATAATATTCGATAATGCGTCATTTAGTGGACCTTTTTCTATTGTATTTGATAATAATTATAAGTTTTTGTATTGTTCTTATTATAATAATTCTTCCATAGTAAAATATAATGAACAAGGAGTCGTTGTTGGAGAATATTATGCATATGAAGGATTAGGACCAAGATGCTTAACATTTAGTGAATTGGGTGAATTATTTTGCACATTTCAAAATAGTAGTATGATTATAAAGATATAAATATAAATATAAAAATATAAATATATATATATAAACATAAATCTATATTATAATATATTTATAATATGGATATTTTTTCAAACTATCTTCCCGATAATAAATCTATTGATTATAATCTATTTATCTTAGATCCATTATCTACCATTATTAAACTCGCTATTTTAAGCAATAAATTTATTGGAACCAAAATTTATATTGATAAAAATGTAATTCGATTCCAAGAGCCCGGTATATTTCAAGCCTTTTGTCGTATTATACTTAAAACTAACAAAACTGATTTACAATATTTATATAATCCGATCGAATTAGCTTGCAAACATTATTTAACAAAATCATCTATCCAACAAAATCCGAAACTAAAGGATCTTTTTAAATGTGCCCAAAAAGGATTAGCTAATTTGTCTGAAACCTATAAGACCTGTTCTATGATTCGTATTTCATTAAATTATTATAGTGCGTTAATATCAAATTATTTGGATGAAACTAACAACGAAACTTTATTCAAAAGAGATAATATGTCAATGTTATATACGGAAAATTTGTTGGCTAAAATGAATAAAATATGGACTCAGGAAAAGATTAAAATTATATTAAATTTAACCACTTTTTTAACGAATGATGAACACGCGCAAACAGACGTAAAATCATTGGAGACACTAATGGATAATATAGATAAGTCAGTTCATAATGCTTTAGCTATGTTATAATTTGTCTTATTTGTTACTGGAAAATAGGATTATTTGGTATATATTATGTTTTAGACCATATTCAGTAAAGAACCTACTACGCATATTCTGGTAGTAGTTGTCAGTGTTAACAATTTTTCAAAAAGTCAATTAGGTTTTGAAAAATGGACATTTTTAAAAATGTCCAAAATTGAAAAGCTAAAATATTTTTCCGAAAAACACCTTCAAAAATGGCTTTCTGAGCTTATTCGTCACAAAATATTTTGGTTAACGAATTATTTTGTGATTGTAACTTTTTTTTTGCGTTAAATCAACGGTGATTTTTTTATTTCCATAAATTAAGGAATGGATATCAAAAATTCGCCAAACGATAATATCAAAAAATTTAATTGTGAGTTATGTGACTATAATACGTCTAAGTTATCCGATTATGAGAAACATCTTAAAAGTAAGAAACATTTTGGAAATGTTTGTTTCCAAAATGGAAATCAAAAAGTCGCCGAAAAGTCATTCAAATGTCCTAATTGCAACAAAGAGTATCAAAATAATTCCGGTTTATGGAAACACAAAAAGAAGTGTAATGAAGATAATAAAACTGAAACAAGTTCAGAAGGTCAAGTTGATAATAATTTTATAACAAAAGAGATGTTTATGATGTTGTTAAAAGATAATGAAGATTTCAAAGCGATGTTAATGAAGGTATTAGAAAATGGAATAATAAGTAATTCAAATGGCAATATAAATACGATGACAAATTCAAATAATAATAATAAAACATTTAATTTACAATTCTTTTTGAACGAGACATGTAAAAATGCGATGAATATAGATGAATTTGTTAGTTCAATAGAGCCAACATTAGAAGATTTAGAACATGTAGGAAGAGTAGGTTATGTTGAAGGAATAAGTAAAATAATAATAGATAAATTGAATAATACGGAATTAACAGATAGACCAATTCATTGTTCTGATTTAAAACGAGAAACATTATATGTAAAAACTAACAATGTTTGGAATAAAGAAACAGAAGACAAACCATTGTTAGTTAATGCAATAAAAGAAATTGCGAGTAAAAATATACAAAATATATTTCATTGGCAAAAGAAATATCCAGGTTGTAATAAATCAGATTCAATGAAAAATGATTTATTTTTGAATATAACAAAGAATTCAATGTGTGGTTCAAGTAAGGAAGAAACTAACAAAAATTACGAAAAAATTGCGTCAAATGTTATAAAAAAGGTATCTATTCCAAAAGTATAAAGGTAGTAAATATTTTAAACAACTTCAATCATATCAATTAATTTTTCAAGTGTGTTTTTAATCGTATTAATGTCATTTTTAATTTTAAAAATATCATTTTTTAATTCTACATAATCGTTTTTATTTATTGTAATTAAAATATTATCTGTTTTGTTAGTTGTTTGTTTATGTGTTTGATTTTGATTAGTATTTTTTCTCTTTTCAATTGTTTGTATAATTGTTGCATAATCTAATTTTGTTTGATTCATTATATCTTGGATTGATATATTTTTTTGATACAGTTTATATGCAATTAATCGAAGTCGTGAATTAATTCCACCGACTGTTCTTTGGTGTTTTTGTGAAATCAATTCAATCTCTTGGTTGCTATTAATTTCTTCTAATAAAATTGCCTCTTCTTCTTCAGTCCATTTATTCCCCATATTTGAAGGGTATTCTGTGCTATCATTTGAAATTCTTATCATATCCCAATAATGTTTACCACGATAATTATCTGTTTGCATTTATATTAATAATTATAAACTATAATATATATATTTATTTTTTTTCAATTTTTTATAAATCTAAATAAGTGTAAATATAATTTTCCTTTTATATTATATGGAGTCGATTGTTAAGCGCGTTAAATCCAAACTTGACGACCAAGATTTTATGCAAAAATCTGGTGCATCTGTTACCGTAATTTTAGAGTTATATCGTGTGTTAGTTTCCGCCTTTTTAATTCTATTTGTTCCTCAAAAATGCGACGACCACGTTTGTACTTATAGTGAAAATATGGTTTTAGAAAATGAATTGTATTCTACTGGATTAGTATTTAATTTTTACACAATGGTTTTGCTAGCAACTATGTATACGATTGAAATTAAACGCGAAAACCGTTTAATAACTTATTTAGAAGTAAATAAAGAAGTCCCTTGCGATAATGAAAGTGTCGAAAATGCGTTAAAAATGTTACCAGAAGACAAACGCGAAGCCATATTAAATTTAGACAAATGGTATCAACGTCTTGGTTACACATCTATTGTAACATATTTAGTAAATGTTATTTTAAGTGGATTCGTTGTTTATGAATATTATTTAGACGGCCAAACTACGACAACATTTATCACAAATGTTTTGTTTATGTTGTCAAAATTAGCTGATGTATATGCTAACGTAAATACGGAAAAAAATGTATTTTATTCTGCTTATTTAAAGAGCAAAGTGCAATTCAATGACGTGGATCCGGATAAACAAAAGACAAAAGAAGATCCAGTTGAAGAGCCAGTTGGAATTGTTGAAATAACGTATGAATTAGAAGAAAAAGTAGAATCGGATAATTTGTAAAAAATATTTTCTCAATATATTTAGGACAAATTTTGCAAAAATTTAGCAACTAATTGGTAAATCATCGCGAACAAAATATGCCTCACCATCTGCAGTCCATTTTACGACCATTGTTATAATTTCTACGCCTGCATTACGTGCTTCACAAAATGCTTCTCTATATTGAGGGTCGATTTTAGAAGCTTGAAATCTATTTACATCTGTTCGTTGTATTACATAGCACATAATACAACGAAGTCTTGGTTCTTCTTTTTTTAAATGTGTTAGTTCTTCTATATGTTTTAATGCTCTAGGACTAACAGTGTCATAAGTTGTCTTACGATAACCGTCGGGAAAATAAGCAACTTTAGAATCAAATGGTCTATCACTAAAGTCCATTTTTGTGCGTTCTTTTTTATCGCAATCTTCATAATCTGCAAGTGGTACATTTTTAACTTCTAATATAAATGGAACACCATTTTCATCTATGCCAGTAAAATCAAAGCGTGAATCTATTTTGTCTTTTATATAAATGGATGTTTCCGGACGTAATGTTTTAACATTTTTTAAAGATGTTATACAGTTATTTTCTATTGCGGATTTTACCAATTTTTCCGCTGTTTTCGGATGTATTCCAACATAAATATCGTTTTCTATTTTTGACAAATAAATTGTATAGTCGCATTTTAATCCGAGTTCGTTCTTTGGTTTTGTATTAGAAGTCGTTGGAGTCATTAAAATTATTGCACCTGCATCGGCTAAACCACAACAACCAAGTGAAGGCGAATGGGCTAAAATTGCGTTTTCACGCCACTCAACACTTTTATTTTCTTTTGCTTTTGCATTTATATTTATAATCGTATTTGGATCTGTAAATTTAACATCTGATACGTAAGGTGATCTAACATAATATGAAGGTCGATTAATAACTTCTCCTTCAATTAAGCCGTCAATTTTCATTAATAACATTTTGATTTGATTTTGTTTAAATAGTTTCATATAAAACTATTTAAACAGTTAAAAAGCATTTCAATTTTTTATTTTTAAACTCTTATTGCGTCTTATTTTTTTCTTCAATGTTTTTCCACCTTTTTTAATATCTTGTTCTTTTTCCTTATTCTTATCTTGTTCTTTCTTTTTATCGTCTTTGTATTGTTTTTCATATGAGACAGTTGACCCAGTTGTTGATGGTCTATAAATATATCCAAACATATCAGCAAATGCGTGACGTATTTCTTCAAAACGTGAGTGACATAACACTGCCGATTTTTGCAAAGGATTTGCACTAGTACCTGGATATAAATCTAAATCAATTGTAACGTAATATGTTAGTTTAGATTTCTGATCCTTTTCTTTTACTAAAGAATAAAATATATTTGGTTGTAAAGGAACATATCTATTTTGAAGATTATTTTGATTTGGATTAAAAAACGGATTAAAAAACGGATTATATATATAAGGATTTTGCTGAAAAGCATTTTGGTTATATTCTTGTTCTAAAGCACCGGCTCTTTGATTTTGATTACGTTGCATTAATTCATCTCTTTCTTCTTTTAATGCAGCTATACGTTTTTGTGCCTTTTCTTGTTTTTTTATTCGTTCTTCTTCTGTTATGTTAGTTCTGCCAGATAATTCGTTTAACTCTTTACCGTATTTTTTTATTTTCTCATTTAAACCTCTAATTTTGTTTTGGATTCTTAATGATTTAAATTCTGCTATTTGTCTTTCATATGTATCGAATGTAGGTGCAAATTCTTGGAAACCAACACTTTGTCGTGCTGCTGCACTTAAATATTGATAACAATTATAATATATAAAATATTTTATGTATTCTGGTATTTCGTCTATCTTAAATATGAAATTTTCATTTGTCGTATGTTTTATTAACTCATAATGTAATGTCATTGGTTCACCTTTTTCTGCTACATTAACCGCTAATAAAAATACATAATCGGTGTATAATTCTGTTTGTCCAAAATCATTACATACTACACGTAAATTTTTCAATATATTATTATTTGCCAAATATAAATCTTGTGAATCAACATTTTGTGGACCTGGATTACCATCTAAACCGGTTAAATTATTTAAACCTCCATTTTTACTTGATACTATATATTTTTCATTATCATAATACACGTAATTACCAATGTTAATTGAATTTATACCCTCTTCAAACATCTCAAAAATGATAAATTTTATTTTAAGTATTTTTTGAAGTATTTCAATTGAAATTGATTCTCCCCAAAACTTTTGTGGTGCAGAAATATATTCTTTTACCTCTTTTAAAGTTCTTATTTTCTTTGTATTTCCTGTTTCTATTACTAATATATCGTATAAATCGCGATTATTATTTTGTAGATCATCAATATCTAAACGATTCATAGTGCATTTATTATTTTGCATTGTGCCTCCAGCTGCATCACATAATAATTCATATTTATTTAAATCAAAATGTTCTGCAACTAATCTACGTAATGAACTAACGGTAAATTGTTTTGTTCCATCTACAGTATCAGCGTAATCATTTGTTGTTGAAGCATTTTCAACATTAAGTTGTCCGTTTAACGCATCTCTTACTGAAGAAAATAAACAATCACCTCCACCTTCATTATTAATTACTATCCAATTAATATATCCTTCCGGTGTTCTAGTATCTATTATTCCGGAATAATACGCTTCAGCTGCAACATCCATCATTAAATAATTAAAATTGTTGGTATTTTCAAAATCATAATTTCCTAATTCTCTTTGAATCCAATAAGTACTTGTTGGTGTATATTTTTCGTCTATTATTCTGTCATTATATATGTCGTTACAAAAATTGATAAACCCATCCTCACTAACAGTTGGATTTAATAAACTAACAATATAGTCATTACATTGATTTGCAAGTGCAGTATGTTTTTCTTGCAACAATTCAATTTTGCTTAAATATAACGCATTGCTTCTTTCGTTTTTTTCTATCTTCCTTTCAATTACGTTTGTATTGATTGTATTATCAACATTTTTTATATTTATAAATTTATTGATGTCCCAATTGATTGAATCCGGAATGTAAATTGGTGCAGTTTTATTAGGGATTGAATTGTAATCATCTATTAAATATTTAACACTCTTAAAATAACTACGAAAATAATTGCTATTTTCCAAATTTAGCTGTTGTACGTTTTCTTCAGCTATTAATATTTTTTCACGACGCAAACACGTAATTTCCGTTAAATACATAAATAAAATAATTACATCATAACAATATACTTGACTTTTTACCGCGTCAATATATAATTTTTCTTGTAACATATCTGATGCATTATTTGGTATGCAAGGGTTTCCTTCATTATTAACTAAATACCATTTTATTTTATCTTTATTAGCATTGTTATTAACTGGTTTTGCTCTTAATCCGACAACGCCATATTTTTGAATAAAATTTTTTTCAGAATTTGGATATTTTTTGTCATATTCGGTTATAGATTTTGACGAAGTTTCTAAATCAAATTCGGCATAAACGTCTTTAATGAATTCGGTAAAAATACGCATAGTTGTTAAATAAAGCATCCAAATGTCTAATTGGACGTAACTATAATTAATTAATATTCGATAAATATAAAGCTGAAATTGATTTATCTCGGTTAATAGAATATTTGGATCAAATAAATATTTTTGCATTTCATCAGCATAATTAATTTGCGGATTTATATAAGAATCTTTATTTGCTACAATAACTGTTTCATAAAATTGTTTATATCTTTCTAAATTATCAAAGTATGAGCTTGAAGATGGATTGGATGAATCCTTTGCGATTAAGTAATTTAATATGTTTATGTCATATTCGATACATTTCAATACTAAGTTTGGTTTCTCAAAATAGGGAATTAAAGTATCATAATTAATTTTAATTATTTCTTTTAGTTGAACTAACAAAAGTTTAAGTGCGTTAAAATATTGATTTTGTATGTTGTATATTTTCATTAATGATTCAGCTATTTGAACGTAAATTTTCATAAAATTGGCTTTTGTTTCCGTTACGTTATCGATTATTTTATTTACTTGCGTTTTATCGAATGTTGGATCTTGAATTTGCATTTTAAAATTTGTTAGTTTATCGTAATATTTACGCATCTTTGAATTAAAATTTTTAGACTGTTGAGCTATTTTTATACATAATTCTTGATATACTTTGTCTTCCATTTGCAATTGTTTTTTTAACTCTATTACCGTATTGTATAGGTTTGCTGTGTTATTATCATTATGGCTACTTATGTAATTTGATAAATTTTCATAATCTAATATTAATGTAAACGTTAAAGGATCTCTAATTAAATCCGGTACAACGTCATAATTTATTGGATTATTTTTTTGTAAATATTTGCTATATAATCGTCTAAATGATTCATCTAAAGTATCTAATACTGCTTTGTTAGTTACAAAAGGTTCAAATTCTTGCTGTTGTTGCACCGTTATATTGTTACTTTGTGCTACTTGATTTGCTATTTCTTTTAATTGGTTTGCAGTTGTTTCTGTTGCTGAAACAGCAATGGCACCTGATGCCACCGGTGCACCACTAAGTAAATCTACCCCTAATTGCTCTTTTTCTTTTTGAACTTGTTCTTCAATTTGTGATGGTGTTAGATGCGCGTTTTGACTTAATAGTTTATCCAATGGTTTCTTGTCTATTTCCCAATCATTTTGTCTCCAGTTCATATTAACGACAGTGTAAGGTGCACCATTTAAATAAACAATATTGTTTACTTTAAATAATGTTTTTAAGGTTATTTCAATATTGTTGTTAATTATATTTTGATCGCGAGCTTCTTCAATAGTTCTTTCTTTTTGCATAGTAAAAAAACTGCTTAATATACGATTTATCATTGAATCGAATTGATTTGGTTCAAAGAATTGAGATAAAACGGCATCTTTTGGAGAACCGGCTGGCAAAGTATTAATTGCGGACCAATTATATTTTACAAGAGGATCAAAATATACGGTGTGACTTTTTGTTTTAGGAACAGACATAGATGGGTCAAAATTTAATTTATAATAATTTGGTAATTTTGTATTTATAATTATTGTTAATGAATTTGGTATTTTTTTTTCTTTTTCTGTCATACTTATAATAATTTAAGATTTTTAAATTATTATATTTTAGATTACTTTATGTTAGTTTGCCGCTAAATAACTTCCATATAATGTAAATACTTTTCTTTGATCCGCTTTTGCCTTATCTCTCTTTGCCTTTTCTAAAATTGCAATCGCATCATTTACCTCTTGTTCCGTTATTATGTCGTCGTCATTTTCATCTACCAATTTTTTTAAAATGCGATATTTTTCGGGTACACAGCAATAAGGACTTTCTTCGTTAAATAAATGATCAGATAATATTGTAAATACGGCAGTTAATACGAGTGCAGTATATATATCACGGGTACCCATCCAAGCCATCGCAAATACAAGTAATTGTTTGGTTACATTTAATTTTAAATATTCTTCAGTTGATTTACTAAATTGAATAGCAATAAATTTTGAACCAACGTTAAGAAGAATCATAATAACACCAGCGAAGAACTTGCTATTATTTAAAAACATTATGTGATTATGGACGAAATATAAAGGATCCCAAATAGATATCATCTAATATAGTATAATATAATTTTTACAAGAACTTGTAAGACCTCCTTTAATATATATTCCATTTTCTCAATTTATTTATTAATGTAGTTATATTGTAATTATTTGTAAACGTTTCAACACCATTGTTTATGTTTCTTAAATAAGGTCTATACATTTGACGTATTTTAGGAGTAAATCCTTCTTTACCTCTAATTAATGTTTTATATGTAATTTTTACTAAAATAAACGCGACTAACAATAATAATATTTTAGCATATATATTTAATTTCATATATATTCTAATTACATTATATTATTTTATTTAATTCAGTGAATAGCAGCAGCACAAGCACCACAAAATCCCTCAATAGTTGAACTTGTTAGCATACTTGGTGTAAATGCTTGTACCGATTCAGAAGAACCCATAGATGCTTTAGTTACGGGAATAGAATTAGAAGCTTTAGAAGCTAAAGCATCCTTAATGTCATTAATATCAACTCCGGCTTCGTTAGCTTTTTCCTTTAATTCGCTTAATTTCTTTTGGGCGTCAGCTTTAGTGACAACTTGTTTAGGAATAGCTCCGACTGTATCGGGAGTTTGGATATTATCTAAACCTTCAACAAGTATATCGTATTTTGCTAAAACAATGATAAGACATAATGCTCCTAATAATCCGAGTGTGACGTTATGTTTTGCTAAAAACGCGACAACGGCTAATAATACAATTTTGCCTAAAATATTGTCATATAAATTGTATAAAGTTCTTGGACTAATAAAGAGAGTAGCAACTAACAAAAAGAATAATCCTAAAGCGCCTTTTTTCATCATTCTATATAATTTATATATAATTTATTTCAGATTGTTTAGTAAATAATTATCTTAATTTTTAATAAGAGAGAATGTCTTTAGCAATGACTGCCGCAACAATAGATGATAATAATAATGATTATAATAATTTTACAAATGATTCTTTAATTAGTAAGAAGAGACAAGGTCATAATAAAACTCAAAAACGTTTACCAAATGATAATTCAACTGTTGACTTATCTAAAGTTAATTCCGTATTAAACTCAATACATAATCGTGTTGCTGATGATGACGATGTAGCGCCAAATTATGTTGGTTCCGGTATATATGAAAAAGCTCAACATTCTGAGGGATTTAAACCACTAAATCCCTTTAATCCTCCGGATAAGCCAATATCAATGGGTTCTGAACGCACTAAACTGGGCGTTAAAGGCCGTGAAGGATTATCTAATTTAGTACCTCAACCGGCTGATAATGATGATTTACAATTACAAGAGTTACAAAGTGCTTATATGAATGAATCACAAGTTAAGGAATATTATAATAAATTGATGCCTGGATATAATTATAATACGACAAATTCAAATGGTAGACAACAATATTTAGGAAATGATTCTAATCAGGTACTAATGGATAAATTAAATTATATGATAAATTTGTTGGAAGAACAGCAAGACATAAGAACTAACAATGTTACGGAAGAAGTAGTATTATATTCGTTTTTAGGCATTTTTATGATATTTATTGTAGATAGTTTTGCTAGAGTTGGGAAATATGTGCGTTAAAATTCAGTTTTTATAAAAAATTGAAAAATAATTTATTACTAATGATATCGTCATTAATAATAAGTATTTAAATAATGTTAGAAGGAATTGAATTCAAAGTATATTTTAGTGCTGCATTGTATCCTGAAGGAGCATTTGAAATAAATGAATATGACGATGATGAATATGATTTTGCTGAAGATAGAGAGGAAAAATTCAATGAATATTTAGTTGTTGGGGATAAGGTGCCTTTTATTATTACGCAAATGACAAATGGTTGTAATTGGAATACTGAAGATGACGTCCATATGACTAAAATTTCATATAAAGAAAATGGGACATTTGTAGCTCAAATATATTTCAAAGAATTTAGCGAAGATGATTTACTTGATGATTTTATGCTAAATGATATTATTAATACATATTTATGGCCTGGAGAAGAAAGGGGAGTTTATATTGATATAAATGGAGAATATTTTGAACTTGATATTGAAATTGAAGATATACAAGAAATTAATAAATATGATGATTTTCAGGATTTAGAATCTAATTTGGATTCAGAATTAGAATCAGAATCAGAATCAGAATCAGAATCAGAATTAAATTCAAATTCAAATTCAAATTTTGAAGAAGAATTAGAAGACTATGAAGAAGAATTAGAAGAAATTATTTAATATTTAGGAGTGTTACTAAACATATCTAAAATATTTTTAGGATTATTTAACAAAGCATCAAACACAATATTTGCCTGTTGAATACTCTTTTTTTCCTCAAAATAGGTATCGTATTGTTTTTTAATTGATTTATGCGTTTTACTTAGAGCAACTAGATGTTCTAATAATTTTTTATTTCGGGAATTTGCTGCATAACAGAATTGTTCGAATGTGATTTCATATTTTTGATAAGTAACTATATTTTTAAAGACTTCTAAATTACCAAATTTACACGTTAATTCGTAAGGATGATTTATGTCTCTTGAGCCGTTAGAATCATATACTTCTTTAAGTACATTAAAATCTACATTATGACCCAAAATAGTTAAAATATTTATCATACGCTTGTTTTTATGTTCCGTTAACGATGAATATACATTTATTTTACATCCATTACATAAATCTTTTACACTTTTTAATATTTCTTCATATTCTTTCTTATATTCTTGATAATTCTTTAGTACAAAAAGCCTTTCATATTCTTTGTAATTTGGATCTTCAATACTTATTCTGTAACTGTTTTCATATCTTATTCTATTCATTCTGTTACCGTCATTATCATATCCATAATGATAATCGTCATCACTATAATCTGAATCATTATCTGAATCATTATCTGAATCATTATCTGAATCATTATCTATTTCATTTTGTTCAACAGGTATTGCTACATTATCATAATTACGTTGTACCATTGGAGTACTCCAATTGCTAAAATTAAATAAATTATCTAGATGTTCATTCTCATTAGAATTATAATTAATGTTATCATCATACGTTTTAATATATTCAGAATATGAGCTTTCTATTTTTTGTATGCGTTTAATTTTATCGTCTACAGTATTATAATCATTGTAATTTTCATCTTTAAATACTTGTGGCAATATTTCATTAACAAAAAAATCATCTAAAATTCCAATAATATTACAAAAATGATGTTCTATAATTGGTCTATCTAATTCTAAACAATATAATGTCATCATATATTTTAAATATGAAATTAGCGTTTCATCTACATCTAAATAGTTCATATATGTATAAAAATCACCTAAATTCACAAAAAAAGTGAATAAAAATTGACTAGTAACTGCCTTAAAATCAAAAGTCTCATTATCAATTCTAAAAAATGATAAAATAAAATCAACTATTAATAAAAATCGTAACTCTTTGCAAAAATATTCATCCGTATGTGGCTTTTGAAAATTCTTAAATACATTTTGTTTATATAATACATTGCAATTATTTAATATTGTTTGTAAACCTTCTTCACTTAATTGTAAACGCTTTGTAGAGGAGAATAATCTATATGATTCAATAAAATCCTGCATATAATCTATTTTAAAATCTGAATCTTCTGCGATATCATCTTCATGCATCGTCTTAATAAATTTTGAAGTATGTAAAATATCCATTATAATTATACTATTATAATATTATCTATTTAAATCATTTTATAATATATTTTATCTGGTTTCTTTATAAATAGTACTTTCATTTATCGGAATCATATTTTCTAAATCCTTATTCACAAATTTTAATACCGCAAATACTTGTGAACTTTCATACCCATCTATAATCTCATTGCCGTCATCGTCTTTGTCAACTAATAAATTAGTATATTCAACTATAATTTCATTCTCTGGCCACAAATAATATTCATTTATTGATGTAGTAACCCGGCAATTATCATCATTATTATAACGAGATCTTAAACAAAGATTATATGCAACTTGTTTTGCATATTCTAAAACTTCTGTAACATATTTTATTTCAAAGGACTGCTCTTTACGATAATTAATATATTTTACGACAATATACATTTTATTCTTATTATTTGTCAATTTATTTTTAAATACTTTTATAAGTATTAGTTTATTCCGATTTTTTTATTTGAATATTATATAAATGAAAAAAAAGACAAGATGTAGAAATAACCTAAAACGTTATTCTAAAAAACTAAGAAAAAATAATAAAAGGCGAACTTTTAAAAAAGGAGGAATGTTTGGTTGGAGAATGAAAAAAACAAATAGAGTGGTACCGGTTGAAATTCCAACTGTAAGAACGAATCAGGTTGTTCCATTTAATCCGGAAATACATAATAATTTGCCTTTTGCAGAAACAATACCCTTAGCAGAAGCTACTATAGATAATTCCGTTAAACCTCCTTTAAATGAAGTTTATGATGATATTAAAAAAAATGGATTTTCCGAATCAATTAATGCACTACTAAAATTAATTGATGAATATCCAGATTTTGATGTAAATTTAAAGGATGTTTATGGTGATACAATAGCTGATATGATTTTATATGAATGTATCAAAAAATATTATCAAAATAATGCTATTGAAAATGATGAAGAAATAGAAACTTTAGTAAATAAAATCATAAATTTAAAATCATACAATTCAAAAACCATAAATTCTATAGTACAAAAATATCATGAATTAGCAAATGAATATTCAAAAAAAATATTTTTAAATAATTTATTAAATAAAGTATATTATACATTAACTCATAGCTATATAAAAAAATTACTTTCTTAAACTTGGATTTATGCAAATATCTTGAGACGGAAATACGTTACCACTCATACATGTATCATTTACGCCTACTTTAGCACAAGTTCTAACACCATTTTCTTCTCCAATATAACACCAACCTGATTTCCCAGTTACGCCTAAAGAACTGTCTGCCGAATTTGGTTGGACATCTAAACTATTTTTAGCATCATTTAACGCACTTGATAAAGAATCTTTTGACCAACCTTGATTTGAATTTTGCATCTGTTTTTGCACCGGTTCTGAATTATTTATGGATGATTTTGAGTCGTCACCTTTAACGACATTAGTCGCACTTTGAGATGCGTTTGAAACGGTCGATGCGATAGCAGCAGTACCTTGTGCTGCACCTTGTATTGCTTGATTTGTAACATCAACTGCAGCTAAACCAAAAAAAGACAAAATTGGTCCAAAAATATTTCTAAATATAGATGCTACATCAGAAGTACCTTTTGCTAAATAAACAAAAATATTGAATCCAAGTAATGCTAAAATAAGAATTATTATAATAATATTTTGCCAACTAAACCAACTACTATAATCTGTAACAGATTCAGACGTTGGCATAGACCCGTTTAATTCAGGTAAAGGAGTTAAATCTTCAATTGCGTTAGTAATAGTTTTTACAATTGGACTATTATTAATACTATTCATTATATAAAAAAGATATATTTATTTTTTGTTAGTTTAACTTTTAACTTTAACTTTGTAATAAATGAAATCTTATTATTCGTAATTTATATTTTATTTGTTGCCATACATAACTTTCTAAATATGTTTTTGATGCTTCTAAAGTTTCCGGTTTTCTATAATTAACCCCAGATTCAGCAAACCATATACACATTTTAATTTCTTCATATTTTAATCCTGTTTGTTTTACAAGAGTTTTTATAATATGCGGAAACGGATGAAAATCTACTGCTTCATTTAATATCAAACATTTATCCCATTTAAATATATTTGTTATTTCTAAATTATAAGATGCCTTTACATAATCCGTCGGATTATTATAATAATAGTATATTGAATTTCTTAACATTATCATATCTCCTTTTAAGCCTCCATATTCTGATCTATAGTAAAGTGCTAAAAGTTGATCCCCTATTACGTGATTTTGCAAATATTCATGAGTAATTTTAAATTCATTTTTATCTCCATCGTGACTCCAATAAAACTCATTTACAACGCATAAATTATGTATTATATTTAATAAAATATAAATGTCTAAATTTGTCAAAGTATATTCTTTATCACACATCATAAGCCATACAACTATTGTATAAGAATCAATTAAACATACATCTTCTATATATATTATTGGTAATCGTCTTAAAAATTCTATTTTATCTTTTTGTATTAATGCTAATGCGGAATTAACAGCAATTTGAGTATTTTGTCGTCTTATTGCTTTTTGCAAATTTGACTTTAAAAGTGGAATAGAAATAGTTGTATTTATAATTGGAAAATCTGGAACAGCTATCGTATTAGTTGGTTTTCTATAATATAGTTTTATTGTTGATTTACAAGTAATATATGTGTCAGTTTCTAACGGTGAAATAGAGAAGAATGCGTTACGATTTGTTGGATCATAAATAAAACATTTTTTGTAATTTTCATTATGATTTATTGTTAGTTTAAAATAATCATTTAACTTCATTTGCATTTATTATTTATTTTTTGTTTTGTTAAATAAATAATAATTATATTTTTATTCAATTTTTTATGAAATTTATTTCAATGTTAGCAAATATGTAAATTTATTTAATGATCCCAAAATTTCATCTCTGACATTTAATAAATCACTATTGCTTGCTATTCCTAAACTCTTTGAGTCATTCATTCCAATCAAAAATTTCTTATATTTTTCTACTTCTCCTTTTAGCTGTTCCACATTTGAAAAATCAAATAATGGCAAAGTTTTTGTATCAGTTAAATTAACTCTAGATCCATCTTTACCTAACATAATTTCAATAAATGAATCAATTCCAGCATTTAATTCGCTATGTAATTCATCAGTTGCCTTATGTTGAGCGTAACTGCTTGTTTTCCAATGGTATAATTTAACTGTATTTACCATTTGTAAGAACATTTTAACAATATTCTGATGGGAATATGAGTTATTAGATATTGCAGATCTGGTTCCTTTTTTGCCACCTTTACTTCTATAAATACGACGAGTTCTCATATTATAATGTTTTAAAAAAATATTATATATAATATAATAGAATATGCAACAAAATATATTTCCAAACAAAATAATTTTAGTTGTAACATCACATGGAAGCATTTCTTATCCATTAGAATATTTTCAACTTCCTTTAAATTATACATCATTAAATATCGCATCATTAGGGGAATGTAATTTTTCAAATACAAGTGATATTAATAAACATTTGTCAACTATTCAAACGGTTGTTCCCAATTTACTAAATGCTTCTTCTGAAGAAGAATATAAAGACATTTATGAATTTATTATAACAAATATTTTAGAACACGATAAATCACAACATAAATATTGGTTTAACGGACAATTAGATGCGAATGATAAGAATTATTTGTATGCTTTTAATAATAACAGGGTAATAAAGTTTGGTAAAGGAGACGAAACAATTTTAGATAAAACTTTTAGTAGGTATCCAAAAACAAAAAAAGATGGCGATTATTCAGTAATTGCTTTAAATGCATTTGATATAAATGGACAAATGATTGATATGTTTGATTGGATGGAAAGACAAAATAGAAATAAGGAACAAAATATATTATTATCAGAAATATTATATGAATTAGTTACTTATGGAGTTGATGAAGTTGTTTTGATTGATTTAAGTTGCGACGTTTTTTTTAACGAAATAGATAATGATTTTGTAACTCCACGTCAAAAACGTAATATAAGGTATTCTTTAAGACGTGAAAATAAAATAGGTAAAGGAGGCAGAAAAACAAAGAATAACCCTAAAACTAAAAAAAATAAAAAAAAAAGAAGGCCTTTATGTATTTCTAGGAATAAATTCGTCTCCTAAATTATTCATTGTTTCTAATTTTGCAATTGTCTTTTCTAAATTACTTGCTTTAACATTTTCATACAAGTAATCCGTTCCTGGAGATATTTCGTTTATTTTTATTTCTTTATATATTTTGTTTATTTTCTTTGTTAAACTAACAACCTTTTCTTTGTCTTTAATTATTTCTTCATTTAACGCAAACGGTTCCGTAAATAATTCTATAATAAAATATAATAAAAATCTCCTCTTTTTATGACACCCTGATGTGTATCTTAAACAAAAAATATTTAACGCACTTGTTACAATTCGTTGTACTAAATTATTTCGTCGTTGTGATTCAGCAATAAATATATCCCAAATAATCCAAATTATGTCCATCTGTGACTTTGATTCAACTTTAGGAAATGTTCTGCGTTCACATTTAATTTTTTCCTTTTTTGCCTTACAAATTGTCTCAAATTCTATTATCCATTCCATCCAATAACACGCACTAACACTATTTTTACCTGTTTCCGTTAAATTAAACGCAAATTCATTCGCAGCAACAAATAATTCTTTGGGGTCATCTTTTAAGAAAATAGTGTCCGCAAACGTAACATTTGGTGCTTTAAATCGCTCCGTCATTTGTGTCAAATCAAAGTCTTCCTTTTTAACTTTTACTTCAGCATATGCGTGCTTCTTTTTTGCCTCACATAAAATGCAAATCACCTCACAAAATAACTTCCTTATGCGTTCATTGTTACGTAAACTGAGTTCCATATCTATATATCCATTTCTAACAATTTCTTTAAAATTTTCGATACGCAGTTCTAAATAAGTAATTAATTTAGGATTACCGATATGAATATGTTTAGAATAAAATCCAATAATCGAATCCCATAAATCAGAAAAATGTCCGGAACAAATAAGTTCGGCAGACCAATAACAAGCGGGTTCAATTTTAGCATTATATAGATTTTTTACGAGCTCTTTTTTTACGTCAGTTTTCTTAAATTCAGAAAAAGTAATACCCTTAAAATCCTTCATTTGTCTTATATCATTTATATCTGTTGTCATTTAATAGATATAAATGTAAAATAAAGTTAGTTTTAACTAATAAAGAAAAAAATTGATTCTTTAAATTACTTATTTAAAGAAAGATAAATACAATATATAATAATGATTTCTGAAGTTGAATTAGATAACCAAAGTATTATTTCTGATATTACTGATAGCAATACTGTATTATCAGTTGACATTGAAAGTAAATTAGATGAAATAAATGCAAAAGCTGTTGCAGAATTAAATAAAATGAATATTGATGGATTAAAAGAAAAATGTAAAGAATTGGGAATTTCCGGATTTTCTAAAATGAAGAAACCCGAGTTAGTTAGTTTGCTTTCTAATGAATTTATGAAATTATTTCCTTTATTAAAAGAAAAAAAATCAAATGAATTAAAGACAATTTGTAAACAACTTGGAATAAAAGGTATTGCTTCTGCTAAGAAGGAATTATTAATTTATCAAATATTATTACAATATGTTAGTCCATTACGTTTTAAATTAGAATCTAGCACAATAACACCTATTTTAGAGGAACAAAAAGAAGAAGAAAAAAAGGAAGTACAAGTTGAATTATCTCCAATTGAAAAATTGGAACAACAGCGCATTGAAATTGAAAATAAAATGAAAGAAGAATTAGAGAAACAAAAAATGGAGGAAATTAAGAAAATAGAAGAAGAACAGAAAAAAATAAAAGAAGAGGAAGAAGAAAAAAAGAAGGAGAATAAACGCAAGAAGCAGGCAATACCGAAGAACGTAAGAACTATAATTTGGAATAATTATATTGGAGAAGATATTATAAAGCATAAATGTTTGTGCTGTAAGAAAGCGACAATTTGTAATACTAATTTTGAGGTAGGTCACGTATTAAGTGAGAAAAATGGAGGCACACACGAAATAAATAATTTAAGACCAATTTGTTTTGCTTGTAATCACTCAATGGGAACTGAAAATATGGTTGATTATGTTGTTAAATATGGATTATTTATCGGGTAGATTTAGTACGCCTATTTTGTTTGTATTTACGTTTTTGAGTTATATTTTTTCCCCCTCTTCTTGGAGGTGAGGTGTCGGGACTTCTTGGAGGTCCGATGACAGGTCTTGGAGGAGAAGTGTCGGGAGTTCTTGGAGGTCCGATGACATGAGGTCTTGGAGGCGAGGTGTTAGGACTTCTTGGAGGTGAGATGTTAGGACTTCTTGGAGGCGAGGCGTTAGGACTTCTTACGCCAAATATAACATTTTTTGTGTTTGGATCGTATTTTCCTTCATAAATGTCTCCTTCATTTATGTTGTATATATCATTTGTAGAGAGGTTTAATAAATAATTCACGCCATTATACCTAAAAGGTACAATCTCATTTGAAGTATCTGCCCTAAAATTATTGTTTATTCTATCTAAAATTTTATCAGAACCTAAAACACTCATTCCAATATCATTCATTAGATTGTCGGTTTGATGGAAAAATAAACTGAGAACACTATTTAATATATATTGAGTTAAGTCGATTAATTCTGTATTAAAATTAAATCGTCTTCTACATAAGGGACAAGAACAATTCGTTACATTTGCTCTTGCTCTTCCACACCATTTATTTAAACAATCCTTATGAAATTTATGTCCACAACCCGTTATTTGAACCGGATGTGTTGTATATAAATTTTCAGTCGGAAGATATAATGTATCCCTGCATATAGGACATTCAGTGGTTAATAATTTATTTAAATCAATATTTCTAAACTCATCCATAATATTATTGTCAAAATTCATTATAATATATGATAATATTTTTTTATAGTTCATTATTATTTTCGTCGTTTTCCACTAATTTAATTGGTTTATTTAAATATTTTTTAACCAAATTAGGTGTCACATTTTCTAAATTGTTCGAATCATTATTGTTATAAATATTTTTTATATTTGGTGACAAAACGGATCTATCATTTGTAATATCTTTTAACACATTTGGCTTATCTCGAAATACTTTTTGTGCTTGATCTTTTCCATATTCAGTTCCAATAGTTATAATTCCTTTTGCAACAGGTGACGCAATTTTTCTTAACATTCCGCCATTTCTTTTTGTTCGTCTTAGTTTTCTTTTAGTTAGTCTTTGTTTATTATTGTGTTTTTTAGATTTTTTGCTTTTTTTTTGTTTATAATATTTTTTGTTAGTTTTCATTTAATATAAACTAACAAAATAATTTAAAATTTTAGTATATTAACAAATTGATGTACTAAATGTAGTCCATTTTTTATTCCATATTCTATAGGTCTTAAAAAATATCCATTTTCACATTCGCTGGTACAATCGAAGTTTAAAACCGGATTTAAAATATATTCTGGAATACAATTATTGTAATATGCTCCAAATAAGTTTCCAACTATTTTAGCATTTGTATCCGTGTCTCCACCTAACATTAATACTTCTTTAATTGCAGTTTCATAAGTATAATTATTAATATTATTAAAAAAATAAATAACCATTATGAACGCGTGTTTTACGTGTCCTTCATTTGTTATAGCATTATAATTATCAATATTTGTTAAATTTATTCCATAATTAAACCACTCTAAAAGTAAATCACTATTTTCATCATCAGGTAAATCATTAATAATTAATTGTCTTGTTTCATCTAATAACAAATGTATGTCAATCGTATTTTGATTTAGCTTATTTAAAACAATACGAGAAATGAGGAAACAATAAAGTGACGTAATGTATAAAATAATCTTAGAAGAATGCGTTAAAGTAACTTCACATTCAACTAATTCTAAAATTTCCGTAAAGGTTTTGCCTACAGATAATAAGGCTAATGGAATGCAACGCATTAATGAACCATTTGATTGTGAATAATCATTAAACTCATATGCATTATTGACTAAATCTTCAGCGCAAAAAGAATCCACCAATGCGTTTCGAACACTTTGCCCCATATCAAACGGTTCAGATTTATACCATTTAATATAACTTTGAGCTACACGTTCAACCGGAAACAAATCTTCGTGTTGACCTTGAATAATTCCTCTAAGTAATGCAATTTCCATTTCTGAATCGTCAGTATATTGACCCGGATATGTGCCTCCGGTTGATTCGCCTAAAAAATGCATTGCTTCAAATGCTTTATTAGATGAAAATTTGCATCTACGGAATTCTAATCTGGCTCCAACTGCATCAGCACACCAGCCGGCCAAAAATATATTTTCGATGTATTTATGCGCTTCGGATTTTAACATACTTATTAAATAAAATATGTTAAAATGTCTTTAAATACTTATTTTAAAATAATATATTATTTATCATCCTCTTTTCTTTCATAAAAATAATTATATATATCTTTTATAAATTCTTCCGGCATTTCTTCCGTTGGAACTAACAGACCATTATTTGCATCCACCTTTAAGTGCCTTTTTGGTGAATACTGATGTTTTATTAACAATTGCCAACGTTCCGTATATTTTCTATTTGCCTTTGAACCGTGATAATAATGTCTTATTACTCCAGGAACATATCCTAAACGTACGTTTCTACATTTACTTTCGTATTCTGTCATTGATTCGTTATAATCTTTATCATAATTATATCTATTCATTCTTTTTGCGTATCCGGTAAATGCTAAAGCCATTATGCTATCACCTGAACCCAATACTCCATCTTGATATAAACCACCTAAACGTTCATATGCTTTTCTTGTCATAGCCCAAGCAAACCCCGGATGCCAATAGTCAACACCCATTAAACTATATTTCTTTCCTTTTGCGAAATTATAACCAAAACTACTAAATACATTCATCGTATTTTGCTGCTTATCCATATCAATACAATGACTAAATAATTGTACTATGTCTTTACAACCATTTAACACTTTTAACGTATCTGTAGCCCAAGAGACACTATCAAACTCTACATCAGCATCTATCCACGCAAATGCTTTCCACGAACTTGGTAATAACTTTTTAACGGCTATATTTATCATATTTTCTTTATGCCAAATTGGGATGTTAGTATGAAGTTGTAAATGATTTGGATTATTTTTATCAGTTACAATAAATTTCTGCTCTTTATAGGCTAATTCGACGGCAAATAAACGCACATTTTGTTCTTCTTCTTCAAAACGTTTTATAAATTCTTTCCATAATATGTAGCGTGTTGCATATAAACAAGGATTTGAAATAACAATTATAACATTTAATTTATCTTCAATAGGATCATTATTCATTATAGCTGATTTTATTTCGTTAGGGCGATATGTAATATCATCTATTTCAATTCCATTTATAATTGTCATAATATACAAATTATAAATATATTTAATATATTATTTAAACTAAAATATAAACTAAATAATATATAAGTAGCTAATGTCAAATATTTTTCTAAATCAAATTAATTCTTTAGGTTCCTCTTATTCTAAAGCTTCCATATGGGGAAAAATACTTGTATTTACTGTTTTACTACTTTTGTTAGTTCTTGCCTTTAAAGGAATCAAAAATTCTAATGGATTAATGGAAGGTTTCGAACAAAATGATCGCTTTTTACTTAAATCCGGAAATGATGTTTATGATGACTTTTACACCGAAATTTACGACTATTTAGTATTTAATAATATCAAAGATGAATATGAAATTGGCGAAATTATTAATAAAACAGAACCAACTAGCCATAGCCGTATTTTAGACGTCGGATGCGGAACCGGACATCACGTTGCTTCGTTTGCATCTAAAGGTTACGATATTTTAGGAATCGATATATCTCCATCAATGATTAAAAAAGATAAAAAAGAATATCCACAATACAAATTTGAAGTTGCTGATGCTACAAATCAGGATAATTTTGAACCTAGTGCTTTTACACATATTATGTGTATGTATTTTACCGTTTATTATATTAAAAATCGATCACAATTCTTTACTAATTGTTTTAACTGGTTAATGCCAGGTGGTTATTTTATTATACATTTAGTTGATAGAGACAATTTTGATCCCATTTTACCACCTGGAAATCCATTATTGTACGTTTCCCCTCAACGTTATGCGAAAGAACGCATTACGACCACAAAAGTGAAATTTACTGACTTCAGTTATAGTGCTGACTTTAAATTAGATAAGCAAAATAATATTGCTAGATTTGAGGAAAAATTTAAAAATGATAGTGATGGTAAAGTGCGTAAAAACGAACATATTTTATATATGGATGATTCTGAATCTATAGTTCAAGAAATACAAAGTGCTGGTTTCTTTTTAGAACAAAAAATTGATTTACTTCAATGTCAATATGAATATCAATATCTTTATATATTTGTTAAACCAAACTAACAATGAAAACTGAAACAATATTTATTCAACCTTTAAATTTAGAAGTTGAATTTATTATAGGACGTTCCCAAGAAGAAAATCATAACGCAATTGATTTAGGAACAGAAAACGACATATGGTTTCACGCAAATGAAATGTCATCGTGTCACGTAATTGGATTAATAAGTAAATGTGAAAGTCAAAATAATTTAGAATTTAATAAGAAGGATTTAAAATATATTATAAAACAAGGAGCAATATTATGTAAAAAATATACTAACAAAGCGAAAAATGAAAAGAATTTTGAAGTAGTATATACTGAAATAAAATATTTAGAAAAAACAAAGATTCCAGGACAAGTTGTACCTAATAAAATAAAATACATTAAAATATAAAAAATATACTTAAAAACAAACTAACAAAAACTATATAATAAATGTTTTCAATGCAATCTATACCTGTAGCATTTCAAGAAGTATGGTCTAATGATATTAAATATATTCGTATTAATCCGCATTGGACTTTAGAACAAATGATTTGGACTGTTAAACCTGTTGTAAAAAAAATATTTAGATTAGAAAATTACGATATTGATATTGTTCCGATTAATCAGATGTATAATATTTTACACGGTATTATACCTGAATTAGGACCAAAATTAATTGAATCTAATGTTGCCATCCGTAACTTATGGGGACAACGATTAGATATTCGTTTTTTTGTTAGAAGAAAGAATTACGTGTATCCACAATTAGCAGAATTAAATGTTAAAATAGATGAATGCGAATGTTGTGCTTCAGAAACATATGTACGACGTCATTATGAGTGTAAACATTTGATGTGTGAAACGTGTTATTGTAAGGCAACTGGAAAATCAAAGTTATGTCCGGTTTGTAAAAGTGCTTAAAATATAATTGCTGTAAATATGTTTTTTTAAAATATGTATAAGATTTAATGATATTATACATATTATTGGGATTTATAATGATTATAATTTTATTTTTTATTTTTATTCGTATTAAATATCAATTTTGGGCTTTACAACCAGTATATCATTATTATGACATTCAATATTGGTTTTATAATAAGGGAATAATAAGAGAAGAATTACCGACAAAAAATAAATACACAAATTTAAAGGAAATTAGAACCTTTGAATTTAATAAACTAACTAACAATAGAAGAAAAGAAGGAGTAACTTTAATACAATATAACTATTTAAGAAATAAAAATGGAACAATTTATTTCCCAAAAGAAAACAATATTTATCCTTATTTTGAAGGTCATTCTAATAAATGTTTTTGGACTTATTTTTGGAAACCTGACACATTATTTGAACCTAAAACTAACAAAACGATTGATACTCGACGTCTAATTGGAATTATAACTAGTCGTCCATTAAACGTCCAAATAAATACTTCTAAAGGTATAAATAATTTTTCCTTAAATTATGTTGACTATTTATGTGTTGAAAAGAGTTTAAGAAAAAAAGGTATAGCGCCGCAATTGATTCAAACACATGAATATAATCAATCACATAACAATAAAAAAATATGTGTTAGTTTGTTTAAAAGGGAAGACGAATTAACAGGAATAGTTCCTTTAACTGTTTATAATTCTTATTGTTTTAATATGAAAAATTGGCTTAAAATTCCTTATTTAAATGAAAAATACAAACTGCTTGATGGCGATAAACAAAATATTTATTATTTTTATAATTTTATAAAAGAAAATGCAAAACAGTGGGATATTATTATTTGGCCCGATATAAGTAATTTAGTTTCATTAATTGAAAGTAAAAATGTATTTTTAAAAATGATTTTATTGGATACTGAAATTCAGGCAGTTTATTTATTTAAAAAAACTTGTACTAAAATTGATAATAATCCAAAAAAAGAAATTATTGATTGTTTTGCATCAATAAATCATAATTTAACCAATTCTGATTTTATAACTGGATTTAAAGTTGCGTTACAAAGTATTCGTCAAAAATATTCTAATTATGGATACTTAATGATTGAAGACATAACTAACAATAATATAATTATAAATAATTTACAAATTAAAACACATCCATATGCAATTTCACCAACGGCATATTTCTTTTATAATTTTGCTTATTCTACTTTTTTGTCAAATAAATGTTTAATTATTAATTAATTTTAATGATGTAAACAAATGATTATTCAATTAATTTATCGTAATTTAAATTATATTGTGGATCAAATAAAATAATTTCCTTTATATTCATTTTGTAAAGTATTAAATCTGGGAACCAAAAACTTTTGGTATTTTTTTGGTAAACGCCACTTATATCATACTTATTATTATTGTTCAACAATTTACATAAATTTAAAATAGCATTTTTATCAAACTCGTAAAAACTCAGTCGATTCATATTGTTATTTTGTTTCATAAATATGGAACTAAGCTTAAAATAATTTATTTTAATTAATAATTTTTTTAAAATGCTATTTCCATCACGCATTAAAATATCTATAAATTTATTTTCTATTAGATAGTCGATTAATTTCATAAAATTATATTGTTCTTCTAAACTTAAAAATCCAAAACAAAAATTAAACTCGTATAAAGCTTTCTCATTTTTAGTCATTTTTAAATATGGGTGTTCTATTTTTATGTTTTTAATTTGTTCTTTTGTTAAATTTATTGTTGTTGTTAATTTTTTCTTTGTTAGTTTAAACAGCTTATCAATTAATAATTTGTTTGATTTGTTAATATCTAATAATTTTGTCTCATTTTTAAATCTCCACTTATAAATATGATTATCCTTTGTTTTATAACTTTTTGCAACAGTTAAATCACCAAACCATCCAGAAACTTGGGATAAACATTTATTGTGATATTTTTTTACTTGTTGTGTATCATATTCTAATATATCTTCTCCTTCAAAACTTTTTGCAGCATAAATAGGATAATCTTCTTTAAATGTTTTTACCAAAAATGTTTTATTTTTCTTAGTTTTATTATTTAATATTTTATTTTTTTTAGTATACATACTTTAATAAAATATTATAATTTCTTATTATGTTTAAGTACCTTTTTTAATAATATAATTAGGAGTCCCGCAAAACGCGCAATAATATGTATTCAATTGAGCTGGCGAATATGGCACCGCATTATGTCTTTGACATTTTATACATTTTGTTAGTGCCGGTATTTGAAATATCTTATTATATTCTGGATTTTTATACTTTAATTGATTTTTATAACCTTTATACATATATTATAAATATATTAAATATATTTTAAATTACAACTATAAGAGTTTCTATATTTGATTTATCCGACACTATTGTTCCTGATACTGCATACATATAATAAGTATATATGCCAGATTCTTTCGCATAAAAATTTACAGTATTTGTTGTTCCCGGTATTTCAAATATTTGCACGTCATTTTCAAATACTAAATATGATGACACCGGTAAACATACATCACTTTGTCTCCAATTTAATGTTATTATATTTGCGGTTTCATCTATTGTTACATTTTCTATTACTGGAACGCTTGGTCTTATTGCACTTTGCAATGATATATCATTTTGACCTCCTGAAGAATAAGGCCATTTATTTGTACTATTCGTCATTATATATCTTTGTCTTGGATACCAAGTTGGTGTTCCATCATTCCAACATAGCTCTTGTATCGGTCCTGGAACATCTGAATCTGTCGTTAAATTACATAGCTGTTGTGACACCGATTCGACTATTTCTCCAGTACATATATTTTCTTGTACTGAGCATACAAGAGTTCCACCATCTTGTATTACAAGGGGATCAACCGGCACTATTCTTGGAACTATTGGCAATATATCTGGCCCAGATGGACCTGGTGGCGGCGGTGGCGGCGGAACAGATGGCGTATCTGACGACGATTGTGAATTATCCGGTAACACGGGGTTATTTGGAACTATCGGCTGCAAACAAGTTACGGGCAAAGTAGTTGGACCTAAATTTTGACCTGTTACCGGATCTATTGCTATATTTACTACATTTCCAGTACGTTTTAAAGATGATGTATTTGGATTTGTATATCCACGAGTAGTTTGTGTTCCCCAAGTTGTATTTCTATTGACCCATTGTCCTTTTGCTATTTTTGAATATCTCTGGGCTTTTGTTAAACCAGCACTATTTGCCTTATATTGTAATATATTACCCTTATTTAACATTTCCATATGATATCCTAATTGAGCTGCAGGTACAATTTGCTTTGAATATGGTAATTGAACGAAACCATTATTATTTTCTTCATTTGTTTCAAAAGTACAACTATTTTGGACTCGAGACCATAATCTAGGTGGTTGTGGTAAATAACACACACTACCAATATTATTATAATAAGCCATTATCTACATTATAATAATAAAAATATATATTTATTTAAAAATCTTTAATTGGTCGATAAATCTTTTGGTCGATAAATCTTTAAGCCGAATTGCCGTAAAAATACCAGCGCAATGATAAGTAATTTGTATTCTTCTTATTTAAACTATTTAATAAAGAAGCCTTCATATTTGTATCTGGACCCCTATTTACCAATCTATTTATTTCACTTGTTCCTAAAGCATAACTATAATATTTTAATTCAGATATATTACCGGAAAATCCACCATTTGCAGCAACATATACGTCTCCATAATTCTGCTTTGGAACTCCGTGCAATTCATAACTCTTTACAACTAATCCATTCATATAAATATCCATTGTCGTATTTTGACAACGAATTATTAAATTAAACCACTTATTAATTGGTATATCTTCAACTGTTATTTGTTCGTTTATCACGTTAAATGTATTCATAAATATAACTAAGTTATTTGTATTTGGTGCAATATAAACACCTGGAGCATTATTTGGAAAATTTAAGCCTTGTGGTTCTTCTTGGCTCGCCTTTGGATCTGATGCGAAGTCATTTCCTTTATAAAATACGCATCTATATTGACCGTCATTATATGTCAAATCATCTATATAAATCCATACAGACCAGGTAAATTCAATACCATCAGTTGCATTTACTGAACGTTTAATAGTAATTGCATTTGGATTATCGGGATCTTGAGGAATGACGATTAACTGTCTTGCATCAACCATACCATCAACCAATGTTGGGTTATCTGGCGCTGTTAAAAAATATCCTAAAATTACCATTCCTAAACGAAATAATAAAACAAAAACAAATAAAACTAACAAAAGAAAGGCAACTTTTGCTACCAAACTATTCGAATCCAAAAATTCTTTTGTTGCATTTACATAATTATTTGTAGTCCCTTGAAATTGATTAAATGCTGAACCACTTGAACTATTATTTTGGTAATCCATTCTTATATATATTATAGTAAAAATTTTATTTTATTTAATTTATTTGTTTATCTATTTATACACCGAACAACCTCTAAGACCACAATAATGACCGTTATAATCAGGACAGTAATTTGTTATAATACTAGCAATATAATCGTGCTCTTTTTTTTTATATTCGTAATTTGGGTTCGGATTAAACCAGTCGTACATATCTAAATATGTATTTATTGCACCATTTTTTAATGATTTAAATGGTCGTCCATGTTCAAAAATACCCATCTTTGTTACGGGAATTTTAGGTATTCTATTTTTTCGTAATCTTTCTGGAATTTTTGCCGAATTTTTAATTATAATTTTATTTTCATTTACATTATTTTCCGCTATTAAATTGTCATCCAAAACAAAAGTATATGTTGGAGATACATCATAATTTGGAATAAAAGTATCCGTTGTTATTATGTTGTAATTTGGAACAAAAGTATTACGTTTATCCATTAATTTTTGTAAATCTTTTTGAAATTCTTCTAGTGCAGCCATTTATTTATTTATGTGTTTGCTTTTATATTATTTTAATTTAATTTTTTATTGTGCAATAAAATATTTATTATCGTATCGTCTATTTATTTTTTTTATAAGGCTGACCGTGTTCTGGAATTCCCATAAACATACCCATTCTACCAAATCTCTCTAATTCCTCTAATGTATATCCTTTAGGTATGCGGTGAGGTGTTTTATTGCAAACTTTCATTGGTCCACACGTAGTTTCATTATCTAAATCTTCTAAAAGATTATTTTTATATGGATGTCCGTGTTCTTTTATTGTCATAAGTGTTTTTGATCCTGCTACATTATTAACATATGGCTGCCCGTGTTCTGCTACAACCATATATGTTTGTACCATTGACACTTCATTTCGCTTATCTGTAAGTTTATTTAAATCTTGTTGAAATCTATTTGGATCCTTAAACGTTTCTTTTGTTACAAACGGCTTCCCATATTCCTTAATATTTTTTAAAATTCCAATGCTTGGGTCCTCTAATTTAGTTTGAGGCATATTATAATTTGGTACAAAATTATTGCGTTCATTTATGAGTTTTTGTAAATTTTTTTGAAATTCGTCTAATTCTGATAATTCTGCCATTTACTTAATATATTATGTATTATATCTTTAAGTAAAAATACTTAAATATATATTAGATAGTATATTTATGATTGAAATTCGTAATTTTAATATACAAGATGTTAGTAGAGATACTATTTTACAAATGGTAAAAGAAGAACAAAAAGTGCGTTATTCTAAAGAAATTCAGACTATTTATACGAATCAATATTATTCAACACAAAATAATCAAAATTATGTTCCAATCAATATAGAACAAGAAGTACAGAAATATATTTTACGAATGTATGGTTATAATGATGATAAAGAATCTCTTAAAGAATACTGGAAAATTCCATCTACTTATTGGGAAGATGAAGAAATAAAAAATAGCCTCTTCTATATGAAATTAAATATATTCAAATATCCACAAATTGACTTAGAAGATAATTTAATTGATGCAACTTTACTTAATTATAAAACAAATGAACTAATAAATTTAGCTTCATTGCAAACGCCAAATAGGCCATTAGTTATTTTAGCCGGAAGTATGACCTGACCCCCATTTAGAGCCTCCTTAAATGCTTATCAGACTTTTTTTGACAATTATAACACAGTAGCTGATATTTATATTTTATATATTTTAGAAGCACATTTTGTCGAAAAAGATGCTGATGGAAATTTTATTGGAGGCTGGCCCATAGGTTATCAATACAATTACGGACAACCAAAAACAATTGAAGAGAGGAAAAAGATGGTTGAACTGATGATTGATGAATATCATCCAACTATTCCAATAATGATCGATACTATGGAAAACGAATTTCAAAATGCATACAATCCGTGGCCTGATAGGGCATTTGTATTTTTAAATGGAAAAATAAAATATATTGCTAAACTTAATGATGATGGAACGAGAAACACATATTGGACCACAGAAATTGCCACATTATTAGATAATTTATAAATTATTTGTAAATGGTTTGGAATGATGAACTAACAAAGTATTAAAATGCTTGTTAGTTTTGATATAAAATTATTTACGTGAATTTTTATATTTTCTTGTTTTGTGTTTCCTTTTTGTTAGTTTATGTTTCCTTTTAAATCTTGTTTTTCCTCCTTTTTTAACAAAGTGAGGATTTTCAATAAATATTATATCATACGGTAAATTACTATCTTCTAAAATCCATAAGTTATTTTTTAAACTTTCTTTAGATTTAACGTGTATTTCATTATCAATTAATTCTTTTATTGTTAATAATTCTAATAAAGTTATTCGATAATTATTATTATTAAACAATTCTGTGTGATTTTTTGGCAATAATATTCTTATAGGATATTTACAATCATTTAATTGACCTATTGCACCACAACGAACAAATAAATTGTTATCATTTTCCGTCCAATTTTTATTTGTTAGTATAAAAAATTTAGGAGAACTATGAGTTTCAATATAATTAAAATAATCTTTTATGTATTCTTTTTGTCCTAATACTATTTGGTTTTCACAATGTTTAGGAATTTTATATATAGGATAGCTTGTATTTATATTTTGAAAATATTTAAAAGTATCTTCATAGCCTGTATATGATTTTCCTTTTACGTTATTGCAAATTTCACTTACATTTCCTTTTATGGGTTGCCAATTATCTTTTAATTTCTTTTTAATTTCATCTAATTTAGTTACAGGTATAATATTTATCGCATTATTTATATAATCTACATACTCTTGATACAAATATTTTCTAAATGTAGACATAAAATATATTATATATATTCCAGATAATAATATATTTTATAATTTTAAAGCGTAAAACTAGTATTTTCTACATCATTTTCCATTACTGTGACCTTTACAGCATATTTACCGAATAAATTACTTAACCAATTGCCTCCATATCCTTTCTGATATATATTCCACGCCTTTTGGGGATCACAAGAGTCAGCCCAAAACTGGAAGTTATCTGTATATCCGGAAAATCCCCCTAATGGTGTTATGTACACCGGAGCACCAGAATCTACCTTTGCAACTCCGGGTAATACACTTGTTCTTACTAATTTTCCGTCTAAATAAATATCCAATGTACGATTATATGTGCTTATTAATAAATTACACCATTTTTGGATTGGAACATTAGCAACGGAAACGGTGTGGACTATTGAATCAGTTCCGGCTGTTGGAACTTCATCTAAACCGGGATAAACGGACATTGAAACAATTAAATTATTTTCTAAAGCACCTAATGTAGCCGAAGGACAAGGTTGTTTTTTGGAAGCGCTATCTGTCATACGTCCAAATATAATTTTTGGCTCTCCATAACGATAGTTCCAATCATCAACAAAAAACCAAATGGAATAAGTAAAATTACTGCTACCTGTTGAACTTGAACCTTCTAAACCACTTGGATCAACCTTTTGCATAGTTTTGGCAGATACAAATCCACTTAATGTATTCTTATCTTGAATAATATATTTATATATTAGATACAATAAAACAATTATTATTACTATTGTTAATATAGTTTTTACTTCCATTTATATTATACAATTAGAAATTTTTAATTATATAATATTTTTTTGTTAGTTTGTAAATCTAGATAATCTATAATTTTTATCTCCAGTTACTATTGGCGGATTACTATTCTTTAATGTATTATAAATATTATTAACCGTTACCACATTTATTGGTTCTCTAAAATATACTAAATTTGCTACACTACCCGAAATGCCGTCATTTGAACCAACTGTTAACATATCATATTTTAAATATGGAACAACTTCAATTGCCGATTTAACTAACTCGCCATTATAAAATACATCTAAAGTTCCACCATTATAATTCAATACTATATTATTCCACTTTTGCAAAAGCACATTTGTATTTTTGTATATTATGCGTTCATTTACAGCAGTATCTGAATTAGTATTTATATTTGCATTTGTACTATGCGCCGTTTTATCCGCATCTAAATTTATTTTTACTTCATTCCATTTCACTATATCTTCCTTTCTTAAACCTGTTTGTTCCTGTATATAATTATATACTGGTTCAGAACTTTGGTTTACTGAAATAAATAATGTGTTAGTTGATGCGTCATATTTAATAGCCGGATTATTACCATAAGATAGTAATGTTGAATGAGTTATATATGATTTGTTTGTACTTGGAGGAAATGAATCAATGTAAAACCAAAATGATAACGCATATTGATAATTATGTGTATCTGGTGTTGTAATTCCATTTAAATCTTGATAACTTGCGACGCTAAATTCTGAATTTAATGGTACCGGTTCATTTACATATTGTGTTCCACCTTGGCTAACTAAACGCGTTTGCATTATTGGTATCGCAAAAAAGTCTATTAAAAAATATCCTACAACTAATATTAGAGCTACAATTAATATCTTTTTTTCGCTTGGAGTAGGTGGGCTAAAACCGGAAGATGTATCTGTCGTTAATCCAAGTAAATTAGATACAACATTTAGAACGTAAACTAAAATACAAGGAATATATAATAATGTATTGATTACTAAACGATATATTGGTGATCTTTCAAAATATCCGCCGGCAGTTACTAATTTATATAGGATACCGATTAATGTACCTAATAAAATAAAATTAATCAAATAATGTTTCCAAGAATTATACGAATTATAACCAGAACTGTTATCTAATATTCCTAACACTTTTAAAACTCCGTAAATCATTAATCCGGATAATGTTAGTGCAACAATCATATATGATCCTTTAGCTAAGAAAGATAAAAATGTTGGAGAATTAGGGAACAAATTGGACTTAGATGGGTTAGCTAAAAAATATTGATAAATATATATCATTGCAAACATAACTAAACTAACAAAAATGGAAAAGAAAATAATTGGTCCCCCATATTTTGTCATTACTGATCCCGGATTAACCAAATATAAAAGAAAAATAAACGTTATAAATGCGACAAAGTATATCGTCCATTTGCTTCTTAAATCATAAATTTGTTTTATTTGTATAGGAATTTGATTAGCAATAGATTGGTCTTTTTGTTGAGAATAAAAAAATAACGTTGAAGATACAATAATAAACAAAAATATTAAGGCAATGTTCAAAATAATAGAACTATTATTAGCAGGAGGTTTATCGTCAAATATTCCGGCAGCGGCTAAAACAGAAAAGAATCCTCCTAAAGATATAGCGAATGTTAGAGTTATTAATAATGGAATAAAAAGAGAGCTACTACTGAAGGAAAATTGTGATAAAAAGGATAGGGATGGATTAGATTTAAAAACGAGAATTTCTTTTATTAAAAATATTATAATGAATAGAAATGGGAGTGTAACAAATATTTCTTTACCAAAAGAATAAGAAAATGCGTTTGAATTTAATTTATATGTTATTACTGCAACTATTAGAAATAGAAACAATATAACTAACAAAAAATTATATGATGTTAGTTTATTTTCTAAATTTGGTTCCATATTGTTGTAATATATATAGACAATAATATGGTAAATAAAATATATTTATTTATTTTTATATATTATAAATATGGCCTTTAATATTACTACAAACATATATTCAAGTATAGTTAATAATAATTCACGCCTTATTGATGAACAACAAGTTATTTTAGAAAACTTATATAAAACAAACCCGAGTAAAGTTAGAAAGAATCAGTTTAATTGAACTAAACGATATAGATAGTTATTATGATGAACTTAAAACAAAAAAAGATGAAGTAAGGGATCTTAAGGCAATCATTAATAACATTAAAAAACAAATAAATGAAATAAATGAAGCAAAAAATGAAATTAATACGCTATCTGATGAAAAGCTTAATATACTAAACAGAAATAAATTTGAGTATGGTTTACAGGGCATTGTTAAAACAAAATTAAAAACAATGCCTAATGATAAATTTACGGAAGAGCAAAAAAAATTAATTAATAGTCCTTATAAACGTATTGTATAAAAAAATAAATATTTATATATTATATGGACGAATTGGATATGGATAATGTACCAAATGAACAAATATTTATTAAATTTGCATCATTTGGGATATTAAAAAATATATTATACAGAACAAAAGAACTAAAAGAATCGATTTTAAGTATCAAAAACATATCTCGTGAAAAGGCACGGGAATTTAGGGCTAAATCAGAGACAGCGTTAGATGAAAACTATAATAGCAGTTATACATTTTTACAAGAGCTTAAAGAAATAATGAATAATTTAGATATCGCAAATAAAAATTTTACGACAAAAGTTGATAAGTATATGGATACGTTAGATAAATATGACCTAGAATTAGATGAATTTTCTAAAAAAATTAATAATACTAAATTAGATTACGGATTACAGGGACAACTTAAATCAACATTCAGAAAATTACCTACTAAACCAGTTATGACAGCAGATCAAGAAGAAATATATGATGAATTAATGTCTTATCCAGATACAAAAGTTGGTACATATGGTCGTGGAGGTAAAAAACGAAGTTATAAAAAACGA